>LNFM01001174.1_pt1 | contig 74748 bp, 73 predicted proteins | sample 596031 | NCBI WGS metagenome assembly LNFM01 (sample SAMN04254537, study PRJNA301005) | activated carbon metagenome | isolation source: dual media filters at the Ann Arbor, Michigan drinking water treatment plant | place: USA: Ann Arbor
TCGGCGAGCGGCATGTTGGCGAGCGCGTAGTACCACATCCACATCGAGCCGACGCCGACGACGCCGCGCAGCATTTGAAGCGAGAGATTGTTGGTCCGCCAGGAAACCTTGCCCGGCCTGAATACGAACGGAGCGGTTGCGACAAGCGTGAAGATCGCGCGCAGGAAAACGATTTCGATCGATGGCAATTCCGGGCCGACGTAGCGCACCCCGAGGTGCAGCAGCGATGAGTTGAACCCCGCCGCCAGCATCAAGAGTACGGCCGTGATGACGACCTTCCTCTCCGCCGCGCCGTCCGACGCGGCTTGCTGTCCCGTCATGTCCGATTGCCCCCGCTGATGCAGCCGTGATGGCAGCCCGCCGCGGCATCGGCAGCTTATATCAGATTACACCAAGCCGAGGACCCCGAAGAACCCGACGGCGAGTGCACCCGCAATGGCGACAAGAAACAACATCCATTTCATGCGCGGCGGCCCTCCCTGGACAGCATCGCGCCGGCCGCGGTCGACCGATTTGGCATGGCTTGGCGCCGCGCTCGTTTCCGGTCCAACCGCTTTTGAGTTCGGCCAGCAGGCGCACTATGACGACGGAGGTCGCAGTTGGGTAGTGACGGCGAAGGAAAACTCGACGCCTAACCCGGCGGTCGAGCGTCCTTAACGCTTGGCGCCCTGCGCGTCGGCGGAGAATAGGACATAGGCGAAAATCAGCGTTCCCACCGCCACGATGATCGAACCCGCGGCCAACAATGGCTCGAACTGGGGGTACCCGGTGTACTTGAGATACAGGGCCGGCAACATGATCACCATCCCGGCGACGTAGACGGCAAAATGGATAAAGGCGGCGCGCCATTCGGCCTTCGCCGGCTGCACGGCATAGTAGAAGCCGAACAGAGCGCTGGTCACCCAGCCAAGCAGGTTAATGTGCGCGTGGGCAGGCATTGCTGAATGGTTTTCAGATATCCCCATATGCAGCCCCACGGCGATCCCCACGACCAGGAAGATCGTAGCAACTTTGAAAAAATAGTCGGCGATCCGCGGCATGTCATAACCTCCCCAGAATCTTGCGATGAACCGTCCCACGCGGTTACCTAGCTCAAACCCTTGCAGGGCGGTAGTCGACCCCGGGCGCGATCTCAAGCCGCGTAGCGCTCGCGATTGACTTGCCCGCGGCACGCCCATATAAGCCGAGCACTCATTTGGAGACTGACTGCACTGTCTCCCTTGGAGCTGGGTGCATCGTCTCCTTCGGGGACAGGGCGCACCGTCTTCGGCGGCCACGCCGGGAGGCGGCGGCGCCGATCGGTGTTGCAGAGGCACTGGACGGTTGCCTCGAAACATCGGGCGGCCCCCTTCTGGATCATAAGTGCGACGGATTGCAGCCCGGCTGCACGCACTAAGAATGGAGAATGTATCGTGAAGCGGACCTATCAGCCGAGCAAGCTCGTGCGCAAGCGCCGGCACGGCTTCCGCGCCCGCATGGCAACCGTCGGCGGCCGCAACGTCCTTACCCGCCGTCGCGCCAAGGGCCGCAAGCGCCTGTCGGCTTGATCGGTGACGGGTTCGCGCCTGCTCGAAATGGACGAAGTCGCCGCCGAGAGACGCTGGCGCTCGCCGTCGCGGACAGACTGCGGCGCCCGTCTAAGCCCCGTGACCGGATGCAGCAGATGGCCATCGCGACGCTGAAGCGGCGATCTGAGTTCCTCCGAATTCGCGGCGGCCGCAGATGGTCGTCGCCCGCGTTCGTGATCGAGATGAAGGCCCGAGAGGCTGGCAAGGACGCCGAAAGTGCTGCCGCCAGCGATACGGGCGCCGGCTCCGCTTCCCCGGCACGCTTCGGCTTCACCGCGACGAAAAAACTCGGCAATGCCGTTGTCCGCAATCGCATCCGGCGTCGCCTGAAGGAGGTCGTGCGGATCGTCGCCCCCGGTCGCGCGAAAGATGGCTGCGACTACGTGGTGATCGCGCGCGACGCGGCAGCCAGCCAGCCGTTTGCCGACATGGAGCGCGACTTGATCGCGGCACTCGGACGCCTCGACCGCCCATCTTCCAATGACCGGCGCCCCGCGCGCCACAAAGAGACGACGAGCGGCCGGACGTAGCGTCCGGGTCCGCAACCGAAAGCTGATTTCGCAATGATGCAGCACGACGACAACCAGAAAAATCTCCTGCTCGCGATCGTGTTGTCGGTCGGCGTGCTGCTGGCGTGGCAGCTCTTCTACGCCGGCCCGAAAATGAAGGCGGAGCAGGAGCGGATCACCCGCCAGAAAGAGACGCAGGTCGTCCAACCCGGTGCGCCCGCACAGCCAGGCGCACCCGCGCAACCAGGCGCCGGCCAGCCCACTGCGGCACCTGGTGCACCCGGCGCAATCCCTGGCGCGCCGTCGGCACCTGCCCTCGCCACTCTGATGACGCGCGAGATGTCGCTCAAGGCCTCGCCGCGCGTCGCAATCGAGACGCCGAGCCTGCGTGGATCGATCGCGCTGAAGGGCGGCCGCATCGATGATCTGGTGCTGGTCAAGTATCGCGAGCAGGTCGCGCCGACGAGCCCCAACGTCGTCCTCTTCTCGCCGAGCGATGCGCCAAACCCCTATTTCGCCGAGCACGGCTGGATCGCCCCCGCAGGCACCAGCGTCAAGCTGCCGAGCAACGATACGGTCTGGACCGCCGCATCGAGCGGCCCGCTGACACCCGCCAACCCGGCGCGCCTCACCTGGGATAACGGCGAGGGCCTTGTCTTCCGCCGCACGATCTCCGTCGATACCAACTACATGTTCACGGTCCGCGACGAGGTCCAGAACAACTCGGCCGCCGCCCAATCCCTTTACCCGTATGCGCGCATCTTTCGCGTCGGCACGCCCAAGCTCGAAGGCTTTCTGATCCTGCACGAAGGCCTGATCGGAGTCGTCGGCGACAAGGGACTGCAGGAGCACAAATACTCCGATACGCTGAAGGACGACGGCAGTAAGACCATCGAGAAAGCCCTCGGCGGCTGGCTCGGCATCACCGACAAGTATTGGGCCGCGGCCGTCGTTCCTAGTCAGTCGATCGAGTACCGCGCCAATTTCCTCGGTATCAAGGCGGCCAACGGTCAGCGCGAAGCGTTCCAGACCGACTTCCGTCAGGTTGAGCCGGTTACGGTGGCGCCCGGCGGCGGGACGGCCAGCACCGAGAGCTCCCTGTTCGCCGGTGCCAAGGAGGTCTACACGATCAATGGCTACCAAGAGGCCATGAAGGTCAAAGACTTCGATTACCTGGTCGATTGGGGCTACTTTTTCTTCATCACGAAGCCGCTGTTCAAACTGATCCATTGGCTCGCGAGCTGGTTCGCCGGCATGGGCTTCGTCGGCAACTTCGGCCTCGCCATTCTCGCCACGACCGTGCTCGTCAAACTCGCGTTCTTCCCGCTCGCCAACAAGTCCTACGAATCGATGGCGAAGATGAAGAACCTGCAGCCCGAGATGGAAAAGCTGCGCGAGCGCTTCAAGGACGACCGCGCCAAGCAGCAGCAGGAGCTGATGGCGCTCTACAAGAAAGAGAAGATCAACCCGCTCGCGGGCTGCTTGCCGATCCTGTTGCAGATCCCGGTCTTCTTTGCGCTCTACAAGGTGCTGTTCGTCACGATCGACATGCGCCAGGCGCCGTTTTACGGCTGGATTCACGATCTCTCGGCGCCCGATCCGACGTCGCTGTTCAACCTGTTCGGTCTGTTGCCGTTCGAGGCTCCCGCATTCCTCCATGTCGGCGTGTGGCCGATCATCATGGGAATGACGATGTGGGTCCAGATGCAGCTCAACCCGCAGCAGCCTGACCCGCTCCAGCAGAAGATCTTCAACTGGATGCCGGTGTTGTTCACGTTCCTGCTGGCGTCGTTCCCTGCCGGCCTCGTGATCTACTGGGCCTGGAACAACGTGCTGTCGCTGCTCCAGCAGTACACGATCATGCGCAAGAACAAGACCGAGGTGCATCTGTGGAAGAACCTCGGCGTCGATAAATGGCTGGCAGGCCGCGGCGCGGCCGACAAGAAGTGACGCCGCCAGGGGCACGAAAGAGCGGCGGCCCGCCACATAAGGCCGGCGGCAACGGGCGCGACACGGCGGTCGATAATTTGGCTGCCCAGAGTGCAGTCGCTGAAGATGCTGCCAAGCGCGCCGCCGAAATTGCCGCTGCCGACCGCCATTTCCGCGGCAATTGGCTGTTCGTGCGCAGCGTTCCGTCGCTCGAATTCCTGCCCGATGCTGACCGTCCCGAAGTTGCTTTCGCCGGGCGTTCCAACGTCGGCAAGTCGACGCTGATTAATGCCCTGGTCGACCAGCACGGCCTCGCTCGCGCGTCGAACACGCCCGGACGTACGCAAGAGCTCAACTTCTTCCGTCCGAGCCTGACGCAGGAGCCCTTCTACCTCGTCGATATGCCGGGCTACGGCTATGCCAAGGCACCGAAGTCGATGGTCGAAGCCTGGACGCTCCTGATCAAGGACTACCTGCGCGGGCGCGCGACGCTGGCACGGACGTTCCTGCTGATCGATGCGCGCCACGGCATCAAGACGGTCGATCAGGGCATCATGGACCTCCTCGACGGGGCAGCCGTCTCCTTCCAGATCGTCCTGACCAAGGCCGACAAGCTGACGCCGCTGGCGCTCGAACGAACGATTGCTGCAACGCAAGAGCTCATCGTCACCCACCCGGCCGCCATGCCGACGGTGCTTGCCACCTCGTCGGAGAAGAAACAGGGGCTGGCCGAACTGCGTGCTGCCGTTATCGCGGCCACTCGGCGCGGACCCGCGTGACACTGCCCCGGGCGCGCAAACCGGCGTTGCCTTTTTTCTGCGTCAGTGTGCCGCGAAATGCCGCAGCGGCCGACCTGCGCGCGCCTCTCGCCTGCACTTCAGCACTGAGCTAGGGATTGGATGGCAAGGTGAATGTCCACGTCGCCAGCGCGTCGGCCACACCAGACTTATCGGCTGACCGGATGGTCGATTTCCGTGCAAATTAGTGCGCGGCATATGCTGCTGCGGTAGTTTGCGCGCTTGAGGCATTCCAATGTGGAGTTATAACGTCATCGTAACGGGTGACGATCGTGTCGGATCTATGGTGCGGCGGTCGGATGCCGCGAGGTCTGACGGGCCAGGGGCTGAGGCTGGGAGCGGATGGGAATGAGAAACGGTCAGAGCGGCTTCGGGTGGGCCACGCGCGTCGGCCTGGTTGGGGCCGGCGTGGTTGGGTCAGGCCTCACGACGGCAGCGGTTGCCGGCACCGGCCAGCCATCTCACTGGCAGATGGGTTTGCAGAACCCGGCGACCGACATGGCGGAAGCCATCAACTGGTTCCACAACGTCCTCGTCAACCCGATCATCATTGGCATCGCCGCCTTCGTGCTCGTGCTGATGATCTACGTCATGTACACGTTCAGCGAGAAGCGGAACCCCAAGCCCTCGACGACGACGCACAATCAGCTCCTCGAAGTCGCCTGGACCGTGATCCCGGTGCTCGTGCTCATCGCGATCGCCGTACCGTCGTTCAAGCTTCTTTACGCGCAGTACAATTTCCCGAAGCCTGATCTGACGATCAAGGCCACCGGCAACCAGTGGAATTGGACTCACTCCTATCCCGATCAGGGCGGCTTCAGTTTTACGACAGTGATGCTGAATGACGAAGAGCGCGCCGCGCTCATCAAGAAGGGCATCCCGGCGCCGCGCCTGCTTTCGGTGAACAACGAGATCTTCGTGCCGGTCAACAAGGTCGTGCACGTACTCGTCACGGCCAGTGACGTGATCCACAATTGGACGGTCCCGTCGTTCGGCTCCAAGGTCGACGCCGTACCCGGTCGCGTGACCGCCACATGGTTCAAGGCGCGCCAGGAAGGCGTGTTCTACGGCCAGTGCTCCGAACTGTGCGGCAAGGACCACGCGTTCATGCCGCTCGCGATCCGCGTCGTGTCGGATGCAGTCTTCGCCGAGTGGACCGAGGCTGTGAAGGCGCGCGATCGCAAGAAGGTGCAGGAAATCCAGGAGCGCACGGCGCTTCAGCATGTCGGCCAGAAGGTGGCTTCGGCGCCGACACGCTAGAATACGGTGGCGGTTCGCCACCAACAACGGATGCCATGAAGGACGCGGCGAGCGCCCTTCCGGCACCCGCTAAGAAAACAAAGATCACGATCCAGCCGGGGTGAAGCAGAGATGGCGACCAAGGACCACGCGGGCTACGGCCACGACGACCACGATACGCCGACGTTCTTCAATCGCTGGCTGTTTTCGACCAACCACAAGGACATCGGGACGCTGTACCTGCTCTTCGCCATCATGGCGGGGATCGTCGGTGGCTTCCTGTCGGTGATGATGCGGCTCGAGCTCCAGGAGCCGGGCATGCAGATCTTTACCGATCCGCACGTGTTCAACGTCTTCGTCACCGGCCATGGCCTGATCATGGTGTTCTTCATGGTCATGCCGGCGATGATCGGCGGGTTCGGCAACTGGTTCGTGCCGCTGATGATCGGTGCGCCGGACATGGCGTTCCCGCGCATGAACAACATCTCGTTCTGGCTGCTTCCAGTGGCCTTCCTAATGCTCATCCTGTCGATGTTCGTCGAAGGCCCACCGGGCAGCAACGGCGTCGGCGGCGGCTGGACGATCTACGCTCCGCTCTCGACCTCCGGCCAGCCTGGCCCGGCGATGGATTTCGCGATCCTGTCGCTGCACATCGCCGGCGCTTCTTCGATCCTCGGCGCGATCAACTTCATCACCACCATCTTCAACATGCGCGCGCCGGGCATGACGCTCCACAAGATGCCGCTGTTCGTGTGGTCGGTGCTTGTGACGGCGTTCCTGCTGCTGCTGTCGCTGCCGGTTCTCGCCGGCGCGATCACGATGCTGCTCACCGACCGTAACTTCGGCACGACCTTCTTCTCGGCGGCCGGCGGCGGCGATCCGCTGCTCTATCAGCATCTGTTCTGGTTCTTCGGCCATCCCGAAGTGTACATCCTCATCCTGCCGGGCTTCGGCATGGTCAGCCATATTATCTCGACCTTCTCGAGAAAGCCCGTGTTCGGCTATCTCGGCATGGCCTACGCCATGGTCGCGATCGGCCTCGTCGGGTTCGTCGTGTGGGCGCACCACATGTATACCTCCGGCATCGGCGTGAATGTTCAGGCCTACTTCGTCTTCGCGACGATGGTCATCGCCGTGCCGACCGGCGTGAAGATCTTCTCGTGGATCGCCACGATGTGGGGCGGATCGCTGCGCTTCACGGTCCCGATGATGTGGGCGCTCGGCTTCATCTTCCTGTTCACGGTCGGCGGCGTCACCGGCGTGATGCTCGCCAACGCGGGTGTCGACCGCGCTCTCCACGACACCTACTACGTCGTCGCTCACTTCCACTACGTGCTGTCGCTCGGGGCCGTCTTCGCCATCTTCGCGGGCTGGTACTACTGGTTCCCGAAAATGAGCGGCTACATGTACAATGAGACGATCGGCAAGGTGCACTTCTGGCTCACCTTCATCGGCGCCAACGTGCTCTTCTTCCCGCAGCATTTCCTCGGCCTCGCCGGCATGCCGCGCCGCTACGTCGACTACCCCGATGCGTTCGCCGACTGGAACCGCATCTCGTCGTATGGTTCCTACATGACCGCCGTTGCGACGCTGATCTTCCTCATCGGTATGTTCCACGCCTACTTCATCATGAAGAAGAAGGCCGGCAACAATCCGTGGGGTGAAGGCGCAACGACGCTCGAGTGGACGTTGACGTCGCCACCCGCATTCCACAGCTTCGAGACGCTGCCGCGGATCAAAGCCACCGATCACCACTGAGCCGCACATACTGAGTCGAAAAGACTGGAAGCCGGCCGCGCCATGACCGACACGATCGCACCCTACGTCCGCGACGGCCTCACCGAGGTCGAAGGCGGCAGCGTCGGCGACTTCGTGGCGCTGATGAAGCCACGGGTGATGTCGCTCGTGATCTTCACGGCACTGGTCGGCATCGTCGTCGCACCCGGCCCCTTGCATCCCGCGTTGGCAGCCATCGCGCTTCTCGCGATCGCGGTCGGCGCCGGTGCGTCGGGCGCACTCAACATGTGGTACGACGCCGACATCGACGCGCGGATGCAGCGCACTGCGTCACGACCGATCCCGAAGGGCCGCGTGACGCCGGAGGAAGCTTTCTCGTTCGGCATGGTTCTGTCGGTCGGGTCGGTGCTGACGCTCGGCGTGCTGGTCAATTGGGTTGCCGGCGCACTCCTCGCGTTGACGATTGCGTTCTACGTCGTCGTCTACACGATGTGGCTCAAGCGGCGGACGCCTCAGAACATTGTCATCGGCGGCGCCGCCGGTGCTTTTCCCCCCATGATCGGGTGGGCTGCCGTGACGGGAGGCGTGAGCCTCGAAAGCATCGTCATGTTCGCGATCATCTTCATGTGGACGCCGCCACACTTCTGGGCGCTGGCGTTGTTCCGGTCGGGCGATTACGCGCGCGCCGGTGTGCCGATGCTGCCGGTTGTCGCCGGCGAGCGGGAAACGCGGCGCCAGATCGTGATCTACTCGGCCCTTCTGGTGCCGCTTGCTGTGGTGCCGGCCGTGATCGGCCTTGGCGGCATCACGTACGGGATCGCGTCGACGGTTCTTGGTGCGATGTTCCTCGCTCTCGCGCTGCGCCTCTGGCGCGCCGAAGGTGAGGCGGAACAAATCCGGGTTGCGAAGCGGCTGTTCGCGTTCTCGATCCTCTATCTGTTCGGACTGTTCGCTGTGCTGCTCGTCGAGCGCGTGGCGGCCGGCCTGACAGGCTGACGATTGCGCAGGCCAGGGAGTGCATGTGGGCGAGCATGAAGATCGGGAGGCACAGCGCCGAAAGCGTATGCGCTCCATCGCGATCGCGCTGGCGCTCGGAGCGATGGTGCTTTTGTTTTACATCGCGACGCTCGTGCGCCTTGGCGGCAATGTGCTGAACAGGCCGATGTGAGCAGCGGGTGGTTAGAAGCGGAATTGAGGAGACTGGCGACGCGATGAGCGTGACGGGCGACAAGGCGGACAGCATGAGCGCGGAAGCGGCGATGGGCGCGCGCAACCGCCGTGTCGCGCTCGTTTGCGCAACCGTTGGCGCCGCAATGCTGGGTCTCGCCTACGCTTCGGTGCCTCTATATGCGCTGTTCTGCCAAGTCACCGGGTTCGGCGGCACCACGCAGCGGGCCGAGAAGCCCGCGTCCTCGATCCTCGAGCGGACGATGACGGTCCGCTTCGACGCCAACGTCGGCGACGGGCTGCCGTGGGACTTCGCGCCGGTCTCCGAGCCGCAGACGCTCCATATCGGTGAAAACGGCCTCGCCTTCTACCGCGTCACCAACCGGTCAAACCGGACAATCGTCGGCTCCGCGACCTATAATGTCACGCCCGAGCAGGCCGGCATCTATTTCAACAAGCTCGCGTGCTTCTGCTTCACCGAGCAGCGGCTGGAACCGGGCGAATCGATGGACATGCCGGTGAGCTACTTCGTCGATCCGGAGATCGTGAAGGACATCGATGCCTCGCGGCTCACGACGGTGACGCTGTCATATACCTTCTACGAAGTTAAAAAGCCGGCAGCCGCCCGCGCGGACACTGGCAAGGCCAAGGACCCGACCGGCAAGCCGGAAGCGGGCACGAGAGGATAGCAATCGCGCACGCGGCCACCTCACGGTGGTCGACGCGTCATGGGAACGAGAAGGTCGCGCCGCACGCGGCTGAGGACGAGACGGGGATAAGGGAGCTTTAGCGGTATGGCCGACGCGCACGCGAAACATCACGACTACCATCTGCTCAACCCGAGCCCCTGGCCCATCGTCGGCTCGGCGGCGGCACTCGTTCTCGCCATCGGCGCCATCGCCTGGATGAAGTCGATGAACGGTGGCGCCGGGGTGTTCGGCATCAAGGGCTCGTGGCTCTTCGGCCTAGGCGTGATGGGTGTTCTTTTCACCATGTTCATGTGGTGGCGAGACGTGATCAAGGAGGCGCACGCGGGCGACCATACGCCGGTCGTGCAGATCCATCTGCGCTACGGCATGATCATGTTCATCGCCTCGGAGGTGATGTTCTTCGTCGCCTGGTTTTGGGCATTCTTCGACGCGTCCCTGTTCCCTGGCGCGGTGGAGCCGCTCGGCAACAGCAAAGAGTTGATCGGCATGGTCGAGCGCAATGCGCTCACCGGCGGGATCTGGCCGCCTAAGCCGTCGGAGAATTTCACCGCGACTTTCGATCCTTGGGGCCTGCCGCTCGTCAACACGCTGGTGCTGCTGCTCTCGGGGACGACGGTCACGTGGGCGCATCACGCGCTGCTCGAGAACAACCGCAAGGGGCTGATCTGGGGCCTGACTCTGACCGTAACCCTCGGCGCGCTGTTCACGGCGCTGCAGGCTTACGAGTATGGACACGCGCTGTTCCACTTCAGTGGCCACATCTACGGCGCGACGTTCTTCATGGCGACGGGGTTCCACGGCGCTCACGTGCTGATCGGAACGATCTTCCTTGCCGTCTGCCTGTTCCGCGCGCTGAAGGGCCACTTCACGCCGAAGCAGCACTTCGGGTTCGAGGCCGCTGCCTGGTACTGGCACTTCGTCGACGTCGTTTGGCTGTTCCTGTTCGCCTGCGTCTACGTGTGGGCAGCCGGCCCGCCCGCACCAGCCGGGTTGGCGCATTGATTTCTGCCAAATAACACGACACAACTTCGGGATGGGGCGGATCGCAGGGTCCGCCCCGTTTCGTTTGAGCGGACGCTGTGGTCGAGGAAGCCATCATGACAACGAAACCGAAAGTCGCCGTCATCGGCACCGGCGGCACGATCACCGCGATCAGCGGCATCGGCCCGCTCGACCTCACCGAGTACACCTCGTCGGGCCACATGCTCGAAGCCGATGAGCTCGTCGCGCGCTATCCGGAAGTCGCGAGCGTTGCCGAGGTCATCCCGATCCGTTTCAAAGCCGTGCCCTCGACCGCGGTCGGCTTCCCCGAGTGGAAAGCGCTGGTGCTCGCGGCCGATAAAGCCGTCGCCGATCATCCGGACCTCGCCGGTATCGTCGTTCTGCACGGCACGGCCTCCCTCGAAGAAACGGCTTACGCCCTCTCGCTTACCGCCAAGGTCGCAGTCCCGATCGTGCTCGTCGGCGCCCAGCGCCCGGCGAGTGCGCTCTCGACCGACGCCGGCCTCAACCTCGTCAATGCGGTGCGAACGGCAGCAGCACCCGACGCGCGCGGCATGGGTGTCCTCGTTTGCCTCAACGACGAGATCCAGTGCGCGCGCGAAGTGACGAAAACGTCGACCGGCCGGCTGCAGACGTTCCGCAGCCCGGATTTCGGCGTCCTCGGCCATGCCGACGGCGATCGTATCGCCTTCTACCGCCGCCCGATCCGCCGCGCGGTGCCCGACACCGAGTTCGACATTCGCGGACTTGACGCCCTGCCTCGCGTCGACATCGCCTACTCTTATGCGGGCAACGACGGCACGGCGACACGGGCATTCATTGCAGCTGGCGCGCAGGGCATCATCGGCGCCGCATTCGCCCCGGGGTTGCTCGCCCCCGCCGAGACCGATGCATTCAAGGAAGCCGTCGCAGCGGGTGTCGTCGTTGCGATGTCGAGCCGCGCGGGCTCTGGACGAGTCTTCGCGCCGGCGAAACTGCGCGAGGCGGGTTTCCTCGGCGCCGACAATCTCAATCCGCAAAAGGCGCGCATCCTGCTGGCGCTCGCGCTGACCCGGACGCGCGATCCCGCGCAAATCCAAGCGATGTTCGCCACCTACTGACTGGGCAAACGCGAGTTCAGAAGGCGACCCGCACAAGCCAAAGAGTGATCGCGGGGAAGGCGACGAGAATTGCCGTCCGCACGATGTCACTCGCGACGAACGGCAGCACACCGCGGTAGGTGTCGCTGAGCGGAACGCCGGGCGCCATCGAGTTGATGATGAAGAGATTGAGCCCCACGGGTGGCGTGATCAGCCCGACCTCGACGACGATCAGCACGAGGATGCCGAACCAGATCGCTGTCTCCTCGGGTGTCAGACCGAAATCGAGCGCCATCACGACGGGGAAGAAGACGGGGATCGTCAGCAGCATCATGGAAAGCGAATCCATGACGCAGCCGAGCAGCAGGTAGCACACGAGGATCAGCGTCAGGATGACCAGCGGCGCGAGCCCCGAGACCTGCACCCAGTCTGCCGCCGCTTGCGGAAGTTGTGTCAGCGCGAGGAACGTGTTGAAGACCGCCGCCCCGAGGATGACGAAGTAGATCATCGCGGTTGCCGAGGCCGTCTCGAGCGCGCACGTAACGAGCGTCGGCCAATCGAGACGACCTGTCGCGAGCGCGTAGAGGCCGGTTGCGACCGCGCCGACAGCGGCCCCCTCGGTCGGCGTGAACCAGCCGGCATAGATGCCACCGATCACCAGCACGAAGATCGCGGCGACCGGCCAGACGCCCCGCAGGGAGGCAAACCGCTCGGCCATCGTCTTGCGCGGCAGCATGCCGGACGACGAGGGCGATACGCGCACGATGATCGCGACCGTCACCACATATCCGAGCGCGGCGACGATGCCGGGTATCATCGCGGCCATGAACATTTTCACGATGTTCTGCTCGGTCAGCACCGCGTAGATGACGAGGATGATCGACGGCGGAATGAGGATGCCGAGCGTGCCGCCGGCCGCAAGCACGCCCGTCGCCAGTGCACCGCTGTAACCGTTACGACGCAACTCCGGCAGCGCCACCTGCCCCATCGTCGCCGCCGTCGCGAGCGACGAGCCGCACACCGCGCCGAAACCCGCACACGCGCCGACGGCCGCGATCGCCAAACCACCACGACGATGGCCGACCCAATCAGCGGTCGCGCGGAACAGCGCGTCCGACAGCCCGGAGCGCGTCGCGAACTGGCCCATCAGCAGGAACAGGGGAATGATCGATAACGAATGACTGGAGAAGGTATCGAACGTCAGCGTTTTCAGCGCGGACAGCGCGGGAATCATCGAACCCGTTACGATCCAAGTGCCGCAGAGCCCCGTCAGCAGCATCGCCGCGCCGATCGGCACACGCAGAAACATGGCACCGAGCGCCACGACAAACCCCGTTACTGCCAGCGCGGCGCCGCTCATCAATGGGTGCTCGCGTTGGGGGTGTCACCGGCACCGGCGATCGCCTCGTTGAGGCTGCGCCAGACCGTGTAGGCGCACGTTATGAGGAACACGAGAGCAGCGATCGAGCCCGCCGCATATCCCCACCACGCCGGCATCTGCAGGATCATGCTGGTCTCGCCGTACGCGAGCTTGTCGCGGAAACCGAGCCAAAATTGCCACGCCACAATCGCCGCCACCACGGTCATCGCGACGTTGCCAGCGACCGCCAGCGCCGCCCAAATCCACCCGGACAAATAGGGCTCCAGCACGTCGACGGTCACGTGCCCGCGGCGGAACTGACACCACGGGAGGAAGGCGCAGACGGCAACGCCGCAGCCGACTTCGATCAATTCGAAATCGCCGGGCACGGGGCCGAGCCCGAACTTTGACAGCGCCCGTCCCACGATCGAGATCACTGCCATGAGCGCCAGAGCCACGAGCACGAGCCCACCCGCGATCGCAAGCAACCGCGCCAAGGCCTCAATGACCCGACCGACCGCCGCCTCGGCAGCCGGCGCGATGCCACGCATGCTATCCCCCGCTCCCGCTACGACGCGCCTATTCAGCACCCGCGTATTTGATGATCAGCGCTTTGGCGTCCTGCAGCATCGCGGCTGCCGGCTGGTCCTTGGCGGTCATCTCCTTCACCCATGCCTCCGCGATCGGCGCCGCAGCGGCTTTCCATCGCGCCGTCTCGGTCACGTCGAGCGTGATCATCTTGTTGCCCGCCGCCTGTGCGGCCACGATGCCGGGCGCGTCACCCTCATCCATGACACGGCCAACCCACTTCGATGCCGACATGCCGCTGTTGGCGTCGATCACCTTCTTGATGTCAGCCGGCAGCGCGTCGTACTTCGCCTTGTTCATGGCGAACACAAAGAAGCTCGTATAGAGGCCGCGGCTGCCGGTGAAATTGGTGTGCGACTGCACGAGTTGGGCGACCTTGAGCGGCGTCGTCACCTCCCACGGGATCACCGTCCCGTCGATCACACCCTTGGACAGCGCCTCCGGCATCGCCGGCACCGGCATGCCGACCGGTGTCGCGCCCAGTGCGGCCAACAGAGCCGTCGCCTGCCGCGTCGGCCCGCGCAACTTGAGCCCCTTCAAGTCCTCGAGCTTCTGCACGCCGTTGCCCTTCACATGCAGCAGCCCCGGGCCGTGGACATGGACGGCGATGACGTGGACGCTCTCGAATTCCTTCTTGAGGTACTTCTCGTAGAATTCCCACGCAGCTTGGCTGGTTGCTTCCGCGCTCGCCGCAATAAAGGGGAGTTCGAACACCTCGGTCCTCGGGAAGCGGCCCGGCGTATAGCCCGTCAACGTCCATATGATATCGACGACGCCGTCACGCGCCTGATCGATCAGCGCCGGCGGCCGTCCGCCGAGTTGCATCGACGGATAGACCTCGACCTTGAGCTTGCCGCCGGCTTCCTTGGTGACCTTTTCCGCCCACGGCGTGATGAAGTTCTTCGGCACTGGCGCCGGCGCAGGGAGGAAGTGGTGGATGCGCAGCGTGACGTCCTGCGCGATGCCGACCATCGGCCATGCCGACAGCATCGCCGCTGCCGTGACCGCGCCCAATGCGAAACGGATACCAAACCGCAACGTCATCCTCGTCCTCCCATTGCCTGCAATCTCTTGTTTTGCGCGAGACTATGCCGCCTCGCCCCTGCGGGCAATCGTTTGCACCGCGCTTGCGTTGCGCCACAGCTTGGTGCGCCCTATCCTCGATGAAGCCGGATGGACGAAAGGGGTGCGGGCCATGAACGTCGACTGGAGCGGCAAGACCGTCGAAACCGACGAACTCAGCATCAACTATGCTCGCGCCGGCCAAGGCTTCCCGGTCATCTTCCTGCACGGATGGCCGGAGTTCAATCGCGCGTGGATGCATAACCTGCCAGTACTGGCGGAGCGATTCGACTGTATCGCGCCGGATCTCCGAGGCTTTGGCCGCACGGTGACCAAAGGACCGCGCACACCCGACGGCACGCCCGTCAACAAGCTCGCCACCGACGTACTTGCTCTGGCCGACGCCCTCGGCCTCAGCCGCTTCGCCGTCGTCAGCCACGATGTCGGGTCGTTCGTCGCCCAACAGACCGCAATTGCCGCGCCCGATCGCGTCGCCGCGCTCTTCTTCTTCAATTGCACCTATCCGGGCATCGGAAAGCGGTGGGGTGACTACAGCCACTTCCGCGAAACCTGGTACCAGCAGTTCAATCAGAAAGATTTCGCCGCCGCGCTCGTCGGGTCATCGCGCGAGGCGTGCCGCATCTACTTCCGCCACTTCCTGACGCACTGGAGCCATAAGAAGGAAGCCTTCGAGCCCTATCTCGAGGAATGGGTCGACAATTTCCTGCGCCCCGGGAACCTGCAGGGCGGATTCGATTGGTACGTCGGCATTTCGAAACTGCGCGCGCAGATCGCGGCGGGGGCCACCGCGCCGAGCCCGCCAATCGCCGCGCCCACCTACTTCTACTGGGGCGCGCACGATCCGGTCCTGCGCTTCGACTTCTCGGACAAGCTCAGCGACTACTTCACCAACTTCACCCTCGAGAAAGCCGAAGACAGCGGCCACTTCACCCACGTCGAACAGCCAGAACTCGCCAATGATCGGATGCTGCGGTTCCTCGGGGAGAATGCGCGCTGAATTCTTAATCTCAAAAGGCGGGGGCGCGGGGGTGTCCCCCGCGCGGGTGCAGGGCCCGCGGCCCTGCTCGCGCCGCAAGGCGCGAATGTTGTGCGATGGGTCGCTTCGCGACGCTGGGCTTCCGCCCCGCACCCCGACCGGGAGGGACACCCTCCCGGACCCACCCGCCTTTTTTGCTTTTTTCCCTCTACCCGATCCGCGGCGCGTCGAGTTTGTGGACCGTGCCGGCGGTCTCGGGCTTCCAGGCGGGGTAGCGCTTGAGGATCAGCGGGTCGTGGCCGGGGATGACATTCGTGAGGCCGCCCGCCATTTTCTCCAGCCGATCGTAGCTGCGCAGCGTTGCTTCGACATCGACGCTGATGAAGAACGGCTTACGCTTCTCGATGTTCTCGTAGAAGTGCACGACGTCGGAGGCGAGCAGGACCGGCCCGTGATCCGTCATGACGCGGATCGCCTGGATGCCTTTGCTATGGCCAGGCATGTGGTGGACAGTGACGCCGGGGGCGACTTCGCCGTCGCCGTCGTGGAATTGGACGCGGCCCGAGTAGACGCTCTTCACCATCTCGCAAACGTGGTCGACGGTGAACGGCCCGCGCATGGCGACATCGCACATGCAGCGGCCCGTCGCATACGCCATCTCGGACTCCTGGAGATGGAAGCGAGCGGCCGGGAAATGGTCGAGCGTGCCGGCGTGATCGTAGTGAAGATGCGTGACGATGCAGGTATCGAGCTTCTCGGCATCGATGCCGATGCGCTTCAGGGCTTCGCGGGGTTCGAGGTCGATCTTGCGGCCGCGAGGCGCGGCTTCCTTATGATCGAAACCGGTATCGATCAGGATCGTGCGGTTCTTGTTGCGCAGCACGAAGACGAAATAGTCGATCGGCATCGGCGCGGCGTGATCGTCCGGATGGAGGAAATTGTCCGCTCGGGTCCGGTTCGTCATGGCGCCGTACTTGACGGCTAGGATCTCGTAGGTTTCGGACATTCGGCTCTCCTCCGGGCGCAAAGGTTTCTGGTTTGGCGCCAGAATGGCTTGCCCGTGCCGAGCCGTCGAGCAAAACCGTCGTGCGACGGGCGTGGAACCGTATTGCGGGATCGGGCATACTTGGACGAACCGAACACCCTCAGTCAGAGAGGACTACCGCGTGGCCGTCAATGTCTCATTCCTGCAGGAACTGCTCAGCTCGGTGGCCGAGCAAGGCCGCCAGTACCTGCCGCGTGCGCTCGTCGGTGGCGGTCCCGAGGAGGACATCACGGCGCTGTCGGCGGCGCTGATGTCGGGACGCGGCGAAGCCTCCGGCGTCGCCATCGCGCGGCGCATCCTGGATCTGTACCGTGAACTCGACGCCGACGGTCGGCGCGATTTCTTCCGCTACCTCGTCGAGCACATCAAGCCGGATGAGCAGATGGTCGAGCAGGCGGCGGCGGCCTATGTGACCGGACCCAGTGAAGCAACACTCAAAGCCCTGCAAAAGGCCGTCGAGAGCCCACGTCAGGAATTCTTCCGCCGCCTCAACCTCGCGCCGGGCGCCACCGCCGAGATCGTCGCCATGCGGCGCGACCTGCTGCGTCTGCCCAAGGCCGAGCCGTCGCTTGCTGCGCTCGATACCGACCTCATGCATCTGCTGCAGTCGTGGTTCAACCGTGGTTTCCTCGTTCTGCGGCGCATCGACTGGCAGACCCCTGCTGCCATCCTCGAGAAGCTGATCCAGTACGAAGCGGTCCATGAGATCAAAGGTTTTGACGACCTGCGCCGGCGCCTCGATCCCGCCGACCGGCGTTGCTTCGGTTTTTTCCATCCGTCGCTCGTCGACGAGCCGCTGATTTTCGTCGAGGTTGCGCTGACGGGCGATATCCCGGGGAGCATCCACTCGGTGCTCGGCGAAGCGCGCAAGACCGCAGGCGCGAGCCCGGCGCCGACGACCGCCGTCTTCTATTCGATCTCCAACTGCCAGGAGGGGTTGAAAGGAATCTCGTTCGGCAATTTCCTGATCAAACAGGTGGTCGAAGATCTCGCGCGCGAGCAGCCGCAACTCAAGACCTTCGTCACGCTGTCACCCGTGCCGACGTTCGCGCGCTGGCTCGACCGCGTCATGGCCGACGACCAGGAAGGGCTGCTGACCGATCTCGATCGCCACATCCTGCACGAACTGAAGGATCCCGGCTGGGTCGAGGGTGCGGACGACGAGGAACCGCTCCGCAATCCGCTCCTTGCGCTTGCCGCGCATTATTTTCTGTACGCCAAAACGGGTGACCGCCGGCCGGTCGATCCCGTCGCACGATTCCACCTCGGCAACGGCGCGCGTCTCGAACGGATCAACTGGCTCGGTGACATCTCGGAGAAGGGGCTGCGCGAGGCGCACGGCCTCATGGTCAACTACCGCTACGACCTCAAGGAGATCGAGCGCAACCACGAGGCCTACGCGAACGACGGCGAGGTCACGGCATCGCGCGCGGTACGCCAAATGGCCAAGCCCCCGACAAATGGCAAGCCAAAGCTTCCGGCGACGAAAGCGCTGCTGCAATTGCCCTCGCGCAGCCGCGCACCGGACAAGGCGCCGGCTGCGTCGGAGAAGGACGGCAAGAAAGGAACGTGATCGCGCGACGCTGGTCGGGCATCGGTTCGTCTCTCCGGTACTGGCAGCCGCGCGCCGTAAGCATTTATGCAATTGCGGTCGCCGTCGAGCAGGGCTCGCTAAGTGAAAGCAATCTCAACCCTGCCGAGGGTACCGAAGTCGGCTCGGGCGATATCGCCGCGATGGACTGAATCCAAACCTGTGCACGTACCGGTCGACACAATCTCGCCAGCCTTGAGCGTGAGGCCACGCGCCGACAGGTGATTGACGAGCCACACCAGTACCTCGAGCGGATCGCCCAGCGCTCGGGCACCCGTGCCGGCGCCTTTCTCGACCCCGTTGATCGTCATTGTCACGGCATGCCCTCGGAGATCTTGTGCGTCGAAGTTTGTCCATGGACCAGTGACCAGCGCAACGTTCACGCCGCCGTCGGCCGTCGTCAGGAGCCGGCCCTTACCTTTGAGACCACCCGCAAAGCGCGTCCCGACGACTTCGATTGCCCCGGCGAGACTGGCCACGGCGCTCAATACATCATCTCGCGTGTAAGGCGCGCTCCGTGGCGGCAAATCACGCCCCATGCGGAACGCGAACTCACCTTCGACGGCCGGCATATGATCGGGGACGACCGGCACGCTCGCCGGGCTCTCGAATACGAACGGACGCAGCAAGACGCCGGCTCCGGGCTCGTCGGTGCCGAGCAAGCTCTGAGCTTCCTTACTGGTCGAGCCGACTTTGTACCCGCCACAGGCCATGCCGCTCAACACGACGATGGCTTCCTGGACCGCATAGGCCTCTGCCGTGGACTTCGGCAGATCGCTCCTGGCAGTGGCGATGGTCTGGCCAAGACGTCGGGCATTCCAGAGTTGGCTGGCCAGATCGCTCAAAGCGGCCTCCTTTTTCGAGATCGATTTCCTGCCGACGACAGGACTGAGTTACGGGTCCACGATCACTATCCAAAGGGGGCGGGCATGCACCTCGCCCTTGACGCCCGCTCAACCCAGCGCTACCCAGATTAGACTAATTCTAATCTGAGGATGCCAAACCGTGCTTAACCGCTTTTCGCTCATTTCCAACGCCGGCAAGCGTCGTTTCGACGACCTGAGCGAACAGGAGATTTTGGCGCTCGCGGTCTCTTCAGAGGAGGAGGACGGTCAGATCTACACGGCTTACGCCGAGCGGCTCAGAGCCGAATTTCCGGCGACCGCCACCGTGTTCCAGGAGATGGCGGCGGAGGAGAACCAGCATCGCCGCCGTTTGATCGAAGCGTATCAGCGGCGCTTCGGCGATTTCATCGTGCCCATCCGCCGCGAGCACGTCGCCGGTTACTACACCCGCCGCCCGGTCTGGCTGGTCGCCAACCTCGATCTCGACACCATCCGCCGCGAAGCCGCCGACATGGAGCGGCAAGCGCACGACTTCTACGTCACCGCCGCCGGCCGCTCCACCGATGCGGGAACGCGCAAGTTGCTCGGCGACCTCGCAGCGGCGGAAGCCGGCCACCAAGCCAAGGCCGACAGCCTGGAGGAAAAGCATCTAGGCGACGGCAAGCGCGAGGAGGAAGATTTCGCCGCGCGCCGTCAGTTCGTGCTGACCTGGGTCCAGCCCGGGCTCGCTGGCCTGATGGACGGCTCGGTTTCGACACTGGCGCCGATCTTCGCCACCGCCTTCGCCACGCAAAATCCTTGGACGACTTTCATCGTCGGATTGTCGGCATCGGTGGGCGCCGGAATCTCAATGGGCTTCACGGAAGCAGCCCATGACGACGGCAAGCTCTCCGGCCGTGGCGCACCGTGGAAACGCGGCCTCGCCTCGGGGATCATGACGACGATCGGCGGCCTCGGCCACGCGCTCCCCTATCTCATTCCGGATTTCTGGATTGCGACGGCGATCGCGCTGGTCGTCGTGTTCATCGAGTTGTGGGCAATTGCCTGGATCCAGAACCGCTACATGGAGACGCCGTTTGCCCGCGCCGCATTCCAGGTCGTGCTCGGTGGTGGGCTGGTGCTCGCGGCGGGCATCATTATCGGCGCATCGTAGCCGACCAAAAATTCTCCGAGCCTGTCGGACAGGGCAGGGTCGCCGCGTCCTTCGAGTACAATCGATAGAACGTGCTTATCGGAGGCGAGACCATGGATACCCCTGCGAACACTCCTGCATTGCTGTTGACCGGGCGCATTCTGACGGGGCTGTTCGCCCTCTTCATATTGGGTGCGTCGATCACGCCGAAGCTGCTCCAATTGCCGGTTGCCGAGGCGACCATGGCAGAACTCGGCTGGCCGGCCGGCTACGCGCTCATGATCGGCATCATCGAATTGGTCTGCCTCGTCCTCTACCTGTTCCCGGTCACGAGCTTCCTCGGCGCGGTGCTGATGATGGGTTTGCTCGGCGGCGCCATGGCCACCCAGATCCGCGCGGGCAGTCCCCTCTTCAGTCACATCCTCTTCAGCTTGTATCTCGGACTATTCATGTGGGGCGGGCTATGGCTTCGTAACCCGATGTTGCGGGCGCTGTTTCCGCTGGCTCACGGGCCCGTCACCCCCGCGCGCTTGCGGTCTGCGAGCTAGGCCGTCACTCCTCTAGCCGTTCCGAAAAGGACTTGACCCCACACGCGCCCAGGGGCTTCCTCGCCGGGCGACGCGCCACGACGGCAGTCGCGGAGAGCGGATCGGCCAGCAGCAGCGATGGACATCTTCCACGGCTATGATCACGTGCCGCCCGGCGCTCGGGGCGCAGCGGTCGCGATCGGCAACTTCGACGGCGTCCACAAGGGGCACCAGGCGCTCATCGCGCGTGCGGGCGACGCGGCGCGAGGCCTTGGCGTGCGCACCGCCGCGCTGGTTTTCGAGCCGCATCCGCGCGAATTTTTCCAACCGGCGCGGCCGCTCTTTCGGCTGACACCGCTGCCGCAGAAACTGATCCTGCTTGAATCCTACGGCGTCAACTTGACGTACGTCATTACCTTCGAGCAGGAACTCGCCTCGATGTCGGCGGAGACGTTCGTCGAGCGCGTGCTCGTGGCCGGACTGGGCGTTAAGCACGTCGTGATCGGGCACAATTTCCTGTTCGGGCGGAGCCGGACGGGCAATGCCGGACAGATGTCGGACCTCGGTCGCGCTTTCGGGTTCGGGGTGTCGGTCGTCCCGCCGGTCGGAGAGGGCGGCGAGCTTTATTCGTCGAGCGCGGTACGCGCGGAACTGGCGCAAGGCGATATCACGGGAGCTACCCAGATGTTGGGACATCGCTGGAAGGTCGAGGGTGTCGTTCAGGGCGGCGCGCGACGCGGCACCGGGCTCGGATATCCGACGGCGAACATCGCCCTCGGCAAGGGCGCGACCCTCGCCCACGGCATCTACGCGGTTCATGTCGGCGTCGACGGCGCGCGCCACCAGGGCGCGGCATATCTCGGCACACGCCCGACCTTCGATGACGGATCGCCGGTCCTGGAGGTCTTCCTGTTCGACTTCGACGACGACCTCTACGGACGCACGATCGAGGTCGAGTTCGTCGAGTTTCTGCGCGGCGATCGGAAGTTCGATGGCCCCGACGCCCTCAAGGCTCAGATGGATGTCGACTGTGCCCGCGCCCGCGAGATCCTCGCCGCGGATAGCGCCGCCTGAACGTCGCCGGCAGCAGCAGCGGTTAACGCCCGATTCGGGACGCGGCATCGCAATGTCCGCCGGCAGTGTCAGAACCGGACGATTTGTTTACCGTCCGCCATCGTAGACGCGGAACAGGCGGCGGCGCGAACGGACGATGCGCGAGAGCGTGAAATCCTGCTTGAACGGGCTCGGCTGGACCATGCGTTCGGCCACCACATGCGGCCGGCCATCGGGCCAGACAATGCCTCGGTTGACCACGCGTCCAGGCAGCAATGGTTCACTGCCGAGCCAGGGTTCGTGATTGCACGTCGAGAAGGCGCCGAGCAGTCGCGTGATCCGTTCTTCGGTATGAACGAGTGGCAGCAAGATTATTTCGAAGCGGGCTGAGCGTCCGGTGGCGGTGGGCATATCGACGGTAATGACCCCAACGCCCCCTTTCTCCGTGATGGAGTCGAAAAAACACCCGAAATCCCGGGCATCTTCGATATCGAACAGAGCACTGAAGTCGCGCCCGCGCAGCTCCGATCCGAGCTTTTCGCCGACCCGAGTTCCGGCGAGACGGAAACGATGTCCCTCGCCGGCTTCACATTCGACAACGAATGTCTCAGCCAAAATCCCGGCGAAGCGCGCAGGCTCGACCTCGAACCGTCGCGGCGCCATCCGGGTGCCACGAATTTCGTTCCAATATTTGAACAGAAGCTGGCTGGTAGTATTCTGCATTCCTGGTCCCTGACCGGCCGGAGGGTTTCCCCACCACTGAGGCATATGCGGTCGACGGGATGCGTCATCCTGTCCGCCCGAAAGCGGAACAGGTGCGCGCCATATGGACTGCACAGGGCCTAATCAGCAGCTTTCGTGCCAGTTAACGATCGTGCCAATTGTGGGCTGACGAATTGGTTGCCTGCGACGCGCCGCAAGGCTACGTGCAGTGCCTGATCAGAACTGGGGACCTCCTTGACCCGTGAGCCCATTCTCAACGTGCCAGCCGCTGTGGTGGCCGTACTGGTATTGCTGGCGGCGGTGCACGGCGGCCTCGCGCTGCTTCCCGAAGACGCCGATGAGTATATGGTCTGGGCACTGGCGTTCGTCCCTGCACGCTACGTTCCGGTCGCCGTCGAGATCCCCGGCGGGCCTATCGCGGCGTGGACATCGTTCGTAACCCACCAGTTCGTCCACGGTGACATCACTCACCTGCTGATCAACTGCGCATGGTTACTGGTCTTCGGCAGCGCTGTGGCCCAGCGCATCGGCGCCGTCCGCTTTCTCGTCTTCGGTCTCGTATGCGGCATCGCCGGCGCATTGACGTTCATGTTTGTGCGATGGGGGCAGACAGTGCCGATGGTCGGGGCGTCAGGGGCGATCTCCGGCCTGATGGCGGCAGGCTTCCGGCTGCTCCTGCCGGCGATCGACAATGGCGAGATCCATGAGATGCGTGATTCACCCCGGTCGGTCCGGCTGGCGACGCTCAGCGAGTGTCTTCGAAGCCGCCGCGTGATGCTGGCGGTGATTGCGTTCATCGTCGTGAATTTTGTGATTGCTGGCGCGGCCCCTCTGTTCACCGACGCCGCCGGCATCGCGTGGGAGGCACACATTGGCGGTTTCGCGGCCGGGTTTCTGCTGCTCGGCGCTTTCGATGCGGCGGCCCCAGTCGAGTTGGAGCCGCCACGGCCCTAAAGCGCGACCCGCCGAAAAGCAACGTCCGGCGCACGTGACCATCGAATTACACAGCGTTCGGCAGCGCTGTCGCTAGGGCCTGAGACCGACTATATTTTTTTCCGCAGGCTGTCGCGGGCTTGCGCCGGGGCGCCATCCACCCGACATCTTGAGGGTCAACCAAGGGAGCGCACGTCACATGGCATTGAACCCCGAAGAGCGGCAGGCAATCACAGGTCTGTTCGACCAGCTGCGGGAGAACGGCTTGGCGGAAAAAGATTCGGAGGCCGAAGCGCTGATCAATCAGCTCATCCGGCGGACCCCCGATAGCGCCTACATGCTCGTACAATCGGTGCTCATTCAGCAGCAGCAGATCGACGAGTACGAAACCTACATGGATCAGCAGGAAGCGCGGATCAAGGAACTCGACGAGCAGCTCAATGGCGCCCGTGCGCCACAGCAGAGCAGCTCGGGCGGCTTTCTTGGTGGCGCGCGGCGTGGCGTAGCTCCGGGCCCTCGCGAGTCCTATCAGGATGACCGCGGCAGCGGGATGCCGTCGATCGGATCGCGTAGTGGTCCCGGCCGCTACGATGCGTCGGCCGGTCGAGCCCCGGAACAGCCGTGGCGCGGACGCGAGCCGTCCTACGCGGCTGGCTCAGGCCCAGGCCCGGGTAGTACACCGCCGGCCCAGCAGCCTCCCCAGCAGGGCGGCGGTGGGGGCTTCCTGAGGACCGCGGCCGCCATGGCTGCCGGTGTCGCGGGTGGCGCTCTGCTGAGCAACTCGCTGGGCGGTATGTTTGGCGGCAGCAAGGGTGGCGAGGCGCAGGCCGGACAGAACGGCAGCAGCTCGACAAGGTCCGAAGAGTCGTCGCGTCATAGCGATTCCGACAATGATCCTGGCAACTACGACAGCAACGTCCACGATGCAGGCGTCGAAGAAGGCGACTGGGGTGGCGGTGACGGCGATTCCGATCTCGACATCTGAGGTCACCTGCGAAAACGCGTGATCGATAAGCACGTCCGGACCGATCCGGACGTGCTTTTTTCTGCGTAAGGGCTGCTGTTAGGCGTTGTTGTTTGCCAATGCGCCACGGGCGTCAGCACGGATGCGCTCGACCATGGAATTGAGGCCGTTCGAACGCTGCGCGGTCAAATGATCGCTGAGCCCGAGTTCGGCGAAAACAGCTCGAGCGTCCGTATCGAGCACGTCGCGCGCAGATCGCTTCGCGTAAATGGTCATGAGAATAGCAACCAAGCCGCGCACGATATGCGCATCGCTGTCCCCTTCCATCTCAAGCACCGGCGCGCCACCGGCGCCGTTCCGCCAATCTGTCGACAGCCATACTTGGCTCGCACAGCCGCGCACTTTGTTGCTGTCGGTGCGATGCGCCTCGTCGAACGCGGGCATCATGCGACCGAGCTCGATCACGTACCGGTATTTGTCCTCCCAATCGTCGAGAAGGGCGAAGTCGGCGCGGATGTCGTCGAGCGTCATGATACTCCAAGGCGTTTGGGCGCGGTGGCAGAGCCCTCCAGGCGGCTCGTCTTCCGACAGGTGGTGCGTGGTCCGGTCGATGCAATAGCAGATCGGTTCAACAACTTCAGCAAGCGCGGGCGCTCGGAACGACTTAGCCGAAATCGACTGCAAACGCACCAAACGTAGCCAGCCTAACGTCCCCCGCGGGAACTTTTTAGGACGGACACCGTTCAGACCGAAAGCGGCAGATGCCCGCGGCGAAGGTCGCGGATGCGGATGTCATCCGTATCTCACGTCATGCGAAATACGCCACGCAACTGCCGCGATTCCGTGGCCTGATGGTTTCATCGAGGTTACTCTATTCGCTCGAGGATACTTCGACATGCGAGACGAGACGTCACACGAACTGGGATCGTCGGCTCTCCACATGCTTCATCGGGCCAGTCAGGCCGCTGATGAGATGTTTGCCAACGAGACGACGGGCGCCGATCTGACACCGCGGCAGTTCGCTGTGCTCGCTGCGCTCGAATTGCTAGAGAGCGCCAGCCAGACACAGATCGTCGACCTTACCGGGATCGATCGCTCGACGCTTGCCGACATCGTCAAGCGCTTGGTCAAGCGCGGGCTGCTCAACCGTCGGCGGTCGCGTTCCGACGCGCGCGCCTATGTCGTTCGGCTGACACCCGAGGGGCGCAGTGTGCTTATCGCCACCAAACCAGCGGCGCTTCGTGTCGAGGAACGATTGATGGAGCACTTGCCTCACGCACGGCGCACAGAATTGATCGCAGCGCTCGAGGCCATCATCGGCCGGCTCGGCGCGCCCGCGTCGTCTAAGGCGGCCTGAACCTCCAACTCTCTCAGCGAATCACCGAATCCCCTGCAGTTCGGAAGACCGGCGTTTTGATGCCAGGCAGTCCTTGAGGCAGCGCTGCAGATCAGCGTCGCAGCGCGGGGCGCCCCTGGTGGAAATCCTGCATTGGTTGTGCCGCTGACGGCACAGGCTTGCGCACGAGGCTTCAGCAACGACCATGGGACTTTGCGACATCGCCGGCGAACGCTCGCCGTGCCCGTCGAAGCTTGCGCCAGAAGCTGACGCCGACGCTGCCAGGAGCGGCAGGATCAGAAGCAGTCCGGAGATCACTGCAGCGCGTCGCATCATGCCTCTTCGTCTCTCGCCGTGATGAACCTGGAAGGTCAGGCATCAAAATCTTCAATGCAAATGGTGTGTCCAAAGCCGTTCGAATACCTGCGCACACGCGAGATCGCACTCTTCCGACGCGACGTATCGCGCAGGCACGCCGATTGCGCTTCACCCGCTATGGTACGCAGCGGCGTTCGCTTCCGACGTCGCGCCCGTCCGCCTCTGACTACATGAAAATGCCGCCCACAGCCCTTGCATCAATAGTCGGCGACCCATGAATGCGACCTGAACCAAAGCCGCCGGGGAAACGCGAAGCAAACGAAGGCGGATGGAGCGACGATCCGCGGTGCACACCCTTTCGAAAGAAGGGGGGTTGCGGAACAACCCTGGAACATCTATGGTGTTCTCGGTTTGTACAACATGGTCGCTTGTCAGCCCCGTAGAGACGGCGAGCTTTCACCGCGGAACATGTCTGGGACGTTTCATCGAGAAGATTGGCGCGGCATCGCATTGTTCGGTGGCGCCATCGGCAAGGGAATGGAGAGACCATGCTGACCGCGAAGCAGAAAGAACTGCTCCTGCTCATTCATCATCGGGTCCAAGAGACAGGTGTCCCGCCGTCCTTCGAGGAGATGAAGGAAGCGCTCGATCTGAAATCGAAGTCGGGTATTCACCGGCTGATTACGGCGCTCGAGGAGCGAGGCTTTCTGAGACGGCTGCCGCATCGGGCCCGGGCGCTAGAAATCGTCAAGCTCCCTGACGCCCTACAGGACGATCCGCCGGGCACTCAGCGGGCCGCCTTCCGGCCCCAGGTCATCGAAGGCGGACTGGATCGGCCGGCACCGTCCGTGGCGCCGCCAGCGGCGACTTTGGCCAGTGGCACCAGCATCCCCATGATGGGTCGCATCGCAGCGGGCGTGCCGATCAGTGCCATTCAGGATCACAGCCAGGATGTGATGTGCCCGCCCGACCTGATCGGCTCCGGCGAGCACTTCGCTCTTGAAGTCGTCGGCGATTCGATGATCGATGCGGGAATTCACGACGGCGACGTCGTCATCATCAAGCGCACCGACACCGCGAGCAATGGCGAGATCGTCGTCGCGCTCGTCGAGAAGGAGGAAGCGACCCTCAAGCGCCTGCGGAAGCAGGGCGGCACCGTTGCCCTCGAGGCCGCCAATCCGAATTACGAGACACGCCACTTCGGGCCGGACCAGGTCGAGGTCCAGGGCCGTCTGGTGGGCTTGATCCGGCGCTATTGAGCGCGCAAGCTAGCGCGGGAAGCAATCTGCCGGGAACATGCGTCATGAGTGATCTGCCGACGTCGGTGCGTATCAACGAGGAAGGCCCCCGCGAGGGTTTTCAGATCGAGAAGGGGCCGATTTCGACGGAGCGAAAGATCGCGCTCATCGATAGCCTCTCACAGACCGGCCTCAAGCAGATCCAGTGCGTTTCCTTCGTCAATCCGAAGAACGTCCCGGGTTGGGCCGACGCCGAGGCCGTTACCGCCGGCTTCACCAAACGTGAGGGCGTCACTTACACGTGTCTCTGGCTCAACGACCAGGGTTTCAAGCGGGCGATGTCGTCGGGCCGCTACGACATGGCCGGGCGCATATCGCTCACCGCCTCCGAAACCTTCGTCAAGCGCAACCAGAACCGCACGCTGAAAGAGAATTACGACGCTCAAACGGCCTCGATTGCGCTCTATAAGGCGCACGGTCTTGCGATCGAGAAGGCGTCGATCATGGCCGCATTCGGCTGCAACTTCGAAGGCGACATGCCGAGCGAGCGGCTGACCGGTGTCGTCGCGCAGATCTTCGAAATCGCCGCCGCCAATGACGTGCGAATCAAGTCACTGTCGCTTGCCGATACGATGGCGTGGGCGACACCCGCCACCATCAAGCGACTCGTTGGCGCGGTACGGGAGCGGTGGCCCGACCTCCATCTGTCACTCCACCTTCACGATACTCGCGGCATGGGCATCGCCAATGCCTACGCCGGCCTGGAGATGGGCGTCGCGACCTACGATGCTGCTGTCGCCGGCCTCGGCGGCTGCCCGTTCGCGGCCCACAAGAGTGCCGCTGGCAACGTCTGCACCGAGGATCTCGTGTTCATGTGTGAGGAAATGGGCATTGCGACGGGCGTCGACTTGGCGCGCCTCGTCGAGACCGCGGCCCTAGCCGAGGACATCGTCGGGCACCCGCTGCCCGGCTCCGTCAAGGGTGGCGGCACGCTTGGGCGGCTCAGGGCCCAGATCCGCGCCGCCAAAGCGGCATAGCGGGCGCGCTTCTGCGACCATCCTGCACTATTCCTGCAATCGGAACGGCCATGCGCCAGCAGTATTGCCGCACGAGACGATAAGGTCCAAAGTGCGCCTCGAATGGCCGTCGCTCGCGAACAGCGCCGTCGTGGCCGCCATAACCACAATCCGCACCCAGAGAAGGCGGCGATGACCCCGATCTCAACACTACAGAAGACTGCCGAGGCCTTGATGGAAAAGGCCGCGATCGAGATCCCCGATGACTACCTCGGGGGCCTGCGTCAATGCGCCAACACCGAAAAGGGCGATCTCTCTTCCTTCGTCATCCAGGCGATGCTTGAGAACTACGAGGCCGCGAAGGAAGACCGCCGCGCGATGTGCGGCGATACGGGCGTTCCGCGCTGGTACGTGAAGTTCGGCAACGACGCCCGCGTCGAAGGCGGCCCCGTCGCGCTCGAGGCGGCGCTGCGGCGCGCCACTGCCAACGCCACGCGCTCTATCCCGCTGCGCCCAAATCGCGTGCACCCGCTTTGGCGCACCGACCACGACAACAACTGCGGCATCGGTGCGCCCGAAATCGAATACTCGTTCCATCCCGAGGGCGATTGGATCGACCTCACCACCGTTCACAAGGGCGGGCTGTTCGGCTCCGACTACCGGATGCTCTTTCCCGGTGACGGCATCGACGGCATCAAACGCTTTTACCTCGATACGCTGATCGCGTTCGGCAAGCGCGGCCTCGCCTGCCAGCCGGCGATCGTCGGCGTCGGCCTCGGCGGCTCGAAGGACATCTCCGTGGTCCTCGGCAAGCAGGCCGCGTGCCTGCGTACCGTCGGCGACCGCAATCCCGACCCCAAGATCGCTGCGCTCGAAGCCGAACTCAAGGACATCGGCAACTCGATCGGCATGGGCGCGATGGGTTTCATGGGGTCGAGCATGGTCGTCGACTGCCACATCGAGGTCGGCTACTGCCACACCGGCGGTATGCCGATGAGCGTGCACATGTTCTGCCTCTCGTCCCGTCGCGCCACCGCGCGCATTTTCCCCGACGGCCGCGCCGAATTCCGCACCGATCCGCTCTGGTTCACCGACTACATGCGTCGCACCGGCGTCGAATGGGATGGCGCTGCAGTGGAGCATCCGCAGGCAGCCGAATAATTTTTGCCGCGGTCGGCGACGCCTTCGGCTACCGCCGCCGCGGAACTGCCTCTCCGGTTGGAGATCTTGCGTCGCGGCCTTCGGCCGCCACTGCGTCCGCCCGAGGTATTTGGCGACCGTCGCTTTATTGTCAGGGAGTGGCCGAAGGCCACAAGGTTGTCCACCAACCGGCGAGGCAGCACCGCCGCGCGTGTAGGCGAAGCCGTACACGTCGGCGGCTACAAAAAGTCAAGCGACCGCGGCCGTTATTGAGTCCCCACAACCGTCGTCGCGCAGGACGCGCGGGCGAGTTGGGCGGCGATGCGCGCTTCGAATGCATCGCCCTTGCGCGGCGCGCGGACGACGACGATGCCACGGCTGTCAGGCGCCGCGACGCGCGATGGATCGAAGTTCGGCGCGCTCCCGATTCCGAACAGGTTGAGCAGCGTGGCGCGCGACGGCTCGATCACGAGAGTTACTGTGGGCTGGCGCAGGCTCGCGGCCGCAATGGCGTAGTAATTGTCGCCGAGCGGCGAGTAGATGGCGAGGCTCCAGCCGGGCTCAGCCAACGTCGCATTGACGGTCAGCGTCCCGGCGGCGAGATCGAACGGGCACACGGCCATCTGCAATCCGGGGTCGTTGAACGGCAGGAGTTCGCCACCGGGCGCCACGGGCGGAAGAACGCGCATCTCGTTGACTGGCAGGCCCTCGGCCAAGCGCTCATAGCCGGTAACCGGGCTCATGTAGGGGATCGCGAGCGTCGATGTGATGTGCACGATGCCGGCGCTGACGAGCGCCACGAGCAGCGCATGAAGGCTGAGCCGAGGGAGACGCCATCCACGCTTCGCCGCGCCATCTGCCGCCCTCAGCATGCGACCCTCTTGATCTCCGGAAGGCGCACCTGATTGTCTTCGTCGGCGGGAGCGGTACTGTCGTGGGGATCTTCCGCTTGGAGAACCAGCGTAAGTCGGCCGGCGCCACCCGTCGGCAGCCAATTGCCCGGCCGCGCCGAGCGAGCCAGATGGATGACGATACGGCCGGACGGCGCGCGAAGTGCGGTATCGGAGCTGAAAGAATGGCGGGCGGCGTCGTTGCGGATCAGCTTACCGCGAGCATCGAACACCGCGACACTCCACCAGCCACGGCTCGGCTCGCTCCCTTCGACCTGATACTCGCACGACGAGTGCAGCGGCTGACCGTCGCTGTCGATGCTGGCATGATAGCGGGCCATCATGGCCGTCGATACGGGCAGCAGCGAATGGCGCACGAAGTGGGCGCGCGTGTAGGGGTCCGCGTCGAGCCGCCCGGCGGAGACCCAGTAGGTCCAGGGGCCATGAACTTCGGTCGTGAGCGCGGAACCCCGCTCGACCATCATCCAGGTGGCACTGAGACCGCCACCCACCGCAATCAGGACGAAGACCAGGAGGTTGATCAGCATGGCCTGCAGCTCATCGGCGTTGCACTGAGGCAGGCTGGATCGGAGGCGTTGCGGCGCCACGCGTATCGCCGAGAGGCGCCACATCGGCGCGCTTGCCGGTCGCCGGCGACGGCGCAGGTTTCCGAGTGCCGGACGCGGGAGACGCGGCGCCGCCCTCCGGCTGGCCGCTGCCGATACCGAGGGGGCGCTCGCTGGCGAGACGCAGCTCGTCGCCGAGTTGCTTTAACGCCTGCCGCGTGCGGTCCGGCATCGCGTTGCTCGCCTGTGCCACGCCACCGGCGGCCGGGCCATCGCCACCAGGCTGCAATTGGCGCAATGCGGCGAGGCGGCGGCGCTCCTCGATTTGCGCGGGATGCGGCTCGAGGCCGGGAATCGTCGGGATGTCGGCGCTCGTCGTCGCAACCGACATGAACTTGTGCCACGTCATCGCTGGCAGGTTGCCGCCGGTCACATCACGCATCGGGCGGAAATCGTCGTTGCCGATCCACACACCTGTCACGTACTGGCCGGTAAAGCCCATGAACCAGGCGTCGCGGTAGCTCGAACTCGTTCCCGTCTTTCCGACGACGGTGGCGTTCTCGAGGGTCGCGCGCTTGCCGGTGCCATCGGTCACGACGGCCTGCATCAAGCGGTTCATGCCGACGACCACGCGCTCCTCGAGGATCTGCGCGGCCGGCGGCTCGTCCTTCTCGCGGGTGTAGATGACATCGCCGCGCGAATTCATGATCTCGAGGATGGCGTACGGTTTCACGGCCTTGCCGTTGTTCGCAAACACGGCATAGGCGGCGGTATGCTCGAGCGGCGTAATGCCGTGGTCGCCGAGCGCCATCGAACAGGTCTTGCGAACGCCGGTGACGCCGAGCCGCTGCGTCATTTCGAGGACGTTGTCGCGTTCGTAGCGGAAGGACAAATCGACGGCTGTCGTGTTCAGCGAGCGGGCGAAGGCACTCGCCATCGTGATGCGCGCACCGCTGCCGCTGCCGCCATCGTAGTTCTTCGGCGCCCAGTTGCCGCAGGGCGGCGCCGCGTCGCGCACCAGCGACGTCGGGGTCAATCCGCCGTGTTCGATGGCATTGGCATAAACATAGAGCTTGAACGACGAGCCGGGCTGGCGTCGCGCCGCGCTGACCCGGTTGAACTGGCTCTCGCCGTAGTCGACACCGCCGACCAGCGCCCTGACGGCACCATCCGGCTCCATGGCGATCAGCGCCCCCGAGGTCGCGTTCTTTTCGCGCTCGTACTGGCGGATGGTCGACACCAGCGCTTGATCGGCGGCCTGCTGGAGGCGGACATCGATCGTCGTGCGGGCGGTCAAAACATAGTGCCCGCGGCCCTCGGCGATTTTCTGGATCTCCTCGAACGCCCAGTCGAGATACCAATCCGGGCTGTAGGTCGCGCGAGTCTCGATCGGGCGCGCGGGATTGAGGCGCGCACCGTGGACCTGGCCGGCGGTCATGAACCCGGCGTCGACGAGGTTGGTCAGCACGAGATTGGCGCGGGCGCGCGACGCGGGCAGATTGATGTGCGGGGCGAACTTCGTCGGTGCTTTGAACAGGCCCGCGAGCATGGCGGATTCCGCCAGCGTGATCTCGCGCACCGATTTGCCGAAATAGAACTGCGAAGCGGCCTCGATCCCATAGGCGCCGCCGCCCATGTAGGCGCGATCGAAATAGAGTTTTAGGATCTGCTGCTTGGTGAATCGTGATTCTAGCCAGAAGGCGAGGAACAACTCCTTGAGCTTGCGATCGAACGAGCGCTCGAATGACAGGAACAGGTTCTTCGCGAGCTGTTGGGTGAGCGTCGAGCCGCCCTGGACGGTCTCGCCGGCCCGGACGTTCTCGAAGAAGGCACGCGCGGTGCCGAGCACGTCGACGCCGTAGTGCTCGAAGAATCGCCGGTCCTCGGTCGCGAGCGTCGCCTTGATCAGATGATCGGGGATTTCCTCGAGCGGCACCGCATCGTTGTGCAGGATGCCACGCTGGCCGATCTCGTGGCCCTCCCGGTCGAGGAATTTGACGGCGAACTTACCGGTCGAGAGGATCTTGCCCTCGTCCATCTCCTGAAAAGCCGGGATCGCCAGCCCATACATGAGCACCATGCCGCCGGCCGTGAGCGTCAGCCCCTCCGACATCAGCTCGGTCGCCCCGCGGCGCCAGCCGGACAGGCGAAATCTGGCAAAGAAGCTCGACGCCGCGTTCCAGCGGTCCTGGAAGGCTTCCCAGGTGTTGGATAGGCTCGAATCGATCCAACTATCGAGACGAAGCCAATCGACTCCGGTCCGACGCCCCTTCCGATGCCTGGTGAGCCAGTCGCTCAACGTTCGGATTCCTCGTGTTTATCCGGCCTTGACGACGACGCCGGCAGCATTGGTCATCAGTCCGTCCGTCAGCACAACGGCCAAGAACCTGGGGCCACGATTCTGGCGTTGATATGCTGAATCGATGCGTGACGGCAAATATGATACGTGAACAGTATTCGATACAGCAGTTTCCATGGAGCCTCCGTGAGCAAAGCTCAACCGTTCTGGCGGACCAAGACGCTCGACGAAATGTCGACGAGCGAATGGGAGCGCCTGTGCGACGGCTGCGGGCGCTGCTGCCTCGTCAAGCTCGAGGATGAGGACACGAGCGAGATCTATCTAACCCGCCTGGCGTGCGGCCTGCTCGACCTGAAATCCTGCCGATGCAGCGACTATGAAAACCGCCAGCAGAAGATGCCGGACTGCATCTCGATCACGCCGGAAAAGGTGCGGACGCTGGGCTGGCTTCCGCCGACGTGCGGCTACCGCCTCGTCGAAGAAGGCAAGGACCTGCGATGGTGGCACCCGCTGATCTCGGGCACCCCCGAGACGGTCCATCAGGCCGGCATCTCGGTGCGTGGCAAGGCGCGCAGCGAAACCGGCGTCAAGACAGCGTGGCTTCACCACTACATCATCGACGATTTCGTCGATGACGAAGCAGCACCCGCGCCGAAGAAGTCACGCGCCAAGCGATCGCCCGGAAAAGCCTAGATCCGCAAGACGCGGAACCAGCGCATGACATCGAGCAGACTGACGGCGGCCGCGGCAACGTAGGTGTAGGCCGCCGCGCGCAGCAGTTTGCGCGCCGACCCCATGTCCCGTGGTGAGATGTAGTTGCCGGCTTTCAGCAGCGGCAGGGCACGTTTGAAGCTCGCGTCGAACTCCACCGGCAGCGTCACCATGTGCATGAAGATCGTCGACGCCAGGATGAGCACGCCACAGGCCATCTGGATCAGCAAGATGTGCGGCGACTTCGAAAGCAGCATCATCACCGGCGCCGCGAGCATGACGATCGAGCCGAACTTCTCAACGTACACCGCCCTCTTCGCGAGCTGCGTGCGCGCCAGGAGCGGCTTGTAGCTGGTCGCATCCTGCATGGCGTGCCCGACCTCGTGGGCGGCGATGACGACGGCGGACAGTGAGCGCTTGCCGAAATGCTGGGGCAGCAACCGCACCGCCTTGGCCTCGGGATCGTAGTGGTCGCCAAGTTGGGTCTCCTCCACGACGACGTGGTAGAGGCCCATGCCATCGAGGACGTGGCGCGCGAACTCGCCGCCGGTTCCGGCGAAGTCGGCCCTTTCGTCCGCGTGCTGGCGGATCACGCTCTTGATCCACATCTGCGGCAGGAACGCGAGGGCAAAGGCGAGGCCAAGAAAGATCAGCACGATGGTCAAGTCGGGAATCCTCGCGGAGGCGGCCAGTAGGCATTCGAAGTCGGCCACCATAGCACGGCGGGTTGCGGAGCGCCGACTGCCCGTCGGGGTGGTGCCGGTACCCTACCGCGGCAGCGCCATGCACCGCGATCGCGGGCCTTGCACAGCCAAACGCGGCGGAGGATGATGCTTCCTCAACTGCGGGGCCGGCTTCCGGTCACCGTGTCAAATGAAGCCCAACGCACAAAACAACTTCGGGAGGATACCGCATGGTCGCGATCGCGATCCTGGACGACTACCAGAATGTGGCCTTTTCCCTGGCCGACTGGTCGCGTCTGCGCAGCCAGCATCAGGTTACCGTCTTCAACCACGCCTTCGAGAGCGAGCAAGCCGCGCGCACGGCGCTGGCCGGTTTCGAGGTCGTCTGCCTGATGCGCGAGCGCACGCCCTTTCCGAAATCGCTCATCGACGCGCTGCCGAACCTCAAGTTGATCGTCACCGCCGGCATGCGCAATGCCTCCGTCGACATGGAGGCAGCAAAGGCGCGCGGCATCACCGTCTGCGGCACGACCAGCGGCAATCACGCGACGGCTGAACTGGCGATGGGGCTGATCGTGGCCCTCGCGCGCAATCTGCATGTCGAATTCGCCAACATGCGCGAAGGGCGCTGGCAGACGACGGTCGGCCACGACCTCCACGGCAAGACGATCGGCCTCGTCGGCCTCGGCCGCCTCGGTGGGCAAGTCGCGCGGATGGCGCAGGCGTTCGGCATGAAGGCCATCGGCTGGAGCCCCAATCTGACGCCAGAGCGCGCCAAGGAACACGGCGCCGAATGCGTCGAGAAGAGCGCACTGTTCCGCCAAGCCGACGTGATCTCCGTCCACATGGTGCTGTCGCCGCGCAGTCGAGGGATCGTGTCGGCAGCCGATCTCGCGCTGATGAAGCCGACCGCTTATTTCGTCAATACGTCACGCGCGCCGCTGGTCGACAACGCGGCACTGGCGGCGGCCCTTGCAGATCGTCGCATCGCCGGCGCCGCGCTCGACGTCTACGAGGTCGAGCCGCTACCGGCTGCGGAAGCACTTCGCCGCGAGCCGCGAGCCGTTCTGACGCCGCACATCGGATACGTCACCGAGGAAACCTACCGGCTGTTCTACGCCGGCAAGGTCGAATGCATCGAAGCCTGGCTCGCCGGCACGCCAGTACGCGTGATTGGGGCATAAGTCGGCTCGGCTGCATCAATTGTATTCAAGGGCGACACGCGAATGATCATCGAGATCCTGTGCACCGGCGACGAGATCCTGACCGGCAAAACGATCAACACCAACTACAGCTACATGGCCGGGCGGCTCGCCGAGGTCGGACTCACGGTCAGGTGGGGCACCACGGTCGGCGATGATCGCGAGGCGTTGATGGAAGCATTGCGGCTCGCTTCTGGGCGCGCCGACGCCGTTATCGTCAATGGCGGCCTCGGACCCACCGTCGATGATCTGTCGCAGGAAATCGCGGCGAAGGCGGCGGGCGTCGACCTCGTGCTGAGTGAGGAGTGGCTCACCCGCATGGAGGGCTACTACCAGCGGCGCAATCGCGTGATGCCGCCGAACAACAAGAAGCAGGCCATGCTGCCCGCTGGTGCCGAGATGATCGACAATCCGATCGGCACCGCGTGCGGATTCGCCGTCACCATCGGCAAGGCGCGCTTCATGTTCACGCCGGGCGTGCCGCGCGAGATGCGCCGAATGCTCGACGAGCAGCTCATTCCGCGTCTTCTCGCGATGAGCGGCCTGAAGGGCGTGACGCGTCTCAAGCGCTTCCACTCGTTCGGCATCGGCGAATCGCGCGCCGACCAGATGCTCGAGGGAATCCCTGGCCTCGAAGACGGCGGCGCCGTCAAACTCGGCTTCCAGTCCCACTACCCGCAGCTCGAAACCAAGCTCGCGGTGCGCGCCGACGATGCGGCGGCACTCGAGCGCATTCTTGGCCCGGTTGAATCGGAAGTGCGGCGACGGCTTGCCAGTTTCATCATCGCCGAAGACGACCAGAAGCTCGAAGGTGTCATCCTGGACGCGCTGACAGCGGGCGGCCACACGCTCGCGGTCGCCGAGATGGTGACGGGCGGCGGCGTCGCGGCACGCCTCGCGCCACAGGTTGCAGGCGGGCCAATCTTCCGTCGTGGCATCGTCGCGCGCGACATCGCGCAGATCGCTGATGCGGTAGGCATCGGTGCATCGGCGGTCGCGACGGGAATCAGCGAAGCGAGTGCCATCGCCATTGCCGAGGGCCTGCGCAAAGTGAGCGGCGCCTCGCACGCGCTCGCGGTGCTCATGGATCTCGACGAGGGCGAAGATCGTATCGAGCTCGGCGGCAATATTTGCATCGGCATCGCCGATCCCGTCGGATCTCTCGCGCGTCCGGCGCGCCTGTTGGGCGGCCGCGAATGGGTTCGCATGGGCACGATCGAGATGGCCCTCGACGCCCTGCGCCGACGCCTGCTCGGACTGCAGGTGGACGAGCGCATCGACTTCGAGAAACGCTGAAAACGCAGCTGGACAACGGCTTTTGCGATGTATCTGCCGTTGTCCAACATTCAGCCAAAAGCCTTCGAAGAGCCGCCGTTCAGCCGTTGAGGCCGCAAAATCCTGCGGTACATCGACGCTGCTGCTTCTCCGCGTTTCGTATCTCGTTCCATCTCGGAGATCGCCTTGTTGAAGGCGTCATGACTTCGGCCCTCGGCCGGAGCCGATGTCGTTTGTCCAACACCCGGAGCGCAACCGTGCCGAACCGTCATCGCCCGCTCAATATCGGCGCCGAGGCGATTCGTCCCGTCAGACTGCGCGCTCCTTAACGGCCAGTTAACCAATTGACGGTTAACTGAGCGCGAGTAGAGGGGTGTATCAAATGTTGCGTATTGTGCGTTTGAGTGAACGTGCCACGAAGTGCGCTGCCGGGTCGCGAGGCTTGACCCTTCTGGTGGTGGCCCTGGCCGCAGGCGGGTGCAGCGCCGGTTTCGACCGGATGGACCTCGCGCCCATGAATTACAACGGTGGCCCGTCATCGACAGGCACCGCGCCGCCCATTCCCCGCGAACCAATTCGACAGTCGCAGGCGCCGCTTGGCGCTCAGGGCGATTACCGGTCCGACTATCGCTCCGACGCGCGCCAAGATTACCGCCCCGAATATCGCTCTGGCCCGCGCGAAGGCGATCGCATGGCGCAGCCACAAGGCGGCGACAGCTCCGTCCGCATGGCGGGACTACCCGAGCCCTATGATCGCTCGCCCCCTCAGCGCTCGATCGCGCCGCCGACACCACCTGCGCCCGCTGCGTCGTATGATGTGGGACGCACGCCGTCGCGCCCGATCCCGCCGTCGCAAGCGTCCTACACGCCACCTGGCAGGTCATCTCCGCCGCAGGGCAATACGATCGAGGTGCGCGCAGGCGACACGCTCTTTGCCTTGGCGAAGACGCATCGCGTGCCGATGTCGGAGCTGATGAAGGCCAACAAACTGACCAGTCCTCAGTTGCATATCGGTCAACAATTGGTGCTGCCGGACCGCCAGCGGCGCGTCGCCTCTCTGCCGACATCGCCCGAGGCCTCGTACGTACCGCCGCCTGCCTATGTGCCCCCGACGCCGGCGCCGCGTTCGGCTTCGCCCGCTCCTGCGCGGATGCCGGCGCCCGCACGCGCACCAGAGCCGGTCCTGCCGCACCACACCGACGCCGGCCCGATCGTGCCACCGCTGCCGGAGACCCAGCCGACTGCGGCGCCTGTCGCATCGGCTCCTGCTGTTGAGCCCGCGCCGCCCGCCGCCTCGTCGCGCGCCGACGATTCTGGCTGGACCGGCACGTACACGGTCGCCCGCGGCGACAGCCTCTATGGCATCGCCCGCAAGCACGGCGTACAGCCGCATGTCCTCGAGCGCGTCAACGAGATCACCAACCCGCGTAAGGTCATGCCGGGCACTGTCCTCAAAGTGCCGGCGCCCGGCGACAAACCGCAAACGGCGCGGGCCAAATCGCGGGAGCCGGCGCAAATCCCCGCCACAAAGGGTACGCTGTCAGGCACGCCAGCGCCCGTCGCAACGGCTGCGCCGCAGGATGCTTCCGGTGCGCCGTCGGTCGAGCCGACGATCATCAATGCGCGCGGGCCTGCCCCCGCCGACGACCGCAAGCGTGTCGCGTCACTCGGCCAAGGCATGACTGACGCGTCGCCTCCCAGCGCACCCGAGCCGGCGGCGCGCGCGACGGATGCTCCTCAGCGCGAGGCGGCGTTGCCGGCGTCGAAGGCCGCCGTTCCGCCCGGCAAATTCCGCTGGCCGGCGCGCGGCAAGATCATCTCAGGCTTCGGTAACCAGCCGGGCGTCGGCCCCAACGACGGCATCAACATTTCGGTCCCGCGCGGCACCGAAGTCCACGCTGCCGAAAATGGCACCGTCACCTATGCCGGCAACGAAGTGCAAGGGTACGGCAACCTCGTGCTCATCCGTCATCCGGAGGGCTGGATCACGGCCTACGCGCACAACGACAATCTGCTGGTCAAGGCAGGCGACACCGTGCGCCGCGGGCAAGTCATCGCGAAGGCCGGCAATACCGGAAGCGTCTCGCAGCCGCAGCTCCATTTCGAGATTCGACAGGGCGCGACGCCGGTTGACCCCATGCAACACCTGGAGCGCTGAGCCACCATCCAGCGCGCCAAAGCCGCGGGGTGGGGCCGGACAACGGCTCCGCCCCGTCGCTTTTTGTGAGATCGCCGCCGTAACCAAGTGCGAGATCGGCGTCCCGCGCCGACGACAATCCCATCCATGCATGGCCCCGCCGGGTTGCGCCCTGGCGATCGATTTGCGACGGTTGCCATGGAATAGACACGCCGGCCGCGCGAGCGTCCCGTCGCGGAGCATTGGGTGCCATGACCGACATCGCCACTCGGGTCTACAATCATACTTGGAAGATCGACCCGATCGTCCGTTCGGTGCTCGATACCGATTTCTACAAGTTGCTGATGGCACAGATGATCTACCGCCGGCACCGCGAGACGCGGGTGACGTTCGGGATCATCAACCGCACGACCACGGTGCCGCTCGCCGACCTCATCGACGAAGGCGCGCTGCGCGAGCAACTCGACCACATCCGCTCGCTATCGCTCAGCCGTGGCGAGTCCACCTGGCTGCGCGGCAACATGTTCTACGGCAAGCGGCAGATGTTCGCGCCGGACTTCATCGAGTGGCTCGAGGACTTCCGTTTTCCGGCCTACCACCTCGAACGGCGTGGCAACCAATACGAGCTGATCTTCGAAGGGCCGTGGATCGAGACCACGATGTGGGAGATCCCGGCGCTCGCCGTCATCATGGAGCTGCACAGCCGCGCCGTGACCAAGGATCTCGGCAAGTTCGAGCTGCAGGTGCTGTACGCGCAGGCGATGACGCGGGTGTGGGAGCATCTCCAGCGTTTGAACGGACTGCCGGGCCTCAGCATCGCCGACTTCGGCACTCGCCGCCGCCATGGCTTCCTGTGGCAGGACTGGTGCGTGCAGGCGATGAAGGAAGGTCTCGGCGACGCGTTCCTCGGCACATCCAACTGCCTGATCGCGATGCGGCGCGAAGTCGAGGCGATCGGCACCAACGCGCACGAACTGCCGATGGTGTACGCGGCTCTCGCCGATGACGACCGCGCGTTGGCGGAAGCGCCCTATGCGGTGCTTGCCGACTGGCAGGACGCCTACGACGGCAATCTGCGCGTCGTCTTGCCTGATACCTATGGCACCGAGAACTTCTTCCAGCGGGCACCTGAATGGGTCGCGCAATGGACCGGCGTGCGCGTCGATTCCGGTGATCCGATTGCGGGCGGCGAGATGGCGATCGCGTGGTGGCGCAAGAACGGCCAGGACCCGAAAAAGAAGCTCGCGATTTTCTCCGACGGTCTCGACGTCGATCTCATTCACGAGATCCAGGCGCATTTTCAAGGGCGCATCCGTATCGGTTACGGCTGGGGCACGCTCCTCACGAACGACTTCCGCGGCCTCGGCCCCGGTGGCGGTCTCGACCCGTTCTCGATCGTCTGCAAAGTCATCTCGGCCAACGGCCGCCCGGCGGTGAAACTCTCGGACAACCCGACAAAGGCCGTCGGTCCGGCCAACGAGATCGAACGCTACCGCCGCGTGTTCCGCGTTGGCAAGCAGGTCGCGATGCCGGTGGTGGTGTAGCGCAGATCACCTCTTGTCCTTGAACAACCGGTCCCAGAAGTGGAGGACGAGGGCGTCGCCGATGCCGGCGGCGAGGAACGCGGTCGCGATCAACCGCGCCGTTTCTTCCTCGAGGCCGATCGTATCCGCAAACTGCCACACGCCAAGACCCACGAGCACCGATCCCAGCGCCATAGCGCCGAAGGCGAAACGGATGATGCGGCGTTGCGCAGCGGCCTGAGTGCGGTTGTCGTCGTGCATGGCGTTGCCGACCCTTCTACTTCGACGTCATGTGGTCGCAGGCGGCCGCAGTGGCGGATGCCCAAACGTCCGGTGCGGCGGCGTATACTGCTGCAGCGCTGGCACACTCACGCTCTCGCGCTCCGGCCAGCGTAGCGCTGTCAACTTGTTGCCGAAGCAGCAGCCGGTATCGAGGCACAGCGTGTTGTTGAGCCAGATCGCGTCGGCCACGGGCGTGTGTCCATAGACGATCGTCGTCTCGCCACGGTATTCAGCGGCCCAGTGAAAGCGGATCGCCAGACCGATGCTGTCGGTCGCGCCGTCGGTATCTCCGTAGAGACAGAACTCCCGCACCGCGCCGGTTGCCCGCCCGATCATGCCCTCTGTTAGACCGGCGTGCGCGACCACGAGGCGGCCGCCATCACACCAGATGTGGCTCGGCAACGCGTCGAGGTACGCCTTAACCGCTTGGTGAAACGCTTGGGACTCCTTGCCCATCTGCGCGACCGACCGATCGAGCCCATGCGTCAGCGTGACGTCGTGGCCCTTCAGCCAGCGTAGGAATTTCGCGTCGTGATTGCCGGGCACGCAGAACCCATGGCCGGCCGCCGCCGCACTCATGACGATGCGCAGCACATCTGGCGTGCGCGGCCCACGATCGACGAGATCGCCAACGAAGATGAGGCGCCTTCCCGGCGGCGGCGCAATCGTCACGCCGCGCACGCCGGCCTCGTCGTGCCATATGACGCCATATCCCAGCTTTTCGAGCAGCGTCTCGAGTTCGTCGGCGCACCCATGCACGTCGCCGATGATGTCGAATGGCCCCATGAGATCGCGGCGGTCGGTCGCCAAGGGCTCTCGCACGATCTCGACCTCGTCACCTTCGCGCAGCACGTGAACGGTGCGTACGCCGTCACGTTGAAGTTTTTGGACGACGTCACGCAGCGACCTTATTCGGGTATCGCCTTTCTTGCTATCGCCAAGAACAGCGATCACGACCGGCCGCGCGAACGCGCGCTTCGCGATGCGCAACAGGGCGGTGCGATCGTCGCCAGTCGCACGGGTAATATCGATGGCGGTCGTCTCGCGGCGTCCTAGCCGATGCGCGACGGTCGCGTGCAGGGCATCACCGTCAAGGTCCGGCCCGATGATTTCAGCGCGCCGGAAATGTCGCGCCGCGAAGTCAGCCATCGCCACGGGCGACGAGCCGAGCAGCAGCACGAGGCAGAAATCCGGGACTGCAACGCTCATCGTGTCGACGCTCCAGGCTCAGGCGGCAGCGTCGCCCGGAACGTCCGACACGAAGCTCTTGAAACTTTCAAGGCCGCGCGGCACTGGACCACCGAAGGCCCAGTCCAGAAGCTCGACCGTGTGGACGATCGGCAGTCGCGTGCCGAGGCCGATTTGGGTGATGCATCCGAGATTGCCGGCGGCGACGATGTCGGGTCGAACGCTTTCGATATTGGCGACTTTGCGCGTACGCAGTTCGTCGGCGAGTTCCGGCTGGAGAATATTGTAGACGCCCGCCGAGCCGCAGCAGATGTGGCCTTCGGGTGGCTCCAAAACCGTGAACCCGGCTTTGCGCAAGAGCGTGCGCGGTTCGCTGGTGATGCGCTGGCCGTGTTGCATCGAACAGGCCGAATGGTAGGCGACGCGAAGGCTCGACCAGCGGCGCGGCGCGCCCAGCTCGAAGCGTGTCAGGAATTCAGTGATGTCGAGCGTCATACCGGCGAGCGTGGCGGCTCTCTCCGTGTAGTCCGGTTCGTGCCGCATCAAGTGGCCATAGTCCTTGACCATGGTGCCGCAGCCCGACGCGTTGATGATGATCGCGTCGATCTGCTCGCGCTCGACGACCTTCCACCACGCATCGATGTTCTGCTTCGCTTGGACCAGCGCGGCCGCCTCTTTGCCCATGTGATGGACGAGCGCGCCACAGCATCCTGCCCCCGGTGGCACCACGACGTCGACACCGTTCCGCGCGAGCAAACGGATCGTGGCGTCGTTGATCTCCGGCCGCAGGACCTGCTGCGCGCAGCCGGCCAACAGCAACACGCGCTTGCGGCGATCGTCGCTGGTCGCCGCAGTACCGGGCCCGGCGAAGCGAGCCGGCGGGATACGCTCGCGCGGCGCCAACGCGAGCATCGCGGCGATCTCAGGGAGGCCGATGCGCTTCATCAGCCCGGTGAACGGACGTGCCAGCGGCGCCAGCGCCAGCGCCTTGCGGAACCGCTCGGGATAGGGAATGAGCGCGGCGAGCAGTCGGCGGATGAGACGGTCCTTGGCAGATCGCGTGCCGGTTTCCTCGATGTGCGATCGCGCCATGTCGACGAGGTGCATGTAGTCGACGCCGCTCGGGCACGTCGTCATGCACGAGAGGCACGACAGGCAGCGGTCGATGTGGAACTGCACCTCCGGGCTCGCCTCGCGGTCGCGCTCGAACATGTCTTTCATCAGATAGATGCGGCCGCGCGGGCTGTCGCGTTCGTCGCCGAGCATCACGTAGGTCGAGCACGTCGCCGTGCACAGCCCGCAATGCACGCAGCGCTTGAGCATCGCGTCGGCTTCGAAAAGCCTGGGATCGGTGAGCTGCTCCGGCGTGAAGTTGGTCTGCATCGGGTCTCTGGCCAGGTGCGGGTTGGTCCCGAGGTGGATATGGTGTTCGCGCGACGGGGTCTACAGGTTTGCCAGCATGCGCCCGCGGTTCAGCACGTCATGAGGATCGAACACCGCCTTGATGCCGCGTGTAATCTCGACCAGCCCCTGCTCGACCGGCTGGAACACGTCGACAGCAGCCCGGACCGCCGGCGCGGCGCGCACCAGCGTTGCGTGCCCGCCGTGGCTCGCGATGACGCGGCGGATGTCGGCGGAACCGGCGTCGGCGGTATCGAGGACCTCGGCCCACACCAAACCGCCCGACCAGTCGTAGTAGGCCTTGCAATTCATGTAGCGCGTGATCGCGGCGACAACGGCCGGGCCTGATTTTGGCGCGGTGGAAATCCGCCACAGCGGCGCCGTGCTGTCCTGCAGCACCGAAAGCTGCTGCAATTCACCCCAGAATGCCCGCGAGCTGTCATCGTCGAGTTCGTGGATGTCACCGTAGACGGCGAGCGCCTGTTTCAATCTATCGAGCCGATAGCGGAGCGAACTCGCAAACGTCTCGATGCGCACCGCGGTGACCGACTTCTGCTCCACCCGGAGACCGCCGTGGCGCAGGCGTGCGGCAAGCGCGGCTTGGAGGTGGACAGCACCCGATACCTCGAACGGCGTGCCGAGCGCGGCGCAGAGCGCCTCGACACCCAGCGCGTCGTCGAGGCCGAGGACAACGAGCGTGCCCGTGCGCTCCGGCCGCGGCAATACTTTGAACGTCACGGTCGACATGACAGCCAGCGTGCCCCAACTGCCGCAAACGGCGCGGCACATATCGTAGCCGGTGACGTTCTTCATCACCCGGCCGCCACCGCGAAATGCCTGACCGGTGCCGGTCACCGCTTCGATGCCGAGCAGATGGTCGCGCGCAGCGCCAGCGATGACGCGGCGGCTGCCGGAGAGGTTGGTCGCAAATACCGCCCCGATCGTGCCGCTGCCGGCGGGGCTGCCGAGCACGGGTCCGAGATCGATCGGCTCGAAGGCGAGGATCTGCCCCTTCTCGGCCAGCGACTGCTCGACGCGCGCGAGCGTCGTGCCAGCGCGAGCGCTCATGACGAGTTCCGTCGGCTCGTAAAGTTTGATGCCGGAGAGCGAGGCGGTCGTGATGGTGAGCGACTGGTTGACCGGCCGCCCCATGGATCGCTTGGTACCGGCGCCAACGATTTCGAGCGGGCGGCGCGCGTGGGCCGCATCCGCGATGAAGCGCTGAAGCTCGCGCTCGCTGCCGGGACGTAGGTGCTGCTGCTCCAAGTTAATGTTCCCACGCCATGGACTGGATGTCGCGATTCTCGAGCGGGAAGACCTTGTGTGGGTTGAGCAGCCATTGCGGATCGAACACCGTCTTGATCCGCATTTGCAGCGCCAGCTCGCCGGGGGTGAACTGGCTCGTCATCAGGTCGCGCTTCTCGACGCCGACACCATGCTCCCCGGTGAGACAGCCACCCACCTCGACGCACAGTTTCAGGACCTCGGCGCCGGCCGCTTCGGCCTTGTGCACCTGGTCGGGATCGTTGGCCTCATAGAGGATCAGCGGATGCAGGTTGCCGTCACCGGCATGGAAAATGTTGGCGACCTTCAGCCCATACCCACTGCAGATTTCAGAGATGCGCACGAGCACCTCGGGCAACCGCCCGAGCGGAATCGTACCGTCCATGCAGTAGTAGTCGGAAATCCGCCCCAGAGCGCCAAACGCCGACTTGCGGCCGCGCCAAATGGCAGCACTTTCTTCCGCACTGGCGCTGACGCGCATCGCTTTCGGCTTGAAAGGTTTTGCCAGTTCGACGATGCGCGCGAGCAGCGTCGAGATTTCGTCTTCGGAGCCTTCGACCTCGATAATCAGCATCGCCTCGACGTCGAGGGGATAGCCGGCCTTCGCGAACGCCTCGCAGACATGGATCGCGGGCTTGTCCATGAACTCGATCGCAACCGGGATGATGCCCGACGCGATGATCGCGGAAACGCAGCGGCCGGCAATTTCACTCGACTCGAATCCGAGCAGCATCGGTCGCGCCGCCTCCGCCGAGCGCAGGATGCGCACCGTCGCCTCGGTGACGATCCCGAACTGGCCTTCCGAACCGATGATCAGGCCGAGCAAATCGTAGCCCGACGTGTCGAGGTAACTCCCGCCGATATCGACGACGCGCCCATCGACGAGGACCATCTTGAGGCCGAGCACGTTGTTGGTCGTGACGCCATACTTGAGGCAATGGGCTCCGCCCGAATTCATCGCGATGTTGCCGGCGAGCGTGCAGGCAAGTTGGCTGGACGGATCCGGCGCGTAGAAAAAGCCGTGCGGCTGTACGGCCGCTGAGATGCCGAGGTTGGTGATCCCGGTCTCGACCCGGACGAAGCGGTTCTCTGTATCGACCTCGAGGATCCGGTTCATACGCGAGACACCGACGACGATCGCATCTTCCGCCGGCAACGCGCCGCCGCAGAGCGAGGTGCCGGCGCCGCGCGGAACGACCTTGATAGCGTTGTCATGGGCGTACTTCAGCGTCCGCGACACCTCGTCGGTCGTGCGCGGCAGCACGACCGCGAGCGGCATGCAGCGGTAGGCGGTCAACCCATCGGTCTCGAACGCGCGCCGACCGTCCTCGTCTGCGATCACGCGACCGGCGCCGAGCAACTTTTCCAGATCCCGCACGATCGCATTGCGCCGCCCGATCACCTTGGCATCGGGAGGAGGCAAAATAGTCGTCTGCATTCCGAGTTTCCGCCGTTCAGTACCAATTCTCTCGAGCACCACGCTCAGGCTCGCCGCCATTGTCAGGCGTCAATGCGCTGAGACTGTCGTTTACCACAGCATAGCATCATGAGACCCGTTCGTGCCATTTCCCGCCGTGCCGACCTGCCGATCGCCGTCGTTTCAACAGGAACGCTTGGCCCCCGCGCACGGAGTTGCATCTGAGCCCCCTCGCGCGCCGCTTTTTGAGCCATCCGGCCGAAGAAAAAACAGCGCGACGTGAAACCAACAGCGTACGCCCTGCGTATTTTCAACGGCCAGGAACAATTCTCATCCCCCCAGGTTGAGTGGGGTGACACACTTTGGTCATTGCGGGGCATAATTGACTGTTGGGTACGCGTATCAATTTTTGTCTCAAGCCTTCGGACTAAGATTTGCGTTCAGGGGGACAACGCCGTGACAGCCATCACCGACCTCGAAATCTTTGCTCGAGTCGCGCGTACCGGTAATATGTCCGCGGCCGGCCGCGAGATGGGTTTGTCTCCTGCGGTCGTGTCGAAGCGCGTCAGCCTCCTCGAAGAGCGGCTCGGGACCCGGCTGTTTCAGCGGACCACGCGACAACTCACGCTCACCGAGACCGGTGAAGGATACTTCAAGCGCGTCGTGGACATCCTCAGCCTGATCGCGGAGGCCGAGGATTTTGTCAGCCGGCGGAACACGAAGCCGCGTGGCGTCCTCAAAGTGACGGCGCCCACGGCCTTCAGTCGCCTCCACATCGCGCCCTACCTGCCGCAGTTTCTCGCCAAGTATCCCGAGATCGAACTCGATTTCCATCTGACCGACAGCTACGTCGACATCATTCGCGAGGGCTTCGATCTCGCCGTCCGTATCGGCGAGTTGAGAGACAGTTCGCTCGTCCAGCGCAAGCTCGCGGCAGATCGGCGCGTGATCTGCGCGTCGCCCAAGTACATCGAGACGTTCGGCACACCGTCTGATCTCGCCGAACTCGATTTTCACAACTGCCTGTCGGCCGGCGCCCAGGACTTCTGGCGCCTCCAAGGGCCTGACGGCCATCACCAGCTCAAGGTCAAGGGCAACATCCGTTCGAACTCGCTCGAGTTCGTCCGCGAGGCGTTGCTGGCAGGATTAGGCATCGGCCTCAGATCGACGTGGGACATCGGTCCGGAACTTGAGAGTGGCGCCCTCAAGGTGTTACTGCCGCAATACGCCGGCTCCGACACCGTGGCGATCCACGCTGTCTATCCGTGCCGCGATTTCATGCCCGAGAAGGTCAACGTCTTCATCGAATTTCTCAGCGAAATCTATGGCAATGAGCCCTATTGGAATCGGCGCGCCGACATCGATCGGTTGCTGAAGCCGCCGTGCGCCGTCGCCGATGGCGCGGCCGCAAAAAAAGCCTCACCAAGCGAACCACGCTCCAAGCGTCGCGCGCCACCGGCTCGCGGATCTGACGTCCCCGCCTGAAACTCGCCCCAGCAACGTGCAGCATTTGGTCGCGCGGATTGGCCGGCGCGCCGGATCGCCTTACGTATATAGAATGGTTCCAATGGCTGAGCAGGCGGGCGACGAACGATCGGCTACCGTCGGCCGGATCGTTTTCGCACAGGGAGACAAGAATGAAGCGGGCCCTACTTCTGTCGGCAATCTCCGCCACGATGGCGCTCGGCGCAACCGTCGTCGTCGCCCAGGACGCCGATAACGGCGCCGAGGTTTTCAAGCGTTGCCGCGCCTGTCACGACGTCGGCCCCACGGCGAAGAACAAGGTCGGCCCGGTGCTCAACGGCATCGTCGGCCGCAAGGCGGGCACGATCGACGGTTTCAACTATTCGGACGCCAACAAAAAAGCGGGCGCCGAGGGCTGGGTGTGGACCGAGGAAAAGATGATGGAATATCTCCTCAATCCGCGCGCCGCGATGCCCGGCAACAAGATGGCCTACGCGGGCCTCAAGGATGAGCAGGACCGCAAGGACCTGGTCGCGTACCTCAAGAAATTCCCGCAGTAGGCCGCAGCGACACGCGCCGTCTTTGCTGGTTTGAAACCCAAATGAAAAGGCCGGGCGCTGAGCCCGGCCTTTGACATTTAAATGCTCTCTGCCGCGAGGATCAGTTCTTGGCCTTGTCGACCAGCGCGCCAGCCTTGATCCAAGGCATCATCGCACGCAGCTTGGCGCCGACTTCCTCGATCTGATGGGCGTCGTTGAGGCGCCGGGTGCCCTTGAAGCGAGCTTGTCCAGCCTTGCACTCCTGCATCCACTCGGATGCGAACTTGCCCTGCTGGATGTCGGCGAGGATCCGCTTCATCTCGGCCCGGGTCTCGGACGTGATCACGCGCGGACCGCTCATGTACTCGCCCCACTCCGCGGTGTTGGAGATCGAGTAGTTCATGTTCGCGATGCCGCCCTCATAGATGAGGTCGACGATCAATTTCACTTCGTGCAGGCACTCGAAGTAGGCCATCTCGGGCGCATAGCCGGCCTCGACCAGCGTCTCGAAGCCCGCACGGATCAGCTCGACGAGGCCGCCGCAGAGCACGGCCTGCTCACCGAACAGATCGGTCTCGCACTCTTCCTTGAAGGTCGTCTCGATGATGCCGGCGCGGCCGCCGCCGATCGCCGACGCATAGGAGAGAAACAGGTCGTGGGCGTTGCCGCTCTTGTCCTGGTGAATGGCGATGAGGCAAGGCACGCCGCCGCCGCGGGAGTACTCGGAGCGGACCGTGTGTCCGGGGCCCTTCGGGGCGACCATGCCGACGTCGATATCGGCGCGCGGCTCGATCAGGTTGAAATGCACGTTCAGGCCGTGCGCGAACATGATCGCGGCGCCGTCCTTCATGTTCTTGTGCAGGTGGTCGCGATAGATATCGCCCTGCAGTTCGTCGGGCGTCAGCATCATGATGACGTCGGCCCACTTGGCGGCTTCGGCGACTTCCATCACCTTGAGCTTCTCGCCCTCGGCCTTCTTGGCGCTCGGCGAGCCCTTGCGCAGAGCCACAGCGATATTCTTGACGCCGGAGTCGCGCAGATTGAGCGTATGGGCATGGCCCTGGCTGCCGTAGCCGACAATGGCAACCTTCTTGCTCTTGATCAGATTGATGTCGGCATCACGATCGTAATAGACGCGCATGGGAGTTTCCCCTCGAAGATACTGGGTTTTGCGAGTTCGGCTCGGTTAGCGGAATTCGATGGTTCGAACGCCTAGCGGCTAAGGCGCCCTGGTTGCAAGCAGAAAAGCGCAAAAAGCCCGCCACACGGCGCGCGACGGGCCTGCCGAATGGCTGCTACACGGCCTACAACGGGCGAAAACGGGCTACCTCTTGATAAAGTAACCAATCATGGCGCCGATGAGTGGCCACCACAGCGTTGCGATCCTGAGACCAGCCTCGGCAGCGCCTCGCGTGATCGGGACCACCAATGTCAGCGCGGCGATGACGAGGGCCAGCACCAAGGCCAGCGTCAGAGCGCCGGCGCCAGGCGTGCGCACCCCTTTGAGCACGATAGATCCGATAAATCCGATGACGAAAATGACCACCGCGAACAGGATCGCCCAGATGAAAATATCGATGTCGTAGCCGCTGACGCGCCCGAGCGATGGAATGTAGCTCTTGATGACGGGCGCTATGTAAACGGCACCCAACAGCTGGAGAACGATCAGGATCAGGTGCGGCAGCATGTGGCTCTCTCCGTGCAGTGATCGCCAGCGCGGCACAACGGCAGCAACCGGCTGAATGAGCCGAATCCTTAGCAGCCTGTGTCGGCGTGCGCGAGTAGGCCAGGGCGATCGGTGGTGGAGTGTGGCCTACACATCGCGCGGCGGCGACGGAGCTCGATCAAACCCTTCCGCGTCTGCAAAAAAGAAAGGCTGGAGCAGCGGCTGCTCCAGCCTTTCCACGTGGATGTGTTCGCGAACATCAACGCCGAGGAACGGTGCTCAATCGCTCGACCGCAATGATGTTGGACTCGATGTGGACGCTACGGACTGACTTATGTCCGCGGCCATGATGGCGGCCGCGGTTTCCCTGTCGGGCCAGCGCACTGGAAAAACTCAGCCTCCGGTCTTCCTGACCGACCAGACTGAGCGCCCAGCACCTACGCCAACATGGCCAGCGCAACCAATGAGTTGCGCATCCCGCCATTCACTCGCGTGAGTGCACGGCGGTCGAATCACACGCAGTACGACATATCCATTAAGCCGTGCGTATTCGGCTTGTCACGAAATCTGTGCGGCGCACACTGCGAACGACCCGGCTTGCGGCACCACGTAACCACAGCCGAAAATCTCTCAGGTCTTCACATGCCGCGCCATGGCCGGGGTTTCCTTGAGCCGGTTCGCATACTTGAGCGCGATCTTCTTGAGGCGCTCGGGCGCGAAGTCGAGTTGCGACAACGCGATGCTGCGATCGAAGACTTCGGCATAGTGCTGGATCCGGCCGTCGGCGAGGGTCATGCGGCTGATCCCTTCGAACGCAACGCGGGCGCCCTTGGCTTCCGGGAGGATCGACGTGTAGCTGAAACGGTAGCTGGCGTAGCCGAGCGGCCCAGCCTCAGCGATGTCGAAGAAGTCCCAGCGGAAGTCTTTTCCGCCCTCGTAGAAATGAGCGAGCATCTCGACGATGCCGTCGCGGCCGGGTTTGCTCGGACCGAAGAAATAATCGTCGTAGATGCCGTCAGCGGTGAAGCAGTCGGCAAGGGCGTTGCCGTCCCCCTTCTCGACGGCAGCGGCGAACGCGGTGAGGAGTGTCTTGAGGGTCATCGGAGCCTCCGAGCGGGTGGGCCTCTTGTTTTGAGAACCACACACTTGAAGTATGACCGAGCCCTGAAGGTCAATGCTCAAATTGAGCTACGGCGCGCCTCAACTCAGGGGTCCGCGTGTGAGGTATCCGTCCACGAATAGGCCGGCGCCGTGACAGACGGAACCACCGGCTTGGTCGGCTGCGCCGTTGTCGCCGATTTCCCGAACGGCCAGACCAGTCCGACCAGTTTCTTGAGCGTCGAAGGCTCCGGCTCGGGTGCGCTCCGCAAGCCCTGGCGCCGCATTTCCCAGCCGTCTGCCGGAACGTAGCCGCGCGCTGCCTTAGGCACGGTCCCCAGCGATGGGACAGGCTCTCTCGCGACTTGGCCCGGGCTGGCCACGCTTCTGGGGCGCTTGTGAAGCGCGGGCTCGTCGCGTCCCGATGTGTGCTTGGCGACCTCGTGCCGCTCTGCGGGGTCTGATGCGCGCTCCGCTAGCCCATCGCGATCAAGGGGCGGAGGATCTGCCCGCGTGGCCATCGCGCCAGCCGTTGAGGGACCGGGCGCGACGGCAACCGGTTCGACCGGCACAACCCGCACCAATGGAGCAATTGGCGCGATCGGCGTGGCCGGCTCCACGCGCCCAGGCTCGCTGCCGTTGATGACGCGCGGAGAAATGAGCACGGAGGCGACACCGGGCGCTGTGGATTCACGAGTCATCGGCGCCGCCTGGCGCCAGCCACCCCCGGCGAAATCCGGTGCAAAGGTGTGACTCTCACCTTCCCGGATCAGCACTGGCGTATTGCGGATCGGGTGGTCCTGCGCGGCGGCATTTGTCGTGAGTGCCGGGGCAGCAATCGCGACGGCACCTGCTTGACCGCCCACTCCGCCCCCGCTCTCAGATCTGTGGGTGGCCCAGAGTACCCCGGTCGAGAAGACGCAGACCGTTGCCACGGCTGCGACAACCACTCGCCGCGTCGTGCTCCATCCCCCCGCCTCCGACGGCAGAGGGGCCGCCGCCTCGGCAGGCAGCGAGCGTTGCCGAGACCTGAGCGTCCGCGCGTCGTCGCCCGGAAGGAAGGGCGGCCTGTGCGGAAACGATGTCGTGACGATGCGGGGGAGCCGGTCAGGATTATCCCGCGGTCGCGGCGCAAGCTTCGCCACGATGTCCGACTCGCCGCCGGCGTTATCGCGAATAATGAACTGATCGATCACCTGTGCCATGCGGGCAGCAGCATCGCCAGAACTCGTATTGCGCGTCGCGTCATCCGCCGGCCGCGCATCGGACGCTGAGTGTGCGCTCGTCGCTTCCGGGCTCATCGCCTCGGACGTCGCACGAGGTGGCTCACGCATACGCATTCCCCCATCAACTCAACGCTGCTGCAGGCCCCGAAGCGGTTGCCCTGCTTCAGGTTATGGCGCCCGAACGCGTATCCGCGCGATCTCGCCGACCAGTAACTGCAGCCTGTCGCCCGTCTCGTCCCCACTCGACCGACGGCACAGCTATTCCCAACCTCCTCACGGTCGAAAATCGGAATGGCTGAATTGCGGCGCGACCAGGGTAATTTCTGGCGCCGTTATCGGAGGTTACGAAGCAGAGTGAATATTGCGCGAGAAGCGATCTCGCGCCTTGTGGCGATCGTGCGACGACCGCTTGGGCGCGCGAATAAACGCCTTCATCGGCAGCGCCCCAAATGGCGCGCTCACCCTACATGCCAATGACAGATCGCATTGAGCCGGCCTACGTACCGAAACTCACGCCGGCCGCGCGGGGACCATGAGGATCGCCTCTCCACCGAGCACAGGCTTGCCGCCAACGGTGCACACGCAGTCGAACCGTGCGCGCCGCTTCGCCGGGAACAATTCGGCGAGCGTCACCTTGGCGATCACCTCGTCGCCGATCCGCACGGGGCCTTTGAAGTTCAGCGTCTGCGAGACGTAGATCGCGCCCGGCCCCGGCAATTCCATGCCGAATACCGCCGAGATATAACCCGCGGTCAGCATGCCGTGAGCGATGCGCTCTTTGAAAAACGTGCGGCTCGCGAAGTCCGCATCGAGATGAACCGGGTTCTTGTCGCCCGTGACTTCGGCGAATCCGACGATGTCGGCTTCCGTCACAGTCTTCGCGAAACTCGCTTCCATTCCCAGTTCGAGATCTTCGAAAAAGTAGGCCTTCCGCGTCATGATGGTCATGACCAGTCTCCCCCAGCCTGTATCGGTGCGCGCGCGACGCGTCACATGCTTTTTACGCGGCGCAACACTAAGTCCCAGGATAATGCAGCGCAACAGACAAAGTTGCAGATGGTGCGGCGGCGCACAAATCAAAGCAAACGACGTTCAATGAGCTGTGCGGCCGCTTCTGTGGAGGTTTCTCGCACATTCGTAGAAAGGCTGGACATGCGCGCGGCGCGGTACAGCCCCGTGTCAGCATGCTGGACGGGAGCACCCGATTCGAGGATGGTCCGCCCGACAAAGCCGTCCGCTCTGACTGAGCGGGTCGCACCTTTCCCCACGCCCGGGAGCCGATGTCGCGAATGACCGTCTCGGATGCCACGCTGTATGTCCGGCGCAACGTGACCCTGCTCGCGGTGCTGCAAGGACTGTTCATGTCGGTGCAGGCGATGGGGATCGCGACGACGCCCCTCGCCGCCTACTCGCTGCTCGGCACCGACAAATCGCTGGCGACCGTCCCCATCTTCCTTGCGCATGCCGGCATCATGCTGACGACGATACCGGCGTCGTTGCTGATGGACCGCATCGGGCGTCGCAGCGGCTTCACCGTCGGTATCGGCCTCGGTCTTCTGTTTGGCGCCATCGCCGCCTACGCAGTATGGATTCGCAGCTTCGAGATACTGTGCGTCGCCGCCGTGCTCCAGGGCATGTCAGCGGCGTTCGCCTGGTATTACCGCTTCGCCGCCGCCGACAGTTCACCGACGCACTTCAAGGCGCGCGCCATCTCCTACGTCATGCTCGGCGGCGTCATCGCTGGCTTTGCCGGACCCCAACTCGCCAAATGGTCCGTCGACTGGTTCGCACCCGTTGCTTTCATGGGCGTCTACATCAGCATCTGCATCGTCAGCATTGTCAGCGCGCTGGTCGTGCAGGGCATCCGCATTCCACAACTGACCGCCGTCGAGCGCGCCACCGGCGGCCGCCCCATGCGCGAGATTGCGCGCCAGCCGACCTACCGCGTCGCACTCATCTCCTCGATGCTCGGTTATGGCGTCATGACGCTGGTCATGTCGGCGACGCCACTCGCCATGCTCGCGTGCGGCTACGGCTTCCCCGACAGCGCCACCGTGATCCAGGTCCACATCATCGCGATGTTCCTGCCGTCGTTTTTCACGGGATCGTTGATCCAGCGCTTCGGCGAACTGCCGATCATCGCGGCTGGTGCGCTCATCCAGCTCGCGTGCGCGCTCGTCAATCTTTCGGGCATCGACTTCTGGAATTTCCTCATCGCAAATCTGTTCGTCGGGCTCGGCTGGAACTTCACCTTCGTCGGCGGCTCGACGCTGTTGACGCGCACCTACCAGCCCGCCGAACGCGCCAAGGTCCAGGCCAGCCACGACTTTACGGTTTACGCGACGACCGCCACCGCGGCGGCACTCGCGGGCTTCCTCCAGCAGCGCGCCGGCTGGACGGTGCTGAACCTCGCGGCGATCCCGCTCATGGCGGCCGTCGTCATCGCGACGATGTGGCTCGCGCGGCACCTGCGCAGGCTTGAAGCCGCCACCGTGAAGCCCGCCGAGTAACCAAACGGCGAACCGGACCGGTCTGACGATTTCCGAAATCAACCAGCCGACTTTACCATTTCGCGCGTCTGGCCAACGCTGCGCACTCGCCATCGCATAGAATTTTCGCTGGCTGCAGGGTGTGCGGCTAGCCGCAGCGTCTCAGCCTAACGCCCAAGAACGCCGCCGCGCTATTTTATCCAGACGGACGCCGGCCCATGTCGTTCTTCCCCAGCTCTCTCCTCGCCACATACCTTCCGACGATCCTATTCTACGGCGTGTTCACGATCGGCATCATGATGCTGATCGTTTCATTTGGGCTGCGCGGCAGCGTGCGAACGATCGGCATGTACTGCGCCGGCGTCCCCGTCGCGTTGTACCTCGCCGCCGTCGTCAATGCCGAGATCAGGGAATGGACGAGCGCACCCGTCGCCATCGGTGCGGAGCGCTCAACGCGCCTCATCGTCCACGAGGACGAGCTGCACGCGAATGCCGCGATTGTCCTGCTTGCGAAAGGCGGTCTCAGTTCAATCATCATGGGACGCGGCCGGCGGCTCGAGCAGATTTCGCTCACCGATCCTGCCCGCTGCACCCACGAAGTCGACGCCAACTATCATCGGACGGACCACGGATTTGAGCCGTATGCCCGGCAGCCGACGTCGTTCGACGACAAACTCTTCGTGGCGGACTGTCTGAGGAAATCGCCGATCCGTCCGGAGATCGTCGCGGAATTGCTGTCCGAGGAGCCCAATTTCGTCCTGCTCAGTGGCCATCACGCGATCGCCGGGCAGCAGTTCAACTATCTGCTCGACGTCCCAACGGCATCCAATCAGGTCCACGAGATGCGCCTGCGCGGCCCGAACCAGGACGCGCTCGTCGGCCATTGGGAAGTCTTTTCAGGACGCCCTGCGTTTCCGCCCGTGCTTTCGGCGACGGGGTTCGTGACCGAGCGCGTGCGGCGGCAACCACCCGCACCACAGGGATTGCTCGCTTTCGTCCTCGGCGTCCTCGACAAGGGCGAACGTCAAACCGCCGCGCGCTGAATTCCGATCCTCGATCCTACTCAATCGAACCGTCGGGCTTGCGGGCACCCATCGTTCCGCCGCACATTGTCGCCCGAAGCGGAGAGGCGTGGCATGACGACCGCACACCCGCCATCAGGAGGACGATCATGGAGCTCAAAGGCGCGGTTGCGTTAGTCACAGGCGGGAATGGCGGATTAGGCCAGCGCATCTGCCACGCGCTCGCCAAGGAAGGCGTGAACATCGCGGTCATGTACGCGCAGAGCCGCGACCAGGCCGAGAGCGTCGCCCGCGACCTCACATCGAGCCATCAAATCAACGCCGCCGCGTTCGGTTGCGACATCACCAGCGACTCAGCCGTCGCGACGCTGATCGCTGACGTCACCAAGCGCTTCGGCCGCATCGACATCCTCGTCAACGACGCCGCCTATAACAAAGCGATCCCCTTCCCCGATCTCGACAGCATGACCTTCGAGGTCTGGGACAAGATCATGGCCGTCAATCTCACTGGTCCGATGCGCCTCACCAAAGCGGTGGCGCCGATTATGAAGGCACAAGGGCGCGGCCGCGTCGTCAACATCGCATCCGTTGCGGGGCTCGGGCCGACCGGCTCGTCGATCGCCTATGCGGTGTCGAAAGCGGGCCTCATTCACCTCACGCGCTGCATGGCCGTTGCGATGGCCCCGGAGACGCTGGTCAACTGCGTCGCACCGGGACTGCTCGAAGGCACACGCGCAACGTCGAACCTGCGTGCCGAGCAGGTCGAGCGCTCCGCGTCGAGTTCGCTCTTGAAGAAACCCGCTGACAAGGACGACTGCGCCGACATGGTCGTCACCATGTGCCGGACCGAGACCATGACCGGCCAGACGATCGTCATCGACTCCGGGCGCGTGTTCCACTGACCGTCCGGTCGCGCGACGCGTCATGCCGCTGCCGGCTCAAGGCATGAACTTTTGGCGCGGATCGCGCGTTGCTGGCGCCTTCGTTCCCTGCCTCAGCTTCGCAGGCCGGGCGCTTCATAGCCCATGCGTTCCACGTATTCCGTATAGCCGCCGCCGTACGTGTGGATGCCATCGGGTGTCAGTTCCAGCACACGATTGGACAGCGCCGCCAGAAAGTGCCGGTCGTGCGAGACGAACAGCATCGCACCCTCGTAGTGCGACAACGCCGTGATCAGCATTTGCTTCGTCGCCATGTCCAAGTGGTTCGTCGGCTCGTCCAGCACGAGAAAGTTCGGCGGGTCGTAGAGCATCTTCGCCATCACCAGACGCGCCTTCTCGCCGCCGGATAGAATCCGGCAGCGTTTTTCCACATCATCACCGGAGAAACCGAAGCATCCGGCGAGCGATAGCAGCGAGCCGTGCCCGGCCTGAGGGAAGGAGTCGGACAGCGACTGGAACACCGTGTCCTCGCCGTCCAGAAGATCCATCGCGTGCTGCGCAAAATAGCCCATCTTGACGCTGGCCCCGATCGTGACAGCGCCGGCGTCCGGCTGCGCCGAGCCTGCCACCAGCTTCAGCAGGGTGGACTTGCCGGCGCCGTTGATGCCCATGACGCACCAGCGTTCCTTGCGGCGGACTTGGAAATCGAGCCCCTCGTAGATGCGTTGGCTGCCATAGCTTTTGTGCACCTTCTTGACGCTGACGACGTCTTCTCCGGAGCGCGGTGCCGGCTGAAACTCGAACATGATCGATTGGCGGCGCTTGGGTGGCTCCACCCGATCGATCTTGGATAGCTGCTTCACGCGGCTCTGAACCTGGGCTGCGTGCGAGGCGCGCGCTTTGAAACGCTCGATGAACTTGATCTCTTTGGCGAGCATCGCCTGCTGGCGATCGTATTGGGCTTGTTGCTGCTTCTCGGCGAGCACGCGCTGCTGCTCGTAGAACGCGTGATTGCCTGAATACGTCGTCAGCGCACCGCCATCTATTTCGACGATCTTCGTGACAATGCGGTTCATGAACTCGCGATCGTGCGAGGTCATCAGCAACAGTCCCTCATAGCTCTGGAGAAACTGTTCGAGCCAAATGAGGCTCTCCAAATCGAGGTGGTTGCTCGGCTCGTCGAGGAGCATGGCATCGGGGCACATGAGCAGAATGCGCGCCAGCGCGACGCGCATCTTCCAACCGCCCGACAACGCGCTCACGTCACTGTCCATCATCTCCTGGCTGAAGCTCAGACCGGCGAGGACTTCGCGGGCCTTTCCTTCCAGCGCGTAGCCGCCAAGTTCTTCGAAGCGACCCTGCACCTCACCATAGCGCTCGATGATGGTCTCCATCTCGCCGGCTCGATCGGGATCGGCCATGGCGGCCTCGAGCACTGCCAGCTCGGCGGCCACGGTGCTTATCGGACCGGCGCCATCCATCACCTCCGATACGGCGCTGCGACCCGACATCTCACCGACGTCTTGGCTGAAGTAGCCGATGGTAAGGCCCCGATCGACTGTGACCTGGCCCTCATCCGGTGGCTCCTGGCCCGTGATCATCCGGAACAGCGTCGTCTTGCCGGCACCATTGGGACCGACGAGGCCCGCCTTCTCGCCCTTGTGGAGCGATGTGGAAGCTTCGATGAAGACGATCTGGTGGCCGTTCTGTTTGCTGATGCTGTCTAGTCTGATCATATGCCCATGGATCCGGAAAGCTGTGGCGCCCTTATGCCATGTGATGTGGCCGAGGGAGAGCGTTCAGCACCACAAGATTTGGCCGTTTCCTGATACAAAAACGCGCAGGTTTCCTGGGACGGCAATCGAGGCGCCGAGCCAGTCCCAAGCCACGATGTCGACGCACGCAGACCGCCCCAACCTGCCCACTACCGCCCGCCCGGGACACCCGCTACGCTCCCCGCCGGGGGCTCCATGGCCGAATCACTGCTTCTCGTCGCGCAAAGCCTGCTAGGCGTTGTCCTGATTCCGCTGCTGATCTGGCAGACCGGCGAGGGCCGGCGCACGCTTGCAGGACCTGACGTCGCAACGACGGTCGCGGCCGGCCTCGCACTCCAGTTCGCCATCGCCATCCTGTTCCTGAAGATCCCGCAGGCGAGCGTAATCTTTGATGCCGCGACCGGCGCTATCGGCGCGTTGCAACGGGCGACTGCGGCGGGAACCCAGCTCGTATTCGGCTACCTCGCCGGGGCACCCGCGCCGTTCGACGCGACCAACCCGCGCAATGGTTTCATCCTCGCAATCCAGGCGCTGCCGCTGATCCTGCTCCTGAGCGCGCTGTCGCGCCTGCTATATCACTGGGGCGTCCTCCAGAGACTTGTGGCTGCGTTCGCCGGCCTTCTTCAGCGTACCTTCGGCATCGGCGGGCCGCTCGGCATGGCGGCCGCCGCAAACGTGCTGGTCGGCATGGTCGAGGCGCCACTGCTGATCCGCCCCTACCTCAACAACATGGGCCGCGGTGCCCTGTTCGCGACCATGGTCGCCGGCATGGCGACACTCGCCGGCACCGTGCTCGTCCTCTACGCGGCAATCCTGGAGCCGCACGTCCCCGGTGCCGCCGGCCACCTCATCGCGGCATCGCTGATGAATGCGCCGGCCGCGCTGATGCTGTCACGGCTCGCGGTGCCCGAAGGTTTTCAGGGCGGCCCCACGGCTGCCCACATCGAACTCGACCAGCAGCCGCGATCCAGTATGGATGCCATCGTCCAGGGCACCGCCGATGGCGTGCGACTGCTTGCGGCTGTCGCTGCCATGCTGATCGTCATGGTGGCCCTGGTGGCGCTCGCCAACGAGATCCTCGGCGGCGTCTCCGGCCTCTTCGGTGCACGACTGACGCTCCAGCAGATCCTGGGGTGGCTGTGCTTCCCGCTCGCGCTGATCCTAGGCATACCTTGGTCGGAAGCAGGCGCCGCTGGCGCGCTGATCGGCCAGAAAATCATCCTCAACGAATTCCTCGCCTACCTCGATTTCGCGGCCATGGACGCAACGACCTTCGCGCCGCGCTCGCGCGTGATCATCACCTATGCGCTCTGCGGGTTTGCCAATCTCGGCTCGCTCGGCATCATGATCGGCGGCATGGTCGCGATGGCGCCCGAGCGCAGTGCCGAGATCGTGGCACTCGGCCCGCGATCGCTGCTGGTCGGCTTTTTTGCGACGCTGCTGTCGGCCGCGGTCGTCGGCGCGCTGAGCTGGTAGGACGCCGACGGCGGAACCTCAGAGAGATTACCGGATGGCCGACGGGACGGACGGAAACAAGCGCGGCACGCCGGCCGAAGCACGGCCGGCCGGCGCGACCGCACCCGTAGCATCTCTATGGGTCCGGCTGCCCCGCTATCTCCTCGCGTTCGTCATCGGCGCGATCGGCGCCGTCATCTTCGTCTATTTCCGACTGCCGCTACCGTGGTACCTCGGGGCACTTACCGCCTGCCTGATCGCCTCGGTCGTCAATCTCCCCGTCGAGCGCCCTCGCCCACTTGCCGGACCACTGCGCGCGGCCCTGGGCGTCGCCGTCGGATCGGCCTTCACTCCGGCGGTCCTCGACAATGTCGGGCCCATGGCCGGCAGCCTCCTCATCGTTATCCCGTTCATGATCCTGATTACGACGACGAGCATGACATTCTACACCCGCCTCGCCGGCTTCGACCGGCCGACGGCGTTCTTTTCGGCAGTGCCAGGCGGCCTTGCCGACATGACCGCCATGGCCGAGCAGGCCGGCGCGAACCAGCGCACCGTCATCCTCGTCCAGGCGACCCGCATTGTCCTCATTGTGTTCTCGGTGCCGTTGTTCCTGCAGATCCACGACGGGCTCGCCGCCAAGAGCGTCTTCGCGAGTCCCGTCCGCCTTGCGGACATGACGCTTGCGGGGGCGGCGACCCTCATCGCGATGGCGGCGATCGGCTGGGGCCTTGCCCACCGGGCTGGGCTTGCCGGCGCGCCCATCGTCGGGCCAATGATCGTCAGCGGTATCGCCCATGCCCTCGGCCTGACGACCGTGCGGCTGCCGCTGGAACTGCTGGTGTTCGCCCAGATCGGCGTCGGCGTACTGCTCGGCTGCCAGTTCCGCGGGCTGACGCTCAAGGAATTTACCCACACGATGGTTTGGGGCCTGCTGAATGCCGTGGTGCTGCTGTCCTGACCGGCTTCGACCAAGTCTCGGTGCTCATGGCCTTCGCGCCGGGCGGCCAAACCGAACTCAACCTGCTCGCCTTCGTGCTCGGCGTCGACGTTGCCTACGTCGCGCTCCACCACCTCGCCCGACTCGCGATCGTCATTTTCGGCGCCCAGCTCATTTTCAAGACCCAGAAGCACTGGCGCCGCGACGACACCTAAAGCGTCTTCCCGTCATCGCAACCTCGGGCCATCGCGGTTATACTGGCTCCACGGATCATTGGGAGCGCATACGCCATGGCAGAGGGGCCGAACTGGGCAATCGCCCGCGCACCCACGCTCGACGAATTCGAGACGCTCGCCCGCACAGCCTATCGCGCGCTGCCGGACCAATTTCGCCAGTGGACGACCGACATCATGATCCGCATCGAGGAATTCGCGAGCGACGAAGTTCTCGACAGCCTCGGCATCGAGAGCGAGTACGACCTGATGGGCCTCTATCAAGGGGTCAGCCTCGACCGCAAGACCGTGATGGATTGTTGTACCGCCGTCCGATCCTCGACTACTGGGCGGCTACCGATGAGCAACTCGGCGATCTCATCACTCACGTACTCGTGCACGAGATCGGACACCACTTCGGCCTATCCGACGACGACATGGAAAACATTGAAGCCAAAGCGGGTTAGCGCCGCCGATCATCCGAACGACTGTGGCATCGGGGCCTCGCGACGCAACGGCCCGGGTAAAAGTCTTCCTTGCCACATTGAAAAACCGGCGCTGGCCGGGCAATGATCCGTGACGGGGTCCGGGGCGGGGCGGACGACAGAACGTACGACTGAGAGGGTGAGACTTTGGCTGTTGCCCGCGTGGTATTCGACCCAGTGCGGCTGGGTTTGGCGAGAATTGTTGCTGTTGCGATCGTGCTGGTGGTTGCCCTCAACGCGGCGCCGTCGCTGGCTGGGCCGACGCCCGAGGAATACGCCAAGCACGTCGGTGGCTCGGCGAAGATCATCCCGCCGGGCCAGCTAACGCTCGACAACCGCCGCATGACGTGCGGTCAGCGCCCGACGGTAATCGACGACCAACTCGACGACTATGGCGCCGCTTATCCAGGCTTCTTGATCCTCAATTCCAAGTTGATGGCGCGCGTGCCGACCGCCGTGAAGCAGTGGATTTACTCTCATGAGTGCGGCCATCAGTTCCGCGGCCCCGACGAGGAAACCGCGGACTGCTTCGCCGTTCAGCGGGGCCGCCGCCAGGGCTGGCTGACGCCGGACGGCCTCGAGGAGATCTGCAGCTTTATCCGCCCTTCCAAGGGATCGAGTATGCATTTCTCGGGCTCGCACCGCTGCGAAGCCATGCGGGCCTGCTACGCTGACCCGAAAGTGCGCTGAACCGTCGTCGGCTGCAGTAATCCCCGCCGCATGGCGCCGCGCCTAACATCGCGCCATGCGCGCCATCGATCTCACGCTCAAGCAGCTCGGCCTCGCCGACGTTTTCTGCAAATGGCAGGCGATGATGGCCCGTCTCGACAAGGCGCGGCGCATCAAGGTCGCCCGCTATGCGCTACGCATCGCTGAATCGCTCGCGCGTATGGCAGCGGCCCTCGAACGGCTGGAGGCCGACGCGACCGACCGTGCCGCACGCCGTGGCGCGCTCCGCGAAGTCGGCCGCCTCGCCGGTTATATGGAAACGATCGTCACGGCGCTGCGCGGCCACGTCGACGGCCGTAGCCTTGCCGGTGTCGAGCGCCGGCTGCAGGGCCTCGCTATCGATGACCTTATCAGCGAAACGCCGACGGCAGGGCCACCACGCCACATCGAGCGCGTCGTCGCCGCGGAGGGCTACATGCGCGCGCTGGCGGACAGCCTGCAGACCTAGAGTTTTTCGAATCCGTCGGCCGAAGCGCTTGTCGTGGTCAACTGGCCCTTCTCCCAACCGATCAGCGCCCGCTTGCGCGTCAGCCCCCAATGGTAGCCGCCGAGATTGCCGTCGCCCCGCAGCACCCGATGGCACGGCACAACGAAGGAGATCGGATTGCGACCGACCGCACTGCCGACCGCGCGCGGCGCTGCCGGGCGGCCGATGTGACGTGCGATATCCGTGTAGCTTACCGCGCGCCCCATCGGGATGCGCAGCAGCGCCTCCCAGACCCGTACATCGAAATCGGTGCCGATCAGGACGAGGCGCACCGCATCCCCGGCGACCTCATCGCGTGGCCCGAAAATCCGCACCGCGGCCGCACCTGTTTCCACCGCTGCTTCGCGATATCGCGCCCGCGGCCATCGCGCGATCATATCGTCGAGCGCCTCGCGCCGCGTCTGCCCCGCATCCTCATCGACGAAGCCGATCCCGCACACGCCGTGCTCGGTCATCATGACCAGCGCGTCGCCAAACGGACAATCGTGAAAGCCATAAGCGATCTCGAGCCCTTCGCCGCGGCGCTTCACGTCACCCGGCGTCATCGCCGTGTATGTCACCATGAGATCGTGCAGCCGGCCGCTGCCCGAGAGTCCGGATTCGTGCGCCGCCTCCAGCACCGTCGCCGATTCCGCAAGTAGCCCGCGCGCGTATTCCGCGGTCAGCGCCTGCACGAACTCCTTCGGCGATAAACCGCACCAGCGCTTGAACGTGCGTTGGGCGTGTGTCGCGCTGACACCGAGATGCTCGGAGAGGCGATCGAGGCCCGGTTGGTCGTCGCGATGAGCGGTCAAAAATGCGATCGCACGTCGCACCAGAGCGTAGTCGCGGCCCGGCTGGACCCCGTCCATCGCGTCTTGCGCTGCGGCGATCCCACGATCGATCTGCATGGTGGTCCTCGATTACCTCGTGCACGGCTCAATCGGCGCCTGAGGGGCACCCTAGTCCGGTCCGGGGGGGCCTGACGACCCGTTTCCTGACCAGCCTGAGCGTTCGGGTTGCCGAGCGCGCGGATTGGGCCTAGGTCATGGGGAAATCGCCGCGCCCTTGGTGGCCAGCTCGCGGAACGAACGACATGTTCACAGGGATTATCTCATCGATCGGCACCGTCATCGCCGCCGACGGCGGGCGGTTCACCGTGCGCTCGGATTACGCGGTCGATACGATCGCGCTCGGCGCCTCGATCTGCCACGACGGCGTCTGCTTGACCGTCACCAGCGTCCAGCCCGAGGGCACCGGCAGCCGCTACACCCTCGACGTCTCCAACGAAACGCTGTCGTTGACCACCCTCGGCCAATGGGCCGCCGGGCGTGCGATCAACCTCGAACGCGCACTCAAGGCCGGCGACGAACTCGGCGGACACATCGTCTCCGGCCACGTCGACGGCATCGCACGCATAGCTGACATTCGCGCCGACGGCGACAGCCGCCGCCTGACCTTCGAGGCACCGCAAGCCCTGGCCCCGTTCATTGCGCCCAAAGGCTCGGTTGCGCTCGACGGCACGTCGCTGACCGTCAATGAGGTGGACGGTGCCCGCTTTGGCATTAACCTCATCCCCCACACCTTGACGGTGACGACCTGGGGGCGCAAAAAGCCCGGCGATCTCATCAACATCGAGATCGATCCCCTCGCGCGCTACGTGGCGCGGCTACTGGAGATGCGCCGGTGACGAACGGCACCACAACGAACGAGATCGCCGATCTTGCGCGCGTCGCCTACTCGGAAGGGAAGGGCTTCGTTTCGCCGATCGCTGAGGTTCTCGACGATCTGCGCAACGGCCGCATGGTCATCCTTGTCGACGCCGAAGACCGCGAGAACGAGGGCGACCTTGTCATCCCGGCCCAGATGGCGACGCCGGAAGCGATCAACTTCATGGCCCGGTTCGGCCGCGGCCTGATCTGCCTGTCGATGACCGAACAGCGCGCCCAGCAACTTCGCCTGGAGTTGATGACGCGCCACAATGGCGCCCGCAACCGAACCGCATTCACCGTCTCGATCGAAGCCAAGGAAGGCATCGCCACCGGCATCTCGGCGCATGATCGCGCGCTCACCATTGCGACCGCCATCGACCCCGGCAAAAGTCACGACGACATCGTATCGCCTGGTCACGTGTTTCCCTTGGTCGCCCGCGAAGGCGGCGTCCTCGTCCGCGCCGGCCACACCGAAGCCTCGGTCGACCTCGCGCGCATGGCCGGCCTGCTTCCCGCCGGCGTCATCTGCGAAATCATGAACGACGACGGCACGATGGCGCGGATGCCCGATCTCGTCGCCTTCGCCCAGCGTCATGGCCTCAAGATCGGCACCATTGAAGATCTGATCGCCTACCGCCTCCAGAACGACCGCATCGTCAATCGCACCGCGTCGCGCAAGGTCGAGAGCCGGTTCGGCGGCACCTTCGATCTGCACGTCTATGAGACAACCGTCGATCCGGTCGAGCACTTGGTCTTGTCGCGCGGCGATCTCAGCGGCCCCGAGCCGGTGCTGGTGCGCGTGCACGCCGTCAACATGCCCGCCGACCTCCTCGGCATCGCCATGCCCGATCGGCCCGATGCGTTTCTCGAGAAATGCATGCAGATGATCGCCGAGGAGGGCCGCGGCGTGGTCGTGTTGATCCGCGATCTGCGCCCGCGCTCGATGTCGTCATGGCTTGCCGAGCGCGAGCAGCCGTCGCCACCTCAGGCCCGTGCCGAGCGCCGCCGTGTCGAAATCGGCATCGGCTCGCAGATCCTCCGCGATCTCGGCATCACGAACATGGTGCTGCTGACCAACGTGCCGCGCTCGCGCTATGTCGGCATCGAGGGCTACGGCCTCCACATCGTCGGCACCCGGGAGGTTATTTGATCATGGCCGGCAGAGGCACCCCCATCGGCCCGCGCGCAGGTAAACTCGAAGTCCACATTCTGGTCGTCGAGGCGCCGTACTACGAGGATGTCAGCAAGGCGCTTGCCGACGGCGCGCTGGCTGTTCTCGCCGCGCACGGCTGCACGTTCGAGCGAATTGTTGTGCCGGGCGCGCTGGAAATCCCGCAGGTCATCGTGCAGGCCGCCGCCGCCGGGCGCTTCGACGAGGAAGAAGGCGACGAGCCCTTCGACGGCGCGATCGTGCTCGGCTGCGTCATCCGCGGCGAGACTTCGCACTACGACATCGTCTGCAACAGCACCAATCACTGGCTCATGCAGATCGCCACCGACCTCGCGCTCCCCGTCGGCAACGCCGTCTTGACCGTCGACACACACGCCCAGGCGATGGCCCGTGCCGAAGGTGGAATCGCCGGCAAAGGTGGCGATGCCGCGCGCGCCTGCCTGCGCCTGATCGAGGTCGGCCGCGACCTCGCCTCCGGTTCATCGCGATGAAACCGCCACTCAACGAAAGCCGTCCGCTCGCACCGCGCAGCGCCGCGCGACTGACGGCCGTACAGGCGCTCTACCAGATGGACCTCGCCGAGACCGATCTCAACAGCGTGATCGGCCAATTCAATCTGATGCATTTCGGCGACAAGGCCGAGGATCCCTCCGTCGCCAACGCCGATCGCGACTTCTTCGCCTCAATCCTGCGCGGCGTCGTCCGCCGTCAGCGCGAAATCGATCCGATCGTCGACGCCCAGCTCGCCGAGGGTTGGCGTCTGACGCGGGTTGATTCGACCCTACGCGCTATCCTGCGGGCCGGAGTCTTCGAGCTGATCGAGCGCACAGACGTCCCCGCTCGGGTTGTCATCAGCGAATACGTCGAGGTCGCCAAAGCCTTTTTCAGCGAGGACGAGCCCCGCGTCGTCAACGGCGTCCTCGACAAAATCGCGCGCCGCACCCGTGAAGCCGAGTTCACCGCCCCCGGCGATAGCTGAACGAGGTCGGAGCAACCGTATGGCCCAGCGGCAGGCCCGGTGACCGAATTGTGCTACAAAGTCGTGATTCTTGGAGAGGAATGACGCTGCCGACCGGCGCCTCAATCCCCTCTCCCTGTTTTTGCGGGGAGCGGGTAAGGGTGAGGGGCGGCGGCATACGCAAGCGTCGGCATGTGCTGACGCCCCTAATCCCGACCTTCTCGTCGCGCCAAAGGCGCGCTTTCAGCGCGACGCAAGCGGGGAGAAGGGGAAGTACGAGCGAGCATGACCGTCAGCCGAAACACGCCGCGCACTAGAGGCACCGTACGCTCCGGGGCGATCGCTGCTGCCATTGTTCTCCTTCCGCAGCTCGCGCTGGCTCAGACGACACCCCCTGCCGGTAGCGCGCCGGCCGTCGACTCCGCCGTTAGCGCGCGCCAAGCCGTCGCCGCGCTGCGCTCGGACCGTCCCGAGGATGCCGTCCGGCTCTATACGGCGGCGCTCGCAGCCGAAAGCCTCGCCAACGACCAGCGTGCGCTGATGCTGATTGACCGTGGTGTCGCGCGCGCGCGCCTCGGCCAGTCGAAAGCGGCGCTCGACGATTTCAACCGCGCCATCCAGCTCGTGCCGGAAGGTGCCACCGCCTACAACAACCGCGGCACCGTTCTGATCGAACTGGGCGCGACAACCGAAGCCGTGCGCGATTTCGATCGTGCCATCCTGCTCGCGCCAAACTACGCGGCCGCTCTCTCCAACCGCGCCGCCGCTCATGTCCGTCTCAATAATTTGCGCGCCGCGCTCGCAGACTATTCGCGCGCGATCGGACTCTTGCAAAACGATTCAGGCGCCTTCGCCGGTCGCGGTCGTGTCCATCTCGCGCAGAACCGCCCGTACGCCGCGCTGCGCGATTTCAGCCGCGCGTTGAGCGTATCCCCACGGTTCGGGCCGGCGCTCCGGGCGCGCGCTGAAGCACGACTGGCACTCGAGCGATACAAGGACGCGATCGACGATCTCGGCCGCGTGCTCGACATCGACCACGACAACATTGAAGTACTGCTGCTGCGTGGTTACGCTGCTGTGGCCGCGCGCGAAATACCCACGGCGCTCGCCGACTTCGAGCGTGCGGTCACGCTCGATCCACGGTCCAACGCGGCCCTCGAAGCACGCGGCTTCGCTGAGGCCAAGGATGCGAAATACGACGAGGCGTTGAACGATCTCTCCAAGGCGATCGAACTCGAGCCGCGCTCGGCGCAGGCTTACGCCTACCGAGGCTGGGTCTACAAACTCACCGGACGCGCCGAGCTTGGCCAGAAGGACATCGAACGCGCGATGGGCCTCGAGCCGGACCGTCCCGAGGTCATCTGGGCGCGCGGCGAACTGCTCGAGGCGCTCGGGCGTCCCGACGAAGCCATCGTCGAGCTGCGCCGTGCCCTCGAAATGAAACCGATGCTCCGCGAGGCCGCCGCGGCACTCGAGCGCAACGGCGCATCGACGATCTTCGCCAGCCACGAACTCGACGACCAAGGCGTTGGCGACTGGCGCATCCAAGTCCGCGGCAGTCAGTACTTCGCGATCAACAGCCAGTATCCACGGCTGACCGTGCCCCTCGAGATGATGGGCGACGGCCAACCGCGCCTGCTCGATTGGACGCAACGCACCGAAGCCACGCAGCACATAGGCATCCTTCGCTTCACGGCCGGCAGCCTGGACGGCGCTTCGGGTCCGGAAGCTGTCGAGCACGCAGCCGTCATAGACACCAAGACGCGCACCGTCGTCACGGTCGAGTTGGTCAAGCAGGGCGCGCGCGAAGCAACATGGACCTGGTCTGAGACCCGGCTCACCGTTGCTGGCCTCGATGGAGGCAGCGAGGAGTATATTCTTGTTGCGCCGGTCGAACGTGAGGTCGCGCAGCCGCGCCGTTCGCTCGACGCACCGGGTCCGCGCTATGGCGGCGGAAATCAGGTACCGGCCTGGGCGCCGTGGGCCCAAGGAAGTGATACCTACGTGCCGCCAAGCCGCAAGACCGGCAGTCGGAGCAGCGGCAGCAGCCCTCCGAAGCCGAAAACCCTGTTCGACCTTCTGTTCAAGAATTGAGGAACTCCGGCGCGACTATTGCGTCATACTGCCGATGAGCGCCCATCGAGCCACAAGCGCGCCCCCATAAACCTACCGCAACCGATAACCCCCTCGCGTGGGAGCAGCACGATCAATGAGCGCCACGGTTCTGATGTGGTTCCGCAATGACCTGAGGCTCTCCGACAACCCGGCTCTTCACGCTGCCGCCGCGACAGTGGCTCCGGTCGTACCAGTCTTCATTCTTGACGACGACGCCCCTGGCGATTGGCGAGCCGGCGGTGCAAGCCGATGGTGGCTCGATGGCAGCCTCGCAGTCCTGCAGCGTCAGCTCGAAGCGATCGGTTCGCGCCTGATCCTCGCGCGCGGGCCGACACGCGACGTCCTCTTGCGTCTCGCGCGCGAAACCGAAGCGCAAGCCGTCTATTGCGCGCGCGCCTATGAGCCGTGGGCGAGTCGCCTCGAAGCACGGCTCAAGCCTGATCTCGACGACATTGGCGTCGACTTGAAACGTCATCGCGGCGCGCTGCTGTTCGAGCCCGAAAGCCTGCGCACACAGCAGGGCGCATTCTTCAAGGTCTACACCCCGTTTTCCCGGGCGGCGCTCGCCGATGGCGAGACCGGCGCCGTCCTGGCGCCGCCGCGAACCTTGATGGCTCCAGATCGTTGGCCGAAATCCGACGCGTTGCCGGATTGGAACTTGACGCCGACCAAACCCGATTGGGCAGGGGGCCTGCGCGCCGCATGGCAGCCGGGTGAGCCAGCCGCACGCGACCGCCTCTCGGCTTTCATCGCCGACGACATTGCAAACTATCACGACGAGCGAAACCGGCCCGACCACTCCGGCACATCGCGGCTCTCGCCCTATCTGCATCACGGCGAAATCAGCATCCGCCAATGCTGGCAGAGCGCTCGCGCGGTGGCCGCAGCCGACCCGGCCTCATCGCGCGGCGCCGAAGTGTTCGTCAAGGAACTGCTGTGGCGGGAATTTTCCTATCATCTTCTCGTCAACACGCCCTCGCTCCCTGATGCCCCCTTCCGCGAACAGTTCGCGCACTTCCCTTGGGCACCCAATCGCGAGCATCTCGAACGCTGGCAGCGCGGTCAAACCGGTTACCCGATTGTCGACGCGGGAATGCGCGAACTCTGGACCACAGGCTGGATGCACAATCGCGTCCGCATGATTACGGCATCTTTCCTGATCAAGCATCTGCTCCAGCCGTGGCAATCAGGAGAAGCGTGGTTTTGGGATACATTGGTCGATGCCGATCTCGCGGCTAACGCTGCGAGCTGGCAATGGGTCGCCGGCTCCGGCGTCGACGCCGCGCCCTACTTCCGCATCTTCAATCCCGTGAAGCAGGGCGAGACTTTTGACCCTGAGGGCGACTATGTCCGCAAATGGTGCCCCGAACTCTCCCAGATGCCGGCGCCCGAAATCCATGCGCCGTGGGCAGCAAGCGCTGAGACGCTGGCGTCAGCCGGCGTCGTGCTCGGCCGCACCTACCCTCTCCCGATCGTCGATCACAAAACCGCGCGGGCGCGAGCGCTCGCAGCGTTTGAAGCGATAAAAACCGCGTCCTGACGCGTCACTCCTTACCGGAAGTGACACGCTACCTTTTGCCCACCGCCCACCTCGCGCAGCGGCGGGCTGTCGACCTTGCAGCGATCCTGCGCGATCGGGCAGCGCGTGTGGAAGTGACAACCGGACGGCGGCTTCATCGGGCTCGGTACATCGCCTTCGAGCACGATTTTTTGGCGCCGGATCGCCGGATCCGGCACCGGAACTGCGGACAGCAGCGCCTCGGTATAGGGATGGCGCGGCTTCGTGAAGAGCGTGCGCTTGTCGGCGTACTCGACGATACGACCGAGGTACATCACCGCGATGTTGTGCGAGATGTGCTCGACCACGGCGAGATTGTGCGAAATGAAGAGATAGCCGAGTCCGAGTTCCTGCTGCAGATCCATCAGCAGGTTGATCACCTGGGCCTGGATCGACACGTCGAGCGCCGACACCGGCTCGTCGCCGATGATGAGCTTCGGATTGAGTGCGAGCGCGCGCGCGATACCGATCCGCTGCCGCTGGCCGCCCGAGAACTGGTGCGGGAAGTTGTCCATCTGCGCCTGACGCAGCCCGACGCGGGCGAAGATCTCCGCCACACGCTTGCGGCGTTCCGCCGACGTGCCGACGTTGTGAACCTTGAGTGGCTCGCCGACGATGTCGCCGGCCGTCATGCGGGGATCGAGCGACGAGAATGGATCCTGGAAAATGATCTGCATCTCGCGTCGGTACGGCCTGAGCTCTCGCTTCGAGAGGCCGGTGATTTCCTTGCCTTCGATCTGGATGCTGCCCGACGTCGGCTCGACGAGCCGCAGGATAGCGCGTCCGACGGTCGACTTGCCGCAACCGGATTCGCCGACAAGCCCGAGCGTCTCGCCGGCGCGGATCGAGAACGAAATTCCATCGACCGCATAGACCTGGCCGATCGTCCGCCTGAGCAGCCCCTTCTTGACCGGAAAATGCTTCTTCAGGTCGCGGACCTCGAGCGCCGGCGGATTGCTCGCGCGCGCCTGCATCTCGGCCGCTTCGCCGGTTGCAGCAGGACCCATGGAACTCTCCATAGCGGCGGTTCCGTCATCCATGAGCACCTCCAAAAAGCTCGTCCGCACGCCAGCAGGCAGCCCAGTGGCCGGAACCTTTCTGCTCGTAGGGCGGGTATTGGGTTCGGCAGCGCTCATCCGCGTGCGCGCACCGAGGCGCGAACGCACAGCCTGGCGGCAACGCGCTGAGCGGCGGCACGATCCCCGGAATCTCGAGGAGCCGCTCGGTTTCGTCCTTCACTTCGCCGCGCATCAAGTCGAGACGCGGGATCGAGGCCATCAGACCGCGGGTGTAAGGGTGCATCGGTCGCGCGAACAACTCGCCGACGTCGGCTTCCTCGACCTTGCGCCCGGCATACATCACGATGACACGCTGCGCCGTTTCCGCGACCACGCCGAGATCGTGCGTGATTAGGATCACCGCAGTGCCGAGTCGGTTCTGCAGCTCGACGATGAGGTTTAGGATCTGCGCCTGAATCGTCACATCGAGCGCGGTCGTCGGCTCGTCGGCGATCAGCACTTTGGGGTTGCACGCGAGCGCGATCGCGATCATCGCACGCTGGCGCATGCCACCCGATAGCTGGTGAGGATATTCCTTCACGCGCTGCTCCGGCTCCGGGATCTTGACGAGACGAAGCATTTCGACCGCTCGGGCGTAGGCTTGCTTCGTTGTCATGCCCTGGTGCAGCAACAGGACTTCGGCGATCTGCTTGCCGATCGTCATGACCGGGTTGAGCGAGGTCATCGGCTCCTGGAAGATCATCGAGAGATCGTTGCCGCGCACGCGCCGCATCTCTTCCTCGTCGAGATCGATGAGATCGACGCCGTCGAGCTTGATCGAGCCGCTGATGATACGCCCTGGCGGATCAGGAATGAGCCGCAACAGCGACAGTGCGGTAATCGACTTGCCGCAACCGGATTCGCCGACGATCGCCAGCGTCTCCTTGGGCTTCAGCGCGAAATCGACGCCATCGACGGCCTTGACCACGCCTTGCCGCGTGAAGAAGTAGGTCCTGAGATCGACCACCTCGAGCAGGTTCTCCGTCGCGGGCACGGCGGCGGGCGTCGGAGGCGTTGGCGTGCTTGTCGTCGTCATCGGGCTCCCTGCGTTCATTGCAACCGCGCGCTGAGCGCTCGGCGCACTCTGAGTCCAGTCATTCATGCCGCCCTCCTCGCCCCGTTGGGCCGCCCGGGCATGGGGCGCGTCGCGCGCCGCCTGCCAGACGCGGAAGCATTGCGCGCTTTTTCATCAGCTACGCTCGCGCGGATCGAGAATGTCGCGCACTGCGTCGCCGAGCAGGTTGGTTCCGAACACGGCCAGTGAAATGGCAATGCCGGGGAAGATCACCAGCCACGGCGCCGTGCGCACGTACTCGGCCGCCGATTCCGACAGCATCCGTCCCCACGATGGATGCGGCTCGGGAATGCCGAGGCCGAGGAACGATAGCGACGCCTCGGTCAGGATTGCCGAGCCGAGCTGCGCCGTCGCCAGCACGATCAGCGGCGCCATCGTGTTGGGAAGAACGTGACGGAACGCGATTTTCCACTCGCTCATACCGACTGCGCGCGCCGCCTCGACGTAGGGCATCTCTCGAAGCGCCAGCGTGTTGGATCGGATGACACGTGCCACGTGAGGGATGATCGGTATCGAGATCGCCACCACCGTATTCGTGAGTGACGGCCCAAGCGATGCGGCCATCAGCAGGGCCATGACCAGAAGCGGCAGCGCTTGCATGATATCGATGAGGCGCTGCGTCAGCAGGTCGAGCCAGCCGCCGTAGTATCCTGACAGCAGCCCGATGACGACACCGAAGAAGCAGCCGAGAACCGTCGAGCCGATCCCGACCGCGAGTGAAATGCGGGCGCCGTAGACAATGCGGCTCCACATATCGCGGCCCATGAAGTCGGCGCCGAGAACATGTTCCGCACCGGGCTTCGCAAGCGACGACTTCGAAGCCGTCGACGTCGGCTCGAACGATGTCAGATACGGAGCAAACAGTGCCGTGAGCACGAAGAGAAGCACAATGGCCGCGCCCGCCGCGCCGAGCGGGTAGCGCCGCGCGAGATGGAGCGACGTCCCCCAGAAACCGCTGACGCCAGCGCCTGCGCGGGATAGTTCGGCTTTATGATCAATGGTTGCCATGACCTGTCCTCACGTTCCCGATCAGCCTTCGTACTTGATGCGCGGGTCGAGCACGACGTACGCCATGTCGACGATAAAATTGACCACCACCGTTACGACGGCGATGAGCATCACGAGATTCTGCACGATCGGATAATCGCGCCAGCGGATCGCCTCGACGAGGAAACGCGCAACGCCAGGGATGTTGAACACGGTCTCGGTGACGATCAGGCCGCCGATCAGGAATGCCGCCTCGATGCCGATGATCGTGACGACGGGCAACACCGCATTGCGCAAAGCATGGTCGTAGTTGACCGTTCGCGCAGATGCGCCCTTGGCCCGCGCGGTGCGGATATAGTCCTGGCGCAACACTTCCAGCATCGACGATCGCGTCAGGCGCATGATCAGCGCCGACGCTCGAAAGCCGACGGCCGCCGCCGGAATGCTCAACAGCCAGAGCTCATTCCAGAACCCTCGAGGCGCATCGGAATATATCGGTATCCATCCCGTGTATTGGACGAACGCCATCAGGATCAGGAGCCCCAGCCAGAACGAGGGCAGCGATAGCCCGGATAAGCTGAAGACACGTAACGCGTAGTCTATGGGCGTGTTCTGCTTGACCGCGCTGATGACGCCGAGGGGCACGCCGAGGATTACCGAGAAGAACAGCGCCAGGCCGGCAAGCTTTGCTGTGACCGGAATGCGCGGCAGGATCTCTTCAAGCGCGGGCTTTTCCGAAACGTAGGAATAACCGAGGTCGCCCTTCATCAGGTTGACGATCCAGCTCACGTACTGGGTGACGATCGGTTGATCGAGACCGAGCTCCGCCTCCAGACGCTTCTTGTCCGCCGGGTTCACCATGCCCGCCGAGTCGAAAAGGATATCGACGATGTTGCCGGGCACGACCCGCAGCATCACGAAGATGAGCACCGACATCCCGAACAACGTCAGGATCATCAGCAGGAAGCGCTGGACTAGATAGGCACCCATTGGAGCCTCCTTCAATTCGGCGAAACACGACGGATATTGCTATTTGGTACGGCTATTTGCTGCCGCATTGGCGCCCGACTCGAGATCCGAGATCGGGAAGTGAGCGGATGGCGCCGGAGAATGAACCGGCGCCATCCGCGTTCTCACGTCACCAATTTTACTTATCGAGCCACACGTCCTCGAGCCGCCAGTTGTTGTAGATCGAGTTCTCGTG
>LNFM01001435.1_pt1 | contig 74706 bp, 79 predicted proteins | sample 596031 | NCBI WGS metagenome assembly LNFM01 (sample SAMN04254537, study PRJNA301005) | activated carbon metagenome | isolation source: dual media filters at the Ann Arbor, Michigan drinking water treatment plant | place: USA: Ann Arbor
GGCCAGACCGTGCCGGCCAGGTAGTTGCCCGATGCCGCCAGCGCCACCGCAATGCCCCGCCGGCGCGCAAACCACAGCGACGCATCGGCGATCAACGGCCCGAACACCGCCGCCGCGCCGAAGCACCCCATCAGCACGCCATAGGCCAGGCCGAAGACGAAGACGCTCGACGCCATCGCCGCCGCCACCCCGCCGGCCGCCAGCGAGACCGCCGCCACCAGCACCGGCACCATGGTGCCGAAGCGGTCCGACAGCCGCCCCATCAGCACGCCGCCGAACACGAAGCCGACCATCGTCATGGTGTAGGGCAGCGAGGCATCCGCGCGCGCCGTGCCGAATTCCGCCTGCACCGCCGGCAGCATCACCACCACCGACCACATCGGCGCGCTGCCGACCATGCAGAGCACCACGATGGCGGCCAGGCGCAGCCAGGCCCGGCGTGAATCGATGTCCTCGGCCGTCCCGGCGGCGCACGCATGCAGCATGATGGTTCTCTCCCGGCGGCGGATCGTGGCATGGCGGCGGCGGCGCGGCCATGCGGCGGATCGCGGGGGTGCGTCGCGGGTGCGCTACAGCCCCATCAGGTCGAGCGTACGGCCGATCACCTTCGCCTCGTCGAAGCGGTCGAGCGCCCGCGCGCGGCCCGCTTCGCCCAGGCGCGCGCGCAGCGCCGGGTCCGCGGCCAGGCGCGACAGGGCCACCCCCAGCGGCGCGTGCTGCATCGGCGGAACCAGGAAGCCGGTCTCGCCCTCCACCACCTGTTCGCGCGGGCCGCGGATGTTGGTCGCCACCACCGGCAGGCCGGTCATCATCGCCTCGATCACGCTCATCGGCAGGCCCTCGAAATGCGAGGGCAGGCAGAAGACGTCCGATGCCGCCAGGATGCGCGCGACGTCATGGCGGTAGCCCAGGCGTCGCACGCGGCGTCCCAGCAGGGCCTCGGCACGGGCGAAATGCGGGTCGAGGTCCTCGCCATGGTCGGAAGCGAGGCGTTCGCCCACCACCCACAGCACGGCATTCGCCGGCGTGGCCTCCATCGCGCGGAGCAGTTCCGGATGCCCCTTGTGGCGCACCAGCCGGGACACGCAGGCAATGACGCAGTCGCCCTCCGTCGCGCCGAGTTCCGCGCGCAGCGCCGCACGCGCGGCCGCGTCCGGATGGAATTGCGTCGGGTCCCGCCCGTTCAGCACCGCGGTCGCCCGCGGATGGATGCGCAGGCGGCGCGCATCGGCGGCCTCCTCCTCGCTGACCGTGAGGAAGGTGTGCGTCATGCGCCCGCCCAATCGTTCCATGCGCAGCGACAGCGCGCGCCGCCACCACGGCCCGGGCTGGTTGAACAGGAAGCCGTGGCAGGTATAGGCGATGCGCTCCACGCCCGCCGCCTTCGCCGCAAGGCGTGCGAGCAGGCCGCTGATCGGCATGTGCGCATGCACCAGGTCGAAGCGTTCGCGCCGGAACAGGTCAACCAGCGCGCGGAAGGCGCGGGCCTGCGCGGCGGGGTTCAGGCTGCGCGCCATCGGCACGGGTTCGATGCGGAAGCCCTCGGCGCGCGCGATATCCAGCAGCGGGCCCTCGGCGGATACGCCCACCACCTCGTGCCCGCGCGCGCGCGCGCCGCGCATCACCGGCAGCAGGAAATGCCGCAGCGAGAAGTCGACATTGGTGATTTCGCAGATCTTCATCCGCGGGCGGGATTACGCCGGATTGCCGCCGGGGGGAATGCGGCGCGCTTTCCCCGCCGGCCCATCCCGGCCTAGCCTGCGCAAAACGGAGGAACGCCATGCGCCGCCGCACTGTCCTGATCGGTCTCGGCACGCTCGCCGCCGCGCCGCTGCGCGCGCAGGAGGCCTGGCCGGCACGGCCCATCCGCCTGATCGTGCCCTTCGCGCCCGGCGCGTCCTCCGACACGCTGGCGCGCCAGATCACCGCCAAGGCGGCCGCGCCGCTCGGCGCCACCTTCGTGATCGAGAACCGCGCCGGCGCCGGCGGGCTGCTCGCCGCCCAGGCGGTCGCGCGCGCCACGCCCGACGGCTACACGCTGCTGTGGGGTGGCGGCACCGCCATCACCCATGCGGTCATGCAGGCCACCCCCGGCTACGACGTGCTGCGCGACTTCACGCCGGTGACCATGCTGGCCGAGCACCCGGCGATCCTGGCGGTGCGCAGCGCATCCCCGCTGCGTGACATGGCCGGCCTGCTCGACGCCGCGCGCCGGACCCCGGGTGGGTTGCGCTACGGCTCGGGCGGCGTCGGCACGCCGGCGCACATGGCGGGCGCGGCCATGCTGAAGCTGGCAGGGGCCGAGGGCATCCACGTGCCCTATCGCGGCGCCAACCTGGCCACGCTGGCGGTCGAGCAGGGCGAGGTCGATTTCGCCTTCGCCATCAGTAACATCGCCCTGCCGCGGCATGTGCAGGGCGCGGTACGCATCCTGTGCACCGCCGGGTCGCGCCGCATGACCGCGCTGCCTGCGGTACCGACCCTCAGCGAGGCGGTGCCGGGCGGACCGATCGTCACCAGCGGGTCCTCCGTGGTCGGCCCCGCGGGACTGCCGGAGGCGATCACGCGCCGGCTGCATGCCGGCTTCCGCGATGCGATGACCGGCGATCCCGCGCTGGCCGCCGCCATCACCGCCGAGGGCGGCGAGATCGTGCTGTCCGACAGCCCCGCCGCCTATGCCGCCGCCTGGGAGGGCGAGCTGCGCCGGTTGCAGGAACTGGTGCGGGTCTCCGGGGCGCGGGCCGAATGAACCCGGCCGCTTTCTTCGCCGACTACGATGCCTTCGGGGTTCGCCGGACCGGCGGCGAAGGCGATGCCGCGGCCGCCGCCTGGCTGTGCGAACGGGCCGCCGCGACCGGTGCCCTGGCACGCCTGGTGCCGGTCGATTTCATCCGCCTGGCGCCGGGCGAGGCGGTGCTCCATGCCGGCAGCGCGCGCTTCGACGGCGTGCCGCTGTTCGACGGCGGGCTGACCGACGGCATCGCGGGTGCGCTGGGCCCGCTCGGCTCCACGGCGCCGATCGGCTTCGCTGAGATGGACCCGGCGGCGGCGAGCCTGCCGGGCAATGATTTCGCGCGCGCGCGGGCGGACAGCCGGCATGCCGGCATCGTCATTGCGCTGCGCACGAAGTCGGATGGGCTGGCGCCGCTGAACGCACATGATGCGGAGGCGCCGTTCGGGCCGCCGGTCCTGCAGGTGGCGGGGCGGGATGCCGCGGCGATCGGCGCGCTGGCGGCAGCGGGCGCGCAGGCGCGCCTGGTGGTGCAGGGCGTGCGCGGGCCGGGCGGGTCGCAGAACATCCGGGCGGAACTTCCCGGGGCCGCGCCGCCGCTCGTGCTGCTGACGCCGCGCACATCCTGGTGGACCAGCACGGCGGAGCGCGGCGGGGGCATCCTGGCGTGGCTGGCGGCGCTCAAGGCGTTGTCGGCGGCGCCGCGGGCCCGCGGCGTGGTGGGGCTCGCCACCTGCGGGCATGAACTCGGCCATATCGGCGCGCATCGCGCCTTCGCCGCGGAGCCGTGGCTGGCGAAGGATGCGCCGGTGGTGATCCACCTGGGCGCCAATCTCGGTGCCGCGGAGGATGAACGCCTGACGGTGCGCAGCAACGTCCCTGGCCTGGCCGAGCGCATGGCGGAGGCGCTGGCCGCCGCCGGCCATCCGCGTGCGCCGCTGGAGGTCGTGACGGGCGGCACCGCGAATGGCGAGGCCCATGAGGTCGCCGCGCGCGGCGGGCGCTACCTGTCGCTGATCGGCAAGAACCCGTGGTTCCACGCGCCGGAGGACCGCTGGCCGGTCAGCGTGGATTGTGCGCGGGCCGGGGCGATCGCCTCGGCGGTCGCGGCGATGGCGGTGGGGCTGGCGCGGTAGTTCGTGCCAGCGGCACGGGAGGTTATGCGTGCCGAGCCCCGGCATGGGCGCCGCCGGCCGCCCGGCGTCCAAGGGTACGCAAAGGGGGCTACCAGCGGCCGAAGCATTCGCCCGCTCGTATCAGCCCTCGCCGCCTGCCGCCCGGCTGCCCTGGATCATCGACAGGAATTCGCGCCGCGTCGACGCATCGTCGCGGAAGGCACCCAGCATGCGCGACGTCACCATCGACACGCCGGTCTTGTGCACGCCGCGCGTGGTCATGCACTGGTGCACGGCTTCGAACACCACCGCCACGCCCTTGGGCCGCAGCACCTCGTTGATGACGTTGGCCACCTGCGCGGTGAGTTTCTCCTGGATCTGCAGGCGCTTGCCGAAGGCTTCGACCACGCGGGCGAGCTTGCTGATGCCCACCACGCGCCCGTTCGGCAGGTAGCCGACATGCGCCTTGCCGATGATCGGGCACATGTGGTGCTCGCACATGCTCTCGACGCGGATGTCCCGCAGCACGACCATCTCGTCATAGCCCTCGACTTCCTCGAAGGACCGGGCGAGGAGCTCGACCGGATCCTCCTCGTAGCCGCAGAACCATTCGCGATAGGCCTTGGCCACGCGCTTGGGGGTGTCGAGCAGGCCCTCGCGGTTGGGGTCGTCGCCGGCCCAGAGCAGCAGGGTACGGATCGCGTCCTCGGCCTGCTGCTGCGTCGGGCGCGGCAGGGTGGTTGCCGGGTCATCCGCGGTGCGGGGAGCGGGCAGGTGGATGTTCACGGGGCGCGGTTCTTTCCAAGGGCGCGACGCACCGGACGGATTCCCGTTCCGTCGCGTCACGGCGTCTTCCTCGGAGGTTAATTTGGGGGTGGTCCCGAAACGCGCAAGCCGGCCGTCAATGCACCCGGCCCGAGGGCTGGTGCGGGCTGTCCAGGCTGAAGGCCGGGATGTCGACGTCGAAGCCCTCGCCGCTGTCGGTGGCCACCATGTGATACGCGCCCTGCATGAAGCCGGATGCGGTCGCGAGCGGCGTGCCGGAGGTGTATTCGAAGCGCACGCCGGGTTCGAGCACCGGGGTCTCCCCGATGACCCCGGCACCGTGCACGGTCTGCGTGCGGCCCAGCCCGTCGGTGATGCGCCAGGTGCGGCGCAGGAGCTGCACCGTCTCGCGCCCGGTATTTGCGATCTCGACACGATAGGCCCAGACATACTGCCCGCGCTCGGGCTCCGACTGGTCCGCGAGGTAGAAGGCGCGCACGGTCACGCGAATGCCGCGCGTGGTGGCGCTGAACTCTTCCTTCCTGGCCATGATGGCAGCCACTCCCTTGCCGCCATTTGAGGCGCTGCGCCGCCGCTTGTCCACAACCGATGCTGCGCAGGCCCCTGCGGGCGGCGCAGGCATGACGCGGATCAGGCCCGGCGCATCGCCGCCGTCGCGACGCCCGCACCGACCAGCAGAGCGCCGCCGGTGCGGTTGAAGGCGCGGCGCACCGCCGGGCGCGCAACCGCGCCCGACAGCCGTGCGGCCAGCAACGCATAGAGACCGGCATTGAGCGCCGCCAGGCTGACGAAGGTCGCAACCAGCACCATCGCCTGCGGCAGGAACGGCGCGCCGGCTTCCACGAACAACGGCACGAAGGCCACGAAGAAGGCGATCGACTTCGGGTTCAGCGCGGTGACCACATAGGCGTCGTGGAAGGCGCGCCGCACCGTGACCGGCGGCGCGGCACCATCGGCGACCGGTGCGCGCCACATGCGGATGCCGAGCCACACCAGATACGCCGCACCGGCGAATTTCAGCACGGTGAACAGCGTGGCCGATGCCGCCAGCAGCGCGCCGAGGCCGGCCAGCGAGAGCGTCATCGCCGTAAGGTCGCCGAGCGCCACGCCAGCCACCAGCGGCGCCGCCGCGCGCGACCCGCCGCCCAGCGACTGGCCGATCACCAGCAGGATGGTCGGCCCCGGGATCGCCAGCATCACCGCGGTCGCGGCGACGAAGGCGATCCAGGTCTCGATCGTCATGGCCTATTCGGCCGCGCGCGCGGGCGCGGCATTGGCCGCATCCAGCGCCTGCGACAGGTCGTCGATGATGTCGGCGACGTCCTCCAGCCCGACCGACAGGCGCACCGTGCCGTCGGTGATGCCCAGGCGCGCGCGTTCCTCGGCCCCCACGCGCATATGCGTGGTGGTCGCCGGATGCGTGGCCAGCGACTTCGAATCCCCCAGGTTGTTCGAGATGTCGATCAGCTCCATCGCGTCCATGAAGCGGAAGCACGCATCCTTGCCGCCCTTGAGGTCGAAGGTGACCAGCGTGCCGCCCGCCGACATCTGCGCCATCGCCAGCTTCTGCTGCGGATGGTCGTCGCGGAACGGATACAGCACGCGCGCGATCTCGGAGCGTTCGGCCAGCATGTCGGCCACCGCGGCGGCGTTGCGGCACATGGCGGGCACGCGCAGGTGCAGCGTCTCCAGCCCCTTCAGGATGACCCAGGCGTTGAACGGGCTCATCGACGGGCCGGTGTTGCGGATGAAGGGCTGCAGCGTGTCCTCGACCCACTTCTTCGGACCCAGCACGCAGCCGCCCAGCACGCGGCCCTGGCCGTCGAAATGCTTGGTGGCGGAATAGACCACCACGTCGGCGCCCGAGAGCATCGGCTTCTGCAGCAGCGGCGTGGCGAACACGTTGTCCACCACCACGATCGCGCCGGCCTTGTGGGCCAGGTCGCAGACCGCGCGCATGTCGACGATCTCGAGCATCGGGTTGGACGGTGTCTCGAGCAGCACCAGCGCCGTCGGCTTCGACAGCGCCGCAGCCCACTGGTCCAGGTCGGCGCCATCGACGAATTCCGTCGCGATGCCGTAGCGCGGCAGCAGCGTCGAGACGATCCAGTGGCAGGACCCGAACAGCGCCCGCGATGCGACGACGCGATCACCGGTCTTTAGGTGCGACAGCATCGCTGCATGCACCGCCGCCATGCCGGTGGCCGTCGCGCGGCAGGCCTCGGCCCCTTCCAGCGCGGCGATGCGCGCTTCCAGCATCGCCACCGTCGGGTTGCCGAAGCGCGAATACTGGTAGTGCACCTCGGTGCCGGCGAAGGTCGCCTCGGCCTGGGCGGCGCTGTCGTAGACGAAGCCGGAGGTGACGAAGCCGGAGCGCATCTGGCCGCCGCGCACGAGCAGCGTGGCGGGGCGGAGCGGGCGGGTGGAACGAGACCTGGCCATGGGGCGGACCCTTCGCGAATATCCGGCGTCCGGCCCCTTCGCGGGCGGGGACTGCACGGCATGCGGCAGTCCCACGGCCGTTTAGCGCGCTTGTTTTCCGCACCGTTCTGGATGCGACCCTGGACAGGGACCTCGCCGCAAGCTGGCCGGACAAATCTCGAGGGGCGTCACCGCCAACCCGTCGTTACGCCCGGGCGGGGCGCGCGGTCAAGCCGCCCGGCAAGGGCGCAACGGTGAAGTGTTCCCGTCCATCAAGCAGCGGGGGCGAGCGTGCGCCGCGCCGCGGCATGGAGCGCCAGCGGGCGCAGCCCGGCATCGAAGCAGCCGCTGGTCTTGCCGAGGCCGGTGGGATGGCGGTTCACGCGGATGCATGGCGGCACCCCGCCGAAGCAGTGGATGCGTTTCACGGGGCTTCTTGCCCGCACCCGCCCCGGCCGCCTATACCGGCCAAGGCGCGGGCGTAGCTCAATGGTAGAGCTCTTGGTTCCCAACCAAGTGACGAGGGTTCGATTCCCTTCGCCCGCTCCAGTGCCGCTGCCGCGGCAACCGAGCGGTTCCAGCCTCGCTCACGCGGACCGCCTGGTTCAGCGCCGCCAGCGCGACCGCCAGTTCCAGCGCTGCAAGCGCGGCCGCCTGTTCCAGCGCCGCTATCGCGACCCCCAGTTCCAGCGCCGCTAGCGCGGCGACGGCCCCGGCACCGTCACCGACATCGGATCGTTGCCCTGGGCATCCCGCGCGCGGCGCACCCGCGATTCGAGGTCCGCCAGTTCGGTCCGGCGCTCGTTCAGCCGTGCCTCGGTCGCGGCGATCTGGCCGGCGATCTCGGCGCGGCGGCGTTCGGCCGTGGCGACCTCCGCGCGCATGGCATCGAGCTGCCGCGCCACCTCGGTGCGCTGCTGTTCGGCCGCGGCCACGGCGGCGCGCAGGCTGTCGGCCTGGCCGGCCACCTCGCCGCGGCGCCGGTCGGCCGCTGCCACCTCGCCGCGCAGCGCCGCCACCTGCGCGGCCAGTTCCGCACGGCGGCGATCCGACGCCGCGACCTCGCCCCGCAGGCTTTCGATCTGCGCGGCCAGTTCGGCGCGCTGGCGCTGGGTGGTGGCGACATCGCCGCGCAGCCCCTCGGCCTGGCGCGCCAGCTCCTGGCGCTGGCGGTCGGAGGCGGTGAGCTCCTGCCGCAGCGCCTCGGCCTGGCGTTGCAGCGATTCCGCCTCCCCGCGCGAGGCCGTCACGGCGCCGGAGGCGCGGCGCGCTTCCTCGACCTGGGCGCGGGCGCGCTCGGCCTCCTGCTCGGCGGTGCGCCCGGCGGCGGTCGCACGGCGCTCGGCCTCCTCGGCGGCGGTGCGGCGTTCGGCCAGGGTGCGTTCGGCCGCGCTCGCCTCGCCGCGCAGGGCGGCCAGGCGGCGTTCCTCGGTCCCGGTGCTCTCGCGCAGTTCCGCCAGGCGGCCCTCGGCGGCGACGACGGCGGTGCGCAGTTCGGTGGCGCGCGCCTGCAGCCCGCGCAGTTCCGTCGCGGTCTGGTCGCGCGTGGCGGTCAGCCGGCCGATCTCGCCCTCCAGCTGGGCCACGGTCTGGCGGCGGGCCACGGCCTCGCCCTCCGAGATGTTCACCGCCTGCCGCGCGGCGGCCAGGCGCTGTTCCTGTTCGCGCACCGCCGCGGTGGTCTGGTTGGTCCGCGCCTGCAGGTCGGTCAGGCGCTGCTGCTCGGTGCCGGAGCGCTGGGTCAGGCCGGCTAGGCGCTGCTCGGCCTCGGTCGCCTCGGCGCGCAGCCCGTCGCGGCGGCGGGTCTCGGCCTCGGCAGCCTGGCGCAGGCCAGCGAGGCGCGTCTCCTCGGCCGTGGTGCGCTGGCCGAGGCCGGCCAGGCGCCGCTCCTCCTCCGCGGCGCGGGCCGTGAGGCCGGCGACGCGCGCATCGGCACTGGCGATGTCGCCGCGCAGCGCCGCGAGGCGGCGGTCCTCGGCATTGGCGTTGTCGCGAAGCGCGGCCAGCCGGCGATCGGCCTCGGCCACCTGGCCGCGGCGCTGTTCGCCGAGTGCGGCCGCCTGCGCGGCCTCGGCCTGCAGCGCGGCGAGGCGGCGCGTCTCCTCATCGAGGCGCTGGCGCAGCTGCGTGGATTCCTGGTCGGCCGAGGTGCGGCCCTGCTGCGCCGAACCGAGGTCGCGCTGCGCGATGGAGAGGCGGCGCTCGATCGCGGAGAGATTGCCCCGCGCGCGGCGTTCTGCCGCCAGCGTCGTTTCCAGTTCCCCGACGCGGGTGGTGAGCTCCTGCCCGCGCGCCTGCGAGGCGGTCAGGTCGCGTTCGAGCCCGGTGACGCGGTCCGTGCTTTGGACCGAGTAGCCGCAGGCCGGCAGGATGGCGACCGAGGCGAGCAGGGCCAGCCTGGCGATGGCGCGTGTGCTGGTCATGGGGCCTCTCCTGTGGGCGCGGGGGGAATCGGCACGGAACGGTGAACGCCCGCGGATATAGTGGGACGGGGTCTCGACTGGCGAGTCCAGCGCGCGACGGTTGCATTCGGTTGCGTGGGCGTCTGTTTGGGTTCGTGTGCCCCGCCAGCCAAGGCGGCGGGCGCCGGGCACCCACCCGGCTTGCCTTCGCGCCACGCACCGGTGCGCGGGGCGGCGGCGGGCGGGTTGGGCGCGGCTCCTGGATCGTGTGCGCAGGATCCTCCGGTGTTCGGCGTGGGCCGGTCCGGATGCGCGCCGGGCTCAGATGCGCTTCGCGGCCGACACCGCGGCCGCGGAACCGCTGCCCACCAGCCAGGCCCAGGCGCGCAGGGCCGGACCGTAGGCGGGGCCTGCGCCCGCCTCGCGCGCCTCGTCGCGATGATGCACCTCCTCCTCCCGGCACCGTTCGAGCAGCGCGTGGATCTCGGGGAAGATGCCCTCGGCGGCCAGGCGATCGGTCTGGGCGCGGTAGTGGTGGTCCACGAAGGTCTCGACCGCATCGACCGTGGCGAAGACCGCGCGCGGACCGAACAGCGACGGCAATGCGCCGGTCAGCCAGCCGGCGACGCGCCAGATCGGCAGCAGGCGGGACCGGCCGGCGGGCGGAAGCAGGCCTTCGAGCAGGTCGAGGTGGCCCTGTTCGGTGGCGCGGTGGCGCGTCGCGAAGTCGCGCACGGCCGGGTCGCGGCTGACGGCCAGGATGCCGTCATAGATCCATACCGCGCCGGTCTCCCCGGCATGGTCGGAGCGCAATTCGCCGACCAGCCAGGCGGGGAAGGTGTCGGCGCGCGCGTCGGCGGTGGTGGTGCTCATGCGTCGCAGATGGCGCCGGGGCGGCGAGGGTCAATCAGGGCCCTGGTCGAGCCCGGCGCGCAGGGTGCCATCGGGGTCGGCGACCAGGCCTTCGCGCAGGAACAGGTCGATCAGCACCAGATTGACGTTGAACTTGATGCTGTCGGTGGTGCGCACCGCCTCCAGCAGGCGGGCGGCGGGCCACAATTCGAAGCGTTCCACCTCGTCATCGCCGGGAACGGGCGTCACGCCCTCGGGGATGTCGAGGTCATAGACGTGCAGCACGTCGCGGCGCAGGCCCTCGGCATTCGACATGACGTAGGAGACGCGTCCGGCGGCGCGCGCGGTGGCGGCCAGCGTGGGCGGCAGGCGGGCCTCCTCGGCGGCCTCCTTGACCAGGCATTCCTCCGGACTGAGCCCGGCCGGGATGCCGCCGGCGACGATGTTGTCGAGCTGCCCGGGCGCCACCGCCTTGTCCCTGGCACGGATGCCGACCCAGACATGGAGCCCGTCCGCGCGCCGCACCAGGCCGTTCACGTGCACGCCCTGGGACATCACGCCGAAGGCGGGCAGCGCGCCGCGGTCCAGCGTGGCCAGCACCGGGCCGGCGGTGGTCTCGCGCACGTCGAAGACCTCGCGCCGGATGCGCAGGAAGCCGCCGGCGGCGAGCGGCGGCAGCGCCTGGGCCAGCGCCTCGCTGCGGCTTCCGGGGCTGCGCAGCCTGGCGGCCAGCGCCACCCCCGCGCCATCGAAGTGGAAGTCGCGCGGGCGGAACGTCAGCGCCTGCGCGAGTTCCGGCGACACCCAGCCGACCTGGGCCGCGCCGGCCCGGAACGGGATCAGCCCCGCCGGCGAGGCGATGTTGTTGCAGGCGGCGACGTGGCGGGACAGGGCGGGGTCAGGCATCGGGCAGGTTTAGCGCGCCTGCCCGGATGAGCCACCTCCGCGACGGCCGTTCCTCGGAAGGCGAGGATGCCCCGGGCGGCGCTTGCGGTGGCCGCGCGGATGGCCCGACGACAGACTGCCTGCCCCAATGACCGGGCGTCCCGCCCGCGCCGTCGGCATGGCCGAGCAACGCCGAACCCGCGTTCATCGTCATCAAAGCATCACGCCCCATCCGAACCATTCGATTATTCTGGCAATATGGATTCCAACGACGCCGCCCAGGCTTTTGCCGCCCTCGGCCAGGAAACCCGGCTCGACCTGCTGCGGGCCCTGCTGGGCGCCGGCCCGAACGGCATCGCCGCGGGGGAGATGGCGGCCCGGCTCGGCGTGCCGTCCTCCACGCTGTCCTTCCACCTGCGCGCGCTCGACCAGGCCGGCCTGGTGGCGGCGACGCGCCAGGGCCGCAACCTGATCTACGCGGCGCAGGTCGATCGCCTGCGCGCCGTCCTCGCCTTCCTCGCCGACGGGTGCTGCGACGGCGACCCGGCGCGCTGCGGCGACCTCCACCGCATCCTCGAACCCCACAAGGAGACCGCCCGGATGACACCGGCGACCTTCAACGTTCTGTTCCTGTGCACCCGCAACTCGGCCCGGTCGATCATGGCCGAGGCGATCCTGAACGACATTGGCGCCGGCCGCTTCCGTGCCTTCTCGGCAGGGTCGGACCCATTGCCGACCGGCCCGCTGCCCGGGGTGCTGGCGCAGTTGAAGGGCCTGGGGCACGACGTGTCCGGGCTGCGCTCGAAATCCTGGGACGCGTTCACCGGCCCGGACGCCCCGCGGATGGATTTCGTCATCGCGCTGTGCGACGTGCTGAATGTCCAGGCCTGCCCGGATTTCGAGGGCACCCACGTCACCGCCGCCTGGCCGCTGCCCGACCCGGCGAAGTTCTCCGGCAGCGACACCGAGCGGGCGACGCTGATGAACGAGCTGTATGCCGCGTTGCACCGCCGCCTCGGCATCTTCACCAGCCTGCCCTTCGGCACGCTGGACCGCATGGCGCTGAAGGCGCGCATCGACGAGCTCGCCCAGCCGCTCGCTGCGGCGGCGCGCGCATGAAAGTCGGCATCAATGGCATGGGGCGGATCGGGCGGCTCGCGCTGCGCGCCGCCCTGGGTGCGTCGGACCGGCAGGCTGACGACCCGCGTGCCGGCAACCGCCTCGACGTGGTCCAGGTGAACGAGGTGAAGGGCGGTGCGGCAACCTGCGCCCACCTGCTGGAATTCGACAGCGTGCAGGGCCGCTGGCGCGCGCCGATCGCCGCCGAGGGCAGCGCCGCGATCCGCATCGGCGACCGCCGCGTGGTCTTCTCCGAGCACGCCAAGGCGGCCGACATCCCCTGGGGCGACCAGGGCGTCGATGTCGTGCTGGAATGCACCGGCAAGTTCCTGACGCTGGAGACGCTCCAGGGCCATCTCGACCGCGGCGCCAAGCGCGTCATCGTCGCCGCGCCCGTGAAGGTGGACAGCGTCCTGAACGTCGTGGTCGGGGTGAACGAGCACCTGTACGACCCGGCGCGCCACCCGATCGTCACCGCCGCGTCCTGCACCACCAATTGCCTGGCGCCGGTGGTGAAGGTGGTGCACGAGGCGATCGGCATCCGCCACGGCCAGATCACCACCATCCACGACCCGACCAACACCAATGTCGTGGTCGACGCGCCGCACAAGGACCTGCGGCGCGCGCGCTCCGCCATGCTGTCGCTGCAGCCCACCACGACCGGTAGCGCGACCGCCATCGCGCTGATCTACCCGGATCTCAAGGGCAAGCTGGACGGCCACGCGGTCCGCGCGCCGGTGCTGAACGCCTCGCTGACCGACTGCGTCTTCGAGATGCGGCGCGAGACCACCGCCGCGGAGGTCAACACCCTGTTCCGCGAAGCCGCTGCCAGCCCGCTCGCCGGCATCCTGGGTTTCGAGGACCGCCCGCTGGTCAGCGCGGACTATGCGCGCGACACGCGCAGCAGCATCGTCGATGGGCCTTCCACCCTGGTCACCGACGGCACGCTGCTCAAGATCTACGCCTGGTACGACAACGAGATGGGCTATGCCTGCCGCATGATCGACCTGGCCTGCCACATGCGCGTCTCAGGCATCTAGAGCGTCGGGATCGGAGCGCATGGGCACCAGCACCGCCGCCGTGGCGACCCACGGCACGCGCAACTACGCCATCGTGACCGCCGCCTATTGGGGCTTCACGCTGACCGATGGCGCGCTGCGCATGCTGGTGCTGCTGCACTTCTTCCGGCTCGGCTACTCGCCCTTCACCCTGGCCCTGCTGTTCCTGCTGTACGAGGCGGCGGGCATCGGCGCCAACCTGGTCGGCGGCTGGCTCGCCACGCGCTTCGGCATCGCGCGCATGCTGGCGGTGGGGCTGGCCACGCAGATCATCGGCTTCCTGATGCTGTCGGCGATGTCGCCTGGCTGGGCGGCGGGGTTTTCGGTGGCCTGGGTGGTGGTGGCGCAGGGGGTCTGCGGCGTCGCCAAGGACCTGACGAAAACGGCGTCGAAATCCGCCATCAAGATCACGGCTGGCGATGCCTCCGGCCGGTTGTTCAAGTGGGTGGCGTTCTTCACCGGCAGCAAGAACGCCATGAAGGGCGTCGGCTTTTTCCTGGGCGGTGTGCTGCTGGAAGCGCTCGGCTTCCGCGGCGCGCTCTGGGCCATGGCGGCGGGGCTGGCGGCGGTGCTGGCCGGCGTGGCGTGGTCGCTGCCGCCGATGATGGGCCGCGCGAAGGCGTCGCGCACGGCACGCGAATTCCTCGCCAAGGGCAGGGGCGTCAACCTGCTGGCGCTGGCGCGCGTGTTCCTGTTCGGCGCGCGCGATGTCTGGTTCGTGGTCGGCCTGCCCGTCTTCCTGTACGCCAGCGGCTGGACCTTCACGATGGTGGGCGGCTTCCTGGCACTCTGGACCATCGGCTACGGCCTGGTGCAGGCCGGCGCGCCGGCCATCGTGCGGCGCAGCGACGATGGGCTTTCCACCGAGGTGCCGGCGGCGCGGGCCTGGTCGCTGGCGCTCACCGCCGTGCCCGTCCTGCTGGCCGCCATGATGCTGGCCGACGTGCCGCGCCCGGACCTGTTCGTGCCGGTGGGGCTGTGCGTCTTCGGCGTGCTGTTCGCGGTGAATTCCTCGGTGCATTCCTACCTGGTGCTGGCCTATGCCGGCAGCGAAAAGGCGGCCGAGGATGTCGGCTTCTACTACGCGGCCAATGCTGCCGGTCGCTTCGGCGGCACGCTGCTGTCGGGCCTGTTGTATGCCTGGGCCGGGCTGCCGGCCTGCCTGGCGGGGGCCGGGGTGATGCTGGCGCTGTGCTGGGCCATCACGCTCGCCTTGCCGACCGGGGCCGCGGGCGCGCGGCCCGCAGGCGCAGGCGGGGCCTGACCCCGGCCGGCAGGCGTCGGGGCGGGCAGGACGGGCCGGGCGGCCGATGCGACCACCGCGTTGGTGGTCCGATGCCTCGGCAGATCATGTGCGTGGTTCCGGGTATGGGCACCGCTGCCGGGGCTTCCCAGGCCGCCCGCCACGGGCCACAACGCCTTGCGCCACGCCCCGGACGGCGCATCTATGCGTCAAGACCTGAGGAAAGCCTGCCATGGAAGTTCTGTTCGACCCTGCCCGCCAGGCCGGCCCCGGCGCTGCCGCCGATGGCATCATCAAGGATGGCGACCAGAAGACGTTCATGGCGGACGTGGTCGAGGCGTCCCGCGAAGTCCCCATCCTGGTGGATTTCTGGGCGACCTGGTGCGGCCCCTGCAAGACCCTCACCCCGGCGCTCGAGAAGGTCACCAGGGCCGCCGGCGGGCGCGTCCGCCTGGTCAAGGTCGACATCGACAAGAACCGCCAGCTGGTCCAGCAGCTGACCCAGATGGGCCTGCCGATGCAGTCGGTGCCGACCGTGGTCGCCTTCTGGCAGGGCCAGATCCTCGATCTGTTCCAGGGCGCGCTGCCTGAATCCGAGATCAAGCGCTTCGTCGAGGGGCTGCTCAAGGCGGCCGGCGGCCAGATGCCCGGCGCCGACCTGATGGCCGAGGCCGAGGCCGCCGTCGCCGCCGGCGACCATGCCGGCGCGCTCGAACTGTTCGGCGCGCTGTCCCAGCAGGAGCCCGAGAACGCCAAGGCGCTCGCCGGCGTGGCCCGCGCGCTGCTGGCCCTTGGTGAGGAAGACCAGGCTGTCGCCGTGCTGGACAGCGCCCCGGACAAGATCAAGGAGGCCTCCGAGATCACCGCCGCGCGCAGCGCCATCGAGCTCGAGGTCGAAGGCCGCCGCGCGAAGTCGATGCTGGCCGAATTCGAGAACCGCCTGGCCGCCGACGCCGACGACCACGCCGCGCGCATCGACCTCGCCATCGCGTTGAATGCCGCCGACAACCGCGAGGGCGCCGTCGATGCGCTGATCGAGGCGATCCGCCGCGACCGCGCCTGGAACGAGGAAGCCGCCCGCAAGCAGCTGCTGAAGTTCTTCGAGGCCTGGGGCTTCGGGCGCAAGCTCGCCGGCCTGTTGTTCCGCTGAGGGGGCGCCAGGCGTCGATGCCCCCCTTCCATCCGCGCCTGGCCGACCTGCCGCGGGAGATCGCGGTGTTTCCGCTCTCCGGCGCGCTGCTGCTGCCGCAGGGGCGGCTGCCGCTGAACATCTTCGAACCGCGCTACCTCGCCATGACCCTGGACAGCCTGGCGAATGGCCGGATGTTCGGCATGGTGCAGCCCGACGCGCGCGCGTCGAAGGGCCCTGGCGGACCGACGCTGTACCGCATCGGCTGCCTGGGGCGCCTGTCATCCTTCAGCGAGGCCGAGGACGGCCGGCTGCTGATCACCCTGACCGGCCTGCTGCGCTTCCGCATCGCCGGGGAAATGCCCCTGGCGTCCGGAGGCTATCGGCGGGTGCAGGCCGACTACGCCGAATTCGCCGCCGACCTCGACCTGCCGGAGGGGGACACGCCCGCGGTCGATCGCGCCGAACTGCTGGGCGCGCTGCGCCCCTATTTCCGCGCCCGTGGCATCGAGGCGAACTGGGATGCGGTGGAACAGACCGCTGACGACATGCTGGTCACCACGCTGTCCATGGTCTGCCCCTTTGACGTGCCGGAGAAGCAGGCGCTGCTCGAGGCGCCGGATTGCGGCGAACGCGCCCGGATGCTGGTGGCGCTGATGCGCATGGGCGCGGCGGCGAACGCCCCGCCATCCGAAGGCCGGCCGAGCTGATCCCCCGCCGGGGTCGGGCGCGCCGCCCGGCCCGGCCTCACCACGCCAGGGGCCCGCACGCCCCAGCGAAGCAGGACGAACACGATGTCCGACACATCCCCCCAGGGCGGCACGGTCGATCCCCGCCTGCTGGAGATCCTGGTCTGCCCGGTCACCAAGGGGCCGCTGCGCTACGACCGCGAGAAGGGTGAGCTGGTCAGCGAGCGCGCCGGCCTAGCCTATCCGATCCGCGACGGCATCCCGATCATGCTGCCCGACGAGGCACGCAAGCTCGACGCCTGAGTGCATGTCCGAAGCACCCACCGAGATCCGCCTCAAGCGCGCCGAACAGGTGCTGGAGCTGGCCTATCCTGACGGCGCGCGCTTTCGCCTGCCGGCGGAATACCTGCGCGTCGAGAGCCCGAGCGCCGAGGTGCAGGGCCACGGACCCGGCCAGAAGGTCATCATCGCCGGCCGGCGGCATGTCGGCATCCTGCGTATCGAGCCGGTCGGCAACTACGCGGTGAGGATTGTGTTCGACGACCTGCATGACACCGGAATCTACTCCTGGGCGTACCTGCGTACGCTGGGCGCCGAGCAGGAGGCGCGATGGTCGACGTATCTGGCGGAGCTGGGTGCGCGCGGCTTGTCGCGTGACCCGCCGCGGCGGGCGTGAGGGCGGCTCATGGATGACGTATTTCGCCGCGACGGTGGCGGCGGTGGCCGGCCCCCCGCGCGCAACGTGCTGGGCGGCGTGCTGCTGCCGTGCTCGGTGGCGCCGCTGACCGGTTTCTTTCGCGACGGTTGCTGCAACACCGGGCCGCATGACCACGGGCTGCACGTGGTCTGCGCCGAGATGACCGCCGAATTCCTCGCCTTCAGCAAGGCGGCCGGCAACGACCTCTCGACGCCGCAGCCAGGCTACGGTTTTGCGGGGCTCAAGCCGGGCGACCGCTGGTGCCTCTGCGGGGCGCGCTGGGAGGAAGCGCGCCGTGCCGGCGCCGCGCCGAAGGTCCTGCTGGAAGCGACGCACGAGGCGGCGTTGCAGGTGACCACGCGCGCGCATCTCGAAGCACACGCGATCGACCGCGCGTGACCCTACGCCGCCGGCACCGACGGCAGCGCCCGGCGCGGCCGCTGCGCGGCGATCCGCGTCAGCACCGTGTCCACGTCATACGGCTTGCCGATGATCTCGAATTCCCCGGCGCCGCCGTGTTCGGCCAGCGCCTCCGCCGCGTAGCCTGACGCCAGCAGCACGCCGATCGTCGGCCGCAGCCGCCGCGCCTCGCGCGCCAGGTCCACCCCGGTCATGCCGCCGGGCATCACGACGTCCGAGAACAGGATGTCGGCCTGCGCGCCTTCCTTCAGCAGCGCAATCGCGGTCGGCCCGTCCGGCGCCGCCAGCACCGCGAAGCCCGCATCCTGCAGCATGTCCACCGCCACGGCGCGCACCGCCGGTTCGTCCTCGACCACCAGCACCGACCAGCCGATGCCCGAATGCGCCGGCACGCGCGGCGGCGCCGCGGTGCCGCCCACCGCATTGTCGGTGGCCGAACCGAGCGGCAGGTACAGCGTGACCGTGGTGCCCCGCGCCGGCGCCGACTGGATCGCCACATGCCCGCCGATCTGGCGCACGAAGCCGAACACCTGCGACAGGCCGAGCCCGGTTCCCTGGCCCGGGCCCTTGGTTGTGAAGAAGGGTTCGAAGGCCCGTTCGCGCACCTCGGGCGGCATGCCGGTGCCGGTATCGCGCACCTCGATCGCCACATAGGGGCCGGGCTGCGCCTCGGTATTGCCGGCCAGCGCCTGTTCCTGCAGCCAGGCGCGGCGTGTCAGCACCCGCAGCTTGCCGCCGCGCGGCATGGCGTCGCGCGCATTGATCGCGAGGTTGAGCAGCGCCGCCTCCAGCTGCGCCGCATCGGCGTTGCAGGCCGGCAGCTTCTGGTCGAGCGAAAGCTCCACCGTCACGCTTTCGTCCAGCGCGCGGCGCAGCAGCGGCAGGAAGTCCCGCAGCAGCGCATTGGCGTCGACATTGGTCAGCGTCAGCGGCTGGCGCCGTGCGAAGGCGAGCAGGCTGGCATTGAGCCGTGCGCCACGATCCACTGCCGTGACCGTCGCCGCGAGCAGCCGCTTGGTGCGTTCGTCGGCGCGCGGCCCCAGATGCCGTTCCAGCGCGCGAGCCGTGCCAAGGATGGCGGTCAGCAGGTTGTTGAAGTCGTGCGCGACGCCGCCGGTCAGCCGGCCGAGGCCCTCCATGCGCTGCGCGTTGCGCAGGCTTTCCTCCGCCACCTCGCGCCGCGCGATCTCGGCGCGCAGTTCGGCGGCATTCGCCTGGAGTCGCTCCAGCGTCCGGGTGCCGCTGAGCGAGCCGATCCAGATGCGCCAGGCGGCGAACAGCAGCGCCAGCGCCAGCCCGCCCGCCAGCGCCGCATTGGCGCTGAACTGCGTGCCCATCGCCGGCTGCACCTGCGCGACCGGCACGGCATAGGCAACGAACAACGGGTGGTCGCCAACCCGCTGCCAGGCGACCAGCTGCGGCGTGCCGTCGCCGAACGGATCGGCGGTGATCGGCCGCGGGTCGCCCTGCGCGATGGCCAGGCGCAGCGGATCGCGCTGCGCAAGGACCGGAAGCGGGCCGCCGCCCTGGCGCAGCAGCGTCAACCCGTCCCACCGCACCAGCGCGAAGCGCCCTTCGCCCCGCCCCAGTCTGTCCCACTCGGCCAGGAAGGCCTCCGCCTTCAGCACGCCCAGCAGGGTGCCGTCGGGTGGGCGGCCTTCGGCGGCGCGACCGCGCGCCATCAGCAGGGCAGCGCCGTCGCCGAAGATGTCGCGCGGCGCGGGATCGAAGACCAGGCCGCGCAGCCCCTCACGCACCGCACGGATGCCATCCTGCCCGGACAGGTCCGCGAGCGGCGCCGGTTCGGCGCGCCCGGACACCATCGCGCGTCCGTCGGGCCGCACCAGGACCAGCGTCAGGTCCTCCGGCTGCGCCTGTTCGAGGCGCCGGAGATCGCCCTGCAGCGCGAGGCGTCGTGCCTGGATCTGCCCCCAGTTCAGGCTGCCAGTGAGGTCGTCGAGGCGGTCGAGCGCCAGGCTGCCGGCCTGCACCACGCGCAGCGCGTGTTCGCGCGCGACCGTGGCGGCGGCGGCGACGTGCCGCTGCGCGTCGTCGCGTGCCTGCGCCCGGTCGCGGCTGGTCAGCATCGCCATCAGCGCGAGCGGGATGGCGACCGCCAGCACCAGCACGATCACCGCGGAGATCGGTGGCGGCCTGCTGCGTCCTGTCCGTGGTGCCGCCGTATCCAACCGGGCCCTTCCTCGATCATTGCCGCGCTGTGCATCAGGCCGGCGCGGCCGGCGCCGCGATCCAGGGATCACGACAGCAGCGCAGGCACCGGACGGAAGCTGCCGTTCGGCCTCGGGGCCGCCGCGTCAACGCGGCAGGCTGCCGCATCCGGCGGGCGGCGATCAAGCCCCCGATCCGGTCTGCCTCACTCCGCCGGGAGTGCGGCGAGGCGACGACGGCGCCGCAACCGCCACTCCTGCGCGAGTGCCATCAGGGCGGTCAGCAGCATGAACCCCGCCGCGGCGAAGAAGACCAGCCGCGGCTGCCCGGCATCGAGCAGCCAGCCGAACAGCAGCGGGCCCACCATGCCGCCGAGGTTGAAGCCGGTCGAGACGATGCCGAACACCGCGCCGGCCTGGCCGGGCGGCGCGGCCGCACGCACCAGCATGTCGCGGGACGGCATGATCATGCCCGACAGGAACCCCGCCGCCGCCATCACCGGCACCAGCACCAGGCCCGGCACGGCGCCGCTGCCCACCAGCAGCACGAGCGCGGCGGCCGACCCGAACCCGCCCGCCGCCACCAACCCATGGTTGCGGGTGCGGTCGGCCACGATGCCGCCGAACAGCACGCCGCCGGCGCTGGCGAACAGGAAGGCGGTGAGCGCGGCATTCGCCATGGTCAGCGACAGGCCCTGCCCGTCCACCCAGGCCGCCACCGAGAAATTCTGGATGGCACCGTTGGCCAGCGCCAGGGTGACGAAGAACAGCATCATCGCCAGCACCGCGGGCGACAGCACGGCGCGCAGCCCGCCGCCCTGGGCGCCTGCCTTGGCCATGGCCGCGCGCGGCGCCGCCGCCGGTGCGCCGCCGAGCAGCAGCGGCAGCGCCGCCACCGGACCCAGCAGCCCCGCCACGATCAGCGCCGCCGACATGCCGAGCCAGGCGGCGATGCCGAGCACCAGCGCCGGCGCGATCGCCCCGCCCAGGAAGCCCGCGAAGGTATGGATGGAGAAGGCGCGCCCGACCCGTTCCTCGGCGATCGACGCGCCGAGGATGGCATAATCCGCCGGGTGGTAGACGCTGTTCGCGAGCCCCGCCATCGCCGCCGCCGCGATCAGCCAGGCGTAGGTTCCGGTCAGCCCGAGCAAAATGAAGGACAGTCCGCCCAGCATCAGCGCCGCGGCCAGCATCCGCCGCGGCCCGGCACGGTCGACGACGAAGCCCATCGGCGCCTGGACGAAGAACGACACGACGTTGAAGGCGGTCAGCGCGAGGCCGAGTTCCACGTAGGAGACATCCAGGCTCTCGCGCAGCAGCGGGAACAGCGGCGGGATGACCAGGTAGTGCACATGGCTGACGAAATGCGCCGCGCAGATCTGCATCAGCGTGCGGCGTTCGTCGGAGGTCCAGCCGGCGGCCATGATCAGTGGGCCTCCGCCCAGGAATGGCCGGTGCCGACATCGACCGACAACGGGACGCGCAGCGTCGCGACCGATTCCATGATGTCCTTCACGACGGCGGACGTGGCCGCGACCTCGGCTTCGGGAACCTCGAATACCAGTTCGTCATGCACCTGCAGCAGCATGCGCGCGGACAGCCCTGCCTCGCGCAGGGCGCGGGGCAGGCGGACCATGGCGCGCTTGATGATCTCGGCCGCCCCGCCCTGGAAGGGGGCGTTGATGGCGGCGCGCTCGGCGCCGGCGCGGCGCACCGGGTCCTTGGTGGCGATGTCCGGGATCCAGAGCTTGCGGCCGAAGGGCGTGCGGACGAAGCCGTGGATGCGGGCTTCCTCCTTGCAGCGTTCCATCTCCTGGCGGATGCCGGGGTATTGCGCGAAATAGGCGTCGATGATGGATCGCCCCTCACCGGGCGGGATGCCCAGGCGCGTGGCCAGGCCGAAGGCCGACATGCCGTAGATGATGCCGAAGTTGATCATCTTGGCGCGGCGGCGCGCTTCCTTGTCCACCGTGCCGGGTTGCAGGTGGAAGATTTCCGCCGCGGTGCGGGAATGGATGTCCTCGCCCTGTTCGAAGGCCTCGCGCAGCGTAGGCACGTCGGCCAGGTGCGCGAGCAGGCGGAGTTCGATCTGGGAATAGTCGGCCGCCAGCAGCACGTGCCCGGGTTCCGCGACGAAGGCGCGGCGGATGCGCAGCCCTTCCTCGGAGCGGATCGGGATATTCTGCAGGTTCGGGTCGTTGGACGACAGGCGCCCCGTGCTGGTCCCCGCCATGCCGTAGGAGGTGTGCACGCGCCGGTCCACCGGGTCGATCTGCGCGGCCAGCGCCTCGACATAGGTGGATTTCAGCTTCGCGAGCTGCCGCCATTCCAGCACGCGGGTCGCGAGCTGCACGCCCTGCGCGGCGAGATCCTCCAGCACCGCGGCATCGGTCGAATACGCACCGGTCTTGCCCTTGCGCCCACCCGGCAGCTTCATCTCGTCGAACAGGATCTCGCCGAGTTGCTTGGGCGATCCGACATTGAACGGGCGGCCGGCGAGATCGTGGATGGCTTTCTCCAGCACCACGAGGCGGGTGCCGAAATCCTCCCCGATGCGGGCGAGCTCGGCGCCATCCACCTTGATGCCGGCGGCTTCCATGTCCCGCAGCACGCCGATCATGCGGCGTTCGACCTGTTCGTAGGTGGCCAGCGCGCCGTCCTCGCGCAGCCGGGGCTTCAGCAGCAGCCACAGCCGCAACGTCACGTCGGCATCCTCGGCGGCATAGGCGGTGGCGCGGTCCAGCGCCACCAGGCCGAAGGGAATGCGCGCCTTGCCGATGCCGGTCACCTCGTCGAACTTGATGGGCGCGTGGTTGAAGTGCAGGACCGACAATTCATCCATGCCATGCCCGTGCCTGCCGGCCTCCATGGCGTAGGAGAGCATCATGGTGTCGTCCATCGGCGCGACGGTGGCGAAGCCACCGTTCTCAGCCCGCGCCAGGACTTCCAGGTCGTATTTCGCGTTGTGGAACACCTTCAGCACGGCGGCGTCGTCCAGCAGCGGGCGCAGCAGGGCGAAGGCCCGTTCGGGCGGGATCTGCGCCGGCGCGGGGCCGGAGAGCATGTCGCCGCTGTCGCCATGGCGGATCGGCACGTAGCAGGCCCGCCCCGGGGCCACGGCCAGCGAGAAGCCGACCATCTTCGCGCGCCGCGCATCGAGGCTGTCCGTCTCGGTATCAATCCCGACCACGCCGGCGGCCGTGGCGTCGGCGATCCAACGCGCCAGCGCGTCCTCGGTCGTCACGCACTCATACGGCCCGAAGGGTGCTGCGAGGTCGGGCGCGACCGGCCCGGGCGCCGGCGCATGCCGCAGCGCAACCGGCGGCGCCCCGCGGCGCGGCGGGTCGTTGCCATCGCCGAGCTTGCCCATGCGTGCCAGCAGCGAACGGAACCCCATGGCGCGCAGGAAGCCCTCGAGCCTGCCATCGGCCGGCGGCCTCGCCACCATCTCGGTGATCGGGCAGGGCAGCGGCGCGTCCTCGTCCAGCAGCACCAGGCGGCGGGAGATGCGCGCCTTCTCGGCGTTCTCGATCAGCGCCTCGCGCCGCTTGGGTTGCTTGATTTCCGTCGCGCGCGCCAGCAGGGATTCGAGGTCCCCGTATTCGGTGATGAGCTGCGCCGCGGTCTTGATGCCGATGCCCGGCACGCCTGGCACATTGTCGGTGGAATCGCCGGCCAGCGCCTGGACCTCGACCACCTTGTCGGGCGTCACGCCGAATTTCTCGAAGACCTCCGGCTCGCGGATCGGCTTCTGCTTGATCGGGTCGAGCAGCTGCACGCCCGGGCGCACAAGCTGCATCAAATCCTTGTCGGAGGAGACGATGGTGACCTGCCCCGGGCCTTCCGCCAGGTACGCCTTCGCATAGGCGGCGATCAGGTCGTCCGCCTCGAAGCCTTCGAGCTGCGCCTTGCACACGCCCAGCGCATCCGTCGCATCGCGGATCAGCGCGAATTGCGGCACCAGGTCCTCCGGCGGGTCCGGGCGATGCGCCTTGTAGTCGGGGTAGATCTCGTTGCGGAAATTCAGCCGGTGCGCGTCGAACACCACGGCGATGTGGCTGCCGGCATGGCGCGTGAGGAACTGCGACAGCATGGTGGTGAAGCCATAGACGGCATTCACCGGCACGCCCTCGGGGTTCGTCATTGGCGGCAGCGCGTGATAGGCACGGAAGATGTAGCCGGACCCGTCCACCAGGATCAGGTGGCGTTCTCCGGGGGCGACCGTCGGCAGCGCCTCGGACCCCGCGGCGGCCTCGGCCAGCGCGGTGCCCCGGGAGCCGCCGGCCTCCGGAGCCCGCTCGCCGTCAGTGACCATGATCCTCGCCCGCGCCCTCGGCGAGGACGTAGGTGATCGAGCAATAGGGGCAGGTGACCTCCTGCTCCTCGATATGCAGCCAGATGCGCGGATGGCCGAGCGAGCCCGCCGCCTCGCCGTCGCAGGCGACCTTGCGCGCGGTCACCTCGATCCGCTGGTCGGGCGTCAGGCCTTCAACGAATTGCGGGCCATATCCGGTCATCAGGGGGTCGCGCATCGTGGTCCTCGTCACAGGTTGGCCAGCATAGTCGCGCGAGGCGTGGCGGGCCAGCCTGGGGGCGGGTAGCATCACCCCAGCATGGATCGTCAGCACGAACGCGCGATGAAGGAAGGCCTGGGGAGGGTACGCCCCCGATCCGGGACCTCAACGGCGCTGCGTCGCCGCACCCTCCTGGCCGCTCTGGCGCTGCCGGCCTGCACGCCGGCGCGCGCCCCCATGGGGCCACCCATCACCACGCCGGGCATCGCCGACGACGCCCTGCTCATGCCCGACGGCGCCCGCCTGCCGGTGCATGCCTGGCTGCCGCCATCGCCGCCAAGCGCCGTGGTGATCGGCCTGCACGGCATGAACGAACACGCCCGCGCCTTTGCCGAGGACGCCGCCCCCTGGTTCACCGACCAGGGCGTCGCGCTGTATGCCTACGACCAGCGCGGCTTCGGCGGTGCGCCCAACCGCGGCATCTGGGCCGGGCACGAGACCATGGCCGCCGACGCCACCGAGGCCGCCCGCGTGGTCCGCGCAAAGCACCCCGGCGTGCCGCTGGTGATGATGGGGGAGAGCATGGGCGGCGCCGTGCTGCTGGTGGCGGGTGCGTCGGCCACGCCGCCGCCGGTGGATGGCTACGTGCTGATGGCGCCGGCGGTGGTCGGGCGGGCCAGCCTGGGCTGGTTCGCGCGCGGGATGCTGGATGCGCTGGTCACGGTGGTGCCGATGATGGGCTTTGCCAATTCGGCACCGGGCTTCCAGCCGACCGACAACCTCGCCGCCTGGCAGCGCTGGTCGCGCGACCCGCTGCTGATCCGGCACACGCGCGTCGATGCGTTGGTGGGCCTGGTGGACCTGATGGATGAGGCGGTGGCGTCGGCGCCCGATTTCCGCGCGCCCGCGCTGCTGCTGTATGGCGGGCGGGACCGGCTGGTGCCGGCGGGGCCGACGCGCCGGCTGCTGGCCGCGCTGCCCCACCCCGGGCAGCAGCGGGCCGGCTTCTACGACAATGGCTACCACATGCTGCTGCGCGACATGCAGGGCGAACGGGTGGCGCGCGACGTCACCGCCTGGGCGACCGACCGGCGCGCGGCGCTGCCCTCCGGCGCAGAGGCGGCGGCGCGGGCGTGGCTGGCAGCGTGACGGGTCGGTCGCGGCCCCTTCTCGGCCATGATGGCGCCATCACGCTGGCAGCGGCGCTGCTGGTCGCGGTGCTGAGCCTCGGCATCGCGCCACTGCTGGCGATGCGCGCGGTCCGGCGCACGGCGCGCGACGCTGGCACCGTGCCGCCGGCGCCGCCATCGCGCATCCTGTTGCTGGGGCATCGCCTGGAACGCGGCGGCGTATCCGCTGTCTTCGCCGCGCGGCTGGACCGCGCGCTGGCGCTGGCGCAGACCCATCCAGGCGCGCAGGTCCTGATCCTGGGCGGACCGACCACGCCGGGCGCGCCCACGGAAGCCGAGGCCGGGCGCGACTGGCTCGTGGCGCGGGGCCTGGACCCGGCGCGGATCGGCATCGAGACGCGCTCCCGCAACACCATCGAGAACCTGGCGAACCACCGCGCCGCGCATCCCGGCGCGCTGCACGAGGCGCTGGTGACCAGCCGGTTGCATCTGCATCGCGCGGGGCTGACGGCGCGCGGGCTGGGCCTTTCCCCGGCCCCCGTGGCGGCGGAGGCCGCTCATGCGCCCGACCTTCCGCGCCTGATGGCCGAGGGCTTCATGGTTCTATGGTACGTGACCGGACGCTGGCTGTCGCAGACGCTGCGCCGTCGCGCCTGGCTCGCGCGCATCGATTGACCTCCATCAATCCGCCCCGCGGGTGCTCAATGCTACGAGCCTTCGCAATCCGTGCCGCGCGGCATGCAGGCCGTCTGCCCGCCCCCGGCATGGAGAACCGAAAGAAAGCCATGCAACGACGTCTCGTGCTTGGCGCCGCGCCGGCGCTACTCGTGGCCGCCAGCCTGGGCCTGTCGGGGTGCTCGCAGCCCCTCTATGACACTGGCGGCGGAACATTCACCGGGCAGGCGCCGCTCGATGCCCGGGCGCGGCAGATCGAACGGGCCGGCGCCGGGTTGGGCTGGCGGTTCGATCCGGTGCGCCCGGGTCTGATGCGCGCCACGCTCAACATCCGCAGCCATGTCGCGGTGACCGAGATCGGCTACGACGAGACGCGCTTCACCATTCGCTATGTCGACAGCCGGAATTTGAGCTACAGCGGCACGAGCATCCACAAGAACTACAATGGCTGGATCCGCAACCTGGAACGCGCGATCAGCCAGCAACCCGTGCCGTGACGGCGCCGGCAGCCGGCGGCGTCTTCACCAGCCCGTCCGGCCCCAGCCGGTAGCCGAAGCGGTAGGCCAGCGACAGCGCGTAGAAGGCGGCCTTGAACGCCAGCACGGGCGGCTGCCGGTTGGTATTGGTGTGCACGTCGCCGGCCAGCAGGCTGACCAGCCCCGCGCGCATCCGGAACCGGTTGCGCGGCTCCATGAACATGTCGCGCAGCACCGGTGAATTGATGCGGTAGATCAGCCACGACAGCGACGCGATCGCGCGCTTCACCTTGGCTTCGAAGGCGCGCGCCAGGGGCGCGGCGCGCACCGGGTCATCCAGCCAGGCATCGGCGACATCCGCACCCATCTCCGCACTCGCCATCGCCAGCAGCACGCCCGAGGAGAAGACCGGGTCGATGAAGGCATAGGCGTCGCCCGCCATCAGCCAGCCATCCCCGTGCATCACCGTCGAGGCATAGGAGTAGTTGCCCGTGGCGGTGACGTCGGAGATCAGTTCGGCCTCCGCGATGCGGCGCGCGACGGATGGCACGGCGCGCAGCGTCTCGAGGAAGAAGTCGCGCACCTCGCCGCGCCGGCGCTTGAAGAAGCCGGGATTGGACACCACTCCGATGCTCATCACGCCATCGGGCAGCGGGATCATCCAGAACCACCCTTCGTCGAACAGGTGGATGGTGATGTTGCCGTCCTCGGCCTCGCCGAAGGGCGCGACCCCCCGGAAGTGGCCATACAGCGCGGCGGTGTTGTTGTGCGGGTTGCGCGCCTTGCTGCCCATGGCGCTGGCCAGCACGGTGTCGCGGCCCGAGCAATCCATCACGTAGCGCGGCCGGAAGGCGTGGATGGCGCCCGCTTCGTCGCGCGCCGTCACGCGATGCCCGCCGCGTGCATCCAGCGCGACGTCCAGCACGCGCATCCCCTCCCGCGCATCGGCGCCGGCGGCGCGCGCGCGGGCGAACAGCACCTGGTCGAAGCTGCTGCGCCGCACCTGGTAGGAATGGGTGTAGTCCTGGTTCAACCCGGCCGCGAAGGAGAAGGCCGTGTGCTTGCCGTGCTCGTCCGACACGAAGCGCGCGCCGGGCTTGTGCACGCCGATCGCCGCGATCGCGTCGGCCACCCCCAGGCGTTCGAAGATGCGCAGGTTCAGCGGCAACAGGCTCTCGCCGATGTGGAAGCGCGGGTGGCGGTCCTTCTCCAGCACCACGACGCGGCGGCCCTTTTCGGCCAGCAGCGTCGCGGCGGTCGCACCGGCCGGGCCGCCGCCGATGACCAGCACGTCGCAGGCGGTCTCCCCTCCAAGCGGGGGTGGCGTGGCATCGAGCGGCATGACCCTGGGTTCCGCTTTGCTTCGGGTATAGGGTGAGTTCGCCATTTCACACGACAACCAGTGACCGAAGCAAACGCCACGAACCTTTCGCTGCCACCGGGCCTGGCCGTGGTGGTGCCCGCCTTCCAGGAAGCAGCGACCATCGCCGCGCTGCTGGGGCGCCTGCGCGCGGCGGTGCCCGGAATCGTGCCCCTGGTGGTCGATGACGGATCGACCGACGGAACCGGCGCCATCGCCGCCGAGGCCGGCGCGGAGCTGATCGCGTCCCTCGCGAATGAGGGCAAGGGCGCGGCCCTGCGCCGCGGCATGCGCGCAGCGATCGCCCGTGGCGACGCCTTCGTGGCGACGCTGGACGGCGACGGCCAGCACCGGCCCGAGGACCTGCCACGCCTGGCCGCCCTCGCGCGGCCGGACCGCATCGTCATCGGCTCGCGTCGCCGCGCCGTGGGCCAGCCCGCCGCCCGCCGCCGCGCCAACCGCGTGGCGGATTTCTGGATCTCCTGGGCGGCGGGGCATCCGGTGGCCGACAGCCAGTCCGGCTTCCGCATCTATCCGGTGGCGGCGCTGGCGGACCTCGACCGCTACGAAGGCCGCGCGCGGCGCTTTTCCTTCGAAAGCGAGATCCTGATCGACGCGGCGCGCAAGGGCATCACCACCGTCGCGGCCGACATCCCGGCGCTGTATGCCGGCACGCTCAAGCGGGCCAGTCATTTCCGCCCCGTTGCGGATATCGCCGGCATCGTGATGATGGTGGCGGGCAAGCTGTTCGCCCGCGGGCTGGATCCGGCCGGGCTCTACCGCAGCCTGGCCGGCCGCCGTCGGATCGAGGAGGAACCGAAGCCGTGATCGATCGCCGTTCCATGCTGCGCAGCGTCGTGCCGGTTACCGTCGCGATCGGCGGCGGCATCGGCCTGGGCGCCTGCCGCGCCCAGCCGATCTACGAAAGCGCCAACGGCCAGTTCCAGGGCCGCGGCAGCCTGAGCGAGCGCGAGGCGCTGATCCGCCGCGCCGCGGCATCGCAGGGCGGCTGGTCGGTGCAGTCGATGCGACCCGGCCTGCTGCGCGCCACCAACACCTGGCGCAGCCACCAGATGACGGTGGACATCTCCTTCGACATCCGCAGCTTCACCATCCGCTACGTGAACAGCGTGAACCTGGATTACAACGGCGCGCAGATCCACGCGAACTACAACGCCCGCGTGCAGGCGCTGGAACGCGCCATCCTGCAGGGCAGCGGCGCGGGGCTGCCGATCTCGCGCGGCGGCGGCGGATCGGCCGGCGGCAGCGATGCGGTGCCGGTCTCGGGGCCGATCGTCAGCCAGGAATAGGCCGCTCAGGCCATCCCGCCATTGATCGAGACCGTCTGCCCGGTGATGTAGCCGGCGCGATCGGAACACAGGAATGCGACCAGGTCGGCCACTTCCTCCGGCCGGCCAAGTCGCCGTGCGGGGACCAGCTGCTTGATCGTTTCGGGCGGCACGGCGGCCGATATGGCCGGGCTGTCGATCAGCCCCGGCGCCACCGCGTTCACGGTCACGCCGCGCGGCGCGCATTCCAGCGACAGCGCGCGCACCGCGCCGATCAACCCGGCCTTGGCGGCGGCGTAGTTCGCCTGGCCGCGATTGCCCATGATGGCGGACACGGACGACATCGCCACGATCCGCCCGAAGCGCGTGCCCATCATGGGCAGCAGCAGCGGCCGCACGACATGGAAGAAGCCATCGAGCGAGACGCCCATGACGCGCTGCCACTGCGCCTGCGTCATCGCCGCCATCGGCACGTCGTCATGCGCGCCGGCATTGTGCACCACCACCTGGATCGGACCATTTTCGAGCAGCGCCTCGCAGGCCGCGCGCGTGGCGTCATGGTCGGCGATGTCGAAGGTGGTGGCGGATCCGCCGAGGTCCGCTGCGAGCGCCGCCGCCCGATCCGGGTTGGCGTGGCCATGCACGATGACGTGGTGGCCATCGCGCGCCAGGGCGCGGCAGATGGCCGCACCCAGCGGGCTCGATCCGCCAGTGACCAGGGCGCGGGTCATGCCAGCACCACCGTGCCGCGCCCCGACAGCAGCACGCGCCCGCCGCCCGCCACGGCGAAGGCGTAGATGAAGCCGCGCGTCTCGCGCGACAGCGCGGTGGCCGTGACCTCCAGCGCGCCGGGCACGTCGTCGAGCCGTTCGGCCGCGAGTTCGACATCCGCCAGCGCCGCGACGAAGCCGTTCGGCTGCGGCGTGCCGGCGGTCAGCGCGCCGTGCAGCGCCATCGCCTGCAGCCCGTATTCCACGCCGCAGATCGCCGGCAGCCGATCGTCGCGTCGCAATGGATTGGCCGGATCGCGATGCGTGGTGCTGGTGCAGGCGATGCCCCGCGCGTCGCATCCGGCCACGCACTCCAGCAGGCACATCGCGCCCTGCTGGGGAATGAGGCGCGCGATGGCGGCGCGGGTGGCCGGCAGCATCATGGCGCGATGGCCACGTGCAGGCGCGCATCGTCGAGCATCGGCAGGTGCAGCGCCAACGGCGCGCCGCCGGCCAGCGCCACCAGCAGCGGCAGGGCGCGCGCCACCGGGTTCGCCTCATGCAGCGCGGCCAGGCTGCCGTACAGCGCGGGTGGCCCCGCCGCACCGGCCTGCGGTGTGATGTGCAACGTCCCTCGGGCACCCACGCCCGGCACCAGCACCAGCGCCAAGGCGAAAGCTGCGGTGGTGTGGCGCAGCGCATCGAGCGGCGCGGGCAGCGGCACGTCATGCGTGACGAACAGCACCGCATGCCCGCCCGCCACCACCTGCGCCGCCGCCTGCAGCAGCCCGGTGGCGAACACGCCGTCATGCCCGCCCAGGCTCACCGAAGGCCGCGACGACCCGACCGCGATGCCCCAATACCCCGCCGCGGCGTTGTGCACCGAATTGTGGAACTGCGTCGGCGAGATCGCGCCATCCGGCGTGTGCAGCGCCTCCAGGATCGAGGTGATGACCTGCGCCTCGCCATTGGAACTGGCGAAGACGGTGTCGAGGTCCTCGGGCGCCAAGCCGCTGTCCTGCACCGCCTCGGTCGCCACGGCCAGCGCCAGGCGCACGGAGGGGCCGGTGCGGCGGCGCTCGGTCGCCGGCAGCAGCGTGGGCGTGGGCGGGGCCAGCGGCGCGGGGTCGTGCGGTGCGCGTCCGGCCAGCACCGGCGCCGCCTGCGGCCACCCCGCCAGCCCCGGCGCCAGGATCCCGATGCCGGCAATGCCGACCGTCAGCGTCACGGCAGCCGCCCGATCACCAGCGCGCAGTTGCTGCCGCCGAAGCCGAAGGAATTGGACAGCACGCGATCGACCGGCGCGGTGCGGTTCTCCACCGCGATGCGCGCGGTGAAGGACGGGTCGGGCCGATCCAGGCCGAGGCAGCCCGGCACCAGCCCGTCCGCCACGCAGATCGCCGCGACCGCGGCCTCCAGCGCGCCTGACGCGCCAAGCGTGTGCCCGCTCCAGCCCTTGGTGGAGGAACACGGCACCGCATCGCCGACGATGCGCGCGATGGCGCGGTCCTCCATCGCGTCGTTCGCGCGCGTGCCGGTGCCGTGCATGTTGACGTAGTCGATCTGCGCCGGCGCGAGCCCCGCGCTGTCGAGTGCCGCGCGCATCGCCGCCACCGCGCCGTGCCCGTCCGGATGCGGCGAGGACATGTGGTGCCCGTCGGACGACGCGCCGGCCCCGAGCAACGCCAGCGCCCCGCCGTCGCCGGGCCCGGCGCGTTCCAGCAGCGCGAAGGCCGCCGCCTCGCCGATCGAGATGCCGTCGCGGTCCTCCGCGCAGGGCCGCGTCGGGCCCTTGGCCAGCAGTTCCAGCGACCCGAAGCCGTGCAGCGTGAGCCGGCACAGCGAATCCGCTCCGCCCACCACGGCGGCATCCACGACCCCCGCCGCGATCAGCGTCCCGGCATCGAGGAAGGCGCGCGCGGCGGAGGTGCAGGCCGTGGAGATCGACACGCAGGGCCCCGCCAGCCCCAGCCGCGCACGCACGTAGCGCGGCAGCGCGTGAAGGTCGTGCGTGCGCGCGTAATCGTAGTCCGACAGCGCGCGGCCGGGGCCGGCGGAACGCGCCCAGGCCTGCTCCGTCTCCTCGATGCCTGAGGTGGAGGTGCCGAGCACCACCGCGATGCGCCCCGCGCCATGACGCGCGACAGCCGCCTCCACCGCCGCCAGGAAACCATCCTGGCGCAGCGCCAGTTCCGCCAGCCGGGTATTGCGGCAGGCAAAGGCGGCGAGGGGTGGCGGGGGGGCCAGCGCCTCGGCCTCCCTTACGCGACCGATCCAGATGCCCGGCGGCATCGCCGGCAGGTCGCACGGCACGAGGCCGCCCTGCCGGCCGTGCAACGACGCGCGCATGGCTGCCAGCCCCACCCCCATGGCGCTGGTCGCGGTGACGGCGGTGATGCGCAGCGGATGCATGGTGTTCAAATGGGTCTGCGCCGCGCGGGCGCCAGCGCGCAGGCCAGCAGGAAGGCGCAGGCCACGCCGATCGTCACGGTCAGCCCCGTGGCTTGCAGCACCGGCGTGCGGCACAGCGCGAGCAGGCCGAAGGTGAGCAGCGTGGTCACCATGCAGGTGATGACGGACCCCAGCGCGCGGGCCGCCTCCGCCATGTCGCTATTTTCGGAACGTGACATGAACAGCGCATAGTCCATGCCCACGCCCGCCAGCAAGAGCGCCGCGGTCAGGTGGAAGATGGTGATCGCCTCGCCCAGCGCGGACAGGGCGGCGAAGGTCAGCAACAGCGCGCCGGCCAGCGCCAGGGCGATCCGCCCGCCGGCCCGCAGGCCGCGTCCGGCCCCGAGCAGCAGCAGCACCGCCGCGCCGCCCACCGCACCCCATCGCAGCGCCGCACCCGTATTGGCGGCCAGCAGTGCCTCGGTTTCCGCCTTGATCTCCACCAGCAGCAGGCCTGGCACGCCGGCGACGGCCGTGCGCAGCGCGGCCATGTCGTGCACGTCCGAGGGCAGCAGCAGCGCGCGCCAGGCATCGCCGTCCCGTCGCAGCAGCGGCGCGATCCGCGCGGCGAGCCCAGGCGCGGCGGCCAGGTCGTCCGGTGTCAGCGGCGCCAGCGCCCGTGCGGCGGCGACATCCGCCAGGAATGGATCGAAGGCGGTCGCGCGGAAGGGCAGGCCGTCGCGCGCCGAAGCCAGGCGCGCGTCGAGCGTCGCGTCGTCGGGCATGGCGGCGATGCGCGCGCGCTGCGTCGCGGCGCTGGGCAGGAAGCGCGCCGCGTGGTCGATCGTGAAGGCTCCCGCCAGCGCGTCGGCGGCGCGTTCGGCGGCCTGCAGCGCGGCCTCGGCGCTGTCCGCGCGCAGCGTCAGCACCGCGCGGACATCCGGCGCGCCGACCTGCGCGCGGAGTTCGCCATCCAGCACGCGCACCGGTTCCGGCACCGGGCTCAGCGCCGCCAGGTCGCGCTCCATCCGCGGCCCGCCGGTCGCGACCATCGCCGCCGCCACCACGCCGAGCAGCACCAGCACCAGCCCGCGCCGTGCCGGCAGGCGCAGCAACGCGTGGGCCAGGCGTTCGGGCAGCGGTCGCACCGCGAGGCTGTCCGTCGGCAGCAGCGCCGGCAGCAGGAAGCGCGTGGCCAGGGCAGCCGCGACCAGCCCGCTCGCCGCGAACAGCCCGAGCTGCGCCAGCCCCGGGAAGCCCGAGGCCAGCATCGGCGCCAGCCCCGCCACCGCCGCTGCCACCGCCAGGCGCAGCGTGGGCCAGATGCGCCGGGCGGTGTCGCGCAGGGATTCCCCCGGCGCGCGGTTGGTCACCAGCAGGATCGGGTAGTCATCCACCACGCCCAGCATGGTCATGCCGAAGCCCAGCGCCGCCCCATGCACATGCCCGAACACCGTGGCCACCACCGCGAGGCCCGCCAGCGTGCCCAGCGCCAGCGGTACCGCCACCACCGCCAGCATCATCGGGCTGCGGTAGCGCCAGAACAGGAAGCCGCCGACCAGCACGAAGGACAGTGTCGAGACCAGCTGCACGTCGGCGCGCACCGTTGCCGCCGCCTCCGCCGCGAAGATGCCGGGGCCCGACAGCAACAGCCGCGCGCCGGCCGGCGGTGCGGCTTCGGCATAGGCATCGCGGAGGGCCGCGACCGCCGCCTGCTGGGCCTGCGTGTCCAGCCCCGCCGCGCGGGTCTGCGCCAGCAGCATCGCGCGCGGGCCAGCCGCCATCCAGACGCCGTGCTCGGTGGCGACGCGTCCCTCGCCGGCCCAGCCGCGCAGCATGGCCAGGAAGGCGCCGGTCGGATCGGCGAAGGCAAAGCGGCGCACCAGCGGCGCGGCGGAGGATTGCAGCCCGTCCAGCACGCCCTCGAGCGATCCGCGCAGCGCGGGTTCGGTGAAGGCATCGGGCGTGACGTCTGGCGACAGCGCGTAGCGATGGGCGAACAGCAGCGCGGCCTCCTCCTCGTTCGCCAGCGCGCTGCCGTTCGCCACCAGCGCAAAGAGCCCATCGGCCGACAGGCGCTGCGCCATGGTGCGGGAGATGCGCGCGAGATCCTCCGCCGGCGCGCCCTCGATGCCTGCGATCAGCAGCCTGGTCGCGGCGCCCGTGCGCAATTCCCGCAGCAGGAACGCGGATTCCTCGGTGGTGGCGGCGGGCAGGAAGTCGGTGATGTCGCTGCGCAGTTCCACGTGGCGCAGCAGCAGCGGGAAAGCGGACGCCAGCACGGCCAGGGCCAGGAACAGGCGCGCGAAGCGCCTCATGGCACGGGCGTGGCGGTCAGTCGCGTACGGCCCTCGTTGCCCTGCGTCTCCACCACCGTGAGGACGCCGTCGCTGCCCTCCAGCGTGATGCGCTGCACCGCGCCGCGCAGGCGCAGGGACCGCGGCACCAGCACGATCCGCCAGCGCGTCGTGTCCCCGCTGAAGCGCACCTCGTGATGTTCGCGCAGCGTGGCGATGTCGCCGGCGAGCGTCGCGCGCAGGGCTTCGACCAGCGGGCGGAGTTCCGGCGCGGTGTCGAGTGACAGCGTCTCGCGCAGCCCGCGCTGCGGGCGTTCAAGCGTGAGGCGGTCGCCCTCGATCAGGAACAGTTCCGGCGCGGGGTCGATGGTGCGTTTCTCCAGCCGGTCTGGTGCGCGCCAGGCCAGCGTGCCGCGCGAGACGAGCGGACGATCGAGTTCCGGCACCTCCTTCTCCTCGACGAAGGTGGCGCGGGAGCTGCGGACGGCAGCGAGCGCAGCCATGACGGCGGCGAGCGGGTCGGCGGATTGGGCGGTGAGCGGGAACAGCAGCAGGGCGCGGCGGAGGAAGGTTGGGGGAGGCGAATCTCCCCGGAACCCCCACCCTGGCTTTTGGTGCCGGCCGGCGATGTTCACCGGTCTTCCCCCCAGAACGCGTAGAAATTGAACCAGTTGTAGGGATGCTCCCGGCACACCTCCGACAACCTGTCGGCATACCGGGCCAGCCATTCCTGCAGCGCCGCCTCGCGCCGGTCCCGCGGCAGGTCGATCCCCGGCGCGAATTCCTCGAAGCGCAGCAGGTAGCGCCGCGGCCCGAGCCACAGCCCGAAGCCCAGCACCACCGGCGCACGCAGGATCGCCGCCAGTGTCATCGGTCCGCCCGGGAAGGGGGCGGGGTGGCCGAGGAAATCCACGCGCACCGTCCGGTCCCCGCGCACCGCCCGGTCCGCGAGCAGTCCGACGACGCCGGCGCGGTCCAGCACCTCGCGCGCTTCCAGCATGGCCTCGGGCCGGCCCAGCGCGATCACCGAAGCGCGGCGCGTCGGATCAAGGCTGTCGAACAGCGCATCCGCTGCGCCTGCATTGTCGGTGTGCATCAGCATCCGCACCTCGACCGAGGCGCCTTCGCCGCCGACTGCGCGCAGCGCCTCGAAGGACCCCATATGCGCACCCAGCAGCACCAGCCCCTGCCCACGCGCGGCGGCGTCGCGCAGCATCTCGAGCCCGGTCACCTCCACCTGGTATCCCGCGCGCCGACCGGTCAGCAGGAAGACGCGGTCCAGCATGGTGGAGGCGAAGCAGAAATACAGCCGCCACAGGTCGCGCCAGCGCGCATCGCGCCCCAGCGCCCGCGCGAGATAACGCCGCACCGCGCGCTTCTGCGCCGCCGGCGAACTCAGCAGGTAGAACAGCGTCACCGGAAACAGCATGCCATGCGCGGCCCGCCAGCCCAGGCCGAGCGCAATCCGCACCATCAGCCGCAGGGCGGCGCCGCTGCCGCGCTCCGGCGTTGCGGCCCAGGGGGCGGGCGCGTCCGGCGCGGCCGTCATGGCGCGAAGGCCATCTCCCCGGCGGCAACCAGGCGGTCCGCGACGAAGCAGGAGAACCCGACGCGCTGGGCATCGCGCGGCACGAAGGCAATGCGCACGGCCTGGCCGGGCAGCACGGGGGCGGCGAACTTCACCCGCGGCACGCCCAGCAGGGCGCCGACATCGAAGGTCGCACGGGCGGCGGCGGCGACGTGGTCCATCAGCACAACGCCAGGGACCACCGGGGCGCCGGGGAAATGCCCGGGCAGGCAAGGATGGTCGGAGGGAACGAGGAAGGTCGGGGGAGGGATCTCCCCCGAACCGCCGCCTTTTTCTGAAACCGAAGCCGTCATCGGGACCAGGCGAGGCGGATCGCATCCTCGCGACGCAGCTTGCCGACGGCATCGCGCGGCAAGGCAGCGGCCATGACCACGGGACGCGGCAGGAAGGCGGGCTCCACGCGTGCGCGCAGCGCGGCCACCACCGCCTCGGCTGTCAGGCCGGGCGCGACCACCAGGGCGGCCAGGCGGCCACGCGGATTGCGGTCGAGATCCTCGGGTGCGAGGAACACGCCGTCCTCAACGCCCTCGATCGCCGTCAACATCGCGGTCAGGCCGGACAACGACGCCCGCTTGCCCGCCAGCTTCACCATGTCCCCGCGCCGACCGAGCAGGCGGAAGCGCCCGGGCGCCACCCATTCCAGCACATCGGCCAGCGGCACCGGCGCCGGCAGGCCAGGCACCGTCACCACGGCACCCTCAGGCCCGATGGCAAAGTCGACGCCGTCATACGGCTCCCAGCCCTCCTCGCCGAGGGTGCGGCGGGACGCGACGGACCCGGCCTCGGTCGCGCCATAGATCTCGTGCAGCGGCGCACCCCAGGCGGCCTCTGCTTCCGCGGCGAGCGACGCCGCCAGCGGCGCCGTGGCGGAAATCACGCCCGCCAGCGGCGGCAGCGCGATGCCCGTGCCCAGCAGCGCGCGCATCTGCAGCGGCGTGGTCACCAGCAGCCGCGGCGCCGGCACCTCCGCCAGTGCCTCCGCGATGTCGGAGGGGTAGAACACCGACCCCGCATGACCCGCGCCCGCGCCCTGCAGCGGCAGCATCAGCGTGGTCTCGAAGCCGTACATGTGCTGCGCGGGAATGGTGCCGACGATGCTCGCCCCGGGTGCCACGGCGAAGCGCGCGGCGGCGGCCCGCGCCCCGGCCACCAGCGCGCCCCAGGGCTTCGGATGCGCCTGCGATTCGCCGGTGCTGCCGGACGTGAAGGCGATGGCCGCGACGGCATCGGCGCGGATCAATGGGTTCGGCGCGTCGCTGCCCGCCGCCACCTCGGGCCGCAGGACCGGCAGCGCCAGCGCGATGTCACTGTCGGCCAGCGCGTAGCGCGCGCCATGCAGCCGCGCGATCTCCGCCAGGCGCTGCGGCGTGCGGTCGGCCGAGAGCAGCGTGGTCTGCCCGCGCGACAGCGCCGCGGCGAAACCGAGCAACGCCAGGTAGCGGTCGGCGCAGAAATTCAGCACCGGCCCGTTATCCGGCAGGCGTGCCGCGAGCGCCGCCGCCTCGGCCAGGAACCGTTCCAGCGTCACGCCGTCGCGCCCGCGGTGGAAGATCACCTCCCACGGCGCGCGGGACGTCAGCGGCAGGGGCGGTTCAACGCGCATCGGGCAGGGCATCCGCGCGCCATATGGCACGCAAGGTATTCCACGGGCTGGCCGCCCCAAGCGCGGGGAACAGCGCGCGGCGCACCGGGTGTTCGCCCAGGAACAGCAGCGCCGACAGCATCAGGTTCGCCACCGCTGCGGGGCCCGGCGCCGGACCCAGCCCGGCGAGCGTCAGCCCGTTCACCCCGGCGAAGGCCAGGAAGAACGCGGTCCACAGCCAGGTCAGCCGCCGCGTATAGCGCATCAGGCCCGACGAGAGCCGCCCGTGTTCCGCGCGCGTGTAGCGCGTGATCAGCGGCTCGTGCCCCGGCCGCAGCGTGGCGCCGAAATGCCACGCCAGCAGAAGGTTGCCGGCCAGCGGCAGCGCATCCAGCAGCGTCGCGGCCGCCCCCGCGCCCATGACCCACAGCGCCGTGGCGCCGCCGGCGGCGCAGGCCGTCGCGATGATGCCCGGCGCGCGCGCGGTCGGCGCGGCCATGGCGCAGGTCGCCGCCACCGCCAGGATGGCCGCGGCGTCCTGCAGCCCCGCCGCATGCGCCCCGAGGAACAGCCCGGAGAGCGGCAGCGAGATCGCCAGCCGCGGCGCCAGGCGGGGCCATGCCATGCGCGTCAGCCCGTCCGGTTCGTCTCGATATGCGCGGCCAGGGCGCGGAGCGAGCGGAAGATGCGGTGGTTGCGTTCGTCGTCGGAACGCAGCTGGAATCCGTACCGCTTGGACACCGCCAGCGCGATTTCGAGCGCATCGATCGAATCGAGCCCCAGCCCCTCGCCGAACAGGGGCGCCTCCGGGTCGATCGCCTCCGGCGCGATCTCGAGGTGCAATGCCTCGACGATCAGGCCGGCGACCTCCGCTTCCAAGGACAGGGTCGTCGTCAAAACTGGTCTCCCGCCGCGATTCGCGTTCCATTCCGGGCATCCAGACCGCAAGACCGCCCCGTTCGGCCTTGACGGAAGGGGGGCGACCGGCGACCTGAGCCGCAATGCCAGTCACACCCGGAAGCCAAAAGTATCAAGGGGAAAGCGGCCGAACAAGGGCGACCGACCGTGCCGCCCGCCGCTTCGCCGCCCTTCCCGCCGATTTCACCTTCACGGTGGACGTCGAGGAGCATGGCACGCCGGGCCGCGCCGCGCCGGCGACCCGCCGGCTGCTCGACCTGCTGGACGCCGCGGGCGCGCGGGGCACCTTCTTCGTGCTGGACGCCATGGTCCGCCAGGACCCGGCTTTGGTGCGTGAGGTGGCGCGGCGTGGCCACGAGGTCGCCTGCCATGGCTACGACCATCGTCCCCTGGCGGACCAGGGCCCGGCCACGTTCCGGACCGGCACCCTGGCGGCGCGGGACCGGATGGCCGACCTGCTGGGCGCGCCGCCGGCCGGGTTCCGCGCGCCGTATTTCTCGCTGACGCCGGACGCCGCCTGGGCGCCGGCGATCCTGGCGGAGGCCGGCTTCGCCTATTCCTCCTCCCTGCTGCCGGCCTGGAGCCCGCTGGCGGGATGGCCGGGGGCGCCCCGGCGGCCCTTCCTGTGGCCCGGCGGCGTGCTGGAACTGCCGGTGCCGGTCGGGCGCGTCGGGCCGTTGCTGCTGCCCTTCCTGGGCGGGATGTACCTGCGCTGGCTGCCGCCCTGGCGGCTGTCCACCCTGGTGCGGTCCTGGGTGGCCGAGAACGGTGGCGGGCATTTGTGGTCCTATTGCCACCCCTATGACGTGGATCCCGGCGAGGGGCTGGTGCGCCGCGCCGATGCGGGGCTGGTCGGCAGCGTCATGCTGTGGCTGAACCGCGGCCCGACCGTGCCGCGGCTGGAAGGCCTGTTGCGCGGACGGCGGTCGGAGCCCTTCGCGACCTATCTGCCGGCGCTGCGCGCGGCCGCGACGGTATGGCACCCGGAACCCGCGACAGGGTCCCTGCGCGCCGCCACCGTCGGGTGACCCGCCCCCGGCGTCAGGGCCTCCGGCAGAGCTGCGCCTCGGCTGCATCGAGCGCCGCCGCCAGGCCGTCGCCGCGGATTTGCGGCACGTCGCGCAAGCCGTCCTCCCGCATGCGGTCGGCGACGCACAGGCAGAACCCGGCCACGCGGCGCAGCGGCCAGGCCGCGCTGTCGCCCAGCGCCTCGCGCAGGCCGGTCGTGCAGCGCCAGCGGAACAGCGCATCGCCCAGCGGAGTCTGCAGCCCCGATGCTCCGGCAGCGGGCTGGGTGAAGGTCGATGGGCGCGGCGTGCGGTCGCCCTGCGCGTCGCGCGGCTGCACCACGGGCGGCTGCACCACACGCGGCGGAACCTGGCCGATGAACCACCAGCCACCGGCGCCGAGCGCCCCCAGGGCGACAAGAAAAACCAGCATGCGCAGCACCGCGCGAGCATGGCGCCCCCGCCGCGCCGGGACCAGCCCGCACGTGCCGGTTCCATTCCGGCGCGGCCTCGGTCTAGGCTCGCGCCATGCGCCGAACCCTCCTGTTCCTCAGCCTCGCCGCCGCCCTCCCGGTCCTGCCGGCCGCCCTGCCCATGGGCGCGGCGCTGGCGCAGGCGACCGAGACGCCGGCCCCGCCACCCTCGACGCCGATGCCGCGGCCGCCGCGGTCCTGCACGCCGGCGCCGCCCACCACCTGACCGCCCGGCGACGGCCGGCCGCACCGCGCGCCGGCACGCCGTGAGAGGCCTGCCGCACCTCGCCGCGCTGGCGGCCTTTGGCCTGGTTGCCGCCGCGCCCCCGGTCTGGCCGCAGCAGGTGCCGGGCCTCGGCGCCACCGACACGCGCCAGGTCGTGCCGGCCGACCAGGCGCCCTGGAATGCCGTGGGCGAGATCGAGGCGGCGGGGAATCGCTGCACCGGCACGCTGGTCGGGCCGCGCAGCGTGGTCACCGCACAGCACTGCCTGATCGATGCCGCGGGGCGCGCCATCCTGCGGCCAGGCGATGTCACCTTCCGCCTGGCCGGGCGGACGGCGCGCGGGGTATCGCTGCTGGCCGGGCAGGGCTTTGACATCGCCACCGAACAACCCTGGCGGTCGGATTGGGCGCTGCTGACCATCGACGCGCCGCTCGGCGAAGGCCGCGCGCTGCGCTTGGCGCGCGAACCCCCGCGCGAGGGCACGCCCCTGGTGCTGCCGGGCTGGCAGCACGACCGACCGGGCGCGCTGGTGGCGGACCTGCGCTGCCGCGTGCTGGTGATGGGCACCTTCGGCGCCCAGGGCATGTTGGTGGGACACAATTGCGCGGGGACCATGGGCAGCAGCGGGGCACCGCTGATTGCGCGCGATGCGGCCGGCGGGTTCGTGGTGGTGGGGGTGCAGGCGAAGGCGGCGCTGGGGCGGTCGCAGGGGGTCGCGGTGCCGGGCTTCAGCATTCCGCTGCGGTAGACAGGGCGAGGCGCGTGGTGCTGGCGGGCAGGGTCGTGTCCTGTCCGTTGGGGGTGAAGCGGATCGGTCCTGGCTCGGCGGCGCTGGCACCCATGGGCGTGATGCCAGCACACCGCGCGCCGTATCGCGGCCGTCGCTGCCGCCGGGTGGGCGGCGCGGCGGCGGTTCAGTCGGCGGCGGCCCGGCGCGCGGCGCGCAGCGGGCCGAGAATCTCCGCGTCATGCTCGCCGACCTTCGGCAGGTCGTGCCGCACACCCAGCCGCTGGTCCCCGAACTGGATGGGCAGCGCCGGCACCGCGCCGGGCCGGCCATCGGGGAAGGTGATGGGCAACAGCCCGCCGTTGGCCTTGAGATGCGGGTCCTCCAGCAGGTCCCATGGCCGTGCGATGCGGGAGAAGGGCAGGCCGGCGCGTTCGCACATCGCTTCCAGCGCCGCGACGTCGTGCTTCTTGAGCAGCGACTGCACCAGCGGGATCAGCGTCTCGCGCGCCTTGGCGCGGTCGGTGTTGGTTGCGTAGGCCGCGTCGTCCAGCACCGGCTCGGCCAGTTCACGCCGGAAGATCTCCCACTGCCGGTCGGTGACCACGCCGATGAAGATCTGCTGGCCGTCGCCGGTCTCGAACACGTCATACACGCCCCAGGCACGGCGGCCCGCCGGCATGGGCGTGGGGTCCTGCCCGGTCATCGCCTGCTGCAGCATGGCGGTCGAGACCAGGAAGGCGGCGTTCTCGAACAACCCGGATTGCAGGTGCTGGCCGCGCCCGGTCGCATCGCGGCTCCGCAGCGCGGCCAGGATGGCGATGGCGCCGAACATGCCGCCCATCATGTCGTTGACCGGGGCACCGGCGCGCAACGGGCGGCCGGGCGGGCCGGTCATGTAGGCGAGGCCGGATTGCATCTGCACCACCTCGTCCAGCGCGGTGCGGTTCTCGTAGGGGCCGGGCAGGTAACCCTTCAGCGACAGGTAGACCAGCCGCGGATTACGTGCCGCCAGGGCTTCGTAGCCGAGGCCCTTCGCTTCCAGCCCGCCGGGGCGGAAATTCTCCAGCATCACATCGGCGGTGTCGATCAGCCGCTTCAGTGTCTCGATATCCGCGGCGTCCTCGGTATCGAGCTGCACCGATTTCTTGTTGCGGCTGAAGGCCGGGAAGAAGCCGGTGCCGGAGGAGACCAGGTAGCGCGTGCGGTCGCCCTTGCCTGGCGGTTCCACCTTGATGACCTCGGCCCCGAGGTCGGCCAGCACCAGGCCGCAGGTCGGCCCCATGACCATGTGGGAGAATTCGACGACGCGGATGCCCGCCAGGGGCAACGGCGCGCTGCCTGGTGCGCTTCGGCCCCCGGGCGCGCTCATGCCGCGCGCGCCTTCGCCCGGAACGGCGTCAGGCTTCCGCCGCGCAACAAGGCCGAGGGCAGGCTGCGCCCCAGGATGCGTTCCGCCAGGTGCCCCGCCGCGATCAGCGCATCGACATCGATGCCGGTCGCGATGCCCATTTCCTCGCACAGCAGCACCAGTTCCTCCGTTGCGATGTTGCCCGGCGCGCCGGGGTGGCCGGCGAAGGGGCAGCCGCCGGCGCCGCCCACCGCGGCGTCGAATTCATCGACGCCCATGCGCAGCGCCGCGAAGGCGTTCGAGATGCCAAGGCCGCGCGTGTCGTGCAGGTGCAGCGACACCTTCTGCGCCGGCCAGCGCGCGCGCACCGCGCCGACCACGCGTTCGATCAGCAGCGGGTTCGCCCAGCCCATGGTGTCGGCCAGCGAGATGCGCTCGATGGCGCAGCCCGTCTCCTGCGCCAGCGCCATCGCATCCGCCACGGCGGCAACGGCCTGCGCGGGCGCGATCTCGCCGGCGAAGTTGCAGCCGAAGGCCGCCTGGACCGAGGCGCGGGTGACCGGCACGCCGGCGGCCTGGTGCGCGGCGATGGTTTCGCGCTGCGCGGCGATCTGGCCGGCGCGGTCGCGGTTCAGGTTCTTCAGGGAAAACGCCTCGCTCGCCGCGACCGTGATCGACCCGGTGATCGACAGCCGGTCGCGGAAGCCCAGCGCGCGCGCCAGCCCCTGCGGGTTGAACCACAGCGCGGTGTAGGCAACGCCCGGCCGGGGCGTGAAGCCGGCCACCACCGCATCGGCATCGGCCCAGCCGGGGACGCGCTTCGGGCTGACGAAGGACGCCACCTGGATGCGCGGCGCGCCGGTCGCCGAGAGCGCATCGATCAGCGCGATCTTGTCGGCGGTGGGCACGGGGGTCGTGGCGATCTGGAAGCCCTCGCGGGGGCCTTCCTCGGTGATGCGCACGGCGCGTGGCAGGTCGCTCATGGCGGGGCTCCTCGGGAATGGCCGATCATCGCGCCGATGCGCGGCGGAACGCCACGGTCAGGTTGTTGGCTGGCATGGGCGTGATGTCCGGCGGCGCGAAGCCGACGGCAGCGGCCTGGTCGGCAACCGCCTCCAGGTCGCGCACGCCCCAGGCCGGGTTGCGGGCGCGCAGGTCGGCATCGAAGGCGTCGTTGGACGGCGCCGTATGCGCGCCGCCGCGCTTGAACGGGCCGTACAGGACCAGCGGGGCGCCGGCGGGCAGGATGCGCGCCGCGCCGCGCATCAGGCCCTCGCAGGACGCCCAGGGCGCGATGTGGATCATGTTGATGCACAGCACGGCATCGGCGCGCGCCACCGGCCAGTCCCGCGCGGCGGCATCGAGCGCCAGCGCCGGCAGGATGTTCGGGGCACCCTTCGCCCAGGCATCGATGCTGGCACGCGCCTCGGCATCGGCGTCGCTCGGCTGGAATGCCAGCCCCGGCAGCGCGGCGGCGAAATGCAGCGCGTGTTCGCCGCTGCCGCTCGCCACTTCCAGCACCAGGCCGCGCGCCGGCAGGATGCTGCGCAGGACGGCCAGGATGGCGTCGCGGTTGCGCGCGACGGCGGGGGCTTCGCGGCGCGCGTCGGTCACGGAACCAGGCGTTCCGGCGCCAGCGCGGCGTAGACATCGCCGCTGTTCGCTTCGTGCGGCAGCGCCGCGATCCAGGCCGCCATCGCCTGCGCGCCGATCGGGGCGCCGTGCGCGAAGGACATCCCCTCCCCCAGGCAGGCATTGAAGGCGCGGTAGCCGAGCGCATCCAGCAGCCCCAGGCATTCCGCCGCCACGCCGCGCTGGATGGTGGTGAATTCGAAGGACAGCGCGCGCGGCGGGCGGCTCAGGCCGCGCAGCACCGCGGCCTCGAAGCCCTCGACGTCGATCTTCACGAAGGCGGGGAGGCCATGCTGCGCGGCCAGCGCATCCAGCGTGGTGACCGGGCGCGTGATTGCGCTGTCCCAGCGCTGCCCTGCCCAGCCCTCCGCACCCTCGGCCGCGGCGATGAAGGCGTCGGAGGCGGTCGCGACGGTCGGGTTCGCGGTGTTCAGGCGCAGCGTGGCCTCGCCGGGCTGCGCGCCGATCAGCGCCTGCACCAGCGTCAGGCCGGCATCGCCGCGAAACAGCAGGCGCAGCGCGCGCGCCAGCCGCGGCTGCGGTTCCACCGCCACCACCCGCGCGCCCAACCGGCGGAAGGACGCGCTGCGATCCCCTACATGCGTGCCGACATCGAAGGCGAGGTCCCCCGCGCCCAGGAAGCGCGCATAGAACCCATCCAGCACCGCCGCGCGCCCCGGCGCGTAGTAGGTCCGCAGCGAGGCGCCGACCGCCTTGGCGAATCCCGTCATGCCGAACGCGCCGGCTTCAGGTCGACCAGCGGCGTGCCGTCCACGCAATCCAGCCCGCGCACCGTGACGCTGTCATGCGCCACCGCCACCACATCCACCACCGAGCTCGCGATCGGGTTCGGCCGGTTGGGGGACCGCAGCGCGAAGGTGCCGCTCGGCGCGCGGCCCTTGGGCGCCTGCACGAGCAGGTCGCGCCGCGCCAGGTGCATCCAGTACAGCACCTCCAGCCGGTCGCCGGCCGCGATGCCGCGCAGCGCGGCGCGCCAGGGCGCCTCGATCTCGATGCGGCAGTCCGGCCCGTCGGGCGTGCCGCGATGCGGGCATTCGGCGCGGGTGGCGAAGGGGGTGCGGATGCGGCCGACAAACGCGATGGCGGCGTCGGCGCGCGCAGGGTCGCCGCCCTCGACCTCGCCGGGGCGGGTCGCGTGCCAGTCGCTCACGCGAAGACCACCGCGGCCCCCGCGGCGTGGTCCGGCGGCACCATGATGCCGCCCGGCGCCTGCACGGTCGGGATGCCCGCCAGTACCGTGCGCGCCGCCGCGGCGCCATCGGAGGTGCGCACCACGATGCCGGCCATGTAGGGCGAAACCGGCGCGCGCACCCCCGGCAGGACGTCGGGCAGCGCGGCTTCGGGCAGCACGCGCACGCGGGTTTCCATCACCTCGGCGAAGGGGCCGGCGGCGCGTGCCGCACCCGGCAGGCGCAGCACGAAGCCCCCGGCCGGGTCGGGTTCCACCGGCAGGCCCGACACGCGCGACAGGCGCGCGGCCGTCTCCGCCGGTTCGGCGGCGCACAGGATGGCTTCCTCCAGCGCGACGGCCTTGTTGGCGTGGTCCATCCAGCGTTCCTGCCAGACCAGTTCGGGCGTCAGGTGGCGGATGAGCTGCACGCGGCCCTCCGGCGGGTCGGGGAAGGGCAGGCGGGCGAATTTCGCGATCGGCCCGCCGGCTTCGACCGGGCGTTCCAGCCAGGCCACGCCCGGGATGTCGATGCCCGCGGCGCGCATGCGCGCGAGGTTGGCATCCTCGTCCGTCATCGCCATCGCCAGGATGTGCATGCCCGGGTAGCGCGCGAGGAATCTGTTCAGCGTGTTGTCGAACAACGCGGGATCGAGGATCGCGATCAGCTCGATATAGCCATGCCGAAGGAAGGCGCAGCGATTGCCCGAGCCGAACTGTTCCACCGGCAGGTCGGGCCGTCGCCGCCCCGATTGCTGGGCGATCGGCGACAGCGCGAAGCCAAGCCGCTCATAGGCCGCGCACATCGGCGCGAGGTCCCGTGCGGCAATGCCGACATGGTCGAGTGCAACGGCGGTGTTCATGCGGGATTCTCATACTTGTCGAGCAGCCAGGCGGCGGGTTCGGCGGCGGCCTCGGCATGCCAGCGTTCCATCAACGGATGCGCCCGCACCGCCTGGACATAGGCGCGCGAGGTGGCGGTCAATTCCGGCACCCAGGTGAGGAAGCGCGTCACCACCGGCGCATACATCGCATCCGCCAGGCCGAAGCGGTCGCCGAACAGGAAGGGGCCGCCATGCGCGGCCAGCGCCGCGGCCCAGATCGCCTCGATGCGCGCGATGTCGGCCAGCGCCTCGGGCGTACGGCGCTGCCCGGCAAAGACGCGCCCGAGGTTCATCGGCATGGCCATGCGCAGCCCGCGGAAGCCGGCATGCATCTCGGCGGCGATCGCCCGGGCATGGGCACGCGCGGCGCGGTCGGCGGGCCACAGGTGCGGGGCGATCTCGGCGCAATATTCGCCGATGGCGAGGCTCTCCCACACCCGAGCCCCGTCATGTTCCAGATAGGGCACGAGGCCGGCGGGTGTCGCCTGCTGCACGGCGGAGGTCACGCCGCCGGCGAGCGGGATCACCACTTCCTCGACATCCAGCCCGGCCAGGTGCACGGCCAGCCAGCCGCGCAGCGACCAGGACGAATAGCGCTTGGTGCCGATGACCAGGCGTCCTTGGGCCATGTCCGCGCCCTCCTCCTGGCGCGGCCAGACCATGGCACGGGCGGTGCCTTGGGCGAAGCCCGCTGGCCTCGATGCGAAGCCCGCTGGCCTCGGTGCGAAGCCCGCTGGCCTCGGTGCGAAGCCCGCTGGCCCCGGCGCGAAGCCGCTTGCCCCCGCGCGCGCCAGGGTGTTGTTTCTCCTCGCCGAGCCCGGAGCCCCGCCCGATGAACGAACTGAGCGTGCCGCGTCCCAATTCGCTGGACGCCTATTGGATGCCGTTTTCCGACAATCGCTACTTCAAGGGCGATACCTCGCGCATGCTCGCCCGCGCCGAGGGCATGTCCTATTTCACGCCCGAGGGCCGCGAGATCCTGGACGGCACCGCCGGCCTGTGGTGCTGCAACGCCGGCCACGGGCGGCGCGAGATCACCGAGGCGATCCAGAAGCAGGCGGCGATCCTGGATTTCGCGCCGACCTTCCAGCTCGGCCACCCGATCGCCTTCGAGGCCGCGGCGCGCGTGGCGGACATGACGCCCGAGGGCATGGACCGCGTCTTCTTCACGAACTCCGGCAGCGAGAGCGCCGATACGGCGTTGAAGATGGCGCTCGCCTACCATCGCGCGCGGGGCGAATCCTCGCGCGTGCGGTTGATCGGGCGCGAGCGCGGCTATCACGGCGTGGGCTTCGGCGGCATGTCGGTGGGTGGCATCGGCGCTAACCGCAAGCAGTTCGGCGCGCTGCTGCCCTATGTGGACCACCTGCCGTCCACGCACCTGCCGGCGAAGAACGCCTTCAGCCGTGGCGAACCGCCGCATGGCGTGGAACTGGCCGATGTCCTGGAGAATCTGGTCGCGCTGCATGGCGCCGAGACCATCGCGGCGGTGATGGTCGAACCCGTCGCGGGCAGCACCGGCGTGCTGGTGCCGCCGGTGGGCTACCTCAAGCGCCTGCGCGAGATCTGCGACCGGCACGGCATCCTGCTGATCTACGACGAGGTGATCACCGGCTTCGGGCGCCTGGGCACCGATTTCGGCGCCGAGCGGCTCGGCGTGGTGCCGGACATCATGACCATGGCCAAGGGCCTGACCAACGCCGCGGTGCCGATGGGCGCGGTGGCGGTGAAGAACGGCATCTACGACGCCATCGTGGACGGCAGCGCGGCGGGGATCGAATTCTTCCACGGCTATACCTATTCCGGCCATCCGCTGGCGGCCGCGGCCGCCATCGCCACGCTGGAACTGCACAAGACCGAGGACCTGCCCGGCCGCGCCCGCGCCATCGAGCCCTATTGGCAGGACGCCATGCATTCCATGCGCGATGCGCCCAACGTGATCGACATCCGCGACATCGGCCTGATCGGCGGGATCGAGCTCGCGCCGCGCACCGGCAAGCCGGGCCACCGCGCCATGTCGGTGTTCCGCCGCTGCTTCGATGCCGGCGTGCTGGTGCGCGTGACCGGGGATATCGTCGCACTCTCCCCGCCGCTGATCATCGAGAAGCCGCATGTCGACCGCATCGTCGGCACGCTGGTGGATGCCATCCGCGCGGAAGCCGCCTGACGCGCCATGGCCGAGGAGGAGGCGCCAACCCTGCGCGTGCTGGTGATCGACCCGCTGGCCGGCCAGGCGGCGCTGGCGCGCGGCATGCTCGAGTCCCTGGGCCACCGCGTGATGGTGGCGCATGACTGGCCCACCGCCGAGACCCTGCTGACCCTGCACGCCTTCGACGCCGTGGTGATGTCGGCAACGACACCCGGCGCCACGGGCGGTTCCGCGGCGGCAATGATGCGCGCCGGGGCTGCGCGGTGGTCGGCGCTTCCGCTGGTGGGCGTGGGCGCCGGCGTGCATCGGCGCGACGCCGTGGCGGCGCGGGCCGCCGGCTTCGATTCGCTGGTGCCGCGGCCCTTCGGGCCGCAGGACCTGGCCGCCGCGCTGCAGGAAGCGGTGCGGCTGCGCACGCCGCCGCCACTGCTCGACCCGCCCCGGCGCGACGCGCTGCGCCAATCCCATGGCCCGGCGGCGCTGGCCGTGCGGGACGAGGGCGCCCTGGCGCTCGCCGCCCAGGTGCTGGTCCCGTTGCTGAACGGCCCCGCCAGCCGGGCCGAGACCCATGACGCGATCCTGGCGGTGGCCGAGGCGATGGAGAGTGTCGGCGCCGCACAGGCAGCCAGCCAGGCGCGCCGCCTGATCGAGGGCGGGCCGCGCGCCATGCGCGGCGTCCAACCCCTGCTGCAGGTCATCGTCGCCAGCCGCTTCGCGCTGCGCACCGACAGGATGAACGCGGCACAGGCCGACCCCATATGGGCGGCAAGCGACATATCCCCCGGAGATTCCCCGTGAGCGAAACGACCGCGCGCGAGCCCGTTCCCGTGACCGTGCTGACCGGCTACCTCGGTGCCGGCAAGACCACCCTGCTGAACCGCATCCTCACCGAGAATCACGGCAAGAAATTCGCCGTGGTGATCAACGAGTTCGGCGAACTGGGGGTCGACAACGACCTTGTCGTGGATGCCGACGAGGAAGTCTTCGAGATGAACAACGGCTGCATCTGCTGCACCGTGCGCGGCGACCTGATTCGCATCCTGACCGGGCTGATGCGCCGGCGCGACCGCTTCGACGGCATCATTGTCGAGACCACGGGCCTGGCTGACCCCGCGCCGGTGGCGCAGACCTTCTTCGTGGACGAGGATGTCAAGCGCGCCACCAAGCTGGATGCCATCGTGACCGTGGTGGATGCCAAGCACCTGACCGCGCGCCTGGCCGACACCAAGGAGGCGCAGGAACAGATCGCCTTCGCCGACATCATCGTGCTGAACAAGATGGACCTGGTGACCGAAGCCGAAGCGGGCGAGGTCGAGCGCCGCATCCGCGCCATCAACCCCTATGCCGAGATCCGCCGCGCGACGAAGTCCGACGTGCCGATCAGCGCGGTGATCGGCCGCGACGCCTTCAACCTGGAACGCATCCTGGAACGCGAACCCGAATTCCTGTCCGGCGAGGACGACCACGAGCACGATTCCAACGTGAACAGCGTGTCCTTCGAGGTCGACCGCCCGATCGACGCCGAGCGCTTCAACGCCTGGATCACGCAGGTGCTGGCTGCCAAGGGGCAGGACCTGCTGCGCACCAAGGGCATCCTGCACTACGAGGCCGACAGTCGGCGCTTCGCCTTCCAGGCGGTGCACATGATCGCCGATGGGGATTTCATCGGCGAGGTGAAGGACGGCGACCCCCGTCGGTCCAAGATTGTCTTCATCGGCCGCGACCTGAATCGCCCCTGGCTGCGCCGCGGCTTCGAGGCCTGCCAGGCCGGCGAGGACCAGGCGAAGATCGAGGCGGAGATCGCGCGCTGGAGCGTGCCGGCGGGCTGAGGGCGCCGTACGCCCGCGGCTGCCACCTGTTGCCCCGCAGGATCACGACGGACGAGGCCGGCATGAACACCCTTATCAGGCTGCGTGTCGGCGACGAGGATTTCCTCGTCGCCTCCATGACCGGGCGCTGCCCGACATCGATGATGATCCGGCGGACAAGGGCGGCCGGCCCGCCGCCTGGAACGACCCTAATATGCGCGTGCTGATGTTGCCCGAGAGCCTGGCGCTGGCGGCCGACGACATCCACACCGGCCTGGCCGCAGCGCGCGAGGCGGTCCGCCAATTCGTGCTGGCCGACACGACGGACCGCGGCCGGCGGCCATGGCATCGGCGCCCGCATCGCGCCATACAGGGCGCATGACGAGGACATTGCCATGAGTGCGACGGAAGCCGAGTTCCTGCTCGAACATCGCGGCCGGTCCCAGGATCTCGGTGCCTGGGTCGTCGGCATCGCCTTCGGGCGCGAGGGCCGGTCGTGCATGTATGCGCTGGGCGACGGCACGGTGCGCCTGGCGGCCGGCTGGCAGTCGGTGGCGGCGCATGAGGGCGCCTGCCTGGCCATCGCGGCGGATGCCAAGGACGGCGTCATCACCGGGGGCGACGATGGCCGCCTGATGCGCATCGCACCGGATGGTGCGGCGAGCGAACTGGCGCGTTACGGCAGCAAATGGGTGGACCAGGTCGCGGCGCATGAGTCCGGCCTGCGCGCGGCGGCGGTGGGCAAGGCGGTGCATCTGCTGGACGGCACGGGCACGGCGCTGAAGTCGCTGGCCCATCCTTCCACCGTCACGGGCATTGCCTTCGACGCCAAGGGCAAGCGCATCGCGGCGTCGCACTACAACGGCGCGTCGCTGTGGTTCGTCGCGGCCAAGGAAGGCACGCCGCGCCTGCTGGAGTGGAAGGGCAGCCATACCGGCGTGCTGATCAGCCCGGACGGCACGCATGTGGTGACCTCGATGCAGGAGAACACGCTGCATGGCTGGCGCCTGGCCGATGGCCAGCACATGCGCATGGCGGGCTACCCGGCCAAGACCAGGTCCTTCGCCTTCACATCGAAGGGGCGCTGGCTGGCGACCGCGGGGGCGGATTGCGTGGTGCTGTGGCCCTTCTTCGGTGGCGGGCCGATGGGCAAGGCGCCGACCGAACTGGCCGGTGGCGACGGCGTGCTCTGCACGACCGTGGCCTGCCACCCGACGCAGGAGGTCGTGGCCGCCGGCTTCGGCGACGGGCTGGTGCTGATCGCCGAGGTCGCCTCCGGGCGTGTGGTGCCGGTGGCGGCGCCGCGCGGGTCGGCCGTCTCGGCGCTGGCCTGGGATGATGTGGGCGGGCAGCTCGCCTTCGGCACCGAATCCGGTTTCGCCGGCATCGTGGACCTGGCGAAGCGATGAGCGCGCCCATTCTCGAGACCCCGCGCATCCGCATCCCGCGCCTGGGCCTGGGCACCTGGGCGCTGCGCGGCACGGACGCACAACGCGCGGTCGAGGGCGCGATCGGCCTCGGCTACCGCCACATCGACACCGCGGCGATGTATGGCAACGAGGACGCCGTGGGGGCGGGTATCGCCGCCTGCGGGCTGCCACGCGGCGACATCTTCCTGACCACGAAGGTCTGGTGGACGGACCTTGCGCACGATGCGCTGCGTGCGTCCACCGAGGCGTCGCTGAAGCGGCTCGCCACGCCCTATGCCGACCTGATCCTGATCCATTGGCCCGCCAAGGGCATGGACCTCGCGGCGTCGCTCACGGCGCTTGCGCGGCTGCAGCAGGATGGGCTCGCGCGTGCGGTGGGCGTATCGAACTTCCCGCCGGGGCTGCTGCGGCAGGCGCTGGCGCTCGGGATCGCACCCATCGCGGCACTTCAGGTCGAATGCCATGTCTACCTGTGGCAGGAGCCGCTGGCCGCGCTGTGCCGCCAGCATGGGCTTGCGCTGACGGCCTATTCGCCGATCGCGAAGGCACAGGTGAATGACGATCCGGTGATGCAGGCTGTCGCGGCGAAGCATGGTGCGTCGCCGGTGCAGGTAGCGCTGGCCTGGTTGCTGGCGCAGGACAACCTGGTTGCGATCCCGAAATCGGGCCGGGCCGAGGGCCAGCGCGACAACCTGGCCGCCGCCGCGCTGCGCCTCGATGCCGCGGACATGGCGGCGATCGCTGCCCTGCCCAAGGACCGCCGCCTGGTGAACCCCGACTTCGCACCGGATTGGGCGGCCTGACCCCCAGGGGTGGCCGGCCCCCGCCCGGCCATGCTTGATTGCCGCCGAACTTCCACCAGGAGCAACGATGATGGCTGCGCGCGACCGCGACGAGGATGAGGAATTCGACCTCGGCATCAGCCTCGAATCCGTGGCCGCGATCGTCGACGCCGCCCGCGCCGTGCAGGACAGCGAGGAAAGCGGCGCCGACGCGCGCGAGGACGAGGACGAGGAAGGCCTCGATGCCGAGGATGACGAGAACATGGATGAGGACGCCCTGCGCGCCTTCATCGCCGAGCTGAACGAGGACGAGCAGGCCTCCCTGATCGCGCTCGCCTGGGTCGGCCGCGGCGACTATGCCGGCCCGGATTTCGAGGAGGCGCGGACCCTGGCCAAGGAGCGCAACATCCGCGACGCGGCCGAATACCTGCTCGGCATCGACCTGCTGGGCGACCTGCTCGAGGAAGGCCTCGCGGAGCTCGGCCTGTCGCTCGAGGATGCGGACGGGTCGTGAGGGCTGCGGCACTCCTGGCCCTGCTGGCGCTGCTGGGATGCTCGGCGCGCGATTCGCAGAGGGCCGAGGATGGCCGCGAGCAACTGGTCGGCCTGCGCGCGGACGACCTGCGCCTGTGTGCCGGCGTGCCGAACCTGACCGCGCAATCCGCTGGCGGGGATTTCTGGACCTATGACCGTTCGCCGCCGGCCTCGGGCGTCTCGGCGCCGGTGCCGGTGATCGGCGGGTCGCTCAGCGTCTCGGCCGGGTCGACCTGCCGGGTGACCTTCCAGTTGGTGGACCAGCGCGTCACGCGCGTGGGCTATGCGGCGGCGTCGGACCTGCCGCTGTCGCAGAATGCGGCCTGCGCGCCGGTGGTGCAGGGCTGCCTGCGCCTGGTGAGCGAAGGCGCGGTCAGGCGCGAATAGCGATCGCCGGCACGCCCGCGATCTCGCGGATCAGCTTGCGTTTCACGGCCACGCCAAAACTCTCGAAATCCTCGGCCACGATCATGAAGTGGCCATTGCCGCCGATCACGTTCTCGCGGAAGTAGTCGTCGAGCGGCACGGGTGGCAGGCGGCCGAAGGTCGGGCGGTCGTTGATGATGGGCAGGCCGTTGATGGTGATCCCCTCGGCCACCGCGGCGTCGCGCTGCTGGTCGGCCGGCGGGCCGGAATTGTTCACCCCGTCGGCCGAGACGTCGATCACCTTGCGCGTCGCCTCCCAGGGGCATTCGGCCATGACCTGGCGGGAATGGCGGATGGCGCCGGAGATCGATGTCCAGGACAGGGATGCGCGCGGCGCGCCCGCGAGTTCCGCGCCCCAGGCATCGGCATCGGCCTGGTTGGCGATGCGCCGCCAGGGAATGATGGTGCGCTGGTATTCGATGCCCGCCCATTCGACATACGCGATGCCGACCGCGCCGATCATGCCGCCGCGGATGGCCGCGATCACCACGGGGTCCGACACCGCCGCGCGATAGCCCTCGCGTTGCAGCCGCGCCTCGTCCTCGTCGATCGATCGCGAGACATCCACCGCCAGCACCAGCGAGACGTCGATCGCGTCCTCCGCCCGTGCGGGTCGGATACCGGCCGCGATTCCCGCGGCTGCCAGAAGTGTCCTGCGACGCATCGGCGGCTCCGTGGCTCGACGCCACATGGTGGCGCCGCGCCCCGGCGGAATACAACTGTTCCGTGCGGCGATTACAGGTTGGTGAGAACCACCCCGGCCGCGCGGCGCGCGTCGTCCTCGCTCATGTAGGGATGCATCGGAAGGGACAGGACCTGGCCGGACAGCGCCTCGCTGACCGGCAGCGGCGGCGGGCCGTTGCCCCCGAGCGACGCGGCATGGGCGGCGGCATAGGCCGGCTGCCGGTGCAGCGGCTTCGGGTAGTAGATCCCGCTGCCGACCTGCGCGGCGCCGAGCGCCGCCTGCACCCGCGCGCGCGCCGCCGCATCGGGCAGGCGGATGGTATACAGGCCATAGGCGTTCTCGGCCCCCGCCGGCGCCACCTGGATGCCGACGCTGCCCGCCAGGGCTTCGTCATAGGCGGCGCCGAGGCGCTGGCGCTGCGCGAGTTCGTCCTCGAGCAGCGTCATCTTCGCACACAGGATCGTCGCCTGCAGCGTGTCGAGCCGGCCATTCATGCCGGTGCGCTCGACCTCGTAGCGGGTCTTGCCTTCGCCATGGGTGCGCAGCATCCGGTATAGATCGGCGCGGGACGCGTCGTCGGTCAGCAGCGCGCCGGCATCGCCATACGCGCCGAGCGTCTTGGTCGGGTAGAAGGACAGCGCCGCGGCATGGCCCCAGCGGCCCAGGCGCTGGCCGTGCAGCGATGCGCCGAAGGCCTGCGCGGCGTCATCCAGCGCGAACATCTGCTCGGCCGCGCAGATGGCCTCGATGGCGCGCCAATCGGCCGGCAGGCCGAACAGGTCCACGCCCACCACCGCGCGCGGGCGCAGCCGCCCTTCGCGCTTCACCAGCGCCACCCGGCGCTCGAGGTCGGCGATGTCGATGTTGAAGGTCTCGGCCTCGACATCCACGAAGACCGGCGTGGCGCCCAGCACCAGCGGCACCTCGGCGGTCGCGGTATAGGTGAAGGCCGGCAGGAAGACCGCGTCGCCCGGCCCCACGCCCTCGGCCATCATCGCGATCTGCAGCGCATCGGTGCCGGAGGATACGCCGACGGCATGCGCGCACCCCGCAAAGCGCGCCAGCGCGGCTTCCAGTTCCGCCACCTCAGGCCCGTTGATGAAGCGGCCGCTGTCCAGCACGGCGGCGATGCGGCGGTCCAGTTCGGGCCGGATCAGCGCCTGCTGCGCCTTCACGTCGAACAGGGCGATGGGTCGTTCGGTCATGCGAGGGATCTGCCTTCGTCGTGTCGCGCTGCCTGCCGCGGAGCCCGCCGATGCAGGCCTGGGCGCCCGGGATGGGCGAGGCCTGCCGGCGATGCGGGCATATGCACCCCGGCGTCATAGGCCGCTTCGCCGCGTCGCGCGAAATCACCCTTCTTGTCCGCATGCAACCGCACCCGGCGGCGGCGCGGGCAACTCACGCCCCGCCGGCGCGTTGAGAACCCGGGTGATGGCCCGACGCGCCCGCGCCGGACCGAATGCCCACAGGAGGAATCCGAGATGAAGATTGCGACCATGGCCGTCGCGCTGACCTGCGTGGCAGGTGCCGCGATGGCGCAGCCCGGAACGGCCACGCCGGTCACGCACGTGCAGACCGCCGCCGACCTCGCCGCGGTGTGTGATCCGGGATGGTCGGGCGTGCCGCGCCTGGAGGCCATCGCCTATTGCCAGGGCTTCCTCACCAGCTTCGGCCAGCACCATGCCCTGCTGTACCCGCAGGGCGGACCGTCGCGTCCGCTGTTCTGCCTGCCGACGCCGGGGCCGACCATTGCGCAGTCCGGCGTCGCCTATGCCGCCTGGGCCCGCGAGAACCAGCGCCACGCCGGGGAACCGGCGCTCGATGGCCTGCTGCGGTGGGCGCAGGCGACCTACCCCTGCCGCCCCGCGACGCCGCGCGCGACACGCTGAACAGAAGGAGATGATCATGCGGTCATATCGTCTTGCGCTGGTCGTCATCGGCGGCTTGGGCCTGTCCGCCTGCGCCGAGGGCGGGCTGACGCCCACGCAGCAGAACATCGGCATCGGCGCCCTGGGTGGCGGCGCGGTCGGTGGCCTGGTCGGGTCGTTCAGCGGCAATGCCGGGCTGGGGGCGCTGCTCGGCGCCGGGATCGGCGGCGTGGGCGGGTACGCCTATGACCAATCGCAGCAGAACCGCCGCAACGACCGGCGCGGCCGCCGCAACGACCGTTACTACGACTGACCCGCGGCCATGCCCGGCCCGGCGGCAGCGGTGCCGTCGGGCGCATGGGCGAATTCCGGCACCAGGCGTGCCAGCTGCTGGAGCGCCGCCCGCGGATTGCCGGCGCGCCCGGCGGCCGCGATCTCGCCGATGGCGCGGCCGACCAGCGCAGGGTCCGCGGTCCGCGGTGTCGCGACCAGCAGTCCGGGGTAGGCGGTCGGGCGCGGCGCCTCCTTGCCGTGGAACAATTCCTCGAACAGGCGTTCGCCCGGGCGTAGCCCGGTGAAGCGGATCTCGACATCCTGGTCGGGACGCAGCCCGGCCAGGCGGATCATGCGGCGCGCCAGGTCGACGATCTTCACCGCATCCCCCATGTCGAGGACGAAGATGCCGCCCTCCGCCAGTTCCGGGGGCATGTTCTCGGGATCGGTGGTGCCGACCACGCTGGCCTGCAGCACCAGGCCCACGGCTTCGCGCACGGTCATGAAGTACCGGCGCATGTCGGGGTGGGTGACGGTCAGCGGGCCACCGCGTTCGAGCTGCCGGCGGAACAGCGGCACCACGGACCCCGTGCTGCCCAGCACGTTGCCGAAGCGCACGGTGATGCAGCGCATGCCGTCGCGCCCGTGGCGGGCTTCGCGGTCGAAGGCCTGGCAGTACATCTCGGCCAGCCGCTTCGACGCGCCCATCACGCTGGTCGGGTTCACCGCCTTGTCGGTCGAGATGAACACCATCGCCGCGGTGCCGACCGCGCGCGCCGCATCGGCCACGATGCGCGTGCCGAGCGCATTGGTCAGCAGGCCTTCCAGCGGGTCGTTCTCGACCATCGGCACGTGCTTGAGCGCGGCGGCGTGGAACACCAGGTCCGGGCGGATCTCCTCGAACAGCCGGCGGATGCGGGCCTCGTCGCGCACATCGGCGAGCACGGCGCGGCGGGCGACCTCGGGGTGCTTCTCGCGCAGTTCGAGGTCGATCTCGTAGAGCACGTACTCGCCATGATCGAGCAGCGTCAGGCTGGCCGGCCCGAGTGCCGCCACCTGCCGCGCCAGTTCGCCGCCTATGGTCCCGCCCGCGCCGGTGACCAGCACGCGCCGGCCCTGCACCAGCCGCGCCATGCCTTCGCGATCCAGCGGCACCTGCGGGCGGTCGAGCAGGTCCTCGATCGACACCGGGCGGAGTTCGACGCGCTGGGTGTCCTCGCCGGCCGGGGCGAGGGTGGTCGGTGCCGGCGCGCGGCGCACCGGCACGCCGTGGCGGTCGGCGGCGTCCAGCACGCCTTCCAGCGCCGGGCCCGAAAGGCCGGAGGCGAGCACGATGACCGACGGCAGGCGCCCCTCCGTGCGCAGCGTGTCGAGCACCGATTCGGTGTCCGCGACGGTGCCGAGAATCGGCGTGCCCTGCATCCGCCGCCCCGCCTGGCGGGCGCGCAGCGACAGGATGCCGGTCACGCGATACGGCGCGCGCCGATCATGCGCGAGGGCACGCAGGAACACATCGGTGCCCTCCGCCGCGCCGACCAGCAGCACGTTCTGCGCATCGGGCGCGGCATCGCTGGCATGGCGCGCGGCCTGCAGCAGGGCCGCGACGCGCCCGCCGACCAGCAGCACCGCCAGCGCGGCCGCGTGCAGCACGGGGAAGGCCGTGTTGGGCGGCGTCCAGGCGCCGGACAGGTGCAGCCCGACCGCGAAGATCGCCGCCGCCAGCACCGCCGCGCCGGCCACCGCCAGCAGGTCGCGCAGCCCGGCGAAGCGCCAGTACTGGAGCGGCAGGCGCAGCGGTGCGCCGGCCAGCGCCAGGGCCAGCACGGCCCCGGGCAGCGCGCCCGCCCACCACAGGCCTGGCGGCCAGGCACCGGGCGCAGCAGCCCAGACCGCGGCCGGAAGGGCGGCGAGCGCGAGCAGGCTGTCGAGTGCGAGGTTCAGGACGACGCGATGGGACGGGCCACGGGCCATGCACCGGCTATAGACCACGTTCGGGGCGGGCGGAACGCCGATGCATCCGCCGGCTTGATCCCGGTGCGCTTCAGGTGCGGGATGGCGCCGAATAACGCGCGTGCCTGGGGGCACGACCCGGAGGAAGTTTATGGACCCGCTGTCACACCCCACCTTGCCCGCGGGCATCCGCGGCCGGCGGATCGAGGGCATCAACGGCCTGGCCATGCACGTGCTGGAAGCCGGCGAGGCCGGGCGGCCGGTGCTGCTTCTGCTGCACGGCTTCCCGGAACTCGCCTATTCCTGGCGCCGGGTGATGCTGCCGCTGGCCGAGGCCGGCTACCACGTGGTTGCGCCTGACCAGCGTGGCTATGGCCGCACCACCGGCTGGTCGGACGCCTACGACACCGACCTGCGCGATTTCTCCCTGTTCACGCTGATCCGCGACCAGTTGTCGCTGCTGAAGGCGCTGGGCATCGCGGATGCCCATGCCGTGATCGGGCATGATTTCGGATCGCCCGTCGCGGCGCATTGCGCCCTGGTGCGCCCGGATGTGTTCCGCCGCGTCGCCCTGATGAGCGCGCCCTTCGCCGGGCCACCGGCGCTCGGTTCCGCGATGCGCGCGCCGGCGGCGGACATCGCGCAGGCGCTGGCCGCGCTGCCGCGACCGCGCAAGCACTACCACTGGTACTACGCGACGCGCCCCGCCAATGGCGACCTGATGGCGTCGCCCCAGGGGCTGCACGCCTTCATCCGCGCCTACTACCACCACAAGTCGGGCGACTGGGCGGGCAACGACGTGCATCCCCTCGCTGGCTGGACGGCGGCGGAACTGGCGAAGCTGCCGACCTACTACGTGATGGACCTGGCCGAGACCATGCCGCAGACCGTGGCCCATGCGATGCCGGACGCTGCCACCATCGGCGCCTGCACCTGGCTGACCGAGGACGAACTGGCCGTCTATGCGCAGGAATACGGCCGCACGGGATTCCAGGGCGGGCTGAACTGGTACCGCACGCGCTTCACCGGCACGAATGCCGAGATGGAGGCCTTCGCCGGCAAGCGGATCGAGGTGCCGGCGACCTTCATCGGCGGTGCGCGGGACTGGGGCGTACAGCAGGCGCCAGGCGCGCTCGGCAGGATGGAGCGCGAGGCCACCGCCGATTGGCGTGGCACGCACCTGGTTCCGGGCGCAGGCCACTGGGTCCAGCAGGAGCGCCCGGCCGAGACCGTGGCGCTGCTCCTGGACTTTCTGCGCGGCTAGCCAGGCACCGGCGGCGTCGGCGCTACGCCGCGGCGCGGATCGCCGCCGCTAGCACGTCCTCGCTGACGCCGCCCGAGAAGCCCGCAAAATTCTTCTCGAACAGGCCGACCAGGTTCTGCGCGGTGCGGTCATAGGCGGCCTTGTCGGCCCAGGTCTCGCGCGGGTTCAGCACGGCGGATGGAATGCCCGGCACGGCCTTGGGCATCATCAGCCCGAAGAACGGGTCGGCGACGAATTCCGCCTGCGCGAGCGAGCCATCGAGTGCCGCGCGCAGCAGCGCCCGCGTCACCTGGATCGACATGCGGCTGCCGGTGCCATAGGCGCCGCCCGACCAGCCGGTATTGACCAGCCAGCAATCGGCGCCGTGCCTGGAGATCAGGTCCGACAGCATCCGGCCATAGACTTCCGGGTGCCGCGGCAGGAAGGGTGCGCCGAAGCAGGTCGAGAAGGTCGCCTGCGGTTCCTTCCCCAGGCCCTTTTCCGTGCCGGCCACGCGCGCGGTGTAGCCCGACAGGAAGTGGTACATCGCCTGGGCGGCGGACAGCTTGCTGATCGGGGGCAGCACGCCGAAGGCATCGGCGGTCAGCATCACGACATTCTTCGGCAGCCCCGCGGTGCCGGACGTGACCACGTTCGGGATGTAGTGGATCGGGTAGCAGGACCGCGTGTTCTCGGTGAGCGCGCCGTCGTCGAGGTCGAGCCGCCCATCCTCATCCGCCACCACGTTCTCCAGCACCGCGCCGAAGCGGTGGGAGGCGTCCCAGATCTGGGGTTCGGCCTCGCGCGACAGACGGATCACCTTGGCGTAGCAGCCGCCCTCGAAGTTGAAGACGCCGGCATCGGACCAGCCGTGTTCGTCATCGCCGATCAGCGCGCGCTCGGGGTCGCTGCTCAGCGTGGTCTTGCCGGTGCCCGACAGGCCGAAGAACAGCGCGACATCGCCCTTCGCACCGACATTGGCGGAGCAATGCATCGGCAGCACGCCGCGGTCCGGCAGCAGCCAGTTCATCACCGTGAAGATGCTTTTCTTGATCTCTCCGGCATAGGAGGTGCCGGCGATCAGGATGGTTCGCGTCGCCAGCGACAGCGCGATCACGGTGGTGCTGCGGCACCCGTCGGCGGCGGGGTCGGCCTCGAATTCCGGGGCGTGCAGGATGGTCCAGTCGGGACCGAAGCCTGCCAGCGCCTCGCGTTCCGGGCGGATGAACATGTTGCGCGCGAACAGCGCATGCCAGGCATTGGTCGTCACCAGGCGCACGCGGATGCGGTGCGCGGGATCGGCGCCGGCATGCAGGTCCTGGGTGAACAATTCGGGCTTCTGCGCGAGATACGCCCGCACGCGGCCGACCAGCGCGGCGAAGTTTTCGGCCGGCATGGGCTGGTTGACCTTGCCCCACCACACCGCGTCGCGCGTCGCCGGTTCGTCCACGACGAACTTGTCCTGCACGGACCGACCGGTATGTGCCCCGGTCACGGCGATGAAGGCGCCATCGACGGACAGGCGGCCTTCACCGCGGCGCAGCGCCTGCTGCACCAGGGCGGGGGCGGCCAGGTTGGCGTGGACATCGCCGCGCGCATGCACACCGGTGCCGGCGAGCGCAGACTCGGGGGACGACATTGTTGAACACTTCTCCTGGACGTCGCGTTGCGCGTTGGCGACCGCACGTGTCCGACAGCGCCGCGGCGGATTTACGGCGAAACGCGCCGCGCCTCAGCCGGGTTGCCGGAGCGCGCCCGACCCTCCCGTGCCGCACGGATCAGCGCCGCGCGTACCCCGTCCGCATCGCTTACCTGCGCTAAGAAGGCAAGACGAACCGTCCGGTTACCTTCCGACAGATCGCAGCCGTCCACGTCCACCGCGACCAGCCGCCAGTCCCCCGGGCCGGCGGCGAGGAGGCCCTGGGCGATCGCGGCGACCGCGTCCGCGTGGTCGTCATTCACGTGCCGGATGATGTCTGGCTCGGCGGCCAGTATGGCCGCGACGGCATCCGGGTCGGGCGCCAGGTCGCCAGCCTTGATCCGCTCGGCCCGCGCGAAGCCGCCGACATGCAGCGCCGCGCCGATCCGCACCCGCCACAGCCCGAAATCCGCGAAATCGGCATAGAGCGCGGCATAGGGGTGGCGCGCCAGCCAGCGCGCCTTGAGCCGCGCGACCTGATCCTCCGGCACCTGCTCCGCCAGGCCGGTGACGGTCACGCGCGGCGCGGTCTGCGGATTCGGGCCATCCGGCATGCCGGTGAACAGCAGGGCGCAGCGCGGCTCGGCGGCGAGGTGCCGGGTGTGCTCGGACAGGGTGGACAGCCACAGCAGCGGCGAGAGGTCTGGCGCTGGTGCGGGCGTGACCAGGGAGGCGAAGGGCTGGCCGCCCGCGGCGCTGGCCAGCGTGGCGGCGGCCGCGCCACGAATCAGCGCCCGGGCCTCGCGGATGCCTTGTTCCGACGCCATGTCACCCTCCGGCCCGTCTCGTGCCACAATCGGCCGCGAAACTGGCGCCGCAGCCCGCGCCGCGCAACCTCGGCGGGCGACCTACGCCCCGGAAACAGGACCAATGGCCCAGACGATCGCCCTCGTGGATGACGACCGCAACATCCTCACCAGCGTGCAGATGACGCTGGAGCAGGAAGGCTACACCGTGCGCACCTTCACCGACGGCGAGAGCGCGCTGCAGGGGCTGATGGCCAAGCCGGCCGACCTCGCGGTGCTGGACATCAAGATGCCGCGCATGGATGGCATGGAACTCCTCCAGCGGCTGCGCCAGCGCTCCAACATGCCGGTCGTGTTCCTCACCTCGAAGGACGAGGAAGTCGACGAACTCATGGGCCTGCGGCTGGGTGCCGACGACTACATCACCAAGCCGTTCAGCCAGCGCCTGTTGCTCGAGCGCATCCGCGCCCTGCTGCGTCGCAACGAGGCGTCGCGCGCGGAGGGTTCGGGCGCGCCCCCGGGCGGCGTGATCGCCCGCGGCGACCTGGTGCTGGACGAGACCAAGCACACCTGCGTCTGGAAGGGCGGCCAGGTGCAACTCACCGTCACGGAATTCCTGCTGGTCAAGGCGCTGGCCGTGCGCCCCGGCATGGTCAAGAACCGCGACCAGCTGATCGATGCCGCCTATGGCGAGAACATCTACGTGGACGACCGCACCATCGACAGCCACGTCAAGCGCATCCGCAAGAAGTTCCGCCAGGTGGATGGCGAGTTCGACCAGATCGAGACGCTCTACGGCATCGGCTACCGCTACAAGGAAGCCTGAGCGGCGCGGGAGGCAGGGATGGCGCAGCGGCCACGGCGGGATTCCCCGTCCGCGCCGACGGACCACGGCAGCACGCCGCCGGACGACGGCGCGCCGCTCCATGAGGCGGCGATGGCGGCGTTGCAGCGCGAAGTCGATGCGCTGACACCCGAGGAGCAGCAGCATCTGGCTGCCATGATCGAGGCGACGTTCGGCGGAGGGCAGACACATTAGGCGAGGTCGGGACCTGACCCATGCCTGACGGCTCCGCGCGCCGCGCGGCGGCCCTCGCGCGCGCGGATGCGTCCACGCCCCCGCGGCCGGCACGCCGCTTCTCGCCACTGCTGCGCCGCATCCTGCTGGTCAATGCCGTGCCGCCGGCGCTGCTGGCGGCCTCGCTGCTTTATCTCGACCAGTACCAGAACGGCTTGCTCGCGGCGGAGGTCGAGGGGCTGCGCACCCAGGCGCGCATCTACGCCGGCGGCATCGCCGAGGCCGCCGTGCGGCTGGAGGGCGACCGCGCCATCCTGGTGCCCGAGGCCGCGCGCCCGCTGCTGCGCCGGCTGGTGGAGCCATCCCCGAACACCCAGGCGCGGCTGTTCGACAATACCGGGCTGATGGTCGCCGACAGCCGCGTGCGCGAAGGCCCCGGTGGCGCGGTGGTGTCCGAACCCCTGCCGCCGCCCGAACCGCGCGGCGCGCTGACCTCGACTGTCGCCGGTGTGTACGACCGCCTCGCCGGCGCGCTGCCTTCCGCCCTGCGCGGGCGCGGCGGGAGCAACGGCGTCGCTGTGGATGTCGGCCCCGAAGCGCCGGATTTCGACTGGCAGCCCGACCTTGGCCCCGACCGGCGGGAGGAGCTGCGCCTCGCGCTCGAAGGCGGCGTGCGCCCCTATATCCGCCGCACCGGCGATGGCCGCCTGCTGGTCAGCGTGGCGGAACCGGCGCGCCGCGGCGGGCAATCGGTCGGCATCGTGCTGCTGACGCGCGAGGCGCGCGAGGTGGATGAACGCCTGTTCCAGATCCGTGCGTCGGTGCTGCTGCTGTTCGGCACGGCGCTGCTGCTGACGGTGATGCTGTCCTTCTACCTCGCGCGCACCATCGCCACGCCGATGCTCGACCTGGCCCGCGCCACCCAGCGCATCCGCGAGGGCGAGGGGCGCGAGCAATCGGTGCCCGAGCCGCTGCTGGCGCGCAACGACGAGATCGGCACGCTGGCGCGCGACCTACAGAATTCCGCGCGCGCGCTATGGGCGCGCATCGACGCCAATGAACGCTTCGCCGCGGATGTTGCGCATGAACTGCGCAACCCGCTGACCTCGGTGCGCAGCGCACTGGAAACCCTGCGCCGCGTCGAGAACCCGGACAGCCGCGCCCGCCTGCTGGCGATCATCGCCGAGGATGCGGTGCGCATGGACCGCCTCATCGGCGACATATCCGATAGTTCGCGCGTCGATGCCGAGCTCTCGCGCACCATCTCGGCGCCGGTCGACATCGCGCCGATCCTGCTGGCGCTGTCGGAGCTGCACGAGGCGACCCGCAAGGAGGACGACCCGAAGGTCGCGCTGGAAGCGCCGCCCGGCCCGATGGTGGTCCGCGGCGTGGAGGGGCGCATCGTGCAGGTGTTCCGCAACCTGCTCGGCAATGCGCTGTCCTTCAGCCCGGCGCGCGGCCAGGTCTGGGTGCGCGCGCGCCCGATCGGCGGGATGGTCGAAGTGGCGATCGAGGATGAGGGCCCCGGCATCCCGGAGCAGAAGCTCGAGAGCATCTTCGAGCGCTTCTATTCCGAACGGCCGAGCGGGGAGCGCTTCGGGCAGCATTCGGGGCTGGGCCTGTCGATCAGCAAGCAGATCGTCGAGGGGCTGCGCGGCACGATCTCGGCCGAGAACAGCCGCGGGTCGGACGGGAAGGTCAGCGGGGCTCGGTTCGTGGTGCGTCTGCCAGGGGGGTGAGCGGCGCGAACCGTCCGGCCGGGAGGCGGTTGCCTCCCAGCGGGGGGTCCGGGGGGCTGGCCCGTGCTTGCCTACCGGCGCCGGCGCGATGCTAGGCTCCGCTGGACGCCCGCCGCCACGATGCGGGCGCAGGAGGATTCCGCCCATGCTCACCCGTCGCGCCGCCCTGGGCGCCGCCGGCGCCATGCTCGCCATCCCCAGCCTCCGCGCCCAGGCCGCCTGGCCCGACAAGCCCATCCGCTTTGTCATCGGCGGCGCCGCCGGCGGCGTGTCCGACATCTTTCTGCGCATGATGGAGAACCGCCTGCGCGAGAAACTCGGCCAGCCCATCGTGATCGACCCGCGCCCGGGTGCGGGCGGCATGGTGGGCGCCGAAGTGACCGCGCGCGCGGCACCGGATGGCTATACCTACTACGTCAACCACATCGCCTCGCACGGCATCGGGCCGACGCTGTACCGGCGGCTGGCCTTCGACCCGCTGCGCGACCTGCCGGGCGTGGCGCGGATCGCCGCCATGCCCAACGTGCTGATCGTCAAGGGCGACGGGCCGGTGAAGACCGTCGCGGAATTGATTGCCTTCTGCCGCGCGAACCCTGCGCGGGCGAATTTTTCCTCGGCCGGGTCGGGCACCTCGTCGCACCTGTCTGGCCTGTTGTTCGGCATGCGCACCGGCGTCGAGGTGACGCACGTGCCCTATCGCGGCACCGCGCCGTCGATGGCCGCCGTGCTGAACGGTGAGGTGCTGTTCGCCATCGACAACGCCCCGGCGTCGCGCCAGCAGGTGCTGGCCGGGATGCTGCGCGCGCTCGGTGTCTCGACCGCCCGGCGCGCCAGCACCATGCCGGAGGTGCCGACTCTGCAGGAACAGGGGGTGCCGGATTTCGACGTCGCGTCGTGGTACGGCATTGCCATGCCGGCCGCCGTGCCGATGGCCATCCGCGACCGGCTGGGGGCGGAGATCGTGGGCGCGCTGGAAGACCCGGCGATCGCGCAGCGCATCCGCGACTACGGCGCGGAACCCTGGCCACTCGGTCCCGCGGCCTTTGATGCCTTCATGCGCGGCGAAGTGGCGACATGGGCGCCAGTGGTGCGGGCCTCCGGCGCGCAGATCGACTGAGCACCGGGTCGGAATGCTGGCCTGGCGGCTGGCGCGCGCCGGGGCGGCCTGGCCGCGCGGCGGGGTCGGCGGCCCGGGTCGCGTTGGCGATCGGCGCCTTCGCGCGGGCGCAGGCGGGCCGCGCATCCGGCTGGCTCGGCGCGCTTCGCATTCCCGCCATGGTCGGGGCATAGACCGTCGCCGTGCCCGCCGAATCGCCGCTGTTCCGCCGTGTCCTGTTCCTGTCGCTGGTCCTCGCCATCACGGCGGGGCTGGTGGCGCTGGCCGTCGCCGTGCTGGCGCCGGGCGGCTGGACGCTGTGGGAGATCCTGATCCTCGTCTGCTACCTCGGCACGGTACCCTGGAGCGCGCTGTCGGCGGCCAATGCCCTGGTCGGCCTGGGCATCCTGCTGGCTGCGCGCGACCCGCCGGCGGCCGTCCTGCCGGCCCTGCGCGCCGCGCGCCCCGGCCCGCCGCGGCAGCGCACCGCCATCGCGATCTGTGTCCGCAACGAGGACATGGGCGCAGTGCTGCCGGCGCTCGGCCGGCTGATGGATGGGCTGCCGCCGGACCTCTTCGCGCTCTGGGTGCTGTCCGACACCCCCGCCGGCGCGGCCGCCGAGGCCGAGCAGGCGGCCTTCGATGCCTTCGCCGCAGGATCATTCCCGCCCGCCGGCGGCGGGAGACGACCCAACGCGCACTACCGCCGCCGCGACGTGAATGACGGCTTCAAGGCGGGCAACGTGATGGATTTCCTCGACCATCATGCCGAGGGCCTCGCGTATTTCCTGTGCCTCGATGCCGATTCCGAGATGACACCGGCGGCCGTGCTGCGCCTGGTGGCGTGCATGGAGGCCGATGACCGCCTTGCCATCGTGCAGCAGCTCATCCACGGCAAGCCGGCCACCGCCGCCTTCCCGCGCCTGTTCCAGTTCGGCATGCGCCACGGCATGCGCGCCTGGGCCACGGGCCAGGCCTGGTGGCAGGGCGACGAGGGTCCCTATTGGGGCCACAACGCGCTGATCCGCATCGCGCCGTTCCGCGCGCTGTGCCGGCTGGGGCCGTTGCCGGATGGGTCGCGCATCCTCAGCCACGACCAGGTGGAGGCGACGCGCCTGCACGCCGCCGGCTGGAAGGTGCGCGTGCTGGCCGACGACACCGGGTCCGCCGAAGGCAACCCACCCACCTTCGGCGATTTCGTCACGCGCGACCTGCGCTGGGCCGGCGGCAACATGCAGTACCTGGCGCTGCTGCGCCTGCCGGGCATGACCGTCATGGCGCGCTGGCAATTGGTCCAGGCGATCCTGCTGTTTCTCGGCGCGCCGCTGTGGTGCGCGATCCTGCTGCTCGCGGGGGTGAATGCGCTGACCGGCGGCGGCGCCGCGACGCCCACCGGCCTGCTGATGCTGCTGCTGGCCGCGACCTGGGCCTGCCACTACGCGGCGAAGCTCGCCGGCTATGCCGAGGTCCTGCTGAAGCCCGCGCTCGCGGCGCGCTACGGCGGGCGCGCCGCCTTCGCGCGCGGCGCGGCGGCCGAGATCCTGTTCACCACGCTGATGGAACCGGCGCGGCTGATGGCGCAGACGCTGTTCCTGCTGGCGCTGCCCTTCGGGATGAGAGCCGGCTGGACGGCGCAGAACCGGGCCGACCGCGGTGTCTCATGGGGCGATGCGGCGCGGCAGTTCTGGCCGCCGACGGTCGCGGGGCTGATGTTGGCATGGGTGTTCGGGGCGGCCTCGCCGCTGGCGCTGCTGCTGGCGGCACCGGTGCTGGCCTCGCTGCTGCTGGCGATTCCCTTCGCGGTGGTCACGGCGCACCCGGGCTTTTCGGGGTGGCTGCGCGCGCGCGGGATCTGCGCCTTCCCGGAGGAAATCGAGGCATCCTGAGTAGACGCGCGTGGGCCTGGGCCCATCGCATGCGGCGCGGGTGTAGAATGCCCGAATGGACTGGCGCCACCCGATCCGCGGCCTGCTGAGGGCATCGCCGCCGCGCGATGCAGCGCGGCCATCGCCCGCCGCACCGCGCGCCACGCCGGCTGCGCATCCGCAGCGGCGGCGGCACGCATGAGCGGGCGGCTGCGGCTCTATGTCGCCGTCTCGCTGGATGGCTGCCTGGCGGATGCGTGGGGCGGCGTCGGCTGGCTCACGCCCTTCGAGGCGCAGGACTACGGCATGGACGGTTTCCTCGCGGATGTCGGGTCGGTGCTGACGGGCCGCGCCACCTACGACCAGGCGCGGGGCTTTCCCGAATGGCCCTACGCCGGCAAGCGCGTGGCGGTGATGACGCATCGCCCGCTCGACCGCGATCCTCCGGCGGGGGTGGAGGCCGCCGGCGGTGATGTCGCCGCCATGCTCGCCAGGCTGCGCGCGGAGACACCAGGCGACATCTGGCTGCTCGGCGGCGCGGCGCTGGCGCAGGACTGCCTCGCGCGCGGGCTGGTGGACAGCCTGGAACTCTTCGTGATCCCGCTGCTGCTCGGCGCGGGGCCGCGGCTTTTCGCAGCTGGCGGGCCGCCCAGCGCCTGGGCGCTGAACGAAGCCCGCCCCTTTCCCAACGGCGTGGTGGCGCTGACCTACTGCCGCGCCTGAACGCCGCGCCCCTGCCACAGCAACAGCACCGCGGCCAGCGCGATGCCGACCAGGTGCGGATAGGGCACCAGGTCGGATGCCGCGTGCTGCAACAGCGCGGGGAAGATCATCAGCAGCCCGGCCAATGCGAAGCCGGCGCGCTCCCACCCAGCCAGCATGCGCCGGCCATAGCCCTGCGCCGCCGCCGCCAGCGCGGCCAGCCCGCCGGCCGCCAGCACGGTCTGCCACACCACGTCCAGCCAGGTCATGCCGTCGCGGAAGTTCAGCAGCAGGCCCACGCCCTCGGGGTCGGTGACGAAGACGAACGGCATCAGGAAGGCCGGCATGGTATATTTCCACGCCTGCAGCGTGGTGCGGTAGGGACCGGCGCCGGTGATCGCGGCGGCAGCGAAGGGCGACAGCGCGGTGGGCGGGGAGACCTCGCTCAGCACCGCGTAGTAGAAGACGAACATGTGCGCCGCGTAGTCCGGCACGCCCAACTTCATCAGCGCCGGCGCGGCGACGACAGCGCAGATGATGTAGGACGCGGTGACCGGGACCGCGAGCCCGACCACCCACACGATCAGCGCGGTGTACAGCGCGGTGACCACCACCGATCCGCCGGCGGCCTGGATGGCGATGTCACTGAACTTCAGCCCGAGCCCGGTCAGCGTGATGACGCCCACGATGATGCCGGCGCTCGCACAGGTGGCGGCGATGCCCACGGCCTGGATTGCGCCATTGGCCAGCGCGTCGACCAGGCGCCGGGGCCACAGGGCGTTTTCGCGCCGGATGAAGGACAGCAGCACCGCCAGGATCATGGCGTAGAGCACCGACAGCGTGGCGGAATAGCCCCACACCATGAACACCACGATCGCGATCAGCGACGTGAAGTGGAAGCCGTAGCGGCGCAGCAGCACCGGGATGGGATCGACCTTCATGCCGTCGTCGGGGTCGATCCCGCCGCGCTCGGCGCGGATGCGCTTCTGGTCGAGTTCGACCATGAACAGCAGCGAGGCGTAGTAGAGGATGGTCGGGATCACCGCCATCTTGAGCACGTCCAGGTAGCCGATCTTGAGGTATTCCGCGATCAGGAAGGCCGCTGCCCCCAGCACGGGCGGCGAGATGATGGCGCCGAGCCCGCCGGCCGCCAGCAACCCGCCCGCATCGTCCGGCCGGTAGCCGACCTTCTTCATCATCGGCCAGGCGACGGTGCCGAGCGTGACGGTGGTGGCCACGCCCGACCCGGACGGCCCGCCGAGCAGGAAGGACGACAGCACGACGGTGCGACCCGCGCTCGCGGCCTTGCCGCCGGTGGCCGCGAAGGAGAAGTCGACGAAGAACTTCCCCGCGCCCGAGGCCTGCAGGATCGCGCCATAGATCGTGAACAGCACGATCAGCGTGGCGGACACATCCACCGCCGTGCCGAAGATGCCATCGAGCCCGATCGAGATATGCGGGATCATGCGGATGGAATCGTAGCCCTGGTGCTGCCAGGGCGCGGGCAGGTGGTTGCCGAAGAAGCCGTACAGCAGGAAGAAGATCGCCACCGCCGGCATCACCGGGCCGGTGGCGCGGCGCGTGGCTTCCAGCACCAGCGCGATCAGCATCCAGCCCACCGCGAAGATGGCGCGGTCCTGCAGGTCATCCCCGCCGGCGATCAGGTAGTAGATGACGTAGATGGACGCGGCCGCCAGCGCGACATCCCAGGGCATCACCCGGTTGCGGTACCGGCGCAGCGCGGGGAACAGCACGAAGCCCAGCACCAGCGCGAAGCCGACATGCACGAAGCGCAGCGTCGTGGTCGGCACGATGTCCCAGGCCGCCCACAGGTGGAACAGCGACATCGCCAGCGCCAGCGCCGTAGCGACGTAGCCGAGCCAACCGGAGAAGCGGTTCTGCGCGCCCTCCTCCTCCTCGATCAGGGCCTCGAGGCGCGCGGCGGTGGCGTCGTCCAGGGTGCTGGTGGCGGCTTCGGGCGGGAGGTGGTGCGTGGTGGTCACGGGCGATGCTCCGGCGCTGTGCCGTCAATGCAAATCGGGAGCGGCCCGGCCGGACCGCTCCCGCATGGTGTGCTCCAGTGGCGGCCGCTCAGGCCAGGGTCGCGCCCTGGCCCTTCCAGAAGGTCTCGGCCGCCGGGTGCCAGGGCACGCCGGCCGCGGCGGTCTTCTGGCCTTCCAGGTTGAAGTCGCGCGCGGCGGAATGCACGCGCGCCCAGTCCTCGCGGCTGCCCCACATGATCTGCAGGATCTGCGTGACCAGCGCGGCGGGCATGTCCTCGCGCACCGCCACGATGTTCGCGACCGACATCTGCCTGTTCGGGGTGGTCTGGCCCGGATAGGTGCCGGCCGGGATCACCTCGGGGAAATAGACCGGGCCGTATTTCTCGACGATGGCGGGCACGTACTGGTCGTGGTCGACCATCACCAGCTGCGTGCCGGGCGTGGCGCCCAGGTCGGTGATGGCGCTGGTCGGCACGCCCGAGACGAAGAAGTAAGCGTCGAGCTTGCCATCCTTGATCGCGTTGGTGCTCTCGGCCGGCGACAGGCGCTCGCGCGCGCGGAAATCCTTCTCGCGGTCGATGCCGGCGGCCTCGATCAGGCGGAACGCCATGATCTCGGTCGCCGAGCCCGGCGCGCCGGTCGACACCCGCTTGCCCTTGAGGTCGGTCATCGAACGGATGCCGGTCGAGGCCACCGTCACCACCTGCATGCGGTTGGTATACAGCACCGACACCGCGCGCACCGGCACCGGCCGGCCGCGGAAGCGGTCATTGCCGCGCACCGCGTCCACCGCGGCATCCACCTGGGTCAGCACCATGCCCACGCGGTTGGCGCCAAGCAGCTGGAGGTTGGCGACCGACCCGCCGGTGACCTCCACCGTGGCGCTCATGCCCGGGATGCCGCGCGAGAGGTAGTTCGCGAGCGCACCGCCCAGCGGATAATAGACGCCGCCGGTCGTGCCGGTGGCGATGGCGAGCTGCTGCGCCGCCTGCGCGCGTGCCAGGCCCGGCAGGGCCAGCGTGCCGCCCGCGGCGGCAATGACGTGACGTCGGGTGATCCCGGACATGTGTCCTCCTTGGGGATTTCTTGGTCGCAGCAGTGTGAATAGCCTTCCTGCGCCCCAGTTTGAAGCCTGGGCCGTTGATCTGGCGCAAGGCGCGGCGGCGACGGGGGCGGCATTCTGCGCCCGTTGATCCCGGAGGAAATCCCGATGACCGGCCTTCTCGCCCGCGACCTGATGACCCCAGACGTGGTGACCGTGCCGCCCGAGACGCCCGTCATGGCCATGGCGCGGCTGCTGTCTGACCGTGGCATCTCGGCGGTGCCCGTGGTGGACAAGGACAGCCGGGTGCTGGGCATCGTCACGGAAGCCGACCTGATCCGCCGCCTGGCCGGCGAGGAGGACAAGCCGGCCTCCTGGTTCGCGTCCCTGTTCGCCGACCCGGCGAGCCAGGCGGAGCGCTTCGCCCGCACCCACGGCGTGACCGCCAGGGACCTGATGACCGAAACGGTTGTGACCGTCACGCCCGACACGAGCGCGGCGCATATCGCGCAGATGATGGAGAAGCAGAACATCCGCCGCGTGGTGGTGACGGATGGCGAGCGCCTGCGCGGCATCGTCAGCCGTGCCGACCTGCTGCGCGCGCTGGTCTCACCGCCGCACCAGGATGCCGAGCTGTCCGATGAGCGCGTGCGCCGCGCGGTGATGGCGGCGATGAAGAAGGAATCCTGGGCCGACACCTTCTACACCATGGTCGAGGTCAGGGACGGCACCGTCAGCTTCCACGGCTTCCGCAGGTCGGACGCGGTGCAGAAGGCGCTGCGCGTGCTCGCCGAGAACGTGCCCGGCGTGCGGGCGGTGGTGGACGACACCCAGCCCATGCCGGTGTTCATCTACGGCGGGGTCTAGCGCCGCCGGCGCAACCCTTCGGGCGTTTGTGCGCTAGCATCGCGCCGGGCGGGCGCCGCTGCGCCCGCACGCCCGAGGGGTTGCCGCATGGCTCGCGTCCGTATCCGCCACTCGACCCGCTACGAGTACAACAGCCCGGTCGCACTCTCCCAGCACCGCCTGATGGTGCGCCCGCGCGACAGCCACGACCTGCGCCTGCACGACGCGACCCTGTCGATCAGCCCGGCGCCGGACGCCACGCGCTGGTCGCATGACGTGTTCGGCAATTCCGTCTGCCTGCTCGACTGGTCGCAGGGGGAGCGGACGGATCATCTCGAGATCATCTCGACGCTCGACCTCACCCATTACCCCGCCGGGCCGGCGCTGCCGCTCGCGACGCTCGACCCGTCGGTCGAGATCTTCCCGTTTTCCTACGCGGCGGAGGAAGCGCCCGACCTCGAGCATTTCCGCGTGCGACTGCTGTCGGACCCGCAGCGGCGCGTCGATGCCTGGGCGCGGCGCTTCCTGATGGATGGCGGCCAGACGCGCACGCTGCCGATGCTGGAGGCGATGACACGCGCGATCCGCGACGAATTCACCTACGAAGGCCGCGACGCGGAGGGCACCAACAGTCCGGTGGTGACGCTCGAATCAGGACGCGGCGCCTGCCGCGACTTCACGCTGCTGATGATGGAGGCGGTGCGCTCGCTGGGCCTCGCGGCGCGCTTCGTCACCGGCTACCTGTACGATTCAGGCATCGGCGAGGGCGTGGTCGGCGGCGGTGCGACCCATGCCTGGTGTTCGGTCTATGTGCCCGGCGCCGGCTGGGTGGAATACGACCCGACCAATGGCCTGGTGGCTGGCGAGAACCTGATCCGCGTGGGATCGACCCGCACCCCGGAACAGGCGGTGCCGGTGGGCGGCGGGTTCATCGGCCAGGCCGACGACTTCGCCGGTCTGCATGTGGATGTGACGGTGCGGGTGGGCGATGAGGGCGTGGCCGAGGCCGCCCCGGTCACGCCGCAGCCGGCACCGCCACCCCCACCAGGGAATCCCGCGTGACCAGCGCGGCGAGCCGCGCCTCCTCCCAGCCTTCCGTCCCGGCCGGGCGCATCGGCAGCACCATCCAGCGATAGTCCGCGGTGCTGTCCACCACGCGGATCTCCACGCTGTCGGACAGGTTCAGCCCCCATTCGGCCAGCACCGCCCGCGGTTCGCGCACCGCGCGGGACCGGTAGGCGAAGGATTTGTACCAGTTGGGCGGATACCCCAGCACGGCGCGCGGGTAGCAGGAGCACAGTGTGCAGACCACCAGGTGGTGGCGCGTCGGCGTGTTCTCGAGCACGCCGAGCGGCGGTGCGCCGGCCATCGATACGCCCATCGCCTCGGCGGCGGCCTTGCCGTCGGACAGCAGCAGCGCGCGATAGGCGGGGTCTGTCCAGGCCTTGGCGACCATGCGCGCGCCGGTCTCGGGACTGGCCTTGTCGGTATTGGCCTGACGCTCGGCGATCTCGGCCGGCGTGACGACGCCCTTCGCCTGCAGCGCCGCCATCAGGCGGTCGAGCAACGCGAGGCTGTCGGCGCGGGGTGGGGCTGCCATGCTCACGCCTCCTCCAGCCAGTGTTCGAAGACCTCGACCATCACCGTGTCGCCCGGCTTGCCCTCGTGCCAGAGCGGTTCCTGCGCGAACAGCACGTGGTACAGCGTGCGCGTCGGCGCCGGGCGGGCGAAGGCCAGGTCCTCGGGGTTCGGGAAGGCGCCGAGCGGGCGCACCACCGTGCCGGTGCGGCCGCGGATGTAGTGCGGCGTGCGGATGTGGCAGGGGCCGCGGCGCTCCGGCCAGTCGTCCTTCACGCGGACCGTCGCGCCGGCGGCGAAGCGGGCGGGCGCGGCGGCTTGGGCGGGCGCGCTCATGGCAGGACGTCCTTCTCCACGATGCCTTTCTCGACCATCAGCAGCGCGATCGAGCGCAGCCAGCGTTCATAGTAGCCGAGCGCGAAATACTCGCCCTCCGGGATGCTCTCGATCCCGCGGCGGAGTTCGTCGACCGTCATCAGCTTCTTGCCCGCCAGCACCTGGCGCAGCGCGTCCACCTGACGGCCGAAGGCGTCCGGCGGTGCTTCGTCATGTTCGACCGGCGTGCAGTGGAAGCGGGCGATGCCGCCCATGTCGTGGGTCGCGGGGACGGGGATGTCGTCTGGCATGGGCGAAGCGTAGGACGCCTGGCGCCGCGCGGTCCAGCGCCGCTACTTCACTTCCTCATCGGCGGACACGCCCCAGACCTCGGACCGCAGGATATAGCCGCGGTAATCGCCGGACTGCGCCTCGCACCAGGGGCTGCGCGGTTCGCATTGGCGCAGGCGCACCACCACGCCGGGGCGCAGCCGTGCGACAGGCGGCGAATCCGCTTCCGGCCGGCGGCGCAACGCCGTCTCGCTGGCCGGCGCGCCGCGGACGATGGCGCTGCGCCGGCCCATCAGGGTGGATTGGTGAACCCAGCCCTCGGTGCCCTCGGGATCGCGGATGCGGCGCCAGAGCTCGAATTCCCGAGTGATCTCGACCGGCAATTCGCGGCGCTGGTAAGTCCATTCGATCGGGAAACGCGTGCCCGGGCCGGCGCGCAGGTTCACCTCGTCCGACCGCAGGGCGGCGAAGCGCGGCAGCGGCA
>LNFM01003997.1_pt1 | contig 74664 bp, 73 predicted proteins | sample 596031 | NCBI WGS metagenome assembly LNFM01 (sample SAMN04254537, study PRJNA301005) | activated carbon metagenome | isolation source: dual media filters at the Ann Arbor, Michigan drinking water treatment plant | place: USA: Ann Arbor
TCGCGGTTCTCGTGGCTGGCGGTGATGTCGAGGAAGGTGATCTCGTCCGCGCCCTCGGCATCATAGGCGCGGGCCTGCTCGACCGGGTCGCCGGCGTCGCGCAGTTCGAGGAAGTTCACGCCCTTCACGACGCGGCCATCCTTGACGTCCAGGCAGGGGATCACGCGCAGCGCGAGCACGATGGTGGATGACCTTCCCATTTGTCGGCGAACCGGCGCGGTGTGATCCGCGCGATTGCAAACAGCAGCGATTGGGGCGGAATGTTGCTTCGGTCAAGTGAAGGCCTTCTGACGAAAAGGTAGCCGATGCGCATCGAAGGCCTGGGCGTGATCGAGGACGGCTTCACCTTCACCGAGGCGGAGATCGAGCGCGCCTCCCCGCGCTTCTGGTGGGGCCAGCGCAAGCGCGCCGCCTATGAACGGGTGCTGCACCGCCGCGGGCTGCGGCGCGAGCGCGATGACGACGATGCCAGCCAGGATTCGAACCGCGACAGCGACCGGCGAGACGGAACCACCGCCGGCACCGCGGCGGCCGCGACGCTGCTGATGGTCGACAGCGAGAAACGGCAGGAGGGTAGCGGGTCCTGGTTCGGCGGCGGATCGGATGCCGGGGGCGGGTCCGATAGCGGCGCCAGCAATTCGTCCAGCAGCGGTGGGTCCGATGGCGGCGGCAGCGGCGGTTCGAGCGAATAACCGCTCGCCTGTCGTTCCTGGCCGCTCTGCGGCACCCGCGTTTTTGTTAACCTTCCGCCGCGGCCAGCGCCGCCTTCGGCTCGATCCGCCCATCATACAGTGCGCGCCCGATGATCGCGCCAGCGATCCCTGCCCCGGCGTCCCGCAGCGCCACCAGGTCATCCACCCCCGCCACGCCGCCGCTGGCCACCACCGGCAGTGCCACCGCGCGCGCCAGCGCCGCCGTGGCCTCCACATTCACCCCACCCAGCATCCCGTCGCGGGCGATGTCGGTGTAGATCACCGCTGCCGCGCCGCTGTCCTCGAAGCGGCGTGCCAGGTCGGTGGCCGACACGTCGCTGGTTTCCGCCCAGCCTTCCGTCGCCACCATGCCGTCGCGCGCATCGATGCCGAGCGCCACGCGCCCGGGAAACGCCCGGCAGGCCGCGCGCGCGAAGTCGGGGTCCTTCACCGCCGCGCTGCCCAGGATGATCCGCGCCACGCCTGCCGACAGCCAGGCCTCGGCCACCGCCATGGTGCGGATGCCGCCGCCCAGCTGGACGCGCGCGCCAGGCACCGCCGCGAGGATGCCGCGCACCGCGTCGGCATTCGCCGGCCTGCCCGCGAAGGCGCCGTCCAGGTCGACCACATGCACCCAGGCGAAGCCGGCACGTACAAAGGCCAGCGCCTGCGCCGCCGGGTCCGCGGCATAGACCGTCGCCTGGTCCATCTCCCCGCGCTTGAGGCGAACCACCTGGCCGCCCTTGAGGTCGATGGCAGGATAGAGCGTGAGGGTCACAATTCAGGATCCAGGGCTGGGGGTGCGGCGGGGCGTTCCTAGAAGAAGCCGCCCCCGCCTGGAAGCGCCGGCGGCGGAACCCAGGCTGGATGCCGGCGGCGCGCGGCACCGATCATGCCCCGGCCTGCCCGGCAAGACCACGGGCTGGCGCGGCATCACCGACATGGCAGCATGCGGGCGTGACAAGCAACGCCTTCCTCCCCGGCCTGCGCGAAGCCCTGGGCGCGCCCGGCGTGGCGATGGCGGCCACCTTCCTGGCCTTTGGCGCCGCCGTGCAGGAGGCCGGGTTGCCTCCAGGCTGGGCGCTGCTGGCTTGCTGGGGCATCTACGGCATGCCGGGTCAGCTCGTGCTGGTGCAGGCGGCCAGTGCGGGCTGGGCGGGTGGCGTGGGCATCGCCGTGATGGGCGCGGTCGCGGTGAATGCGCGCTTCCTGCCCATGGCAGTGTCGATCACGCCGGTGCTGGCGGCGCGCAACCGCTGGTATCTGCTGCCCGCGGTGCCGTTCATCGCCGTGACACCCTGGGCGGCGGCGATGCGTGCCCTGCCGGCGGTGGAGCGTCCCGACCGGGTGGCGTGGTTCCTGGGTTTCGGGCTGACCTCCTGGGTGGTGGCGGGCTTCGCGTCGCTGTCGGGCTTCTTCGTTGCCGGTGCGCTGGGTGGCGAGGCGCGCGCGGCGCTGCTGTTCGTCAATCCGCTTTATTACGCGCTGCTGCTGGCGGCCGACCTCGATCGCCCGGCGCCGCGGCGTGCCGTGCTGTGCGGTGCGGCGGCGGCATCCCTGGCGCTGCTGTTGCCGGCTTCCGTGGCGCTGCTCGCCGCCGGGTTGGCGGGCGGAACCGTGGCCTTCCTGCTGGGGCGGCGCCGTGGCGCCCGCTGATCTCGCGCTCGTGCTGACGGCGGCGTGCTGCCTGGCGTTGCGCCTGGCCGGCGTGTGGCTGGCCGGCGGGCTGACCACGGATCATCCGGTGATCGCCTGGGCCACGGCGGTGGCGCAGGCGACCCTTGCGGCCTTCGTGGCGCTGGCCATCGTCGCCCCTGCCGGCGCGCTGGCGGAGGTGCCGCTGGCCGCACGGCTCGCGGGTCTCGGCGCGGGGGTCGCGGCGTGCCTCGTGATGCACAAGCGGATGCTGCCGGCGCTGGGCGTCGGATTGGCGGCGATGCTGGCGGTGCGGTCGATGCTGTAGGGCTCGGCGCCGGGATATCGGCGCCAGCCGCTGCTTAAATGACGCACCCCCGGAATGTGCTCTGGTCTATTCGAGCAGGACCCCGTGCTGGCGCAGGAAAGCCAGCAGCTCCAGCAGCGGCAGGCCCAGGATGGCGGCATGGTCGCCCTGCAGGCGCGTGAACAGGTGCGCGCCGGTGGCTTCGAGGCGATAGGCTCCGACCGAGCCCAGCAGGGCCTCGCCTTCGATCGCCAGGTACGCCGCCAGGAATTCGTCGCTGAATTCCCGCATCACCAGGCGCGGCACCGCCACGTGTTGCCAGATGCGCCCGCCATGCCTGTGGCAGACCACGGCGGTCACCAATTCATGCGCCCGGCCACGCAACGCCAGCAGCTGCGCCCGCGCGGCCGGGATATCCGGCGGCTTATCGTACCAGCGGCCTTCGCAGACCAGCAGCTGGTCGCAACCGATCACCAGTGCGTCGGGATCGCGCCGCGCGACGCGGCTGGCCTTCGCATCGGCCAGCAGCAGCGCGGCGTCGGCCGGGGGAAAGCCCTCGGCCTGCGCGGCCTCCTTGATCGCTGCCTCGTCCACCGCGGCCGGCACGGCTTCGAAACGCAGCCCCGCGCTGTCCAGCAGCGCGCGCCGCGTTGTCGATGCCGAGGCGAGAACCAGCCGCGGCGCCGCCGCCTGGATCACGGCCCGGCCCCGCGCACGCCCAGCACGCCGGCGGCCGGATCATCGGGTGGTTGCGGCACGGCGGCGTCCTTCCGCCGTGCATGCCAGGCCTCCATGAGCTGCAGCACCGTCGCGGCGGTTTCCTCGATGCTGCGGCGCGTCACGTCGATCACCGGCCAGCCGCGCGCGGTGCACAACCGGCGGGCGGCGACGATCTCGGCCTTCACCGCCTCCGGATCGATGTAGTCCGTGGCGTCCTGCCGCACCCCGCCGGCACCGATGATCTTCAACCGGTGGCGGCGAATGTCGATGAGGGCGTTGACCTCGATATGCAGGCCGACGACCGGGCAGGGGGGGGCCTCCAGCGCCTCGGGCAGCGTTGCGCCAGGGACGATCGGCACGTTGGCCGCCTTGATGCCGCGATTGGCCAAGTAGAAGCAGGTCGGCGTCTTGCTGCTGCGCGACACGCCGACCAGCACCACGTCGGCGTTGCGGATGCCGAGCGTACCCTGCCCGTCATCGTGGCTGAGCACGTAGTGCATGGCGTCGATCCGACGGAAATAATCGGCATCCATCACGTACTGGGCGGCGCGCCGTTCCTTCGCGCGCGCGCCGAGGGCACCCTGCAGGAGGTCCATCACCGGATCGAGCGGCGAGAAGCAGGGCATGCCAAGCCGCCCGCAATGCTCCTCCAGCGCCAGGCGCAGGCTGGAATCGACAAGGGTGAAGAGCACCGGCCCGGGTTCGTGCTCCATGCCCTCCAGCACACGGTCGAGCTGGAGCCGCGATCGCACCAGCGACCAGCGGTGATGGATCACATGGTGGTCGTCGAACCGCGCGAGCGTCGCCCGCGCTATCGAGTTCAACGTCTCACCCGTGGAGTCCGAGACGAGATGCAGGTTGATCTGGCGGTGGATCATCGTGGGGACAATAGCGCGCTTCGCTGTGGATGACGGGGATGGAATCATGCCGCCGGGCCGGGCCGGTGGACACCATGATTCCGCGACACATCCGCGTCAGCGGGGGATGGATCCGCCGCCTCCCCTGGGGACGCTGTGGACAATCACCGGAGGCACCGACGCCGCCAGGGATAGCGGGCCGGACAGCCGGTGGACGAATGCGGGCAGGACACCGGGACAGGCTGCGTCCCCGTCTTCCACAGCCCCAACTACCATCACACCCTTCCTTGAATCCTGAATCTTTGCGATGGGATGGCCATGGACAGTGAACACCCGACGACCCCGGCCAAGCCGTTGCTGCGCGCATTGGGCGGGGAGGCTGTGTGGCCGCCGCCCGCCTGGCTGATGCGCCAGGCCGGGCGATACCTGCCCGAATACCGCGCGCTGCGGGCGCAGGCAGGGGATTTCATCAGCCTCTGCACGACGCCGCCGCTCGCCGCCGAGGTCACGCTGCAGCCGATCCGCCGCTACGGGATGGAGGCGGCGATCCTGTTCTCGGACATCCTGATGATCCCGTGGGCGCTGGGGCAGCCGCTGCGCTTTGCCGAGGGCGAGGGCCCGCTGCTCGAACCCCTGCGCACCGCCGAGGCGATCGCCGCGCTCGATCCATCCGTCGTGGTGGCGCGCGCCGCACCGGTCTTCGAAACCGTGGCCCGGGTGCGCGAGGGGCTGGCGGCGGAGGCGCCGCGCACCACGCTGATCGGCTTCGCCGGCGGGTGCTTCACGGTCGCCTGCTACATGCTGGAGGGCAAGGGCAGCAAGGAGTTCCCGACCGCGCGCGGCCTCGCCTACCAGGACCCGGCGCTGTTCGGCCGGCTGATCCGTACGCTGCAGGATGCCACGGTGGAATACCTGGTGGCGCAGGTCGAAGCCGGTGCCGAAGTGCTGATGATCTTCGACAGCTGGGCGGGCATGCTCTCCCCGGGGCAGTTCCGGCGCTGGGTGATCGAGCCCACGGCGGCCATCACGCGCACGCTGCGGCGGCGCTGCCCTGGCGTGCCGATCATCGGCTTCCCGCGCCTGGCCGGGCCGTTGCTGATCGACTATGCGGCGCGCGCCGGGGTCGATGCGACCGCGATCGATACCGCGATGGATCCTCGCTGGGCGGCGCAGGCGGTGCCGGCGACCATGGCGTTGCAGGGCAACCTCGATCCGCTGGCGCTGGTGGCCGGCGGTGCGTCGCTGGAGGCCGAGGCGCGCTCGATCCTGGCGGCGATGCGGGGGCGGCCGTTCATCTTCAACCTGGGCCACGGTATCGTGCCGCAGACGCCCCCGGAGCACGTCACGCAGCTGATGCGCATCCTGCGGTCGGCCTGACCCGGATCAGCGCGCGCGGGCCCGCCGAGCCCAGCGCGCGCCGAGGACGCCGCCAACCACGGCCCCGACGACACCCCCCATCGGGCCGACCAGGAAGATCGCGCCCATGGCGAAGGCGCCCTCGGCCTGGCTGACGCGCGCCATTTCGCCATAGGCCAGCACCGCGGCGGCGGTCGCGACCCAGCCGATGACGACCCCGAGCACGATGCCGAGCAGGATGCGCATCACGGCGTTGCGGGCTGGTCTGCGAAGGGTGGCTGCAGCCAGGCCGCGTCCTTCAGCTTGGACTGGAGGAAGGCGACATGCACCACGGCCTGGGCCTGGCTGACCAGGATCGGGCGCGGGACCCAGGTGATGCTCTCGCCCACCTGCAGCGCCTGGGTCCGACCGGAGAGCGCGGCGGCCAGTTCGAAGCCCGGCTGCTTGCCGCCCATCAGTTCCAGGTAGACCTGCGCCAGCAGGCGGCAGTCCAGGATGGCGTTGTGCGCGGCCCGCATGGAGTTGTCGACGCCGAGGCGCCGGCACAGCGCGTCCAGGCTGTTGGGCATGCCGGGATAGCGCTGCTTCGCCAGGGCCAGGCTGTCGATCATGCGGCTGCGGTCGAGCGGCGGTGCCCCGCAGCGGCGGAATTCCGCGTCGAGGAAGCCGAAGTCGAAGGGAGCATTGTGGGCGATGACCGGTGAGTCGCCCAGGAAGGCCACAAGGTCCTCGACGATTGAGGGAAAGCGTGGCTTGCCGGCCAGGTCCGCATTGGTGAAGCCGTGGATGCGCGTGGCCTCGGCCGGGATGTCGCGCTCGGGGTCGACCAGCCGGTGGAAGACATTGCCGGTCGGCAGGAGGTTGACGAGTTCGACCGCCGCCACCTCGATCACGCGGTCTCCGTGCAGCGGATCGAGCCCGGTGGTCTCGGTATCGAGAATGATCTGGCGCATGGCGCGAGGCTAGCAGGATAGGGTCCGCCCCGGAATCCCGCGGTCAAGGAGCCCGTCTGCCCCTTGCGGGGCGCGGGGCCGAGCCGCGCAGGTTGCGGACGATCCGGCGAATCGCCGCCTGCGCGAAATGCCGACTGATCCCCGTGCGAACCACATGATCCGCCCGCCGTCGCTTCTCGGCATCCGGCATCTGCCGCGCATGGATGGCGGCAAAGCGTTCGGCCGTCATGCCAGGGCGTCGCAGCACGCGGGCGCGCTGCACCGCGGCGGGGGCGGAGACGACGATCACCTGGTCGACGCGACGCTCGCCGCCGTTCTCGAACAGCAGCGGTACGTCCAGCACCACCATGCGCTGGCCGGCACGGCGCGCGCGGGCCAGGAAGCGGCGTTCCTCGTCGCGCACCAGCGGCCAGACGATGCGCTCCAGTCGCTTGAGCGCGGCGGGATTGCCGAGCACGGCCTGGCGCAGCGCCTCGCGGTCCACGCGGCCATCGCGGACGGAGCCGGGGAAGGCGGCGCCGATCGGCGCCACCGCGCGGCCGCCACGGGCCTGCAGCCGGTGCACGGCGGCGTCGGCATCGAAGACCGGCACGCGTAGGCGGCGCAGGGTGGCGGTGGCGGTGGACTTGCCCATCCCGATGCCACCGGTCAGGCCCAGGATGATCATCGCGGCGGGATATCCGCGGCGACCACCGCGCGCAGCGCGTCATCGACCACGGGGGCAGCGCCGAACCAGGCCGCGAAGCCCGGGCGCGCCTGGTGCAGCAGCATGCCGAGGCCATCGACCGCGCGCAGCCCGCGCGCCCGTGCCGCGGCCAGCAGCGGGGTTTCCAACGGGACATAGACGATGTCGACTACCACGGCGCCGACCGGCAGGGGCGCGAGGTCGAGGTCGAGCGGCGGCTGCCCCTGCATGCCGAGCGAGGTGGTGTTCACCAGCAGCGCGGCGTCGTCCATCGGTGGCGCATTGGCAACGGCGACAGGGCCGCCGAGGTCGCGTGCCAATGCCTCGGCCCGTTCGCGGGACCGGTTGACCAGCGTGACACGCGGGCAGCCGGCATCGAGCAGGGCGGCCGCCACGGCGCGCGCCGCGCCACCGGCGCCCAGCAGAACGGCCGGACCATCGCCCGCCTGCCATCCCCGCGCGCTCGCGCGCACGCTTTCGAGGAAGCCGTAGCCATCGGTGTTCGAACCCTCGATGCGGCCGTCGCGGAACACCAGCGTGTTCACCGCGCCGGCACGCCGCGCCGTGGCATCCACCGCGTCGCACACGGTGAAGGCCGCCTGCTTGTGCGGAATGGTGACATTGGCGCCGCGGAAGCCGAGATCGGCCAGCGCGCGCACTGCCGACTCGAAATGGTCGGGATGCACCGGCAGTGGCAGGTAGGCGCCATCGATGCCGAGCGTGGCGAGCCAATGCCCATGCAGGCGCGGCGAGCGGGAATGCGAGACGGGCCAGCCGAGAACCCCGGCGAGGCGCGCGTGACCGGTGAGCAGGCGCATGGCGGCAGGAAGCCCGGCTGGCGCCCGCCACGCAAGGGGCCGCGAGGCACCCCTCGCACAATGCCACCCGACGGGCTACCTGCGCGTCATGCGCCAGGCACCGGACGACACCGCCGCACCCTCCAGGCTCGGCTTCGATGCCGTGATCAGCCTGTCGCAGGATGTGCTGGAGGCGCATCACCTCGATGGACGGGGTCAGGCGGCGGAGGCGGCGGCACGGCTCACGGTGCAGCGGTTGCCCGGCGCGGCGGCGGTGCGGGTACGGTGGCACGGGCCGCAACCCGGCACCACGCCACCACCGCTGGTGACGATCTACCCGCTCGGCAGCGCGACGCCGGCGACCGGCGCTGCCTGGCGCGGCCTGCAGGAGCTTGCCGTGGCGTTGGTGCGGGATGCGCTGGGGGCGCTTGCCGCCGGCCAATAGCGGGTTATTCGGCGGCGACCGGAGCCGGGCGGGGGGCCGCGGCGAATTCCGGCGCCCGCGCCCAGAGTTCCGGCTTCAGCTCCTCCTGCCGGTCGGGGAAGGCGAGGGCGCAGACCAGCGTGACCATCGCGAAGCCGCCCAGTACGACCATCGCCACCGCCAGCGACCCGGTCGCCTCGTGCAAGAAGCCGACCAGCGGGGAGGCGACGGCCGCGCCCATGAAGCCGATGGTGAAGCGGATGGAATACAGCTTGGCGCGCAGCGGTGGGGCGATGTAGCGCGCTGTCATCGTCTCGTTCACCGTGACCTGGCCGAACACGCAGGCGGCAACCAGCCCCGCCACCGGCAGCACCAGCCAACCATCGAGGAAGGACAGCGCGAACAGCCCCGGCACCAGGGCGATGCCGAGCGGCAGGAAGACGCGCTTGAGCGTGGTGCGGTCGATGATGTTGCCGACCGTGAACTGCGTGACACCGCCGCAGATGGTGGCGAGGAAGGCCAGCAGCCCGACCACCGGCAGCAGGTCCGGGCTGTTGGCCAGGCGTTCCTGCATCAGCTTCGGGATCAGCAGCGTATAGGCATTGAACACCAGCCCCGATACGGCGGCGATCGACATCAGGATCAGCACGGCCCGGCGCACCACGCTGCGCGGGATCTCGGGAAAGGGGCGCGCGCCGCCGCCGGCCTTCACCGCATCGAAATCCGGTTCGCGCATGTACAGCAACCCGACCGCGAAGCAGGCGACGCCCGGGACAATGAAGGCCCAGCGCCAGCCGAAGGCGGCGGCGACGAAGGCGGTCACCACCGGCGCGGTGGCGACCCCGATATTGCCGAAGACGCCGTTGATGCCCATGGCGCGGCCGACCTTCTCGCCGGCGGCCTCGACCAGCACGGCGGTGCCGATCGGGTGGTAGATGGCGGCGAAGCAGCCCATCAGGCCGAGCGTGATGCCGATCGCCACCGGCCCGTCCATGAAGCCCGCCGCCGCCATGAAGAAGCCGGTGCCGAGGAAGAAGGCGGTCATCAGCACGCGCCGGCCGACCCGGTCCGCCAGCCAGCCCATCGGCAAGGCGCCGAGGCCGTAGGTGACGAACATCGCGGTGCCGAGGGCCAGGATCGGCCCGTAGTCGCCGCCGAAGGTGGCGCGGTCCTGGGTGACCATGGCGAGCACGGCGGTTGCCAGGATCAGCAGGCAGTAATGCGTGAAGGTATGGGCGGCGTTGATGAACACCACCTGGCGCTGGGCCGCGGTCATGGCTCGTCCTCGATGCCGGGGCTTCCGCCCGGGTAGTGCGGAGGCTACGCTCGGCCGCATGGCGACGTCAGGCCAAATCCTGTCGGGGAACGGACAGGCGGCAGCACCGCGGCGCGACCTGGTGCAGGACCGGGTGGACCGCCCGCTGGCCGCCTTCGCGCGCGACTATGCGGAGGGCGAGGCCGTGCCGCGCCACAGCCATGACCGCGCGCAGCTGCTGTATGCCACCGCCGGCATCATGCGCGTCACCACCGATGCCGAGCGCTTCACCGTGCCGCCCGGGCGCGCGCTGTGGGTGCCGGCGGCCGTGCCGCATGCGGTGGCGATGCCGCGCGGCCTGGCGATGCGGGCGCTGTTCCTGCGCGCGGATGCGGCCCGGGCCGGGCCAGCGCGCCCGGCGATCCTGTCGGTGCCGCCGCTGCTGCGCGAACTCATCCTCGCGGCCTGCGCCGAGCCGCTGGAATGGGACGAGAAAGGCCGTGGCGGTCACCTCGCGGCATTGATCCTGGAGGAGATCGCCCGCGCGCCAGCGCTGCCCCTGGCCGTGCCGCAGCCCCGCGACGCGCGGCTGCTGCGCCTGGCGGCTGCACTGGCGGCCCGGCCCGACAGCACCCTGACGCTGGACGGCTGGGCGGCGCAGGCGGGTGCGAGCCCGCGCACCCTGCGGCGGCTGTTCCACGCCGAGACAGGCATGGGCTTCGCGCGCTGGCGCCAGGCGTTGCGGCTGGCGGAGGCGGCCGCGCTGCTGGCGAACGGCATGGCCCCGGCGCAGGCCGCGGCGGCGGTGGGCTATGCCAGCGCGCCGGCCTTCGGGGCGGCCTATCGCGCGGCCTTCGGCATCACGCCCGGCGCCGTTCAGCCCGCCACCGTCGCGGTGGCCCAGAGCGCGTAGCCGTCGTCCCGCGTCACGCGCACGGAATCGAAGCGCGCGGCGACCAGCGCGGCTTCCAGCGACCGGGCAGTGAAGCCGGTGCGGTGCGCCATGAAGTGGTTGCCGGCCGCGATCGCCGCGCCGTGGCCATACAGCATGTCGAGCGGTGCGATCGGCCCGGCCGGGGAGAGGTAGGCCGGTTCGGCCAGCCGATCCTGCGCCACGAGCTCCGCCACGCGCTGCAGGTCGGGCAGGGTGATCAGCGCGAAGCCGCCCGGGCGCAGCACGCGGCGGAATTCGCGCAACGCCGGCGGGACCTCGTGCGCGAACAGGTGTTCGAGGTTGTGGGCCGACCACACGGCATCGAAGGTCGCCGTGCCGACCGCCGTCATGTCGGTGATGGAGGCCAGGATGTCCGGCGCGACGCCGGGGTCGAGGTCGAGCCGCACCTCCCGCCATTCGCCCGGTGCGAAGAAGGCGGGCGGCAGCTTGCGCGGGTCGGCCACGCCGCAGCCGACATGCAGCAGGCTGCGGAGCGTGGGCGGGGCCTCGGTGGTGAGCGTCATGCGGCGTCTCGCTGGGTCAGGCTGCGCGGGGCAACGGCGTTTGCAGGCCAGCCAGGTAGGCTGGCGCACGGGCGCCGCCGTGCCGGCGGTCGTGCTCCGCCACCAGGCGGAAGGCGATGTCGAAGGCAGCGTAGCAATCGTGCAGGATCGCCGCCATCGCCAGCAACTGCCGGTCGTCCAGCGCATCCATCCGCGCGAAGTCGCGGATGAACACCGCATCCGCCCAGACCAGCTGGCCCAGCCCGGCATAGGGATCGGCGTTCACCACCATGGGCTGCACGGCGCGGCTGACGGCGGGGAAGAAGCGGTGCAGGACGAAGCCGCGTGCGCGCAGGAACATGTCGATGTCGCTGAACAGCGGCTGGTCCTTGTAGAGCGGCAGGAACTCGACCTCGGCCTGGATCACCACCGCGTCGCGCAGGCGGGCCTCGGCATGGCGCAGCACCATCAGTTCGGCGCCCTGGATGTCGAGCTTCAGCAGGTCGGCGCCGGCGGTCTCGGGCACATCGTCCAGGCGCATGGTGTCCACCGGTTCGGTCGACAGCACGCGGCCCCAGTCGGGGAAGCCGTGGAACAGCGCCAGCACGGCAGGGTCGGGTTCCAGCAGGGAGGTCATGCCCGGGGCCTGGCAGATGTGCAGGCAGTGGCGCTGCCCATCGCCGACGGCATGCGGGAAGTACCGTTCCAGCGGCCCCTTGCGGGCGTTCAGCAGATCGAGCGCGGCGCGGTTCGGCTCGAACCCGACCACCTCGGCCGCGCCGGCGCGCAGCATGGCGGCATAGGGCGGGTCGGCATCGATCGGGTTGGCGCCGATGTCGATGACCTTGATGCGCGGCGCGTCAGCCACCAGGGCGCGGAAGGTTGGGTCGGGCATGGCGGCTGCCTCCTGCAGCGGCACGCATGGTGCACGGGCAGGATTTCCGAAGCGTTCACGCGGCCCGGCGCCTTGCCGCGGCCGCGAGGGCGCGTATTGGTCGCACCACGCCGCGAACGGACACCGCATGCCCGCCTGGCTCCCCCTGCTGCTCGGCTTCCTCACCGCGATCGGTCCGGTCTCGACCGACATGTACCTGCCGGCCTTCCCGGCGATCGAGGCCGAGCTGGGCACCGCGCGCGGCAGCGTGGAGGTCACCCTCGCCGCCTGGTTCGTGGGGCTCGCGGTGGGGCAGCTGGTGCAGGGCAGCCTGGCGGACCGGGTCGGGCGGCGGCTGCCGCTCATCATCGGCACGGCGGTGTACACGGTGGCCTCGGTCGGCTGCGCGCTGGCACCGGACATGCCGACCCTGTCGGCCTGGCGCTGCATTGCTGCCTTTGGCGGTGCCGCCAGCGCGGTGATCCCGCGCGCCATGGTGCGCGACCTGGCCGAGGGGCTGGCCGCCGCTCGGCTGATGTCGCGGCTGATGCTGGTGATGGGGGTGGCGCCGATCCTGGCGCCGACGCTGGGCGGGCTGCTGCTGGAGGCGGCGGGCTGGCGCGCGATCTTCTGGATCTGCGCCCTGTATGGCGGGCTGTCCTGCGTGCTCGCCTGGCGCTTCCTGCCGGAGACCCTGCCGCCCGAACGGCGCATCCGGCGTTCGGCGCTGCGGCTGCTGACCGACTTCGTGCAGATCGGGCGGGAGCGCGGCTTCATCACCCATGCGCTGATGGGCGCCGCGACGATGTTCGCGGTGTTCGCCTACATCAGCGGCGCGCCCGGGGTCTATATCGAGCAGTTCGGCATGTCGGCGCGCCATTTCGGGCTGGTCTTCGGCATCGGCGCGACCGGCTTCATCGCGGCATCGCAGGTCAACCCGACGCTGTTGCGGCGCTTCGGCGCGCGCCGCGTGCCGGGCCTGGCGCTGGCGGTCAGCGCGCTGGCCATGGCGGCGCTGGCGGTCGCCGCCTGGACCGGCGCGGGCGGGCTGATGGGTGTGATCGCGCCCGCCATGGTTGCGCTGGCCTGCACCGGGCTGGTGTTTCCGAATGCGGCGGTGGGGGCGCTGGCACGCCATGCCGGGCGGGCGGGCAGCGCCTCGGCGCTGCTGGGGACCCTACAATTCACCTGTGCGGCGGCGGGCAGCGCGCTGGTCGGTGCCTTGGCCGACGGCACGCCGCGGCCGATGGCGGGGCTGATGCTGGCCGGCGCGATCGCCGCGCTGGTGGCGGAGCGGCTGCGCCCGCCGTCCTGACGGCGCACCCTGTTGTCCGGTAGCCCTGGTGCGGGAAGGTGGCTTGCGGTTCGAGGCAATGGCCGATGACCGCGATGGGTTCGGCTGCCGTGTCCAGTACCGCGCGGCAGGACAGCGACAGGCCGACCTAGCCGCGCAGCGGAATCGCGCGGTCCAGCCGGCACGAGACAGCGGCACCTTCGTCCCAGGCCGGCGCGGCGGCGGGGGTCACGACGAACAGCGTGCCCGCCGCCGTCTCCACCTCGTATTCGCGCGTCTGGCCCAGGAAGGCGGCGCGCTGCACGCGGCCGGGCAGGCCGGCGGCTTCGTCGGGTGCCAGCAGGCGGATCGATTCCGGTCGCACCGCCAGCGCGGCGGGCCCGGGCGGATGCGCGCGCATCGCCGTCTCCAGCACCGCGCCGCCGACCGCGATGCGGCCTTCGCCCAGCACCTCGCCCTGCAGCACATTCGCCTCGCCCATGAAGTCGGCGATGAAGGCGTCGGCGGGGTCGTCGTACAGCGCGTGCGGCGTGCCCTTCTGCGCGATGCGGCCATCCTTCATCACCACCACCAGGTCGGACACCGCCAGCGCCTCCTGCTGGTCATGCGTGACATACACGACCGACAGGCCGAGCCGCTTCTGCAGGTCGCGGATATCCTCGCGCACGCGCCGCCGCAGGCGGGCATCGAGGTTGGACAGCGGTTCATCGAACAGCAGCACCTTGGGGCGCAGCACCAGCGCGCGCGCCACCGCCACGCGCTGCTGCTGCCCGCCCGACAGCTCCGACGGCAATCGGGCACCGAGGCCGTCCAGGCCCAGCGTCTTGAGCATGGCGTTCGCCTCGCCCTCCGCCGCCTGGCGCCGCGCACCGCCCACCACCAGCCCGTAGGAGACGTTCTCCAGCACGTTCATGTGCGGAAACAGCGCGTAGGACTGGAACACCATGGCGATGCGCCGCTCGGCGGCCGCCAGGCGCGTGACGTCGCGGCCTTCGATCTCGATGCGGCCGGCAGTCGGCAATTCGAGCCCGGCGACCAACCGCAGCGTCGTGGTCTTGCCGCAGCCCGAAGGACCAAGCAGCGTGACCAGCGCGCCCTGCGGCAGGTCGAAGGTGACATCGTCCACGGCCCGCACCAGGCCGAAGGCCTTGGTGACACCGGTGAAACGGATGGCGGCGTCGGTCATCGCGTCACGCTCCGGCCCTGACGGGCGCTATGGGCACCGCGCGCCGGCCGATCTGCGCGCGCCCGACCACCCGTTCGATGCCCAGCACCACCACCAGCATCACCACGATCAGCACGGTGGAATAGGCGATCGCCAGCGCCATCTCGCCGGCTTCCACGCGCCCGACGATGTACACGGTGGCCAGGTTGTGCTGCGCCGAGACCAGGAAGATCACCGCCGAGACCGCCGTCATGGCATGCACGAAACTGAACGCCAGCGCGGCGACGATGGCCGGGCGCAGCAGCGGCAGCACCACGCGGCGCAGAGTCTGGAACGCGCCGCCGCCCATCGTGGCGGATGCCTCGTCCAAGGATTTGTCGATCTGCGCCAGCGCCGCGATGCCGCCGCGCACGCCCACCGGCAGGTTCCGGAACACGAAGCAGATCACCAGGATCAGCGCGGTGCCGGTGAGCTCCACCGGCGGTTCGTTGAACGCCATGATGTAGGAGACACCGACCACCGTGCCGGGAATCGCGAAGGACAGCATGGTCATGAATTCCAGCGACCGGCGACCCGGGAAGGCCTGTCGTGCCAACAGCCAGGCCAGCAGGATGCCCAGCCCCGCGGTGAGCGGCGCCGAGATCGCCGCCACCTGGATGGTGGTGAACAGGCTGTCCCAGGCCGATCCGCGGAAGGCCGGGCCATTCGCCCACTCCACCTCGAATCCCGTGTGGAAGTGGCGCCAGGTGAAGGAGAGGTCGGCGCGCCCGATGTCGTGCACGAAGCCGCCCACCAGGATGATGCCGTAGACCGCGGCGGTGAACACCATCCAGGGCCAGGCCACCGCGCCGCAGGCCAGCTTCAGCCCGGGCGGCAGCGGTGCCGGCACGCCGGAATCGCCCTTGCCCGTCACCGTGGTGTAGCGCCGCTTGCCCAGCCACAGCGCCTGCAGCGCGAAGGCGCCGAAGGTCAGCGCCAGCAGCAGCAGCGCCAGCGCCGCCGCCCGCCCCGGATCATGCCGGGCGCCGGCAATGGCGAAGAAGATGCGCGTCGACAGCACGTCGAAATCGCCGCCGAGGACCAGAGGATTGCCGAAATCCGCCAGGCTCTCGACGAAGGCCAGCAGCAGGCAGGCGGCGATGGCCGGGCGCAGCAGCGGCCAGGTCACGGTGCGGAACACGGTGAAGCGCCGCGCGCCCATGGTCGACGCGGCTTCTTCCAGCGACGGCCCGATCGCGCGCACCGCGCCTTCCAGCAGCACGAAGGCGATCGGCGCCTGCGCCAGCACCTGCGCCAGCAGCACGCCCGGCAGGCCATAGATCCATCGGCTGCGCGGAATGTCGAACCAGTCCCACATCGCCGTGGTGACGATGCCGGTGCGCCCGAACAGCACGATCAACGCCAGCGAGACCACGAAGGGCGGCGTGATCAGCGGCAGGATGGTCATGGCGCGGAAGGCCGGCTGCGCGCGTACATTGCCGCGCGCCGCCAGCAGCGCGAAGGCCAGGCCGATCAGCGTCGAGATCACCGCCGTCAGGGTCGCGAGCAGCAGCGTGTTCCACACCACGCCGCAGCCCCGGTGCGTACTGAGGCAGGCCAGGCTCCAGGCCTCGGGTGCGGCCAGCCGCGTGGCGAGCGCGCCCGGCGCGATGCGGCCATCCTCCATCACCGCCGCGGCCAGGATGGTCGCCAGCGGCAGGAACACGAACAGCAGCAGCAGCCCCGCACTGCCCGCCACCAGGAAGGCGATGAAGGCATCGCCGCCGAAGCGCCCCTGCGCGGCCAGGCCCGCGGACAGCATGGCGAAGGCGCCGGCCAGCAGGATGGCCCCGCCCCATCCGAGCGCGGTCTGCGGCCCGGCCTCGCCCAGCAGCGGCGCCAGGATCGGCCAGGCGAGTCCGCGCAGCCCGACGGCGTAGCCCTGCACGAACACCAGCGCGATGGCGCCCGCGCTGCACCACGCCAGCAGCCGGCCTGGCACGCGCCCGGCCAGCAGCGCCGGGGCCGGCGCCAGCAGCAGGATCACCGCCGACCACAGCCACCAGCGCGTGCCATCGGCCAGCAGCGCGGCCAGTGGCGCGGCATCGCCGGATGGCCAGGCCGTGAGGCCGGCGAAGCCGGATTCCATGCCGTGCCACGGGGCCAGCAGGACCCCGGCCAGGATCGCGACGAGCGCGGCGCGCCCGAGGAACAGCGCGCCCACGCAGCCTCAGCGGGCGCCGGCGCGCACCTCGCGTTCCCAGCGCGCCAGCAGGCGGGTGCGTTCCGCGCTGCTGCCCCAGCGGGCGAAGTCGTAGTCGATCAGGCGCACATCCTCGAAGCGCGGCGCCTGCGGCGGAATTGGCGAGGCCCGGTTCGACGGCAGCTGGAAGGAATTGGCGCTGGCGGCGATCGCCTGCGCCTCGGGGCTCAGCGCCCAGTCGTAGAAGCGGCGCGCGTTTTCCATGTTGCGGGCGCCGCGGATGATCGACATCGACCCGATCTCGTAGCCGGTGCCCTCGCAGGGGGCCACGATGTTCACCGGCGCGCCGGCGATCTTCTGCGTCACCGCATCATGCAGGAAGGTGATGCCGACCAGGGATTCACCGGTGGCCGCCGCGCGCGCGGGCGCCGCACCGGATCGCGTGTACTGGTTCACGTTGCGATGCAGGGCGCGCAGGTAGGTGAACGCCGGCTCCTCCCCCATCACCTGCACCAGCGTCGCCAGCATGGTGTAGGCGGTGCCGGAGGTGTTGGGGTCGGCGACCTGCACCTCGCCGCGGAACTCCGGCTTCGCCAGGTCCGCCCAGCAGGTGGGCGCGGCGATGCGGCGGCGTTCCAGCTCCCGCGTGTTGTAGGAATAGCCCAGCGCGCCGGCATAGATGCCGACCGTGCGGAACTGCGCCTGTTCGGCCTGGCGCGTCGCCCAGGGGTGCAGTTCCGCCAGCCGCGGGGACCGGTATTCGACCGTCAGGTTCTCCTGGCCCGCCTGCATGTGCGGGTCGCCGGTGCCGCCCCACCACACGTCGCCGCGCGGATTCGACGCCTCGGCGCGGATCTGCGTCATGGTCTCGCCGGAGGATTTGCGCGTCATGGCCACGCGGATGCCGGTGGCGCGTTCGAAGGCCGCCATCATCGGGCGGCACCATTCCTCCTGCACCGAGCAATAGACGGTCAGGTTGCCCTGCGCCTGCGCGGCGGCGGGCAGGGTGGCCGTGGCGCCGGCCACGAGCGCGGCGGCGAGGATGCGGCGGGTGGTCATCGGTAGAATGGTCTCCCTGTCGGTGAGGCCGCGCTTGGGTGCACGGTTCGCTCGGTGGCAGAAAGTTAAGTCACGATGACATGCGGCCATCAAGCGTCCAGCAGCGGCGCGAGCACCGCGCCCAGCGCCGGCGCGCCGACGCCGATCGGGTTGCCGCTGGCCAGCCAGTCGCCGCTGTCGAAGCCGTTGGTCCAGCAGCCGGCCTCGCGCGCGATGACGATGGCGGCCGCGGCGTCCCACGCATTGATGTGCAACTCCAGGTAGGCATCAAGCCGCCCGGCCGCCGCTTCCACCAGGCCGAGCGCGCCCGACCCGCCGCTGCGCAGCCCGGCGCCCAGCGCGGACACGCGTTCCGCCATGCGGTGGAAGCGCGCGATGGGTTCGCGCAGCGACCAGCCGCATTCGATGATGGCGCGGCCGATGTCGGTGGTCGGCGCGGCGCGGATCGGCGCGCCGTTCAAGGTCGCGCCATGGCCTTCGGCGGCGGCGAAGATTTCGGCGGGCGCGTGGCGCGCGATGGCGCCGGCCACCGCGCGGCCCGCCATCACCAGGCCGATCGACACGCACCAGCGGTCCCCGCCGCGGGAAAAATTCGACGTGCCGTCGATCGGGTCGAGCACCCAGAGCGGCCCGGTGCCGTCCGCCGCGCCGCCCATCTCCTCGCCGAGGATCGCCTCGCCCGGAAACGCCTGTTCCAGCCGGGCGCGGATGAAGCGTTCGGTCGCGCCATCCGCTTCGGTGATGAAGTCCTGCGCGCCCTTCAGGCTGGCCACGCCGCCGCCCTCGGCACGCAGGCGCTGCGCCAGCGCCGCGGCCTCGATGGCGATGGCGGCGGCAGAGTCGCGGCGTCGCGCAAGGTCGGTCATCCGTAGGTTCCCATCACGTTCTGGTCGAAGTCGATCAGCGCGCCGGTCATCATGGCCGCGGCGTCCGACAGCAGGTGGATGGCCAGCCCCGCCACGTCGCGCGGTTCGATCAGCCGCCCGAAGGGTTGCGCCGGAGCCGCGCGGTCCAGCCAGTCCGGCGGATTGCCGTCGCGCGCCTGGATGGCGTGCTCGCCCGGCGTATCCGCCCAGCCGAGGTTGATCCCGTTCACCCGGATGCGCTGCGCGCGCAGGCCATGCGCGGTGTTCTTCGTGAGCGTCGCGAGCGCACCCTTCGACGCCGCATAGGCGGTCAGGAACGGCTGCCCGCCATGCGACGACATGGTGATGATGTTCACGATCGCGCCGGGCCGCTTCAGCGCCACGAGCCGCTGCGCCATCGCCTGGGTCAGGATGAAGGGCGCGCGGGCATTCACCGCGAACAGCCGGTCCCACAGCGCGACCGGCGTGTCGAGGATGCCGCCGCGGTCGGTCAGCCCCGCGGCATTGACCAGCGCATCGACCGGGCCGAGCGCGGCCTCGGCCTGCGCGACGATGCGCGCGGTGGCCTCGGCATCCGCCAGGTCCGCCGGGATGAAGACCGCCGGCACGCCGAGCGAATCCGTCACCGCCCGCCCGCGCGCGGCATCGCGCCCGGTGATGGCGATGCGGTCGGCGCCGGCCTCGGCGGCGGCGCGCGCGATGCCCTCGCCGATGCCTTGCGTGCCGCCGGTGACCAGCACGACGCGGCCCTTGAGCGAGACCTTGGGCAGCGCGGTCATGCGATGCGCACCGGGCGGTTCTCGTGCAGGGATCGCAGTGCCGCTTCGGCCAGCACCAACGCCTGGCGGCCATCCCGTGCGCCGACCGGCATCGGCGTGCGGTTCGCGACGGCGTCGATGAAGGCGGCAAGTTCGATGCGATACGCATCGGCATAGCGTTCGAGGAAGAAGGGCATCGGCTTGTCGGTGCCGACGGTGGTCGCATCCGCCTGTTCCACCGTGGTCGCCACGCGGTTGCCGGCGATCAGCCGGCCGAGGCTGCCATGCACCTCGACCCGCTGGTCGTAGCCATAGGCGGCGCGGCGGGAATTGTTGATATGCGCCATGCGGCCGGAGGCGCAGCGCAGCAGCACCATGGCGCTGTCGATGTCACCGGCGGCGGCAATGGCGGGGTCGACCAGCGCGGCGCCGGTGGCGAAGACCTCGATGGGTTCTTCGCCCAACATCCAGCGCGCCATGTCGAAATCGTGGATGGTCATGTCGCGGAACATGCCGCCGGACACCTTGATGTAGTCCAGTGGTGGCGGGCCAGGATCGCGGCTGGTGATGACCACCTGTTCGACGACACCGATCGCGCCGGCGCCGATGCGCCGGTGCAGCTCGGCGAAATTCGGATCGAAGCGGCGGTTGAAGCCGACCAGCATCGGCACGCCGGCGGCGCGCACGGCATCGAGCGCCTGGTCCACCCGGGCTAGCGACAGGTCGATCGGCTTTTCGCAGAAGATCGCCTTGCCGGCGCGCGCGGCGGCGATGATCAGGTCCGCATGGGTATCGGTGGACGACGCGATGATCACCGCGCCCACCGCCGGGTCGGCCAGCGCCGCCGCGGTGTCCGACACGCGCGCGCCGTGCCGCCCCGCCAGGGCCGTGGCGGCGGCGGCGTTGACATCCACCACATGCGCGAGCCGCGCCGTGCCGCTCGCGGCCAGGTTGGCGGCATGGATGGCGCCGATGCGCCCGGCCCCGAATTGCGCGAAGACGAGCATGGCGCTTCCCCCGGGCCCTCGCTTGTGGCCCGCGCCATCCATCCGTAACACTGCGCCGCCGTCAATGCGCGGTGGCGGGCGGGTCGAGCCGCGCCTTGGCCAGACCGGCAGAGTTGGGGAGAAAAATGCCATGGCCACCATCCGCCTGACCGTGGCCGAGGCGACCATCCGCTTCCTCGCCGCGCAGGAGACCGAGATCGACGGGCGGCGCGTGCCGATCTTCGGTGGCGTCTTCGCCATCTTCGGGCATGGCAACGTGGCCGGGCTCGGCCCGGCCTTGCAGGCCGCCGGCAAGCGCCTGCCCACCTTCCGCGCGCATAACGAGCAGGCCATGGCCCTTGCCGCCATCGCCTATGCCAAGACCCATGCGCGGCGGCGGATGATGGCCTGCACCAGTTCGATCGGGCCGGGGGCGACCAACATGGTGACGGCGGCAGCCGTGGCGCATGTCAACCGGCTGCCGGTGCTGCTGCTGCCCGGCGACGTGTTTGCCGACCGCCGGCCCGACCCCGTGCTGCAGCAGGTCGAGCATTTCGGCGACCCGACCATCAGCGCCAATGATTGCTTCCGTCCGGTCTCGCGCTTCTTCGACCGCATCACGCGGCCCGAGCAGCTGCTGCACAGCCTGCCCGCCGCGCTGCGCGTACTGACGGACCCCGCGGAATGCGGCCCCGCCACGATCGCCCTGCCGCAGGATGTGCAGACGGAGGCGTATGATTTCCCTGCCGGCTTCTTCCTGCGCCGCCTGCACCGCACCCGCGCGCCCGAAGCGGATGCGCGCGCCATCGCCGATGCGGCCGAGGCGCTGCGCCGTGCGAAGCGACCGCTGGTGATCGCCGGCGGCGGCGTGAAGTATGCCGGTGCCGAAGCCGCGCTGGCGCGCTTCGCCCAGGCGCATGGCCTGCCGGTCGCGGAGACCCAGGCCGGCAAGGGCAGCCTGGCCTGGGACCACGCCAGCAACGTCGGCGCCATCGGCGTGACCGGAACCGCGGCGGCGAATGCGCTGGCTGAGAAGGCCGACCTGGTGCTGGCCATCGGCACGCGCCTGGCGGATTTCACCACCGGGTCGCGCTGCCTGTTCGCGCAGGCGCGGCTGGTCGCGCTGAACGTCGCGCCCTTCGATGCCGCCAAGCACGGCGCGCTGGCGGTGGTGGCCGATGCGGCGCGCGGGCTGGTCGCGCTGGACGCGGCGCTGGACGGGTGGTCGGCGCCGGCGGCCTGGACGCAGCGCATCGCGCCCGCCGTCGCGCGCTGGAACGCCACTGTCGCACGCGTGACCGCCGCACCGAAGCCCGGCACGCTGCCGACCGACGCGCAGGTGCTGGGTGCGGTGAACCGCGCCATGCCGCGCGACGGCATCGTGGTCTGCGCCGCCGGCGGGCTGCCCGGCGAATTGCACAAGCTGTGGCGCGCCACGGATGCGGCGTCCTATCACCTGGAATACGGCTTCTCCTGCATGGGCTACGAGATCGCAGGCGGGCTCGGCGCCAAGCTGGCCATGCCGCGGCGCGAGGTGGTCGTGCTGGTCGGCGACGGGTCCTACCTGATGATGAACAGCGAGATCGCGACGTCTGTCGCCATGGGGGCGAAGCTGACCATCGTGCTGCTCGACAACCGTGGCTTCGGCTGCATCAACCGGTTGCAACGCGGCACCGGCGGCGCGCCCTTCAACAACCTGCTGGATGATGCCGCGCCGCCGGTCGACTTCGCCGCCCATGCGCGCAGCCTGGGGGCGGAGGCGCTCGCGCTGGACGGCGTCGCGGCGCTGGAAGCCGCCCTGCCACGTGCCTTGCGCGCGAAGCGCACCACCGTGCTGGTGGTGGCGACCGACCCGCAGGCCTCCACGCAGGACGGCGGCGCCTGGTGGGACGTGCCGGTCAGCGCCGCGCCGCGCGACGCCGCGCAGAAGCGCGCCCGCGCCGACTACGCAGCCCGCCGCGCCGGAGCCCCGCAGTGATCCGCCTCGCCATCAATCCGCTGACCTGGACCAACGACGACATGCCCGAGCTCGGCGCCGGGACGCCGCTCGAGACCTGCCTGTCGGAAGCGCGGCAGGCCGGCTTCGCGGGCGTGGAGCTGGGCAACAAGTTCCCGCGCGATGCCGCGACGCTGGCGCCGATCCTGGCGCGGCACGACCTGGCGTTGGCCTCCGGCTGGTACGGATCGCGCCTGCTGGAACGCGACGTGGATGCCGAGATGGCGGCCGCGGAGCCGCACATCGCCCTGCTGCGCGCCATGGGCTGCACGGCCTGCGTCTTCGCCGAGGTCTCGCGCGCCGTGCATGGTGACCGCGCCGCGCCGCTGTCGCGCCGACCGGTACTCGATGACGCCGACTGGTCCGTGCTGGCGCCGCGCCTTGCCGACATGGCGCGGCGGCTGGCGGCGCGCGGCCTGCGCCTGGCCTACCACCACCACATGGGCACGGTCATCGAGACCGCGGCCGAGATCGACCGGCTGATGGAATCGACCGGGCCGGAATTCGGCCTGCTGCTCGACACTGGCCATCTGACCTTCGCCGGCGGCGACCCGGTGGCCGTGGCGCGCCGCCACGCCGGGCGGATCGCGCATGTGCACTGCAAGGATGTTCGCGCGCCCGTCATGGCCGACGCGAAGGCGCGCGACCTGCCGTTCCTCATGGCCGTGCTCGACGGCGTGTTCACCGTGCCGGGCGATGGCGCGGTGGATTTCGCAGCGGTCTTCGCGGCGCTGGCGGAGGGCGGCTACGATGGCTGGCTGGTGGTCGAGGCAGAGCAGGACCCCGCCCGCGCGCACCCACTCACCTATGCGCGGATGGGGCATGACCATGTCGCGGCGCTGGCGGGGCGCGCCTTCGCTCCCTGACCGCCGCGCGACTTGACGCGGATCAATTGTCCGACCCTGCGCCCCGCTACACTGCCTTCGTCGTCGGCACGGTCGGCGCGGGAGGGATCGATGGGCTTGAAGGACATCCTCGTGCATCTCGATCGCGCGCCGCAGGCGGGCATGCGGCTCGCGGTCGCGGCCGACCTGGCGCGCCGGCACCAGGCGCACCTGACTGGCCTGTTCGTGGTGGACATCATCACGCCGGCCCTGGGCGCGGCGGATCCCGCCAGTGGCGCCGGCCTCGCCGAATTGCTCGAGAGCATCCGCGCCGACGCGCTGGCTGCCGCCGCGCGCGTGGAGGCTTCCTTCGGCGAGACGCTGCGCCGCGAGGGCATAGCCGGCGAATGGCGCCTGACCGAGGGTTCGCCGACGGAGCTCGTGCCGCTGCATGCGCGCTACAGCGACCTCACGGTGCTCGGCCAGCCCGATCCGGAGAATGACGAGCCCTCGACCGGCGCGGTGCTGTCGGCGACGTTATTCGAATCCGGCCGCCCGGTGCTGGTCATCCCTTATGCCGGGCGCTTTACCGCGGTCGGCAGGCGCGTCCTGGTCGGCTGGAATGCCGGGCGCGAGGCGACGCGCGCAGTGCATGACGCGATGCCGCTGCTGGCGAAGGCCGCTGCGGTCACCATCACCTCGGTGAATCCGCGTCGCGGCCTCGGCGCGCATGGCGAGGAGCCCGGCGCCGACATCGCGCGCCACCTGGCGCGGCACGGCGTGACGGTGAACGTCGAGCACACCGTCGCGCCCGAGATCGGCGCCGGGGACATCCTGCTCAACCGCGCTGCGGACCTCTCGGCGGACCTTCTGGTGATCGGAGCCTACGGGCATTCCCGGCTGCGCGAGATGCTGCTGGGTGGCGTCACGCGCTCGCTGCTGCGGCAGATGACGGTGCCGGTCCTGATGTCGCACTGAGGCGCTGCGGCGCCAGCATCGCCAGCCCGCCATCGGCGGCTGGCGCCAGGGCGTGGATCCAGAAATGCGCCTCCGCCCGGTCCGGCGCGCCCATCACCACCGACGGCGCCGAGACGATGCGCAGCGCGCCGCTGCGCCCCATCCAGTCGAAATGCCGGTGGCCATGCAGCACGAGCACGCGCGACGCCACGCGCCGCAGGCGCCCCAGCACCCAATGCCCGTTCACCAGCGCGGTGCCGATGCGGTCGGCCAGCGGCGCGCCGGGGCGCGGGTATTCCATCAGGTGGTGGTGCAGCGCGACCAGCCAGCGCGCGGCCGGATACTGCGCCATCGCCGCCTCGGCCGCGCGCATCTGGTCCATGCCCACCAGGCCGAGCGCATTGGTGAAGGAGAAATGCGTCTCCGCGTTGGAATCCAGCAGGATCACGCCGAGCCCGTCCGGCAGCGGCGGCGGCACCACCATCGGATAGGCCTGGTTCCACACCTCGCGCGCGGTGATCCCGGCGCGGATGCCGCCATCATCCATGAAGCGCGCCAGCGCCGCACCGCGCCCATCCGCCGCCAGCCAGTCGTTGAGCGTGGGCCCCACCCTGCGCGCCGCGCGGTTCATGACATGCACGCGATGCCCCTGCAGCCGCGCGGTCGCCGCCAGCAGGCGCAGCCGCCGCAGCGACCCGCCCGGCGCGATCGGCAGTTCGAGCCGCGCGGGATTGGCGCGATCCACGATGTTCACGTCGTGGTTGCCCGGGATGATCAGCATGCGGTCACGCAGCGCCGGGTGGCGCGCGGCGATCTCCTCGAAGGCGATGTATTCGGCGTTGCGCCCGGCATCGGTCACGTCGCCTGTCACCAGGACCCAGTCGATGCGCGCCGCGGCATCCTCGGCTTCCAGCACGGCCAGCGCGGCATCGATGCGCGCATTGCCGCGTGGCCCGTCGCGCCCGCATTCCAGGCGGAAGCCGTAGGGGTCGCCGACCACGTGGATGTCGGAAAGATGCGCCACGCGCCAGGACGCCGTGCCGGGCTGGATGACGTCGTCGATCTCCTGCGGTGATCCGGCCAGCGCCTCGGCCACCGACCAGGCCGGCGCGCCGATCATCAGGTAGACCGCGACCGCCCAGATGCCGTTGTTCAGCGAATCCCCCGCCGCGCGCAGCAGGCCGGCGGGCGAGAGATCCTCGACGATGACGCTCGGCAGCGGCCCCACCGCCAGCGCGACCATCGCCGCGCCCAGCGCCAGCACGCCGCCCGCGACAGGCCCCGCCAGGCGGCGCGCCGCGGCGAAGTCGCGCGTCGGTGCGACGCGTTCCAGCAGCAAGCCGACCAGCTCGCGCACCGCCATGTACAGCGGCTGCACCAGCGCGGCGTTCAGCGCCCAGAAATTGCGCTCGACCGCGCGCAGCATCCGCCCGCCCCAGCGCCACAGGATGCCCGCCGCGACCAGCAGCACCATCAGCACCGTCGCCCAGCGCCCGGCTTCTGAGACACGCGCCCAGACCTGGTCGGCGAACCACACCGCCACCTTCGGCGCAGCGCCGATCAGCACGGCCGGCACGACCAGCAGCAGCAGCGCCGCCACCGCCAGTTTCGGCAGGCTGATCTCGAGCAGGATGTGCGAGGCATGGCCCAGCAGCGAATGCCGCGAGGTGCTCGAGGCATCATCCTCGAGGTCCCCGTCGCGCGGGTCGGCGAAGGCCATCGGCATCGATCCATTAAGGGCGGTCGGGCAGTCTAGGCCGTGATGACGGTGCGGCACCACGCCCGCCGCGACGGACCCGGGATGTGACGACGGAAGCCCTCATCCATCTTGCACTGCGCAGCACGACCGCGTTGCTCGCGCTGGCGGCCGTCGCGTTCGGCGTGCTGCGGGCGGTGACCACGCGGGGCGATATGCTGCGGCGCCTGCTGCGGCTGGTCGGTGCGCTGGTGCTGCTGGGCATCGCCTGGCTGGCGCTGCGCGATACGCTGGCCACCATCGACCGCGGCACCGCGCCGGAGGCAACGATCGAGGCCTGGGCGTGGCTCGTGCTCGATGCGCTGCTGCCGGTGTTCTTCCTGCTGCTGATCGAAGGGTGGCGCCGGCGCGATGCGTTGGAGGCGCGGCTGGCGGAACAATCCGAGACCGACGCGCTGACCGGGCTGCCCAACCGCCGGGGCTTCGCGGCGCTGGCGGGGCTGGCGCTGGCGGCGGCGCGCCGGCAGGGCACGCCCTGCGCGGTGGTCGCGCTCGACCTCGACCGCTTCAAGGCCATCAATGACGGGCACGGCCATGCCGCAGGGGATGTGGTGCTGCGCGGCGTGGGCGCGGCGATCCGCGCCTCGGTGCGCGGCAGCGACGTGGCCGGCCGCCTGGGCGGCGAGGAATTCGCGCTGCTGCTGCCCGGCGACGATATCGCGGATGCCGTCTCGCTCGCGGACCGGCTGCGCGCGCTGGTGCGCGCCACGGTGCCGCACCCGGCCGGCGGGGATGCCGCGGTGACGCTCAGCGTGGGGGTGGCGCCAGTCGGCGCGGGCGCTGCGCCGGCCGACCTGGCCGCGGCGCTGGCCGCCGCGGACCGGGCGCTCTATGACGCGAAGCGGCGGGGGCGCGACCAAGTGCTGGTGGCGGCCTGACCGGACCCCGTCTGGGGGCTGGAACGAAACCTGCTAGGAATTCTCAGCGACCCACCGTGTCGTGGCCATCCCCGGCGCGGCGGGGTCGATAGCCGCGCCGCCCCGCCGGCCGGGGTGGCGTGAATGGAGCAGGGTCGCATTTCTTCCTTCGGACAGCGCGGCGGCAGGGGTCGATGACCGTGGCGCGCATCCTGCGCCTGCTGCTCGGCGGCGCGATCGGTGGGCTGGGCGGGGCGGGTTTCGCCGCGCTGCACCTGCCGCTGCCGTGGCTGATCGGATCCCTGGTGGCGGTGGCCGCCGCACGGCTGCTGGGCGCGCCGGCCGAGGCCGACCCGCGGCTGCGCAACGGCTTCCTCGGCATCATCGGCATCGCGCTCGGCGCCTATTTCACGCCCACCACGGCGGCCTTGCTGGTCTCCCAGGCCGGGCTGCTGCTGCTGGCGGCCGTCATCACGCTGGCGATCGGCGCGGCGCTGGCGCCGGTGCTGGCGCGGCGGGGCAAGGTGGACATGGCGACGGCCTGGTTCTCCTCCATTCCCGGGGGCGTCGCGGACATGGCGATGCTGGCGGAATCCTATGGCGGGCGGCCGGCGCCGGTGGCGCTGGCGCAGCTGCTGCGGGTCTGCTCGGTCGTTGTGCTGGTGCCCAACCTGTTCGCATTGGCGGGGCTGCGCGGGGATGTGCCGCAGGCCTCGACGGTGCTGGCCTTCCTGCCGGGCATCCTGGCGTTGCAGGTGGCGGGCGGGCTCGCGGCCGGATGGGCGCTGGTGCGGGTTGGCGTGCGGGCGGGGTGGATGCTGGGGCCGCTGGCGGTGACGGCGGCGCTGACGGCGTCGGGCCTCGTGCTGTCGGGCGTGCCGGCCTGGCTGTCGGCGCTGGCCCAGGTGATCCTGGGAGCGAGCCTGGGCGCGGCGTTCGGCCGGGAGACGATCCGCCCGCTGCGCCGCTTCCTGCCGCATGCGGTGATGCAGGTGGTGCTGTTGATGGCGGCCTGCGCGGTGGCCGGGGCGCTGCTGGCCTGGGCCTTCGGCGCACCCATGGGGGCGATGCTGCTGGGCACCGCGCCGGGCGGCGTGGCGGAAATGAGCCTGACCGGCAAGGTGCTCGGCATGGATGTGGCGCTGATCGTGACGCTGCACGGGTGACGGTGCTGACGCCGCCGGTGTTCCGGTGGCTGCATGGGCGGCGGGCGGGGGAGTAGCGGGCGTCAGTCGAGCCTGATTCCGCGTGCGCGCACGATGCCGCCCCAGGCCTCGGTCTCGGCGGCCAGGCGCGTGCGGAAGGCGTCCGGCCCATCGGTGACGATCTCGGCGCCCAGCCCCGCCATCCGTGTGCGCAGCACCGGTTCGGCCAGCGTGTCGCGGAAGGCGGTGAACAGGCGCTCGATCGTTGCCGCCGGCGTGCGGGCGGGGGCCAGCACGCCCTGGCCGATCCCGGCGTCGGCCGCCGGCCAGCCCAGTTCGGCGAAGGTCGGCACGTCCGGCAGGTCAGCCAGCCGGCGCGGCCCGGTCACCGCGATGGCGCGCAGCCGTCCGTCCTTCACGAAGGGCAGCACCGCGGTGGCGCCATTGACGATCAACTGGCTCTCATTCGTTACCGCCGCCTGGATGCCGATCATGCCGCCGCGGTAGAACACCTCGGTGACGCTGCCGCCCCAATGCTGAGCGACCAGCAGCGCGGTCAGGTGGTTCAGCGCGCCCACCCCCGAATGGGCGAAGTTGATGCGCCCGGGCTCGGCGCGCACCAGCGCCGCGAGCTCCCGCCCGTCGCGCGCCGCGAGGGAAGGGTGCACCGCCATGATGTAGGGCGCGAAGGTCAGCATGGTGACCGGTGCCAGGTCCGTTGCGGGGTTGTAGGGCAGCCGCGCGAACAGGCTGGGTCCGGTGGTCAGGATGCCGGTGTCGGTGAGCAGCACCGTGGTGCCGTCGGGCGCCGCCTTCGCGACATGGTCGGCGCCGAGGTTGCCCGCCGCGCCGCCGCGATTATCCACGACCACAACTTGGTTCAGCCCCCGCTGCAATTCGGGCTGGAGGATGCGCGCGAGGATGTCGGAAGACCCGCCAGGAGGGAACGGGATGACGATGCGCAGCGGCCGGTCCGTGCCCTGTGCGGCGGCGTTGCCCGCCACGACCAGGGACGGCAAGGCCAGGGCTGCGCGGCGGCCGATCGGATGCGTCATGGGGTTGTCCTCCGGTTCTCCGCGCGCAGCGCGCGCAGGATTCCTGCAATGGTGCCGGTGGCGTGCGCCCGGCTGCGATGGCCCCAGACGGTGTCATCCACCACATGGGGCACGTGGTCATCCATGACGAAGCCGTCGAAGCCGGCGTCCAGCAATTCGCGCAGCACCGCGACGGGGTCGACCGCGCCTTCGTCGATGAAGGCTTCCGCGAACCGGGGCAGTTCGCCGGTGATGCTGCGCAGATGCACGTAGTGGATGCGACCCGCGCGGGCGAAGCGGCGCAGCGCGGTCATCATGGCCTCCGCGCCCACTTCGGCGAAGGTGCCGGTGCAGAAGCAGATGCCGTGGTTGGGGCTGTCGGCGAAGGCCATGGCGCGCCCGAATGCAGCCTCGTTGCGGAAGATTCGCGCCACGCCGTCCAGCACCGGCACGGGCGGGTCGTCCGGGTGCAGGGAGAGCCGCACGCCTACGGCCTCGGCCACCGGCAGCACGGCTGTGATGAAGGCCTCCCAGTTCGCCCACATCTGCGCCTCGTCGCGGGGCGGCAGGGTGCCGGTCGCGACCCGCTGGCCGATGCCGTCGTCATAGGCGGTGATCAGCGCGCCGCCGCGGCCATGCGCGGCCTTGGCGGTGCGCCAGACCCCGTCGGGGATCCAGTTGTAGCCGAGCACGCCGATGCCGGCCTGGCCCATGGCGCGCAGCGTTGCCTTGAAATCCTCGATCTGCTCCTCGGCGCCGGGCAGGCCGAGCATGGCCTTGTCCAACAGGTTGCGCGGCACGCCCTCGATGCAGTCCAGCTTGAGGCCGTGCGCTTCCACGGCGGCGCGCATCTGCGCGAGGTCGAGCGCCGACCAGCGGCGCGTCGGCGCGCGCGGCCCCGCGGCCGCGGTGAACTGCTTGTTTAGGAATGCGACCCAGGCTGGGCTGTCGAGGTCCGGCTTGTTCACGCCCACGCCCGCGCAACCGATCTGGCGCGCGAAGGCCAGGTCGGGCTGGGTGAGCTCGCGTAACTGCCCGGCGACGACGCGCATTCTTTTGGTCCTGGACGCTGATTCTATCTAATATGCCAAATCCGACAGGATCAAGCCTGATGACGACCGAGGACGCCGTGACCGCCCAGCTCTGGCGGCTGATCGTGGACGGGGCGCTGCCGCCGGGGGCGAAGCTGACGGTCGCCGCATTGGCGGCGCGGCTGGGGGCCGGGGCCACGCCGGTGCGCGCGGCGCTGAAGCTGCTGGAGGGAGAGGGCCTGGTCGAGGCGCATCCGTATCGCGGCGCCTGGGTGCGGGTGCTGGCGGCCGAGGACATCCGCAATCTCTACAGGCTGCGGGCCGCGGTGCTGGGGCTGCTGATCCCGGACGTGGTGCGCCACGTCTCGAATGCCGAGCTCGATGCGCTGGACGCGCTGGAAGCGCGGTTCGAGGCGGCCGCGCGGGCCGGCGACGGACCGGGTGCCATGGCGGTGAACCAGGATTTCCATCGCACGTTGTTCGCCGCGGCGCGCAACCCGGATGCGGCGGCGGTGATGGAGCGCAGCTGGGCATTGGTCGAGGCGCTGCGGCTGCGCCTGGGCTTCGGCCCCGGTCGCCTGGCTCGGTCGGTCGAGAGCCATCGCGCCCTGCTGGCCGCGCTGCGGGGGCGTGACGCCGATGCCGGCACGGCGCTCGCGGTGGCCTCCTCCAACGCTGCGATGGCCGACCTGCTGGAGCGTGCCGCCGCCGATGCGCCCCCGGCCCGGCGCCCCCGGGAGTTTCCAGTGGCGTTTTCCCGCGATCCGCGCCATAGCACCCCCCGGAAGCGACCGGCCTGACGCCGGGGCGCGCCAACCGCCGCGACCGCGGCGGGCTGACAGTGCTGCCGCGGGACCCCTGACCGGACCGGCGCGGCGCCTCCGGCCACATGGGCGGCCTTCCCGTCGCGCACCCCGCGATGGGCCCACCCCATGCCGCCCGAGACGCCGACCTCATCCGGTCCTGGACCCGCGGTTTGCCCCTGCCCGGCCCTCCGTGTCGCTCCCGGGGCCATCCCTGGCCCCTTCCGCCGTGCCGCCGCCCGCACAAGGACGGGCGGGCATGGACCGCGCAGCGCCCGACGCGCCGCGCCCGAGAGGACGACCGATGTTCGACAAGTACTTCCGCAAGGAAATCGCCTGGGGCGACAAGACCCTGGTGCTGGAAACCGGCAAGATCGCCCGCCAGGCCGATGGCGCCGTGCTGGCCCGCCTGGGCGACACCATCGTGCTGTGCACCGCCGTGGGCGCCCGCGGCGTGAAGCCGGGGCAGGATTTCTTCCCGCTGACGGTGAACTACCAGGAGAAGGCGTTTGCCGCCGGCAAGATCCCCGGCGGCTTCTTCAAGCGCGAAGGCCGTCCGTCGGAATTCGAGACGCTGACCTCACGCCTGATCGACCGCCCGATCCGCCCGCTGTTCCCGGACGGGTTCCGCAACGAGGTCCAGGTGGTCGCGACCGTGCTGTCGCATGACCTCGAGAACGAGGCCGACATCGTCGCCATGGTCGGCTGCTCGGCCGCGCTGACGCTGTCGGGCATTCCCTTCTTCGGCCCGATCGCCGGGGCGCGCGTGGGCTACATCAACGGCCAGTACGTGCTGAACCCGACCGCCGACCAGCGCAAGGAAAGCGTGCTCGACCTGGTGCTCGCCGGCACCGCCGAGGGCGTGCTGATGGTGGAATCCGAAGCGAGCGAGCTGACCGAGGACGTGATGCTCGGCGCCGTCGAATTCGGCCACAAGTCGTTCCAGCCGGTGATCCAGGCGATCATCGACCTGGCCGAGGTCGCGGCGAAGGAGCCCTGGGCGGTGCCGGAGGAATCCGACGCGACCAAGGCGCTGAAGAAGCGCATCTCCGAACTCGGCCGCGCCGACATGGCGGTGGCCTACACCGAGACGCAGAAGCTGGTCCGCCAGGACAAGGTCGGCGCGGTGAAGAAGGCCGTGGCCGCAGCGCTTGAGGCCGAGGGCGCCGACGTCGCCGCCGCCAAGGGGCTGCTGAAGGCGCTCGAGGCCGACGTGGTGCGCAACAACATCCTCGACACCGGCAAGCGCATCGACGGGCGCGATACCCGCACCGTGCGCCCCATCGTGGCGGAAGTGGGCGTGCTGCCGCGCGCGCATGGTTCGTCGCTGTTCACCCGTGGCGAGACGCAGGCGCTGTGCGTCGCCACGCTGGGCACCGGGCAGGACGAGCAGATCATCGACGCGCTGCCGGGCGAGTACCGCGAAGACTTCATGCTGCACTACAACTTCCCCCCCTATTCGGTGGGCGAGACGGGCCGCATGGGGTCCCCGGGACGGCGTGAAGTGGGCCATGGCAAGCTCGCCTGGCGCGCGATCCATCCGCTGCTGCCGGAGAAGGCGAAGTTCCCCTACACCATCCGCGTGGTGTCGGAGATCACGGAGTCCAACGGCTCGTCGTCGATGGCGACCGTCTGCGGCACCTCCCTGTCCATGATGGATGCGGGCGTGCCGCTGAAGCGCCCCTGCGCGGGCATCGCGATGGGCCTGATCAAGGAGGACCGCGGCTTCGCCGTGCTGTCCGACATCCTGGGCGACGAGGACCACCTCGGCGACATGGACTTCAAGGTGGCCGGCACGGATGTGGGCATCACCAGCCTGCAGATGGACATCAAGATCACGTCCATCACCTTCGAGATCATGAAGATCGCGCTCGACCAGGCGCGCGACGGCCGCCTGCATATCCTGGGCGAGATGTCGAAGGGCCTGTCGGGCAACCGCAGCGACGTGGCGGCGACCGCCCCGCGCATCACCGTCATCAACGTGCCCAAGGACAAGATCCGCGACGTGATCGGCTCCGGCGGCAAGGTGATCCGCGAGATCACCGAGCAGACCGGCACCAAGGTCGACATCGAGGATGACGGCACGATCAAGGTCGCGCAGCGCGCCATCGACTGGATCCGCGGCATCGTGGCCGAACCGGAAGTGGGCGTGATCTACAACGGCAAGGTCGTGAAGACTGCCGAGTTCGGCGCCTTCGTGAACTTCCTCGGCGCCAAGGACGGGCTGGTCCATATCAGCGAACTCGCGCAGGACCGCGTCAACAAGACCACCGACATCGTCAAGGAAGGCGACCAGGTGAAGGTCAAGGTCATGGGCTTCGACGACCGCGGCAAGGTGAAGCTGTCGATGCGCGTGGTCGACCAGGCCACCGGCGCCGACATCTCCGAGCAGGTCGGCGCCCGCCGCCCGCGCGAGGATGGCGACCGCCCGGATCGTGGCGGCGAGCGCCGCGACCGTGCCCCGCGGCGCGACCGCGGCGGCGAAGCGGCGGACTGATCCAGGCCGCAGTCGCAACCGGGGCCCCTGTCAGGGACCCCGGTGCATGCCATATTGCTGTCACGAAAATACCTGGGAGCGCCGGTTGTTGAAGGCCATCAATGCTATCCGCATGGGCGGGGTGGACGTTCTGCCACTGGTGGAAGGCGGCAAGGGCGTTGCCGTCTCCGACGGCGCATCCTGCGGCGCCTGGGCGGCCTCGGGCGGGGTCGGCACCTTCTCCGCCGTCAATGCCGATTCCTACGACGCCGACGGCCAGCCCATCCCGCAGGTCTATCACGGCAAGACGCGCCGTGACCGGCACGAGGAACTGGTCCGCTACGCGATCGACGGCGCCATCGCCCAGGCGAAGCGCGCGCACGACATCTCCGGCGGCAAGGGTCGCATCCACGCCAATATCCTGTGGGAAATGGGCGGGGCGGAACGTGTCGCACGCGGCATGCTCGAAGGCGCCAAGGGCTTGGTGAACGGCATCACCTGCGGCGCCGGCATGCCCTATCGCCTGGCCGACATCGCGCGGGACTACGGCGTTCACTACTACCCGATCGTCTCCTCGGCGCGCGCCTTCAACGCGCTGTGGAAGCGCGCCTATTCCAAGACGCGCGAATGGCTCGGCGGCGTGGTCTACGAGGACCCCTGGCTGGCCGGCGGCCATAACGGCCTGTCGAACAGCGAGGACCCCAAGGTCCCGGAAGCGCCCTATGCCCGGGTGCTGAAGCTGCGCCAGCAGATGCGCGAATTCGGCCTGGACGACACCCCCATCATCATGGCCGGCGGCGTCTGGTGGCTGGAGGAATGGGAGGACTGGATCGACAATCCGGAACTGGGACCGATCGCCTTCCAGTTCGGCACGCGTCCCCTGCTGACGCAGGAAAGCCCGATCCCGGAAGCCTGGAAGCAGCGCCTGCTGACGCTCAAGGCCGGCGACGTGCTGCTGCAGCCCTATTCGCCGACCGGCTTCTACTCCTCGGCCGTGCGCAACGGTTTCCTCCAGGAACTCGAGGACCGCAACGAACGCCAGGTGGCCTTCACCACGGAAGCGGTCGGCGACCACATCGCCGAATACGGCGTGGGGCCGCGCAAGCGGACGGTGTATCTGGCGCCGCACGACCTGGCGCGCGTGTCGCACTGGGAAGCCGAGGGCTTCACCGACGCCATGCGCACGCCGGACAACACGCTGATCTTCGTGACGCCCGCCAAGGCGCAGGAGATCCTGAAGGACCAGGTGGACTGCATGGGCTGCCTGTCCCATTGCCGGTTCAGCAACTGGGCGCAGACCGAACCCGACTATTCCACCGGGAAGAAGGCCGACCCGCGCAGCTTCTGCATCCAGAAGACCCTGCAGGACGTCGCGCATGACCGGGGCATGGAGAACAACCTGATGTTCGCCGGCCACAATGCGTATCGTTTCGGCCAGGACCCGTTCTATTCGAACGGCTTCGTGCCCAGCGTGAAGCAGCTGGTGGAACGCCTCCAGACCGGGCGGTAGCGCCAGCTCCGCGAAGCGGTGAAGCAGCCGCTCAAGCCATGCCTACGGCGTGATCCGCCGGTGCGGAACACGCCGTAGCGCCCGGCGCCTCAGCGCGCCGGCAGGAAGCCCACGATCTCACGCGCCTTCGCGCAGATCGGCTCGGCGATCGCCCGGGCGCGTTCGGCCCCCACATGCAACGCCGCATCCAGCGCGCCGGGGTCGTCCAGCAGCCGCTTCATCTCGGCGGCGATCGGCTGCAGGTGCGCCACCAACGCATCCGCCAGCGTGTTCTTGAACGCGCCGAAGCCCTGCCCGCCGTGTTCGCGCAGCACGTTCTCCGGCAGCGTACCGCTGATGGCGGCCAGGATGCCGACCAGGTTGCGCGCCTCCGGCCGGCCTTCGAGGCCCGCCATGTGGTCGGGCAGCGGCTCGGCATCGGTCTTGGCGCGACGGATCTTCATGGCGATGGTGTCGGCATCGTCGGTCAGGTTGATGCGCGACTGGTCCGACGGGTCGGATTTCGACATCTTCCTGCTGCCGTCGCGCAGCGACATCACCCGCGCCGCGACGCCCTGGATCAGCGGCTCGATGGTGGGGAAGAACTCCACGCCGTAGTCGTGGTTGAACTTCTGCGCGATGTCGTTGGCCAGTTCCAGGTGCTGCTTCTGGTCGTCGCCGACCGGCACCTTGGTCGCGTGATACGTCAGGATGTCGGCCGCCATCAGGTTCGGATAGACGTACAGCCCGGCGGACGACGCTTCCTGGTTCTTGCCGGCCTTGTCCTTGAACTGCGTCATGCGGTTCAGCCAGCCCAGCCGCGCCACGCAGTTGAAGATCCACGCCAATTCGGCATGCGCGCGCACATGGGACTGCACGAACAGGATGCAGCGCAGCGGATCCAGCCCGCAGGCGATCAGCGCCGCCGCCATCTCCCGTGTCTGGCGCGTCAGTTCCGCCGGGTCCTGCCAGACCGTGATGGCGTGCAGGTCCACCACGCAATAGATCGCCTCGTGCTTGTCCTGCAGCGGCACCCAGTTGCGGATGGCGCCGAGGTAGTTGCCGAGGGTGGGCACGCCCGAAGGCTGGATGCCGGAGAAGACGCGGGTCATGGAAAAAGGCACCGTTTGACTGCTGATGCGGGGTGATCCCGCCTGCGCGCGGGCGCGTCAAGGCGGCGCGTGCGCTAAAGCAGCATTCTAAATCTTGCTTTAACACCATGCCGGGCGTAGTCTGCCGCCACAGCAGGATCGGACACGCCGCCATGACAGCCCTGACCAAGGCTTTTCTCTTTCCAGGCCAGATGGTGAGCGACCTGCTCGGCGCAGGGGCGGAGGACGACCGGATGATGATCCGTACCCTCGTGAACATGCTCGTGTGGAACCTGGTGATGGTTCTCGTGGTGCTGATGGTCTACTGACCGCGGCCGCCACGGCGCCATGCGGCCACGATGCAGCTCACCACCTTCACCGACTTCACGTTGCGCACGCTGATCTACCTCGCGGTCGAGGAAGGCCGGCGCGCGACCATTCCCGAAATCGCCGCTGCCTATGGCATCGCGGAGAACCACCTGACCAAGGTGGTCCTCCTGCTCGGCCAGGCGGGCGATGTCGTGACGGTTCGCGGGCGCGGCGGCGGGTTGCGGCTGGCGCGCCCGGCGCGCGAGATCAACATCGGCGCGGTGGTGCGGCGGACCGAGCCGGGCCTTGCGCTCGCGCCCTGCCTCGGTACCGGGTCCTGCGTCATCATGCCTGCCTGCGGCCTCAAGCCGGTCCTGGCCGAGGCGCTGGACGCCTTCCTCGGCGTGCTGGACCGGTACACGCTGGCCGACCTCGCGGGCAGGTCGCGCGGCGGGCTCGCGCGGCTGCTGGGCTTGCCGGAACCGGCGGGCGGCGAGGGCAATCTCCGACCGGACCGTATTGCCTGACCGGACGTCCTGCGCCGGAAAGCCTTGATTCCAGCGCAGCTAGTGTCCGGTCGGCGAAACCGCGCAGCGGTTCCACACGATCGGAGGCCGGTCCGGGACGCGCCGCGTTCAGGCCGGCGTCTGCCGATGCCCGAAGATGGCGGAACCGACCCGCACCAGCGTCGCACCCTCGGCGATCGCCGCCTCGAAATCCGCGCTCATGCCCATCGAGACCTCGCGCAGCCCGTGCCGGGCGGCCAGGTTCGCCAGGAAGGCGAAATGCGGCCGCGGGTCGTCCTCGACCGGCGGGATGCACATCAGGCCGGTCACCGGCAGGCCGTGCTCCTCGCGCGCGGCGCGGATGAAGGCGTCGGCCTCGGCGCGCGCCACGCCGGATTTCTGCGGTTCCTCGCCGGTGTTCACCTGCACCAGGCAATCCGGGCGGCGGCCTTCCTTCGTCATGGCCTCGGCGATGGCGGCCGCCAGCTTCGGGCGGTCGATGGTTTCGATCACGTCGGCGATCCGCACGGCGTCGCGCGCCTTGTTGGTCTGCAGCCCGCCGATGATGTGCAGGCGCAGCCCCGGATGCGCGGCGCGCAGCGCGGGGAATTTCTCCGCCGCCTCCTGCACGCGGTTCTCGCCGAACACGGCCTGGCCGGCGGCCAGGGCGTCCAGCACGGCCTGCTGCGGATGGGTCTTCGAGACCGCCACCAGCGTCACGCTGCCGGCGGGGCGGTTGGCGCGGGCGCAGGCCTCGGCGATCCTGGCGCGGATGGTATCGAGGCTGGCGGCGATGGCGGTGATGTCGGGCATGGCGGGGCGAACCTAGTGCATCTGGCGCGGCTGCACAGGGCGCGACGGCGGGGCGGGCTGCCCCGGCTGTGGCTGTTCAGCGACGCCGCGCGCCTGCCGGACCCCCTGGCCGCCGCCGCCCGGCTGCCGCGCGGGGCGGGGGTGGTGGCGCGCGGCCTGGACCCGGCGGTGCTGGCGGCGCTGGCGCGGCTGGCGCGGCGGCGCGGGCTGGCGCTGGTGGTCGCCGCCGAGGGCCGGGCCGGCCTGGCGCTGCGCGGCGGGCTGCACCTGCCGGACCGGCGGGCCTCGCGCCACCTGCTGCCGCTGCTGCTGGCGCGCCGGGCCGGCGCGCCTGGCGCCTGGCTGACCCTGGCGGCGCATGGCGGGGCGGGCGCGGTGGCGCGGGCGCGGCGGCTGCGGGCGGACCTGGTGTTCCTGTCGCCGGTCTTCCCCACTGCCAGCCACCCGGGGGCGCCGGTGCTGGGGCCGCTGCGCTGGGCGCTGGCGGCGCGGCGGTTCGGGCGCCGGGCGGTGGCGGCGCTGGGCGGCGTCGCGCCGGCCACGATGCGCCGGCTGCCGCGCGGCGTGGCGGCGGTGGGAGCCATCGGGGGGTTGCTGCAACAGCCTGTGTCTCGTCCGCCACAGTGTCTCAGGTAAGTCGCGCCGGCCCTGACTGCGCGGTTGCCCCCCTTGGCCGGACCGGGACATATTCCACCCAGGCCGCGACGCCGCCATTCCGCCTGTTCGCGGGAAGCGGCGGCGTACCTTGTCCGGGGGGGCAGGGAGGCCGAGGGAACTGCCGGTTCGCCGGCCATGAGGAGGACTAGAATGCGCAAGATTCTGCTGGGGACGACCGCCGTTGTCGGCGCCGCCCTTCTGGCGCCGGGGGCTTTCGCTCAGCCCGCGGCAACGCAGGTTCCGGGTGGTGGTGGTGCGCCCACCGCCGGCCAGGCGCCGCTGGTGCCGCAGTCCGGCACGGGTGGCGTTGCGGTGCAGCCGACCCCGGCGATCGCCGGCGCCGGTGGCCTGACGGTGCGCCTGGGTGGCTACTTCGCCTTCACCGGCGGCTACATCCAGGACGACTGGGATCGCGGCCGCAGCCGTAACACCGTGAACGGTGCCAACGTCGCCAATGCGCGTGCGCGGACCGACTTCCGCAACGACATGGAACTGAACGTCTTCATCGACGGCCGTTCGTCCAACGGCATGACCTACGGTGCGGTGTTCGAGTTCCAGATGGACAACGCCGCGGTCGGCGCCGCCGATGGCACGACCGTCTCGCTCGACGAGATGTATGGCTTCATCACGATGCCGAACCTCGGCACCATCCGTTTCGGCCAGGAAGACAGCGCGGCTTCGCTGCTCCAGGTCCGTGCGCCGGGCGCCTCGGGCCTCGGTGGCGACGGTGAGTGGGACGAGTTCATCGTCCAGACCGGCCTTGCCGATGGTTCGCCCTACGTGATCTCGGGCATCAACGACGGCAGCGACGCGACCAAGATCATCTACCTGTCGCCGCAGTTCGCCGGCTTCGACTTCGGCGTCTCCTACGCGCCGAATGCCTTCGAGGGCGAGCGCACGGACATCTCGAACAGCACCTCGGCCCAGCGCGACCAGACGAACATCCAGAACGAGGTCTCTCTCGCGGTGCGTTACCGCGGCACCTTCGGCGCCATCGGCGTGCAGGCGGGTGTCGGTGCGATGTTCGCTGAAGCACCGAGGCTGACGGCCAACGGCGCTGCCTTCGGCGGCACCAACCCGCGCGCGCAGTCGGTCAACGCCTACACCGTCGGCGCCGCCATCACCGCCTACGGCTTCGGCTTCGGCGCCGAATACACCTGGGGCCAGTATCGTGGCGCCTCGGTCGGCCGCACCGCGGTCAATGCGGGCGTGGACGAAGCGAGCCACTACCTGATCGGTGCGACCTACACGATGGGTCCGCTGGTGTTCGGCGGCGTGTTCGGCCAGGGCTTCCAGGGCAACGGCACGGCCGCGACCGGCACGGGCGCTGCCCGGGTCATTCGCGACCTCGACGACCGCACCCACACGATCTGGGGCGTGGGCATGGCGTACAACCTGGCGCCGGGCCTCGTGCTCTTCGCCCTGTACAACAACGTCAACGACGAGAACGTGCCGACCTCGGCCCCGACCAACGCCCGCTACACGGGCGGCGCCGGCACCACGCTGGCCTCGTTCAACGGCAGCAACACCCGCACGATCAACATCGGCGTCGCGGGCATCCGCCTGGCCTTCTGATCCTTCGGGAACGGAAGCAACGGGGGCGGCAGGGGAAACCCTGCCGCCCTTCGTCGTTCCAGGGCATCGATTCCACACCCACCGCGATGCCCCACCACCGCAGGCGATGACCATGGCCGCCGGTTCCGAATTCGATCCCTGTATCGCGCTCCATCAGGCCGGCCGCCTGGAGGACGCCATCCGCTGCTACCGCCGCGCCCTGCCGCGCGACCGCTCCGGCGTGCAGGTCAACCGCCTGCTCGGGCTGGCGCTGTTCGCCACCGGCGATGCGCGGGATGCGCTGAAGCACCTGCAGGCCGCCCTTGCCCGCGCGCCCGGCGATGCCGCGCTGCTCAACGACACCGGCAACGCGCTGCGCGCGCTGGGCCGCCGTGCCGAGGCCGCGCAGGCTTTCCGCCGCGCCATCGCCGCCGGCCCGCGCCAGCCCGACGCGCTGTTCAACCTGGCCGACACGCTGCTGGAGCTCGACCGCACGGCCGAGGCGCTGGACGCCTATCGCGCCATCCTCGACCGCCGCCTGGATGGCATCGACGCCGACTTCCACAACAACCTGGGCGCCTGCCTGATGGCGCTGGACCGTGGCGAGGAGGCGCTTGCCGCCTTCCGCCAGGCGTTGGCGCTGGATGCGGCGCATCCTGGGGCACTGGTCCACCTTGGCGCGGCGCTGCAGCGGTTGGGGCGGCATCGGGAGTCGGTGGACCACCTGCGCGACGGCGCACGGCGCCACGGCGCGACGCTGCCGCTGCTGCTGACGCTGGGTCAGGGGCTGCTCGACCTGCGCGACCTGCCGCCGGCGCTCGAGGTCTTCGCCGAGGTGCTGCGCCAGCAGCCCGCCAACCACCGCGCCCTGGTCGGCCGCGCCATCGCGCTGTCCGGCCTCAAGCGCGATGCCGAGGCGATCACGGCAATCGACCGCGCCGTGGCGGCCGACCCGGCGCAGCGCCCGGCCCACATCGTCGCCGGCAACATCCACCTGGCGGCGAAGGACCTGCCGGCCGCGATCGCCGCCTATGCGCGCGCCGCCGCGTTGCCCGCCGGGCGGCTGCCCGATGCCGCCGATGCGCTGCTGCTGTTCACCCGCCTGCGTGCCTGCGACTGGACCGATTGCGACGCGACGCGCGCGCGCTTGGTCCGTGGCTTCGAGGCCGGCACCGCGCGCCTGCCGCCCTTCGAATCACTCGCCATCGCCGATGATCCCGGCCTGCACCTGCGCGCGGCGGCCCATCATGCGCGCGCCAACCTGCCGACGCGGCGGGATGCGCTGCCGCTGCGCGGCGACACTGGCTTGGCGCGGCGCGATGCGCGGACCGACACCGCGCGCATCCGCATCGGCTATGTCAGCGGCGAATTGCGCATGCACGCGGTCGGCCACCTGATGGCGCGGCTGCTGGAGTGCCACGACCGCGAGGCGTTCGAGGTTCATGCGCTCTCGCTCGGCAGCATCACGAACGACCCGGTGCAGGCGCGCATCCGCGCCGCGGTCGATGCCTTCCACGATGCCAGCACCCTGACCGATGACGCGCTGGTCGCGATGGCGCGCGGCCTCGGCCTCGATATCGCGATCGACCTCAATGGCTATTCGGGGGATTCGCGCGGCGCCGTGCTGGCGCGCGGCATCGCGCCGGTGCAGGTGGGCTTCCTCGGCTACCCCGGCACCAGCGGCGGCGGCTTCCTCGACTACGTGATCGCCGATGACGTGGTGATCCCGCCGGGCGCCGAGGCGGATTGGTCGGAACAGGTGGTGCGCCTGCCGCACGCCTTCCTGCCGACCGACGACCGCCGGCGCATCGCCACGGACGGAATCACCCGCGCGCGCTTCGGCCTGCCCGAACAGGGCTTCGTCTTCTGCTGCTTCAACAACACCCACAAGATCCTGCCCGGCGTGTTCGACGCCTGGATGCGCATCCTGGCCGCTGTGCCGGGATCGGTGCTGTGGCTGCGGGAGGAGAACGCGCCGGCCACGCGCAGCCTGCTGGCCGCCGCCGCCGCGCGCGGGATCGACCCGGCGCGGCTGGTCATGGCGCCGCGCGTGGACGACATGGCGGACCATCTCGGCCGCCACGCCCTGGCCGACCTGTTCCTCGACACCCTGCCCTACAACGCCCACACCACCGCGGCCGATGCGCTGCAGGCGGGGTTGCCGGTGCTGACCCAGGCCGGGCGCGCCTTCGCGGGGCGCGTGGCGGCCAGCCTGCTGACCACGCTGGGCCTGCCGGGCCTCATCACCGACAGCGCCGCCACGCAGGAGGCGACCGCCATCGCCCTGGCGCGCGACCCGGACCGCCTGGCCGCGATCCGCGCCCACCTGGCCGCCGCGCTGGCGTCCATGCCGCTGTTCGACACCCCGCGCCATGCGCGCAACCTGGAACGCGCCTTGCGCGCCATGCACGAACGCGCCGCAGCCGGCGACCCGCCGGCGGCCTTCCGGGTTGCCGATTCGGCACCGATTTGACCGCCCCGCCCAGGCTTCGTCTTTTCAGCGCCCCAATCGAGGCGCTACAAGGCATCGCCATGACCCGCGAATCCCCTCGCCGTCCCGCTGCCTTCCTGTGCGCCCTCGGTGCCGCCGCGCTGCTCGGCGCCTGCGGGTCGAGCAATGTCCGGGATGTCGCACGCGACGAATACACCTCCCAATCCGGGCGTGACCGCGTGCGCGGGCGCCTCACCGGGCAGGATGACGGCATCGTGCTGTTCGGCACGGCGCGGTCCCGCCCGGAGGATGCCGCCACGGGTGGCGCCGGGCTTGGCGTGAATGCGTATCTGTGGCGCGCCACGCTCGACACGCTGGCCTTCATGCCGCTGGCCTCAGCCGATCCCTTCGGCGGCGTCATCATCACCGACTGGTATTCGCCGCCCGGTGCGGGGGCCGAGCGCTTCAAGGCGACCGCCTATGTGATGGGCCGGCAGTTGCGGTCGGACGGCGTGCGCATCTCGATCTTCCGGCAGATCCGCCAGGGGCAGAACTGGGTGGATGCGGTGGTGGCCCCCGCGACGGGCGCCGAGCTCGAGGACCGCGTACTGGCGCGGGCGCGCGAACTGCGCAGCCAGTCGGGCGTGGCGGGGCGATAGCGCCGGCCGGCCTCGGCGGGTATCGCCGAGGCGCTTGTGCGGCCCCTGTAGCGTGTCATTCCGCCACGGTGGTTTCCGCCATCGTGGATACCCGCCAGGACAGTTTTCACGACCCCGAGGGTGGCAGGCGCGCGCCTGGTGGCCATGCCACGGGCGGCGTCGGTCCTGTTCTGGGTCGCCCATGCGGCGCGCAGATGCGCGGCCCCGCGCGACGCAGCGCAGGCATGATGGCAGCCCGCATCCCGCGGCAGCCGGCCGTGCGGTGCCACCGCTGGAAGCGGCGGCGGGAGCTGGCCAGCGTCAGCCGCCCCCGCAGGGCGCGCGGCGCAGGCCCCGCGCCACGCCGGCCTCCGGCGCGGTCACCAGGGTCAGCAGGCAGGGCGCATGGCCGCGTGTGAAGCGCCAGTCATTGCCGCCGCCATGGCCTTCCAGTGGCGGTTCCGGATGCAGCGCCAGCGTCGGCGCGCGGCGTGACGTCGCGGCCTCGGCCACCAGCGCGGCGCGCGACGCGGGGTCCGGGTCGAAGGGGTCGCGGTCGAACAGGATCACGGCCAGGCGCGGGCCGGTCGGCGGCAGCCCCGCCAGCAGGCGCCGGAAATCCTCGATGGCCGCGCCGTGGTTGTTGGGCAGGCGGACCTCGCCATGCGCGGCGGGGGCGAAGGCCAGCACGGCATGGACCAACTCGGGCCGCTCCGCCGCCGCCATGATGGATTGCCAGGCGCCGCGCGACTGCCCGGCCAGCACGATGCGGCGGTAGCCCGCCTGGCGCAGCAGCGGCAGGGCGCGCGACAGGGTGGTGAGCGCGGCGGCCAGGTGGTCCTCGGCCGGGTCGCGGTCGAAGCGCATGATGTCGAAGCCGGCATCGTTCAGCATGGCCAGCGTGCCCGGCACGGCGCGGCGGCGGTGGTCCACCGCGGCGCCGCCGAAGCCGTGCGACCACACCACGACGCCCTCGGCCGCGCGCGGCCCGTGGCGGAACATCAGCGGCGCGGCGCGGAACGGACCGACCTGCGCCTCGACCGGGCGGAAGGCGGGCATCGCCAGGGCCATGACGTTGCCGTCGAAGGCCACGACGCGGCAGGTGGCCTGGTCGGGCGTGGCGGCAGCTTCGGTGTCGCAGGTGGATTGCAGGCGGTTGCGCACCGCCACCGGGCCGTCCTCGCCGCCGGTGAAGCGCCAGTTGATGGACCGCCCGTTGCCGGCCACGACGAAGCCGGCATTGGGCATGGCGCCGCGATAATGCAGCGTGAAGCCGATCACGGTGGAGGGGCCGCGCGCCTCCCCGAGGGCCGCGACCGAGAACAGCGTGCGATAGGCGGCGAAATCGGTGTTGGGGTCGGGCTGTGCGCGGGCCGGCGCGATGGCGAGCACGGACAGCAGGCCGGCCGCTAGGAATCCGCCGCGCGGGGGCTTATGCATCCTGCCTTCAACACGAACCGCGCGCGCAGGATGAACGACAGCACCGCACCCCAGGACAAGCCGGTCCAGGACGCCCCGTCCCCCCGCTACGATTTCCGCGCCGCCGAACCGCGCTGGCAGGCGGAATGGGATGCGCGCGCCTGCTTCTCCGTGCCCGACGTGCCGCCGGCCGAGGCGCGCAAATACTACGTGCTCGAGATGTTTCCCTATCCGAGCGGCAAGATCCACATGGGGCATGTGCGCAACTATACGCTGGGCGACGTTGTCGCGCGCTACAAGCGTGCGCGCGGTCACCTGGTGATGCACCCGATGGGCTGGGACGCCTTCGGGCTGCCGGCGGAGAACGCGGCGCGCGAACGCGGCGTGCATCCCGCCGCCTGGACGTACCAGAACATCGCCAACATGCGCGACGAGCTGAAGCGCATGGGGCTGTCGCTGGAATGGGCGCGCGAATTCGCCACCTGCGATCCGGAATACTACGGCCAGCAACAGAAATTGCTGCTGGATTTCTGGCGGGCCGGGCTGGTCGAGCGCCGCGAATCCTGGGTGAACTGGGACCCCGTGGACGGCACGGTTCTGGCGAACGAACAGGTGATCGACGGGCGCGGCTGGCGATCGGGCGCGGTGGTCGAGAAGAAGAAGCTGGCGCAGTGGGTGCTGGCCATCACGAAGTATGCGCCGGAGCTGCTGGAGGCGCTGTCCACGCTCGACCGCTGGCCCGAGCGCGTGAAGCTGATGCAGTCGAACTGGATCGGCCGCAGCGAGGGCGCGCGGGTGCGCTTTGCACTGTCCACGCCGGTCGATGGCATCGACGATGTCGAGGTGTTCACCACGCGGCCGGACACGCTGTTCGGCATGTCGTTCCTGGCCGTGGCGGCGGAACACCCGATCGCCACGGCCGCGGCGGCGCGCGATGCGAAGGCCGCGGAATTCGTCGCCGAATGCCGGTCCATGGGCACCAGCGAGGCGGTGATCGAGCAGGCGGAGAAGAAGGGCCACGACACCGGCATCCGCGTGAAGCATCCCTTCACCGGTGCGGAATACCCGGTGTGGATCGCGAACTTCGTGCTGTTGGAATACGGCACCGGCGCGATCTTCGGCTGCCCGGCGCATGACCAGCGCGACCTCGATTTCGCGCGGAAGTATGGGCTGGGCGTGACGCCCGTCGTGCTGCCGAAGGGCGCCGACGCCGCGAACTTCGCGGTGGCGGACGAGGCCTTCACCGATGACGGCACCGCGTTCAACTCTGGCTTCCTCGATGGGCTTGATGTTGCGTCCGCCAAGCGCGGCGCGATCGACGCGCTGGAGAAGCAGGGCGCCGGCACCGGCGTGGTGAACTGGCGCCTGCGCGATTGGGGTGTGAGCCGCCAGCGCTACTGGGGCTGCCCGATCCCCTTCATCCATTGCGATGATTGCGGCGTGGTGCCGGTGCCCGCCGACCAGCTGCCGGTGCGTCTGCCCGACGACGTGGATTTCGCCAAGCCGGGCAATCCGCTGGACACGCACCCGACCTGGAGCCACGTCGCCTGCCCGTCCTGCGCCAAGCCGGCGCGGCGCGAGACCGACACCTGCGACACCTTCGTCGATTCCTCGTGGTATTTCGCGCGCTTCTGCTCGCCGCGCGCCGACCAGCCCGTAACGCGCGCGGCGGTCGATGCCTGGCTGCCGGTGGACCAGTATATCGGCGGGATCGAGCACGCGATCCTGCACCTGCTCTATTCGCGCTTTTTCACGCGCGCGATGTCGGCCTCCGGGCATCTGGCCCTGGCCGAACCCTTCGCCGGGCTGTTCACGCAGGGCATGGTGCAGCACGAATCCTACAAATCCCCCGATGGCCGCTGGCTCTATCCGGAGGAAGTGGAGTTCGGCACCGCCGCCGACGGCACCCGCACCGCGACGCTGAAGGGCGGCAACGCGCCGGTCACCATCGGTCGTGTCGAGGCGATGTCGAAGTCCAAGCGCAACACCGTCGACCCCGGTGCGATCATCGCGAAATACGGGGCTGATACCGCGCGCTGGTTCATCCTGTCCGACAACCCGCCCGACCGCGACATGGAGTGGACGGAATCCGGCGTGGCCGGCGCCTATCGCTTCACGCAGCGCGTCTTCCGCATGGTGGAATCCGCGCTGCCCGCGCTGCCGCAAGCCGGCACCGCGCCGGAAGGCCACGCGCTGCGCCGTGCCACGCATCGCTGCATCGCATCGGTGACCGAGGCGCTGGAGACCTTCGCCTTCAACGTCGCGGTCGCGCGGCTGTACGAATTCGCCAATGCCATCGACGCCGCGAAGGATGCGCCGGGTGGGGCGCGGCGCGAGGCGCTGGAGATGCTCGCGCGCCTGGCCTCGCCGATGATGCCGCATTTGGCGGAGGAAGCCTGGTCATTGCTGCGCCCGGGCGATGCCGCGCTGGTCGCGCAGCTGCCCTGGCCCGAACCCGATCCCGCCCTGCTGGTGGCGGAGAGCGTCAAGCTCGCGGTGCAGGTGCTGGGCAAGCTGCGCGCGACCATCGAGGTGCCGGTGGGTGCTACCGAGGACGCCATCTTCGCCGCGGCCGAGGCCGAGGAGAACGTGCAACGCGCGATCGCCGGCAAGCCCATCCGCAAGCGCATCCATGTCCCTGGCCGGGTGGTGAACCTTGTCGTCTGACGGCGCGGCGGACAGCGTGGCGGCGATGACGCGCCCGCGCAGGGCGGTGCTCGCGCTGCTGCTGCTCGGCGGCTGCGGCTTCCGCCCGCTGTACGGACCGCGCGAGTCCGGCACCGTCACGCAGGGTCTCGAGACCATCCGCGTCGGCCTCATTCCCGAGCGCAACGGGCAGCTGCTGCGCCGGCAGCTCGAACAGCGCCTGGGCACCGACGGGGCGCGGATGCGCTACGACCTGCGCGTCGGGCTCGCCTATGGCATCGACCTGCAGGGCTTCGCGCGGGACGGTACGCCATCGCGCGTGCGCATCACGGCAACGGCGAACTGGTTCCTGTATGACACCGGCAGCCCGGCGCGGCTGGTGGCGAACGGCACCGAGCGCGCCTTCGATGCCTACAACGTGCCGGAGAACCAGTTCTTCTCGGCCGATACCTCGCGCGATGCGACGGAGCGCCGGCTGCTCGACCAGCTGGCCGACGACATCGTGCGGCGGCTGGCGGTGCGTTTCGAATCCGGGCCGCCGACGGCGGCCTGAGCGGGCATGGCGAAGCTCGACGCACGCCGCATCGCGGGGTTCCTGGCGGATCCGGGCGGTGCGCGCATCGTGCTGGTGTTCGGCGAGGATGGCGGGCTGGTCCGCGAGCGCGCCGATGTGCTGGCGCGCGCGGTGGCGGGCGATGATCCCTTCCGGCTGGTGGATGTGCCGCGCGAGGTCGCGGCGAAGGATGCCGGGCTGCTGGCCGCCGAGGCCGCGACCCCCGCGCTGACCGGCGGGCGCCGCCTGGTGCGCGTGCGCGATGCCACCGACGGCCTGGCCGCTGCCGCCAAGGCCGTGCTGGCCGGCCAGGGGCCTGGCGTGGTGCTGCTGGAGGCCGGGTCGCTGGACGGCCGCAAGGGGCTGCGCGCGGCGCTGGAGAAGGCCGGGCCGGAAGCGGCGGTGATTGCCTGCTACGCCGAGACGGGGGCGGCGCTGGAGGGTTCCATCACCGCGCTGCTCAAGGGCTTCGGCGTGAGCGCGGAGCCCTCCGCCGTGTCCTGGATGGCGCAGCGCCTGGGGGAGGATCGCCTGGTAATGCGGCGCGAATGCGAGAAGCTGGCGCTGTATGTCGGGCCCGGCGGTCGCGTCAGCGAGGAGGATGCGGTGGCGTCGCTGTCCGAGGGATCGACGTTGGACCTCGACGCCGCGCTGCTGGCGGCGACCGAGGGCGACCCCGCCCGTGCCGACCGCGCGCTGGACGCCGCCTTTGCCGAGGGCGCGCATGCCGTGCAGGTGGTGCGCGGCGCGCTGCGCCATGTGCAGCGGCTGGAAGTGGCGGCTATGGCGGTGGCGCGCGGCGAGGCACCGAAGGACGCGGTGGAGGGGCTGCGCCCGCCGGTCTTCTTCAAGTCCCGCCCCGCTTTCGAACGCGCGCTGCGGCTGTGGCGGCCGGAGATGCTGGCAGCGGCCGGCGCGGCGCTGCTGGAGGCGGAACGCGCGACCAAGACGACAGGGATGCCGGATACGGCGGTGGCGCGGGCGGCGGTGATGGGGCTGGCCAGGGAGGCGGTCAGGGCCAGGCGGGGGTAGGAAGGCCGGGGGCTCTGCCCCGGACCCCGCCAAGGGCCGGGAGGCCCTTGGATCCCGATACTTAAGCGAAGTCGGGGTCGAGGAGGCGCAGCACTCCTTCCAGCTGGTCGAGGTCGCGGTAGCTGATCATCATCTGGCCGCCCTTGCCGACCAGCTTGATGCCGACCTTCAGGCCCAGCTTTTCAGTCAGGCGGCGTTCCAGCGCGGCGGTGTCGGCGTCCTGCTTCGCCGCACGGCGTGTCGACGGATCGCGCGGGGCGGCCGCGGCCAGCGCTTCCGTCTGGCGCACTGACAGCCCCCGCACCACGACCAGACCGGCCAGGCGTTCGGGGTCCTCGGCACCCAGCAGCGCGCGTGCATGGCCCGCCGAGAGCGTTCCCGAACGCAGCAGATCCCGCACGCGCCCGGGCAGGTTCAGCAGGCGCAGCGTATTTGCGACGTGGCTGCGCGACTTGCCGACCGCCTGGCCCAGCGCCTCCTGCTTCAGGCCGAATTCGCCGAGCAGGCGCTGGTAGCCTTCGGCTTCCTCCAGCGCGTTGAGGTCCTCGCGCTGCCAGGCCGGCAGCCATGGCGGCGCGATCGTCGAGCTCGCGGATCACTACTGGGACCTCGTGCAGCCGTGCCTGCTGCGCGGCGCGCCAGCGGCGCTCGCCGCCCAGGATCTGGTATCGGCCAGGGGCCTTGGGCTTCGGGCGCACCAGGATGGGCTGCAGGATGCCGTGTTCCTGGATGGAGGCGGCCAGTTCCGCGAGCGCGGCCGGGTCGGGCGTGGCGCGCGCCTGGAAGGGGCTCGGCTCCAGCGCCTCGATCGGCAGGGAGCGCGGCGCGCCGGCGGGTGCGGCAGCGGGCGGCGCGGTGGTCTCGCCCATCAATGCCGACAGGCCCATGCCAAGGCGCGCTGGCTTCTTCATGCGGCGGATTTCCTGGCGCGGCGCTCGCGCTTCAAAAGCTCGGCGGCGAGGTCGACATAGGCCTGCGCGCCGGCGGAGCGGTGGTCATACAGGATCACCGGCAGGCCGTGCGAGGGTGCCTCGCTGATGCGGACATTGCGCGGGATGACGGTGGTGAAGACCTTGTCGCCGAAGAAGGCGCGGACGTCGGCGGCGACCAGTTCGGATAGATTGTTACGTTTATCAAACATCGTCAGCACGATGCCTTCGAGCTCGATCGCCGGGTTGAGCGCGCGTTTCACCCGTTCGACCGTGCGCGTGATCTGCGAGACGCCCTCGAGCGCGAAGAATTCCGTCTGCAGCGGCACCAGCACCGAATGCGCCGCGACCAGCGCGTTCAACGTCAGCAGCCCGAGCGAGGGCGGGCAGTCGATCAGGATGACCTCGGTGCCCGCGAGCGCGTCGGCTTGCGCTTCCAGCGCATCGCGCAGGCGGCGTTCGCGGTTGTCGAGGCCGACGAGTTCGATCTCGGCGCCGGCCAGTTCCGGGTCGGCCGGCAGCAGGGTGAGGTTCGGGATGCGGGTCGGCCGCAGCAGCTCCGCCAGCGGCTTCTCGCCGGTCAGCAGCGCATAGGACCCTGCGCCGCGGTCCTGCCGCGCGATCCCGAGCCCGGTCGAGGCATTGCCCTGCGGGTCCATGTCGATCAGCAGCACGCGACGCTTTGATGCCAGCGCCGTGCCGAGGTTGATCGCGGTCGTGGTCTTGCCCACGCCGCCCTTCTGGTTGGCGAGCGCGATGATGCGAAGGGGCGCGCGGTCAGTCGTCGCGGGCACGGCGAATCTCGCTCAGGCGGAGGATGGTGGCCTCGGGGTCCGTGCGGCTGTCGAACCGCTCGGTCGTGAAGTGCCAGTGCGCGGACGCACTCGTCAACTCCTGCTCGGCGTTGCGGCCCTTGGGGAAGATGGCGATGCCGTCCGTGGCGAGGTGTGGCGCAGCAAGCGCCAGCAGGTTGTCCAGCGGAGCCAGCGCGCGGGCCGTCATCGCGGCGATCGGCGGCAATACGGCGTCCTCGATTCGCTGCGCATGCACCTTCACCTTCGGCAGTCCCATCCTGGCCGCTGCATCGATCAGGAAGGCGGCCTTGCGGCGGTCCGACTCGACCAAATGGACCGCGCGGTCCGGCAGCGCGGCTGCCAGCACCAGGCCGGGCAGGCCGGCGCCGGAGCCGAGATCGGCGATCGGCCCTACCCCCGGCAGCAGGGGCAGCAGTTGCAGGCTATCCGCGACGTGCCGATGGTCGACCTCGGCCGCGGTGCGGGCGGAGACCAGGTTGATGGTCGCGTTCCAGCGCAGTAGCAGGTCCCGATAGGTCGCCAGGCGCGCATCCCGCGCCGCGTCGTGTGGAACCTCCGGGATCGGGTGTTTCACGTGGAACGTGCCGCGTCGCGGCGCAGCGCCACGGCCAGCGCGGCAATCGCCGCTGGCGTGATGCCCGGCAGCCGCCCGGCGGAACCCAAGGTGGCCGGGCGCGCAGCCGACAGGCGTTGGCGCATCTCCGAGGACAGGCCGGGGACGACGGCGAAGTCGAGATCGTCGGGAATCGCCGCTCGCTCCTCGCGCTCGAGCAGTCGCATCTCGGCCTCCTGCCGGCGCAAATACGGCGCGTAGAGCGCCTCGGCCTCCAGCAGCGTGCGCAGCGCCGGCGGCGTGTCCCGCAACCACGGAAAGGCGGCATCGACCCGCGCGTCATCCACGCCGGGCAGGGCCAGCACCTCCAGCACCGAGCGCCGCCGCCCATCCTGGTTCACCACGATCCCCGCAGCGGCGAGCGCGCCGGACGTCGCGCCATCGGTCCGCGCGCGCGCCAGCGCATCCTCCAGCGCCGCGGCAAAGGCGCGGTGGCGTGCGGCGCGCTCCGGTCCCACGCAGCCCCATGCGATGCCCTTCTCCGTCAGGCGCAGCCCGGCATTGTCGGCCCGCAGCACCAGGCGATGCTCGGCGCGGGCCGTCAGCATCCGATAAGGTTCCGACACGCCCTGCAGGACCAGGTCGTCCACCAGCACGCCGACATAGGCTTCGGCCCGTGTCAGCACCCGGTCCGGCCGTGCGCCAGAAGCCCGGGATGCGGCATTCAGCCCGGCCATCACACCCTGCGCCGCGGCTTCCTCGTAGCCCGTCGTGCCGTTGATCTGCCCGGCCAGGAACAGGCGCGGCACGGCGCGGACTTCCAGGGCCGGTGTGAGCGCGCGGGGGTCGACGTGGTCGTATTCGATGGCGTAGCCCGGGCGCATGATCCGCGCCTTCTCCAGCCCAGGAATCGAGGCGATCATCGCCGCCTGCACCGCCTCCGGCAGGCTGGTCGAGATGCCGTTCGGATAGACCGTGTCGTCGTCGAGGCCCTCGGGCTCGAGGAAGATCTGATGGCGTTCGCGTTCGGCGAAGCGGACCACCTTGTCCTCGATGGAGGGGCAATAGCGCGGCCCCACCCCCTGGATGCGCCCACCATAGACCGCGCTTTGATGCAGGTTCGCGCGGATCAGCGCATGCGTCGCCGGCGTGGTGGCCGTGATGGCGCAGGCCACCTGGCGGTTGGTGATCCGCTCCGTCATCCAGGATAGCGGCTCGGGCGGGTTGTCGCCCGGCTGCGGTTCCAGCGACGCCCAGTCGATGGTTCGCCCATCGAGCCGCGGCGGCGTGCCGGTCTTGAGCCGCGCAAGCGGCAGGCCAAGGCGTTCGAAGGCCAGCGCCAACCCGATCGCCGGTTCATCGCCGACGCGCCCGGCGGCGATCCGCGTCTCGCCGATATGGATCTCGCCGCGCAGAAAGGTCCCGGTCGTGACCACCAGCGCACCGCACGCGATCCGGCGGCCATCGGCCAGGATCACGGCGACCACGGCGCCATCCGGGCCGGTCTCGACACCTTCCGCCGCGCCCTCGATGATCGACAGCCCGGCCTGCGCCTCCAGCAACGAAAGCACGGCCTGCCGGTACAGCCGCCGGTCCGCCTGCGCCCGGGGGCCCCGCACCGCCGGCCCCTTCGACCGGTTCAGCACCTTCACATGAATGGCAGCGGCATCCGCGGCGCGCGCCATCAGGCCATCCAGCGCATCGACCTCGCGAACCAGGTGCCCCTTGCCGACGCCGCCGATCGCCGGGTTGCAGGACATCTCGCCCAGCGTCGCCCGCTTATGGGTCAACAACAGCGTGCGCGCGCCACAGCGCGCGGCGGCTGCGGCGGCTTCGCAGCCGGCATGGCCGCCGCCCACGACGATGACATCGAACCCAGCATCCATCGGGGTCGCTATACGGCAGAAGGCGGTCGCGGGGGAGAGAACACCGCCGTCACTTGCCGATGCAGAACTCGCCGAAGACGACATCGAGGATATCCTCGACACCGACGCGGCCGGTGAGGAGGCCGAGCGCCCTCAGCGCAGCGCGCAGGGACTCCGACACCAACTCCGGCAGGGCCGCCTCCTCCGCCTGGGCGAGCCAGGTGGCCGCCTCCGACAGCGCGGCCCGGTGCCGCGGGCGCGTCAGCAAGGCGGCGTCTCCGGTGCCGGCCAGGCGCACCGCCTCGGCTTCCAGCCGCATCCGTACCGCGTCAAGACCCGCTCCGGTCCGCGCCGAGAGGGCCAGCGGCGCCACCCCGCCGATCAACCCCGGCGCCGGTGCCAGGTCCACCTTGTTCGCCACCACCAACGTGCCTGGCCTGACCCAGGCCAGCGTCGACGCATCCGGCGGGGTATCCGCGGCGAACACCGCCAGAACCAGATCGGCTTCCTCGGCCCGTCGCCGGGCCCGGCGGATACCCTCCTGCTCGATCTCGTCTGCCGCTTCCCGCAGGCCCGCGGTATCCGCCAGCGTCACCGGCACGCCGGCCAGGACAAGCCGAACTTCCACCACATCCCGTGTCGTGCCTGCCCGTGCCGAGACGATCGCCGCCTCCCGCCCCGCCAGCGCATTCAGCAGCGACGATTTCCCGGCGTTTGGCGCGCCGAGGATCGCGACCACGACCCCTTCCCGCAGCCGCTCCCCGCGACTGTCCTCGGCCAGGTGCGACGCAACCTCGGCCCGCAATGCCGCTGCGCCGGCCCGCGCACGCTGGCCCAGGTCGCTCGGCAGGTCGTCATCGGCGAACTCGATCGCCGCTTCCTGGTGTGCCAGCAGCCGGATCAGCTGCTCCGCCCAGCCCTCGAGCAGCCGTGCCAGCGCGCCGTCAGCCTGGCGGAGTGCCTGGCGCCGCTGCGCCTGCGTCTCGGCGGCGATCAGGTCGGCGATACCCTCGGCCGCGGTCAGGTCCATCCGTCCGTTGAGGAAGGCCCGCCGGGTGAATTCGCCGGCCTCTGCCGGCCTGGCGCCCAGCGACGCCAGCGCGCCGGCCACGGCCGCGATCACCGCCGGCCCACCATGGAGGTGCAGTTCGGCGCTGTCCTCGCCGGTATAGGAGGCCGGGCCCGGCAACCAGAGCACCAGCGCCTGGTCGAGCACCTCGCCCCCCGGCACGGCCCTCAACCGCCGCAGGCTCGCCTGGCGCGCCTTCGGCAATGTGCTGGCCATGGCCCGCAGGATCGGCCCGCTCGCGGCGCCGGACACCCGCAGTACGGCAATCGCGCCGCGGCCCGCCCCGGTAGCCAGCGCGAAGATCGTGTCGGTATCGCTCACCCGCGTCGATGTTCCACGTGAAACACCGCTCAACCCTTTGGTGGCGGTACGTCCTGCCCGGTCAGCATCAGCCGCCGCACGCGACCGCCACCCATCACATGCACCTGCAGGATCTCCTCGACATCCTCGGTGGTCCTCGGCCGGTACCAGACCCCCTCCGGATAGATGACCATGGCGGGGCCAAACTCGCAGCGCTCCAGGCAACCGGCGGTGTTCACGCGAATGTCGGGGATCTTCAGCTCCTTCGCCCGGGCCTTCATGTAGTCGCGCAGCTTCTCGCTGCCGGCCGCTGCACAGCAACCGCGCGGATGGCCTTCCTGCCGCCGATTGGTGCAGACAAAGATGTGCGCAGCATAGAAGGGCGGCGGGTCGGCATCGGTCACGTGGGCAACTCCGGCTGCGGGGATGGCCTGCATGTAGCGACCACCCGCATTGCCTCCAACCCATGCGACGGCCGTGTCCGGGGCCACCCGTCGCGCCCGGCTTGACGCCCTCCGCCTCCGGGTGTCTGTCCTGTCCGGCCATGCCCCAGCTCTCGCTGCACACCCCCCTCGGGGACCTGACCGTGTCGGAGGAAGACGGCGCCATCGTCGCCCTCGACTGGGGCCGTGGCCGGGACCAGGACGCCACGCCGCTGCTGCTGCACGCCCGCGACCAGCTCCAGGACTATTTCGACGGCACGCGCGCGGCATTCGACCTGCCCCTCGCCCCGAACGGAACCGCCTTCCAGCGCAAGGTCTGGGACGCGCTGTGCACCATCCCTTCCGGCCAGACCCGCTCCTACCTCGACATCGCCCGGCAGGTCGGCTGCCGTGCCCCGCGCGCCATCGGCCAGGCCAATGGCGCCAACCCCATCCCCATCCTCATCCCCTGCCATCGCGTCGTGGCTGCCGACGGCTCGCTGGGCGGCTATTCGGGTGGTGAGGGAGGGGCTACCAAGCGCTACCTCCTGGACCTCGAGCGCACGGCGCCCGGGGCCGAAACCCTGTTCACGGCCACGACCACCATGGCCCAGCGACGGACCCGCCCTTCATGACCCACGCCATCCGCATCCATGAGACCGGCGGCCCCGAGAAAATGGTCTGGGAGGACATCCCCCTCCCGTCGCCCAAGCCCGGCGAGGCGCTGGTCCGCCACAAGGCCGTCGGCCTCAACTTCATCGACGTGTATTTCCGCACCGGCCTGTACAAGGCGCCCTCCCTGCCCGCCATCATCGGCATGGAAGGTGCGGGCATCGTCGAAGCCATCGGCGATGGCGTCACCGAGGTTGCGGTCGGTGACCGCGTCGCCTACGCCACCGGCCCGATCGGCGCCTATGCCGAGGCCCGCTGCATCAAGGCCGACCGGCTGGTGAAGCTGCCCGACGCGATCTCCTTCGAACATGGCGCGGCGATGATGCTCCAGGGCATGACAGCCGCCTTCCTGGTGAAGAAGTGCTACCCGGTGCAGGCCGGCCAGACCGTGCTGGTCCATGCCGCGGCAGGGGGTGTGGGCCTCATCATGTGCCAATGGCTCAAGCACCTCGGCGCGACCGTCATCGGCGTGGTGAGCACCGAGGAAAAGGCCGCCCTCGCCCGCGCCCACGGCGCCGCCCATGCGCTGCTGACCAAGGACGACGTCCCCGCCCGCGTGAAGGACATCACCGGTGGCGCGATGCTCCCGGTGGTGTTCGACAGCGTCGGGCGGGACAGCTTCAACGTCTCGCTGGACTGCCTGGCACCCTTCGGGATGATGGTCTCCTACGGGAACGCGTCCGGCCCGGTCGCCATCCCCGACCTCGGCATCCTGGCCGCCAAGGGCTCGCTGTATGTCACGCGACCGACCCTCGCGACCTACACCGCCAGGCGCGAGGACCTGATGGATCGCGCGAACGACCTGTTCGCGGTGGCCGCGTCGGGCGCCGTGCAGATTCGCGTGAACCAGACCTTCGCGCTCAGGGACGCCGCCGAGGCCCACCGCGCGCTGGAAGCGCGGCAGACCACCGGCAGCACCGTCCTGCTGCCGTAGCCGGTCGGCGACGGGGGCGCCCCCCGTCGGCTACCGTGAAGCGGCGAGCGCTTTCCGGCTTCGGCTCGGCTGCTGGATCTCGACCTCGTCGCGCCGGACGGTTTCCTTGACCGTCTCGACACGCTGCGTGCGTTCGGTCCGCACCACGATCTCTTCGCGAACACGCAGGCTCTTCACGACGGTCGGGACCTCCTCGGTCTCGACGATCTCGACCGTCACCTCGGTCAGGATCTCGCCGGAGACCTTGTCCGTCACCGGCCGCCGGCGCTCGACCACCACCCGCTCGCTCAGCAGCGTGATCTCCCGTTCGACCGGGGTTTCGACGACAAACCGGCGGATACGAGCCGTTCCGCGGTTCTCCGTGCGCTTGCCGACCTCGAGGACCTCCTCGCCAAGCGCGACGACCTCCTCTGCGCCGGAGGCGCCGCGCGCCTTCGTGGGCGCATTCCGCTGCGCGGTCTGCATGCCGCCGAGCCAGGGCCACATCAGCATGCTGGTCAGGGCCAGCGCGGGCGGGCTCGTGCGGACCGCTTCGCCGCCAAGTGCGGCAGCGGTTTGCCGGGCAGCATCCTGGACGACCTTGGCCGTGGCAGCCATCGGCAACAACGCCGCTTCGGTCACCTGGCGCGCCTGGGCACGCATGCGCTTCTCGGTGGCCGCCTGCTCGCGCTCGGCCTTGGCTGCTTCCTGCTCCCGCAGCTCGGCCTGGTGGGCGAGCGCCTCCGCCTGCTCGCGCTCCTGCCGGGCCTTCGCGCGGCGCTCGTCGGCTTCGTCCTGCTTGACGCGCTCAGCCTCGGCGATGCCGGCTTCCATCTTGTCCGTCACGCCCTGCACCTGCTCATCGCTCAATGCGCGCTGCACGGCCGGCAGGAGCTCCTTTCGGTCGTCACGCGCATGCTGGCGGAAGACCTTCTGCAGCTCGGACAGACGGTCCGAGAAGGCCGCATCGTTCTTCGCCATGCCGTCGAGCTCCTCGACCTTCGCCCGCAGCTCTTTGTTGTCGCGGATCGCGTCGGCGACCAGGTCCTTGGTTTCCTGATTGCGCCTCAGGACCGGAAAGAGATGCTGCTCCTCGAGGCTCGTGTGGAATTCCAGCGCGGCCTTGAGTTCCGCAAAGAGCTTTTCGCGGGTCTTCACCGCGCCGTCCGAGGTGTCGGACAGCTTGGCGAACAACTCGTTCGCCTTGGCCGGACCACTCTGCATCAGGGTTCGAAGGTTCATGACATGTGTCCTTGGGATAGCCATCGAGGAAGTCCCGCACGCGTCACGAGCGTTCACCGCGTTTGCCGTGACCTGCGCCGGCTTCGTGTGGCCTGCAACGAGCCAACGCGGTGGATGGAGTTGGGTTGCACTGCAGCATTTTGGGCATTCATCATCTGGCCGTGTGGCGGCGCACCGCAGCGCTGCTGTCTTATTCCGGCACGCCGTGGGACCGGCGGGCCGACGACAGCCGCGGCACAGCAAGTCATCGCCATGCCGCGACGGAAAGAAATGGGCTTGGTGGCGCGAGTGACAGGCGTTGGGCTGCGCCAGACGCTGGTCCAGCGCGACCCAATGGCGGACGGGGCTGCGTTGCCAAACATGGCCTCCTGCGCGACCCAACCGGCGGTCGCGGCGGGACGGAACCCGCTGCCCGAAGACGCCCGGCGCAACGGATTGCACGCCGCCGGCGACGCTGATGCGGGGCTTCTGTCTTATCGCTGCTGCGTGGCGAACCTGCGGAACGGCCCGCCAGACATCCGCGGAACGGCACCGCTGGGGGCCGACAATGATCGACCGCCCTTTGCGGTCAGCAACGTTATACCACTATATTATATCGATTACGAAACCACCCGTCACACCAAGCCAAGCGCTGCGAAAAGCCGCGTCGCCGGCGGCCAGGCCGCCATCACCTGCGCCCGGAACAACAGCAACGCGACCGCCCCGCCGCCCACGACCAGCAGCGATGCCACCCAGGCCGGCAGCAACGCCGCCTGGGCGGACCGGCCGTTTGCCACGGGATGGCGCTCGCCCTGCGGGGGTACCGGTGCTGACGGCGGTTCCGGTTCCGGTTCCGGTGCCGCTGGCACGGCCGCCGGCTCCGGTGCGGGTGGTGGCGCCGGCGGCACCGCCACGGCGGCGGGCGCCACCTGCGGCAGCGCGAAGTCCGTCCCGCAGCGCGAACAGCGCAGCGTCCGCCCCGCCCCGGCCAGCAGCCGGTCGGGCACGTCGTACTCAGCGCCGCAGGATGGGCAGGCGATCCGCATGCGATTCATATCAACCGGCGCGCGTCGCTCTGCAAGCAGCGGTTGAGGTGCCGGGCGCGTGCGGGCACAACAGGGCATGGTCCGATTCAGCCGCGTGGCCCTGGCCTATCCCGATCCCCGCGGCAGGCCGGGCGCGGCGGTGCTGCGCGACCTGTCCTTCACCCTCGGCGACGGCTCCTTCACCTGGATCCTGGGGCCTTCGGGTGCCGGCAAGACCTCGGTGCTGCGCCTGATGCACGCCGCCCTGCGCCCGACCGAGGGCGAGGTCGAACTGCTCGGCATCAAGCTGGCGCGCGCGCGGCGCCGCGACCTGCCGCCGCTGCGCCGGCGCATCGGCGTGGTGCACCAGGAATTCCGCCTGATGACGCACCTGTCGGCGTGGGACAATGTGGCTTTGCCGCTGCGCCTCGCCGGCACCGCGGAATCCACCATCCGCAGCGACGTCGCCGACCTGCTCGACTGGATCGGCCTGACCGGCAAGGAGGAACGCCGCCCGGAGGAACTCTCCGGCGGCGAGCAGCAGCGCCTGACCATCGCCCGCGCCGTGGTCACCCGCCCGTCCCTGCTGGTGGCCGACGAACCGACCTCGGAACTCGATGCCCTGCAGGCGCGCCGCACCATCGCCCTGCTGGTGGAGATGAACCGCCTCGGCACCACCGTGGTGGTCGCGACGCATTCCGACGACCTGCCCGCGCGCCACCCCGCGCGCATGCTGACGCTCGAGGGCGGGCGCATGGTCGCCGATGGCTGAACCGCGCCGCCGCCTCGCGCGCGATCCGCTCGGGCTGCGCAAGGCGCTGGCCGACCGGCTGCTGTTGGGCCTGGTGGCGGCGATGGCGCTGCTCGCCGCCCTGGCGCTGGCCGGGCGCGACGGCGCCGACCGCCTGGCGCAGCGCTGGCGCGACGGCGCGCAGGCCGCGGTGACCGTGCAGGTGCCCGAACCCACGGCCGATCGCATGGCGCGCGCGCTGGGGGTGTTGCGCGCCCTGCCCGAGGTCGCCGCCGCCGAAGCCGTCGATCCGGCCCGCATGGCTGATCTGCTGCGCCCCTGGCTGGGTGGCGCGCACAGCGTCCCGCTGCCCGGCGTGATCGAATTGCGCCTGGCGGATCTGGCAACCGACCCGGTGCGCATCGGCGACCGCGTGGCGGCCGAGGTCCCCGGCGCGGTTACCGAGGCGCATGGCGTCTGGGTCGCGCATCTCGCGGCCCTCGCGCGTGCCGTGGAGGGCGTGGCTCTGGCGGTGCTGGCGCTGGTGGCCGGCGTGGCGGCGGCGGTGGTGGCGGTGGCGGTGCGCGCGGGGCTGTCGGCGCGGCGCGACGCGGTGCTGGTGCTGCACGGCCTGGGCGCCACCGATGCCGACGTGGCGGGGCGCTTCGCCAGGCGCGTGGCTGTGCTGGCGGCGCTGGGCGCGACCGGCGGCACGCTGGTGGCGCTGCCGGCGCTGGCGGGACTGGCCGCGGTGGCCGGCCCCCTGGCAGCCGCAGCGGAATGGCAGGGCCTGCCCTGGCTGGACCTCGTGCTGGTCCCGGTGGTGGCCGCGCTGGTCGGCTGGGCCACGACGCAGGCGACGGTGCGCCTGTGGCTGCGGCGCCTGCCATGAGCGTCACGCCCCATGGCGAACGAAGCGCTGGCGCGCCGGCAGGCCCGCCACACGCAAGCGCGCCGGCAAGCCCGCCAAACACCAGTGCTCCGTCCGGCGTGCGAGACGCTGGCGCGCCGCCAAGTCTGCCGACGCCAGGCGAACCGAACCAGGGCGTTCGGCCTCAGGACGCGCCGCAGCGCGCGTCCCGCCCGAATGATGCACGCGCCATCGCCCCACCAGCAGACGCCCCGGCGCCCGGCGGGCTGGCTGACGCCATGTCGGGAGACCCAGCCCGCGCATACAGTGCCGCGCCGGCTGGTGTGACGCCGTCCGCGCCGGCCCTCGCCGCACCCGGCACTGCTGCCAACGCAACCCCGCCACCCGCGCCGCGCCGGCGCCGCCCGCTGCGCGCCACCGTCCCGCTGGTCGTGCTGGTCGCGCTGCTGGTCGGCTTCGCCGCCTTCGTGCAGGCCGCGATCGACCCCGCGCCCCCGGTCCCCGGCGAGACCGACGGCATCGTCGTGCTCACCGGCGGCTCCGAACGCGTGGCCACCGGGTTCCGGCTGCTGGCCGAGGGCCAGGCGCGGCGCCTGCTGATCTCCGGCGCGCATCCCGAATCCGGCCTGGCCGAGATCGCGGCCGCCGCCGGCATCGACCCCGCCCCCTTCGCCGGGCGCGTCGCGGTCGGCCACGCGGCGGCCTCGACCCGCGGCAACGCGGTCGAGGCCGCGGCCTGGGCTCGGGCCGAACCGATGCGGTCCCTGCGCATCGTCACCGCCGGCTACCACATGCCGCGCGCGATGGTGGAACTGCGCCGCGCCATGCCCGGGCTGCGGCTGGTGGAACACCGGGTGCCCTCGGCGGCGCTGCGGGCGCCGGGCGCGCTGTGGCGCCCGCAGGTCTGGGCATTGCTCGCCGGCGAGTATGCCCGCTACCTGGGCGCCTGGGCCGGGCTCTCGGGCGCCTTCGTCCCGCGACGGGAGTCTCACGCGACATGATCTGGCTGCGCTCGGCGCTGTTCAACCTGGTGTTCATCGGCGGCACGATGCTGACCGTGCTGTTCGGCACGCTGCTGCTGGCCGCACCCGCCTGGGTGATGGTCGGCTATATCCGCACCTATGCCCGCCTGGTGGTGGCGTCGGCGCGATGGATCTGCGGCATCCGCCTGGAGGTCACCGGCCTCGCCAACATCCCGCCCGGGCCGGCGATCATCGCCGCCAAGCACCAGTCGGCCTTCGACACGGTGGTGTGGGTCGCGCTGCGCCCGCACGGGCGCGACCCGGTCTATGTCCTGAAGCAGGAACTCTCGAACATCCCGCTCTGGGGCCGGCTGGCGGCGCGCTGCGGGCATATCTCGGTGGACCGTGCCGCCGGCGCCTCGGCGCTGCGTGGCATGGTGCGGGGGGCGCAGGCCGCGATCGCCGCGGGCCGCCCGGTGGTGATCTTCCCCGAGGGCACGCGCACCGCACCGGGCGAAAGCGTGCTCTACCAGCCCGGCGTTGCGGCGCTGGCGAATGCCTCCGGCGCGCCAGTGGTGCCGGTGGCGACCGACAGCGGGCTCTATTGGGGCCGGCGCGCCTTCCAGAAGCGCCCAGGCACCATCCGCATCGCGATCCTGCCGCCGCTGCCGGTCGGCCTGCCCCGCGCGGCGCTGATGACCGCGCTGGAGAACGCCATCGAGGACGCCACCGCCGTCCTGACCGGCCTGCCGCGGCCTGTGGACAAGTCTGGGGAGGACGCCCTCGTCATTTCTGATTCGGAGCCGAAGCGCGGCCCCGTAACACCCTGATTCGGGACGATCCTCTAATCAGGAATGACGTTTGTGGATATCTCCGCGCCGGTGGCGTCCGGCAGCAGGGCGGCGATGCGGTCCAGGCCGCCGTCGCGCACCCCCAGCGCCTGCAGGTGGCGCAGGGTGTTCATCAGGTAGTCGCGGTTCGCGCCCATCTGGCCGTGGCCCAGGGCAATCGCCCCCGCCGCGCGTTCCGGCGACAGCCGCCCGCAATACAACCGGCAGCCCCGGTTCGCGACATAGGCCACGGCGCGCACCATCCGTCCGGTATCCAGCAGCCGCAGCGGCAGCATCCGCCGGTGATAGACCTGCTCGGCCCCGTCGGGCAGTTCGCGGTCATCCAGGTAGGCCAGCACGGCCGCCGCCTCCCGCCCGGGCACGCCGAAGGCCAGGCCGCGGCAGGCCCCGCCGCGATCCAGGCCGAGCACCAGCCCGGGTCGCTCCGGCGTGCCGCGATAGCGGTGCGACCACAGGCAGAAGCGACGATGGTAGCCGCGCAGCAGCGCCGGATGCGCCACGGCATGCGTGAAGCCCGGCCGCCAGATCAGCGATCCGTAGGCGAAGACGTAGAGATGCCCGTCCGCGTCGACCAGGTCGCGCAGCGCGGCGCCGTCATGCTGCATGGCGCGGTCCCGCGCCCGCACCGTCGCGCCGTTGCGGGCGCGGCGCTATACCCGGCGCCGTGACCGACGCCAAGCCGCCCCGCCGCCCCCGCCGCCGTGCCCGCCGCGCCGTTTTCGGCGTGCTGGCCCTGGCGACGCTGGCCGCGGCGGCGCATGGCCTGGCCTGGCACTGGGCGACCGGCGCGATCGCTGTCGGCATGTCGGACTGGGTGACGCAGCGGCGCGCCGAAGGCTGGAGCATCGACCACGGGCCACCGACGCGCGGTGGCTGGCCCTTCGCCGCGCACCTGGCGATGGACGATGTGCGCATCGAGGCGCCGGCGCGCGCGGGCCAGCCTGGCCTCGCGCACCAGGCCGGGCGCGTGGTGCTGCAGATCGCGCCGCCGCAGCCCGACCGCCTGCGCATCCTGTTCGAGGGGCCGCAGCGGCTGCGCCTGGGCGGAGCCGAGATCCCCTTCGCGGCGGAACGCTTCGTGCTGGCGCTACCGCTCGCGGCCGGGCCGTCGCACGCCGCCGTCGAATTCGACACCGCGGGCCTGGAGATGCTGCTGCCCGCCGGGCCGGTGCAGGTGCGCGCGGCGCGCATCGTGCTGGTGAAGGGCGCCGCGGCGCCGCGCGGCGCCGAGGCGGAGCCCGCCCTCGGCATCACGCTGCAGGCCGCGGGCGTGGTGCCGCCGCCCTCGGCACTGACCGCCGCCCTTGGTCGCGAGGTCGAGCAGCTGTCGGCCGAAGGGGTGCTGGCCGGCACGCCACCGCTGCCTGGGCCGCCCGCGGTGATGGCGGCGGGCTGGCGCGATGGCGGCGGGGTGCTCGAACTCCCCGCATTGGCGTTGCGCTGGGGCCCGCTGTCCGGCGATGCGCGGCTGACCCTGGCGCTCGATGCCGCGCTGCAGCCGCAGGGGCGCGGCACGCTGCGCCTGGCGGGTGCGCCGGCGGCGCTGGACGCGCTGGCCGGGGCCGGTCTGATCGATGCCGGTGCCGCGCGCGCCGGGCAGGGCGTGGTGGCATTGCTGGCGCGCACCCCGCCCGAGGGTGGCCCGCCGCGCGTCGAGCTGCCGATGGTCCTGGCCAATGGCACGCTGTCGGTGGCGCGGGTGCCGTTGTTGCGCCTCGTGCCGATCGCCTGGCCGGCGACGCGGGGGTGGTGACGGTGCCGCGCCGCGCGCTGCACGATCATCGTCACCACCGCCGCACGCAACCATGACGTGCGGCCTTGGGTGTGCTCCCGGCGCATAGCGTCGCGATGCGCGAGCATCTACGCGAATCTCTACCCGGTGGTTCGGGCCGGCGTGACTGCCCGCCGCACCGCGCGGTACCGAAACGGTTTAACGCCAAGCAAGCGATGCGCTGCGCTTTTCGCGCGCAGCGCGAGAGGGCCGTGAAAACGACGTCAATCAGCCCCCCCCAACCGTGACAGCCCTGTCGGTTACCGCCAGCGCAGCGTTAAAGAGGCAATGTCGCTCTCCTGACTGTGCCAGGGCGCGCCGCAATCACCGAGAGACGCGGATGGATGATGTGACTTTTGAAACGCAGGCCGAAGCGGACGGCACGGACCGCAGTGCCATCATCATGATGCTCACCTATGTCGAGGCCGAATGCCGTCGCCTGGGCGACGCGGAAGCCGCGCGCCATGCCGCGTTGGCGGCGCAACTCATCACCGGGCAACGGTTGACGCAGCCGGTGGAACGCAGTCGGCGCCACTGCCTGCCGGTGGCCGCGCCGCTGAACTGAACCGCGGGGCCCGCGTCAGTTCGACCTGGCGGGGTCAGCCCACGCGGCGCAGCTGGAACAGCGCCTGCTCACCGAACAGGTTGGCCAGCCGCACGGAACGCCGCCACGGCGCCTTCAACCCGCGCTCATCCACCGCCAGCCACTTCTCCACGCGATACCCCTCCATCTCGCACAGCGCCATGAAGTCCAGGATGGTGCAGGGATGGATGTTCGGCGTCTCGTACCAGGGGCGGTTCCAGGTGTCGGTGTCGGGCATGCGCCCGCGCGTGAGCAGCCGCCAGCGCAACTGCCAATGGCCGAAATTCGGGAAGGACACGATGGCATGCGCGCCGATGCGCAGCATCTGGCGCAGCACCTCGCGCGGCTTCTCGACCGCCTGCAGCGTGCGCGACAGCACGACGAAGTCGAACCCGCCATCCGGGTAGAAGGCCAGGTCGTCGTCGGCATCGCCATGAATGACGGCAAGACCCGATGACACAGCCTTGGTGACCTCCGCCATGTCGATCTCGATGCCGCGCGCATCCGCCTGCTTTTCGCGCGTGAGGTGTTCGATGAGCGCGCCGTCGCCGCAGCCGATGTCGAGCAGCTTCGCGCCGTGCGGGATCATCTCCGCGATCAGGCGGAGGTCGAGGCGCATGTTCTTCGCGACATAGCGGATGTCGGACGGAGCGTCGGGCATGTGCGGCACTTCAGCGTGGCCAGGACCGCGGCGTAGTAGCCTGCCGGCATGAAGGCAAGCGCCGGAATGGCCGCGTTGCAGGTCGTGCTGGTCGCAGCGGTGGTCGCGGCCGGGGTGTACGGCTGGCACGCGCTGGCCGCGGGGCCGGTGCCGGTGCTGCAGGACACCACCGGCGTCATCCTCGACACCGCGCCGATCTGGGTGCTGCCGGCCTGGTATCTTGCCGCGTGGCAGCTGCTGACCTTCGCATCGCTGCGGCGCGCGTTGCTGGGCGTGGCGGCGATGGCAGGGCTGTGCCTGCTGACCTTCATATTGGCATTGCTGCTGGGCCTGGTCACGGGCGGCATCCTGGCGCTGCCGGTCGGGCTGGTCGGCATCCTGGTGATCGCGCGACTGCTGGCGCGGTGGGATGCGGCGGATGCGGCGCCGATGGCGGGTGCGGGGCGCCTTGCGCATGTGCTGGGCGTGCTGGCCGGCTATGTCGTGCTGATCCCGGCGCTGCTGATGCTGCGCGACGAATATGGGCGCGAGGTCCCGCCGCTCGCGGTCAGCGCCGGCGGCCTGGCCGTGCTGCTGGCGCCGGTGGTGGCGGTCGGCCTGCCGCATGCGGTCGTGACCGCGTGGCGCCGCGCCGCCGGGCGTCCCTGGCCGGTGCTGCTGCCGCGCGCCGCGGTGCTGCTGCTGCTGGCCTGGATGCCGGGGGCGATCGCCATCGGCCCTGCCTGGCCGCTGCAGGTGCACGCGCGGAACCTGGCGCTGCACGAGGATATCCTGCTGTTCCGCGCCGCCGGCGCCTATTGGCCCGGCCGCCATGCGGGGGAGACGATGCGCGCCGCCCCCGGCGCCCGCGCGGTGACGCTGGTGGTGCCCGAGGGCTGGCTCGGCCTGGATGACCGCTACCGCGCGCTGGAGGAGACGCCGCGATCGCTCGAGATCGCGCGCGACCCCCGTGCGGCGCCGACCGACCCGCCGATGCTGCGGCTGCGCCTGGAGGCGCCGGTCGCGGTGCCCGTGCTGGCGGGCGAGACCGGGCGCGGATACGCGCTGGGCTGCACCGCGCCCGACCCCGCGCGCGGCGGCCTGGTGGCCTGCCGGCAATGGGCCTTCGACGATGATGGGCAGCCCGACCCGGCACTGGTGGCGCTGCTGCCGGCGGCGGCGCTGACGCGGCGCATCGTCGTGCGGGAGGCGTTGTGGCAGCAGGGCTACCTGCTGGCCGGGCCGGGCCTGCTGGCGCGCTGCCGGGTCGGCCATTCCTGCACGCTGCACTTCAACGTGCCGGAGGGCCCGGAGGTGCTGCTGGAGGTCCCCGAGGCGGCCGCGCCACGCTGGCGCGCGCTGCGCGACGCGGCGGCGCGGCTGCTGCACGAGGCGGCCGGCCTGGACCTGGCGCGCGAGGAGGCGATGCCGTTCTGACCGCGCCGTGCTCCGGCAATCAGGTGGCCAGGAACGGCGCGTCGCGCGTATTCGCCAGCGCATCCCATGCCGCGCGCACGCGCACCGCGCCATGCGTGCGTTCGAGCCGCCGCAGCGTGAAATGCCCGCGCGCAACGCCGCGGAAGTGCTCCAGGAAGGCGATGTTCACCGCGGCACCCGCCGCCGCCCCCAGGATCGGCGCCGCCTGCGCCGAGACCTTCAGGCCCATCGGCCCGACGAAGCGCGATGCCACCGCCGCCACGAAGCCCGGCACGATGGTGCGGCCCACCGCGCCCTTCAGCGCCTCGGCCAAGGCGATGCGCACGGCGAAGTAGCCGCTTTCGGCCGCATCATCGGCCGCGGTGGTGCCGCCCAGCGCGAAGACCTTCAGGCATTCCGCGGCGGCTTCCGGCGCGGACAGGTCCTCGCCCTCCTCGCCGGCCACGGCGGCGACCTGGCGCAGCAGGATGGTGGTCGAGACCGGCAGTTCCAGCAGCGTACCGGGCAGGCCAAAGGCGCCGCCGATCGCCCCGGAGGCGGCCGCCATGCCGCGATGGAACCAGGCCGCGGGGACCGGCAGCGGCGTGACCGCGGGGCCGGATCGCAAGGCCGTGCCGATCGCCAGTTGCAGCGCCGCGCGCACCGCGCCGTCCAGTCCGCCCTGCACCGCGACCGGCAGGCGTGCGCGCAGCGCCTCGACCGGCATGCCGGCCAGCCCGGCGAGCCGCGCCGCGAGCGAGGGATTCTCCAGCGCCTCGAAGGCGGCGAGGAGGTCGCGCTGCGCCGGTGGCGGCAGCGCCTGCGTGGGCGTTGTGATCGTGAGGCTCATCGTGACCGCTTCACTTGGCCCCGTGCGGCGCCGCGATCCAGACCCGCCGCCTCACGTTCCGCCGCCGCGGCATAGGGGGCGAGGCGCTCGGCGATGATCCGCGCCACCGCATCGACCGCGGCGCGGCGCGGAAAGGCGCTGCGCCAGACGATGCGGATGGTGCGCGACGCCCGCGCCGCCAGCGGCCGCAGCACGATCCCGGCATCCTGCGCCGCGCCGGCCGCGAGCCCCGGGACCAGCGTGGTGCCATAGCCGGCGGCGACCATGTTGATCAGCGTGGCCAGGCTCGCGGCGCGCAGGGAACCGCCCAGCGGCCCGGCCAGGCCGCAGGCGGCCAGCGCCTGGTCGCGCAGGCAATGGCCATCGGCCAGCACCAGCACGTCGGCGGACAGGTCGGCCTCGGCGATGCGCGCGCGCGCCGCCAGCGGATGGTCCGGCGGCAGGGCGGCGAGGAAGGGCTCGGTGAACAGCGCGCGGGTGCTGAGGTCGGCGCCGTCCGGTTCGGTGGCCAGCAGCGCGGCGTCGAGTTCATGCGCGCGCAGTTTCTCGACCAGCGTGGAGGTCACGTCCTCCCAGGGTTCGATCGCGAGGTCGGGCAAGGCATCGCGCAGCGGCGCGAAGACCAGCGGCAGCAAATAGGGGCCGAGCGTCGGGATCACGCCGATGCGCAGCGGTCCGCGTAGCGGGTCCGCCAGCGCCTTGGCCAGCGCCGACATCGCCTCGACCTCGGCCAGCGTGACGCGGGCATGCGCGAGCAGCGCCTCGCAGACCGGCGTGGCCACCACCTGCTTGCTGCTGCGTTCGAACAGCACGACGCCGAGCGAATCCTCGAGCTTCTTGAGCTGCACCGACAGCGTCGGCTGGCTGACGCGGCAGGCCTCGGCGGCGCGGCCGAAATGGCGATGCTCGGCGACGGCGAGCATGTAGCGGAGGTCGCGGAGGTTCATCCTGGCACTTTCGGGACCATGCTGCGGCGCGGCGGGATCCTGCGCTGGCGCAACCTGCGCGCACGCAGCCCAGGCGCGGGCAGGATCATTGGCCCTGTCTATCACAATCTTCAAAACTTGGGTCTTCCGTAATCGTGCCGGGCATGGGACATGGGGCGCGGCCCTGGGCCGGCGTCGGTGCTTGCCGGTCCGCCTTCCTCGGACATCAGGAACCCCGCCCGCGGGCGCGGCAGCCATCGCAACCTGGAATGGAGAGAAAGATGGACGGAAACACGAGTGCCGCCGGCAAGTGCCCGGTGATGCATGGCAAGCCGGTCGCGGCGCGGTTCTCCACCCGGTCGAACAAGGACTGGTGGCCCAATGCGCTGAACCTGCGCATCCTGTCCCAGCATTCCGCCAAGTCCGACCCGATGGGCGCGGCTTTCAGCTACGCCCGGGCTTTCAAGACGCTCGACCTCGCGGCGCTGAAGAAGGACATCATGGCGCTGATGACGGTCAGCCAGGATTGGTGGCCGGCGGACTACGGCCATTACGGGCCGTTCTTCATCCGCATGGCCTGGCACGCCGCCGGCACCTATCGCACGGCCGATGGCCGCGGCGGCGCGGGCAATGGCGCGCACCGCTTCGCGCCCGAGAATTCGTGGCCCGACAACGCCAACCTGGACAAGGCGCGGCGCCTGCTGTGGCCGATCAAGCAGAAGTACGGCAACGCGATCTCCTGGGCCGACCTGTTCGTCCTCACCGGCAACTGCGCGATCGAATCCATGGGCCTGAAGCCCTTCGGCTTCGGTGGCGGCCGCGTGGACATCTGGGAGCCCGAGGACGACATCTACTGGGGCGCCGAGACGACCTGGCTGGGCGATGAGCGCTACACCGGCGACCGCCAGCTGGAGAACCCGCTCGCTGCCGTGCAGATGGGCCTGATCTACGTCAACCCGGAAGGCCCGAACGGTGTCGCCGACCCGCTCGCCTCCGGCCGCGACATCCGCGAGACCTTCGCGCGCATGGCGATGAACGACGAGGAGACGGTGGCGCTCACCGCCGGCGGCCACACCTTCGGCAAGTGCCACGGTGCGGGCGACGCGACGCTGGTCGGGCGCGAGCCCGAAGGCGCGCCGATGGAGCAGATGGGCCTGGGCTGGATCAGCAGCTTCCAGTCCGGCAAGGGCGTCGATGCCATCACCTCGGGCATCGAGGGTGCGTGGACGCCGACGCCGACCAAGTGGGACAATGCCTACTTCGACATGCTGCTCGGCTTCGACTGGAAGCTGACGAAGTCCCCCGCCGGCGCGCAGCAGTGGATCCCGACCGACCCGGCCGCGGCCACGCTGGTGCCCGACGCGCATGACCCGACCAAGCGCCACGCGCCGATCATGACGACGGCCGACATGGCGATGAAGATGGACCCCGAGTACCGCAAGATCTCGGAGCGCTTCCACAAGAACCCGGACCAGTTCGCGGATGCGTTTGCCCGCGCGTGGTTCAAGCTGACCCATCGCGACATGGGGCCGAAGGTGCGCTACCTCGGTGCCGACGTGCCGAAGGAAGACCTGATCTGGCAGGATCCGGTGCCGGCGGCGACGCATCCGCTGATCGACGCCGCCGACATCGCGGCGCTGAAGGCGCAGATCCTGGCGACCGGGCTGAGCGTGTCGCAGCTGGTGTCCACCGCCTGGGCCTCGGCCTCGACCTTCCGCGGGTCGGACAAGCGCGGCGGGGCGAATGGCGCGCGCATCCGGCTGGCGCCCCAGAAGGATTGGGAGGTGAACCAGCCGGCGCAGCTCGCGACCGTGCTGGCGAAGCTGGAAGGCGTGCGGGCGGCGTTCAATGCCGGTGCGAAGAAGGTGTCGCTGGCCGACCTGATCGTGCTGGGCGGCTGCGCGGCCATCGAGGCGGCGGCCAAGGCGGCCGGCCATGCGGTGAGCGTGCCCTTCGCGCCGGGCCGCACGGATGCCACCGCGGAGCAGACCGACGCCGCGTCCTTCGAGGCGCTGGAGCCCGAGGCCGACGGCTTCCGCAACTACCGCAAGGCGCGCTTCACGGTTTCGGCCGAGGAGCAGCTGGTGGACAAGGCGCAGCTGCTGGCGCTGACCGCGCCGGAGATGACCGTGCTGGTCGGTGGCCTGCGCGTGCTCGGCGCCAATGTCGGCGGGTCGCCGAACGGCGTCTTCACCGGCCGCCCGGGCACGCTGACGAACGACTTCTTCGTCAACCTGCTCGACATGGGCACCGCCTGGTCCCCGACCGACGAGACGGCCGAGGAATTCCAGGGCCGTGACCGTGCCACCGGCACGGTGAAGTGGACCGGCACGCGCGTGGACCTGGTGTTCGGGTCGAATTCCCAGCTGCGCGCGCTGAGCGAGGTCTATGCGCAGGCCGACAATGCCGGGAAGTTCGTGAACGACTTCGTGGCGGCCTGGGTGAAGGTGATGAACGCGGACCGCTTCGACCTGGCGTAAGGGTCGGGTCCGCGACGGGCCGATGGGCGGCCGCTCCCGGCAGGGGGCGGCCGTCCTGCGTTCGCGGCGGCCGCGCGCGGATATGGCCCTGGCGCGCGCCGCCCCATATAAGGCGGCGCGACGCGGCTGCGCGGACCTGCCGGCGGCGCGTGCGGCAGGGTCCCGGGGTGGCGCGCACCGGCTCTTGAAGGCATGGACCGATGAACTGGATTTCCGACTGGGCGCTCCCGAAGATCTCGGGCCTGTTCAAGCGGGATGTGCCGGAGAACCTCTGGCACAAATGCCCGGCCTGCGAGCAGATGATCTTCCGCCGCGACCTCGATGCCGCGCTGAATGTCTATGCGCATTTCCGCCAACCGCCGGCTGGAATGTACGCTGGATGAGGGCTTCTCCCGCATCGAATTGCCGCGCGCGCCGGCCGACCCGCTGCGCTTCCGCGACCAGCGCCGCTACACCGACCGGCTGAAGGAAGCGCAGGCCAAGTCGGCGATGGATGATGCCGTGGCGGTCGCGCATGGCACCATCGAGGGGCAGCGTGCCGTCGTCGCCGCCTTCGAATTCGCCTTCATGGGCGGGTCGATGGGGGCCGGGGTCGGCGAGGCGATCGTCACCGCCGCCAAGCTGGCCGTGCTGCAGGACAGCCCGCTGATCCTCTTCACCGCGTCCGGCGGCGCGCGCATGCAGGAAGGCGCGGTGTCGCTGATGCAGATGCCGCGCACGGTCATTGCCACGCGGCTCGTGAAGGAAGCGGGGCTGCCCTACATCGTGGTGATGTGCGACCCGACGACGGGCGGTGTGACCGCATCCTTCGCCATGCTGGGCGACATTCACATCGCCGAACCCGGTGCCATGATCGGCTTTGCCGGGGCGCGGGTGATCGAGCAGACGGTGCGCGAGAAGCTGCCGGAGGGCTTCCAGCGCGCCGAATACCTGCTGGAGCACGGCATCCTCGACATGGTGGTGAAGCGCGGGGAGATGCGCGCGACGCTGGCGCGTGTGATCGGCCTGCTGCGCGTGCCGCTGGTGCTGCGCCAGCCGGAGGTCAGCGTCGAGGACGTGACCGCCCTGCCCCCGCCCGAGGACCCGGCGCCCGCCGCCCAGGCCTGAGCGCATGTCCCGCGCCGAGGCGATCGTCGAGCGCCTGCACGCGCTCCATCCGAAGCTGATCGACCTCAGCCTGGGGCGGATGCGCTGGGCAATCCCGAGAAGCGCCTGCCGCCGGTGGTCCATGTGGCCGGCACGAACGGGAAGGGTTCGACCTGCGCTTTCCTGCGCGCGATCACCGAGGCGGCGGGAAAGCGCGCGCATGTCTTCACGTCGCCGCACCTGGTGCATTTTCACGAGCGTGTGCGGCTGGCGGGCACGCTGGTGAGTGATGCCGACCTGACCGCGGCGCTGGAGGAAGCCGAGGCCGCGAATGGCGGCGAGCCGATCACGGTGTTCGAGATCACCACCGCGGCGGCGCTGCTGCTGTTCTCGCGCGTGCCGGCGGATGTGATGGTGCTGGAGGTCGGGCTCGGCGGGCGGCTCGACGCGACCAACGTGGTGGATCGGCCGGTGGCGACGGCGATCACGTCGCTGTCGATGGACCACATGGATTTCCTGGGGGACACGCTGGGCGCCATCGCCGGCGAGAAGGCCGGGATCATCAAGCCCGGCGTGCCGTGCGCGACGGGGCTGCATGCGCCCGAGGCGCGCGAGGTGATCGAGCGTGTGGCGCGTGAGAATGGCGCCCCGCTGCTGATGCGCGGGCGCGACTGGCGCTGCGACGCGGTGCAGGGCGGGTTGGTCTACGCCGATGCGCGCGGCGCGATCGACCTGCCGCCGACCGGGTTGCCGGGGCCGCACCAGGCGGAGAATGCGGGCATTGCCATCACGGCGTTGCGGGCGTGGGGGCCGGCGTGGCTGACCGATGCGGCGGTGGCGCGTGGTGTGGCTGCGGCCGAATGGCCGGCGCGGTTGCAGCGGCTGGACGGCGCGCTGGCGGCGCTGCTGCCTGGCGGGTTCGAGCTGTGGCTCGATGGCGGGCACAATGCGGGGGCGGGGGTCGCGCTGGCGGCGCATTTTTCGCAGTGGCGCGACCGGCCGCTGCATCTGGTGGTGGGCATGAAGAAGGGGAAGGCGAGCGTGGAATTCCTGCGGCCGCTGATCCCGTTCGCGACGACGCTGACCGCGGTGGCGGAGCCGGGGCAGCATTTGGCGATGAGCGTGGAGGATATTGTCGCGGCGAGTGGTGGCGTGGCGCGGCCGGGTCCTACGGTGGCGGGGGCGTTGGCGCGGATAGGGCGGGAGGAAGCGCCCGGGCGGGTGGTGGTGTGCGGGAGCCTGTATCTGGCCGGGGAAGTGTTAAAGGCGGATGGGACGGGCGTGCAGTAGCGCCACGATCGCCGGGTAAACGACAGAATTTGTTGAATTTATCCATGCTAGGGCGCTAATCTCGTCAGGTTATGGATAAACCACCTTCTTTCAATACGTTAGATGCTGAACAGGCGCGACAGGCCGTGGATTGCCGGCAGGTCTTCGACGCGCTGCGCGCCGCCGAGGGCGACCTGACGCGCCGCTTCGCCGGCAGCATGGCGTGGAAGACCATCAACGGGCAGGACTACCTTTATCGCCGCCGCGGCAGGGTCGAGAAGAGCCTCGGCCCGCGATCGGCCGAGACCGAGGCCATGGAGGCCGCCTTCCGCACCGGCCGCGCGCGTGCGGATGACCTGGCGCAGGGGCTGCGCGCACGGCTGGAACGGATGGCGCCTGTCAATGTCGCGCTGCGGCTTGGCCGTGTGCCGAATGTCGTCGCGCGGGTGCTGCGCCGGCTGGATGAGCAGGGGCTGCTCGGCCCGCGCATCACGGTGGTCGGGACGAATGCGCTGTTTGCCTATGAGGCGGCGGCCGGCGTGCAGTTCGAGTCCGGGCTGCTGGCGACGGTGGATGTGGACCTGGCGCTCGATGCGCGGCGGTCGCTGACGCTGGCGGCGGAGTTGCGGCCGGAAGGGTTGCTCGGCCTGTTGCGGAAGGTGGACCGCAGCTTCGCGATCCGCCGCGATGGCGACTTTCGCGCGGTGAACCGCGACGGCTTCATGGTGGACCTGATCACCGCGGCGCCGCGCGATCTGCGCCGGCGCGCGCCACGGCCGCGCCTGGGCACCGCCGCCGAGGACCTGGAAGCTGTCGAGATCGGCAAGCTGCAATGGCTGGTGGAGGCGCCGCGCTTCGCGTCGGTCGCGATCGCCGAGAACGGGCTGCCGGTGCGGGTGGTGGCCGCCGATCCGCGCTTCTTCGCCGCACACAAGCTTTGGCTGGCGGAGCGGGAGGATCGGGAGCCGGAGAAGCGCGGGCGGGATCGGTTGCAGGGGGAGGCGGTGGCGGGGTTGCTGGCGGGGGCCACTGGACGATGCGAGCCTCAGTCAGTTGCCGGCGGCGTTGGCGGTGGGGCTGCGGGGGGTCGTGGCAGCGGCACCGAGCGCAGCGCCGTTGCAGTGGTGACCGCGCGGACGATGCGACCCTGACCAGCTGCTGAAGGCGGGACCGATCGGCCGCGTGCGGCCGTCAGGGAGTCGGCGAGCGTGCCCGCATAGAGGATTCGCGAACTGCGGTGGTGTTGGAAACGAGGAGGCTCCAAAGCTCCGCGCCGTCGAGGCGTCGCGATGCCTGCTCCCATCGAAAGCTCGGCTTCTGGGAATGGCCGTCGGCGAGAAATTCCACACCGGCGGAGATCACGGCAGCGATGCGAAGTAAACGCTCAAATTCAGTCACCGGGAAGGTCGCTCCACCTTCTCGCGCAAACGGTTTCTTGCGATCGCGATGAGCGAGCCACGAGTCCCGGATTTCCTTCAGGTGCTGGTATGCAGGTTCGGCGGCCTTCTCAAGCATTGTGACACGCTGAATGAGTCGGCGAACCCTTTGCCGCCCCTGAGGTGCTGAATGGCCGCGCGAGACGACCAGACGCTCGATCGCCTTCTGCACACTACCGACCTGCAACTGAAGCAGGATGTTCCTGCAAACTCGACAGTCTCGGCTGTCCCACAACCGTGCCGCCGACATCAGCGCGTCCAGCGTACATGCCCGATCGATCGCGTTCGCCGCGTGGCCGGCAAATCGTGTCGTGTTGATGCGCGCGACAACGTCCTTGTCTTCCCGAAGTCCTCGAGCGGCCTCGAAGGCGGCAAGTCCGTTTCTGATTTCGTCGCGCGCTGCTTGGATCGCCGCCCGGAGTGTCGAAAGTGGGTCCGTCCGCGATCCCATCGCCTACGCCTGCTTCCGCTCGATCAGCTCCCTGCGGATCTTCCGCCCCCGCCTGATCCGGTCCTCGATGAACTCCGCCTGCCCGTACCGCACCGCGCGCCCTAGCGCGTGCGCGTCCTCGCTGAAGCGCGCCAGCATCTCCAGCAGCGCCTCGCGGTTGTTGAGGAACACGTCGCGCCACATGTCGACATCGCTCGCCGCGATGCGCGTGAAGTCGCGGAAGCCGGCGGCGGCGAATT
>LNFM01000802.1_pt1 | contig 74660 bp, 77 predicted proteins | sample 596031 | NCBI WGS metagenome assembly LNFM01 (sample SAMN04254537, study PRJNA301005) | activated carbon metagenome | isolation source: dual media filters at the Ann Arbor, Michigan drinking water treatment plant | place: USA: Ann Arbor
CTGCGAAGCCTCCCGAAACAGAGAGGCAAGTCCTACCGAGCCCTATCGAATCGCGCCTATACCCGGCTCAGTGAAAAATGAGGGGATTCTTGAGGGTCGAACCGCTCGCGGATCAGCGGCACGAATTCCAGCCCCCGGCCAGCCGCTTCGGCGCTGATCCCAAAGCCGACATCCGCGCGTCCATCGGCCACCGCGGCGGCAACCTCATCTTCGGCAAGGGCGGGTTCCGCCAGAAAGCCAACCTGCTCCAACCGGATCCCTGCTTCGGACAGCAGATGCCCGAGCAGTACGTGGCTGCCCGCGCGGGGCTGCCGGCCGATCATGCGCAGCCCCGGTCGCACCAAATGCTGCACCGCGGCCAACCCAAGAGGATTGCCGGCGGGCACCAGCAAGCCTTGCGCGCGCCAAGCCCAGACAATGCCGACCATGCTTCGCCCGGCCAGCGCCTCGCGCACCGCGGGCTCATTGAATTGGCCGGTATCGGGGTCCAGCAGGTGGCAGGCCGCCGCCACTGCCTCGCCTGCCGCAAGCGCTGCCAAACCCTGAAGGCTGCCACCCGAACGCAGCGCGAGGCCGCAACCGGATTGCCGGACTGCCCAGTCGAGCAGCGGGTCGTGACTGCCAGCCAGGATCGCAGGGGGCTCCAGCCGATGCGCGGCATCAATGCCGTCGGCCTGGGCCGACAGCCAAGCCTCCAGCTTGCGACGCGGAAACAGCCATTTACCGCCGAGTTGCGCCGCCGGCAGGCGCCGCCCCCTTGCGAGATCGTAGAGCGAGCGTTCCGACAGGCGGAGATAGGCAGCAGCCTCGCGCAGCGTGAGAACATCCGGCATTGGTCGGCAAAATCAAGCATCCTTTGCATTGCTGTCAAGTGATCCGCCGATTGACCGTTGCATGTGCCAGGGCCAGTTTCCGCTCCATTCTTGGAGAGCTTCTTGAACGATCTGGCCAACGCCCTATCCACCGCGGCGACGCTCGTCGTGACCGCCGATCCGGCCGTCGCGCGCATTGTCGCGCTGTCGCTCCAGGTCAGCCTCACCGCGACGTTGATCGCGGCCCTGATCGGCCTGCCGCTGGGCGCTCTGCTTGCAGTGACCCAATTCCGCGGCAGGGGCGCGGTGCTGGTGGTGCTCAACGCCCTGATGGGCCTGCCGCCGGTGCTTTGCGGGCTGCTGGTCTATCTTCTGCTCTCGCGCTCGGGGCCGCTTGGCGCCTTCGGACTGCTATTCACGCCTTCGGCCATGGTGATCGCCCAGGCAGTGCTGATCACCCCCATCCTGGCAACACTCACCCGCCAGGTGCTGGAAGGCCTGTGGGACGAATATGCGGAGCAGCTGCGCTCTTTCGGGGCCAGCCCTGCGCGCGTTGTGCCCACTCTGTTGTGGGATGGACGCTTTGCGCTGTTGACGGTGCTGCTGGCGGGCTTTGGCCGTGCCTCGGCCGAGGTTGGCGCCGTGATGATCGTGGGTGGCAATATCGAGGGCTTCACCCGCGTGATGACGACCGCCATCGCGCTGGAAACCAGCAAGGGCGATCTGCCGCTGGCTTTGGCTCTGGGCATGGTTCTGATGGTGATCGTGCTTGTGGTGAATGCGGCCGCACAGGCGCTGCGCGAGACCTCAAAGGCATGGGTTGGCTGATGCGCTCCTCCGACAGCATCCTGCCGATGACCGTGCAGGGCCTTGGTTTCTCCGCGCGCGGCATCGATATCCTGCGTGATGTCGCCCTGCGGATCGAGGAAGGCCCGCCCACGCTGATCATCGGGCCCAACGGCGCGGGCAAGTCGGTGCTGTTGCGTCTGCTGCACGGGCTGCTGGAACCGAGCGCTGGGCAGGTGCAATGGTCGGGTGTGGCCGATCCGCGCCGGCGCCAGGCGATGGTGTTCCAACGCCCCGTGCTCTTGCGCCGCTCGGTGATGGCCAATGCGGCCTACCCCCTGCGCCTCGCCGGCATCGCCGCGGCCGAGCGCCTGGCGCGGGCGCAGGCCGCCCTGGAGCTTGTCGGCCTCGCTGCCCTGGCCGATCGGCCGGCGCGCCAGCTTTCGGGCGGCGAGCAGCAGCGTCTGGCCCTGGCCCGTGCGGCGGCCCTGCGCCCTGCCGTGCTGTTCCTCGACGAACCCTGCGCCAGCCTTGACCCGGCCGCGACCCGCGGGGTGGAGGAGATCGTGGCGCGCCTTGCCGCGGTGGGCACCAAGATCGTCATGACGACGCATGATCTGGGCCAGGCCCGGCGCCTCGCAGGCGATGTCGTCTTCCTCCATCGCGGAAGGGTGCTGGAACATGCGCCCGCCGCCGATTTCTTCGCCGGACCCGCGGCGCCGGAGGCCCAGGCCTTTCTGCACGGGGATCTGGTCTGGTGAGCACAACCAAACATTGGAGAAACACCATGTTGCGTCGATTGATCCTGGCGGCCGGGCTTCTGGCCATAACCCTGCCGGCCCAGGCACAGGACCGCGCCATCACCGTGGCCAGCACCACCAGCACCGAGCAATCCGGCCTGTTCGGCCATATCCTGCCGATCTTCACGCGGGAGAGCGGCGTCGCCGTGCGCGTGGTGGCGCTCGGCACCGGTCAGGCGCTGGACGTCGGCCGCCGCGGCGATGCTGATGTGGTTTTCGTGCATGACCGCGCTGCCGAGGAACGCTTCGTCGCCGAGGGTTTCGGCGGTCCTCGCCGGCATGTGATGTTCAACGACTTCGTGCTCATCGGCCCTGCGGCCGACCCCGCGCGCGTCATGGGCCTGCGCGACACCACGGAGGCGCTGCGCCGCATTGCCACCGCCCGCGCCCCCTTCATCAGCCGCGGCGACCGCTCCGGCACCCACGCGGCAGAGCGGCGCCTGTGGCAGCAGGCGAGTGTGGACCCGGTCGCCGGGCGCGGCGCCTGGTATCGGGAGGTGGGCCAGGGCATGGGTCCGGCTCTGAACACCGCCGCCGCGCAGGATGCCTATTTGCTGGCCGACCGCGGCACCTGGCTCGCCTTCCGCAACCGCCAGGATCTGCGCATCGTCGTGGAAGGCGATACGCGGCTCTTCAACCAATACGGCATCATGCTGGTGAACCCGCAGCGTCACCCCAGCGTGAAGGTGGCCGAGGGCCAGCGCTTCATCCATTGGGTGCTCTCGCCAGCCGGCCAGGCCGCCATCGCCAGCTATCAGATCGGCGGTGAGCAGCTGTTCTTCCCCAACGCCACCCAGCCCGAGCCGGCGTCGTGAGGCGGCGGGTCTTTACCATGGCCATGCTCGCGGCCGGCTCTGCCTTGGCGCAACAGCCCCAGATTGTCTGAGGCACGGGCGGCCAGCGCTTCAGCCTGGCCACCGGCAGCCCGGGCGAACTTGGCCTGCTCCAGGCCCTGGCCGAGCGCTTCACCGCGGCGAATGATGCGCAGATGGCCTGGACCTTCGCGAGCTCGGGCGCGGCGATGGATCACCTGCAGGCGCGCCGCGTGGACATGATCCTGGCCCATGAGCCCCCGGCCGAGCGCCGGGCGGTGGCCGATGGCTGGAGCAAGGACAGGCTGCGCGGCTTCTTCGCCGGGCTGAAAAAGAAGGGGATCACGGTCGAGGTGGCCGAACGAATTCAGCAGGTTGGCCCGAATCGCGCGGGAAGCCGCGGATCCTACACGGTGTACCGCGCGGCCGGCGCTAAAGACCGAACCGGGAACGGGCGGGATGCCAGCAGCGCCCCGCCATGACCCCGGTGGGACCCCGGCCTATTCTGTTCCGGGTCAGCCGCCGGCTAACCCTTTGAATAATTGGCGGACCCGAAAGGATTCGAACCTTCGACCTCTGCCTTCGGAGGGCAGCGATATTGAATTCTAAAGTGTTGATTTATATGAGGGTGGTAGATATTCTTATATAGTCCATCACACATACATCACACTGAGGCATCAAATTGGCAGTTATTCGCCCCGTCCAGACCACCCAAGGCAAGCGCCATCAGGTCATCGTTCGCAAACGTGGCCACAGCCTGTCCCGCGTATTCTGGAAAATCCGAGAGGCCGAGGATTGGGCGCGGCGGTGTGAGGATGCCATCGCCAGCGCCACGCCAGAACGACCATTCGACAGGAAGGCATGGCTGCCATTGTCAGCAAAAGAGGCGCGTGCGGCCTCGTTCGATGATGCCGTTCCCCATGATGGTTGGTTGGTGTCGAGGGCTTTGGACAAGCTTCAGACCGATGTGACCGATGCCCGAAAGGGCGCATCCGAGGACGGTTACCGGGTCAAGTTTTGGAAGGCGAAGTTGGGGGAGAAAGAGCTGGGCGAGGTGACGGTTTCAGACATTCAGGCCGTAATTAAGGAGCGGTTGGCCATTCGGGCAGGTGATACCGTCAGGCGAGAGACCAATGTCATCAGAGCCCTTTTCAGGGTGGCGAAGGAAGATTGGAAAATCCCCAATTTGGCGAACCTGGCCGAACTCAAACTGCCGTCACCATCTCCTCACAGGGAGCGGCGACTACAGGATGGGCATGGTGATGAGCAGAGCGAGGAGGATAGGCTTAAAGCGGCTTTGGCGACGTGGAAACGCAAGCCAGAAATCCACCTCGACCTGTTTCAATTTGCACTTGAGACGGGCCTCAGGTTGACGGAAGCCAACACCTTGCGGGTCTGGCACATCAAGCGGTCGGGGGGGATTTGCCGCATCGAATTGCCTGATAGCAAGAACGAGGACGCGCGCCGCATCGTGCTAAGTGCCAAAGCGCAGGAAATTGCGGAACGGCATGAAGCAGGCCAGCCCAATACGGCCAAGCTGTTTCGCATTTCGGAATCCGCGCGGAAGCGGGCTTGGGACATGGCGAGGAAAAAGGCGGGGGTTGTGGACCTTAGGTGGCATGACCTCAGGCATGAAGCCATCTCACGGATGGCAAGCAAAAACTTGCATTTGGGGGAACTGATGGCACAGTCAGGTCATAGGGATGTCGAGAGCGTGAAGCGGTACACCAACGCCAGAGCGTCGGATATCAAGCGGAAGTTGGGATAACTCATGAATCGCTCATCGGGTAGCCCAGCGAATTCGGGAAAAAGATTCAATCATGCCGTATCGAATTGCTTACTAAAAAATTGGCTTGATGAGTCGGGGCAATTACCAGGTCATCACTATTTCGATTTGGAAACCCAAAAATATAAATTTGAACTAGGTCGGCGCGCTAAATTCGCTCAGACAGAGTATTTATATATGCCTTTAATCAATGCGGACGACAGAAGTTCTTTTGTGGAAGATTGGTTTTCTGTGGATGAGGGCGGGCTTGGCTTACTTTGCAAAGCCGCTGCCAAGGGAAACCCTGACCTGTTTCCTATTGAAACCCGAATAGTCAGCAGGGCAGTCCGCGCTTGTGTTTCTTTTGGTTCTAGGAGCCTATATCACCTGACTGTCTTGGCGCAAATACCAAGACTTGCAGATGAGATGGAAGTCGAGACTGCACATCAAGCAATAGCAAAGATGGCACTTCTAGCAACTCAGGCCAAAATGGAAAATTTTTATAATTGGGATTTCGTTGTAGCCATAAATATACCAGGATGTATTCCGATATGTGACCAGCCCTTTATGGATTTCACAATCGGACGAAAACCAAAACCATTGATTTTTATGCCTCTTTCACCGCATTCTCTTTTTATGGGAACACCTCCAGACGATTTGGAGCGTAAACACATGACATTCAGTTGGCGGGATGGGTCTCTAGATTTCCAACTGAGTGGGAATGCTACAAAGTCGATTATTGCGACCGCTAGACACTGGTTAGTAGGGCAATCAAAAAACCAGGTGGTGGAGCTGTCCACCCAACTCTCTCCAGACCTTATTCAACAACGAATAGCCAGCGATAGAATAGTGTTGATTTAAGCTATAGTGTTGATTTAAGTTTTGGATTAATTCCCCGAAAATTATTTCTAGTTTTCAAATAGCCTTGGCCAAAAAAGATAGGTTTCTTCAAATAATCTACGGTGCGATGTCCAAATACCATTTAATTGACCGATGGCATCTGAAATGTCATTGCCACGCACCCGATTTCTCATTTGGTTAATAAAATTAATCTTCCCATTTGCACGGTTAAAAACTTCCCTGCTCATAACGGTTCTAACGAAGCACCCTCGGCCCCGAGGTGAAACCAAAGAAATCAGAAAGCTCATATCTCGGTTTAGAATAGAAATTGATTCCGTAAATTCAAAAAACGTCGATGTAATTAACTGCACGTCGCGCCCTTGGGGTGTAGAATAATAAACTCCGTTTATAGTGGAAAATGTCCCTGAAATCGCGTCTAAATCATCTACAAAATTCGCAAGTTGGTCGGAAATTCTTGTGAGCCGTTCCACGGAAAGGTCAGTGTAACAATTAGCACCAAAGGTAAAGCCTGGCTGACTTTGGGCTTGCATCGGCAGCATAAAAAACAAAAAAAGGGAAAAAAGGCGCATCTCAAATTCCTCTTTTGATTTCAAGTGTTCCGTAATAATTTAAATTATGAAGTCGCTAAGCCATGGCAGTTCAAGACGCGAAACAACTATGGTTGTTTTGTCTCCACCCTGCTTCCATGCAATGATAACTTCCGAAAGCCCAGGTTTGTAGTCGGGAATGACAGTCACATAAGGCCCTTCACGCACATCGACTGTAAGTCCTTTATCTTGGGCGTGTCGCTGAGCCTCTGACCATAACCGAACCCAAAGCGCGGGGTCATGAGTTTGGACCGCGGAGTGTGGGCTGCTTTCTCTAAACAAATCGGCAGGCCGCTGCCAACCCGACCATTGTTCAATGGAATCAAAACGATAGACGAACATTCGCCCTCCGATGGTTTCGTGGCGCTTTCCTGCTTACCGATGCCCATTGTGGAATGGAAGCTTGCCTATACCGAATGTGCGACGCAATGTGGTCGGCAATGGCACGACATCGACGATAAGCCACCTCGACTACTATAATACGAACCAGTATTCCCAGATTTTGACTATTTTAAGAAGCTGGAGCAACAAAAAACCCACCTTGGGAGTGGGTTCTAAGTTCCTTATCGGAAATCCTTGCTCTGTTGCGAATAGTAGCGGTAGGATATTGTAGCGAATAGTCACCGGCAATGAGGATATTATGGAATACCTTCAAGAAATAGTCAAGATAAAACTAATCGCTACGTCATCGTAGCGCTATTAGAAACTCTATTTAAACCACTCTGGCATGGTGAGCATGCGGAAAATCTCAATCACGTCCTGTTAGATATTGCGGAACGCTCACCTCACCTCTCACCCCTTGCTGATTTCATTCTTCCAAGGGTTCCCCGTTTTCTGCTGTGTTCGAGCAGCCTGAAAACGAAACAACCGTCTTCATTTCGTCGGGCCATTTCCAACGCCATTTCAGAACAGTGGGTGAGCTGGAACAACCGCACCCATATCAATGCCCTGATAATCGACTGTGATAATCAGGAGTGGCCGAACTCACTGCGCCATCTCTCTGAAATCGGTATTCCTGAGCCGACCTATGTCGTGACCTCGGCCAGCAGACAAACCGCCCATGTCGTGTGGATGTTTGGCATCGGCATCAATAAGACCAATGCCAGGCGGATGCGCCTGTTTGATGGTGTCAGGAAACGCGTCACTCAGGAAATGGGTGGCGATACCAATTTTAAAAACCACCTCACCAAGAATCCGTTCCATTCCGCCTATGTGCTGGAATCCTTCACAGCCAAAAATCATGATTTGAGAGATTTTCTCAATCCGCTGATTTCCTGGAGTGATGACAATGACTTTATCCTTGCCCCCAGACTGTCCCAGCAATTCGAGGGTAAGGCGCCAGGCATTCCCAGTGTCCCGACCTGCGCCAAAGCCGCTGTAGGGGCCAATGGGTCGAGGGTGTGGGAAGTGTCCCGCCACCACGTCTACCGCCTCAGAACCAAGGATTACGGCGTAATCCTGAACACCATCACGCACCATGCCAAGGAGTTGAACTCTCCTATCTCCAAACGGTCCATCATCTCCATGGCGAAGGGCATGACAGGCTTCATGGCCAAGCAGGCATGGGCCAACGGAATGGCCATCACGGATTATCGGGACATAGACCATGGTGTGATGACCAGAGAGGCCGATGCCCGTGGCGAGTTCGAGATTTGGAGACGCCTACCACGGGTAGTGAAGCTGCCCTTGGCAGCGGAGCGAACCAACGCCATCCGAAAGGGCAAGACCCTGGATGCAATCATGGAAGCAATAACCAAACTATCTGAGGGCGAAAAACTCATTTCTCAGACCTCTCTTGGTCAGGTTTCTGGCTTATCCAGAGAGACTATTAAGCGATATTGGAATAGAAGGTGTGATAAATCTGCCACAGGGGTCTTACGGTCATATCCTTGTTTTGTCTCACGGGCGGGGCTGCGGGACATGGCTTCTCTATCTCTTTCTAAACTGGTTGAATTCATCAATCAGGGTAGAATTCGAGAAAATAAATTGGTTGGGATGTATTACAGTCTTGCCAAGGCGATGGCCAAGCGTGGTTCTATACCCGTGGAAATCCCTGCACTACCCGAAACCTACTCTCCCAGGGTTATCGAAGCTCGACGGAGCGCGGAACTGGCGAAGCGGGCCTGTGTGCGGAGAATGGAGAAGCGGCAGAAGGCCGAGGAGATGAAGAAGGCCAAGGAAGCGAGACGGGAATCCTTCAAGACGTGGGCGAAAGCCATGGATTTCAAAGCTTATTTTGATTTCATCGACAATGAGGAAATGAAGTGGGATGAACGGAAAGCGGCTCTGGCTGGCGTCAGAACCTACCATTCCGTTGAGCTAAAGAAATCCGAAACATCCACGGCTCGGGAGAAATCTAAACTCAAATTCGAAGATATGAATGCTATCCAGAAATTCAATTTCAGGCGTGGATTGGTATTCAAGAAATATAGGAAGGAGTGGAATCTGGCCCTATTCTGCGCGGGTGGAGATACACGGTATCACTACGAGGTGGCCGAGATTGAACGGAACAAGCTGCGCCGTTTCATCGCTAACCGCCCCAGTTTCATCTCAAAAAAACCAAAAAGCTTGGCGCCAAAAGACACCAAAATACGAATTAGTGAATGGTAAGCCACGCTGTTGTGGTAATTTAAAACTATCAATTATATCTTGTGTATTGCACCGGATTAACACTATTATTTACTTAGCCAGCCATGACACGCCTACAGACCCAAGTGGGGTCTTTGTCGCGTCGGGACTGGCAAGGGGGCATTCTGCCCCCGTTGACCCCCTAGGAGTTTTTTATGCATGGACCTATTTTAGTCTCTATTCTTTGTATTATGGCAACATTAGCTAATTTTTTCCTATGGTAAAAACAAACCGAAAGTTTGATTATTCCTTGTTAGCCAGAAAAGCAGAAGAAGAGCAAATCCAAACGATGCTAACGGGATGAGTTGTGAGAGAAGTCCAAATTGTTCAGATTCGTGCCGAAGACTGATTTGGTTTTGTTTTTCAGCTAATGATAGAAATCGATTTTTGTTCTTTGCCAAAGGCGTATTTTTCGCTCGCTCAATCGTCCGACTGATTTTTACGAGCATCTCTTTTTGGTAATTATGTTTCTTGATTTTTACTCGAAGCGCTTGTAGAGCAAAAAACTGAGTTAGAATAATAATAACTTGAAGAGGGAGTTTCCGAATATCCCAAAAATCTGTAACGTTGTGAATTGGAGGCAAAAAAATGAACAAGAAAGTGATGAGTGTAGGTATAAATATCCACCAAATTTTTCGTTCCAAAGAAAAAATCTCAGTGAGATACTTTTTGGCGGCGAGTTTCCATGACTGAATTTTGTCAGCAGCCATTGCCCGCCAATTTGACAAAGAGACCTCCCCTATCACCCATCCGCCTACGCGTATCGCCCACGATGGCCGATGCCATCAAGGCCCAATCCATGAAAACTGGCCTATCTGAATCCGCTTGGATGCGTGCCGTTCTCGGTCAACATCTCTTCCTCACGGACCCCGACGACCTGCAACCCGTCCAACGCTATGGCGGTGGTGGTCCAGATGCCGCTGCCCTGACAGCCTTGCGGATGCAACTTCACCAATTGGGCGGCCTACTTACCCAGAATGCCAAAGCCGCCCGTCTTGCGGGCCATGCCACCGAGCACGCCACCACTGAGGAAGTCCTGGCCGATGTCCGTGAGGCAATCGGCACCATTGCAACATGGCAGCGCCATCGAGGTGCCCGATGATAGGCGGTGCTGTCCATGGAAGTGGCGGGGCTGCTCTCACCGTCCATCTCATGGACCTGAAGGGCCACAACGAGTGGATACGGATGGGTTCATCCCGTGGATTATTGGCCGAAACGATGGAGGACCAGATTGACGAGTTGACCGAACTCGCCCGAGCATCTGGCAAGAAATCAGCAATTCGCCACGCCTTCGCCAGTCCTGCCCCTGACTCACCATGGGGGCCAGCGGAAAGCGCGAGATATTGGGAACTCTATGAGAAGGCCATGGGCTTGGAGGGCTGTCCCTATTCCGAGTCCATCCACTTCAAGCCTGGTGCATTCGGCAGGCCCGAGCACGAGCATCGCGTTTACCTCGCCCTGACCGAACGCGGCACTCTTGTGCGGCTCGGGAACGATTATTCCCGACAGGAAGCCGTCTCCCGCATCATGGAACACGAGACAGGCGCCGCCTTCATCAAGGGCAAGCACAACATCAGGGCCATGCATTTCCTGAACCGCTTTGGCCGTGGCGATGTTGCCGAAGCTATCGAGAAGGCTGGCCTGTTGGATGGTCAGCGCGCCATTGCCAAGCAGACCCCAAAGCAACGGGCACAGGCAGAACGGACAGGTGTCGACTTGGCCGAGATTGAGCGCCTGACCAGCACGGCATGGGCGGCATCCGACAACGGCCCCGCATTCCTGACAGCATTGGCCGAGCGTGGCCTTGTTTTGGCACAGGGCGACAAGGTTGCCGTAATCCTGGACGGAACGGGTGGCATCCATCCCCTCGCCAGAATGTTGGCGAGAATGGCCAAGGCCGATGGTGGCGAGGCTGTGAGGGCGAAAGACGTGAGGGACCGCTTGATGGGGATACACCTCCCCAGTGTTGACGATGCGCGCGCAACCATCAGGAACGCCGAGGGAAATGGCCAACTCTTTGAGGCCATCCCAACCATACAGCCCGAGCCAGAACCCCCAGTTGGAAATCCTGTTCCATCGATAATCCAGGAATCCCCTGCCGAGGCCATTCAGGGGGAATCCGCGTCCAAAACCATCACCGGCGGAAATTCCGACCTCCTACAATCGTCGCCAGACCATTCTCTTGGTGGTGGTGCTGGTGTGCATACGTCCCAAGACGAAGCCGCACCCCTTCACCATAGCAATGACGGCGGCGACCCCACGGCAGGACTGGAGAAGCCAGCCGTGGGCGATATCCAGGGATGGATTCGATATCGGGAACAGGTAGCCAGAAAGCAGCAGCAGCAATCAGACCAGGCATTGGCCAAGGCCATTGCCGCATCTCAGCAACGGACGAAATCAACAGGGGGAAATCATTATGGGAGTAGCGCGAACACTCAGGACTTTGGTGGGCATGGAGCCAGAGCGTGGAAAATCATCAATTCGAAAGCCCATGGCCGACGCACCCAAGGCATCGAAGCCCCAGCCCATACAGGCGCCGCCTTCACAGGCCATTACGGAAGCCGAGGCGAAACCTATCAGGCAAATCCACGCACACGCGAGAGCGGCCAATCTGCAGAGTGGCGAAGCCCTGACCATCCTCCAGGATATGATGGCACCGACCCAGGGCGAGAACTCGCAGTTGGACGAGGTGAAGGGGTTGTTGTCCGACATCGTGGAGAAGTTGACGAGCATGGACGCCAGGCTTTCCTCCATAGAGTCACGCATGCCCGCGCTTCGCGTTGTCTCGGGGCGATAGATGTTGCCGACCTCAGGAGGCGCCTTGCAGAGCCTGAGATTGCGAAGCCCGTCCATCCATATGAGGCCCCTGAAACCAGAGACCCCATACAGGCGGTGCGACTGGCCAAAGAGGCGTTGAGAGCAGAACAGTGCGAGCGTGAAACGCGGGCACGACAGGCCGAAGATGCGGCGAGGGAAGCCCGTGCGGCGCTTCGATTTCCCGACCGCGCATTTGCCTTCATTGGAATAACCACCACGGCACAGGCACGGGTGGACGAGCTTCAGGACGAGGCCCGCAGGCTGGCCGACGCCGCTGAATTTCGGAAGCCAACGCTCACCGATTTCAACAATGCTGCCGAACGAGCGGAGTCCATCGCCAGGTATCGTGCCAGGGTATTCAGCGAGTGGGAGAAGGAACAGGTTTCCGAAGCCTCTCCACAGCCGTCCCCATCACGCATTCATGACCTAGGGCAGGCAGTGCCATTCCATTCCGTTGCAGCCACCCCAATCGAAGCCGATTGGGTCCCCTGAGCTTCACTCCACTCCATGTCACCGCCTACCCTTTTCAGGTCATGCGCGATGGGGATGGCTCCGAAGAAAGGGTTGGCGGAAAACCATTGGAGACGCTTCGCATCTCCATGGGCCGAATGAAGTGCGCTCAGGAGATTCACCAAAGAAAGGGCTTTGGGTCAGAGAACCTTCACCGATGGTGGCCGATAGATTTCTCTCAGAAATCGGAGGCCCTTCTCTGCGCAGCCTCCTCCCCTGGGGGAGGAGGAGCCGCCGAAGGCGGTGCGCGTTCCATTTTTACACAGGAGGTGGGGGATAATCGGGGCTGTAATCCAGGATTCTTGTGATGGCTGGAAATCGTCCATCACACTTCCATCACACCAACGGCACAGGATTTGAATATTTTAATGCCATTAAATGGGAATAAACTGGATATCCCATTCCTAAACCTTGTGGATGGTTCGGGAAAAACTGAGTGATTTCAGTGGGAGAAAATGGTGGACCCGAATGGATTCGAACCATCGGCCTCTGCCTTCGGAGGGCAGCGCTCTATCCAGCTGAGCTACGGGTCCAGCATTTCTGGCTTTACCGCACCTGCTCGCGGCTGGAAAGCGCTACCACAGCGCTGACGCCATCTTCTTCATCAGGCACCACGCGCCGCCGCTGCGGGCTTGCATCGCCGCCGCACCGCCCCCTAGGCTCGCCCCCACCGACAAAGGGAGGGCGACATGCCCGACGGCACAGCGAAATCCATGCGCAAACGCCTGCTGGCGGACGAAACCTCGCCGCCCTCTGTCTATCTCGATGTGCCGAACATGCCCTGGGAGGAGACGAAGTTTCCGGGCATCCGCTGCAAGACCCTCTATTCCGATGGCTCGGGCATGGCGACCCTCCTGATGCGCCTCGACCCCGGCGCGGTGGTGCCGCTGCATGAGCACACCGCCATCGAGCAGACCTATGTTCTGGAGGGCCATTTCGTCGACGAGGAGGGCGAAAGCCTGGCCGGCCAGTTCGTCTGGCGCCCGGCCGGCAACACCCATACCGCCTGGGCGGGGAAGGAGGGCGCGACCATCCTCGGCGTCTTCCTCAAGCCGAATATATTTGCCGATGGCACCCCCTTCTTCACCCAGGGCTGAGCCACGCCTATCCTCCCGGAATACAGGGGGGCCAAAAACATGAAACCAAGAATCGCCATCGTCGGCGCCGGCGCTGTCGGCGGCTATGCCGGCTCCTACATGGCCGCTTCCGGTGAGGACGTGACCTTCATCGACCCATGGCCCGAGCATGTCGAAGCCATGAAAGCGCATGGCCTGCGCGTCACCCACCTGCGCGACGTCGCCGAATTCACCACCCCCGTCCGCGCCATCCACATCACAGAATTGCAGAACGAGGCGAAGGGCCGGCCCTTCGACATCGCCTTCATCTGCATGAAATCCTACGACACCGAATGGGCCACGGTGATGATCCGGCAATACCTGGCCCCCTCCGGCTTCTGCGTCTCGCTGCAGAACTGCATGAATGAGGAGACCATCGCCGGCGTGGTCGGCTGGGGCCGCGTTGTCGGCGCCATCGCATCCTCCATCACGGTGGAGTTGATGGTGCCCGGCAATATCCACCGCAATTCCGGCAAGGGCGGCGCCGCCCACACCGTCTATCGCGTGGGCGAGCCGCATGGCCGACCGACCGACCGCGCCCGCGAGATCGTCCGCCTCTGCGCTCTCTCCGACTCTGCCACGCTCACCGAAAACCTCTGGGGCGAGCGCTGGTCGAAGCTCGTCACCAACGTGATGGGCAATGGCATGTCGGCCTGCACCGGCATGCTCAGCCGCGATGTGGTGGCCAATGACGCACTCCGCGCCTTCACCGCGCGGCTGGGGGCCGAGGCCATCCGCACCGGCCAGGCCCTGGGCTATTCGCTCGAGGACATCCTGCACATCGACCCCGAGGTGATCGCCCGCGCCGGCGAGGGCGACGCCACCGCCCGCGCCGAATACGACCAGAAGCGCATCGCCGAGAGCGCCCGCGGCGGCGCCCACCGCCCCTCCATGGGCCAGGACATGGTCAAGGGCCGGCGCACGGAAATCGAGTTCCTCAACGGTTTCGTCGCCGACAAGGCCGCGCCGCTGGGCATTCCCACCCCCGCCAACGCAGCGCTGACCGAGATCGTGAAAAAGGTCGAGCGTGGCGAGTTGCAACCCGACCCCCGGCACATCCTGGAGCTGCGGCTGAATTGATAGTCGTTATCTATCGCAAAGATTGATTTCATCGGCTAACACCTATCGATCCATCGCGGATATTCCTTCTCTCACGGAAGGCCACCCCGGCCAGCCCGACGACAGAGAAAAGGACACCGCCATGCGCAAGATCATCCTGACGACCGGCCTGGCCCTGATCACCGGCCTGGCCTTCGCCCCCACCGCCTCTGAGGCCCGCGAGGCCCTGGTCTACGGCCAGACCTGGAGGATGCCGCAGGACCTGGCCCGGATGGATTCCCCGCAGCACCAGTCGGCCACGACCATCGCCGAGCAGCGCATCCGCCGCGCCGCCTATCAGGCCAGCAAGGCGCGCAGCTTCCCCGGCATCGCCCGCCGCGCGTCGCGCTGAGGGCACGGCGATTGCATGACCCGGGGCCTCAACCCGAGGCCACGCCCATGCACCGCCGCTCCCTCCTCGCCACCCCGGCATTGTTCAGCCTGGGCGCCGCCGCCCAGGACCGCCCAACCCGCATCATCACCCCCTTCCCACCCGGGGGTGCTGCCGATTTCCTGGCCCGGGTGGTGGGCGAGCGCCTCGCCCGCGGGCTGCAAACCCCGGTCACCATCGAGAATCGCAGCGGCGCCGGCGGCAATATCGGCACCGCCGCCGCCATCGCGGCCGAGCGCGATGGCACGACCCTGCTGCTCAGCGGCGTGCCCATCGCCGTCAACCGCTTCCTCTTCGCCAGCCTGCCCTTCGACGCCGAGCGCGACCTGGTGCCGCTGGCGATGATCGCCGTGGTGCCCAATATCATGGTCGTGCCCACCACCCTGCCGGTGAACAGCGTGGCCGAGTTCATCGCCCTCGCCCGCACCAGGCCGATGCATTACGCCTCGATCGGCAATGGCACCTCGCTGCACCTCGCCGGCGCGCAATTCTCCATCGCCACCGGCCTGCCGCTGACCCATGTGCCCTATCGGGAAACCTCGGCCGCCAACAACGACCTCATCGCCGGCCGGGTGGAGGTGATGTTCCAGACGATTTCGGCGGCGGCGGAGCTGGTGCGCGGCGGGCGGATGAAGGCGCTGGCGGTGACCAGCGCCGAGCGCGCGCCGGGTTTTGATGCGGTGCCGACCTTGCGCGAGGCGGGGGTGGATCTGGTTTCTGTGGGCTGGTTTGGGCTGTTCGCGCCCAGCGGCGTGGCCCCGGGGGTGCTGGCCCGGTTGGGGGCGGAGGCGCTGGCGGCGGCGAGCGATGTGGCGGTGGCGGCGCGGATCAGCGCGACGGGGAGCATCCCCAATGCGCTGCCTGGGCCGGCCTTCGCGGCGTTCATTGCTGAGGAGGTGCGGCGGTTGGGGGAATTGGTGCGGGTGGCGGGGATACGGGCTGACTAATGTGTGAATTCTGACGCTTAGTGGCCGTGGTAGAGGTCTGCTTGTAGTGGGAAGCGGACACTCGGCATGGTGCAAAGATCAAGGATTTTGCGCGACATGGCGGAGCCAAATTCGTCAACCGGTTAGTCGCTGCAGAAGTTCAATGCGAATGTCAGCCATGGGTCGAAAACAGCCACAACTCGTCGGGCACCAAGCGTCAGGAGCTACCCACCATCAGGCGCCAGGAAACCAAAACTCATCGAAGGTGGAGGAAACTCAGTTTCCTCCTGGGGTGCCCGAGGGGCAAAGCCCCTCGGTCTTTCCTGAGGCCCCCCTTACAGCACCCGTTCAGCCGCCGGCGGCAGGAAGCGGTCGGTGTGGAAGCGGTCCACGCTGGGCATGTCGCCCAGGTTGTAGGCCAGCTTCACCGCCTCGATCTGGCGCTGCAGGCGCGGCGCCTCGATGACACCCAGGCCCAGGCGGCGGACATTGGGGCTGTCCACCAGCTCGGCCATCGCCATGTTCTGGCGCACCGTCTCGATCGCCACATCGGTCAGCGGCTCCCGCGCGCGCAGCGCCTGGATGGCGGCGGGCTGGTTGTGGAAGGACCATTTCATCGACTTGTACAGCGCGCTCACCAGCCCGCGCAGCGTGTCCGGGTTGCGCTCGGCATAGGTGCGGGTCGTCAGGATGATGGAGCCGTAGAAGAAATCCAGCCCATGCTCGCGGTAGCGGAAGATGCGCTGCGCCGGCAGGTCCATCCCCAGCGCCTTCAGCGAAAGGGCGGTGGAGGTGACGAAGCCGGTGATGCCATCGGCGCGCCGCTGCACCAGCATGGGCTCGCGCAGCTCAGGCGCCACGCTCAGCCAGTTGATGGAGGAGAAGGGGATGTTGTTGACCGCGGCAAACACCGGGAACACCTGACGGCCGCCATCGAATTCCGGCGCGGCCAGGGTCTTGCCGGCGAGCTGGCTGATCTGGGTGATCGGGCCATCGGCGCGCACCGTCACCGCGGTCGGCGCCTGGTCCCACAGCAGGCCCACGGCGATGAGGTCGTTGTTCGGGTTCTGGCTCATGAAGCGCAGCACCGGGGTGGGGTCGCACATCGCGACATCGAAGCTGCCGGCGGCCATGTCCAGCGGCACGCGGGCGGAGCCGAAGCCGCGCTGCATCGACACCTCCAGCCCCGCCTCGCGGAAGAAGCCCTGGGTCACGCCCGCCGGGCCGAAGGCATAGGGGCCGCTGAACAGCCAGTCGAAGGAGAAGCGCACGCTGCGGGTCTGGGCGCGGGCGACGTGCGGCGCGGCGACCGTGGTGGCCAGCGCCGCGCCGAGCGCGCCGCGGCGGGTGATCTCATGGGTCATGGGGCAGCCTCCGCATGGGGTTTTGTCTGGACAGGGAGATGCGGCAATCGAGGCCGGGGCAGCAAGCGGCGCGGTGGGTGGCCGCGCACAGGGCGCGCGTGATGCGCCACTGTTTGGCGCAGACGCCCCGCAAGCCTGCCACTTCCGCAGGCAAACCTGCCGCCGGGCCGCGCCGCCACCCGAACCCGCCCTTGGCCCCGTGCCGCCCGCGCACCTATCTTCCGCCGCATCGGCCCGCGCATCGCAAGGAGAGACCCATGACCCCCGCAGGCTTCGCCCCGGAGGCACCGGCGCGCGCGCCCTTCACCCTGCCCGCCAGGCCCGAGCCCATCCGCCTCAACCCCGCCGAGACAGCGCTGGTGATCGTGGACATGCAGAACGCCTATGCCAGCCCGGGCGGCTATCTCGACATCGCCGGCTTCGACATCGGCGGCGCCGAGGCCGCGATCGGCCAGATCGCCAGGACAGCGGAGGCGGCGCGCGCGGCGAAGATCCCCGTGCTGTACTTCCAGAATGGCTGGGATGCCGATTACCGCGAGGCCGGCGGCCCCGGCTCGCCCAACTGGCACAAATCCAATGCGCTGAAGACGATGCGTCGCCGCCCCGAACTGGCAGGCCAGCTGCTGGCCAAGGGCGGCTGGGATTATGCCCTGGTCGATGCCCTGAAGCCCGGGCCGGACGACATGGTGGTGCCCAAGACGCGCTATTCCGGCTTCTTCAACACCAATATGGATTCCTGGCTGCGCGCGCGCGGCATCCGCAACCTCGTCTTCACCGGCATCGCCACCAATGTCTGCGTCGAGAGCTCGCTGCGCGACGCCTTCCACCTGGAATATTTCTGCGTGGTGCTGGAGGATGCGACCCACGCCGCCGGGCCGGAATTCGCCCAGAAGGCGGCGATCTACAACATCGAGACGTTTTTCGGATGGGTCTCCACCGTCGCCGATTTCTGCGGCGCGGTCGGCCAATTGGAGGAGTAAGGCCATGCCGTTCAAGCCCGTCATTCCCGCCGGCAGCGCGCCGCCGCTCGCCCCCTATTCGCCCGGCGCGATCGCCGATGGCGTGCTCTATGTCAGCGGCACGTTGGCCTTCGATGCGCAGAACAACGTGCTCTTCCCCGGCGACGCCACGGCACAGACCGAGCATGTGCTGGAGACGATCAAGCGGGTGGTGGAGACCGCCGGCGGCAGCATGGCCGATGTGGTGATGAACCATATCTTCGTGACCGACTGGGCGCATTACGGCGCGGTCAATGCGGTCTACGCCACCTATTTTCCGGGCGACAAGCCGGCGCGCTACTGCATCCAATGCGGGTTGGTGAAGCCCGGCGCGGTGGTGGAAATCGCCTCCGTCGCGCATATCGGCCAGCCGCCCCGGCCATGAAGTTCGAGGTCACCGGCAAGCCCGGCGCGCCGGCCATCGTGCTCAGCGCGGGGCTGGGCGGTGCCTGGGCCTTCTGGGGCCCGCAGCTGGATGTGCTGCGGGAGAATTTCCGCGTCGTGCAGTTCGACCATCGCGGCACCGGCGCCAATCGCCAGGCGCTGCGCCAGGGCTATGCCATCGCCGACATGGCCGATGACGCGCTGGCGGTGATGGACGAGGCCGGCATCGCGACCGCCCACTTCATGGGCCATGCCCTGGGCGGCCTTGTGGGGCTCGAGATTGCCCGCCGCGCGCCCGCCCGGCTCGGCAGGCTGGTCCTGGTCAATGCCTGGGCCAAGGCCGACCGGCAGAGCGAGCGCTGCTTCGACATCCGCATCGGCATCCTGCAGGCCCAGGGGCCGGCGGCCTATGTCGCGGCGCAACCCCTCTTCCTGCACACCGCGCCCTATCTTTCGGCGAACAGCGAGAAGATCGATGCGGAAATCGCCCATGGCACGGCGCATTTCCAGGGGGCGGATACCATCCTCAAACGCATCGCCGCATTGCGGGCCTTTGACGCGCGGGACGACCTGCCGGCCATCTCCGCGCCCACGCTGGTGGTGGCGGCGCTGGATGATTTGCTGGTGCCCTATACCGCCTCCGAAGCGCTGGCCGGCGGCCTGCCGAATGCCCAATTGTGGCTGATGCCGATGGGCGGCCATGCCTGCTGCGTGGAACACCCCGTCAGTTTCAACGCGCGGGTGATGGCGTTCCTGACCGAATAGGAGCGCATTCACCGTCCCGGAATCGGTTCAGTTCAGGGCACGGGATGCACCAACCTACCCCAGCCCATCCGGCTCCAGCACCAGCACCGGCTCGCCACTGCCCAGCATGCCCACCGCCGAAAGCCCCGGCAGCGCTGCCAGCCCGGGATGCAGCGGCCGCAGCAGCAGATCCGTCCGCCGCGTCACCCGCGCGACCTGCAAGGCCAGCCGCCCGGCCGGGCGCTCCAGCACCACCACGCCGCCACAGGGCGCCCAGGGCAGGCCGAGTGCGGACTCCAGCGCCACCATCGGCAGCCCGCCCGCATCCTCCTCCGCCGCCAGCACCGAGACGACCCGGCCGGCCGGCACGGCATAGGGGTGCCCGCCGGCCTCGACCAGCAGCACGGGCTGGATGGCGGCGCTCGTCGGCAGGGTCAGGGTGAAGGCGGTGCCCTCACCGGGGGTGCTGGCGATGGCCATGTGGCCGCCGGCGCGGCGCACCGCGTCATGCACCACATCCAGCCCCACGCCGCGGCCGGAGACATCGGTCACCACCGCGCGGGTGGAAAAGCCCGGGCGCAGCAGCAGCGCATGGGTCGCGGCCTCGCTCAGCGCCGCACCGGGAGCCACCAGGCCGCGCGCCTCGGCCACGCCGCGCACCCGCCCGGCATCGATGCCCGCGCCGTCATCGCTCACCGTGATGCGGACCTGGCCAGGCAGGCGCTCGGCGGCGACCCGCACCACCGCCTCGGCCGGCTTGCCGCCGCGCCCGCCCGCCGGCTCGATGCCGTGATCCACCGCATTGCGCACGAGATGCAGCAACGGGTCGGCCAGCAGCTCGATCAGGCTGCGGTCAATCCGCACATCCTCGCCCTCCAGTTCCAGGCGGACGGGCTTGCCGGCACCTTCGGCCACGCCGCGCACCGCGCGCGGCAGGCGCTGGAAGAGCATGCCCACCGGCACCACGCGCAGTTCCAGCACCGCCTCATCCAGCTGGCGCATCGACAGGCCCATGCGTGAATCGGCGCCCGTCATGCGGTTGCGCAGGCCGTTGAGCTGCGCCACCGCCGCCGCCATCTGCCGCGCGGCGCCGCCCTCCATCCGATGCTCCGCCGCGGCGATGGTGGCCATCGCCGCCGCCATGCCAGGGTCCTTCAGCGCGTCCGACAGGGCGGCGGCGGCGGCGCGCACCTCGGCGGCCAGGGTGATGATGTTGTCCACCACATCCTGCCGCACCCGCAGGCTGGGCACGATCGGACTCATCGGTCCCTGGGCAGGGGAGCCCTCCGCCGGGGGTGCGGCGGCGGGGGCCAGGCTCAGGACATGGCGCTTGTCCGGGTCGGCCAGCACCAGGGCGGCGCGCAGCCCCTCCTCCGGCGTGGCCGAGGCGAGAAGCAGGTCGAGCTGCGGCGGGTTACTGCCCGGCACCGCGAGGCTGCCCAGCACATCACCCGCGCCGCGCAGCCAGAATTCCAGCGCCGCCTCATCCTCCGGCGCGCCACCGGTGATGGCGCGCACGCGGTAGAGCGCCTGGGCCCCCGCCAGCGCCGCCAGGGCACGCCGGGTGCCGCTGGGCGAGAGAATGGCGGCGAAATCCGCCGGTAGCCGGGGGTCGGCGCCCAGGCTGTCCAGCCCCAGCCCGGCCAGTGCCGCAAGGCTGCCGGCCCGCAGCGCGGCAGCCCAGGCGGCCTCATGCCGGGCCAGGGCGGCGGCGGCATCGGCATCGGGCAGCCGGGCCAGGAGGTCCTGCAACCGGCGCAAAGCCAGTTCGGCCGCGGCATCGCCCAGCGCATCGGCGGCATCGGCGGCATCGCCGGCTCTTGCGGGGTCACGCGGGGCGGCGGCGAGCGCGGCGAGAAGCGGGGCAGCGTCGCCTGCGGGCCGGGGCAGGATGGGCTGCGGCTCGCCGGCCTGGTCGGCCAGCAGGGCGATCATCCGCCACAGCCGCCCGGTGCGGGGCAGCCCGGGCGGCGCGCGCAATTCGGCGGCAAGACGATGCAGGCCGAGCTCGGTGCAGGCGGCCTCGAGATCGGGCTGCGGGCGCCCCTCGGCCAGGGCGGGCGCGGCCTCGACCAGCATCGACAGCAGCGTGGCCAGCAGCGGGTCGGCACCCTCGCTGACCGGGGCGGGCGGCTGGGCGGCGCGCGGCGTCGGCGCGGGGGCCTGCCCCGGGTCCAGCAGCGCCGAGAGCGCCGCCAGCACCACCGCCGACGGCGCCATGTCCTCGCCCCGGTCGAGCAGCGCGGCGCGCGCCAGCCGCAGCGCATCGCCAGCCAGCAGCAGCGCCGGCGCCGCCCGCGCGACCGAAAGCCTGCCCTGCCGCGCGAGGCCCAGCGCATCCTCGGCGCGATGCGCCAGGGCCTTCATGCCCGCCGCCCCCACCGCATCGCTCATGCCCTTGAGCGAATGAAAGGCACGGAACAGCGCGTCGATCGCCGGGCGTTCCTCGCTGGGCGCGTTCAGCCCGGCCTCGATGGCATCGAGATGCTCCTCGGTCTCGGCGGCGAATTCGGCGCGCAGCGATTCCTCAAGCGGCATCGGGCAGGTCCAGCGCGCCGCGCGCCGCGCGCAGCAGGGCGCTGCCGCGGCGCTGCGCCATGTCCAGGCTCAGCGCACCGGACGGCTTGGCCACCACCCCCATTGCGCCCAGGCGCATCGCCTCCAGCGCAACAGCGCCGCCGGCCTGGGCGGCGGAGCTGACCACCAGCACCCTGCCCGGCCCGCGCAGCGCCCAGCGCCGCAGCACGCCCAGCCCGTCCAGCACCGGCATCTCGATATCGAGCAGGGTGAGCGCGGGTTGCAGGCTGGCCATGGCGGCCAGGCCTGCCTCGCCATCCGGCGCTTCGCCCAGCACGGTGAAGGCGCTGTCCTCGGCGAGGATCTCGCGCAGGATGCGCCGCATGGTCGGGCTGTCATCGATGATCAGCACGCCGGCGCCCGATGGCGTGGGGGGGCGCAGCAGGGCTTCGGCCCTGGCGGCCAGGGCCTTCGGCGGCAGCACGCCGATATGCGGGGCGAGCGCCTCCGCCCCCGGGGCCTCGGCCAGGGCGCGAAGATTGGCCAGCGCCCGGGCATCCCCGGGCGCCGCCACCAGGCGGGCGCAGGCGGCGGCCCATTCCGGCAGGAAGGCCTCGAGGAGTTCGGCGTCCATGCCGCCACTGTGCACGCGGAGCCCATGGCTCTGCTAGCCCGCAATCGCTTTGGCCCGCGGATGGGGGAGGGAGGAGACCGCATGGCCGTCAACAAGCCCCTGGACCACCCGTATATCAGCTCAGACCACGGTCAGGGCGCGCAGCCGGGCGCCCAGCATGGCGGGCGTGGCGGCCTCCGCCCCTGGCACCAGCGCCAGCGCCGCATTGGGCATCCCCGCCACCACGCAGCTCGCCGCCACCTGAACCAGCACGGGATAGCCGCGCCGGGCCAGCGAAGCCGCGCCCGCCGCGCCATCCTGGCCCATCCCCGTCAGCACCACGCCGATGGCGCCACGCGCGACCATCGCGGCAGAGCTGAACAGCACATCCACCGAAGGATGCGCCGCCGTGGCGCGGGGTGAAAGCCGCAACCGCAACCCGCCCTCCGGCCGGCGCAGCAGCGCGCCATCCTGCCCACCGGGCAGCACCAGCACGGCGCCAGGCCGCAATTCCATGCCCTCCGCCGCCACCGCCACGGCCAGGCCGGATTGCCGGGCCAGGGCGCGGGCGAAATCCACCGCCATGCCATGCGGCATGTGCTGCGCCAGCACCACCGGCACCGGCAACCGCCCCATCGCCCCCAGCAGCCCGGCCAGCGCGTCCGGTCCGCCGGTCGAGGCGCCGACCACCACCACCTCGAATTCGCGGGCCTCGGGCGGCGCGGCCCGTGCGGCGGCGGCGGGGCGCGGGATGACGGCGCGCTGCGCGTTTCCCCAATGCCGCAGCCTGGCCCGCAATTCCCGGTCGAGATGACCGAGATCGAGCCCGCCCAGCCCGGTATCCTTGCTCAGCCAATCCGCCGCACCCGCCTGCATCGCGGCCAGCGCCATGGCCGAGCCCTCGGTGGTGTGGTTGCTCACCATGATGATCGCCGGCGGATAGGGCTCGGCCATCAGCCGCCTCGTGGCCTCCAGCCCGTCCATCCCCGGCATCTCGATATCCATCGCGACGAGATCGGGCGCGAGCCGGCGCGCCTGGTCGAGCGCCGCGCCGCCATCGCCGGCCTCGCCCACCACATGCAGATCGCCCTCGGCCTCGATGATCCGGCGCAGGGCCAGGCGCATGAAGGCGCTGTCATCGACGACCAGGACCGTCAGCGGGCGGGCGGTCATGCGCCGCGCGCCAGCCAGGCGGGTTCCAGCACGGGTACGGCCAGGCCGGCGGGCCAGCACACGGCACGCATCGCGCCATCCGCCCCCGGCTGGCTGGTCGCCGGGCTGATGGCCGAGAGCGGCACGCGGCGCAGCCCCTCCACCACGGCCACCGCCACGGCCAGGCCCGCCAGCCGCAGCATCGGCACCTCGCCGCCGCCCAGCACCGGGGGGCCGCCCAATGCCAGCCCGGCATCGAGCACCGGCAGCACCTGGCCGCGATGCGCCACGATATGGGCATGGCTCCGCCCCGCCATCGGAGCTGGTACCGGCAGCTGCGGCGGCATCACCGCCTCCACCTCCAGCGCCGGCAGGGCGAAGCGGGTGCCGCCGGCCTGGCAGAACAGCAGGGCCTGGCTGGGTTCCTCCAGCCGCGGCGTGGCGGGGGGGGCGCGGGGTGCCAGGGCCAGCGCGCCTTCGGGCAGCCAGGCCGCATCGCCGGGCGTGCTGTCGGGACGCAATTCGCCGCAGCCCAGGCCGACCAGCCGGTCCTCCACCCGCAGCACCGCCAGCAGGCTCTGCGGGCGCGGGCCATCCAGCACCAGCACCGCGGCGCCGGCCACAGCGAGACCGAGCACGCCGGGCGGCGCGAAGGCCAGCGGCTGCGGCTCGGGCCAGGGCAGCACGCGCTCCAGCCAGGCGCGCGGCACCACCAGCGGCTCGGCCGCACCGCGCAGCAGCCGCATGCCGGGCATGGCGTGCTGGGCGGCGGCGGCCCGGCGCGGCAGCGGGGCCGCGGCGATCGGGGTGGGTTGCGGGCCGGCGGGCGGCGGGCCCGCGCCGGGCGCCGCCTCGGCGATCAGGCGCTCGCCATCCAGGCGCCAGCGCGTGCCGGGCCATTCCGCGGCGCCCTGCGGGTCATCCACCGGCCAGGCCAGGCCATCGACGAAGCCGACGAAGCCACCGGGCATGCGGCGCAGCAGCGGCGGCTGGGCGAGGTGCTCAGCCATGATCATAGACCGACTGGCCGGCCGGGCGGAATGCGCCGCCCGGGGCGCTGTCGGTGGCGCCCAGCGCCAGCATGCCGCCCAGGCGCAGCCGCGCCGCCAGCCCCGCCAGCACCCTCTGGCGGCACTCGTTATTCATATAGATCAACACATTGCGGCAAAGGATCACGTCGAAGCAGCCCAGCGCGTCGGGCAGTTCCAGCAGGCTCGCGCGCTCGAATCGCAGGATCGGGCGGAGGCTGGGATGGAGCCGCGGCTGGCCGGCGGCATCCTCCAGCCAGGGGCGGACATGCGCGGGCACCGAGGCCATCGGCGCGCCCATGCGCTGGCCGATGATCCCCGCCTCGGCGCTGCGCAGGGCCGGACGGCTGACATCCACGCCCACCACCTCCACCCCCGCGCCCGGCGCCTGGGCCTGCGTGAGGTGCAGGCCCAGGGCTGCCAGGGAGAAGGCCTCCTCGCCCGTGGCGCAGCCGGCCGAGAGCAGGCGCAATGGCCGCTCGGCCGCATGCGCGGCCTGCAGCAGCGGGGCCATGCGCTGTTCCAGCAGGGCCAGCTGGGCGGGGGTCCGAAACAGCTGCGTCTCCTGCACCGTCGCGGCGTCGAGCAGGGCGGCCCAATTGGCATCCTCCAGCCGGGGCTGGCGCGGCAAATGCGGCAGCAGGCCGGCGGCACGCTCCAGCCGCGCTTCCAGCACCGGCGAGGGCGCGAGCCCGGCCAGCGCCAGCAGCCCGCTGCGCGCGCGCTCGATCGCGCTCCCGGCCATGGCAGCGGGCCGGGTCAGGGCCTCAGGCCGCCACGGCCTCGGCCAGGGTGGCATAGGCCGGGATGATCTTGTCGAAGCCGCTGATCTCGAAGACCTCGCGCACCGCAGGCTGCAATGCCACCAGCGAGAAGGCGCAGCCCTTGGCCTTTGCCTCCTTGGCCAGCTTCAGCAGCGTGCGCAGCCCGGCGGAGCTGACATAGCGCACCTTGTTCATCTCCAGCACGAGGCCGGGCGCGACCAGCAAGCCGAGCAGGGTCGCCTCGGCCTCGGCCGCCGTCGCGGTGTCGAGCCGGCCTTCGAGGGTGGCGACGTTCAGGGCGCCCGACGGGGAGGGCGATTGGGATGGGGTGATCTGCATGGTGATGTCCTGTGGTGGGTTGGCCGGAAGTCTGCCGTCATTCGGCAGCGGCATCCAGGGTGATGGTGAGGATGTTGTGCCCGCCCTCGCGCCGCCAATGGGCGGTGGCGGCAAGCTTTTCGACGAAATGCACGCCCAGGCCGCCCAGTTCGCGCTCCTCCAGGCTGCCATGGGTATTGGGCGCGCCGCGGCCCAGCGGGTCGTATTCCGGCCCGTCATCGGTCAGGGTGAAGGTCACGGCATCCCGCCCGCGCGTCACCTCGGCGGCGAAGAAGCTGGCGCCATGGGCATGCATGACGACATTGGCCGCCAGCTCATCGGCCAGCAGCACAAGGCGCGAGGCGGCCTTGATCGGCAATTCCTGCGCCTCGGCATAGGCTTCCAACGCATCGAGCAATTCGGTGACGCTGGCCGCCTCGGGGGACAGGCGCAGATGCAGGGTGTCGTCCATCAGGGCGTGCAGCCTTCCTCTCGCAGCAGGGTTTCGACAAGCGCCTCGGGCACGCCATCGGCGGTATGGGCGGCGCCGGCCTGGCGGAACAGCACGAAGCGCAGCGCGCCGTCGCGCGCCTTCTTGTCGGCCCGCATCCGGGCGATCAGCGTGGCGGCGGAGAATGTTTTGCCCGTCAGGTCAGGGATGCGGGCAGGCAGGCCGACCGATTCGAGATGGCTGAGCACCCGCCCCGGCCATTCCTGCGAGCACTGGCCGAGCCTGGCCGAGAGCATGGCGGCCAGCCCCAGCCCGATCCCGACCGCCTCGCCATGCAGCAGCGTGCCGTCATAGCCGCACTCCGCTTCCAGCGCGTGGCCGAAGGTGTGGCCGAGGTTGAGCAGGGCGCGGCCGCCATCGGGCGCCTCCTCGAACTCATCGGCCACCACGACCGAGGATTTGAGCTTGCACGATTCCAGCACGGCATGGGTCAGCGCCGCCGGGTCGCCGGCGATGGCGGCGGGGCCATGCACCTCGCACCATTCCCACAGCGCGCCTTGCAACAGGCCATGCTTGGCCACCTCCGCCCAGCCCGCGCGCAATTCCCGCGGCGGCAGGGTGGCGAGCGTGGCCGTATCCGCCAGCACCGCGCGGGGCTGATGGAAGGCGCCCAGCAGATTCTTGCCCTGCGCCGTGTTGATGCCGGTCTTGCCGCCGACCGAACTGTCGACCTGGGCGAGCAGCGTCGTCGGGCATTGCACGAAGGGAAGGCCGCGCAGGATGGTGGCGGCGGCGAAGCCCGCCAGGTCCCCCACCACGCCGCCGCCGAGCGCCACCACCGCCATCCGCCGGTCCGGCCGCGCGGCCAGGATCGCCTCCACCACCCGCTGGTATTGCGCCATGGATTTGGCGCCCTCGCCCGGCGGCACCAGGCATTCCAGGGCGATGGCGAAGCCCGCCTCCTCCAGCCCGGCGCGCAGGGTGGGCAGATGCAGCGCCGCCACCGCCTCGTCCGAGACGATGGCGACCCGCCTGCCGGGCAGCGCATCGGCGAGATGGGCGCCGGCGCGGCCCAGCAGCCCCGGGCCCACCAGCACGTCATAGCCGCGCCGGCCGAGCGGCACCGGCAGGCGGGCCGGCGGGCGGTGGTTCAGCACCGCCAGCTCCACCCGCCTGGTCGTCGTCTCGGGTTGTTCATCCACGCAATCGATCACGATGTCGGCCTCGGCGAAGATGGGGTGGCGGGCTTGGGCCAGCCGCGACAGCACCTCGGCCGGGTCGTTGTTGAGGAAGAGTGGCCGGTGCTCCCGCCCCGCGACCCGGCGCAGCAGAACGGGCATCGAACACCGCAGCCAGACGGTGGTGACGGGGGCGGCCTTGATGGCGGCGCGGGTGCCGGCATCGGCGAAGGCGCCGCCGCCGGTGGCCAGCACCATCGGGCCCTGGCCCATCAGCCGGGTGATGACCCGGCGTTCGCCATCCCTGAAATGCGCCTCGCCATAGCGCGAGAAGATTTCGGTGATGGGAATGCCGGCAGCGGCCTCGATTTCGGAATCGGCATCGAGAAAGGGCACCCGCAGCCGGGCGGCCAGGCGCTTGCCGATGCTGGTCTTGCCGGCGCCGGGCATGCCGACCAGGACAATGGTTCGCGGCACCGAAATTTCATGCAGGGGCGATTCCTGCTGGGCCAGGTTGCGTGACACGTCAGGGACGGTCTAGCACGGACTTCCGGCCCCACCGAAAGGATCACCCCGTAAAAATGTTCCGCCGCCCGCTGCTGCTGGTCGTGCTGCTGCTCATGGGCGCCGTCGTGCTGGGGGTGCTGGGCCTGGCGGCCTTTCCGCCGAGCGTGGCCCCCACCACGGTGGAGCGCGTGCTGCCCAATGACCGTTTCCAGGTGAGGTGATGACGGTCTCCGCGGCCCGGCTGCTGGAGATGTTTCTCGACATGCTGGCCGCCGAGCGCAATGCGGCGAAGAACACCCTTCTGGCCTATCGCGCCGATCTGACCGATTTTCTCTCCCAGCACGGCGCCCAGGCGCAGGCCGATGATTGCCGCGCCCATCTCGCCGGGCTCGCCGCCGCCGGGCTTTCGGCCCGCAGCCAGGCGCGCAAGCTGTCCTCGATGCGGCAGTTCTTCCGGTTTCTCGCGCGCGAGGGCCTGCGCGCCGATGACCCGACGGAGCTGCTGGACAGCCCACGCCTGCCCGCCGGCCTGCCCAAGGCGCTCAGCGAGGCGGAGGTCGAGGCGCTGATCGAGGGTGCCGCGAAACTCTCCACCGCGCATGCGCCGCTGGCGGTGGCGGCCATCGAGCTGCTCTATTCCTCCGGCCTGCGCGCCAGCGAGCTGGTGACCCTGCCGCATGGCTCGATGCGCGCCGACAGCCCACTCATCGCCGTGCGCGGCAAGGGGGGCAAGGAGCGGCTGGTGCCGATTTCCGCCCGCGCGCGCGAGGCGGCGCTGGAGGCGCGCGGCGGCATGGAACACCGCGGCCGCGGCCGCCCGCAGGCCGCGCGCTACCTGTTTCCGGCCCGTGGGAAGGACGGCCACCTCACCCGCCAGGCGCTGGGCCTGCTGCTGAAGGAGGCGGCGGTGGCGGCCGGGCTGGACCCCGCGCGGGTCAGCCCGCATGTGCTGCGGCACTCCTTCGCCTCGCACCTGCTGGGGCGCGGCGCCGATCTGCGCAGCCTGCAGATCCTGCTGGGCCATGCCGATATCGCCACCACCCAGATCTACACCAAGGTGCTGGAGGAGCGGCTGCGCGCCCTGGTGGAGGCGCATCACCCGCTGGCGCAGCCGCGCGCCGCCCCGCGCATCATGCGCCCTGCCCCGCCACCGCCGAAACGCGGGCGGCGCGCAGCTTGAGTTTCTGGGCCATCGCGCTGCGCGGCACGGCGGCCACCTTCCTGGGCATCGGGCTGGCGCGCTTCGCCTTCGTGCCGCTGTTTCCCGCCATGGTCGCGGCGGGCTGGGTGGATGGCGAGGGTGCGGCGCTGCTCGGCGCCATGACGCTGGCCGGCTATCTCGGCGGCGCTTTGTCCGGGCAAGCCATGGGACGGCGCCTGGGTGTGCCCGGCGCGCTGGATGCCGGGGCGGCGCTGGTCGTGCTGTCCTTCCTGGCCTGCGGCTGGAATGGCGGGCTGTGGTGGCTGGCGTTCTGGCGCGCCGTGGCCGGGCTGTCGGGGGGCTGGCTGATGGCGCTCGCCGGCCCGGCGGTGCAGGCGGTGGTGCCGCCGGAGCGGCGGGGCGCGGCCTCGGGGCTGGTGATCGCCGGCGTCGCCTCGGGCATCGTGGTCGGCGCCCTGGCCATGCCCTGGCTGCTGTCGCTGGGCGGGCCGGGCATCGCCTGGGGGGTGCTGGGGGTGGCGTCGCTCGCGGTCTGGGCCTGGGCACGCCGGGCCTGGCCGACTGCCGTGCTGGCGCCGCCCAGCGGGCAGGCGGGATGGTCGCCGCAGCTCACCGCCTATGTGCTGTCGGGGGCGGGGATGGTGGCGCCGATGGTCTATCTCTCGGATCTCGGCGTGCGGGGGCATGGGCTGGCGCTGGCCGAGGGGGCGCTGCTCTGGGCCGGCTTCGGCCTGGGTGCGGTGGCCGGCACGCTGCTGGGCGGGCGCGCGGTGGATGCCTGGGGGGGCCGTCGCAGCATGCTGATCTGGCTCTGGGTGCAGGCGGGGGCGATGGGCTTGCTGCTCTCGCCCTGGGATGGGCTGCTCTGGCCTGGCGCGGTGGCGGCGGGCTTTGCCGGGGTGGGGGTCTCGGCGGTGACGCTGGCCCTGGTGCGGCAGACGCATGGCGCCGCCTCGGCCGCGCTCTGGGCCCGGGGCACGGCAGCATATGCCGCGGCGCAGGCGGGCTTCGCCTTCCTGCTGGCCGCCATCTTCGCCGCCTCGGGCGAGGTGCATGCGGCGGTGTTCGGCATCGGGCTGGTGGTGTCGCTGGCCGGGCTTGTGGCATTGCGCCGCTGATCCCCCATTTCAATACGCCGGGGCAGGGGTTACACGCGGCGCATGATCCTGCTCACGCCCGGCCCGGTGCAGACCGCGCCCCAGACCCGCGCCGCCATGGCCCAGGACATCGCGCCCTGGGATCTCGATTTCCGTGCGGTCTATGCCCGCATCCGCGAGCGCGTGCTGGCGCTGGCCGGCGGCATCGCGCCCGAACATGCCTGCCTGCCGCTGCAAGGGGCCGGGCATTTCATCGTGGAAGCCGCCATCCGCTCGCTGGTGCCGGCGGGCGGCGCCATCATCGTGCCGATGAACGGCGCCTATGCCGAGCGCGTGCTGCTGCTGGCCCGCGGCGCCGGCCGCGTGGCGCATGAATGGCCGGTGCCCGACACCCGCGGCGTGACCGCCGAAGACGTGGAAGCCGCCTTCGCCGCACATCCCGAGGCCAGCCACCTCGCCACCGTCTACAGCGAGACCGGTGCCGGCATCCTCAACCGGCCGGAGGTGATCGGCCCGGTGCTGCGGCGCCTGGGCAAGCGGATGATCCTCGACGCCGTCTCCGCCTTCGGCGCGCTGCCCTTCTCCATGGCCGAGCACCCGGAATGCGACGCGGTGGTCTTCACCTCGAACAAATGCATCGAGGGGCTGCCGGGCATCGCCTTCTCGGTGGTGCGGGTGGATGCGCTGGAGCAGGGCCGCGCAGGGTCCTGGAGCCTCGACCTGTGGGAAATCCTGAACATTGCGCGGACCAGCGGCTGGGGCAGTTTCCGCTTCACGCCGCCGGTGCAGGCGCTGGCCGCCTTCGACGTGGCGCTCGACCTCTTCGAGGCCGAGGGCGGGCAGCCCGCCCGCCTCGCCCGCTATCGCGAGAATATGCGCATCCTCTATGAGGGCGCGCGGGCCTGGGGAATGCAACCCTATCTCGACCAGGCCGAACAGGGGCCGATCATCGTCACCCTGCACCAGCCGGCGGGGTTTTCGCTGCAGGGCTTCGTCGATGCGCTGAAAGCGCGCGGCGTGCTGATCAGCAACTTCTACACCACCGAGACGCCGACCATCCGCATCGGCTGCATCGGCGCCGTCAGCAATGCCGAGATGCGCCAGGCGGTGGCGGTGATGGGCGAGGTGCTGGCCGCCCTGCGACAGGCCGCGTGATGGCCGCCCTGGCCAGCATGACCGGCTTCGCGCGCGAGAGCGGGACGCTGGCCGATGGCGGGCATTACATCTGGGAATTGCGCAGCGTGAATGGCCGCGGCCTGGACATCCGGCTGCGCCTGCCCGGCGGCCTGGATGCGTTGGAACCGGCGATCCGCGAGGCCGCGGGCAAGCGGCTCAAGCGCGGCAATATCCAGGCCGGCCTCGCCCTGAAGCAGGAAGCGAGGCCGGCGCTGGCGCTCGACCACGCCACGCTGGACCGCATGCTGGCCGTGGCGCTGGAGGTGGCGGCGCGCATCCCCGGCAGCCAGCCGCCCAGGGCCGAGGCGCTGCTCTCGCTGCCCGGCGTGCTGCGGGCCGAGACCGCCGAGCCCGACGAGACGGCACAGGCCGCGCAGCAGGCGGCGCTCCTGGCCGCCTTCCTGCGCGCGCTCGATGGGCTGGTGGCCGCCCGCGCGGCGGAGGGCGAGCGGCTGCGCCTCATCCTCTCCGGCCTGCTCGACGAGATCGCGAGCCTCTGCGCCGATGCCGCGCATGAGGCGGTGGGCCAGCCGCATGCCCAGCGCGCCCGGTTGCTGGACAACCTGGCCGCGCTGCTCGATGGCGACATGCGGGGGAAAATCCCCGAGGAGCGGCTGGCGCAGGAGGTCGCCCTGCTCGCCCAGCGCTCCGACGTGCGCGAGGAGCTGGACCGGCTGCACGCCCATCTCCACGCCGCGCGCAAATTGCTGGCCGAGGGGGAGGGGGCGGGCCGCAAGCTCGATTTCCTCACCCAGGAATTCGTGCGCGAGGCGAATACGCTGTGCAGCAAATCGGCCTCGGTCGCGCTGACCCGCACCGGCCTGGCGCTCAAGGCGGCGATCGAACGGCTGCGCGAACAGGCCGCGAATGTCGAATGAGACGCCGGCGGTGAGCGCCCGGCGCGGGCTGTGCCTGGTACTCTGCGCCGCCTCCGGCGCAGGGAAATCCTCGGTGTCGCGCGCGCTGCTCGAATCCGAGCCCGCGCTGGCGCTGTCGATCTCCGCCACCACCCGCGCGCCGCGTCCGGGCGAGCGGGAGGGCGTGCATTACTTCTTCCGCAGCGCCGGGGAATTCCAGGCCATGGTCGCGGCCGGCGAGATGCTCGAACATGCAGAGGTCTTCGGCCGCTGCTACGGCACCCCCCGCGCGCCGGTGGAAAAGGCCCTGGCCGAGGGGCGCGACGTGCTCTTCGACATCGACTGGCAGGGCCATCTGCAACTGCGCGCGGCGCTGCCCGGCGATGTGGTCTGCATCCATCTCCTGCCGCCCAGCCTGTCCGAGCTGGAGCGCCGCCTGGCCAAGCGCGGCCAGGATGATCAGGCCGAGATCGCCCGCCGCATGGCCGCGGCGCAGACCGAGATCGCGCATTGGACGGATGCCGACCATGTGCTGGTCAACCGCGATTTCGCCGAAACCGTCGCCACCGTGCGGGCCATCCTGCATGCCGGCCGCACGGCGGTGGGACGGCTGCCGGGGATGGTGGGTTTCGTGGATGGGCTGCTGGGCGGCTGATGGGGCAGGTCCTCGACGTCGTCGCCCCGGTCTTCGTGCTCATCGCCCTGGGGTATGTGTCCGCCCGGGCGGGGCTGATCGGCAAGGCGGGCATCGCGGGGCTGAACAGCTTCGCCTTCACCCTCGCCGCACCTGCCCTGCTGTTTGCAGCTGGCACGGCGGGGCATAGCGGCGGCGGGCCGGCGGGGCTGGCCTTCTTCGCCTCGGTCTTCCTGGTCTATGGCGGCGTGCTGCTGGCCGGGCGCTGGCTGGGCTGGAGCCTGACGCGCGCCGGGCCGATGGCGCTGGACGCCACCTTCGGCAATACCGTGATGATGGGCATTCCCCTGATCCTGGCCGCCTTTGGCGAGGCCGGGCTGTCGATCCTGCTGGTGATCATCGCGCTGCATTCGCTGCTGCTGCTGACCACGGCGACGGTGGTGGCGGAGCTGGCGCGCAACGCCTCCACCCGGCCGTTGGTGCTGCTGCGGGCGAGCATCGGCGGCGTGCTGCGCAACCCCATCGTGATGTCGGTGCTCTCGGCCCTGGTCTGGAGCACGCTGGGGCTGCCGGTGCCGGAATGGCTGCGGCGGTCGCTGAACCTGCTGGGCTCGGCCACGCCGCCGGTGGCGCTGTTTTGTCTGGGTGCCTCGCTGCTGGGGTTCAACCTGGCGCGGGCCTGGCGGCAGACCGGGCTGACGGTGATGATCAAGCTGCTGGTGCTGCCGGTGCTGGTGTTTGGCCTGTGCCGGGCGATGGGGCTCTCGGCGCTGGAGGTGGCGGTGGCGACGACCATCGCGGCGCTGCCGACGGGGGCGAATGCGTTCCTGATGTCCACCCGCTATGGCGAGGGGATGGCGGAGAGCGGGGCGGCGGTGCTGGGGAGTTCGGTGGTGTCGGTGGTGACGCTGTCGCTGGTGCTGGTATTTTTCCGACTGTAGCAGGCGGCTAAAATAGGTCGCGGCCTTTCATGCGAATCGCTCAGGAAAGGCGTATATGGGCCTCACCTATCACCACTCGCGGAGACAATGATGGCGTATCAATCGCAACTGGACGGCCTAATCGACGTACTTCACGCTCTCAGGTTTACACGAGATTACTACGCCTCATCGCAAAGCTATCATCGACGGGCTGAACTGATGATTTCGGAGCTTGTGGGCGGCGAAAAAAATCGGTCAGGCGGACAACCGAGCGTTGCTCTTGAGATCGCCAAGCTCATTGTGGAGGCAGACGCAAACTGGAACTCGGAGACCGGTTTGACGCACTGCGGTGGCATGGAAACACGTCCATAGGCGGTATTAGGGCCGGGTATGCACTCGATCTAATTCGCCTACCTGAACACCAAGAGCCAAGCCTCCATCAACGCGGCATCCACCTCCTCCATCGTCGCCGGCACGCCCAGCGCATGCAGCGATGTGACGCCGTGTTCGGCCACGCCGCAGGGTACGATGCCGGAAAAATGCGACAGGTCGGGCTCCACATTCAGCGCGATGCCATGCCAGGCCACCCAGCGCGTCACCCGCACGCCGATCGCGCCGATCTTCGCCTCCGCACCGCCCGGCAGGGCGACCCAGATGCCCACGCGGCCCTCGCGCCGTTCGCCGCGCACATGGAACATCCACAGCGCACGGATCATCCACTCCTCCAGCGCGTGGACATAGGCCCGCACGTCGCGCGCCGGCACCGCGCCATGGGGGTGCGACAGGTCGAGCATCACGTAACCCACCCGCTGCCCCGGCCCGTGATAGGTCCATTGCCCGCCACGCCCCGCCGCCACGGTGGGGAAGCGCGTTTCCTTCAGATCCTCGGGCCTGGCGGAGGTGCCGGCGGTATAGGTCGGCGGGTGCTCGACCAGCCAGACCGCCTCGCCCGCTTCGCCGGCCCGAATGGCCTGCGCCCGCGCCGCCATGGCGGCGATGGCGGGGGAATAGGGCGTCAGCCCCTCGGCGATGGCCCATTCAACCCCGTGCAGCCTGCGGCCCGGCGGTATGGCAATGGCGTTTTCCAGCATTCCGGCTTTATGGGGCGGCAGACGCACCGTTGTAACCCGCCGCGTCCTGGGTTATCTCACCCCGGCTCGCGGCCATGGCGAAATGGTAGACGCGCTAGCTTGAGGTGCTAGTGGGGGAAACCCTGTGGAAGTTCGAATCTTCTTGGCCGCACCACCGCGCAATCACGAAGGGATTGTCGCGCCGCCACACAGTGGCGGTAACCCACCCCAACCCTCTCACCCCCCACGCACCGGCATGCGCAACACCTCCTGGAACACCGCGCGGAACGCGTCGTCGCCGAAGGCGGTGAGGAAGTCGTAGCCCACCATCTGGTACTTCAGCAGGTCGGGCAGGACCCGCACCGCGTGATCCTCCATCAGCCGCGCTTCCCCCTCAGTCGGCGCCAATGGTCGGGCCGGGCGAGGATCGCACGTAGCGGTGATTGCCACGCATCGGGTCGCGCTCGGCAATGGCCAGCAGCCGGTTCTGTTGCAGGAGGCCCAGCGTCAGCTGCGGATCGTCGATGCTGTCGGCCAGGCCGGCCGCCAAATCGTCACGGCGGATGCCCTCGGCCCCGGCCTTCTCGGCCAGGCGCATCACCGGCAGGGCTCTAGCGGATATAGGCGATCTCGGCCGCTGCGGGGGCCGAGGCAGCGCGGGGAGCGGCGCTGCGCCGGGCGGGCGTCGCCTCGGCCGAGCCTGGAAAGATGTCGCTGCTCCAGAGAAGCTTGCTGGTTCCGCTCATTGCACACTCCATATCGCGCCCTTCCATACCCGGGGCGTGGCCGATTCACGGCCTTTCTGATCTGGGTGCGCGGGATGATGCGGGCAAGCGCCCTCAGAAGCGGAACCGCCCGCTCAACTGCACCCGGTGCGCCACGCCGCCGCGCACGCCGTCGGTCTGCGCCACCTCCAACTCGCGTTCGGCGTAGTTGTATTCCACGCCCACATCCACCTGCCGCACCGGGCTCCACACCAGGTTGACGTTGCCGGCGTGGATGGTGCGGTTCAGCACCGACCGCCCGGCATTGGCGAAGGCCGCGACATAGGACGGATAGTAGAGCTGCGACCAGGTGTAGAGCACGGTGGAGCGGATCGTCGGCGTCCAGTAATGCGTGTAGCCGCCGGCCAGGGCCAGCACATGCACCGCGTTCATCCGCACATTCGCGGGCGTCACGCCCGTGGTCAGCGCGTTGGAGACAAAGCCCTGGCCGTTCGAGGTGCCGCCCAGATAGCGGCCGATACCCTCGCCATAAACGACCCGGGCAAAGACATTGTCACGCTCCGTCACCCGGTACTGGCCGCTGAGCTGGAAGCCCCAGCCCGTCACGCTGCGCTCGTAGCGGTTGGCCGGCACCGCGTCGCCGCGGTTGTTGATCGACATGGTCGGCCGCACCAGGCCAACGAGCTGGATGGAGCCTTGGCTGGCCTCCTCCCACCGGATGCGGGCCAGCACATCGGGCGTCTTGGAGGTGGCGCTGATGGTGCCGGCGCCATTCGGGAAGGGCGCGACGATGGCGTCCGAGTCATCGAAACGGGTGCCGGTGGAGAAGGTGCCGTCGGTATAGGGCGCCTCCACGCTCAGCGCGGCGCTCAGGCCGCGGCCAAAGCGGTGGTTGTAGCGCACCAAGGCCTGGCGGCTGATGTTGATGGCGTTGGGCGTGCCGTAATCCAGCCGCTCGCCATAGGTCGGATCGAACATCAGGCTCCAGGTCTGGCCGATGGTGAAGCCGGCGATCTCGGCATAGGCCTGGCGCAGGCGCGGGATGAAGCTTGAGACATTGGACTGGCTGGTGAGCGAGCCGGTGCTCTGCACGCCGGCGAAATCCATCTCCACCAGGGTGCGCAGCGGGCCCCAATCGGTTGGGGTCGAGGTTTCGAAGCCGAAGCGGGTGCGGCGCGCGTCGAAGCGCGTATCGCCCTGCTGCCGGCTGGCCACGGAGGGCCCGAGCGGAATGGCTTGCGGGTTGATCACGTCCGCCCGATTGCGGGCGCCGAAATCGCGCGTCACCGTTGCCGCCACGATGCCGTAGAGCCGCACCGAGGTGCCGGTGCCGGGAATGCGGAAGGAGTTGGGCAGCGTGCCCTCGGTCACCGGGCGCTCGCCCACGGCGGCGACCGTGGTGGTCGCCTGCGGCAGGGCGGCGCGGGCCTGTTCCAGTTCGGTGCGGCTGCGCTCGGCGCTGACCCGGGCGGCCTCGGCGGCGCGCTCGGCCTCCTGCGCGCGGCGGGCGGAGGTGGCGACGGAGGCGGCCGAGGCATTGGCCGGCGGCGCGCGGCGACCCTCCAGCGCATCGAGCCGGCGTTGCATGGCTTCAAGCTGGCGGCGCAGGGCGTTGATGGTCTCGGCATCGGCCTGGGCCAGTGCTGGCGCCGCCATGCCACCGGCTAGAACTCCGAGCAACGCAATCCGCGTTGCACTCAAAATCGTCTGTGCCATCTGGCTGCAAGCCCCCTCAGTTCTTGCGAACAGGTTACGAACCGATTTCGGGCTACGTCTGTTGCCTTTTCTGTCGTGGTTGCGTGGTGGCCGGGCAACCCGCACATTGGCACCGGTTTTGGAGGCCTTGTCATGGACGAAGATTTCCGCCGCGCGGCGCTCGATTACCACCGCCTGCCGCGGCCCGGGAAGCTCAGCATCGAGCCGACCAAGCGCATGGCCACCCAGCGCGATCTGGGCCTGGCCTATTCCCCGGGCGTCGCCGCGGCCTGCGAGGAGATCGCCAGGAACCCCGACATGGCCTGGGAGTACACCGCGCGCGGCAACCTCGTGGCGGTGATCACCAATGGCACCGCCGTGCTGGGGCTGGGCGCCATCGGCGCTCTGGCCTCCAAGCCGGTGATGGAGGGCAAGGCGGTGCTCTTCAAGAAATTCGCCGGGATCGATTCCATCGATATCGAGATCGACGAGCGCGATCCCCAGGCCTTCATCGACACCGTGGCACGGCTGGAGCCCAGCTTCGGCGCCATCAACCTCGAAGACATCAAGGCGCCGGAGTGTTTCGAGATCGAGCGCGAACTCCGCGCCCGGATGAACATCCCGGTCTTCCATGACGACCAGCACGGCACCGCCATCATCGTCGCCGCCGCGGTGCGCAACGGGCTGCTGTTGCAGGGCAAGCAATTGTCCGAGGTGAAGCTGGTCAATACCGGCGGCGGTGCTGCGGCGCTGGCCTGCCTCGATCTGCTGCTGGAAATGGGCCTCAAGCGCGAGAACGTCACGGTCTGCGACGTGGAGGGCGTGGTTTACACCGGCCGCCCGGGCACCGACCCCTACAAGGAACGCTACGCCCAGCCGACCAATGCGCGGACGCTGGCCGAGGTGCTGGATGGTGCCGATGTCTTCCTGGGCCTCTCCGCCCCCAATGTCCTGAAGCCGGAATGGCTGGAAAAACTCGGGCCTAAGCCCCTGGTCCTGGCGCTGGCCAACCCCGACCCGGAGATCATGCCCGATCTGGTGCGGCAGCACCGGCCCGACGCCATCGTCGCCACGGGACGCACGGATTTCCCCAACCAGGTCAACAACGTCCTGTGCTTCCCGTTCATTTTCCGCGGCGCGCTGGATGCCGGCGCCACCACGATCAATGAGGCGATGAAGGTCGCCGCCGTGGAGGCCATCGCCGCCCTGGCGCGCGTGGAAGCCTCCGAGGTGGTGGCCGCGGCCTATGGCGGCGTGGCGCCGATCTTCGGCCCCGACTACATCATCCCCAAACCCTTCGACCCCCGGCTGATCCTGGAAATCGCCCCCGCCGTGGCACGCGCCGCCATGGAATCGGGCGTGGCCCGCCGCCCCATCGCCGATTTCGAGGCCTATCGGCGCGAGCTGGAGCGCTTCGTCTTCCGCTCCGGCAATCTCATGCGGCCGATGTTCGAGGCGGCGCGGCAAAGCCCCCGCCGCGTCGTCTATGCCGAGGGTGAGGACGAGCGCACGCTGCGCGCGGTGCAGACCGTGCTCGATGACGGCATTGCCCTCCCCATCCTGCTCGGCCGCCGCGCGGTGATCCTGGAACGCGCCAAGGCGATGGGCCTGCGCCTGGACATGGACCGCGCGGTGACCATCCTCGATCCGCTGGCCGATGACGCGGTCTTCGGCCCGCTGGAGGAGGTCTATGCCCAAAAGGTCGGCCGCCGTGGCATTCCGCCCGACAGCGCGGGCCGCCGCGTGCGCACCCGCCCCACCGTCGCCGCCGCCATGCTGCTGGAATGCGGCCAGGCCGATGCCGCCATCGTCGGCGGCAATGGCGACTGGATGCGGCACTGGCACCACGCGCTGGATGTGGTGGGCAAGTCGCCCGACGCGTCGCGGGTCTATGCGCTGAGCGCGGTGATCGTGCCCAATGCCACGCTGTTCTTCGTCGATACCCATCTGCTGGTGGACCCGACGCCGGCGCAGATCGCCGAGATGACCATCCTGGCCGCCGCCCAGATCCGTGAATTCGGCATCACGCCGCGCGCCGCCCTGCTCAGCCATTCCAGCTTCGGCAATTCCCAGGCGCCGAGTGCGCGGAAGATGCGCGACGCGCTTCGGCTCATCCGCGCGGCCGAACCGGGGCTGGAGGTGGATGGCGAGATGCATGCCGATGCCGCGCTGGTGCAGACCATCCTGCGCAAGGCGGTGCCGAGCTCCGCCCTCACCGACACCGCCAACCTGCTGGTGATGCCCAGCCTGGATGCGGCGAATATCGCCTTCAACCTGCTCAAGGCGGCGGCTGACGGGTTGCAGGTCGGCCCGCTGCTGCTGGGCATGAAGAAGCCGATCGAGGTGCTGGTGCCCAGCGTGACCGCGCGCGGCATCGTCAATGTGACGGCCGCGGCGGTGGCGCAGGCGAATGGCTGGAAGGGCCCGGCCTAGCAGGCTGCTGGCCCGCAATCGCCCTGGGCGGAAACACCCAGGGCGGACATTGCCGGGCCGGGGGGCGAGCCTTCAGCGCCGGCCGAGCAAGCGCAGGGAATGCCCGAGCGCGAAGACCGAGGCCGCAAGCAGGCCCAGATCCTTCAGCAGGAACTGCCCCGGCGCCACCGAGATGGCGGGAAAGCCACCGGCCAGCGGCTCAAAGACGCCGGGGGTGGTGGCCATGAAGCTCAGCGTGGTGACGAACAGCCCGATGGAGAGCAGTGCGCCCAGGGCGGAGAGTGCCGGGTTGACAAAGCGGCCCAGCAGCAGGGCGCCGATGCTGATCTCCAGCACGCCCAACAGGCTGGAGAAGGTGCGGACGGAAAACAGCGAATAATTCCAGCCCAGCAGCGGGCTGGGGCCGACCAGGGCGGCGATGCCGTCGGCCTCATAGGCGGTGAACTTCATGCCGCCGAACCAGAAATAGATCACCGCAAGCGCGATGAAGATGGCGGCGGCGCCGGCATGCTCGATGCGGGCGCCCAAAGGGGCAAGGCTGGTGGCCGGGGTGGTGTCGGACATGGGTGGGGTTCTTTCGGTGAGTGGCCGGGTTGGCCGCCCTTGCCTCTCCTTTATGGATTAGGAACCGATCGGTCTATAATTAATCCGCGATGGCGGCCATGCGAAACTGGATATTGACCGAACGGTCCCTAATGCGCCAACCCAGCGGTTTCGCACAGGAGAGCGCAATGGCCAGGCCTAGGGAATTCGACATGGATTTGGCACTTGAGGCCGCGATGCAGCTGTTCTGGACTCGGGGCTACGAGGCGACCCCGATCGAGCAGCTCCTGGCCGCCATGGGGATTGCGCGCGGCAGCCTCTACAAGGCTTTCGCCGACAAGCGGGCGGTCTATCTGGCGGCGCTGCGGCGTTACCTCGATGGCGAGATCACGGCCATGGAGCGGCGGCTGCGCGCGCCCGGCCCGCTCCTGGCGCGGATCGAGGCGGCCCTGGCCGGCGCCATCACCCCGCTCGATGGCGGCGAGCGCCGGGGCTGCCTGCTGTGCAACGCGGCCGTCGAGATGGCGCCGTCGGATGCGGATGTGGCCAGCCTGGCCGAGGGCGGCATGGGCCGGATCGCCGCCGCCTTCACAGCGGCATTGGCGGCGGCACCGACCGGAGCAGCCAAGGCGACGGCTGGCCCGACGGAGGCCGCGGCCGCCGGCGAATGGCTGGCGGCGAGCTATATGGGCCTGCGGGTGATGGCCAAGGCCGGCGTGGCGCCGCACCGGCTGCGCGCGGCCCTGGCCGAGGCGCTGGCGCGGCTGGGTTGAAACACCCGGAGCGCCCGTTGCCGGGCCCAGCGGCATGGGGCTTGCAATGCCCCGCGCATGATTTCCGACCCCATCCGCCTCGCCATCGCGCCCGCCACGGTCTGGCGTGACATGGCCGCCCCTGATGGCGGGCCGCCGCTGATGGATGACGCGGCGATCCCCATCGCCGGCCACGTCACCTTCGACGAGGTTTTGCGGGCGCTCAACCCGCTGCACCATATTCCCGGGGTGGGCATGATTTACCGGGCCGCGACCGGCGAGGAGATCCAGCCCGCCTTTCGCGTGCTCGGCAGCCTGATCACCGGCGGGCCGGTCGGCGCCATCACCGCCGCACTCACCGCGATGGTCGAGATGACCCAGCCTGTGGCCCGCATGCGCGAGGTGCTGGCCGGCCGGCCCGACCCCGGCATGGCCAGCCCGCATGAGCGTTTCGCCCTGGCCACCACCCAGGCCGATGCCATGGCCGCCTATCGCCGCTGGACAGCGCCGCCGGGCGGGAATACCGCGGTGGTGTGACACCCAACCCCGACGACATCGCCCATGTGACCGCTGACGGCGTGCTGCGCTTCCGGGGGCAAACGCTGCGCTGCGCGCTGGGTCGTGGCGGGGTTTCCGCCCATAAGCACGAGGGCGATGGCGCGACGCCCGCCGGGTTTCTGGCGCTGGAGCGGGTGCTGTGGCGCGCCGATCGCGGCGCCAAGCCGGCCTGCGCGGTGCCGGTGGCGCCCATCGCGCCGCAGGATGGCTGGTGCGATGACCCCCAGCATGGCGACTACAATCGCCCCGTCACCCTGCCCCACCCCGCACGGCATGAGATCCTCTGGCGCGATGACGGCGTCTATGACGTGATCGGCGTGCTGGGCTGGAATGTTTCTCCGATCGAGCGCGGGCGGGGCAGCGCCATTTTCCTGCACATCGCCCGTCCCGGCCTGCCGCCGACCGAGGGCTGCATCGCGCTGCCCGAGCGGGAGCTGCGCGCCCTGCTGGCGCAGGGGCTGCGCGGCTTTCAGGTGGGGTAGTCGCGCGCGCCGAAAATGGCGCTGCCGACGCGCACATGGGTGGCACCCTCCATGATCGCCGCCTCGAAATCGCCGCTCATCCCCATCGACAGCACCGGCAGGGCGTGGCGCGCCGCCAACCCGGCCAGCCAGGCAAAATGCGGCCGGGCGTCACCCTCGGCGGGCGGGATACACATCAGGCCGGTCACCGGCAGGCCAAGCTCGTCGCGCGAGAGGTGAAGAAAGGCATCGGCCTCAGCGCGGGGGATGCCGGCTTTCTGCGGCTCGTCGCCGACATTCACCTGCACCAGCAGGTCAGGCCGGCGGCCGGTCTTGGCCATGGCGGCGGCGATGGCATGGGCCAGCTTCGGCCGGTCCAGGCTTTCGATCACATCGGCGATCAGCACGGCATCCTCGGCCTTGTTGGTCTGCAACCCGCCGATGATGTGCAGGCGCAGCCCCGGATTGGCCGCGCGCAGCGGCGGAAACTTGCCCATCGCCTCCTGCACCCGGTTCTCGCCGAACAGCAGCTGGCCCTCGGCCAAAGCGGCCTGCACCGCCTCCACCGGATGGGTTTTCGAGACGGCGACAAGCGCCACGCTGCCTTCCCGCCGGTTGGCGCGGGCGCAGGCTTCGGCGATCCTGTCGCGAATGATGCGGAGGGCTGGGGCGATGCTTGTCATGCGGCCTGGAAATAAAGCAGCGGGCATCCCGCGGCTATGGCTGCTGAGCGACCCCCGGCGGCTGCCCGATCCGCGCGCGGCCGCGGCCCGGCTGCCCAGGGGCAGCGCGGTGGTGGCGCGCGGCATGGCGGGGCCGGTGCTGGCGGCCCTGGCCGGCCTGTGCCGGCGGCGGGGCCTGCGGCTGCTGGTGGCGGGCGATGGCCGGCTGGCGCTGCGCCTGGGCGCCGGGCTGCACCTGCCCGAGCGGCCGACGCCCGGGCTGCTGGCCTTCCTGCGGGCGCGGCGGCCGGGTGCGCTGCTCAGCCTGGCGGTGCATGGCCGGCGGGGGGTTTCTCGCGGGCGGGCGCTGCGGGCGGATGCGGCGCTGGTCTCGCCCATCTTCGCGACGTTGAGCCACCCTGGCGCGCGCGCTCTCGGCCCGTATGGCTGGGCCTGGCTGGCCCGGCATGCCGGGCGGCCGGCGGTGGCACTGGGCGGCGTGGATGGGCGCAGCCTGCGGCGGGTGCCAGGGCTGGCGGCGGGCTTCGCGGCGGTGGGGTGGCTGGGTGGCTAGACCCAAATCGCCCTGACACAGTCAGGGCGATTTGGGTCTAGCTTTGCTTGGCCCGGCAATTGACGCTCTGGGTGTTTTCACCCAGAGCGATTGCGGGCTAACGCTCCCAGCTCCCCATCACCCGGGTGGTGTCGGGCCGCTGGCGCCGGAAGGGCGGCAGGCTGCCATGGGCGATCACGCAATCCAGCACCGCGCCGCCGGTGGTGATGCGCACGGATTTCTCGGCCTGGCTGGGGAGTGCGATGCGCGCGCCGATGCAATAGGCGATGAGCAGCGGCAGCAATTCCCCCGCCGGCACCTGGCGTTCCACCCGATGGCCCGCCAGATCGGTCTCGACATGCAGCATCTGCCGGGCCGTGGCGAAGCGCAGTGACAGGGCGCGCATGCCGGTGCCGGAATCCTGCCAGACGGCGGTGAGAATCGCGCAAAGCGCCGGCGCGCGGAAGGCGATGACGCGACGGTCGACAAAGACGGCGCCATCATCGCCAGCGCCCTCGCTGGTCTCGCCATCACGCGGCGGCGGCGGCGGCGGCAAAGGCGTCAAGGCATGGCCCATATGTCGATCGCCCCTCCCTGGCGGCCCAGACCATGCTGCGTTCACATGCGTTCACTGCGCCTGGTCCAGACGTTGCTGAGAGATGATTCGGCGTGTTCGGCGATTCCGCCTCAACGCATCATGCTCCAGTGCCGGGAAGGATGCCGTCCGCTGGTTAGCAAATAATGAATGATCACGCTTTTGCGATATGCATTGTCGCGCACATTCATGCAAATTTGCCACGGAGGACAATCATGCCCAATGAAACCATCTACTTCGCCACCAACCGTAACGAGCTGAGCAACGCCGAGGGCACCACAATCGGCTTCGGCGATGCGCTGAACGCCCGCTCGCCGGTCTATCTGCGCTTCGGCGCGGCGGATGTGGCGCCGCCCTCGAAGAAGAACGCGGATTGGACGGTGCAGGAGGTGCGCATCGCCGCCGAAATCATCCCCGGCGTCACCGATGACCCGGCGGCGGAGAAACTGCTGGGCAGCGCCGCCGTGTTCGAGGCGCTGCGCCAGAAGCTGATCGCCGCCGGCAAGGCGCGCGACGGCGTCGACCTCATCCTGCTGCTGCATGGCTATGCCTCCAGCTTCGACAATGCGCTGGAACGCGCGGCCGAGATCAAGCGCGCCTATGCCACGAAGCAGCGCGCGGTGGAGGTGGCGGTGTTCTCCTGGCCCTCCAATGGCGGGCTGAAACCATGGATCGACTACAAATCCGACCGTGACGACGCCCGCGCCTCGGCCAAGGCGGTGGCGCGCGCGCTGCTCTTCTTCCTGCGCTACCTGCACAACCTGACTGAGAAGGAGTGGTGCAAGGCCAGGCTGAACCTGATGGCGCATTCGATGGGCAATTACGTGCTGCGCAACGCGGTGCAGGCCATGCTCTCCGAACTCGGCTCCAAGCGCCTGCCGCGCGCCTTCACCAACATCTTCCTCATGGCCGCCGATGAGGATGACGACGCGCTGGCCGACCCCTACAAGCTGGCCCGGCTGCCGGAGATGGCGGAGGCGGTGCATGTCTATTTCGCCGCCAGCGACCGCGCGCTGACCATCAGCGACATCACCAAGGGCAATGCCGACAGGCTGGGCACCGCCGGCCCGGATACCCTGACCAACCTGCCGCAGAAGATCACGTTGATCGATTGCGACCAGGTCTGCCAGACCACGCTGACCGAGGCCAACCACCAATACTACCGCAAGCGGCCCGAGGTGGTGGCCGATGTCAGCGCCGTGCTCGATGGCACCCGGCCGGAGAACATCCCCGGCCGGAGCTGGGTGCCGGCGCGCGGCGCCTTCGTGATCGCGGCGAAGGGTTAGCCGGGGGGAAGCGGCAAATTCCCCCGCAGCCCATCACGCGGCAGGCGGCACCGCCACATACATCGACGTCCCGGCGCGCAGCACCCGCAGCGCCGCCGGCCCGCTCACCCCGCGCAGCGCCTCGACCGTCGCCGCCGGGTCACGCACCGCGGTGCTGCCCACGGCGGTGATGACATCACCGGGCCGCAATCCGGCTTCGGCCGCCGGGCTGCCCGGGCGCACGTTCATCACCACCGCGCCCTCGGTGCCGGCCGGCACTTGCAGCTCGCGGCGCGCGCCCTCGTCCAGCGGCGCCAGGGCCAGGCCCAGGCGGCCGCTTTGCGGCGACGGGGCGCCGGGTTTGCCGTTTCCCTGGGCCGCATCGGCGCGATCCTCCAGCCGGGCCAGGGTGGCCTGCAGCTCGCGGGTCTCGTTGCCGCGGCGCACCGTCAGTGTCACCGCGGCGCCAGGGCGGGCGCCGCCCACCACGCGGGCCAGGGCGCGGCTGTCGGGCACCGGCTGGCCGTCCACGGCCACCACCACATCGCCGCCGCGCAACCCGGCCTGCGCCGCCGGGCTGCTGGGCACCACGTCACCCACCAGGGCGCCGGTCACGCCGGTCAGCCCCAGCCCCTGCGCCAGGGCCGGCGTCAGCGATTGCGAGGCCGCGCCCAGCCAGCCCCGATCCACCCGCCCATTGGCCCGGATATCCGCCACCACCTGGCGCACCTGATTCGAAGGGATGGCAAAGCCGATGCCCACGCTGCCGCCATTGGGCGAATAGATCGCGGTGTTCACCCCCACCACGCTGCCTTCCATGGAAAACAGCGGCCCACCGGAATTGCCCGAATTGATCGCGGCATCGACCTGCAGGAAGTCGTCATAGGGCCCCTGGCCGATGTTGCGGCCGCGCGCCGAAACGATGCCCGCGGTCACGCTGCCGCCCAGGCCGAAGGGATTGCCGACCGCCACGACCCAGTCGCCCGGCCGGGCATTGTCGGAATTGTCTAGCGCCAGCCAGGGCAACGCCACGCCGGCATCGACCTTGAGCACCGCGATGTCGGTGCGCGCGTCGCGGCCGAGGATGCGGGCGGGCAGTTCGCGCCCGTCATCGAGCGTGACCATCACGCTGGTCGCCTCGCGCACGACGTGGTTGTTGGTGACGATGGTGCCATCGGCATCGACGATGAAGCCCGAGCCCAGGGCGCGCACCGGGCGCTGGCCTTCGCGGCCAGCCGGGGGGCCGAATTGCGGGCCAGCCTGGGCGCCACCCTGGGCGCCGGCGGCATCCGCACGGGCGGTGGCGGTGATGGTCACCACCGCCGGCCGCACGCGCGACACCAGGGGGGCGAAGCTGGGCAGGCCGGCCAGCGGCGTGGCCACCACGGCGGGCGCGGCGACGGCGGGCGTCTCCACCGCCTGGCCGCTGCGGACCAGGCCAATCCCGCCCAGGGCGGTGCCGGCCATCAGCAGCGCGGCAAATGCGACGGAGCGTGCGCGGGGAAAATTCTGGAAAGTCATGGGGTGTCTCCTGTGATGGCGGGACACTGCCCCGCGCATGCTGGAGGGATGGCCGGCGTGACCATGACAAGATCGTCAGAATTCCAGCCGCACCTCCAGCCCGCGCTCGCCGCCCAGCACCAGCCGCGCGCCATGCATGCGCGCGGTGGCGGCGACGAGTGCGAGCCCCAGCCCCGAGCCCGGCCGCCCCGCTGCCCCCTCCAGGCGATGGAAGCGGCGCAGCACCGCCTCGCGATCGGCCGCCGGGATGCCCGGCCCGTCATCGCCCACCATCAGCGCACCGCCATGGCTGAGTTTCAGGCGCACCACGCCCGCGCCATGGATCATCGCATTGTCCAGAAGGTTGGCCAGGGCCTGGCGCAGCAGCGCGGCGTCGCCCTGCACGATCACGCCGGGCGCGATGCGGGCCTCCAGGGTACGGCCCGCCTCCTCGGCCACGGCGGCATAGGTCTCGGCCATGGCGGTGGCCAGGGCGGAGAGATCAACGGCGGCGAAGTCGCGCCGCCCCGCGCCGCTCTCCACCCGCGAAATCCGCAGCAGGGCGGCGAAGCTGGCCAGCACCTGGTCGAGATCGCGCAGCGCCGCCTCGATGAAGGCGGGGTCCGACGCGCTCGCCCCCTCCAGCCGCTGGCGGAGATGGAACAGCGGCGTGCGCAGGTCATGCGCGATGTCGTCGGTGACCTGGCGCTGGGCCGCCACCAGCGCCTCGATCCGGCCGAGCAGCAGGTTGATGGTGGCGCCGAGGCGGTCGAATTCATCGCCCTGGGCGTTGCCGGGCAGGCGGCGCGTCAGGTCGCCATCCATGATGGCGCGGGCGGCGTCGCCGGCCTGCGCCAGCCGCGCCTCCAGCCGGCGCGCCGCCAGCAGGCCGAGCAGCAGGGCGAGTGCCGCCGCCACCAGCGCCGCGATGGGCGGGCTGCGGGCGAGTGCGGCCGCCGCCTGCTCCACCGCCGCCAGATCGCCCGCGACGATCAAATTCACCCCGCCGGGCAGCACCACGCCGAGCGCGCGCATCGAGCGCGGGCCAGCCTCCAGCGTGGCATAGCCGCGCAGGAAGGGCGGCGCGCCGGGCAGGGCGCCCGCGATGGGCTGTCCCATCGCGGTCTGCAGCAGCGCCAGCACCGGACCGCGGCGGCGGCGGGTGAGCTCCACCTGCTCCGCCAGGCCCTGCATGCCATAGGGTTCAAGGTCGCGCAGCAGCGATTCCGCCTCGGCCGCCAGCGCGCGATCGAGTTGCGCGCGCAACGATGATTCGGCCTGCCACCACACCCAGCCCGCGGTGGCCAGCGAGACCAGCAGCATCGCCGCCGCAGCCGCCGCCGCCACCCGCCAGGCGAAGCTGCGCGGCATCAGGCGCTATGCATCGAGCGCATAACCGGCGCCGCGCAGGGTGCGGATGACGGGTTTTTCGCCCGGCCCCTCCAGCTTGCGGCGCAGGCGGGAGACATGGACATCCACCACATTGGTCGTCGGGTCGAAGGCGAAATCCCAGACCCTTTCCAGCAGCATGGTGCGGGTGAGCACCTGGCCCTGGTGGCGCAGCATGTATTCGAGAAGGCGCCATTCGGTGGGCAGCAATTCCACCACCCGCGCGCCGCGCGTCACCACGCGCGCCAGCAGGTCCATGCGGATATCGCCCGCCACCAGCGCGGTATCGGCCATGGCGGCCGGCGGCGGGCGGCGGGCCAGGGCGCGCACCCGGGCGCGCAATTCGGAAAAGGCGAAAGGCTTGGACAGGTAGTCATCGGCGCCGGCCTCCAGCCCCTCCACCCGCCGCTCCACCTCGCCCAGTGCGGTCAGCATCAGCACGGGTGTGGCGATGCTGGAGCCGCGCATGGCGCGGATGATCGCCAGACCATCGGCACCGGGCGACAGCATGCGATCGGTGATCACCACATCGAAGCTCTCGTTCAGCGCGAGAAACATCCCATCCCGCCCGTTGCGGGCGATGTCGACGACCTGGCCATCCTCCAAAAAGCCCTTGGCGATGTAGTCGGCCGTGGCGCTGTCGTCCTCGATGACCAGGATGCGCATCTCACAGCGCCGGCAGCGCCAGATAGAGCCCCGCGCCATTGCGCAGCACCCGCAGCACGGTGGCGCCGGGCCAGCCCTGCCGCATCAGCGCGAGTGCCGAGGCGGGGTCCACCACCTCCTGCCCGCCGATGCTCACCAGCACGTCGCCGGACTGCACCCCGGCCAGGGCGGCGCCGCCATTGGGGGTCAGCGCGGTGACCAGCGCGCCGCGCGCCTCCCGCGGGATGCGGCGGTCGCGCCGGACCGCGTCGGTCAGCGCGGTCAGGGTCATGCCGAAGCGTGGGCCGCGACCCTCGGGCATCACCGGCGGGCGGTCGGCGGTCTCGGGGCCGGCGATGATCCGGGTCAGCATGTATTGCGGGGCGCCGTCGCGCTGCACGGTGAGCGACAGCACGGTGTCGGGCCGGGTGCGGGCCACGATGCGGGCGAGCGCGCGGGCATCGGCCACCGCCGCGCCATCGGCGGCGGTCACCACATCGCCGGGCTGCAGCCCGGCGCGGGCGGCGGGGCCGCGCGGCACCACATCGTCGATCAGCGCGCCGGTCACGCCCGGCATGCCCAGGGCCGCGGCCAGCGCCGGCGTCAGCGGCTGCGAGGTGGCGCCGAGGAAGCCGCGCGTCACCCTGCCCTCGGCCAGCAGCGCCGCCACCACCTCGCGCACCAGATCGGTGGGGATGGCGAAGCCGATGCCCACGCTGCCGCCGGTGGGCGAATAGATCGCGCTGTTCACCCCCACCACGCGGCCGTCGGCGGCGAAGAGCGGCCCGCCGGAATTGCCGGTGTTGATCGCGGCATCGACCTGGATGAAATCATCATAGGGCCCCTGGCCGATATTGCGGCCGCGGGCCGAGACGATGCCGGCGGTGACCGTGCCATCCAGGCCGAAGGGGTTGCCCATGGCCACCACCCAATCCCCGGGGCGCAGCGATCCGGAATCGCCCAGGCTGAGCCAGGGCAGCGGCGTGCCGGCCTCGATCCGCAGCAGGGCAAGATCGGTCCAGGGGTCGCTGCCGATCATCCGCGCCGGCAGGTGCCGCCCGTCATCCAGCGTGACCGAGACGGCCAGGGCACCGCTCACCACATGGTTGTTGGTGATGATGGTGCCGGCGGCGTCGATCAGGAAGCCCGAGCCCAGCGCCTGCACCGGCCGGGCCTGGCCATCGCGCCGCAGCATGGGGCGGAGCTGGCGCGCGGGCGTCTGCTGCGCCGCCGGCTCGCCGGGCGTGGTGGCGGTGATGGTGACCACGGCGGGGCGCACCCGGGCCACCAGCTCGGCGAAGCTGGGCAGGCCGGGCATGGGGGGGACGGTGACGGGGGGCGTGATCGGGGCCTGCGCCATGGCCGCGGTGGCCAGGCAGGTCAGGAGCGCAATGATCGGGGGGAGACGCAGCCGCATTCCTCCGCCTTCGCGCAGTGGCATCCAATTTGCAAGCATCCTGATCGAAGGCGCGCACCAAATCGCCGAAACGCCACCCCACCCCACACGCATGGACACCCCAATGACGCTTTCCCGCCGCGACATGCTGGCCGCCTCCGGCGCCTCGGCCGCCCTGCTGCCCAGTGCCGGTGCAATCGCCCCCGCCGCCGCCCAAACCGAGCGCACCCTGCGCTACGCCATCTCCATGGCCGATATCCCGCAGACCACGGGCCAGCCCGACCGCGGCGCCGGCGCATACCAGTTCACCGGCTACACGCTGTATGACCCGCTGGTGGCCTGGGAGATGGATGTGGCCGACCGGCCGGGCAAGCTCGTCCCTGGCCTCGCCACCGAATGGACGTCCAACCCGGCCGACCGCACGAAATGGTCCTTCGCGCTGCGCCCCGGCGTGAAATTCCACGATGGCAGCGATTTCAACGCCGATGCGGTGATCTGGAACTTCGAGAAGGTGCTGAACGCCCAGGCGCCGCATTTCGACAACCGCCAGGCCGCCCAGGTCCGCCCCCGCCTGCCCTCCGTCGCCAGCTATCGCAAGCTCGACGACATGACGGTGGAAGTGACCACCCGCAGCGTGGACAGCATTTTCCCTTACCAGATGCTGTGGTTCCTGATCTCGTCGCCCGCGCAGTATGAGCGTCTCGGCCGCTCCTGGGAGCGTTTCGCGCAGGAACCCTCGGGCACCGGTCCCTTCCGCCTGACCCGCCTGGTGCCGCGCGAGCGCGCCGAGATGGTGCGCAACACGGCCTATTGGAACCCCGCCCGGATGGCGAAGGTGGACCGCCTCATCCTCGTCGTCGCACCCGAGGAGACGACCCGCACCAACGCGCTCCTCACCAACCAGGTGGATCTGATCGAATACCCCTCGCCCGATCTCGTGCCGCGGCTGCGCGCCGCCGGCAACCGGATCAGCGAAAACGTCACGCCGCATGTCTGGAACTACCACCTCAGCCTGCTGGAGGGCTCGCCCTGGCGCGACCTGCGGCTGCGCCAGGCCGCCAACCTCGCCATCAACCGCGCCGATATCGTGGCGCTGATGGGCGGGCTGGCGAAACCCGCGACCGGCGTGGTCGACCCCTCCTCGCCCTGGTTCGGCAACCCCAGCTTCCGCATCACCCATGACCCGGACCGCGCGCGCCGGCTGGTGCAGGAGGCCGGCTTCTCCCGCGCCAACCCGCTGCGCACCCGCTTCCTCGTGCCCTCCGGCGGCTCGGGGCAGATGCTGTCCATGCCGATCAACGAATACATTCAGTCCGCCTATCGCGAGGTCGGCATCGACCTGACCTTCCAGGTGGTGGAGCTGGAAGTGCTCTACACCGCCTGGCGCCAGGGCGCGGCCGGCGAGATCTCCCGCCAGGGCAACATCACCGCCAACAACGTGGCTTACCTGACCTCCGATCCGCTCTACGCGCTGGTGCGCTTCTTCCACTCCAACCAGATTTCGCCGCGCGGGGTGAACTGGAGCCACTATCGCGACGACACCGTCGACCGGTTGATCGACGAGGCGATGAACAGCTTCGACGACAGCAATATCGACCGGCTGATGGCCCGGGTGCATGAACGCGTCGTGAACGAGGCCCTGCTGGTCTTCGTGGTGCACGACACCAACCCGCGCGCACTCGGCCGCAACGTGCGCGGCTATACCCAGGCGCAGCACTGGTTTCAGGATTTGACCACGCTGTCCTGAGGGGTGTGAGCGTGGCCCGGGGAAGGGCTTTGCCCTCCCCCGATACCCCCACCCACCAGGGGCCACGGGCCCCTGGACCACGGGGTTTTGATTGGGGGTTGAGGGAGGGGGCTGGCGGTCCCGCCGGTTCTGCGGTCGCGTTGGCCCCCTCCCTCAACCCCCAATAAACTCATGGTTTCCAAGGGCCTCCCGGCCTTTGGTGGGGGGAGGTCCGGAGGGGGGCAAAGCCCCTCTCCGGTTCAAGCGCGCACCCCTCAGGCAGCCTGTTCCAAACTGGAACAAGAGTCGCTGATGGTCACCCGTCGCATATCCCGCACCTCCGCCTTGTCGTCGAAGCGCGTGCCGCGATGCATCGTCGCGCGGTTGTCCCACATCACCAGGTCGTTCTGCGCCCATTTGTGGCTGTAGACGAACTGCCGCTGCGTCGCGAATTCCATCAGGTCGCGGATCAGCATCATCGCCTCCGGCCTGGGCCAGCCCTGGATCTGCCCGATATGCGAGGAGAGGTAGATGCATTCCCGCCCCGAGCCGGCGTGGCGCCGCACCAGGCGCTGCGGCACAGGGGCGAATTTCAGCCGCTCCTCCGGCGTATAGTCCTCAAAGCCCAGCAAGGCGCGGGAGAAGATCAGCGAGTGTTCGCAGATCAGGTCGCGGGCGGTGGCTTTCAGCGTTTCCGGCAGCGCGTCCCAGGCCGCGCGCATATCGGCGAATTCGGTATTGCCGCCCTGGCCCGGCACCACGCGGCCGTGCAGGCCGGAGTATTTCGCGGGCACCCGCTTGAAGCTGCTGTCGCTGTGCCACAGCCGGTTGCCCAGCGCGAAGAAGCGCCTGCGGTCATCGGCGGCCAGCAGCGCGCCGTTCTCGTCGAGGTTGGAGATGTCGTTCATCCGCGCATGGCCGAGCCTTCGCTTGTGGACATCCACGCTGGCGGTCTCGGCCTCCATCGGGCCGAAATTCTCCCCGAAGGCGATCTGCTGCTCATCGCTCAGATCCTGGCCGGGGAAGACGAGGACAGCGAATTCATCCATCCGCTCCTCCACCCAGCGGGCCTGGGCGGGGTTCAGCGGCTGTCGCAGGTCCAGCCCCTCGATGCGGGCGGCGAAGAGCGGGTGCAGCGGCGTGGCGTGCATGGCGTGTCTCCCAACTGGCATGCCAGTCTCATGCCAATTACTCCGGCGAGTCAAGCTCCGGAATCGTCGATCGCGCGAAGGCGATGAGATGGCCGATCAGCGCGTCATTCGCCGCCATCGCCCGGGCCTCGTCACCCGCCGCCACGGCGCTGGCCACGTCGATATGCCGCGCCGCGGTCTCCGGCAGATCGCGCGCGTCATGGCCATGGAAGAACCAGAAGCGGCGGGAGACGGCATGCAGCGGCCGCACGGCGGCGGAGGCCACCTCGTTATGCGCGGCCCGCGCGATCGCCGGCTTCATCTCGGCATCGGCGCGCAGGAAGCCCAGCAGGTCACCCGCCTCGCCGGTGCGGCGCATCAGCTCGGCCAGGCCGCCAATATGCTCCCGCTCGGCGGCCGCGGCGCGGCGGGCGGCGGCGCGCACCAGCAGCCGGTCCAGCTCCCGCCGGGTTTCCAGCACCTGCAGCTGCTGGCGCAGATCCACCGCGGTCACCACCACGCCGCGCCGCGGCAGCACCTGCACGAGATACTCGCGCGAGAGGCGTTGCAGCGCCTCGCGGATCGGCGTGGTGCCGATGCCCAGGCGGCGGCCCAGGATCGCCTCGCTCACCACCGCGCCGGGGGCGAGTTCGAGGGTGACGATCATCTCCTCCAACCGGCGATAGGCTTCCTCGTTCAGCGTCGGCGGCGGGGCCGGGATGGCGAGGCTCATCGCAGAATGATCAGCAGGCCGGGGACGGGTTGCCCCTGTTCCTCGCGCAACGTGACCTGCGCGGCGGACAGCACGGCGAAGCCCGCCGCCTCGGCCAGGGTGCTTACATGTGCGGGGGCGTGGCGATAGCGCATGCCCTCCGCCAGTTCGAAAGGCGTCACCGCGCCGATCTCCAGGCTGAAGCCGGCCACGCCGCCGGGGCGCAGCGCCGCGCGGATGGCGGCCAGCGCCGGCGCCAGGTCACCGAGATAGTTCAGCACATCGGCGGCGGCGATCACGTCATAGGTGGCGCGGCGCGTCGGCAGGAAGGCCAGCAGGTCGGCCTCATGCAGCGCGCCGTAGATGCCGCGCGCGCGGGCCGCATCGAGCATGCGCGGCGAGAGGTCCACACCCTCAAGCCGCCGGGCGAAAGGTTTCAGCGCCACGCCGGACAGGCCGGTGCCGCAGCCCAGATCCAGCACTGACAGCGCCGCCTGGGCCGGCATCACCGCGCCCAGCGCCTCGGCCAGCAGGGCGGGGGTGCGGTAGTTCAGCCGCCCCTCCAGCTCGGCATCGAAGCGCGGCGCGAACTGGTCGAACAATTTTCGGACATAGCCGGCCGGCGCCCGGGCGGGCGCCTCGCCCTCGCCCAGGGCGGCCAGCATGAACTGGGCCTGCTCGATCGCGGCGCGATCGCGCCCGGCGCAGGCCAGCGCCGCCTGGGCGGCGGCCCGCGCGCCCACCGGCTCGCCGCAATCGGCATGGGCATGGGCCAGGGCCAGCCAGATTTCGGGCTGGTCGGGGGTCAGCCGGGCGGCGGTCAGCAGCGGCTCAAGCGCCGCCCGCGGCTCACCCTTCGCGGCAAGGGCCTGGCCCAGGTTGCGCCAGGTCGTCGCATCCGCCGGCGCGCGGGCCAGCGCGGCCCGCATCACCTCGATGGCATGGTCGAGCTGGCCGGCCTCGGCCAGGCCGGCGCCGTAATTGGCCAGGATCAGTGGATTGTCGGGTGCGAGGGACACCGCGCGGGCGGAACAGGCCAGCCCCTCGGCCAGGGCGCCGCGGGCGCGCAGCGCCACGCCCAGCAGGTTCAGCGCATCGGGGTGGTTCGCGTTCAGCCGCAGCGCGCGGCGGTACAGGCTCTCCGCCTCGGCCATCCGGCCCGCCCGGTGCCGGTCGGCGCCGCGCGCCGCCAGTTCATTCGCCTTGTCCATCGCCGGGGGCATGCGGCATCGCCCGCCGGGATGCAAGAGACTTCCCCGGCCGCAGCCTCTATGGTGGCGCCATGCAGCACCTCATCCGCAGTGCCCGGGACCTGCGTGCGGATGTCTTCCGCGGCGTGGCGCTGTGGTTCATCTTCATCAACCATGTGCCGGGCAATTGGCTTGGCATGGTCACCATCCGCAACTTCACCATGGCGGATGCGACGGAGGTCTTCGTCTTCCTCGCGGGCTATGCCGGCGGCATCGCCTATGGGCTGCTGATGCTGCGCGAGGGCTGGTTCTTCGCCGCGACGCGGGTGCTGGGGCGCGTCGGCACGCTCTATGTCGCGCATATCTTTCTGTTCGTCGTCTTCACCGCGCAGGTGGGCTTTTCGGCGGCCGCGCTGGACCGGGCGGCCTATCTCGACGAATTGCAGATGGATGCCTTCGGCAACGCCCCCTATGAGGCGCTGGTGCAGGCCCTGCTGCTGGCCTTCCAGCCGGCATTCCTGAACATTCTTCCCCTGTATATCGTGCTGCTGGCGATGTTCGCCCTGGCGCTGCCGCTGATGCTGCGGCCGGGGCTGCTGCTGGCGGCCTCGGCCACGCTCTATGCCGTGGTGCGGCTCTGGGACATCAACCTGCCCTCCTGGACCGGCGGCGGCTGGTTCTTCAACCCGCTGGCCTGGCAGATGCTGTTCGTCTGCGGCGTGGTCATCGGCTTCGCGCCGCCGGGCAGGAGCGCGCTGCGGCTGCCATGGAGCCCATGGCTGCTGGCGCTGTGCCTGGCCTTCCTGATCCCCTGCGGCCTGGCCATGCTGGCGGTCTGGCACGCGCCGGAATGGCTCGCCAGCGTGCCGGGGCCCTGGCCGGCGCTGATCGACGGCGTGGACAAGACCAGCCTGCACCCGCTGCGCCTGCTCTCGCTGCTGGCGCTGGCCTATCTCGCCGCCCATCTCGTGCCGCGCGGCGCGGCCTGGCTGAATGGCGCCGTGGCGCGGCCCTTCGTGCTGATGGGCCAGCAGGGGCTGCCGGTGTTCTGCGCTGGGATTTTTCTCAGTTTCCTCGCCCGGCTGGCGCTGGAACAGGCGGAAGGGGCGGTGATGCAGCTGGCCGTGAATGCGTTGGGCTTCGCCTGCCTGCTGGCGGTGGCCTGGGTTTCCGCCTGGTATGGCCAGAAGCTGCGCGCGACGAAACCACCCGGCGCCACCGGCTTGCCGGCCAGCCGCATGGCGGATACGGCTTGAGCATGGCGCGCATCCTCCTGGCACTGCTGCTGCTTTTCGCATCGCCCGCATGGGCGGCGCCCTGCGACCTGCCGGCCGAGATGCTCGACGGCACCGCGCTGCCCCGCGCGCGCACCGCCATCGGAGGGGGCGAGCTGCGCATCCTGCTCGGCGGCAGCGCCACCGCCGAGAGCGGCGGGCCGGGCCTGCCCTATCACGCCCGCCTCGCGGGCCTGCTGCAGCAGGACCATCCCGGCCTGCGCGTGGTGGTCGAGGCGCGTGGCCGCCGCGGCGCCCGCGCGCCCGAAAGCCTGGCCCTGATCCTCGATGCCCTGCCGGCCTTCCGTCCACATCTCGTGCTCTGGCAGACCGGCACGGTGGAGGCGGTGCGCTCGCTGGAAGTGGACGCGTTTAGCGACACGCTGAGCGAGGGCATCACCCGCATCCGTGGCGGCAGCGCCGATGTGGCGCTGATCGACCCGCAATTCAGCCGTTTCCTGCGCGCCAATGCCGATATCGAGCACTACCGCGACGCCATACGGCTGGTCGCCGCCGCGGAGGGGGTGCCGCTGCTGCGCCGCTACGACTGGATGCACCATTGGGCGGAAAATGGCGGCCCGGATGTGGAGCGCGCGCCGCGCGCCGAACGCGCCGCGGCGCTGGCGTTGCTGAATGACTGTCTGGCGCGCGCCATCGCCACTCAGTTGCGCCACAGCATCAGGCGGTAGGGACCATGCCCGACGGCTCCACCCTGCCCGAAGCCCGCGTGGTGCTGCCCGAGCCGCCGCGCCGCCGCCGCTGGGTCAGCCCGCTGCTGCGCCGCATCCTGCTGCTCAACGCGCTGCCGCCGGCGCTGCTGGCCGCAGCCCTGCTCTATCTCGACCAGTACCAGAACGGGCTGCTGGCCGGCGATGTGGAGGCGATGCGCACCCAGGCCCGGATCTATGCCGGCGCGATCGGCGAGGCCGCGGTGCGCATCGAGAATGACCGCGCCGTGCTGGTGCCCGAGCGCGCCCGGCCGCTGCTGCGCCGCCTCGTCGAGCCCTCGCCCAATACCCAGGCCAGGCTGTTCGACATCTCCGGCCTCGTGGTGGCCGACAGCCGCGTGCGCGAGGGTGCGGGCGGCGCGGTGGTGACAGAGCCGCTGGCGCCGCCCGCGCCGCGCGGTGCGGTTTCGGAGCAGCTCGCCGGGGTCTATGAGCGGCTGCTCACCCTGCTGCCGCGCCAGGCGCGCACGCCGGTGGTGGTGGATATCGCGACCGATGCCGACAGCTTCGACTGGCAGCCCGCACTCGGCCCCGACCGGCGCGAGGAGCTGCGCATGGCACTCGAAGGCGGCGTCACCCCCTATATCCGCCGCACCCCCGATGGTCGGCTGCTGGTCAGCGTGGCCGAGCCCGCGCGGCGCGGCGGCCAGGCCGTGGGCATCATGCTGCTGACGCGTGAGGCCAGGGAGGTGGACCAGCGGCTGTTCGAAATCCGCGCCTCGGTGCTGGTGCTCTTCCTGCTGGCGCTGCTGCTGACCACGCTGCTCTCGCTCTACCTCGCGCAGACCCTGGCGAATCCGATTTTACAACTGGCGACGGCGGCGGCGAATATGCGGCAGGGCAAGGGGCGGGTGGGCTCGGTGCCGGAAAACCTGCTGGAGCGGCAGGATGAGATCGGCATCCTGGCGCGCGACCTGCAAATGGCCGCCCGCGCGCTCTGGGCCCGGATCGACGCCAATGAACGCTTTGCCGCCGATGTCGCGCATGAGCTGAAAAACCCGCTCACCTCCGTGCGCAGCGCCATCGAGACCTTGCGCCGGGTCGAGGATCTGGCCGGCCAGAAACGCCTGCTGGCGATCATCGGCAATGATGTGATCCGGATGGACCGGCTGATCGGCGACATCTCCGACAGCTCGCGGGTGGATGCCGAGCTCTCGCGCACGGTGGCGGAGCCGGTGGATGTGCAGCCCATCCTCGCCGTGCTGGCGGAGCTGCACAACACCACGCGCGGCGAGGCCGACCCGGTGATGGAGACCGATATTCCCGACGAGCCGCTGGTGGCGCTGGGCGTCGAGGACCGGCTGGTGCAGGTTTTTCGGAATCTCATCGGCAATGCGATTTCGTTCAGCCCGGCGGGCGGCCATGTCTGGCTGCGCGCGCGCATCGCCGGGCGCGACGTCGAGATCGTGGTGGAGGATGAGGGCCCCGGCATCCCCGACGCCAAGCTGGAGGGGATCTTCGACCGCTTCTATTCTGAGCGGCCGCGCGGCGAGAGGTTCGGCCAGCATTCCGGCCTCGGGCTGTCGATCAGCAAGCAGATCGTGGAGGGGCTGCGCGGCAAGATCAGCGCCGAGAACCGCCGCGACGCCGAGGGGCGGATCCTCGGCGCGCGCTTCGTGGTGCGGGTGCCCCAAGCCTGAGAATGACCAGGCCTGAGGATCAGGCCCGGCCGGCGGCCTTGTCGGCCTCATAGCGCGCCTTGTTCTCGGCATTGGAGGGGTAGAGGCCGGGCAGCGCCTGGCCGGCATTCACCTGGACCATGATCCAGGCCTCCAGCCGCTCCTGCTCGACGCATTCATCGACGATGGCATCCGCCATATCGGCCGGGATCAGCACGGCGCCATCGGCATCGGCCACGATGATGTCACCCGGAAACACCGCCACGCCGCCGCAGCCGATGGGCTGTTCCCAGGCCACGAAGGTGAGGCTGGCCACGCTCGCCGGCGCGGCACCACCGGCGCACCAGACCGGCAGGCCGGTGCCGTTCACCCCCGCCACGTCGCGCACCGCGCCATCGGTGATCAGCGCGGTCACGCCGCGCTTGGCCAGGCGGGCGCACAGGATATCGCCGAAGATGCCGGCATCGGTCATGCCCATGGCATCGGCCACCGCGATGCAGCCTTCGGGCATGGCTTCGATGGCGGCGCGGGTGGAGATGGGGCTGGCCCAGGAGGCGGGGGTGGCGAGGTCCTCGCGAGCCGGCACGAAGCGGAGCGTGAAGGCGGGGCCGACCAGGCGCACGCCTTGCGCCGCCGGGGTGAAGGGCGCCGCGCCGCGCATCCAGACATTGCGCAGCCCCTTCTTCAGCAGCACCGTCGTCAGGGTGGCGGTGGTGATCTTTTCCAGCTTGGCGCGGGTCTCGGGGGTCATGGTTGGTCTTTCAGTTGCGCGATGGCATGCGCCGCCAGGAGATCCGGCGGCTGGGTGATGTCGAGGATGATGGCCTGCTCCTCGGGGCCTGGTGCCTCCAGCGTGGCGAATTGGCTGGCCATGAGGCTGGGCGGCATGAAGTGGTTTTTCCGCGCGCCCTGGCGCTCGGCGATCAGGGCGGGGTTGCCGGCGAGGTGCAGGATGCGCAGGCCGGGCACGTGGTGGCGCAGCCGGTCGCGATAGGCGCGGCGCAGCGCCGAGCAGCCGATCACGCCGCCGTCGCGCTGCGCCGCCAGCCATTGGCCGAGCGCATCCAGCCAGGGCAGGCGGTCGGCATCGGTCAGCGCCTCGCCACGCGCCATTTTTTCGATGTTGCCCGGCGGGTGGAAGGCGTCGGCATCGGCGAAGGGAATGCCCAGCTGCGCCGCCAGCAGCCCGCCCAGCGTCGATTTGCCGCTGCCCGAGACGCCCATGAGGAGAATGCGGACGATCACTTCGGTTCCAGATGGCCGCCGAAGCCATGGCGCATCGCGCTCAGCGCCTTGTCGGCAAAACTCGCCTCCTGCCGGCTGCGGAAGCGGGCGAAGAGCGCCGCCGCCAGCACCGGGGTGGGGATGGCGTTTTCCACCGCGGTGTCGACCGTCCAGCGGCCCTCGCCGCTGTCGCTGACGCGGCCGGAGTAATTGGCCAGGTCAGGCTGCTGCGCCAGCGCGGCGGCGGTGAGGTCGAGCAGCCAGGACGACACCACGCTGCCGCGGCGCCAATTCTCCGTCACCTCCGCGACATCGATGTCCAGCGGGCCGTTCTTCAGCAGGTCCAGCCCCTCGGCCATCGCCTGCATCATGCCGTATTCAATGCCGTTATGGATCATTTTGGTGTAGTGGCCTGCACCGGAAGCCCCGCAATGCAGCCAGCCCTGGTGGGCCGTGCTGGCGCTGTTGCGCTGCGGATTGGGGGGCGCCGCGGCCTCGCCGGGCGCCAGGGCCTCGAAGATGGGCGAGAGGCGGGCCACGGCGCCGGCATCGCCGCCGATCATCAGGCAATAGCCCCGCGCCAGGCCCCAGACACCGCCGGAGGTGCCGATATCGAGGTAATGCACGCCCTGCGCGGCGAATCTTTCCGCGCGGGCGGCGGAATCCTTCCAGAAAGAGTTGCCGCCCTCGATCACCACGTCCTCCGGGTCGAGCATCGGCAGAATGGTGTCCAGCGCGCCTTGGGTGACGGCGCCGGCGGGCAGCATCACCCAGATCGCGCGCGGGCGGGCGAGGGAGGCGACCAGGGCGGCGAGGTCGGCTGCCGGCGTGGCGCCCTCGGCTTCCAGGGCGGCCACGGCAGCGGCGTCCATGTCGAAGACTGGGCATTGATGCCCCGCCCGCAGCAATCTGCGAGCGATATTGCCGCCCATCCGGCCCAGGCCGATCACCGCCAGTTGCATGCGCCTCGCCTCCCCAAACGCGACCCTCCTATCCCGCGGCGCTTGGCGCTGTCCATCGGCCGTGGTGCAGTGGGCGAAAGGAGAACGCCCGTCGATGAAAACCCTGCCCGCCACCGGCCGCGCCTGGCCGGAGCTCGAAGCCGAACTGCAAGCCGCAAAGGCGCGCGACTACAGCTGGCGCCAGGGCCGCATGGCGGTGTTCTTCTACTACCTCGATGAGGCGCTGGAGGCGGTGCAGAAGCAGGCCTACCTCGCCTATTTCACCGAGAACAATCTGGGCCAGCGCGCCTTCCCCAGCCTGGCCAGGCTGGAGCGCGAGGTGGTGGAGATGGGGCTCTCGCTGATGGCCGCCCCGCCCGGCGCCGGCGGCACCTTTACCAGTGGCGGGTCGGAGAGCATTTTTCTCTCCCTGCTGGCGGCGCGGGAGCGGGCGGGGGTGGAACGCCCCAATATCGTCATCCCCGACACCGCGCATCTCACCTTCGACCGCGCCGCCTGGTATCTCGGCATCACCGTGCGCCGGGTGCCGGTAGGCCCCGATTTTTCCGCCGATGTGCCGGCCATGGCGGCGGCGATCGATGCGCGGACCATCGCCCTGGTCGGCTCGGCACCCAACTACCCCTATGGCACCATGGACCCGATCGGCGCCCTGGGCGCGCTGGCATCGGAAAAGAACCTTTGGCTGCATGTCGATGCCTGCGTGGGCGGGTTCCTCTCGCCGTTTCTGGGCCGGCTGGGGCATGCGCTGCCGGCATGGGATTTCTCGGTGCCGGGGGTCTGCGCGATTTCGGCCGATATCCACAAGCACGGCATGGCGGCCAAGGGCGCCTCGCTGCTGCTGGTGCGGGAGGAGGGCTGGCGCGCCCATCACCGCTTCGAAAGCCAGGCCTGGGCGCGCGGGCCCTATGTCGCCTACACCGCCCAGGGCACCCGCCCGGGCGGTGCCGTGGCGGCCGCCTGGGCGGTGATGCAGTATCTGGGCGAGGCCGGCTACACCCATGCCGCTCGGCGCATCATGGATGCCAAGACGCGGATGGTGGCGGGGATCGAGGCGATTGACGGCCTCGCGGTGCTGCGGCCCAGCCCGCATGCCATCTTCGTCTTCCGCCCCACCGACCCGGGGCTGGAGGTCGGCCGCATCGCCGCCGCGATGAATGCGCGGGGCTGGCTGCCGGGGCAGATGGCGGGCGGCGCGGGCCTGCATTTCCACCTCAACCCCATCCACGACACGGTGGTGGATGAGTATCTGCAACACCTCCGCGCCGCGGTGGAGGAGGCCCGCGCCGGCGCGGGCGAGGTGATGGCGGCGGGAAGGGTCTACTGATAAAACCCCGCCCATGAACTGGATCAGTGAATGGGCCCTGCCCAAGATCAAGACGCTCTTCGGCGGCTCTCGCGAGGTGCCGGAGAATCTCTGGCACAAATGCCAGAGCTGCGAGCAGATGGTCTTTCACCGCGATCTCGAGCGCAACCTGCGGGTCTGCACCCATTGCGGCCATCACGAGCGGGTGGCCGCGCGCGCCCGCATCGACATGACGTTGGATGATGGCTGGCAGAAGATCGAACTGCCCCGCGCGCCGGCCGACCCGCTGCGCTTCCGCGACCAGCGCCGCTACAATGAGCGCCTGCGCGATGCCCAGGCGAAATCGGGCATGGATGACGCCGTGGTGGTGGGCCATGGCGCGATCGAGGGCCATCCCGCCGTGGTCGCCGCCTTCGAGTTCAGCTTCATGGGCGGCTCCATGGGCGCCGGCGTGGGCGAGGCGCTGGTCGCCGCCGCGCGCCTCGCCGTGCTGCAGGACGCGCCGCTGATCGTCTTCACCGCCTCCGGCGGCGCGCGCATGCAGGAGGGCGCGGTGAGCCTGATGCAGATGCCGCGCACCGTCATCGCCACGCGCATGGTGAAGGAGGCCGGGCTGCCCTTCATCGTGGTGCTCTGCGACCCCACCACCGGCGGCGTGACCGCCAGCTTCGCCATGCTGGGCGACATCCAGATCGCCGAGCCCGGGGCGCTGATCGGTTTTGCGGGTGCGCGCGTCATTGAGAGCACGGTGCGGGAAAAGCTGCCCGAGGGGTTCCAGCGCGCCGAATACCTGTTGGCGCACGGCATTCTCGACATGGTGGTGAAGCGGGGCGAGATGAAGGCGATGCTGGCACAGGTGATCAGCCTGCTGCGGGTGGCCGATGTTCCGCCCGCGGCCAGCCAGGCCGCGCTGCCGGCGCCGGCGTGAACGACCGCAAATGAATGAACGCAAGGGCCTGGGCGGCCGCTCCGCCCCGGTGATCGAGCGGCTGCATGCGCTGCATCCCCGGCTGATCGACCTCAGCCTGGGCCGGCTGGAGGCGCTGCTGGGCCGGCTGGGGCACCCTGAGCGGCGGCTGCCGCCGGTGCTTCATGTCGCCGGCACCAATGGCAAGGGCAGCACCTGCGCCTTCCTGCGCGCGATCATCGAGGCGGCGGGGCAGCGCGCGCATGTCTTCACCTCGCCGCACCTCGTGCATTTCCATGAGCGCATTCGCCTGGCCGGAAGCCTGGTCGATGACGACGCGCTGACCGAGGCGCTGGAGGAGACCGAGGCCGCCAATGCGGGTGCCGCCATCTCCGTCTTCGAGGTCATCACCGCGGCGGCTTTTCTTCTGTTTGCCCGCGTGCCGGCCGATGCGCTGGTGCTGGAGGTGGGGCTGGGCGGGCGCTTCGATGCGACCAATGTGGTGGCGCGGCCGGTGGCGACGGCGATCACCTCGATCTCCATGGACCACATGGATTTCCTCGGCGATACGCTGGCGAAAATCGCCTTCGAGAAGGCCGGGATCATCAAGCCCGGCGTGCCCTGCGCCACGGGTTTCCAGGCGCCCGAGGCGATGACGGTGCTGCGCGCGGTGGCGGCCGAGCGGGGTGCGCCCCTTCTGGCGCGCGGCGCGGATTGGGCGATGGATGACCACGGCTATAACGGGTTGTCGCTGCCGCCGCTGGGGCTTCCCCCTCTTGGATTAACTGGCCCGCATCAGCGCGACAATGCCGGCATCGCCATCACCGCGCTGCGGGCCTGGGGGCCGGAATGGCTGGATGACGGCGCGATCCAGCGCGGCGTGGCCAGGGCGGAATGGCCGGCGCGCATCCAGCACCTGCAGGGCGCGCTGGCCGCGCGGGTCGCGCCGCATGAGCTCTGGCTGGATGGCGGCCACAACCCCGGCGCGGGCGCGGCGCTGGCGGCGCATTTTCCGCAATGGTCGGACAAGCCGCTGCACATCCTGGTGGGGATGAAGGCGGGCAAGGGGGCGGAGGGCTTTCTCGCGCCGCTGCTGCCCTTCGCCACCACGCTGCTGGCGGTGCGCGAGCCGGGGCAGCATTTGGCGATGGAGCCGGAGGAGATCGTGGCGGCCAGCGGCGGCGTGGCGCGGCTGGGCGGCACGGTGGAAGAGGCGCTGGCCATGCTGCCGCACGCCCCCCCGGGGCGGGTGCTGGTCTGCGGCAGCCTTTATCTGGCGGGCGAGGTTCTCAAGGCGGATGCGGCCTGACGGCCCGGCGCGCTTTCAACAGCGCCCAGGCGCGCAGATCGACCACCGCCTTGACCGTCGCCGCCAACACCAGCGCACAGAGCACGGCCTTGGACAGTGTGCCCATCGTGCCCTCGACCAGCACCGCATGCACCACGGTGCCGACCACGATCACCACCGCCAATGCGGTGTGACCCAGGCGAAAGCTGCGCACCCGCAGACGCCGGCGCAGCGCCACCAGCACGGCCGAGGCGAAGACCGCCCACATCGCCACCACCCCCCACACCGAAAAGGGCGTGGGTGAATCGAAGACCAGCGCGTCGATCACATCCGGCGGGCTGGTCCAGAACAGCCCCGCGACATGCGCCACCACCATCACCACCAGCGCCACCCCCACCCAGCGATGCACCCGCCGCCCCGGCACCCCCGGCAGCATGCCGCCGACCAGCAAGGGCTGCAGCAGGATCAGCGCCAGCCCGACCACCCCGGCGAAAGCCGCGCCGATATAGACCGGGTCGCGCCAGGCCAGCAGCGGCGATGTCGCGGCCACCACCAGCGGCACCGCGATGGCGATGGCCAGCGCGGCCCAGATCAGCGGGGCGCGCACAGGCTCAGGCGGGCAGCAGCACGAAATGCGCGCTCAGGCTGGTGTCGCGCGCGGAGGGCAGGATGGGGCGCAGGAACACGGTCTGGAAGCCCGCACCCTCATAGGCGAGGTGGCCATGCGGCTGGCCGAAGGTCGGCACGATCTGCGGCATTTCGAGGCGGAACACGCCGTCGGGGCCGGTGAGGGTGGCGCCGTGGGAGTGCGGCTCATGCTCCCGCCCGTCGGTGGTATGGGCCCAGATCTGGATGCGGATGCCGGACAGTGGCGCACCGTCGCCGGCGCGGCGCACCGTGCCCGACATCCAGAAGCCGCCCTTGCCGATGCGGCTGACGATGGGCGCGCCGGGGAGGTAATTATTGGCGCCGCCGCGCATGGTGGGCGTGGCGGCCAGGCCCTGGGCGCGGGCCAGGGCGGGCGTCAACAAGGCGGCGGCGGCGAGGATGCCGCGGCGGGATGCGGGCTGCTGGGTCAAGGCGGTCGCTCCTGTCGATGGGCCGAGAGAATGTGGTGCGCCGGGTGGTGCCTGCATCACCCCCCCCGGCGGAAATTGCGCGGGTTCACCGCCTGGAATAGCCCCACGCCCCGGCGCAGAGCGCCACCGCCAGCAACCCGAAGCCGGCGCGATAGGCGATGTCGGGCCGCCCCGCCGGCCCTTCGGGCCACCAGCCGACCACGAGGCCGACCAGGATGGGCAGCGCCGCACTGCCCAGCACCTGCGCCAGGTTCAACGTGGTCGCCGCGCGCCCGGCCATGTGGTCCGGAAAAAGTTCCCGGTTCTCCGCCACCACCAGCACGGGGTAGCCCGAGGTCAGGCAGAGTGCGACCAGCAGCGCGGTGGCGCCCCACAATGGCAGCCCGGGCAGCAGCGCCAGTGCCGCCAGGCAGGCGGCCGTGGCCAGGGCGCTGGCCACCACCGTCACCCGGCGGCCAAAGCGGCGGGACAGCCCCGGCACCACCAGCAGCCCCACCGGCAGCCCCAGCACCATCGCCAGCAGCACCTTTCCGCGCGCCGTCGCGTCCAGCCCATGCACATCGGCGAGATACGGCCCGGCCCAGACCGCCAGCACCGTCGCCATGGCGGCATAGGCGACGAGATGCATGCTCAGCAGCCGCCCCAGCCCCGGCGTGGCCCAGACGGTGAATTGGCCCAGCAGGGCCTGCCACAGGGTCTCGCTGGGCCGGGCGACCGGCTCGGGTGCGTCGCGCACGCCCCACCACCACAGGCCCAGCATCACCGTCATCAGCCCGGCCACGCAGAGCATCGCACCCCGCCAGCCCAGCCCCAGCGCAAGAAACGCCAGCGGCGCCCCGGCCAGCAGCAGCCCGCCCTGGCTGAGGGCGAAAACCCGCGTCAGCATCGCCGTCCCCGCCGCGCCGCGCTGCCAGCGCGTGCTGAGCACCACCGCCGACATGAAACTGGCCGAACAGCCCAGCCCCACCATGAATCGCGCGAGCCAGAGCTGGGTGGCGTTCTGCGCCGCGGCCTCGGCAATGGCGCCGAGGATGGCCAGGACCGACAGCCCCGCCACCAGCCGGCGTGGGCCGATGCGGTCGAGAAAGATCCCGACCGGGATCTGCGCCGCCAGCAGCGCCGCGAAGAACGCGCTGCCGGCGGCCCCCAGCGCGGCCGGGGACATCCCCAGCTCCACCGCGATATCCGGCCCCAGCGCGCTGAGGCTGGCGCGGTGCAGCTGCGACATCCCCGTCATCGCCGCCGCCAGCAGGCCGACGCGCGCAATGGTGGTCACAGCGATACGCCCAGCGTCTCGCGCAATTGCCTGGCACCCTCGGGCGAGAGGGTGAGGCGGCGGCGGTCGAGCGGGTTGTCCGCGCGCGGCTGCAACCGGCGCAACCAGCCGCGGCCCAGAAACTCCTGCGCCATGGCCGCGCCGAGGGGGCCGGCGAGATGCGGCCGGCGCTCCGACCAATCCATGCAATCCCGCCCCGCGCAGGCGGCGATGCCCAGGCGCGCCGCGCCCTCGGCGGTGCATTCCCAGCCGCCGGCGGCGGGCGCGATCAGGCCTTGCGCGCGCAACCCTTCATGCAGCGCCACGCCCAGCCGTCCGGCCACATGATTCCAGCACAGGCGGGCACTCCGAAAAACCTCGCCATGCGGCCAGGGCGCGCGGCTGTGCCGGGCCTGCAACCCGCCCAGGGTTTCGAGCAGATGCGCCACCTCCTCCCCGGCCAGGCGGAAATAGCGGTGGCGGCCCTGCTGGTGCATCACGATCAGCCCGCCATCGACCAACCGGGAAAAATGTTCGGTGGCGGTGGAGGGCGCCACGCCGGCCACCCGGGCGAGCTCGCCCGCGGTCAAGGCCTCGCCAGGCAGGAGGGCCGAGAGCATGGCGGCGCGGGCCGGGTCGGCCAGAAGGGCGGCGGTGGCGGCGAAACCTGTCATGCCGTCACCCTACCCCGGCGGCGCGCGCAATGCTTCGGCCACGACCGAACGAAGTGCCCGCAGCGCGGCCTGGCTGCGCAGGCCCATGCGGATCACCCCCGGCAGGTCCCCGGGCCGGCGCAGCAGGGCGCGCATGACGCGAAGCGGCGCGGGGTTGCCCTCTTCGTCCAGCCCCTCGGCGGCGGCGGGGGGCAGGGTTTCGCCGGCGGTATCGGCCACCGCGCGCAGCACGGCGAAGGGGATTCCGGCCCGCGCAATCACCGCACTTTCCATATCCACCGCGGCGGCGCCGGTGCGGGCGTGCAGCGCGGCCTTCTCGGCCGGCGAGGCGATCACCCGATCGGCGCCGGCGATATCGGCCAGAACAGCGCCGGTGGCGGCGGCCAGCGCGGCACTCCAGGCGGCATGGGCGGGCCAGCGCGCCTCGGCCACCACATCGCGCGCCACCAGCAGCGCACCGGGGCGCAGGGCCGGGTCCAGCCCGCCGGCGATGCCGAAGCTCAGCACCCGTGACGGCCGCAATTCGGCCAGGGCCGCGGCCAGTTTTTCCGGGTTGGCGGCGGCGTTCAGCACGGCGGTCCCGGGCGGCAGCAGCGCCGCCTCGGCGGAAAAGCCCACCACCACCAGCAGGGTCACGGGTTGGGCGCCATGTCCTTCCAGGGTGCGGCGCGCTCATAGCCGGCGGCGGCCTGGAGCAGCAGCGTCTCCTGCCAGGCCGGCGCCACCAGCTGCAGGCTGAGTGGCAGGCCGGTGGAGTGCAGCCCGCTCATGATCGTCACCGCCGGGTGGCCGGTGACGTTGAAGGGCGTGCGGGCCTGGCGGGGATAGGTGCGCTCCACCGTCTCGGTGTCGTCGATCCGGCAGGCCGGGTCCATGCTGCTGGCGGTGAGCAGCAGGTCGACATGATTGAAGGCTTCCAGCACGGCCTGGACCATCTCGCCCCGGCGGCGCTGCGCCTGGACATGGTCGGTGGCGCTGACGAATTGGCTGGGCAGCAGGCGGCGGCGGGTGACGCCGGCGTATTTTTCCGGGCTGGTCTTCAGCCAATGCTCGTGGATGGCGCCGGCCTCGGCATAGAGAATGGTGCGATTCACCGCCCCGAACTCTTGTAAACGCGGCAGGGTGATGTCGGTGAGGATGGCACCCTCGGCCGCCATCACGCGGGCGGCTTCATCGAGTGCCGCCGCCATTTCCGGGTCGGCCGGTTGGTCGGTTTCGTGGAAGTGGCGGACATAGCCGATGCGCAACCCCCGCAGGCCCTTGTGCAGCCCCGCCGTGTAGTCCCCACCCGCCATCACGCCGAGCAACAAGGAAGAGTCCTCCACCGTGCGGGTCAGCGGGCCGACATGGTCCAGCGAGAAGGCCAGCGGGAACACGCCGTCGCGCGGCACCAGCCCATAGGTCGCCTTCAGCCCGACCAGGCCGCAATGGCTGGCGGGGTGGCGGACGGAGCCGCCGGTGTCGGTGCCCAGGGCGGCCGGCAGCATGCGCGCGGCCACGGCGGCGCCGGAGCCCGAGGAGGAGCCGCCGGGGTGATGGTCGCGGTTCCAGGGGTTTCGCGCCGGCGGGAAGGGCAGGTCGAAGGCCGGGCCGCCGATGGCGAATTCATGGGTGGCGAGCTTGGCCGGGAAAACCGCGCCGGCCGCGCGCAGCCGGGTGATGACCGCCGCATCGGCCGCCGCCACATGGTCCAGCCGCTGCGCGGAATGGCAGGTGGTGGGCAGGCCGGCGATGTCGATGATGTCCTTCACGCCGATGGGGATGCCGTGCAGCGGGCCGCGCGGGGCCTCGTCATCCAGCTTTTTCGCGGCGGCCTTGGCGTCATCCGCCATCAGGCGGATGCAGGCGTTGAGGCGGGGTTCGACGTCGGCGATGCGGGCCAGGCAATCGGCCAGGAGTTCGCTGGGCGAGAGGGTTTTGGCGGCGATGCGGCGGCTGGCCTCGGCCAGGGAAAGGGTATGGGCGCTCATGGCCGGCGGCCCAGGCTATAGGCCGGGACCGGCTCCACCGCCGGATTCTGGGCGCGCGGCAGATTGGCCTTGTGCGCGGCCAGCGTGGCCAGCGCGTCCAGCACATCGGCGCGGTGGTTGGCCCAGGCTTTTTCCAGCCCGGCCGCGATCGCAAGGGTTTCGGCGGTTTTTTCGTCCATGGGGCGGAGTCTAGAGCATGATGCGTTGAGGCGGAATCGCCGAAATCGCTGAATCATCTCTCAGCAACGGCCAGGGCATGCGCAGTGAACGCATGTGAACGCAGCATGGCCTGGTGCGGCTGGCGAAAAAAGGAACGGGGGCGGCGACCCTTTTGGGGGGGAAGGTGTAGGAAAGGCCGCCACCCCCGCCAAGTTCCGCGGGCCCCGTAGAAGGGGGGCCGGCGTGTCCGGGAGAGACAGGAAGCCGCGGGAGGATGGCGGCTTCCAAGGCGAGTCGTAGCGCCTGGACTGTGAAGCAACGCTTTATGCCGGACCGGGTTGCAGGGTTTTTTGTGCCGGCGGGGTTCGCGGCTGGATGGCGCCGGCCTGAGCCCCTAAACAGGAGCATGCTCCCGCTCCAAGGCCTGAAGATCGTAGAACTGGGCCACTACATCGCCGCCCCCTTCGCCACCCGGCTGCTGGCCGATCTCGGCGCCGAGGTCATCAAGGTGGAGCCGCCGGAGGGCGACCCGGTGCGGGGCTGGGGCTCCACCCATCAGGGCCATCCCGTCTGGTTCTCCGTCCATGGCCGCAACAAGCTGAGCGTGACGCTGGACCTGAAATCCGCCGAAGGGCAGGCGAAGGTGCTGAAGCTGGCCGGCCGCGCCGATGCGCTGATCGAGAATTACCGGCCGGGCTATCTCGAACGCGTGGGGCTGGGCCCGGCGGCGCTGCATGCCGCCAACCCCAACCTGATCATCGCCCGCGTCTCGGGCTATGGCCAGGACGGGCCGTATCGCGACAAGCCGGCCTTCGGCGCGATCGGCGAGGCGATGGGCGGCCTGCGCCACCTCACCGCCAACCCCGGCCAGACCGCGCTGCCGCCGCCGCGCTGCGGTGTCTCGATCAGCGATGATCTGGCGGGGATGTATGCCGCCATGGCGGTGGTCAGCGCCTGCTGGGGGGTGAAGAACGGCAATCATGCCGGGCGGATCGTGGATCTGGACCTGGTCTCCAGCGTGTTCTCGCTGATGGAGGGGATGCTGCCGGAATACGGGCTGTTCGGCTGGGTGCGGCAGCCGCAGGGGGCGGCGATCAAGACCGCCGCGCCCACCAACACCTATCTCTGCGCCGACGGCAAATGGCTGTGCATCGCCGGCAATTCGGACCTGATCTTCAAGCGGCTGATGGGGGTGATCGGCCAGCCGGCGATGGCGGCCGACCCGCGCTTCGTCAGCAACTCAGCGCGCTGCGAGAATGTGGCCGAGCTGGATGCCGCCATCTCCGCCTGGACCGCGACCTGCAGCTCCAAGCAGGCGGAAGAGGCGCTGGATGGCGCCGACGTGCCCTGCTCGCGCCTCTACGACATGAAGGATTGCGTGGAAGACCCGCATTTCCAGGCACGCGAGCTGGTGATGGAGGTGGAGGACCCGCTGCTGGGGCGCGTGCTGCATCCGGCGGCGCCGTTCAAGTTCGACGGGGTGTCCAGCCGCGACATGGTGCGCTGGACCGGGGCGGCGCCGGGTGCGCATAACGACCACGTGTTCGGAACGCTGCTCGGTGATCCCTGATTCAGCGCCTGTTGCCGTGGTCCGTGGAGGCCTGCCACTCGGACACCATCTCCGGCCCGCAGCGGTCATAGGCGATGCCCCAGATCGCCTCACGCAGGCCCTCCTTGCCGTCGGGCGCGGGGTCCTGGTCCTTCAGCCGCTTCAGTTCCGCCTCGAGAAGGGCCTTGATGTCGTCGGAGTGCGACTTGGTGCGTTCCAGCAACTCGCCTTCCAGGGACGAGAAGTAGTGGGGATAGCCGGCGATATCCTTGAAGAATTGCCGCTCGGCGATGCGCGCATCGCGACGGGCGCGCGCCCGCCGGTCGTTGATCTGGCTCAGCAGCCAGTTGGTGCTGGCCTGGTAGATCGGTTCGAGCGACAGGGTGAGCGCGCCGAAGGTGGCCAGACGCAGCCGCACGATCGCCATCAGCGAACCGCCGACCACCGCGCCGGTCAGAAATTCGTTCTTCTGCAGGTCGACCTGGAAGGCGTCCTTCGCCCAATCCGGCCAGGTCACCAGGATGAGGAAGACCGCGGCCCCGCACAGCCCCCAGCCGCAGAAGAAGACCCAGCCAGCCCGATGACCGGCGATGGCGGTGCCGTGGATCCGCCCGATGCGCTTATGCGCCTCCGCCTGGGCATCGAGGCCGGTGACGATCGCAGCCAGCAGAAAGGCCAGCGCGGCGCCGCCGGCCGTCACGCCCCCGCTGCCTTAGAAACCACGCCAGCCGGCCGGCCCCGTGCTGAGCTCGACCGCGTCGCCCGCCGGGCCGGCGGAGGCGGCCTCGAGATAGGCGGTGATTGTGCCGAGCGACTCCCGCCGCGTCGGCGCCGGCGGCAAGGCCGCGACCTGTTCCTCCAGGCTTTCCACCCGCAGCGCGCCCTGCTTGACCAGCTGAGCCAGGCCGGCCGGATCGAAGGCATGGCCGAGTCTGGCCCGCAGCTCGCTGAGGCTGAGCGCCCCGGCGGCGCGGATCGTCGTTATGATGGGCTCGAACGACATGACACATTTTCCAAACGATGGTTGTTGCTAGCATATCGGTGTCGACAACATCCATATAAAGAGTGCCGACTTTCCACTAACATGGAGAATCGACCATGATCGAGCTCAGCGAGGTCTCCCCGCGCGACGGCTTGCAGCCGGTGAAGAATTTCGTCCCCACCGCGGTCAAGATCGCCCTCGTCCGCAAGCTCCATGCGGCGGGGCTGCGGCGCATGGAGGTCGGCAGCTTCGTCTCGCCCAAGGCCATCCCGCAAATGGTCGACACCGGCGAGGTGCTGCGCGCGGCCCTCGAACTGGAAGGGCTGGAATCCACCGTGCTGGTGCCCAACCGGCGCGGCTTCGACGCCGCCTTGCAGGGCGGCGCGCATCGCCTGGGCTACTTCATGTCCGCCACCGAGGCGCACAACCAGGCCAACCTCAACCGCAGCCTGGAGGATGGCGTGCGGGAATTGTCCGCCCTGGTGCGCGACACGCCGGCCGACAAGAAAATCCGCTTCAACATCTCCTGCGTCTACCACTGCCCCTTCGAGGGCGTGGTGCCCGAAGATGCCGTGGCCCGGCTGGTGGACCGCATCGCGCCGCTGCATCCCACGATGGAAATCAGCCTTTGCGACACCACCGGCAATGCGGCGCCGGACCAGGTGCGCCGGGTGATGGGCCGCGCCATTCGCGAACACGGCCCGCGCTTCGCCTTCCATGGCCACGACACCTACGGCATGGGCGTGGCCAATACCGTGGCCGCCTATGAGGCGGGCTGCCGGGTCTTCGACGCCGCAGCGGGCGGCATCGGCGGCTGCCCCTATGCCCCGGGTGCGACGGGCAATGTGGCGATGGAGGATGTGGTCTGGGCCTTTTCGCGCATGGGTGTCGAGACCGGCGTGCATTGGGGCGGGCTGCTGGAGGCGGCGGATTATGCCGCCGCCATCGAGGGCGCGACCCCCGGGGGCCGCATGCGCGGGGTGCCGGCGGCGCGCGCGGCCTGAGGGCGGCGCGGAACGTCAAGCCGCGTCGATCGGGATCCTGATGTAACGGATGCCATTGCCCTCCGGCTCCGGCATGGCGCCGGCGCGCAGGTTGACCTGCACGCTGGGCAGCATCAGCCGCGGCATGGCCAGCGTGGCGTCGCGGCCGCGGCGCAGCGCGGTGTATTCCGCCTCGCCCACACCGTCATGCACATGGATGTTTTTCGCGCGCTGTTCCGCCACCGTGGTTTCCCAGGCGAAGGCATCGCGCCCCGCCGCCTTGTAGTCGTGGCAGACCATGATGCGCGTGGCCGGCGGCAGGGCCAGGATGCGCTGGATGGAGGCATAGAGCATGGCCGCATCGCCGCCGGGAAAGTCGCAGCGGGCGGTGCCGGAATCGGGCATGAACAGCGTATCGCCGACGAAGACGGTATCGCCGATGAGATAGCTCAGGCTGTCCGGCGTATGGCCGGGGGTGGCCAGCACCTCGCCCTTCAGCGTGCCGATGGAAAAGCGCTCGCCATCACTGAAGAGATGGTCGAAGCGGGCGGTTTCCAGGCCGAAATTGAACAGTTTTCCCAGATTGCGCTCGACCTCGACCACCCCCGCGCCGATTCCCAGCCGCCCGCCCACCGCCGCGCGCAGCGTGGTGGCGCCGGAGAGATGGTCGGCATGGATATGGGTCTCCAGCACCCATTCGCAGGTCAGCCCCGCCATCGCCGCCAGCACCGGGCGCAAGGGCTTGTCAGAGGTGTGGCCGGTGACGGGATCAAAACCCAGCACCGGATCGATCACCGCGCAGGAAGCCGTGGTGGGGCAGACCACCAGATAGGTGATCGTGCCGGTCTCGCCGTCATGGAAACCCTGGACGCGCATAGGGATACATTACCACCGGGGTGGCGCGGGACAAAGCGAAATCAGGCCGGCGGGGCGGGGCCGACATCATCCTCCGCCGCGGCCTCCGGCCGGCCATGGCGCATCCGGCCGCGCGACAACTCGGACACCACGCCATGCATGGTGTTGAGTTCCTGCTCGGTGATCTCGCCGCGCTCGAACCAGTGGCGCAGGTTGCGCACCATGCCCGGCCGCTTGGGCGCATTGCGCAGGAAGCCGCAGGCATCCAGCTCCTCGATCAAATGCCCCATGAAATTGTCGAGCTGGCCCTTGGTGGCCGGGGCCGTGCGGTGGGTCTGGAACTGGCGCGGCGGCGTGGCTTCCTGCGCCATCCACCACTCGTAGCTCAGGATCATCACCGCCTGCGCCAGGTTGAGCGAATTATGCGCGGGATTCAGCGGGTAGCGCACCAGCGTGTCCGCATGGGCCAGGTCATCGGCGGTGAGGCCGGCACGCTCCGGGCCGAAGAGCACGGCGGCGCGCAGCCCGCGGGCGTTCACGGCCCGAAAATCCTCGGCCGCGGCACGGGCATTGAAGACCCGGGTGATGACGTAGCGCGGCCGCGGGCAGGTGGCGAAAACCCGATGACAATCCGCCACCGCATCGGCCACCGTGTCATGCAACGTGCATTGCTCCAGGATGCGCTGCGAGCCCGAAGCGGTGCGGAAGGCGCGGGCCTGCGGCCAGCCGTCGCGCGGCGCCACCAGCCTGAGATGAAACAAACCGCCATTGGCCATGGCACGGGCAACCATGCCGATATTGTCGGCCAGCTGCGGATTGACCAGCACCACGATGGGCGTCTCGCCGGGGAGCGGGGCTAGGTCGGCACCGTCTTCGCGGCCGGTCATGAGGGGCGGCGCTGGTGGCCTTGGGAAGGGCTCTGCCCTCCCCAAACCCCACCCGCCAAGGGCCGAAAGGCCCTTGGAACCCGGGGGAAAGCCTGGGGGAGGGAGGGGGGCAGGCAGCGCCAGCCGCAGGCGTCGCGCGGGCTGCCCCCCTCCCTCCCCCAGGCTTTATTCATCACGGTCCAGGGGCGGG
>LNFM01000803.1_pt1 | contig 74648 bp, 76 predicted proteins | sample 596031 | NCBI WGS metagenome assembly LNFM01 (sample SAMN04254537, study PRJNA301005) | activated carbon metagenome | isolation source: dual media filters at the Ann Arbor, Michigan drinking water treatment plant | place: USA: Ann Arbor
TCAACGCCGCGACCGACACCTACGGCGACATGATCGAGATGGGTATTCTCGATCCGGCCAAGGTCACCCGTTCGGCGCTGCAAGCTGCAGCTTCGATCGGCAGCCTGATGATCACCACCGAAGCGATGATCGCTGAAGTGGCTGAAGAGAAAGGCGCTGGCGGCATGCCGGACATGGGCGGCATGGGTGGTATGGGTGGCATGGGCGGCATGATGTAAGCCAGCCCGACCTCCTGCAGGTCGCCGCAAGGCGACCTGTGCGCAGTCAAGAAAACCCCGTGCTCAGGCACGGGGTTTTTGCGTTTATGGGCTGCGGGTTTTGCTTAGCCCCAGCAGCGGGACAGGGGGCGAGCCTGCCGGGATGCAGGGCGCGCTTCGCTGCGGGTCAGCTAGCGTGCGCTGGGTCGCTGTAGACCGTTGGTCGCGAAGGCTGACGCAGGGGATTGCGCTGGTCTAGGGTAAGCAGACTATTCGGCTGTGCCATCAAGAGGTTGCAGAGGTGAAGTTAGAAATCGCACGAGGTTTATTCCTCGCTGGCGCGCTTACCGTAGCGTCGCTCGCCGCTGCTGCCTGGCAAGAGCCCGGCCCTCAAGTCATCAGCTTGAGCGACAAAGGCTACTGCCCGCTGCCGCTGCAAGCACGTGCGACTGAGCTGGTGCAGCCCGACCAGAGCCTGCTGCTGTTGATGTTCGGCCTGTCGCAGGGCGCCGGCTGATAGGCGCCGCCGCCGCGTAGGGTGCGCCGCGCGCAACACCACGCCCTGTGTTCTGCTGCCGATCACGCACTCAAACGCTGAGTCACCTCGTTCAGTTGCCCGGACAGCTCGTGCAGGTTCTGCCCGGCTTTTTCCGTGCGCTGCACGTTTTCCTGGTTAGCCGTGGCGATGGCGGTAATCTCGGTGAGGTTGCGCGAGATGTCCTCGGCCACCGAGGTCTGTTCTTCGGCAGCCGTGGCGATCTGCCGGTTCATGTCGCGAATAGCTTCCACCGCGCTGGTGATCAATTGCAAAGTGGCACCGGCGTTGGTTACCTGGGTGACCCCTTCCTCGCTGCGCTGCTGGCCACTTTCGATGGCGCGCACCGCGTTCACCGCGCCGGTTTGCACGTTGTCGATAATCTGATGAATTTCTGCGGTCGACTCGGCGGTGCGTTGCGCCAGGGTGCGCACCTCGTCCGCCACCACGGCAAAGCCGCGGCCCTGATCACCGGCGCGGGCCGCTTCGATGGCGGCGTTAAGCGCCAGCAGGTTGGTCTGCTCAGCGATGCCGCGAATCACGTCCAGCACCTTGCCGATGCGCCCGCTGTCGCTTTCCAGGCGGCGAATCACCTCGGAGGTGCTGCTGATTTCGTTACGGATACCGGTGATGGTGGCGACGGTAGCCTGCATCACGCTATCACCCTCGCGCGCGGCGTTGTCCGCGGCATCGGCGGCGCCAGCGGCTTCGGCAGCGTGGCGGGCGACTTCCTGGGCGGTGGCAGACATTTCCTGCATGGCGGTCGCGACCTGGTCGGTGCGCGAGAACTGCTCGCGGGTGCCCTGGGCCATTAGCGTGGCGATGGAGTTGAGCTCGCCGCTGGCGGTGTCCAGGTCGGCCGTGCTGCGCTTCAAGCGGGTGAAGGTGTCAGCCAGAAAATCACGCAGGATATTCGCCGCCACCGCTAGGTTGCCGAGTTCATCCTGGCGGCTTGAGTCGACACGCTTGCCGAAGTTGCCGTGGCTGAGCTGGGCGATGTGCTCGATCAGCTCGCGAATGGGGTTGATCAGGTTGCGGTTGATCAGCCACAGGCTGAACAGGGCGATAACCAATGTGGCAGCCAGCATCAGCGCGGTGCCGTAGGTGATGGTGCGTTCGGCTGAGGCATTGATCAGCACCGCCTGTTCCAGGCTGTGCTGGTTAAGCTCGGTTGCCAGGGCTTCCATCTGTTGTGCGGTGTTGCGGTCGATGCCAGAGACCGCTTTGTCACCGACTTTGGCGTCGGCGCCGGCGGCGATAAAGGCATCGCGACCTTTGCGGTAATTGACCCCGAGCGTCTGGTGTTCAGTGCGCAGGGTGTCGATCCGCGCCCTCAGCGCCGGGTCCTGGGCGACCAGCTCGGCGAGTGAACTCAGCGAGGTTTGCACCTTGCGCTCCTGCGCCTCGAACTGGCTCCAGTATTTGTCCAGTTGGGCCTTGTCGCTGCCGCGCAGCAGCACGTTCTTCCATTCCTGGACCTGGGTCTTGAAGTCCAGGTTGGTTGTTTCAATCAGTTTTGACGCCTGCAACGGGCCTTCGAGCAAGCCGCGATAGGCTTGCATGCCACTGGACAGAAAGCTGAAGCAGGCCAGGGCGGTGACCAGAATCAGCGCCAGGCTGCCGCCGAGCAGGGCGAGGATTTGCGCGCGTAACGATTTTTGCAGAAACATGGGGGTGCCCCTAGATGAAAGAAGGCGAGATGCCGGTGACGCAGAGCGCGTCGTGACTGCGAAAATCCTTCTCGACGGGTGACGCTTGATCAACTGCCACGGGCGCGCTGATCAACGCAGAGTATAGATCGGCGTTGCGGCTGCGTTCTTTAGTATGAACGTGCCGCAAGCGCCGTTGCTGGGGCTCAGACCACCCGCAGGTGGTTGTCCCACAGGCCAGCCGGCAGTTGCAGCGGGGTGGCGACGATTGTGGCTGTGCGGCAGTCGTAGAGGCGGCAACGGCCTTGGCCGGAGCTGACCACGAAACCTTCGGTCACCGCGCCTACGCCGGCGCAGTCGGGCAGGGGCGCGTCCAGGCGCAATTCGGCACTGTCCAGGTCCCAGATAAACACGCGGTTGCCGCGTGGTGCGGTCAGCGCCAGTAGGCGCAGGTCACTGTGGATGGCCACGCTGGCGGTGTATTGATGCATGTTGGCCCGCTGCGCCTCGCCCACTGGGAAGGCCTCGAAGGCCTGGCCCGGACGTTTGATCGCCAGCAGCGGTATGGCATCGCGGGCCTCGCCCATGTACTGCTGGCCGCTGACCACGGTGCCATCGCTGGCAACAGCCATGTGGCGCACGCTGTTCATGCGCTCAGGCAGGCGCTCCTGGCTGATCAGGCTGCCATCCCGGCGCATCAGCACCAAGCTCGACTCCATGGCGTCGAGGTTCATCTCCACGCGGCTGTCGGCCTCGGTGCGGATACCGCCATTGGCCACCACCAGGGTTTCGCCGTCCGGCAGCCAGAGCAGTTGGTGCGGGCCGATGCCGTGGGTCGACAGTTCATCGCGGCGAATCAGTTGCTCGCCCTCAAGGCGGTACACGCCGAGCACGCCACGGCCAGGGTCGCGGGTGTCATTCTCAGTGGCGTACAGCCATTCGCCGTCTTTGTGGAACAGCGCGTGGCCATAGAAATGCCGGTCCGCCGGGCTGTGCAGGGTTTGCAGCAGGCGCCCGTCGCGGGTGTCGATCAAGTAGCTCTCGGTGCTCGGCCGGCGGCCGACGAACAGCGCCAGCGGGCGTGTCGGGTGCGGCATGACGTCGTGGCAGCGCTCGTTCACCGGGGTGGCGAACACCTCTTGGCCGTCGAGGCTGTAGCCCACCGCATAGTGACGCCCGGCCGCATCGTTACGGGCTGACAGCAGCAGCGGCTGCGGCCCATGGCTGATCAGGGTCCAGCCGGCGAAGGCGCCTGCCGTCGCGCTGACGGCCAGTGCTGCGCTGCCCAGGCCAAGGAAGGTGCGCCGACTCAGCTGCATGACTCAGTCTCCGTCGTGGGCATTGAAGCCCAGCTGGATGCCCAGGGCTTTAGCCAGCTCCGCTTCGTGCAGGCGGTGCAGGGTGTTGAGGCTGTCGTACAGGGCATTGAGTTGAGCGCGGCCTTCTTCGTCAGCCACCAGCTCGCCCAGTGGACGCGGCAGGGCGGCCAGGCGCTGGCGGGTGTCGGCAAAGGCTTCGTCGATGCGCTGGCGCAGGGCGTCTTGGTCATCGCTCAGCAGGCGCTGGACGCCATTTTGCTCGGCGCCATGCCACATGCGTTCGGCGGTGGCCAGGCTGGCGGCGAGCATGGCCAGGCTGGCCTGACTGCGCCAGGCTTCAGCCTGGTAGGGCTGGGGCACGCCCTTGCTCTGGCGACCGAGCGGGGTGCCAAGCTTTTTCTTCAGGCCATCAAGGCCGCTGACCTGGGCGCGCAGCAGTTCCGCGACGGCTTCGGGCGCTTCGGCATAGCGGGCGTTGGGGAAAGTTTTCAGTTCGGCGGCCATGCCGTCTTTTGCTTGCCATTGCTCCAGCACCTCGGCCGAGAGCACCTGCTGGTGTTCGCTGATCGCCTGCAACAGCGGGCAATAGCGGGCCTTGGTGGCGGCATTGTTGAGGTCGATGCTGGCGTCGTAGAGCACGTATTCGTAGGCGGTCAGGCCTTGCACCACCACGCTGGCGTTATCCAAGTTGGCAGCCGTCAATTGTGGGGTACGGGTCAGCAGGGCTTCGACCTGGCGCGCGACCAGGTTCTTTTTGTCGGGCCAGAACTGCACCTGCCAGGCGCGGTTGCCTTCGGCCAGCGGGCCTACCTGCAAGGGCTGCAGACCGGCCCAGGCGCTTTGCGTGGTGAGAAATGCCTGGCGCGCGGCGGTGAGGTCCTGGCTGGCGTTGCAGAAAGCGTCGGCACTGGTGTCGAGCTGCTTGTTGGCTTCGTGCCAGGCGCTGTAGGCCGGCAGTATCACACCGTCGGCCAGGTCGGCGCTGAGGTGCTGCTGCGGGTCGGACGCGCTGCAGGCGCTGAGCGCCAGCGCGAGGGCAGCGAGGGAGAGCGGCGAGCGGATCATCGGAAGGCTCCTAGAGCGAATTGAGGAAGGCCAGCAGCGCGCTGCGCTCCTCGGCAGTAAAGGTCAGCACCTGCTGGCGGGCCGCTTCGGCCTCGCCGCCGTGCCAGAGAATGGCTTCGAGCAGGTTACGCGCACGACCGTCGTGCAGGAACTGGGTGTGACCGTTGACCTGCTCGGTGAGGCCAATGCCCCACAGCGGCGCGGTGCGCCATTCGCGACCCGTGGCGAGAAACTCGCTGCGCTGGTCGGCCAGGCCCGCGCCCATGTCGTGCAGCAGCAGATCGCTGTAGGGGCGAATCAGCTGGTTGGCCAGTTCCGGTTCTGCAGCATCGGCGGCAGTGGTAAACGTGGGGGTGTGGCAGGCGGCGCAGCCGGCCTGGTGAAACAGGTTTTTGCCGTGCAGCACGGCGGGTGAGTCGACATCGGCGCGTGCTGGCACGGCCAGGTTGCGGCTGTAGAACAGCACGCTGGCGAGCACGCTGTCGCTGACTTCGGGGTCGCCCCCGTGGGGCGCCTCGCGGCAAGCCGCCTGCGCATCGCTGCAGTTGTCACGCGGCACCAGGCTGCTGGTCAGGCCCATGTCGTGGGCGAAGGCGTGGGCGTTCTGCTGGTTGAGCGTGGGCTGGCCGGCTTTCCAGCCGAAGCGGCCGAGCACGGTGCGTTGCAGGGCATCGTCCCAGACCTGATTGGGGCGCCCGGAAATGCCATCGCCATTGCGGTCGTCCGGGTCGGCATTGGCCAGGATCGCCGCTTCGGGGATGGCTTCGAGCAGGCCCAGGCCGATCATCGGCGGGGCGATGCGCGCGGAAAAATGCGTGTCGGGGTGCAGTGGGCCGTAGCCCAGGCGGTCGACCTGCAGGTGCGGTTGGCGCAGTTCGACACGGCTGCCATCGGCAAATTCCACCTCGTGCAGGCTGTATTCCACGCGCACCCGGCCCTCGGGCGCCACGCCGGGGACGGCCATGTCCTGCAGCTGCGCGCCATAGGTGGGCTCGGGCACCACGCCGAGGCGCTCGAGGATCGCCGCATGCTCAATACCGGCCGGCAGCGACAGGCGCACCAGCATGGACGCGGCGCTGCGCGCATCCGGCCCCGGTGGGTGACCGCGACCGTCCTTGATATGACAGTTCTGGCAGGCGTTGGTGTTGAACAACGGACCGAGGCCGTCGCGGGCGATGGTGGTCGAGGGTGCGATGACCCAGGGATTACGGAAAAAGCTGTTACCCACGGCAAAGTCCAGGCGGCGCATGGGCGGCAGGTTGGCCGAGGGCAGGGAGAAGGCGTTGTGGTCGCGCTTGAACACGCTGGTGCTGCCACCTGCCAGGGCCTCGCCGGGCTCGGCCGCGCTGAACTTCGGGCTGTCATCGCATGCCGTCAGGGCCAGGGTCAGGAGCAGACCGGTGAGCACCGGTACGCGACGGAACAACGCTGGCATCGACTTTTATCCGCACGGAGGAATTTAGGGCGGTAATCTTAGCAGGCTAAGGGCCTTTAAATAAGATGGATTTGCGTTATCAATGCGGGGCGCAATTGTCGCACCCCGGCGCGCGCCTACCCCGTTTCGCAGGCAAAACGGGAACAGGCTTCCAGGTGCTTCAGGCGCGGGCCTGTGCCTGGGGTTTGCTTTCGCTGCTCTGGCGGCGCTGGCCGAGGTCTTCGACCTTGCGCTGTTTTTCGTAGAGGAAACTCAGCACAGCCTGGCGGTACTGGTTGTAGCGCGGGTCGTTGGCCAGGGCGATGCGGTTGCGCGGGCGCGGCAGGTCGATGTGCAGGATTTCGCCGATGGTCGCGGACGGCCCGTTGGTCATCATGACGATGCGGTCGGAGAGCAGCACGGCCTCGTCGACATCGTGGGTGATCATCATCACCGTGTTGTGCAGCTCGCCCTGGATGCGCATCACCTCGTCCTGCAGGTGCGCGCGGGTCAGGGCGTCGAGGGCGCCGAACGGTTCGTCGAGCAGCAGCACCTTGGGCTCCATGGCCAGGGCGCGGGCGATGCCGACACGTTGCTTCATGCCGCCGGAAATCTCACTGGGGCGCTTTTGCAGCGCGTGGCTCATGTTGACCATGTCGAGGTGGCGCAGCGTCCATTCCTTGCGCTCGGCGCGGCTCTTGCTGTGCTTGAACACCTTGTCCACGGCCAGGGCGACGTTCTCGTACACGGTCAGCCAAGGCAGCAGCGAGTGGTTCTGGAACACCAGGCTGCGGTCCGGGCCGGGGTCGCGCACTTCCTTGCCGTCGAGGATCACCACGCCGCTGCTGGAGTCGATCAGCCCGGCGACGATGTTCAGCACCGTGGACTTGCCGCAGCCGGAGTGGCCAATGATCGAGATGTACTCGCCGCGCTCCACGCGCAGGTTGATGTCGGCGAGTACGTGGGAGGAGACGCCATTGCGCTCGAAGCGCTTCTCGACGTGTTCGATGCTGAGGTAGGCGGTCATGGTGTTCTCCTTTAGCCGGCCGAGGTGCCGCGGGTGACGTACTGGCCGACCAGCGCGACCAGGCGGTCGAGCATGAAACCGACCACACCGACGTAGATGAGGGCGAGGATGATGTCGCTGATGCGCGAGGCGTTCCAGGCGTCCCAGATGAAGAAGCCGATGCCAACGCCGCCGATCAGCATTTCCGCGGCGATGATCGCCAGCCACGACAGGCCGACACCAATGCGCAGGCCGGAGAAGATGTAGGGCGCGGCGGCCGGCAGCATGATCTTGTGGAAGTACTCCAGGCCGTTGAGGCGCAGCACCTTGGCGACGTTGCGGTAGTCCTCGGGAATGTTGCGGATGCCCACCGAGGTATTGATGATGATCGGCCAGATCGCGGTGATGAAGATCACGAAGATCGCCGAGGGATGGCTGTCCTTGAAGCCCGCCAGGGACAGTGGCAACCAGGCCAGGGGCGGTACGGTGCGCAAAATCTGGAACAGCGGATCGAGACCGCGCATGGCCCAGGTCGACTGGCCGACCAGCACGCCCAGGCTGACTCCGGCGATCACTGCCAACAGGTAGCCGTAGGCAACCCGCTCCAGGCTGGCGAGCATCTGCCAGGCCAGGCCCACGTCATTACCACCGTTGTCGTAGAACGGGTGGATGATCAGCTCCCAGGTGTCGCTGACCACCTGGGTAGGCGGCGGCAGCGCGGCGTCCGGGCCGCTGCAGAGCATCTGCCAGATCAGCAGCAGGGCGCCGCCGATCAGCACGGGCGGCAGGGTGCGCTGCATCAGGTAGTCACGCACACGCTCGTACCACTGTGGCGTACGCGGGCCTGCACTGCTTGCCAGAACAGGCGCCTTGATCGGGTTGGCGGGAGCATTCATGGGCGTTTCCTCTGCTCAGGACAGGGCCTTGATGGTCAGGCTGTCGAGGTAGGCTTGCGGGTTTTCGGGGTCGAAGGTCTTGCCGTCGAAGAAGGTCTCGATGCCACGTGACGTGCTCGCCGGGATCTGCGCGGCCGGGACATTCAACTCGGCGGCGGCCTGGCGCCAGATGTCTTCGCGGTTGACCTGGTTCACTAGGGCCTGGCTGTCGAAGCCTTGGGGCAGATAACCCCAGCGGATGTTCTCGGTGAGGAACCAGAGGTCGTGGCTCTTGAACGGATACGAGGCGAACTCGCTCCAGAAACGCATCAGGTGCGGACTGTTTTCCTCGATCCGGCCGGTGCCGAAATCGAAGGTACCCTGCAGGCGCGCCAGCAGGTCCTTGGCCGGGGCGCCGATCCAGCGACGCTTGGCGCAGATTTCTGCGACCTGGGCCTTGTTCGCCGGGTCTTCGCAGAACATTTGCGCTTCCATCACCGCCTTGAGCAGGGCGCGGGTGGCCTTGGGGTTGGCGTCGACGTAATCGGCACGCAGGCCCAAGGCCTTTTCCGGGTGGTTCTTCCACAGCTCGCCCGTGGTCACGGCGCTGTAGCCGATGCCCTGGTTGATCAACTGGGCGTTCCACGGCTCACCCACGCAGAAGGCATCCATGCTGCCGACCTTCATGTTGGCGACCATCTGCGGGGGCGGCACCACTAGGGTTGGCAGGTCCTTGTTCGGCTCGATGCCGCCAGCGGCCATCCAGTAGCGAATCCACAGGTCGTGGGTGCCGCCGGGGAAGGTCATGGCGGCAGCCGTCTTTTTGCCTGCAGCGGCTTTGGCGGCCACCGCTTGTTTGAACGGTGCGGCATCCAGGCCGAGCTTGAGGTCGGCGTATTCCTTGCTGATAGAGATGCCCTGGCCGTTGAGGTTCAGGCGCGCCAGCAGGTACATCGGCACCGGCTGGTTGTTCGGGGTGATCTTGCCGGCGCTCATCAGGTACGGCATGGGCGTGAGGATGTGGGCGCCGTCGATGCCGCCGCTGCCGGAGCCGAGCACCAGGTTGTCGCGGGTGGTGCCCCAGGATGATTGCTTGAGCACCTCGACGCCGGTCATGCCGTGCTTGGCGAAAAAGCCCAGTTCATCGGCAATAAACAGCGGCGCGGCATCGGTCAGTGCGATAAAGCCGAGCTTGGCCTGCGTGGTTTCCAGGCCATCGGTGCCGGCTGCCCAGACCGCAGCGCTCATGCCCGGTGGCAACAGGCTGATGAGCGCACCGCCGCCCAGCAGGCCGAGCGATTGCTTGATAAAGGTGCGGCGCGGCTGGGCCACGTCGGTGATCTGCTCCGGCTTCTTTGGCGTGTCGTCCATCGTCGTTCTCCCAAAAGGCGCGCATAAAAAAACGGCGTCACCCTCACCGGGCAGCAAGGCCGCAGGAGGGTGGACGCCGTTGTCCAGAATTCGTTGTGCTAAGTCGCCCGCTTGCACGACTCGCAATAGGCTTTAGCAGGTTGTGTGCCACAACGCCGAAGGGCTGTTTTGCAACCGCCGCCGGTGCCTGTGGCGCCCCACCGAATTAGATAAAAAGCTTATTTAGATCAATGGGATGCCCTAGGTGGCCGATGTTCTCGGGCAGTTTGATCGCGCGCAGCGCCCCCGTTTATATCGGTAGCCAGCTCGGGACGCAGCTGTGCACGAATGCAGGGCGGATGCGCGCGCCGCTGCGCATCCGGGGTGCATCCGATGGGCTTAGGGGCGGCGCGGAGGGCGTGGGGCGGTTGTAGCGCCAGGCGCTTCCCGGAGCAGTGCCTGGGCCAGATCCACCAGGCGCATGCCGCGCTCCATCGCACGGCTGCGCAGGCGCACGTAGGCCTCTTGCTCGGTGAGCTGGGCCTCATCCATCAGGCGCTTCTTGGCGTGCTCGATGAGTTTGCGTTCATCGAGGGTCTGGCGCGCTTCCTTGAGTTCGTCGCTGACGCCCTGCAGGCGGTGGTTCTGCTCATGCAGCAAGTCCAGCACCGAGCGCGCGACCTGCTGGCCCAGGCCATCGCGCGGCGGGCTGTCGAGGCTGCTGCCCTGCACGCTGAACAGCACAGCCTGGCCGCTGCTGTGGTCCAGGTCGGCGAAGCGCTTGAGCAGGGTGCGGTGGTTTTCCAGGTCGGCGTGCGCCTGTTTGATGCAGCGCTGGCAGCGTTCAAGCAAGTCATCGGCGAGGTGGTTTTCCACCGCTTTCATGGCATCGATGCGCTGGGTGTTGAGCTCGAACCAGACTTCGCACAGCGCCGGCTCCACCTGCAGCCCACTGCGCGCAGTGTGTTCGGCGATGCCGCGCAAGCGGGCGATCTGCGCCTGGGTGTCACTGCCTTGCAGGGCGTGCCAGCGCTTGCGCGAATGGTGATCGGCGAACTCAGCAAAGGTGTCGAAGCAGCGCTCCTGGCCTTCACTGAGGTGCTGCAGGGTCTCGATCAGCGCCTCGCTGAAGCGCCCTGCCGAGAAGCCCGCCACGCCGGCCGCACGCTCCTGGCCGGCCAGCTCCTTGCCTTGCATAAAGTTGAACATGGCCACCAGGGCGCGGGTGATGCTCGGGTCGGCGGCAGTGTCGGCCGCCTCGAAGACCACCGCGAGCAAGCCCCCGATCAAGCGGGTGAAGGCGGCGGTGGCGGCTTTGCCATCGAGCTGATGGTCACGCACCCGGCGGCGTAAGCCGGGCAGGTCGTCCAGGGCGTGCAACACATAAGCGATGCGGTTGAATAGGCGGGCGCGGTCGGCGCTGCTGTGGCTGGGGTCGATACGCTCGAAACTGGCGCGCACCTGCTGCTCCACGGCCTGCGCTTCGCCAGTGTGGGCGTCGAGCTGTTCCAGGTAGTGGGATGCCTGGCCGCCGAGGTAGATGTTGCCGTAGCCACGCTCCTTCTGCAGGGCGTGGACCAGACGGCTGATGCAGGTGACCAGCTCGCAGGTCACTGCCAGGCTTTCCAGGCCCTGCAGCTCGCAGCGGCGGGCGGCGAGCATAAAAGCCAGGGCGGGGGGCATGGTGGTATCGGGCATGGTCGCGGTTCTTGGCCAAGGGACAGGCATTAGGGCTGCACAGGGCGGGCCACACATGTACGCACTCTACCTGTTGCTGAATTGCCTAGGCAAAACCAGTGGCTCGACCGTTCAGCGCTGTATCGGGCAAGCGTATGGGCCTCTGTAGCGTTTGCGCGCCGCGGAGCGATTAAGGATGGCGTGCGAGCCGGGCAGGATGATCGCGGCGTTCACATCACCTTTTGCCTTCGAGAACGGCACGGGCAATGGCGGCAGCTTAGTTCGAGCGATTCATGTCCCAGCCGCGTTCGTGCAGGGGATGCGCGTGCCTATGGGGATGTTCGCCAAGACGGCAAAAGCGCTAGCAAGGGAGGGGCGGCCTGTCTGTTCACTGATCGACAAGTGGCATGACAGAGGTGTGTACTCACTCAGGCTGGAGTGACAGGTCAGGTTGTTTCTACCGACGTGGCGTCATAGCGGGCACGGGCGTCGGCGATGGCGGTGTGGCTGTTTTCCGCCCAGTTGATCAGCTGAGCCAGGGGTACCAGCAGCGACTCGCCCAGTGCGCTCAGGCGGTAATCCACGCTGGGCGGTTTGGTGGGGTAGACGCTGCGTTCGATTAGGCCGTCGCGCTCCAGTTCGCGCAGGGTCTGCGTCAGCATGCGCTTGGAGATATCTGGCACGGCGCGGTGCACGTCGCTGAAACGCAGGGCCTTTGCGGTGAGGGCAAGCAGAATCAGGGTGGTCCATTTGCTGCCCAGCTGGTCGAGCACGTCGCGTATCGGGCAGCGCTCGGCATCGAGCGGCAGCAGGCTCCAGGCCTGAAAGCTGGCAGCCAGGCTGGCGCGGGCGTTATCTGGGTTATCGCGAGGTAACCTGGTCACTTAAAACTGCCTCCTTCCGCGTGCTGTCTGATGGTCTCAGAATGAAACCAGGTTTCTATTCTAGGCCATGAGGTGCATGCGATGACAACGTCCGAAACCATTCTGATCACCGGCGCCAGCGGCCAACTGGGTCACCTGGTGCTCGCCGCTCTGCAACGCCGTGCGCCAGGTGCCCATCTGGTCGGCCTGGTGCGCGACGTCGCCAAGGGGCGCGACCTGGCCGAGCGCGGCATCGAACTGCGGGTTGCCGATTACGGTGATCTGCTGGCGTTGAGCAGCGCTTTGGTGGGGGTGGACAAGCTGCTGCTGATTTCATCCAGTGAGGTGGGCCAGCGCACCGCGCAACACCGCAACGTGGTGAAAGCCGCCATGGCGGCGGGCGTCAAACTGATCGCCTACACCAGTTTGCTGCATGCCGACAGCAGCCCGATGGCGCTGGCGCTGGAGCACCGCGAGACCGAGGAAGTGATTCGTGCCAGCGGCTTGCCATTCACCCTGCTGCGCAACGGCTGGTACAGCGAAAACTATGCGATGGGCGTCGCGGCCGCCGTGCAGCATGGCGTGGTGCTGGGCGCAGCGGGCACTGGTCCGTTGTCGCTGGCGGCGCGTCGCGACTTTGCCGAGGCCGCCGCCGTGGTGCTGGCTGACGACGGGGCGCGGCATGCCGGCAAGGTCTACGAGTTGGCCGGTGACGAGGCCTACACCCTGGGAGGCTTCGCGGCCGAAATCGCTCGCCAGTCCGGTAAGCCGGTGCACTACCGGGATATGCCTCAGGCCGAATACCAAACTGCGTTGGTCAGCATGGGCCTGCCCGAAGGCTTCGCTGAGCTGCTGGCCGAAAGCGATGCCAAGGCCGCCAAGGGCGCGCTGTACGAGCCGGGCAAGGCGCTGAGCCAGCTTATCGGTCGGCCGACCACGCCACTGCGCGAAACGGTGGCCACTGCGCTGGCTGCTCAGCGCCTGTCGTAGGCAAACGGCCTGGCGTCCACCAGCAGCGAGCGGCCGTCGGTCAGGTCCGCTATCAAGTGGCCGGCGCCCCGAAGCCGTGGCCGGAGTGACCAGTGGAGAGAAACAACCCCCGGCAACGCATTACAACTCGATGATTTACGGGGTAATCGGCTGCGTGTAACGGCGCTGGATGCGTTCCAACTCACCCGAGCGGCGCAATTGATCCAGGGCGCTGACCCAGGCGGTTATCCGCTCGTCGTCACTGTCGCGGCTAAAGGCGATGTACAGCGATGAGCGGTAGATCTCGATCGGGATTTTGCGCAACGTACCAGGCGCGAGATTGAACGTGCGCTGGTAGTGGGCCACGCCAGCGTCGGTGTCGCCAATAATCACGTCGGTGCGCCCAGCCAGCAGCATGCGGTAGAGCTGATGGTTGGCGGTTGCACTCCGGTCGACGTTTTTCAGCCCCAACGCTTCCAGCATATCCGGCACCAGGCCGGCATGCCGTGTGGTGATTCGAGGCGCCCGCAGCAGTTGCTCCAGCGAATGGATCGGTTGCGGCGCGCTGGCCAGCTGATACGGGTAGATAGACTCTTCGACGATTGGCCCCACCCACTTGTACAGCGGCTCTCGCTCAGGCGTGCGAAACAGCGAGTACATAATGGTTTTGGGGCGTGTTTGCAGTTGATGGGTGGCGCGCATGCTGGGCAGCAAGGCAATTTCAAACGCATCTCCCGTCAGTGCCATGATCGCCTGCACGACCTCGGTGGACATGCCCCTGAGCTGATCATCCTCTTGGTAGTTGTAGGGCGCCCACTCCTCAGTGACGACCTGATACGACTCCGCCTTGGCGAGTGGACCAAGCAGTAGTAGGAGGAGTACCGCGCTGAGTGCCGAAGATTTCACGTGTTCTGCCCGGTCGGCGAGGAGTGATTTAGCAAGCGTTATGCCCGCCCCTGCAGAGCATAGTGCTTGGCAGGCGCCAGTACGGTGTACTGACAGCGGCAGACGCTTGGGAACGCTTGGTTATTGGGTCAGCACGGCCGCTGCAGGCTCGCCCAGGCAGGCGCGGTTACGGCCCTGTTGTTTGGCCTGGTAGAGCAGGCGGTCGCATGCGGCGAGCAGGTCGTGGGCGCGCTGCAGCCCTGGTGCAGCCGATGTGGTCGCGCCCAGGCTGATGGTCAGGTACGGCAGGCCGTCGGGGCGGTGCTGGTGCTCGATATTGAGCGCCGCGACCTGTTCACGCAGGCGCTGGGCGATCGTGCCCAGTTCGTCATGCTGCTCAATGTGCAGGAGCAGTACGAACTCCTCGCCGCCGTAGCGGAAGATTTGCCCCTGGCCACTGCGCAGGCAGCTGCCCATACACTCTGCGACTCCGCGTAGGCTGTCGTCACCGGCCAAATGACCGTAGTGATCGTTGTAGGGTTTGAAGTAGTCGATATCCACCAGCATCAGCGAGAAGGGCCGGCCGTTGATGTGCATCTGGTTCCAGTGATGCTCTAAGGCGAGGTCGAAGGCCCGGCGATTACCGACATCGGTCAACGAATCGGTGCTGGCCAAGGCTTCCAGGCGCTGATTCAGCTGGGCCAGTTCATCGCGCTGGCGCTTTTTCTCCAGGTCATTGAGAAAGGCCGTGCGCACGCCGTTGATATTGGTCCAACTGATAAACAGGCTGAACAGCAGCACCGGCAGGTAGGCGATGGCAAATACCAGCACCGGTTTGCTCTGGCCGTCGTGCAGCAGCGACACGTTGTAGAGGATGATTGCCGAGATGGTCAGCGAGCACAGCACGATCCCGCGGAATGAATAACGCGCGCCCAAGTTGGCCAGGATAATGAAGACCACCGAGGCGTAAACGAAGGTGGGAATGTCCGGCGAGGCACTGCGTTTGAGCAGCTCGAACCAGGCGATGGTCGAGACGATGTCATGCAGTGGCATCAGCATGTCCATCAGCAGCACATTGCGGCTGTGGCGGAACACCAGGTAGATATTGACCAGCCCGATCAGGCTCAAACCACCACGTAGCAGCAGCGACTCCAGGGCCATGTCCGGGATCAGCACGGCATCAGCGAGCACGTAGAGGTCGTAGGCGATCATGGCGATAAAGTTGATCGCCAGCAGAAACCCGCCGTAATGCTGCGCGACATAACGCCGGAACGGTGCCTGCAGGTGCGCAGGAATACCTCGGCCGTACCGACGCGTGGGGGCTGAGTCCAATTCGAAGGCGCTCATCGAGCCTCGTTTCCTTTAAGTCGTTATGGCCGGGTGGCTGCTTGCATGTTCAGGCGCGCCAGCAGCATTGTTGTGGATCGAACAGACTGCAGTGTCTGCCTTTGGCCAGCGTTTGTACGCGAGCATGCCTGAAGCACATGATGTTAGCCCGCTGGCAGTGTTTGGCTGGGCATCATTGGCGTTTTTTCGTTCTGCGTGTGGATATTGCCAGCTAATGAGATTGATTTAACAGTAGTGTCGAGAAATCGCAGACGGCGCTAGCCAGTTCTGCCACATGCCGGTTGAGCCCTTTTTGCCGGTCGCTTCTCTAGGGCGCTGCGTAATCTATGGGAACATTATTGATCTCACGCAGTGAGAGGATGGGCGCTGCCCTGCCCAACGAAAAACGGCCCGCCACAAGGGCGAGCCGTTTGCTGACGCTACGGTCGATCAGAACGCGTGATCAGCGGTGTCCGGGTTGAGGTCGCTGATGCCCAGCTTACCGGCCGCTTGCTCGATGGCGCCGGTCTGCTTGACCAGCGCACCGATGGCGTCGCGTACCAGTTGCTGACCTTCGGCGTTATCGGCGGCGATCAGTTGGTCGAAGTGCACGTTGTTCTTCTCGGCGCTGTCGACCAGGGCCTGCAGCTTGGCTTCGGTTTCTTGCAGGTCGGCCTTCAGGGTGCTGTCGGCGGCTGCATCGGCCTTGGCCACCAGGGAGGACAGGCTTGGGCCCGTCAGGGTGGTGCCGTCGGCTTTCTTGTACTCGCCCAGGTAAACGTTGCGGATACCCTTACCGTTGTAGAAGTGCGAGTTGTGGGTGTTGTCGCTGAAGCAATCGTGCTCGTCTTCAGTGGAGTTGGCTTCCAGCGCGACCTTCATGCGCTCGCCAGCCAGCTCGCCAAGCGACAGGCTGCCCATGCCGAAGAGCATTTTGCGCAGGCCGTTCTCGGCCGATTCGCTTTCCAGGGTGGCGCGGTAGTTGTCGGCCACACCGCCTTGCCACTGACCAACCATCTCGTCCAGGTCAGCAACCAGCAGGTCGGTAGCGGCCTTGAGGAAGGCACGGCGGCGTTCGTTATGACCGCCGGTGGCGCCTTCGCCCACGACGAAGTCGGTGGCCGGGCGCTCGCCTGCACCTGGGTTGGTGCCGTTCAGGTCCTGGCCCCAGAGCAGAAATTCGATGGCGTGGTAGCCGGTGGCGACGTTAGCTTCGGAACCGCCCAGCTCGTTCAGGCTGGCCAGCAATTCCGGGGTGATGGTGGTGACGTCGAGTTTGTCTTCGCCGACCTGGATTTCGGTGTTGGCGATGATGTTGGCCTGGGCGCTCGGGTTGCCCAGCGCGTGCTGGTAGTCAGTGGCGACGTAGTCGATCAGGCCTTCGTCCAGCGGCCAGGCGTTGAGCTGGCCTTCCCAGTCGTCGACCACGGCGTTGCCGAAACGGAAGACTTCGGTCTGCATGTAAGGCACGCGCGCCGCCAGCCAGGCGTCACGGGCAGCCTTGAGGGTGTCGTCATTGGGGTTGGCGAGCAGGGCGTCGACTGCACTTTGCAGCGCCTTACCCGTGCTGGCGGCATCGCTGAACACGGCGAGGGCCATTTCGGCGTAGTGGGCGACCACCGCTTTGGCAGCGGCCTCGTCAAGGGTGCCGCTGGTGGCGACCGGCGCGCTCTGGCTGCTGGCAGCAGGTGCCGCAGCCTGAGGCGCCGCGGCCTTGTCGTCGCCGCAGCCGGCGAGGGAGATGGCGATGGCCAGCAGGCTGGCGGAGGCCAGGGGCATACGAATCATGACGAGTTCCTTTGCGGTGTGGAGGGTGTGCGCACGCAACTGCGTACGGGAAACTGCAACATAATGCGAAAGATTTGCATTTTGCGCAAAGGGTCTGTGCAACCGATTGATGGCTTATCGCCTGAATCCTGCGCAAAAGCGTGCGCCAGGCCTGCCGGCATCGTCTGGGATACCGCTAGAATCAGCACACGCTAACCGCAGCTGTTCACCTTGGAGTCTTACGCATGAGCCTTGCCAGTGTCGTCGTCCTCGTCGTCCTTATCCTGCTCGCAGGCTATGCCGTGGTGCTCTACAACGGCTTGGTCCGACTCAAGCATGGGGTTAGCAAGGCCTGGGCAAACATCGATGTGCTGCTGCGTCAGCGGCATGATGAACTGCCCAAACTGGTCGAAACCTGCAAACAGTACATGCAGCACGAACGCACTACCCTGGAGCGGGTGATCGCGGCGCGCCAGGCTGTCTCCAGTGCGCGTGAGCAGGGCGATGTGAGCGCCCTGGGGCGCGCCGAAAGCGGCCTGCGCGCCGGCCTCGGCCAACTGTTCGCCCTGGCGGAGAACTACCCGGAGCTCAAGGCCAATGACAGCTTTCAGCACCTGCAGCAGCGCATCAGCGGATTGGAGAACGGCATCGCCGACCGCCGTGAGCTGTACAACGAGGCGGTGAACCTGAACAACGTGCGCATCGAGCAGTTTCCTGATGTGCTGGTGGCGCGCGCGTTCGCTTTCAAACCCGCCGCATTGTTGGAGTTCAGCGAAGCCGAGAAGGCCGACGTCAACCTGGCTTCGCTGTTCAACTGAATCATGGGCTTTGATGGCTTCACGTTTGGCCTGGCCGCCACCGGTGTGTTCAGCATCGCCAGCGGCTGGTGGGCCCTGCATCGCCTGGTGCAGGCCCGCCATCTGCTCGATACGCCCACCTCCAAGATCCGCTCCGCGGCCCAGGGCTATGCCGAGTTCTATGGCCTGCTGCAGGAAATCCCCGAGACGGTGATAGTCGCGCCTTTGACCGGCACGCCTTGCCAGTGGTGGCGTTACCAGATCGAGGAATACCAAGGCAGCGGTAAAAGCCGTACCTGGCGGGTGGTCGAGCGGGGTACCAGTGAAGCCTGGCTGCTGCTCGACGATCACACCGGCCAGTGCCTGATCGACCCGCGCGGCGCACTGGTGCGCCCGGCAACACGGGTGGTCTGGAGTGGTCATCAGCGCCATCCGCGCGGGCTGGCGAAGCCGGGCTTTTTTGCCGCGCTGGGACTGGGGCGTGAGTACCGCTATACCGAAGAGCGCCTGCACAGTGGCCAGCCCCTGTACGCCATTGGTGAGTTTCGCAGCAGCGGCGGCGGACGTCAGGGGCTCGATCTGGACGCCGCTCAGCGTGCAGTGGTGAGTGAGTGGAAAGGCCAGTTCAATGGTTTGCTGCAGCGCTTTGACCAGGACGGTAACGGTCAGCTCGATGAGCAGGAGTGGGCGCGGGTGCGGCTCGCGGCTCGCTTGGAGGCTGAAGACCGACACCGAGCGCAGAGCGCACAGCCGGCGCGTCACCAACTGAGCAAGCCGCGCGAGTCACAGCCTTTCGTGCTGTCCTGCGCCGGCGAAGATGAGCTGGCGAGGCGCTTTTACTGGCAAGCGGCCGGTGGTTTCGTACTGTGCCTGGTGGGCGCAGTGGCCTGCGCCCGGATGCTTGGGCTGTAACACGCGGCCGCGCGATAAGCGGGTTTACAGTGTTGCCGGGTTGGCCGATGCACCGACACGGCGTGCCTGTTTAAGGTAGAGCGTCAGCTCGCGAGATGCCAAAGGCTTGCTGTACAGGTAACCCTGACCCTCATGACAGCCTTGCGCGATGATGTAGGCCTCTTGCTCAGCGGTTTCCACGCCCTCGGCGATGACCTGCATGCCCAGGCTCTTACCCAACTGAATGATCGCCCGCACGATGGTGGCGTCGTCTTCATCATCAAGCAGGTCCTGCACAAAGCTCTTGTCGATCTTGATCTTGTCCAGCGGCAGGCTCTTGAGATAACTGAGCGAGGAATACCCTGTACCGAAGTCATCGATCGCAATCAGCGCACCGGAGCGGCGCAGGCTGAGCAAGTGCTGAGCGGCCGTAGTGATGTCTTCCATCAGGCCAGTTTCGGTGACTTCCAACTCCAGGCTGCGCGGCGGCAGGCGATAGACCTGCATCAGGTTATGCACCACGCGCGGCAATTCGGCGTGGTGCAGTTGTACGGTGGACAGGTTGATGGCCATGCGCAAGTCGGTGAAACCCTGATCGTGCCATTCGCGCAGTTGGCTGCAGGCTTGGTCGAGAATCCATTCGCCGATGGCGATGATGGTGCCGTTCTGCTCGGCCAGGGGAATGAACAGATCCGGCGGCACCAACCCGTGTTGCGGATGTTGCCAGCGCAGCAGGGCCTCGACCCCGACCACCCGGTGGTCGCGGTAGCTGATTTGAGGTTGATAGACCAAATGGAATTGGTTCTGCGGCAAGGCTTCGCGCAGGTCCTTTTCCAGCTCGCGGCGCCGGCGCATTTCGCTGTCCACGCTGGCGATATAGAACTGGTAACGGTTGCGCGAACGGCTTTTGGCCAGGGTCATGGTTTGTTCGGCTTTCTGCAGCAGTTTTTCGGTGCTGTCACCGTCCTCGGGGAACAGGGTGATGCCGATGGTGGCGCGTAGGCGCACTTCCTGATGATCGAGAATGAACGGCACCTCCAGGTCATCGAGCACGGCCTGGGCCAGCTCTGCGGCCTCGTAAGGTTGCTCGATGTCGGCCTGTACCAGGGCGAACTGGTCGCCGCCCAGGCGCGCCAGGGCCCCCAGCCGACCGCTGTGGCTGCGTAAGCGGTCGGAGAGCGACAGCAGCAGCTGGTCGCCGGTCTGGTAGCTGAATTGCTCGTTGATGCCCTTGAAGTCATCCAGGCCAACGCACAGCACCGCCACGCGGCGCTGCAGGCGACCGGCGTCGTCGAGAATCTGGTCGAGTTGCTGCTGCAGCTGCTGGCGGTTGGGCAGGCCAGTGAGGAAGTCGTACTGGGCCATGCGCAACAGGCTGTTCTCGGCTTCGCGCCGGAGTTGGGTGTTACGTTCGATCGAGGACAGTAACTGGTTGGCGGTGTTGATCCACAGACCCAACTCGTTCTTCTCATTGCCCTTGAGCATGGGCAGCTTGTTTTCGCTGGGGCGGTCGGGGTTGATATTGGTCAGGTGCTCAATGATCTTCGACAGCGGCCTGGTGAGCAGCCAGTGGTAAACCAGGTACAGCACCAGGCCCATGGCCATGGCCCGCAGCACGCCGGAAACAAAAATGATCACCGAGTTGATGATGAAACTTTCACCGTACTGCGCGGTATCCAGGGTGATGTTCAGGTCCCCGTAGTACTCGCTGTAGGGGCCTCGCCCGACCAGGCGGGTGGTGAAGCTTTGTTCCTCGCCAAGAATCGGGTCGGTCATCCAGCGGGTCGGCAGGGTCACGGGCTCGCGGGACTTTTCGGCCAGCATCGGCTCGTTGGGGTGGCCGATACTGGCGATGCGCACCGACTCATGCTGGAACAAGCCTTCGATGACCTGCATGCCCATTTCCCGGTCCAGGCTGTAGACGGCCTGCGTGGAGGGATCGCGGAACATGCCGAGGATGCGGTGCGCATCGTTGGCCACCGCCTGCCGGGTCTTGTAGGCGTCGAACACGATCTGGGCGCAGCTCAGGACCACACCGACCACGAACGCCGATAACAGGACAACGCGCAGCAGCTTGAGTGACAGGCTGTTTTTGAGTTCCAGCTTCAAATGGCGATTCCTTTTGCGTTGCCAAATGCGTCGACATGCTGAGTATTGGCAAACTAGCGGTCGCAGTCAAAGGGCCATTATCGTAAGTGCGCGAGACGGCCCTGGTGGCCGCGCCTGGGGGCGGACTCGGCGCATGATTACGGCTTCTTTTTGTTGTATCGGTGCCGTCGTTCAGGACTTGAATGCCAGTCATCTTTTTATCAGCGCGCCAAGCCGGCTGTGGCACATCCTGCAGATAGCAAAACGCCGCGAATCCCTGGGGCTTCGCGGCGTTTTAGTCACAGCTCGCCAAAGAGGCCGGGCTGCGCGTCAGCATGGATCAGGCAGCGTAGTTCTTCGCCACGAAGTCCCAGTTGACCAGGTTCCAGAACGCTTCGACGTATTTCGGACGAACGTTGCGGTAGTCGATGTAGTAGGCGTGTTCCCACACATCGCAGGTCAGCAGCGGGGTGTCGCCGCTGGTCAGCGGGCAACCGGCGCCGATGGTGCTGGCCAGGGCCAGGGAACCGTCAGCCTTCTTCACCAGCCAGCCCCAACCGGAGCCGAAGGTGCCGATGGAGACTTTGCTGAACTCTTCTTTGAACTTGTCGAACGAGCCGAAGGCTGCGTTGATCGCGTCAGCCAGGGCACCGGTCGGCTGGCCACCGGCGTTGGGCGCCAGGCAGTTCCAGTAGAAGGTGTGGTTCCAGACCTGAGCAGCGTTGTTGAAGATGCCACCCGAAGAAGTCTTGACGATTTCTTCCAGGGTTTTGCCTTCGAACTCGGTGCCCGGGACCAGGTTATTCAGGTTCACGACGTAGGTGTTATGGTGCTTGTCGTGGTGGTATTCCAGGGTTTCCTTGGAAATGTGCGGCTGCAGGGCATCATGAGCGTACGGCAGTGGAGGCAATTCGAAAGCCATGGTTTATCTCCTAATCAGGTCAGTTGCGGTGGTCGCAAGGCCGATCACGGGCGGCCAGACAATCAGACGGTGTGGAAACGGGCGGCGGGATGACAGCACATGAGCCGGTGAACTCCCACGGCCTTAGGTCGGTGAAGTCCCGGCAGTCTGCAGCCGTACCGCGGTACATTTTCAGACAGCCTGCAAAACGGCGGGAGCTTGCTGCTCCTTGTACCGTAGACCCCGGATCATAGCACCGGCCATGCGCCATAACCACGCGGCAACTGTGTGGAAAAGCCGGCGCTAGCGCAGCCGGGGCTTATTATCGGAGGCTGACTGGCGCGCAGGGTTCAACCTGTTGGTGCGTGGCTGAACAACTGCCAGGCCAGGCTCAGCATCATCGCAGCCACGCCCAGGTCGATCAGACGCCACGTAGACGGGCGTGCCAGCCAGGGGGCCAGCCGTGCAGCGGCCAGCGCCAGGCTCAAGAACCAGATGAGCGACGCACTGGCTGCGCCCATTGCATAGGCCGCAGGCACGCTCTGGTTGGCACCGAGCGAGCCAATCAACAGCACGGTGTCGAGGTACACGTGGGGGTTGAGCAGTGTCACCGCCAGGGTGGCCAGCAGCACCGCCTGGCGTGACCGCGGCGGGGTATCAGGACTGTGTTCGAGCGAGCCGCGAGGGCGCCAGGCGCGGTGCAGCGCCAGCAGGCCGTAGTAGGTGAGAAACGCCACACCGCCCCAGCGCGCCACAGCCAACAGCGTGGGGCTTTGCAGCAGCAAGGTGGCCAGGCCAAAGACGCCGGCGCAGACCAGCAGCGCGTCGCACAGGATGCACAGGGCGGCGGCAGGCAGGTGGTGTTCGCGGCGCAGCCCCTGGGCCAGCACGAAGGCATTCTGCGCGCCGAGGGCGATGATCAGGCCGGCGGCAATCAAGAGGCCGTTACTGTAGCTCTGCCACATGATCAGTTCTCTCCCTGATTTGGCGCGGAAAACGGGGTGGTGTTAAGCATCGAAGGTGTCTCATGCAATGGAGCAATGCTGGCCAGTGTGGGGGCTATGGATGTATAAGAAAAATCAATAATCCTTGACCCTCATAAGGAAAATCGATGTTTGATTACAAGCTGCTGGCGGCACTCGCCGCGGTGGTGGAGCAGGGCGGCTTCGAGCGCGCTGCACAAGTCTTGGGGTTGTCACAGTCGGCCGTTTCCCAGCGCATCAAGTTGCTTGAGGCGCGGGTTGGGCAACCGGTGCTGGTGCGCGAGACGCCCCCTAGCGCGACCGAGGTGGGGCGTCGCCTGCTCAACCATGTCCAGCAGGTGCGCTTGCTGGAGCGTGACTTGCAGGCGCAGGTGCCAGCGCTCGATGAAGGTGCCGCGCCCGAGCGCCTGCGCATTGCCCTGAATGCCGACAGCCTGGCGACCTGGTGGGCAGAGGCGGTCGAAGCCTTTTGTGCGCGTCATCGGGTGGTGCTGGACCTGGTGGTAGAGGATCAGGAGGTGGGCCTCAAGCGCATGCGCGGCGGGGACGTTGCCGCCTGCGTCTGCGCCAGTGACCGTCCTGTGGCTGGCGCGCGCAGCCTGCCACTCGGTGCCATGCGCTACCGCGCGCTGGCCAGCCCGGCGTTTATCGCCCGGCATTTTGCGGCGGGGATCAACGCGCAAACCCTGACCCGCGCGCCGGCGATTGTGTATGGCCCTGACGACCAGTTGCAGCACCGCTACATGACGATGCTCGGGATCGAGGGCGGCTTTACGCACCACCTGTGTCCATCGTCTGAAGGCTTTGTGCGCCTGGCTGAAGCCGGGCTGGGCTGGGGGTTGGTGCCCGAGCTGCAGGTGCAGGACGCCTTGGCTACGGGGCGCTTGGTCGAGCTGATGGCCGGTCGGCAGATTGATGTGCCGCTGTATTGGCACCACTGGCGTAATGGCGGCGAGCTGTTGGGCCAGCTGACCGACCACCTGGCGCACGCGGCGCGCCGTTGCCTGGTGGCGTCGGATGTGGCGCCCGCGTAAATTCGCGGGACTGCCGCAGGGCGCGAATCGCCTGATAACGAGGACGATGTATGAAGATTCTGGTGACCGGGGCAAGCGGATTCATTGGCGGTCGCTTTGCCCGCTTTGCCTTGGAGCAAGGGCTGACGGTGCGTATCAATGGCCGGCGCGCCGAGGCGGTAGAGGGGCTGGTGGCGCGCGGCGCTGAGTTTATCCAGGGTGATCTGGGCGATCCCGAACGCGTGCGCCAACTGTGTCACGGTGTGGATGCTGTGGTGCATTGCGCCGGGGCCGTGGGTGTCTGGGGACCTTACGCGCACTTCCATCACGCCAACGTAACCGTCACCGAAAACGTTATTGAAGCCTGCCTGGGCCAGGGCGTGCGGCGCTTGGTACAACTGTCCTCACCGTCGGTGTATTTCGATGGGCGCGCGCATCAAGGGCTGACGGAAAATCAGGTACCGCGGCGTTTTTCCGATCATTACGGCAAAACCAAATACCTCGCCGAGCAGCGCGTGTTCGATGCGCAGGCCCAGGGGCTGGAAGTGATTGCCTTGCGCCCGCGCTTTGTCACCGGCGCTGGCGACACCAGTATTTTTCCGCGGCTGATCGCGATGCAGCGTAAAGGCCGGCTGTCGATGATTGGTAACGGCTTGAACCGGGTCGATTTCACCAGCATGCAGAACCTCAACGATGCCTTGTTCAGCAGTTTGCTGGCCGGCGACGAGGCGCTAGGGCGGGTGTACAACATCAGTAACGGTGCGCCGGTGCCGCTGTGGGATGCGGTCAACTACGTGCTGCGTCAGTTGGCGCTGCCGCCGGTCACGCGTCATCTGCCTTACGGCGTGGCCTATGCCGCCGCCGCACTCAATGAGTGGACCTGCCGCGTGCTGCCCGGCCAACCCCAACCAACCCTGTTCCGGCTGGGTGTGGCGGTGATGGCCAAGGATTTCAGCCTCGATATCAGCCTGGCGCGCCAGTACCTGGGCTACGAGCCGCAGATTAGCCTATGGACGGCGCTGGATGAGTTTTGCCAGTGGTGGCGCGCGCATCAGGCATAGACCCGCTGGCCGCGGTAAATGCGTACGGAGCCGGCGTGATGGACGGGTGCAGACTCCACCAGCAGCGGATGCCCGGCCTGCATACGCGGGGCCGGTGTGCTGGGCTGGAAGGAGAAGGGGGTTTCGCTCAGTTGCGCCAGGCGCATGCCGAGTTGGCGGGTGTCTTCATTGTCTGAGTTCAGGCAGGCGCTGAGCATGGCGTTGACGGCGTCCGGTTGGCTCAGGCGAATGTCCAGTGCCTGCTCATCGCGCAGTTGGCGGCGTAGCGTTTTCATGCAATCGAGTACGGCTTTGTTGAGTTCCATTATTGCCCCCGTTATCGCATTGGCGGATGGTTGCGCTCCGTCTTATGTGGTGGTGCAGGCGTCTAGCCTGCGGTACACGACGAGGTGCATGTCTCCTGTGCATACCTGAACGTCGTATTTGGGTAAGTGCAAAGCGCGTACCAGTTCACATCCTGTGAAACTACGGGGCTTCCAGCCTGTCCCAGGCGTGGCGCGCGCCCTGCCAAGGTGCGATTGCACTGTGATGGCGCGATGCTGAAAGCGCACCGCGCGAACCGCTATACTGCGCGTCTTTCTGACCGGCGTATTTCTGAAGGTTTTTTCCATGCGTAACGATGCTCACGATGAACTCGACGATGTGCCCAGCCTGACCACTGATGCCCGCGACCGCGACACCTATGAAGCTGAACCCAAGGAAGCCGCGCGCGCACCGGCATACGGCCGCACGGCCGCTGTGCCGGCGAGCAGCCGAGGCGCCAGCACCGGCGCGCTGTGGGCGCTGGTAGGGGCATTGGTAATCGCCCTCGGTGGCCTGGGTTGGTGGAGCTTCCAGCAGATCAGCCTGATGGAGCAGCAACTGGTGGCGACCCAGGAAAGCTTCGCGCGTATCAGCGAGGAAGCTGCTGGGCGCATTCAGGATATTTCCGGCAAGGTGGTGGCCACCGAGTCGACCGTGACCAGCGGCAGTGAAGCCCTGCGCCTACAGGTCCGTCAGCTGGAAACCAAGGTGGCCGAGCTGACCAAGCAGCAGCAGGCGGCCACGACCCAGCAGCGCAGCCAGGACGGCCGCATTGAGCAGTTGACCACGGACCTCAAGGCGCAGCAGGGCGACGCCGACAAGTTTGCGGCACCACTCAAGACGCTAGGCACTGAACAAGCGGCGCTGAAGAGCGAGCTGGCGGCGCTGAAATCTGCGCAAGGCGGAGTGAGCGAGCTTGAAACTCAGCTCAAGCGCCTGAGCGGCGAGGTGGATGCGCTGAAGAAGATCGGCAACCCGAGCCAGGCGATCAGCCGTCTGGAGCAGGACTTGTTGGTGCTCAAGGGCGACCTGGAAACCCGTCCGGCAGCCAGCAGCAATACCGCCGAGTTCGATGCCTTCCGCGCGCAGATGAGCCGCAATATCAGCACCCTGCAGGCCCAGGTGCAGAACCTGCAGCAGCAGATCGACGGCATGCGTTAAGCCGCCGCGGCGCAATGCAAAAAACCGCCGCTACGAACGAAGCATGCTTCGTTCTTAGCGGCGGTTTTTTTATGGCGATGTAGACATTGAGTGTTGTACGGAGCGAGCGATACCGCTTAACAGTAGGGTGCGCCGCGCGCACCCAGCAATTTCAACCCGCGTTGGTGCGCACGGCCTACCCTGCGGGATGCAGCGGTCGCGCGTCCCGAAGCAGCACCGCTACACCTAATACCTGCGGATTACAGGCGCGGGTAGTCGATATAGCCGACCGGGCCTGAGCCGTAGAAGGTTTCCGGGTGCGGTTCGTTCAGCGGGGCATCCTGCTGCAGGCGCGCCGGCAGATCAGGGTTGGCGATAAACGGGATACCGAATGCCACGGCGTCAGCCTTGCCGCTGGCCAGCCAGTCATTGGCTTGGGCCTTGGTGAAGCGCTCGTTGGCGATAAATACTCCGCCGAACGCCTGCTTGAGGCTCGGCGACAGGCTGTCGTCGGCGGCCTTTTCCCGGGCGCAGATAAACGCGATACCGCGCTTGCCCAGCTCGCGAGCCACGTAGGTAAAGGTCTCGGCGCGCTGGCTGTCGCCCATGTCGTGAGCGTCTGCGCGCGGTGCCAGGTGCATGCCGACCCGGCCGGCTGGCCACACCGAGAGTACGGCGTCGGTGACTTCGAGCATCAGACGGGCGCGGTTTTCCAGCGAGCCGCCGTATTGGTCGGTGCGCTGGTTGGTGCTGTCCTGCAGGAACTGGTCAAGCAGGTAACCGTTGGCGCCGTGAATTTCCACGCCGTCGAAGCCGGCGGCCTTGGCGTTCTCGGCACCTTGGCGGTAGGCCTCGACGATGTCGGCAATTTCAGCGGTTTCCAGGGCGCGCGGGGTGACGTAGTCCTTCATCGGACGGATCAGGCTGACGTGGCCTTTAGCCGCAATGGCGCTCGGCGCGACCGGCAGTTCGCCGTCGAGGTAGCTGGGGTCGGAAATACGGCCGACGTGCCACAGTTGCAGAACGATCTTGCCGCCGTTGGCATGCACCGCCTGGGTGATGCCGCTCCAGCCCCGCACCTGGTCATCGGACCAGATACCCGGGGTATCAGGGTAGCCCACGCCCATCGGCGTGACCGAGGTGGCTTCGCTGATGATCAGACCGGCCGAGGCGCGTTGTACGTAGTACTCGGCCATCAACGCGTTCGGCACGCGGCCAGCGTCGGCGCGGCAGCGGGTCAAGGGCGCCATGATGATGCGGTTTTTCAGCTCCAGCTCGCCAATGGTGATCGGGTCGAAAAGAGTCGTCATATCGTCTCCAGGTGGTTCATTCAGGCGTTGCCTGAGGTTAGTCAGAAGTCGCCGGTGCAGGTTCAGCCTGCGTGCGGCGGGTGTTGAAGGTCGGCAGCAGGGCGATCAGTGCCGGGGCAGGCTGCGGCCCCTGAGTCGGTCGTTACAGGGTTTGCCCAAGCTGCTGGATAAACGCCTGCAGGGCCGCCTCGTTGCGTTTGAAGAAGTGCCACTGGCCAACTTTGCGGCTGCTGACCAGCTCTGCGCGCTGCAGGGTGGTCAGGTGTACGGATACGGTGGATTGCGACAGGCCGGTGCGCTGGACGATCTTGCCGGCGCACACGCCAATCTCCAGCGGATGATCCTGATCGGCAAAATAGGCCTCGGGGTCTTTCAACCAATGCAGGATGTCGCGGCGCACCGGGTGGGCGAGGGCCTTGATGACATCGTCGAAGTCGGGCGGCATGGTGATCCTTTGAAACCTTGGCATATCGGAATGAGGCGAACTGTATATCGCTCCCTGCCGATATACAGATTGTTCGTGACGATAGTGCTCATTGATCGGCGTGATGGCATCGGGGCTGCTGATGCTTCGGCGTGACCGCGTTGTCAATCCATGCGGATGGCGTAGGGCGCTGGCATGGCTGTGGTGTAATGAGGCCCGACGTGTAGGCGCGAATTTATTCGCGACGCTGGTGCTGTCGCGAATAAAGGCTGGTTGCCCACTTCAACAGACTCTGAGTTGTGGCCATGAATTACCTTGCACACCTTCACTTGGGCGGCGATGCGCCGGCCCAGTTGCTCGGCAGCCTGTATGGCGATTTCGTCAAAGGGCCGCTCGATGGGCGCTGGCCGGCCGATATTGAGGCGGCGATTCGCCTGCATCGGCGCATCGATGCGTTCACCGACAGCCACCCGCTGCAGGCTGCGGCGCGGGCGCGCTTCCCGCGTGAGCGGCGGCGCTACGCTGGGATGCTGCTGGATGTGTTCTTCGACCATTGCCTGGCCTGCCACTGGCCAACGTATGCCAATGAACCACTGCCGCAGTTCACTGCACGCGTGTATCAGGTGCTGGCGGCAACGCCGACGCTTCCGGGGCGCCTGGCGCTGATTGCGCCGCGCATGGCTGCGCAGGACTGGTTGGGCAGCTACCGGGACTTCGCCGTGCTGGAGCAGGTGGTGCTGGGTCTGCAGCGGCGTCTGTCACGGCCCGAAGGGTTGGACGGTGCCATGGCCGAGCTGGAGGCGCTGTACCAGCCGTTGCTGGACGACTTCCACGCCTTTTATCCACAGTTGCAAGCGTTTGTCGCGAATGAGCGCGGTTAGGCCGCGGCGCTTTCCTCTTCGGCACGGGCCTCGGCGATAACCTCCGCCTCCAGCACCACCGCACTGATGGCGGCCTGAGCGCGACGCGCCAGCTCATTTCGGTTCAAACCATGGCTTGCAATCGGCGGTAACAGGGTGATTTCGACATCGCTGACCTCACAGGCGAGCAGGCGCAGTAAGTGCGCGCCCATGCTGTCGTCGCCGATAAACGGCGCCACATCATCGCGCTCGCCCTTGCGCCGGTAGCGGATCGCCACCGGTTGCACGGCCACCTGATTGTCGATGGCACTGCTCAGCAGCCGACCATGAAAGGTGCGCACTGCGCGCCCGTCGGTGGTGGTGGCTTCGGGGAACAGCAGCGGCGAATGACCGGCCTGCAGGCGTGCGCCGAGCTGCGCATTGAGCGCGCTGCTGTCACCGGCACCGCGGCGGATAAACAGGGTGCCGGCCTTGTGTGCCAGCCAGCCGGCCAGGGGCCAGTCACGCACCTCGGCCTTGGACAGGAAGGACAGCGGGGCGATCAGGCCGAGCAGTGGAATGTCGGTCCAGGACACGTGGTTACTGACCCAGAGCATGGCTGTTTGCGGGCGCTCGCCGTGCAGGTGCACGCGAAACGGCAGCACCCCCGCCAGACGCGCCAAGTACCAGCGGCTGATGCGCTGACGCAGCGCCAGCAGGTCGTGGCGCGCCAGGCGTTCGCCCAGGCTGATAAGTGCCGCGAGCAGGGCGCCCAGGGCAATGACCGCAAACAGGTGCAACAGGCGCAGGATAAGGCGCAGTGTGCTCATCAGTTTCCCCTGGGGCCGTCGGCCAAGTGGCCCACATTGTCCCCAGGCTGCGCCCCACGGTGCAAGCGGTTGCTCACACCGCGGCTTTGAAGTGGCGGGCATAACGCGGGCAGAGTTCGTCGCGTTTGAGCAGGATAAACACGTCGGCGACCTGGAAGTCGCGGTCCCAGCACGGCTCGCCGCACACCTTGGCACCGAGGCGCATGTAGGCCTTGAGCAGCGGCGGCATTTCGGCAATCACGTTACTCGGCACGTCCAGCGCCGGCAGCGGGTGACGCGGCTCAGCGCGCACATGCTCGGTGCACAGGTAGCGTTCGCGCAGGCGCTGCATGATTGCCTGGGCCTGAATGCCACCGTCCTGCATGGAGATGCTCGCGCAGCCCATCAGGTAGCGGTAGCCGCCCTCGTTGAGTACCTCGGCCAGCTCGCTCCACAGCACAGCGATGGTGGCGCCGTTGCGGTAGGCAGCGTCGACGCAGGTGCGGCCGATTTCCAGCACCGGACCTTCCAGTTCAGGCAAGCCGTGCAGGCTGAATTCTTCTTCGCTGTAATAGCTGCCCAGGCCTGCGGCAGCGCGATGGTCGAGCAGGCGCGTGGTGGCAACCAGCGCGCCGGTGCTCAGGTCGCGCACGCCGATGTGTTGGCAGTGGGGATCGTAGGCATCCATGTCCAGGCCCAACTCGGCGCCCTGCAGGTCGGCCGCGAATTCGGCGCTGAAAACGCGGTAGCGCAAGGCCTGGGCTTCACGCAGGGCGTGGGCACCACTCAGGCGTTCGGCTTGCAACTGACGCGTACGGGGGGCAGCGATCTGGGTCATGCCTTATTCTCCATGGTCTGGCGACTGGGCCTTGCAACCGATGACTGCGGTTGGGCAAGCTCAGGCTAGGTGGCCGCCGTGTCACCCCCGTGACGCTTTTTTGATGCTTGTGTGACGGCGCCGCCGTCGCCTGCCGAGGACATACCCATGCCCTGGACTCACCTGTTACGCCCTGCGCCTCGGTTGACCGCCGAGCAGGGTTTGGACGCCTGGTACGAGCGCCTGCTGGCGCAGGCGGGCGGCGCGCCGCAGCCGTTTGATGTGGCCTTGTACGGTGGGCGTTATGCGGCAACACCAGGGCTGGCATTTCTCGCGGGGTATCAGGGAGCCTTACGCATGCTCTGGCCCGCCGCGCCCTGGTCCATCGGTGCGCTCTGTGCCAGTGAACAGCGCAGTACGCGGCCTGCCGACATGGGCACGCGGATCGACGGCCTGCTCATCAACGGCCGCAAGGACTTTGTCACCGCGGGCGAATCCGCTGACTGGTTGCTGGTGGCGGCCCGTGACGAAGCGCAGGGTGAGGCGCCTCGGCTGGTGCTCGGCGTGGTGCGCCAGGGGGCGCCGGGGGTGCGTATCGAGACGCTGCCCGCGCTGCCCTTGATGCCGGATATTGGCCACGCCTGCCTGCACCTGAGCCACGCCCAGGGCGAACGCCTGGCGGGCGATGGTTGGAGCGATTATGTGAAGCCTTTTCGCACCCTCGAGGATGTGCACGTGCTGACCGCGCTGTGCGCCTGGCTGTACGGCGTGGGGGAGGAATGCGGCTGGCCTGAAGCCCTGCAGTTGCGCCTGCTGGCGCTGCTCAGCGGCTGCGCGGAGGTGGCACGGCTGAGCCCGAATGCGGCCGCCACCCACCTGCTGTTGGCGGGGCTGTTTGCCGCCCAGCAGGCCCTGACCCCTGAGCTGGATGCAGCCCTTGCCGCGGGCCCGCCACACTGGGCCGCACTCTGGCAGCGTGACCGGGGTGTGTTGCAGATCGCCGCACCCGCCCGGGCCAAGCGCCTGGAAAAAGCGCGGCAGACTGTCGCCCAGGCTTGATCCATATCAGTACGGCCGGCGGTGCATGGCCCTAAGGTTGCCTCGCGTTTTATCTACGAGGTTTCCATGCGCCGCGAGCCCATCGTGCTGTTCGATAACGGCAGCCACCAATGCCTGATGTTCGATGATCTGGTCAGCGGCGAGGGTGTGCAGTCCAACCAGTTTTTGATCACCGATCACGAGCAGTCGTTGCTGCTCGACCCCGGTGGCAACCTCACCTACACGCCGTTATCGCTGGGGCTGTCGCGGTTTATGTCGGTGCAGGACCTGACCTACATATTTGCCTCGCACCAAGACCCGGACATCATCACCTCGCTGGATAAATGGCTGCTGCACACCCGTGCGCGGGTGATCTGCTCCAAACTCTGGGCGCGTTTCTTGCCGCACCTGACGGCCAATTACCTGGCCATCAACCACGGTATTTCCACCTACGACCGCATCATCGCCCTGCCGGACCGTGGACAGTCCTTCGCCCTGGGCCACTGCACGCTCAAAGCGCTGCCCGCGCACTTTCTGCATTCGGTGGGCAACTTCCAGCTGTATGACCCGGTGAGCAAAATCCTGTTTTCCGGCGACATGGGCGCCTCGCTGGTCGACGACGCCAGCCCGGTACAGTCCTTCCCCGCCCACGTACCGCACATGGAAGGCTTTCACCGGCGCTATATGGCCAGCAACAAGGTCTGCCGGCTGTGGGCGGGCATGGTGCGGGAACTGGATGTGGCGATGATCGTGCCGCAACACGGGCGGCCCTTCGTCGGCCAGACGATGATCAGCGCCTTTCTGTATTGGATTGAGCAGCTTGAATGCGGCCTCGACCTGATGGGCCCTGAGGACTACCGCGTGCCGCGCTGAGGCGCCCCTTCTGGTGTCATCAGCGGTGTGCTAGCTTCGCGTGCCGCGTTCGCGGTGCGACCGAGACTCCGTGATGCTCCGACCTTCGTTACGCCGTTGCCTGCTGATCGTGGCGCTGTTGGCGCCTGCCCGCTGCGTGCTTGCTGACATCTGGCCCGTGCCGGACTGGACGTCTGGCCCTGCCTTGCGCGGCGACGCGCTGACGGCGCTGGAAACCTACGCCTTCCCGACGCGCGATGACGCGACGCGCCAGGGTGTGCGCACCGATGCGCTGCTGGTGATTCGCGACGGGCAGATTGTCTACGAGCGCTACGCGGCGCCGACCACGGCGAGCAGTGCCCACCTGAGTTGGTCGATCAGCAAAAGCCTGCTGGCGACGGTGCTGGGTGTGGCCTACGGCGAGGGGCGCTTTCAGCTCGATGCGCCTGTGGCGCGCTACTACCCGCCGTTTGCGGCGCACCCGCAGGTCAAGGTTGGCCACCTGCTCAACTGGGCATCGGGGCTGGCCTGGCAGGAAGACTATGAATACGCACCCGTGCGCTCCTCGGTGGTGGCCATGCTCTACACCCGTGGCCGTGGGGACATGGCGGCCTTTACCGCCGGCCACGCTGCTGACGCCGCACCGGGTGCGCGCTTTCGCTACTCCAGTGGTGACAGCAACGTACTGGCCGCAGCGCTGCGCGGCATGGTCGGTGACGCGGCCTATGCTGATTACCCCTGGACGGCGCTGTTCGAGCCACTCGGTGTGACCAGCGCGGTCTGGGAGCGCGATGCCGTGGGAACCTTTGTGGGCTCTTCCTACGCCTACCTGAGCGCCCGCGATTTGGCGCGGGTGGGTTTGCTGATGCAGCGCGACGGTCGCTGGCGGGACCAACAACTGATCCCGCCTGCCTGGGTGGCCTTCAACCGTACGCCGTTCGCCAATTACCAGGCCAGCGGGCCGGGCGCTGGGCCCGTGCCCGGCGGGCATTGGTGGCTGAACCAGGGCGGGCAGGGCAGCGCCAGCGCCTGGCCAGATGCGACGCCGACAACCTTCGCTGCGCTGGGCCACTGGGGCCAGGGGCTGTATATCGTGCCCGAGGACAACCTGGTGATCGTGCGTTACGCCGATGACCGTGATGGTCAGTTCGACGCCAACACTTTGTTGCGCCTGGTGCGCGCCGCTGCCCGTGAGGTGCAACCATGATCCGCCGTCGCCCCCTGCGCAGTCTGGCGCTCTTGGCCCTGGTGTTACTGGGTGTGCTGGTTTGGCAGCAGCGGGTTCACCTGCAGGCATTTCCCAGTATTCTGGGGGCTTACAGTGCCAAGGAGTATTGCTCCTGCCGCTATGTCACCCAGCAGCCAGCGGACTATTGCGCCGGCTATGTGAGCCAGTACCTGCCGTTGAGTGAACTGCACGACGATGCATCGCTCCAACGCGTGACCGCTCGTGCGCTGGGTCGCAGTGCCCAGGCCCAGTGGCTGGGGCCGCGTCAGGGCTGTCAGCTGCTGCCCTGAGCGCCAGCGCCTTTACCGTTCTGATCGAGGTTCCATGCTCACGCCCCTTGTCCCCCCATTCATCGACTCGTGCGGGTGGTGCCCCGCAACGGCTGCGTGTGGCGTCGGGCGATGAGCGCTGGCCCGATCTTCCCCTGGCGGCGCGGCAACCACTTCGAGTTGCTGATCGACGGCCCGCTGTTCTTCCCGCGCATGCTGGCGGCCATCGATGCTGCGCAGCGCCAGGTTGACCTTGAGCAATACTTGATCGAAAGCGGTGCCTGCACCACCTTGCTGGTGGACGCGCTGTGCGCGGCTGCCGAGCGTGGTGTGGCGGTACGCTGCCTGTTCGATGATTTTGGCTGTCAGAAGCTCCTGGACGATGATCGCCAGCGGCTGATCGCAGCCGGCGTGGTGATCCGCTGGTACAACCCGCTGCGCTGGCGCCGTGGCGGGCGCAACCTGTACCGCGACCACCGCAAACTGCTGGTGGTCGATGGCGAGGTAGGCTTCGTCGGCGGCACCGGCTCGACCGATCTGTTCTGGGACCCGGCCGCCGCCGTCAGCCCCTGGCACGAGGTGATGGTGGCCATGGCCGGACCACTGGTGGTGGACTGGCAACACCTGTTCGACCGTCAGTGGCAGGCCTGTCATGGCCGCTTTGCCTGGCGGCCGCGGCCCTCGCCGGGGCTGGCGCGCTTGCCCCTGGCGCCAGCCGTGGGCAATGGCCTGGGCCGCGTGGCCTACGCCGATGCCCAGCAGCACCGCGATATTTTGCAGTCACTGGTGCGAGCGTTGCGCGGGGCGCAAACTCGTATTTGGCTGGCCACGCCTTATTTTCTGCCGACCTGGAAGGTTCGCCGAGCGCTGCGCAAGGCCGCCGCGCGGGGCGTTGAGGTGCGCCTGCTGCTCAGTGGTCGGCACACCGACAACCCGCCGGTGCGCTTTGCCGGGCAGCGCTATTACCCGCGCCTGCTCAAGGCCGGCGTGCAAATCTTCGAGTACCAGCCGCGTTTTATGCACCTGAAAATGGTGCTGATCGATGACTGGGTCAGTGTGGGCTCCTGCAACTTCGATCACTGGAACCTGCGCTTCAACCTGGACGCCAATCTGGAAGCACTCGACCCAGGGCTAACCGCTGCAGTGGTCGACAGCCTGCGCGCCGACTTCGCCCAGAGCGAGGCCGTAACCCTGGCGCAGTGGCGTGCTCGGCCGCTGTGGCGGCGGGTGCAGCAGCGGCTTTGGGGTTGGCTGGATCGTCTGGTGGTCAACCTGCTGGATCGCCGGCGTTAGGGCGGGTAACTGGCGGTTACTGATACATCCAGAAGTTTGGGTGCTGCACGACTGCTGGTTGGGCTTGAACGCTGGCCGGGCGTGGGCGCTGGATCAGACGACGAATAAAAGCCATGGTGTGCAACTCCTGAAGGGGTGAAGGGCGCTCATGATGGCGATCCTCACCCCGGCAGGGCAGTCGATTGTGGCTATGGCGTATATATGGGTTAGCTATTGATCATTATTAATCGATAGCTATTGGCGTGGTAGGCGTACGCTCACTTGCAGCCCGCCCAGCGGCGAGTCGTCCAGGGTGATGCTGGCGCGGTGCAGTTCCACCACCCGGCGTACGATGGACAGGCCCAACCCGGCGCCCTGGCCCTGCCCGAGACGGAAGAAACGCTCAAACAACTGCTCGCGCAGGGCGGGCTCAACGCCTGGGCCGCTGTCCTGCACGCGCAGGGTCAGGCTGTGCGCGTCGGCTTCGAGCAGCACGCGAATCTGCCCGCTGTCGGGGGTGTATTGCACGGCGTTGCTCACTAGGTTTTGCAGCAGGGTGCCCAGGCTCGGGGCATCGGCGATCAGGCGGTAGTCGTCGCCCTCGCGGGCATCCAGGGTCAGTTCCTGATTACGTTCAAGCGCCAGCGGGATCAGTTCGGCCAGCTCGTTGCGCAGGTAGCTGAGCAAGTCCATCTGGGCCATGGCCAGTTGCGCCACGTTGGGGTCCAGACGCGCCAGGGTCAGTAATTGCGCAACCACCCGGGTCGCCCGCTCGACGCCGCCGCCCAGCTGGCGCAGGGCCTCGGCGCGGTCGAGCGGGTCAGGGGCGTCCAGGGCGTTTTGCGCGTGGATGCGCAGCACGGCCAAGGGCGTGCGCAGCTCGTGGGCGGCGTCGGCGATAAAGCGCTTTTCCTGATCGACCAGGTGGTTGACCTGCAGCAGCAAACGGTTCAACGCGGCGCCCATGGGCTCCAGCTCGCTGGGCAGCGGCGGCAGCAGCAACGGGGTGAGGTTGTCCGGCGCGCGTGCCTTGATCAGCTCGGCCAGGCGTTGCAGCGGGCTCAGGCCCCAGCCGACCGCCAACCACAACAGCAGGCCGAGCAGCGGCAGGCCGATCAGCACCGGTTGCAGGCTACGGCGGGCAATCTTGTCGGCCAGTTCGCCGCGCACATCCTCGCGCTCGCCGGCCAAGACCCAGTGGTGGTCGGTGTTGTCATGCAGCACGAAAAGCCGCCAGTGGTGCTCGCCCAACGTCAGGGTGTGGTAGCCGACCAGGTACTTGGCCAGGCGGCTGAGGCGCGCGCTCATGGGCTCATCGGTGGGCGGCAGGGTGCTGTCGAGTTGGGCGATCATCTCGGTCAGCAGGCCCTGGGGGGCGCTGGCCGACTGGAAAATCAGCTCACCGTTGTCATCGAGCATCTGGAACGCCAGCTTGGCTTCATAGCCGTGGCCGAGCATGCCGTCGATCTGCCGCGGGCTGTGTTGCAGCAGCAGGGCTTCATCGAGTGCCGATTGCAGGCGCCGGCGCGAATCCCCCGAGAGGTCGTGGCGAACCAGGCCCATGAGCATGCGCGAGGTCTGCGCCAGTTGCGCGTCGAACAGCTCCTCGACCTCATGGCTGGCGTCGCTGTAGATCTTGTAGCTGATCAGGCTCAGGGCCAGGGTCAGCAGGGTGAGCATGAGCACCAGCAGGCGGGTGCGAATCGAGCGCAGTAACTTCACTTGTCCACCAGGTAGCCAACGCCGCGTACGGTGCGGATCAGTTCAGGGAAGAATTTCTTGCGCAGGTGGTGCACGTGCACTTCCAGCGCATTGCTCTCGACCTCTTCGCCCCAGCCGTAGAGCGCCTGTTGCAGCTTGTCGCGGGTCATCACCCGGCCGGGCTGGGCGAGCAGTTCGTGCAGCAGGAGGAACTCCTTGCGCGGCAAGTTGACCGGTTTGTCGAGGTAACTCACCGCCTGGCTGACCGGGTCCAGGGTGATGCCGCGGTAGCTGAATACCGGCTGTGGGCGGTTGAAGCTGCGGCGCAGCAGGGCACGCAGGCGCGCCTTGAGCTCGGCCACGTCGAAGGGTTTGACCAGGTAATCGTCGGCGCCGGCGTCCAGCCCGGCGATACGGTCGCCGGTGGCGTCGCGCGCTGTGAGCACCAGCACCGGCACCGGGTTGGCCGCGGCACGCAGGTGCTTGAGCACTTGCAGGCCATCCATGCGCGGCAGGCCGAGGTCGAGGATGGCCAGCTCGAAGCTTTCGTGGGTCAGCGCATGCAGGGCGCTGGCGCCATCCTGCAACCAGTCGACGGTGTACCCCTCAGGCTTGAGGGCCGTGCGGATGCCCTCTCCGAGGGCGGTGTCGTCTTCTACCAGCAAGATGCGCATGGCGTGTTTCCTATTGGTTTTATCTGAGTAAACCATCGCTCTCTGTAGGCGCGAATAATGGCCAGCGCTGCTGCGTTTTAGCCATAACACCTTTAGCGCGTTCAGGACTAATCGCGAATAAATTCGCTCCTACAAAGTGGTTGCAGGGGCAGATGTCGGGCCGTGCTTAATCCTGCTCGGCCGCAATCTTCTGTTGCAGGGCGCTGATGTCGCTGCGCCGGCCCGCATCGGCCACTTCCCGGCCCGGGCGCGGTGCGGCTTTGAGGGCCTTGTTCAGGGCGGCGCTGGCTTCGTCGTAGCGACCGTTACGGTACAGGAAATCGGCCTGGAAGTAGTTGGGGTCGATGCCGGTTGGATTGATCGTCAGGGCCTCGTTGAGCATCGCCTCGGCTTTGTCGTTATCACCGAAGCCGACCGGCCAGCCAGGCACCTGGTAGTACAGGCTGCCCAGGCTGGTGTAGGCCGAGCCGTCGAGGGCCTTGTCGTCCAGGGCCAGGGCCTGTTCGAGGTTGACCTTCGCCTCCTTGACCAGGCTCAAGGCGCCCAGTCCGCCTTTGGCGCCGGCGTAGGTGCTGAGGATGATGCCGCGCCAGATCAGCAGCTCGGCGGCCTTGGGCTCAGCCTTGACGGCAGCGTCGGCCTGTTCGCTGAGGCTGGCGAACGCTTTTTCGCGGGCGTCGGCCGGGGTCTGGTAATTGATCTCGGCCCAGCGCTGCTGGAGGGCATGTAGCGTTTGCTGGCCGCCGTCGCTCAGGGCAAAGGCGGGCAGGCTGGACAGGGCGAGGAGCAGGCAAAGGGTGGGGCGTAACAGGTTCATGGGGCAATCCTCAGGGGTGGCGACGGGCAAAGCGCAGGATGGTCGGCAGCTGCTTGCGCAGTGCCTGGTCGACGATGCGTGGTAGCAAGCTGTTAAGGCGTACGAAGAGTTTTTCTGGCCAGCCGAGGTAAGACTCTTCGTGTTCGCGCACGATGGCCTGGGCCAGTTGCGCCGCGACTGCGCGTGGCTCGTCCATGGCCACCTTGAGCGCCGTGTTCATGGCCATCACGGTGTCGTCGTTCATCGGCGTGCGGGTGGCACGCGGGGCGAAATACAGCACCTTGACCTGGGTGTCGGCCAGCTCACGGCGCAGTGCCTCGGAGAAGCCGCGCAAGGCGAACTTGCTCGCGCAGTAGGCGCTGAAGCCGGGGTAGCCGATGGAGCCGAACGTCGAGCCGAGGTTAACGATCAGCGCGCGGCCCTGCTGTTGCAGCAGCGGCAGCAGGCGCTGGGTTAATTGCAGGGTGGCGGTGACGTTCAGCCCGATCAGTTCAGCCAGGGCCTGTTCATCATGCTGCTCGAGCAGGCTGAACCTGTTGACCCCTGCCGCGTTGATCAGGGTGTTGAGCCCGCCGAAGCGCTGGGCGGCAGCAGCCACAGCATCGCGGCCCTGACGGCTGGTGATGTCCGCTTCGACCACCTCCACGCGCCCGGGGTGTTGCTGCGCTAACAATCGGAGCGCATCGACGTGACGCCCGACCAACAGCAGGCGCGCGCCATTGTCCAGCAGGTGCTCGACCAGGGCCTGGCCGATCCCGCCGCTGGCGCCGGTGATCAGCGCTCGGCATTCGGAAAGTTGCATGGCCACGCTCCTATGCTGACAACGGCAGGCTGCGGAACATATCGCCGTACAGGCGGTAGACCACCTTGGCGGTGTGGATCACCGCGGCCTGGTCAGCCGGGTCATCGAGTCGATTCATCAGCTTCTTGAAGAACTCGACGTGCTCGATGTCCAGGCTGCCGTGGGAGTTCAGGTAGCTGAACGCCGTGGCCGGCAGTTGCAGGCGGTCCTGCACCACGCCAGCGACCTGGGTGGCCAGGGCGATGCTGGTGCCTTCGAGCACATGCACCATGCCGAAGAAACTCACCGGGTTATGCCGGCCGATGCGGTCGTAGACGTAGCTGACCATCAGTTCGGTGGCCAGGCGTGGCTGACTGTTGCGTACGGCTTCCTTGTCCGCGCCGCAGGCAGCGATGTCGTTGAGCACCCATTCCTGATGGCCGTATTCCTCATCGATGTATTCGGCTATCGCGCCGCGCAGCCATTCCTGGCGCTCGGGCACGCGCGCGCCGCAGGCCATCAGCAACGGCACCGTGTGTTTGACGTGGTGGTAGGCCTCTGTAAGGAAGGCGACGTAGCTGTTCAGGCTGACCGTGCCGCCCATGGCTTGCTGGATGATCGGCGCGCTGAGCAGCGCCTGGCGGTCGGCGTGGGTGGCCTGTTGCAGGGTTTCAAAGAACGACATGGGCTTCTCCAAGAGAGGAAACACTGGCCAGGGTGTGGTCGATGGCCGGCTGGTAGTGATTGAACAGGGCGCTGCGGCGCAGGCGACCATTGGCGGTTGCCAACTCGTTGCCTGCGCTGAACGGTTCGCTGGCACGCAGCCAGTGGTGAACACGGGCGTAGTCCGGCAGGCCCTGATTGACTGCGTCCACGGCGGCTTGCAGCTGTGCGTCGGGGGTGTTGGGGAAGCGCGGCACCAGCACCGCGACGTTGGCCGGCAGCGCTTCGCCATACAGCCAGGCCTGGGCAATGGGTAACTGCTGGACCAGCTCGGACTCGACCCATTCCGGGTTGACGTTGCGCCCGTAGGCGGTGATGAACTGGTGCTTTTTGCGCCCGTGCAGCACCAGAAAACCGGCCTCGAAATGGCCCAGATCACCGGTGCCCAGCCACTCCCCAGCGGGCGCCGGCTCACCGAGATAGCCGAGCATGCGCGCGCCCTTGACCAGTACCTCGCCGTCGTCTGCCAGCCTGACCTGCAGATGACCGAGCGGCTTGCCGGTACTGCCGATGCGCCGCTGCTCGGGGGTATTGAGGCACACCACCGAGGCGCACTCGGACAGGCCGTAGCCCTCGAAAATCGGCAGGCCTAACGCGTCGGCCCGCTGCAGCAACTGCGCCGACACTCGCCCACCGCCGACCGCTATGAAGCGCAGCGAGTTCGGCACCGGCAGCTTGCGTTCGGCGGCACTGACCAACGCCAGCAACAGTTGCGGCAGCAGGATCAGGCTGTGCGGCTGGGCCGTCTGCAGCGCCTGGAGAAAGCGCGCCAAATCGAAGCCGCTGGCGCCAGTGAGGCCGGTGCGGGCCATTGGGATCAGCTCCACCCGCGCCCCAGCCAACAGCGGTGCGTACACGCCGGCGATGTTCTCCAGCAAGGTCGCCAGCGGCAGGATGCACAGGTGGCGCTCCACCTCACGACTGGCGCTGGCCGCGACCAGGCTGGTGGCCACTGCCAGTTGCGTGGCGATATCCAGGCACACGCCCTTGGGCTGGCCGGTGGTGCCGGAGGTGTAAGTGATTTTGCAGGTGTCCTGATGCAGCGCTGCCGGTTGTGCCACCGTGCGACGGTGAATGCTTTCGCCGTCCACCGTGGTAAAGCCGGCCGCGCTGTGACCGATCAAGCAATCAATGCCGGCGCTGTCCAGTACATGGCGCTGCTGGTCGGCGGAGAAGAATCCCGGTACCGGCACACAGACCAGGCCGGCGTGCAGCGCCGCCAGATCCCACAGCACCCAATCGATGCCGTTATCCAGGGCCAGGGCCACCCGGCGCACGTCGAGTGCACGCAGGTGCGCACTGCGGGTTACCACGGCGGCGAGCAGTTCGCTGTAGCTCAGCGTGCGCTGATGCTCGACCAGCGCAATACGCGGGCCGTACGCGGCCAAATGCGCGAAGAAGGACTCAGCTGCACACCACATCAGGCATCTCCTCTTGGGCATAAAGCGGTTGGTGGCCCAGGCGCGGGTAAGCGCCCAGTTGCAGCAAACGCTGGTGGCCGCCGTGGATGTCGCCGGCCATCACCAGCGGGCGGCTGTCGTAGTAAGTGCCCCAGTCGGCCAGGTCCTCGCCCATGCGCGCCGGGTCGGCCTCGCCGAGGGCGATGGGCGCCAGGCCCAAGCGTTGGAAGCTGTTGAGCAGGGTTGGCGTGCCGGTGAAGGTGACCCAGCGAAAGCCCAGGGCCACCAGCAGATCAGTCAGGGCGACGATCAGCAGGCGCGCAGCGCCGGGGCTGTCGGCGGCCAGATTGCCCACTTCAACCAGCTCGCCACGGCCGGGTTCGGTCTGCCCCAGGCACGCGCCGATAGCGTGCTGAATGGGTGTGTCGAGGTAGCGTTCAAGAAACAACGGCCCGCTGTTGCCGCTGCGCACCCCCACCGCGCCGAGCAACTGTCCAGCCTGGTTTTCCAGGCCGAACAGGCAGGGCATGAAATGCTGGATGCGCGCGCCATGCTGCAGCTCGAAGCGCTGACGGATGAACTGCTCCAGGGCCACGCGTCGCGCGCTGCCGGGAGAGGCCAGGTGAAGATCGAAGTGATCGCCGCGGCCGATACGGGCCACGGGACGATCATGATGCGCCCAGGGTAGTTCCATGCTCGGAACCTCGGTAATGAACCTGGGGCTGATTGTGGGAGGGGCTGGCTTAACGCTGTATTAAGAGTTTTCAGAATGTTTCAGAGCTTTTGGGGATGCCCTGCGGTGCGGGCGATTTTCAGCCCACCTGCGCAACCCAGTCATTGAGGTTGTAGTAGTTGCTGATGCGCGCCACCTTGCCGTTTTTAATCTCGAAGAAGGCGCCGGCGGGCAGCACATAGGTCTGGCCATTGGCAGGCGGTAGGCCTTCGTCGTCGGCCAGGTACTCGCCGTGCACCACGAATTCGGCTGCGGCGCGGGTGCCGTCGGCGTTTTGCATCACCACGATATCGGTGAGGCGTTCGCGGTAGCAGCGGTTCATCTTGTTCATGAAGGCGGCGAAGGTGGCCTTGCCAACCTGGCGTTCGCCCTGGTTGATGTCGTGGACCACGTCCTCGGCCAGCAGGTCGAGGAAGGCGGGCATATCGCCGGCATTGAAGGCGGCGTAGTAGGCCTGCAGCAGTTCGGTGGCGGTCATGGCGAGGCTCCTGTCGTAGCGTGGTTAGTGGTTCATTGGCCCGCATGATAAGTTCGCCGCTCACCGCCGGTATAGCCACTGGCGTCACCCTGTTGCTGGCCTACGACTGCCCATGGACATTCAGTTGCTGCGCGGCGCCGAGATCGCGCCCCATATCGACGACCTCGCGCGCCTGCGTATCGAGGTGTTCCGCGAGTTCCCCTACCTGTACGACGGCACGCTCGCCTACGAGGCCGAGTACCTGGCCACCTACGTGCGCAGTGCCGATAGCCTGTGTGTGCTGGTGCGCGATCAGGGGCGGGTGGTCGGTGCCTCCACGGCGCTGCCGCTGCAGGACGAAACCGAGGAATTTCAGCAGCCGTTTGTCGCAGCCGGTCGGAACCCGGCGCGGGTCTTCTACTGCGCCGAGTCGGTGGTATTGCCGGCCTGGCGCGGGCGCGGCTTGGGCGTGCGGTTTTTCGCCGAGCGCGAGGCCCATGCGCGCCGGCTGGGGCGTTTTGACTGGTGCGCGTTCTGCGCCGTGCAGCGCCCGGCCGAGCATCCGCGCCGGCCTGCCGACTACCAGCCGCTGGATGCCTTCTGGGCCCGCCGTGGCTATCGCCATCACCCTGAATTACACACCCACTATCACTGGCGCGACCTCGACGAAGCCGAGGAGTCGGCCAAGCCCATGTCGTTCTGGTTGAAGGAGCTCGCGCCATGATCAAGGTCGCTGCCTGCCAGTACCACATCGACCTGCTGCCCACCTGGGACGCTTACGCCGACCACCTCACTGCGCTGTGCGAAGAGGCCGCCGGGCAGGGCGCCGAGCTGTTGTTGCTGCCGGAATACGCCGGCTTGGTGCTCAGTGGTCAGCTGGCCGAGCCCGAGCGCAGCGATTTGTACGGTTCCATCGCCGGCATCCAGGCGCTGCTGCCGCGCTGGCTGGCATTATGCGAAAGCCTGGCGCGGCGGCTGAAGGTCTACCTGCAACCCGGCTCGGTGGCCGTATTGGATGACGACGGCCTGTACCGCAACCGCGCCTGGCTGTTCGGCCCGGACGGCTGCCTGGGCAGTCAGGACAAACTGATGATGACCCGCTTCGAACTGGAGCATTGGCAAATCAGCGCTGGCAGCGGGCTCAGGGTGTTCGACACCGCGTTGGGCAAGCTCGGCATTCTGATCTGCTACGACAACGAATTCCCGCTGCTGGCGCGCACCCTGGCCGAGGCTGGGGTTGACCTGATCCTCGCGCCCAGTTGCACCGATACCGAGGCGGGTTTCCATCGTGTGCGCATCGGCGCCCAAGCCCGCGCCCTGGAAAACCAGATCGCTGTGTTGCAGGCACCCACGGTCGGCCTGGCGCCATGGTCGCCGGCACTGGACGAGAACATCGGCCGCGCCGCGCTCTATGTGCCGCCGGATTACGGCATGCCGGCCAATGGCGTGATTGCCGAGAGTGCAGCGCTGTGCCCAGCGCGCAGCCACTGGCTGATTGCTGAGCTGGATCTGCCCGAGGTGCGCCGCGTGCGTGAACAGGGCCAGGTGTTCACCCGTCGCGACTGGCCGCTGCAGTTTCAGCCGGGGTTGCTGACCCTGCGGGACTAGCATTACTGCGGCGCAGGCAGCATTTCCCCGACCTTGCTGGCCAGGTCGGCCATGGAGAAGGGCTTGGTGATCATGTCCATGTTGGCGCCGAGAAAGCTGGCGCGGATGGCGGCGTTCTCGGCGTAACCGGTGATAAACAGCACTGGTAAATGAGGACGATGCTGGCGGGCGATTTCTGCCAATTGGCGGCCGTTCATGCCCGGCAGACCGACATCGGAAATCAGCAGGTCGATGGCCACGTTCGAGCCCAGGTGTTCGATGGCCACTCCCGGCTCGGCGGCGTCCAGGGTGTCGTAGCCCAACTCGGTGAGCAGATCGCGCACCAGCAGCCGCACGGTGGCGTCATCCTCCACCAGCAAAATACGTTGGCCACGGCCATTGGGTGAGGCCGGCAGCTCGCGGGTGATGGGGTCCGCCGGGCTGCTGGCGGTGGGCAGGTAAAGGCGCACGGTGGTGCCAACGCCGGGTTGGCTGAGCATCACCACATCGCCTTGGCTCTGTCGGGCAAAGCCGTAGACCATCGACAGCCCAAGCCCCGTGCCTTGGCCCACGGGTTTGGTGGTGAAGAAGGGGTCAAAGACTTTCTCCAGCACATTGGCAGTCATGCCCACGCCGCTGTCGGACAGGCTGATCACAATGTAGGTGCCGCTGGCCAGGTTCGGCCGCACGGTGGAGGCATCCGCCACGTGCACCATTTGCGCGGTTTCCAGGGTCAGTTGACCGCCGAAGGGCATGGCGTCGCGGGCGTTGATCGCCAGGTTGAGGATCGCGCTTTCCAGCTGGTTGGCATCGGCGACCACCGGTGGCAGGTTGGCCCCGTACACGGTGCGCAGGCTGATGCGCTCGTTCAGGGTGCGGCGGATCAACTCTTCCAGCGAGTGCAGCAGCACGTGTACATCAAGCGCCTTGGCATCCAGCGATTGCCGTCGGGAGAACGCCAGCAGCCGCTGGGTCAGCCCGGCGGCACGGTTGGCGGAGGTGGCGGCGGCTTCCATAAAGCGCGGCAGGTCGTCGATCCGGCCGGCGGCTAGGCGCCGCTTCATGATGTCCATGGCACCAATGATGCCGGTCAGCATGTTGTTGAAGTCGTGGGCGATGCCCCCGGTCAGTTGGCCCACGGCTTCCATTTTCTGGCTTTGCCGCAGTGCCGCTTCGGCCTGGGCACGGTTGTGCATCTCGCTGCTCAACTCAGCGGTGCGCTCAGCCACTTTCGCCTCCAGCGTATCGGCGGTGTCGCGCAGGCCTTCCTCGACTTTCTTGCTGTCGGTGATGTCGAGCACGAACACATGGAAGCCATCCACTTCGCCAGTCGGCGTGCGCCGCGGCAGGTAACGGATGTCGGCATCGCGGCGGCTGCCGTCCTGATGCGGCCAGTGCCGTTGCAGGCGCGCGGATTCGCCAGCCAGGGCGGCCTGCATCACCGGCAGCCGCGCCGCCAGGTCCTGGGGGCTGAACAGCTCGCTGACATGACGCCCGACAATCTCATCGGGCGAGCGGTAGAACCAGTGCTCGTAGGCGCGGTTGACGAAGCGGTAGCGCAACTTGGTGTCAATAAACGCGATCAGCACCGGCAAGGAGTCGGCGACCAGGCGCAGCTCGCGTTCGCTGGTCTGCAAGGCTCGGCGGCTGTCAGCCAGCTCGGCCAGTTGGTCGCGGATCAGCAGTTGCTTATGGCGCGAACGAATCGCCGAGGCCACGGCACTCAATAACGACACACTACTGAGTGGCCGCTCGATCAGGATGACGTTGCTGGCACTGTCGGGCAGGCGTTTGCGCACCCGCTCGGTGTCGCCCAGGCGCCCGGATTGGCGGGTGGCCAGAAGGATAAACGGCAGGTCCGACCAGGCCGGCTGGGCGTCGAGTACCTGACGCAGGGCCTGCATATCGCCCACCAACGCTTCTTCGGTGACCAGCACCGCGCCAGTGTTGCTGTCGATGTGCGCTGCCAGAGCTTCAGGCGTGGGGCAGATCAGGGTGCGGTAGCCCTCTTTGGCCAGCAGGCCCGCCAGGCTTTCGGCGTCCCGGCCAAAGGGCGCACTAAGCAGTACCTGCATGGGCTCGCCTCGGTTAACGGGCAAAGTCGTGGCTCCGGTTTTCCATCAGCGGCGCATGGTCGCCGTTGTATTCCGGGGTGCCGGTGAGCACCCCTTTGAAACGCACCAGGGTCTCGCCGACGCGCACGCCGTGCTGGTCGACGCGCAGCTCACGAATGCTGTCTTCGTGCTGGCCGCCACGGTTCTTGATCACCGAGACGGCCTTGCGAATACGCCCCTGGGCCTCGAAGAAACGCAGCAACACCACGGCATCGGCGACATAGGAAATATTGAGGTTCTCCGACGTCATGTTGCCCACCAGGCCGTGCTGCGGATTGATCAGAAAGGTGCTGACCCCGCGCTGGCTGAGGTAAGAAAGCAGTTCGTGCATCTGCAGGATCAGCTGCTGCTCCTGGGGCATGGCCGCCAGGTAGCCACTCAGGCTGTCGATCACGATCATCCGGCACTGATGCTGCTCCACCGCGTTGCGCACCAGCCAGGCGAACTCGCCGGGCGACAGTTCGGCCGGGTCGATCTGACGGATATCCAGCAGCCCGTTATTGATGTGCTGCTGCAACTGCAGGCCCATGCTGTCTGAGCGAATCAGCATGGTGCCGATGCGTTCGTCAAACTCGTAGATGGTGCAGCGCTCGCCGCGTCGGCAGGCCGCATCGATGTATTGCAGAGCCAGGCTGGTTTTGCCCGAGCCCGCCGGCCCGGTGACCAGCGTGCTGGTGCCCCGCAGCGGACCGCCGCCCAGCAGCGCGTCCAGGCCGGCGACCCCACTGGGTACCGGGTCGCCGCTGAAGGCAACGTGGTGCTGGTTGGCCACCAAACGTGGGTAGACCTGCAGGCCGCCGTGGCGAATGGCGAAATCGTGTAGACCGGCGCAGAAGTCCACACCGCGCAGCTTTTGCACCTGCAGTCGGCGGCGTGCTGCGCCGAATTCCAGGGTCAGGCGCTCTAGGGTGATGACCCCGTGACACAGGCTGTGCAGGTGCGCATCGCGCTCGCCATGGTTACCAGTGAGGTCGTCGACCAGAAACACCGTGGCCTTGCGCGGGGCGAAGAACTGTTTAAGCGCCAGCACCTGACGGCGATAGCGCAGCGGGTCCTGGGCCAGCAGGCGCAGTTCCGAGAGGCTGTCGAATACCACACGCAGCGGTCGAGTCCGCTCCACCTGATCCTGGATCAGGCGGATGGTGCCGCCCAGCTCCAGCTCCCAGGGGTGCAAGATCGACTGCTCGCGACCGTCGCCCAACACCGCTTCGGCCGAGGCCAGCTCGAACAGGTCGATACCTTCCAGGGACCAACCGTGGGATGCCGCCACGGCGTGCAGCTCCTCGCTGGTTTCCGATAGGGTGATGTACAGGCAGCGCTCGTCGCGGGCCACGCCCTCCAGTAAAAACTGCAGGGCCAGGGTGGTCTTGCCAGCGCCAGGCGAGCCTTCAAGCAAGTACAGCCGCTCGGGCGGCAGGCCGCCGCCGAGAATGCTGTCCAGACCGCTACTCCCTGAGGGAATTCGGGCGTTGGTGTCCTTCATGTAATGACCTCTCTGCATGAGGTAAACGTGCATGGGCACCCCAAGGACAGCCAGCCCGTTGTCCGGGCCGCGTTAGCGTGAACGAAACGTCACACGGTCTGGGGCACTCGGCGGCCGACGCTGTTACGTCGGCTGTCGATAGCAGGGGCAGTGCCAGGCGCGCGCTTGAGCTGGCGTCGACAACCCTGCTGGAAATCCGACCGTCAGCTGGTTTTCTTGTTCATTATTTTTGACAGGCGGGCAGGCCCTGTTGACGCCTCGTCTGCGTCAGCAGCGCGCACGACGAGGCGTCAACAGGGCCCAGGCTATTCACCGGGGCAGGCAGTTTTAACCGGTGGGCAGGGCAGGGCAGGGCGGGGCTCAGGGCTTGGGGACTGGCACGCGCAGCTCGGCATGACCAAGCGGATGGCTCAGGGCATCGTAGAAGCGCAGCTGCATATTCTGCTCGGCGAACAGTGCGCTGTAGTGCTGTTTCTGCTGCAGGATAAACGCGGGGTTATGCGGGTAAATGGAGATGGCCAGAGTCTGCAGCCCCGCCTGTTGCAGCGCGCGGATCAGGTGCTGGTCTTGCGCCGAGAGGCTGTGGCCAAAGATGCACAACCGCTGTTTGGGCGCCGCCAGTTGGCTGTAGCAAAACGTCAGGTAGTCACAGGTGCGGACGGCCCTGAGCTTATCGGCGCTGCTGCCCTCGTTGACCAGCAGCGGAATGTCACCCAACTGGTTGATGGCAAAGCTGGCCAGCAGGGTGCTTTCCGAGGATTTCAGCATGCGCGTGCTGCCGTCGACATTCTTCACCAGGTGCATGCCGCCATGCAGGTAGAGCAGGCGTGTGGACTTACCTTGGCGCTGGCAGTCGCTGGGGTCGAAGGTTGCATCCGGGCCGCGGAACAGGTCATCGAACGCCTCGGGCGTCTGCTGACTTGCCCAGAAGGTGAGCAGGTCGTAGTTGCCCGAGTACACGGTTTCGTACTGCGTCAGCGCTTGGTTGATCCGCGTCAGGCTGTCGGCCTGCATCAGGCTCCAGGGAATGTGCAGCGAACGCACAGCGTGGATCAGCGCTTCCTTGATGGCGAAGTAGCGGTGGCGTGGTGATGAAGCGTTGATGGTCAGCGCGGCATTGACCCGGATACTGCTTTTCAGCGCACTGAGCACTTGCTCGAAGTTGCTGGTGTCCAAGGCTCGGAACACGCTGAGTTCAGTCGCGCTGAGCGGTCGATTACGGGTGGTTTGGGCCTCGTCGAACAGCGAGAAATAGGCAAACTTGCGCCACACCGCCAGGCTCGCGCCATTGCCGATCAGCAGGTCGGGAAAACCGACGCTGCCGTTGAGGGTGGTCCAGTCTTCGAGTTCAGCGGTGAGTGCCGGGCGTTCCATGATTGTTCGTTAGCGCCTTTGCCAATGGTGTGCAGGGCGCGACTTTAACACGGCTGCGCGAGCGCTCAGACCGCATCCTCGGCGGCCTTGCCCGCCGGATTGGCACGGGTCGGCATGGCCAGAATCTCGGGCAGCACCTCGCGGGCGAACACCCCGTGCAGGCGGCGCACCTCGGCGACCGGGTCCAGGTGATGATCTACGCGGATATCCCACAGCGGGTAGTCCTCGCGGTCCACCACGTAGATCACTGCCGATGACTCACCGTGGCGATCGCCACCGCAGTCATCACCTGCCGCCAGGGCAGCGATCAGCCGCTCGATCAGCGGTTGCGCGTGCGCCCGGGTAAAGGCACTCGCGACGGCTTCCAACACTTGGGGGCCGACCAGGCGGTTGCCCTGCACGCTGAATTGCTCGCCCGCCAGGGAGCCCGCCCAGGGAATGCACTGCTCGCCCGTCCAGCACAGGCTATCGCCGTGGCGGTCGATCACGGCGCATTGGCGCAGCGCCATGCACGGGTCGGTGGTTTTCAGGTGATCCAGCGTTTGTTGCGCCGTATAGCCCTGGCGCAGCAGCACCAGGCCGTCGAGACCCAGGTAGGGGTTAACCTGGGCCTGCGTGGCGACCGCGCCGACACCGGCCGCGGCGTGGCTGAGTAGCTTGCCCACCGCAGGCATGGCCGTTGCCGCAGCAACGCCGAACTGCCCGCTGTGGGGGCAGCGCGCGATGATGGAAAAGGTCATGGGTGGCTCCTGTTTGGTCGTGTCTTAGGCTTGCAGGATGCAGGCATTGTTCCGCACGACCAGGGCCTAAATGCAAAAGCCCGGCGCTAGGCCGGGCTTTTGGGTGTTGCCGTTGAGTTACTTGACCTCGACGGCCAGGCTGTCGTGGATCTTCTTGTTCCAGATCGCCGGGCCAGTGATGTGCACCGACTCGCCGTTGGTGTCGACCGCTACGGTGACCGGCATGTCTTTCACGTCGAACTCGTAGATGGCTTCCATGCCCAGTTCGGCGAAGGCCACCACGCGCGATTTCTTGATCGCCTGGGCGACTAGGTAGGCCGCGCCGCCCACAGCCATCAGGTACACGGCCTTGTTATCCTTGATCGCTTCGATGGCAATCGGGCCGCGCTCGGATTTACCGATCATGCCGAGCAGGCCAGTGCTTTCGAGGATCTGCCGGGTGAACTTGTCCATCCGCGTCGCGGTGGTCGGGCCGGCTGGACCGACGACTTCTTCACGCACCGGATCGACCGGGCCGACGTAATAGATAAAGCGGCCTTTCAAATCGACCGGCAGTTCTTCACCCTTGTTCAGCATATCGACCATGCGCTTGTGTGCAGCGTCGCGGCCGGTGAGCATCTTGCCGTTGAGCAGGACGGTTTCGCCCGGCTTCCAGCTCTGCACATCTTCCGGGGTGAGGGTGTCGAGGTCGACGCGGCGCGCGCTCGGGCCGGCTTCCCAGACGATTTCCGGGTAGGCGGACAGATCCGGCGCTTCCAGCTCGGCCGGGCCAGTGCCGTCGAGTACGAAGTGGGCATGACGGGTGGCGGCGCAGTTGGGGATCATGCACACCGGCAGGCTGGCGGCGTGGGTCGGGTAATCCATGATCTTCACGTCGAGCACGGTGGTCAGGCCGCCCAGGCCCTGGGCGCCGATGCCCAGTTGGTTGACCTTCTCGAACAGCTCCAGACGCAGCTCTTCGATGCGGTTCTGCGGGCCACGGGCCTGCAGTTCGTGGATGTCGATGTGCTCCATGAGCACTTCCTTGGCCATCACCGCAGCTTTCTCGGCGGTGCCGCCAATGCCGATGCCGAGCATGCCCGGCGGGCACCAGCCGGCGCCCATGGTCGGTACGGTTTTCAGAACCCAGTCAACGATCGAGTCGGACGGGTTGAGCATGGCCATCTTCGATTTGTTCTCGGAGCCGCCGCCCTTGGCTGCGACGTCCACTTCCACCTTGTCGCCAGGGACGATGGAGTAGTGAATCACGGCCGGGGTGTTGTCCTTGGTGTTCTTACGCGCGCCGGCTGGGTCGGCGAGGATCGAGGCGCGCAGGACGTTTTCCGGCAGGTTGTAAGCACGGCGTACGCCTTCGTTGATCATGTCGTCGACGCTCATGGTCGCGCCAGTCCACTGCACATCCATGCCCACACGGATAAACACGGTGACGATGCCGGTGTCCTGGCAGATCGGGCGGTGGCCGGTGGCACACATGCGCGAGTTGATCAGGATCTGCGCCATGGAGTCACGGGCGGCCGGCGACTCTTCGCGCAGGTAGGCCTCGTGCATCGCCTGGATGAAATCGGTGGGGTGGTAATAAGAAATGAACTGCAGGGCATCGGCGACGCTCTGGATAAGATCGTCTTGCTTGATCACGGTCATGCGGGGCGCTCCTCTATTCAGGGAACATCTATAAGGACGCGCCGTACTGAGCGTCGGCGCACCTGCGTAAAAAGGCGCGGCAGTATAACGCACCCCCGCGTGTTGCGGGCATGTGGCGGCATATCAGCCATTTCGTAGGGCTTACGCTCACCTGGCGCCGTAGGTCCAGAGCCTGAGCTGTGTTGGCGCAAAAGCGGTCGTATAAGCCCCTAGGTTTTTTGTGATCTCAGGCGTAGAGTTGGCCGGATGCCACTATGGGATGGAGCCCATGAGCCGAAGCAGTCAGCGGACCACTAAGCGTACGTTACAAAGCCTTCTGCTGAAGCGTTTCGGCATGGCTGCGGCGAGCTATACGCTGGTTTTTGTGGTGTGTCTGGTGGGTGCCTACAACGGCCTGTTTCCCGGCCCGATGCTGCCTTACATCGGTCTGGTGGGCGGCATCACGATTAGCCAAGCCGTGTTTTGCTGGCTGTTTGTGAGCGCGCGCAACCTGCGTCTGCAGGACCCCAGCCTGACAGAAGCGCAGGTGCTGGTCGCACTCACCTGGCTGGGCGCCTTGCTCAGCATGATGGTCGAGGGGCGTGGCACGCTGCTGACGCTGTATGTCTTGGTGATGCTGTTCGGCGTCTTTCAATTGCGCCCGCGGGTGTTCGTTCGCTGCGCGCTCTACGCCTTCTTTTCGTTCAGTGCGATCAACCTGTATGAGGCGTACACCTACCGGCTTTACAGCCCAGGTTTGGCGGCCATGCAAGTGTTTACCCTGGCGGTGACGCTGCTGTGGCTGTGCCTGTTCGCCAGCTACATGCAGGCCATGCGGCAGCGCATGCGCCAGCGCCGGTTTGCCTTGCAGGCGCACCAGGACACGCTGCGCGGCATGATGCGCCAGCTGGAAGATCTGGTGGCGACCGATGAGTTGACCGGCTTGTGCAACCGGCGGCACTTCCTGCACCTGGCTACCCGCGCCCTTGAAGGCCTGCAGCCCTGCAGCCGTTTGGGGCTGGCGCTGATTGACCTGGACCATTTCAAGCGAATCAATGATGTGCACGGTCATGCGGCCGGTGACCGTGTCTTGCAGATGTTCGCCGGTGTGGCGCGGGCGTGCCTGCGCGATGGCGACACCATCGCCCGTTATGGCGGTGAGGAGTTCGTACTGCTGTTGCTCAATGCCGACGCCGATCAGCTGTCCAGTTGCTGCGAACGTCTGCGTGAAGCCTTCAGCCAGGCTGAACCGGTGGGCATAAAGGTGGATAATCTAAGCCTTTCCATTGGTATGACCCTGATGACCTCACACGACAATCTTGATGACGCCCTGCAGCGCGCCGACCAGGCGCTCTACCAGGCCAAGCGAGGCGGCCGTAATCGCTGTGCGGCGGCCTGGGAGGACTCGGATGCCTGAGGTGCGCGTCGGCACCCAATGCATCCAGGTAAGTGCGGGCGATAACTTGCTGGACGCGTTGCTGCAGGGTGGTGTCAGCGTGCCCTACAGTTGCCGTGCCGGCAGTTGTCAGGCGTGTCAGGTGCGTTGCCTGGCAGGTACGCCCCAGGATGCCCGGCCCGAAGCGCTTGCCGCGCCGCTGCGTGAGCAAGGCTGGCGATTAGCATGCCAGTGCCGCGTGCTGGAAGACCTCGAGATTGCCCCCTTCGACCCTCAACGGGACGGCCGCGAGGCACAAGTGCTGGCCTGCGATTGGTTGACTGACGAGGTGCTGCGCCTGCGCCTCGAGGTGCTGCAACCGCTGCGTTACCGTGCCGGTCAGCACCTGGTGCTGTGGAGTGCCGATGGCGTTGCCCGGCCCTATTCACTGGCCAGCCTGCCGGGTGAAGACCCCTGGCTGGAGTTTCATCTGGACTGTCACCACGCCGGCGCCTTTTGTTCTGCGGCCCGCCAGTTGAAGCCCGGCGACACGCTGCGCCTTGGGCAACTGAGCGGCGGGGCACTGCGTTACGATGCCGATTGGGACGATCGCACCCTGTGGCTGATTGGCAGCGGCACCGGGCTGGCACCTTTGTATGCGGTATTACGTGAAGCGCTGCGTCAGGAGCATCAAGGCACTATTCACCTGCTTCACCTGGCCCGTGATGCGTCGGCGCACTATCTTGCCGGGCCCTTGCTGCAGCTGGCTGAGCAGCACGCCCAGGTGCGCGTCGATCTGATCACGGCGGCCGAGCTGCCTGAGGCTTTGGCCGAACTGCGGCTTGTTGCCCGGCGAAGCCAGGCCTTACTCTGCGGCCAGCCTGAGCGAATCGATGATATTGCGCGCCGGCTCTACCTCGCGGGCGTGCCGCGTAACCAGGTACTCGTCGATCTGTTTCTGCCGCCTGCCCGCTGAGCCCTTGGTTGTCTGCTTGAGGCATGTCCCATGGCCGAATCCCATCTACTGGTCGAGCGCGCGCCCGGCCTGCTGACCCTGCGCCTGAACCGCGCTGACAAAAAGAATGCCCTGACGCGTGCCCTCTATGCCGGCCTTGCCGAAGCCTTGCAGCAGGCGGCGCAGGACAGCAGCGTGCGTGCTGTGCTGATCACCGGTGGCGAGCAGTGTTTTACCAGCGGTAACGACGTGGCGGACTTTCTCCAGGCGCCGCCCACCGGGCAGGACAGCGAAGTGTTCCAGTTCATGCGCGCGTTGTTCGAGTTCCCCAAGCCCGTAGTGGCGGCGGTCTGTGGGCCCGCCGTGGGCATCGGCACGACGTTGTTGCTGCACTGTGACCTGGTTTATGTCAGCCGCTGTGCGGCATTGCGTATGCCTTTCGTCAACTTGGGTTTATGCCCCGAATTCGGCTCCAGCCTGATCCTGCCGCGCCTGCTGGGACATGCCCGCGCCGCTGAGTTGCTGCTGCTCGGCCAGGGCTTTAGTGGGGAGCAGGCCGTGGCCTGGGGCGTGGCTAACGCCATGCTGGAAGACGGCGCCGCAACACTGGCCAAGGCCCGCGAAGCCGCCCTGGCGTTTACGCGCCTGGCTCCGGCGGCGGTGGCCGACAGCAAGCGGTTGATGCGTGCGCCTGGACGTGAGCAGTTGCGTCACGTCATTGAGGAGGAGGGCGCACTCTTCACCCAGCGCCTGCACTCGCCGGAAGCACGCGAGGCGCTGATGGCGTTTATGCAGCGGCGCACGCCGAATTTCGCTGCCTGATTAGCCACGCGCTATAAAAAACGCCGCGATCTCTCAACGAGTCGCGGCGTTTTTAGTGGCGGCAGGCCAGCCGGTTAACCGGTGGCGCTGCTGTCAGAGGCGTTACACCAGGGCTTCACCGACATGCAGGATCTTCATGCCGTTGGTGCCACCAATGGTGTGGTAGCTGTCGCCCTTGGTCAGGATGACCCAGTCACCGGGTTCTACCAAGCCACGCTTGAGCAGCTCGTCCACGGCGGCCTGGCTGACTTCGCCGGGCTGCAGCGCGGCAGGGTCGAACGGGATGGTGTAGACGCCGCGGAACATCGCCGCGCGGGCCTGTGTGCCACGGTGCGGCGAGAACGCGAAGATCGGCACCGAGGAGCGGATGCGCGACATGATCAGCGGCGTGTAGCCACTCTCGGTCAGGGCGATGATCGCCTTTACGCCCGGGAAGTGGTTGGCCGTATACATGGCTGCCAGGGCGATGCTCTCGTCGCAGCGTTTGAATTCCGTGCCGATGCGGTGGCTGGATTTCTTGCTGGTCGGGTGCTTTTCCGCGCCCAGGCAGATGCGCGCCATGGCTTGCACCGCTTCGAGCGGGTAGGCGCCGGCGGCGCTTTCCGCCGAGAGCATCACCGCATCGGTGTAGTCGAGCACGGCGTTGGCGACGTCGGACACTTCCGCGCGGGTCGGCATCGGGTTCTGGATCATCGACTCCATCATCTGCGTCGCCGTGATCACCGCTTTGTTGTGGCGGCGGGCGTGCAGGATGATTTTCTTCTGGATGCCGCACAGCTCGGCGTCGCCGATTTCCACACCCAGGTCGCCACGGGCCACCATGACCGCATCGCTGGCGCGGATCAGGCCATCGAGGGTTTCGTCGTCTGCCACGGCTTCGGCGCGTTCGATCTTCGCCACCAGCCAGGCGGTACCGCCGGCTTCGTCACGCAGCTTGCGCGCGTACTCCATATCGGCAGCGTCACGCGGGAAGGACACGGCCAGGTAGTCGAGGTCCATTTCTGCGGCGAGCTTGATGTCCGCTTTGTCTTTCTCGGTCAGCGCCGGCGCCGTCAGGCCTCCGCCGCGACGGTTGATCCCTTTGTGGTCGGACAGCGGGCCGCCGATCAACACGACGCAGTGCAGGGCGTCGTCCGTAGCCGACTCCACGCGTACCACCACACGGCCATCGTCGAGCAGCAACTCATCGCCCACGCCACAGTCCTTGACCAGGTCCGGGTAGTCGATGCCGACGATTTCCTGGGTGCCAGCGGTGAGCGGGTGGCTGGTCGAGAAGGTGAAGCGATCACCGATTTTCAGCTCAATCCGCTTGTTGGCGAATTTGGCGATACGGATTTTTGGCCCTTGCAAGTCACCGAGCAGGGCAACGTGCCGACCATGCTTGGCGGCCAGGTCGCGAACCAGCTTGGCGCGCGCCTTGTGCTCGTCGGGCGAGCCGTGGGAGAAGTTCAGGCGGGCGACATCGAGGCCGGCGAGAATCAGTTGTTCGAGTACTTCGGGCGAGTTGCTGGACGGGCCAAGGGTGGCGACGATTTTGGTACGGCGGAAGGTCATGCGCAGACTCCTGAGTTGAAGCTTGTAGCGAGGCTACTATGCTGCCGCGCTGTAGTCATTGTTCGTCTGCACTACCTTGCAGCCGCTTCGGTGATTATCGTCGGCATGTTCTTGTGCAGTCGCTCTGTAGGGGCGGCAACAGGCCCTGCTGTAGTTTTCGGCGGTGCGGTCGATACACTGCTTCAGTGGAAGGAGAGAGCGTATGCGCACTGTGCTGTTTGTGATGGCGGTATTGACCACCGCCGGCTGTACCCGAATGTCGCTGGACCATCACCTGAACAATGCCTACCGGGCCTACAACGAGGGTGAATGCGAGCAGGTGATGCTTGAGCTGTCTCAAGCCGAACGCAAGAGCCGTTCGCGCAGTTACCTGCAGCCAGAGATATCCCTGCTGCGTGGGCAATGCCTGGAGCGTCAGAACCTGTTCGTCGATGCGGCGCAGACCTATCAGTTCATCGTCACCCGTTTTCCAGGCAGCGAGTACGCCTACCGCGCCCGAGCGCGCCTGGACACCCTGCAGCAGCTGGGCCACTTCAGCAGCGCCGAGCCGGCGCGGCCGAGCCCAGCGAAACCCTAGGTATAGCGCGCGGCTGGCGCTAGACTGAGCAGGTCGCCGGGCCAGGGAGAATGGGGCATGCGTCTGTTGTGCTGTTTACTGCTGCTGCCCGCGTTGGCGAGTGCAGAGATCTATCGCTGGGTGGACGGCAACGGCCAGGTGCATTTTGGGCAGCGCCCGGGCAGCGCGGCGGCCGAGGCCGTTACGGTGGCGCCACAAGTAGTCGAGCGCGATGCTGCAACCCGCGAGCGTGAGGCGCGCACCCAGCGCTTTTACGATGCGCGCCGCGAGGAGCAGAGTCGGGCGACGGCGCAAGCCGCTGAGCGCAGTGCAGCGCAGGCGCGTGAATGCAGTGAGTTACGCAACCGGTTAGCGCAAATCCCCGAGGGGCGGCGCTATTTCAAGCCTGAAGCCAATGGCCAGCGCAGCTATTACAGCGACGCCGAGCTGGATGCCGCCCGTCGCGAACTGCGTAATCGGTTGGCTCAGCGCTGCTCCTGAACTGGCCGGCAAGCCTCTGGGCAGCCATACTCTGAGCTCACGCCTAGCGATTTGCCATCATGCCAGCCCAGCGCCATATCGAACGGCATCAGTTGCCGTATTTCCTCAAGGTGTTCAATCGCATTACCGACAAGCCCATGGGCTCGCTCGGCAACGTATCGCGTGACGGCCTGATGCTGATCAGCTCGCTGCCGCTGCTGGTGGGCGCGCGCTTCGACATGCGCCTGAAGATTCCGGGCAAAGATACCGTGCACTGCATCGACTTCAGTGCCACCTGCCAATGGAGCTGCGAGGACGTTACGCCCGGCACCTACGACTCCGGCTTTGCACTGCTCTGTGCACCGCCGGACTACGTGGTGATGGTCGATGCGCTGCATCGCTATTTCAGCTTCTACCCGCTGCCAACCTCGGCCTGAACCCTGAACCCTGAAACACCAACGCCCTGCCAGGCAAAGCCTGGCAGGGCGTTGGTCGTGCGCGTCAGACGCTGATCAGGCGTCGAGTTGCAGCACAGCGTTGGAGCGCGCCTGGACGTCCCGATAGCGCTCGGCATCGGTGGCCAACACCGCGCCCAGTGCCGGGAAGATCTCGGCCAGCTTGCCTTGCCACTGTTCGCTGCGCACTTGCTCGGGGAAGCAGCGTTGCAGCAGGTCGAGCATGATCGACACGGTGACCGATGCGCCCGGTGAAGCGCCGAGCAGGGCGGCCAGGGTGCCGTCCTGCGCCGCCACCAACTCGGTGCCGAACTGCAGAATGCCGCCTTTCTTCGCGTCCTTCTTGATGATCTGCACGCGTTGACCGGCAATCTCCAGGCGCCAATCCTCGGCCTTGGCCTCTGGGTAGAAACCACGCAGGGTCTCCAGGCGTTTTTCCTCGGACTGCAGCACTTCCTTGACCAGGTAGCGGGTCAGGTCGAAGTTGTCCCGCGCCACCGCGAGCATCGGGCCGATGTTGTTCAGGCGAATCGACATCGGCAGGTCGAGGTAGGAGCCGCGCTTGAGGAACTTGGTGGTAAAGCCGGCGTAGGGGCCGAACAGCAGCGAGGTTTTGCCATCCACCACGCGGGTATCCAGGTGCGGTACTGACATCGGCGGTGAGCCGACAGCCGCCTGGCTGTACACCTTGGACTGGTGCTGCTTGACCACCTCGGGGTTATCGCAGCGCAGCCACTGGCCGCTCACGGGGAAACCGCCGAAGCCCTTGCCTTCCGGAATGCCGGACTGCTGCAGCAGCGACAGCGCCGCACCGCCAGCACCGAGGAATACGAACTTGGCCTGAATTTCCCGCGTGGCGCCTGTTTGCACATTCTTCACGGTTACGCGCCAACCGCCGGCATTGCGCTGCAGGCCGGTGACCTTTTGCAGGCAGCTGACTTTGGCGCCAGGCAGTTGGCCGAGGTGCTCGAGCATGCACGTGGTCAGGTTGCCGAAGTTGACGTCGGTACCGGCCATGACGCGGGTCGCCGCGATGGGCTCGTTCGGGTCACGCCCCGGCATCATCAGCGGCATCCACTGGGCCATGGTGGCGCGGTCTTCGGTGTATTCCATGTCACTGAAGGCGTGGTGCACGCTCAGCGCCGCGAAGCGCTTCTTCAGGTAGTCGATACCTTTCTGCCCGCGCACAAAGCTCAGGTGCGGGATCGGGTTGATAAAGGCCTTCGGCGAGCCGAACGTGCCTTTCTCGACCAGGTAAGCCCAGAATTGCTTGGACTCTTCGAACTGGGTGTTGATGGTCACCGACTTCTTGATGTCGATCGAACCATCTGCCCCTTCGGGCGTGTAGTTCAGCTCACACAACCCTGCGTGGCCGGTGCCTGCGTTGTTCCATGGGTTGGAACTTTCCACCGCGCCAGCTTCCATCTGCTCAAGCACCTCGAGCTGAATGCTCGGGTCGATTTCTTTGAGCAGTACCGCCAGGGTCGCACTCATGATGCCGGCACCGACCAGCACCGCATCTACAGTTTGGTATTCGTTATGCGCCATTCCCACGTCTCCAGAAAAAAGCAGTAACCGTCGAGGATCGAAGACCACGCGAAGTCGGCGCGGTCAGCTGTCGCCGTGTTGTCTGGGTTGAGGGGAGTGGATGCCGCGTTCGCCAGCCACCTGATCGTTCATGTTTTCGCCACACTCTTGTGAAGTTGTTAAAACCCGTTTTTTTCACGCTCTTTTGGAGCGGTGAACCTCAAAAAGTTCGTGTGCCAGGCGGCTGTTCGCCCGCGTTTTGACCCTGCATCCTACGGACGCTCAGGTGCACAAGCGGGGCTCAAGCAGCTGCCGGAGTGGGCAACACGAGGTGGGCGACTCTCTGGGGCGGGGCAGATGCCGAGGCATCTGCGGTACGACGAGGCCCGATCAGGAGACGACCTTATAATCGGGGCGCGATTATAAGGCCAAAGCGGGCAAATTGATTGTGTGTCGTGACTTTTCTTCAGGCGCTAGTCAGACCGCCAACGCCTGGCGCTCGGTAACGTGCGGGGCGACCGCCGGCAGCAGCGCCTGAATCGGAAGCGGTTTATTCAACCAGCTGAGGCGCTGTTCGCGCACTTCGATCCAGCCCAGCCCTAGTGGCGCCTGGGCTGAGCACCGGAAGGCCTGGCACATGCCCGCGCTGTCGACATAGGCGAACACACGCTGGCGTGGACGAGAACGCAGTAAACCAAGGCGTGCGAGCATCAGCGGTATCTCCCAAGAGCAACGACTAAAGTCTTATGCCATGCGCCTGTGACAACGGCGTGACAGGAACCCATGCAGTCCTTACCGTGTCTCATCAAGCGACGCTGTTAGCCCCCGGTGCTGCTGGTTATACTGCGAGCCACTTTTTTGCGCCCCACCCCTGGAGAATGAGCATGCTGCATCGCCTGATGTTTGGTCTTCTTGCTGTGGCCAGCCTGACCCTGGTCGGTTGTGCCCTCAGCCCTCAACAACTGAGCCCGCAACCGCGCCTCATCGGCAGCCTGACGCCGGTCGGTCAAGGCCAGCCTGTCGTCGTGCGGGTCGCCGACGGTCGTCCTTCCCCGGTGCTCGGTACGCGCGGCGGCTTGTACCCGGAAACCAGCGCGATCAGCGTGAGTGGCCAGGACATCCTGCCGAAGCTGCAAGCGCAGGCAGAAGCCGCAGTGCGCCTGCTGGGGTTCACCCCGACGGCCAACGCCTACAACGCACCGCAGCTGACGATCACCCTGGCTGAGCTCAAGTACCAGTCGCCGAAGGAAGGCCTGTACGTGACCGAGTCCGACATCACCGCGACCTTCCGCGCTGATGTACAGAACAGCTCGCGCCGTTACAGCGGCCGTTACGGCGCGTCGCTCAACCAGCGTTTTGGTATGGCGCCGAACCAGGAAGCCAACACCAAGCTGATCAGCGACGTGCTGAGCGACGCGCTCACCCGCACGTTCAAGGACCCGACCATCGGGCAGATGCTGACCCAGTGAGTCTTGTGCCTACCGCATACGCCCCTTAGTGCGGCAGGCTCAGGCGTAAAAAAGGCTGGACGGTGTTATGACCGTCCAGCCTTTTTTGTGCGCGCCACTCAGGCTGCTTGGGCGAAGAACTCTGGGAGGGCGTAGCCGGTGTGCTGGTCAACGTCAGGCAGGTCATAGTGCTCGTGGCCACCCAGGGCGCAATAGCCGAGCCAATGGTGGTCCTGCACATTGAACGAAAGCGCATCCACGGGGCTGTCGATCTCGTCCAGTGAATCAATCAGGTAGTCCTGGTCCAGCGGTTGCGGATTGAGCATGGCGTATCTCCAGAAGGGCTATGTGCGCGTAGTGACCGTGCAGTCAGGGTTGAATAATCAAGTCCTGGGCCAGCCTGAAGCCCTTTTAAGACACTTTCGAGATAGCGCCGCGCGTTCGTCGGAAAGGGATCGTCTAAAAAAACCGTTTCAGTACACTGCGCGCGATTTTCTTAAGCGGCGCTTGGGCGGACTTGCCCTCAACTGGTGCGGGCGCTGCGGATTTGTTGTGTTGAGGCGATCGCCCAAGGCCTGCGCTAGAGCGCTGTGCTAAGGCCAGGGAATGATTGCTAACCGTTGTGGTGCATGCCTGCTCACACCTGGAGCCTGTGATGACGTTACAGCTGCTGTGGTCCGTTGTTTTGGACAGTCCTGCCCGGTCGCTCAATGGCCTGGCATTGTTTTTTGCTGTGGCGGGCAGTTGGCTGCTGTTGGCCACCCGTATTCGTGAACAGCGGCTGCGGTCACTGGGCGTCGCACTGTGGAGCCGCCCGCTGGCCTGCTCGGCAGTCACCGCGCCAGACGCTGCTACCGCGCGGATAAACCGGTTTTTCTATTGCTTTGCCGGCGGTTGCCTGGCCGCTGCATTGCTCTTGTCGTGGTTAAGCACGCAGCTCGGGCCATGGCCTGGATTCGCTCACTGACACAAAAAAGACAGCTCACAGGCTGCCTTTTTTGTGTGTGCTCGCCTTACAAGGCGAGGCCGTTCCTGACGCGGTACTGATTCCGCACCGGCATTGCGTATTGCGTAATCAGGTACGGCTGATGAGCCTGTGGGCAGGCGTTGAGACGCTGCTGCCACTGTGCCTGGGCCTTGGCCAATTCATCCGCAGCAAACAGCTCTTCGGCTGCCGGAACGGCCAGGCTCGGGTCGCGCTCAGCCCACATGGCGTAGGCCAGGTAGTGCACCGGGAACAGGCGGTAGTTGCCGAGGATTTGCTGGTCCACGGCGAGCGCCAGCTGGCGCGCATCCTCCGCAGCCTGTTCGATGGGGGTGCCAAACTGCACATGCACGCGGCCTTTATAGCCGGTGATGCCCAAGGCAATGCTCTTGTCGTCCTCGCCCGGCGTCTTGGTGTAAGTGCCGGTGCTGGCGCGAATGTAAAGCTCGCGCGCCTTGGCCAGGTCGCAGGGGTCATATTCGTAGCTGATCGACACGGGCGTCAGGTGCAGGGCGTTAATCACTTGAGCAAAGGGCTCGTCCTTGCGGCTCATGTGGAACATCTTGAGGATGGCCGAGTCGGTGCGGTCATCACCATCCTTGGCGCGGCCTTCCGCCTGGGCGATCCAGATCGACTGGTGGTCCTCGCGAATCGAATGGTTGATGTAGGCGGACAGCAACTGATACGCGGCCAGTTTTTCACGTCGACCACTGATTGAGCGGTGCACGATAAAGCTCTTGTTCAGGCGCATCAGGTCGCTGACAAAGGGCTTTTGCAGCAGGTTGTCGCCAATCGCTACCCGCGGTGTTGGCAAGCCTGCGTGGTAGACCGCGTAATTGACGAAGGCCGGGTCCATAACGATGTCGCGGTGGTTGGCCAGAAACAGGTGCGCATTACCGCGTTGCAGTTGCTCCAAGCCGGCGTAGGTGACGCCGTCGGTGGCCTGTTCGATACTATGATCCACATAGGCTTCGAGTTTGTCCTGCAACAGGGCGACACTGTGCACGCCGGCAAACTCGCGGCGCAGGCGATAGGCGATCAGGGGCTTGAGCAGCCAGCCCAATGCCCCGGCCAAGCGCGGAAAGCGAAAGTGGGTCAGGGTGTCGAGAAACGCCGAATCGGTCAGCAGACGCGCCACCACCTCGGGTACTTCTGCGTCGTCGTAGGGTCGGATGGCATCGAATGCGCCCATCATGCTCTCTTGTTCTTTCGCTGCGGTTGACAGAAGGTTGGGGCTCCCTGAATCGGGGGCCAGCAGTAGACCAGTAATTATACCTAGAAGTCACACGGAGGCTGCGATGCTGGAAACCCATGGTTATGACTGCCCCTATTGCGGAGAGCCCGTCGAGGCGGTGCTTGATCTGTCCGCAGGCGACCAGCAGTACATCGAGGATTGCCCGGTGTGTTGCCGGCCGATCGTTTTTGACCTGCAAACCGACGGCGAGGACTGGTCGCTGGACGTACGCGGAGAGAATGATTGATGCAGCGCATCTACGAGCCGCAGGACGTCATGGAAGGCGAGTTGCTGTTGGGCATGCTCGGCAGTGAAGGGATCACCGCTCACCTGACGGGGCGTCATCTGGTGGGGGCCATGGGCGAGCTGCCGGCGTGCGGCCTGTTAGCACTGATGGTCGCTGATGCTGACGTGGCGCGGGCGCGCGAGTTGATCGATGCGTACAATGCCGCCCAGCCATTGCCGGGTGACGAACCCGACGAGGTGCAGGGCGTGTTGCTCTGCTGAGTCGCTTTTTGCCTGTTGAGCCTGCCCATGTGTGGACGTTATGCCTTGTTTCGCTGGACGCCGGCTTTTGCTGCCTTGCCCGGTTTCCCTGCGGATCAGCAGCCGCACTGGAGCCTGTCCCCCCACGCGCAGGTGCTCTTGCTACGCCAAGTCGAGGGGCGCAAGGAGCTGGCGCGCGTGCGCTGGGGGCTGACACCGCCCTGGCTCAAGGATCTGTCGAAAACCCCTGCCCATGCGCGCGCTGAAACCCTGGCTGAACAGCCGATGTTTCGCGACGCCCTGCGCCTGCGCCGTGGCCTGCTGCCGGCCAACGGGTTCTACGAATGGCGCGGGGCCGCGCGTAAGCGGCCTTATTGGCTGACCGCGGATGCTACTCCGTTGTATTTCGCAGCCGTGTGGGAGGCCTATCCGGTGCCGGGTGCGGTGTACCTGAGTGCGGCAGTGGTGACAGTGGCCGCCGCGAATCAGCGGCGGCCGTTGATTCTGGATGAAGCCGGGCAGGCCGCCTGGCTCGATCCTGAAACGCCAGTGGAGGCGTTGCCCGGTTTGCTGGCCAGTGCGCAACCGATCCTGCGCGAGCGTGTCTTGGCCAATCTGGTCAATGACCCCCGCCTGGATGCGCCAGAGTGCCTGACGCCCGGCTGATCAAACCGGACGTTCAGTTTCAGACTTTGAACTGATTGATCAACCGCCGCTGCTGTTCGGCAAGACGCGTCAGCTCGGCACTGGCCTGGCTCGCTTCCTCGGCGCCACCGGCCACCTCGTTGGCCACCTGGCCAATATTGGTGACATTGCGGTTGATGTCCTCGGCTACCGCGCTTTGTTGTTCGGCGGCGCTGGCGATCTGGGTGTTCATGTCGTTGATCACCGAAACGGCTTGAGTGATCGATTCCAAGGCATGGGCTGCTTCGCTGGCCTGCTGCACGCTGATCGCCGTTTTGCTCTGGCTGTCTTCCATGACCTTGACCACATCGCGGGTGCCGCTCTGCAGGTTCTGGATCATGCTTTGGATTTCCTGGGTCGCCTGTTGGGTCTTTTGCGCCAGGTTACGCACTTCATCCGCCACCACGGCAAAACCGCGGCCCTGCTCGCCGGCACGGGCCGCCTCGATGGCGGCGTTGAGGGCCAGCAGGTTGGTCTGCTCGGCAATGCTGCGGATGGCCACCAGGATGGCATTGATGTCTTCGCTGTCCTTGGCCAGGGTCTGCACCACGCCGACTGCCCGGCCGATCTCGGTGGCCAGCTCGGTGATCGCGTGGCTGGTGCTCTGCACCACCTGCATGCCGTGTTGGGCTGACTGATCGGCATGGTGGGCAGCTTCGGCCGCGTGGGTGGCATTGCGGGCCACATCTTGGGCGGTGGCGGTCATCTGGTGCACCGCAGTGGCCACCAGTTCGATTTCCGCTAGCTGTTTCTGCACGCCCTGGTTGGTGCGGATGGCGATATCCGCCGTGTGCTCGGAGGAGTCGCTGACCTTCTGCACCGAGCTGACCACTTGGGTGATCATCGACTGCAGTTTGCCGAGGAAGGTGTTGAAGCCGCTGGCGATTGAGCCCAGCTCATCGGCGCGATCGGTATTGAGGCGCCGTGTCAGGTCCCCTTCGCCCTGGGCGATGTCTTGCAGCATGGCGACCATTTGTTTCAGTGGGCGGGCAATCCCGTGGCCTACCAGCCAGACACCGAGCAAGCCAACGGTCGCAACCAGCAACCCTACCAATGTCATCCCCAGGGTATCGGTGCGGGCTTGGGTGGTGAGGTCGCTCTGCATGGCCTGCAGATCAGCCATGACCGTATTGACCGGCAGAACCAGCATCAGCACCCAGCGATGATCGGTGTCACCAATATTGAAGCTGGCAAACAGCTCAATATGGTTGAGGGCCGGGTCGTCCTGCGCGTCGATGTCGTATTTCACCTCGCCGCTTTGCAGGTTGCCCAGATTTGCCAGCTCGTTGGCGTCGAGTAGGGCAGTGGCCTGCTCGCCAAGTTTATCCGGCGCCTTGGTCGACGCGACGATACTGCCATTGGAGGCGATCAGGGCCAGTTCGCCAGCGCCGTCATAGAGCTGGCGATCCGCATTGATCAGCAGCTCCTGAATGAAGTTCACCGCCAGGTCTGCACCGGCGATGCCGCGAAACTCACCATTGACCAGAATCGGGGTGGTGAATGAGGCCAGCATGATGGTCTTGCCGCCCACGTCGTAAGGCGCAGGGTCAATCACACAGGCGCGCTTACGCTCTTTGGGGCACAGGTAATATTCGCCTTCGCGAACACCGGTGGGCAGGCGGGTTTGGCTCTCCATCGTGCCCAACGCGTCTACGCCCAGGCTGCCATCGGCATTGCGGAACCACCAGGGAATGAAACGGCCGGTACCGTCATAACCGTTTTCCTTGGGGCCGGCATACAGATCGTCGTTGCCATCGAAGGCGTTTGGTTCCCAGCCTATGTAGCTGCCCAGTAGCTTGGGGTTACGCTCGGTGGTCTGGCGCACCAGATTGGACAGCTCCTCGCGGCTGGCGCTGAGCTGCGGGCTCCCGCTGGCGTCCAGCAGGCCGAGGAGTTCATTGGTATGGGCCAGGTCGGCTGTGACCCGCAGCGGCACGTCGAGCTCGCGTTGGATGTGCAGCACCTGGTTTTGTACCAGGCTGATGAGGCGTTGCTGGATAACGTTCTCCAGTAACGTCTCCGTGCGTGCTTCAACCAGTTTTCCACTGCGGCCGTTGGCAAACACGGCATAGAGCACCAGCGCGATGACGACGGCCAGCACACTGACGCCCGCGAGCGCAGCGACGGAAAACTGGATGGACTTGAGCTTCATAGGGCGCGCTCCGGCGAACGGTGGGTTGCATCCCTGTATCGGCAGGCTGGGCAAAAATCCTGAATCATCCTGCGCTGATAAAAGCTGGCAGATGTTCAACCTGCAAGTTTTCTTCCTGTGCGGGCTGCTACGATAGCGCCGTTCATTTGCACGGAGATTGAGCATGAAACACGCGTTGACCTTGACTACTTTGGCTGCTGCGTTAGTGCTGAGCGGCTGTCAGGCGGTAAACACCACCAGTGGCGGTGCGGTAGGCGTTGAGCGCAAGCAGTACATGTTCGGCATGCTGTCGACTGCCGAGGTCAACCAGATGTACGCGCAGTCCTACCAGCAAACGCTGAGCGAGGCCTCCAGCAAAGGGGTGCTGGACACCAGCAGCGCCAATGCCAAACGCCTCAAGACCATTACCGATCGGCTGATCAAGCAGGCGCCGGTGTTTCGTCCGGATTCGGCGCAGTGGCAGTGGGAGGTCAACCTGATCGACAGCCCGGAGCTCAATGCCAACTGCGGGCCTGGCGGCAAGATCATTTTCTACAGCGGGCTGATGACCAAGCTGAAACTCACCGACGATGAGATTGCCGCGATTGTCGGCCATGAAATGGCTCACGCCCTGCGCGAGCATGGCCGTGAGGCGATGTCCAAGGCGTACGGCGTGGCGATGGCCAAGCAGGGTGCTGGCGCGTTGCTGGGATTGGGCGAGAGCGGCATGGCGGTGGCCGATACCGTGGTGCAGTACAGCCTGACCCTGCCCAATAGTCGCGGTAACGAGAACGAGGCTGACCTGATTGGGCTGGAGTTGGCTGCACGCGCAGGCTACAACCCCAATGCTGCGGTCACGCTCTGGCAAAAGATGGAAGCAGCGAGCGAGGGCGCACCGCCTGAGTTCATGAGCACCCACCCTTCATCCAGCGCACGTATCGCCTCGCTGCAGGCCGCGATTCCCAAAGTCATGCCGTTTTACGAGCAGGCACGCAGCAGCCGCTGAGCCTGTCGATCAGGGCAGTGCTGTCTCGGCGAGGGCGCGAGTTTGCAGGCCCAGTTGGGCACGGAAGCTCTCCATGTCGAACATGGTGCAGATTTCCTGGATTTCCCTGGCTGGGGTCAGTGTCCAGAAGGCCATGGCTGAAATGCTGAGGACCTTGTCGCTGGGTGGATAACCCAGCGCCGGGGTCTGGATGGTGCCGATCAGCGTACACCAGGTGACGACCTTGTAGCCTTCGGCGACGCAGTCTTCGACGATCACTTCCAAGTCGGGCATGGCCAGGCGAATGTTCTGCACCAGGCGGGCAAAGCCATCGTTGTTGAGCGGGTGCCCGACAAACGAGCTTTTGTAGAGAAAGTCGCGGGTATGCAGCTGGTCGGCGAGGGCCATGCGGCCCTTGTTCCAGGTCAGATCGATGTGCTGGCACACCAGTTTCTTGTGGTCATCCAATGACATGGCAGGCTTCCGTAACGAGGGTGAGCAATTTTCTGCTCACCTTATCGTCTGGAGGCGGCCTGAAATCATTGGCCGAAGTGCCGGCTGAGTGGCGCCAATTCGCTGTCAGATCAGGCCGCTGAAATGCAGCGCCTGGTAGCCGGCATACACCGCCAGGGCGGCAAAGGCACAGGCGGCGATGCGGCGGATCAAGGTCAAAGGCAGTTTTTCGGCTGCGAAGTTGCCAGCCAGCACCACAGGTACGTTGGCGATCAGCATGCCCAGGGTGGTGCCGATAACCACCAGAATAAAGTGCGGGTACTGTGCAGCCAGCATCACCGTCGCTACCTGGGTCTTGTCGCCCATTTCGGCAAGAAAGAACGCAATCAGTGTGGTCAAGAATGGGCCGAAGCGCTTGAGGTTCGAGCTTTCGTCGTCATCGAGTTTGTCCGGTACCAGCGTCCACAGAGCAACGGCGACGAACGAGGCGGCAAGAATCCAGCTCAGCGTGGCCGCCGAGAAAAAGCTCGCGACCCAGTTGCCGATGGCGCCTGCTGCAAAATGGTTCGCCAGGGTGGCGACGACAATGCCCCAGATAATCGGCCAGGGGCGACGAAAGCGAGCCGCCAGCAGCAGGGCGAGCAGCTGTGTCTTGTCACCAATTTCGGCGAGCGCAACGATTAGGGTGGGGACAAACAGGGATTCAAGCATCAGGCTTTCCTAACGGGGCGGGTCGACACGGCTATGACACGTACAGCCTCCCCGCCCCGGGTAAGGTGTGCGTGTCATAGGTCTTGTCAAACCTCGGGTCCTTTTGCAGGACCTCGGGTCGTACGCGCCATGGTCTGCTGACCAAGTATGTTGACGCGTACCGGGCGAGCCAGCGTTGAGGCTGCTCGCGGGAGACTACTCCCCTAGGACGCGCGCATTCTGCCCAAAGCCGCTCATCGGGGCAAGCGTGACGTGATGCTCAACGCGCGCGAGCGCGGTAGATGCGAAAGCCGTTGGCATCTGCCACGGTCTGGCACGGCCCCAGGTGGGTTTCGATCAGGGGTGGGTACTTGAGAAAACTGTTGGCCACTAAGCGCAACTCGCCTTGGGCCTGCAAATGCACACGGGCCTGGCGCAGCAGGTGTTCGGTCGCCTGGTAGTGAGTGTGAACGCCTTGGTGGAAGGGCGGATTGCTGAGAATGGCCGTGAGCCCTGACGGCGCCGCGTCGATGCCGTCTCCGCTGATGACCTCAGCCTCCAGGCCGTTGGCGGCAAGGGTCAGGCGGCTGCTGGCCACCGCGAAAGCGTCGACATCCAGCAGCGTCACCTGGCTGGCTGGGTAGCGGCGTTTGAGCGCCGCACCGAGTACGCCAGCGCCGCAGCCGAAGTCCAGCAGATGACCTTCAGGCAGCCCGTCTAAATGTTTGAGGAGCAGGGCGCTGCCCACATCCAATCGGCCGTGGCTGAACACCCCCGGCAGGCTGACCACCTGAAGGTCGCCGTCATGCAGTGGCAAGCTGTAATGCTTGGCCAGCGCATCAAGGTTGGGGCGCGCCGGGGCGTTATCGACGCGTACCTGCCAGAGCTGGCAGTGGCGCGCGCTGTCGAGCTTGCGCGGGCTGCCGAAGGCGGACAGCTGTTTGGCTGCGCGCTCAACGCCTGCGCGCTTTTCCCCCACCAGATACAGCAGGGCGCCAGGTAGCAGCGCCGCCAGGCTGGTCAATAGGTAGTCGGTGAGTTCTCGCGACTTGGGCAGGAACAGCACGGCAGCCTCGCAGGCCGCTGCGCCAGGTTCGACGCCAAAATGGCAGCGTCCGGCGAAGCGAGTGCTCAGCTGTGCCTGTTCACCGGCATGCCAGCTCCAGCCGTGCGCTTTGGGCAGGTGGCCAAGCAGGTCATCGGCGGGCAGGCCGGCTAGCAGCAATTCTCCGCCGAACAGACCGGCCTGGCGCAGCAACACTTCGCTTCTCGGGTCCATGGGTGCTCCTTGAAAAAGCCGCGCAGCTTAGCCGACAACGCGGCAGGGCGCACCGGCGGCGAAGCCTTGAGCGTTTTCCAGCAGTTGCCCAACGATTCGCTGGCGGGCTTCACGGCTGCCCCAGGCGCTGTGTGGGGTGATGATCAGGCGAGGAATGTCATCGGCCAGCAGCGGATTGCCATCGCGTGGCGGCTCTTGAGTCAGCACATCGGTCGCGGCGCCACCCAGGTGCCCGGCGCGCAGCGCGTCGGCCAGGGCTTGTTCGTTGACCAGGCCACCGCGGGCGGTATTGATCAGGAAGGCGCCCGGCTTCATCAGCGCCAGCTCGGGTGCGCCGATCAGGTCTAGGGTGTCGGTGGTTAACGGACAATGCAGGGTCAGCGCGTCGACCTGGGGAAGCAACGCTTCCAGGCTCAAACGGTCGGCGCGGGGAGGGCGGCCGGGTAATTGGCCGAGCAGCACGCGCATGCCGAAGGCTTCGGCCAAGCGCGCAACCGCGCCACCCAGTTCGCCATAACCCAGCAGGCCCAGCGTCTTGCCTTCAAGCTCGACAATGGGATGGTCGAGCAGGCAGAACTGCTTGGCCTGCTGCCAGCGGCCAGCGCGAATATCGCGCTGGTAGTCTGGCAGGCGAGTGGCCAGGGCGAGCAGCAGCATCAGGGTGTGCTGGGCCACCGACGGGGTGCCGTAGCCATGGCAGTTACTCACCACTACGCCGTGGGCGCGGGCGGCGGCCAGGTCGATGTTGTTGGTGCCGGTGGCTGAGACCAGCACCAGGCGCAATTCCGGGCAGGCGGCAAAGGTTGCAGCGTCGAGCGGGACTTTGTTAGTGATGGCGACCTGAGCGCCACGCAGGCGCTCAACCACCTCGCCTGGCGCCGTGCCCGCATGCAGGGTCAGTTTGTCGAACGCGCTTTGCAGCGGCGTCATGTCCAGGTCGCCCAGATCAAGTGAGCTGTGGTCGAGAAAAACGGCACGTTGGGCAAGGGACATCGGAAAACCTTTCTATCCAAGTGGCTGATTCAGCTGCCTGCTGAGCCGATACCGTGGTTCGCAGGCGGCGCGTAGAATAAAGTCCGAGCCTACCAGACCCTCTTTGCGTGTGCGGAGCCCTTATGTACTGGACCGAGTTTTTCACCGTCGCCCTGATCCACCTGCTGGCCGTGGCCAGCCCAGGGCCTGATTTCGCCATTGTGGTGCGCGAGAGTGTGGCATTCGGTCGACGTATTGGCCTGTTCACAGCTCTTGGGGTGGGCGTCGGCATCCTTGTGCATGTGGCCTATTCGCTGCTCGGTATCGGCCTGATCGTGTCGCAGTCACTGGTGCTGTTCAATGCGCTGAAATGGCTGGCCGCCGCTTACCTGCTGTGCATCGGCATCAAGGCCTTGCGTGCGCGTCCGGCAGGTGAGCAGGCGCCATTGGCGCAAGGGGTGCTGGCACAGCGCTCGCCGCGCGCTGCCTTTGTCACGGGCTTTGTGACCAATGGCCTCAATCCCAAGGCGACGCTGTTTTTCCTGTCGCTGTTCACCGTGGTGATCAACCCGCATACCCCACTGACTGTGCAGGCCGGCTATGGGGTGTACCTGGCGCTGGCGACCGCAGCCTGGTTTTGCCTGGTCGCGCTGTTGTTCAGCCAGGCACGGGTACGCGCCGGCTTTGCGCGCATGGGCCACTGGTTTGATCGTTTGATGGGGGTGGTGCTGGTTGCGCTGGGCGTGAAGCTGGCGTTCAGCGAGTTACGCTGAGCCGCCAGCTGTACTCAGGGGTGTCGCTGACTACAGCAGCTCGATCGCAATGGCTGTGGCTTCACCGCCACCGATGCACAACGAAGCGACGCCACGCTTGCCACCGGTGTTATGCAGGGCGTTGATCAAGGTGACGATGATCCGCGAACCAGTCGAACCCACCGGGTGACCCTGGGCGCAGGCACCGCCGTAGATGTTCACCTTGGCATGATCCAGGCCGTGCTCACGCATGGCCAGCATGGTGACCATGGCGAAGGCCTCGTTGATCTCGAACAGGTCGACGTCGTCCTTGCTCCAGCCCGTCTTGCGAAACAGGTTATGCAATGCGCCGACCGGCGCCAGGGTGAACTCGCTCGGGTCCTGGCTCTGGGTCGCGTGGCCCACGATCTTCGCCAGCGGCGCTAGGCCGCGCTTGGCGGCTTCTTCGGCGGTCATCAGCACCAGGGCCGAGGCGCCGTCGGAGATCGAACTGGCGTTGGCGGCGGTGATGCTGCCGGTCTTGCTGAACGCCGGCTTGAGCGTGGGGATTTTTTCCAGATTGGCCGTCAGAGGCTGCTCATCATCCTTGACCACGACCTCACCTCTGCGGGTGCTGACGGTGACCGGCACGATCTCGGCGGCCAGTGAGCCGGCGGCCATTGCCGCCTGGGCGCGTTTGAGCGACTCGATGGCATAAGCGTCCATCGCCTCGCGGGTGATGCCATGGCTGTCGGCGGTTTCCTGGGCGAAGGAGCCCATCAGCCGGCCCGTGCGCGCATCTTCCAGGCCGTCGAGGAACATGTGGTCTTTGACCTCGGCATGGCCCATGCGCAACCCGCTGCGGGCTTTTTCCAGCAGGTAGGGCGCGTTGGACATGCTCTCCATGCCGCCGGCGACCATCACCTGGTTGGTACCGGCTTTGAGCAGGTCGTGGGCGAGCATCACAGCCTTCATGCCGGAACCGCAGAGCTTATTGATGGTGGTGCAACCCGTGGCACTCGGCAGGCCCGCAGTAAGCGCGGCCTGGCGTGCCGGGCCTTGCTTCAGGCCGGCCGGTAACACGCAGCCCATGATCACTTCCTGAACATCAGCCGGCGCGATACCGGCGCGGGCCACGGCCTCACGGATGGCTGCAGCCCCCAACTCGACGGCCGGAACGCTGGCCAGGGCGCCCTGAAAGCCGCCCATTGGCGTGCGGGCGCCGCTGACGATGACGATATCGGACATAACTGTTACCTCCAAAACGGTGGGCGTTGTGCACGCGGTAGCGCGGCACGGTGACAGAATTCTAGCGCGTGACCAAAAGTGGCCAAAGAGTCACGTTTTAAATCATTCTTTTGACTGATTTGAGGCGCCGCGCCGCGCTCTAGAGTGGCACCACGATCCAACATCTCACAGGTACGCGTTCATGCTGAAGACTCGCATCATTCCTCCCGCTGCCAATGCTCATCCTTACCCGCTGCTGATCAAGAGCCTGCTGCTGTCCGGCAGCCGCTACGAGAAAACGCGCGAAATCGTCTACCGCGACCAGGTGCGTTACAGCTATGCCACCTTCAACGAGCGTGTCGCGCGCCTGGCGAATGCGCTGAGCAGCATCGGCGTTAAGGCAGGCGACACCGTCGCGGTGATGGATTGGGACAGCCACCGTTACCTGGAGTGCATGTTTGCCATTCCCATGCTGGGCGCTGTGCTGCACACCATCAACATCCGCCTGTCGCCCGATCAAATCCTCTACACCATGAACCATGCCGAGGATAAGTTCGTGCTGGTCAACAGCGAGTTCGTTGGCCTCTACAATGGCATCGCTGCGCAGCTGACCACCGTCGAGAAGACCGTCCTGCTGACTGACACCACCGAGAAAACCGCTGAGCTGCCGGGCCTGGCGGGCGAGTACGAGCAGATGCTCGCGGATGCTGCGCCCTGCTATGCATTCGCTGACTTCGACGAAAACTCGGTCGCCACCACCTTCTACACCACCGGTACCACCGGTAACCCCAAAGGCGTGTACTTCACCCATCGGCAACTGGTGCTGCACACCCTGTCGATGGCTGCGACGGTCAGCAGCTTGGACAGCATCCGCCTGTTGGGCACCGACGACGTCTACATGCCCATCACACCGATGTTCCATGTTCACGCCTGGGGCGTGCCCTATGTGGCGACCATGTTGGGTATCAAACAGGTGTACCCAGGGCGCTACGAGCCAGAGCTGCTGGTCAAGTTGATCAAGCAGGAAAAGGTGAACTTCTCCCATTGTGTGCCGACCATTCTGCAGATGCTGATGAACACCCCCAGCGCCCAGCAGCACGACTTCGGCGGCATGAAGATGATCATTGGCGGCAGCGCCCTGAACCGTTCGCTCTACGACGCAGCCAAGGCCCGTGGCATTCAACTGACGGCGGCGTATGGCATGTCCGAGACCTGCCCGCTGATTTCCTGCGGCTACCTCAACGAAGAGTTGCGTGCGGGCAACGAGGACGAATGCATCACCTACCGGATCAAAGCCGGTGTGCCGGTGCCGCTGGTCGAGGCGGCAATCATGGACGCCGATGGCAAGCTACTGCCGGCTGACGGCGAATCCCAAGGCGAGCTGGTCCTACGCGCACCCTGGCTGACCCAGGGTTACTTCCGCGAGCCGGAGAAGGGCGAGGAGCTCTGGGCCCATGGCTGGTTGCACACGGGGGACGTCGCCACGCTTGATGGCATGGGCTTTATCGACATCCGTGATCGCATCAAAGACGTGATCAAGACCGGTGGCGAGTGGATTTCCTCGCTCGAGCTGGAAGACCTGATCAGCCGCCATGGCGCCGTGCGTGAAGTCGCTGTGGTCGGTGTGGCAGACCCGCAGTGGGGCGAGCGTCCGTTTGCGCTGCTGGTGTTGCGTGAGGGCCAGGCACTGGACGCCAAGGGCCTTAAAGAACACCTCAAGCCGTTTGTGGAGCAAGGCCACATTAATAAGTGGGCCATTCCCACGCAGATCGCGCTTGTTACCGAAATTCCCAAGACCAGTGTTGGCAAGTTGGACAAGAAACGTATTCGCGTCGACATCGTTCAGTGGCAGGCGGCAGGAAGTGAGTTCCTGTCTACGCTCTAGGGCAGGTGGCGCGTAAGGTGGCGAAATGACTGCTCAGTCAAACAAGCGTTTGGCTTGCTAATTGCTGTTTTACAGCCATTCTTGGCTTGTAGCGGATGGGGTCACACCCCTGAAACGTGCGAGCCAGAGTGCCTGAGGCCTGCAAATCACACTTTCGAGGGATCAAGCAGTACTCAACGGTGGCTATAGTCCGCACCATCCATAACAAAAAAGTACATGGAGTAGCGTCGATGACAACAACTACAAAATCGTTCTGGCGTCTGGCAAAGCTGCCATTGGCCGTGAGCCTCGCATCAACCCTCAGTGCCCCTGCCTTCGCCGTTAACTTCAACATCGGCGAGATTGAAGGCCAGTTCGACTCCTCGTTGTCGGTCGGCGCTAGCTGGTCTGTGCGTGGGGCTGATCCTGATCTGATCGGGGTGAATAATGGCGGTCAAGGGTTGTCGCAAACAACCGACGACAGCCGTCAGAACTTTAAGAAGGGAGAGACCTTCTCGAAGATTTTCAAGCCTGAATTCAACACATAAGTGCAACGCTCACCCCTGCATAAACTTCGTACGGCGTCTTCCAGCCCAGGCGTTTTCGCGGGCGTAAATTG